>Ga0302325_10000147_pt1 | contig 201827 bp, 163 predicted proteins | sample Palsa_T0_2_FD_201948 | JGI IMG/M metagenome (GOLD analysis project Ga0302325, IMG submission 201948) | Peat permafrost microbial communities from Stordalen Mire near Abisko, Sweden - Palsa_T0_2 | ecosystem: Environmental > Terrestrial > Soil > Palsa > Peat permafrost | place: Sweden: Abisko...
CGATCACGGCTATCCGCTCGCAACGGACCCGGCGGCGATCGCGGCATGGCGCTCGGGCTGAGACTCGCGCGCGATTGCGCCGGCGCGCGGGAGCACGAGCAGCGAGCAGCGGGCGTGGCGCTCGAGGAAGTCGGAGGTGCTGCCCAGCACGAGCCGCTTGACCGGTCCGTAGCCGCGGGAACCGACGACCAGCAGGTCCACGTCCTTGCCGAACGCCGCCAGTTCCTCACCGGGAAGGCCATAGACGGCGCGGCCCTCCACGCCCGGTAGCTGGCCCACGCGCTTGTTCGCCTCGGCCAGCATCGCGTCGATCGTGTCGCCCATCGCCGGCGCCACCACACCGCTGTACGCGTAGCTCGGTATCGAGACGACTTCGAGCGCGGTGACCGTCGCCCGCGTCGGCGCCGCCACCTCCACGGCCGCCGCCAGCGCGCGCCTGCTCTCGGGAGAGTCGTTGTAGGCGACGCCGACGCGGGCCAGCGGCCTGGGGTGGGCGTTGTAGTCGCGGGCGGCGACGGCCACCGCGCACGGCGCGCCGTTCAGCGCGGCGCGCGTATCGTCGCCGAGCATCACCCGGCCGAAGGCGCTGTGGGCGCACGAGCCGACCACCAGCAGGTCGGCCCCGAGCTCCTCGGCCTGGCGGTGCAGGCCGGCGCCCGGGCTGGCGGCCACCACGCTCGCCAGCTCGGCCTCGACCTGCATATCCGCGCGCTCACGTTCGAGGAGCTGCACCGAGGAGTCGTGCTCCTCCTGGAGCAGGCCGGGGGTGACGGCGTGGAGGGGGTGCAACTCCCCGGCGCGCACGTGGGCCAGCGTCAGCCTTCCGTCCGTGGCCGTCAATTGCGCGGCGAGGGCGATTGCATCGCGTCCATAGCTGCGGCCATCCACTCCCACGAGCACGTTCTCGAACACTCAGGTCTCTCCTTGGATCGTTGCCAGGGATCCTAGGGCGATCCTGGCCAGCACGGCTCCGGGGGCTCTGTCCGGCAGGCGTTGAGGCGTAGCATTGACCGCGTGGGCGACGAACCTGCCATCGGCGACGGTCGCGTAAACGACGGACGATCGGAAACCCATCCCCCGCTGCCGCGCGACAAGCGCGGCTGGCAGGTATCGCCGGCACCCGACGGGCGGGGCATGCCCGAGCAGACGCCCACCGGCCGCCCGCCGCACCGCATGCGCGGCTTCTGGTTGTTCGTGCTGGGGCTGATCGCGCTCAACTGGCTGTCGGTTCTGTTCTTCCAGCCCTCGACCGGCGAACAGCGCGTGACGGTGCCGTTCAGCCCCTACTTCCTGGAACGCGTGAAGCACGATCAGGTCGAATCGATCTCGTCCAAGGGCGACACCGTCCAGGGGAAGTTCAAGGACAAGCTGCGCTATCCCGAAAGCGACGAGAAGGCCACGCCGACGAAGGAGTTCGCCACCGAGGTGCCGACATTCTGGAACGGCAGCCAGCTCTCGGCGCTGCTCCAGGAAAAGGGGGTGCGGATCAACGCCGAATCGACGAGCACGAGCCAGTCGCTGCTGGCCGAGCTGCTGCTCGGCTTCGGGCCGACGCTGCTGATCGTGGGGCTGTTCGTCCTGATCGCCCGGCGCGCCGCCAAAGGCGCCGGCGGCATGGGCGCGCTCGGGAACTTCGGGCGCTCGCAGGCACGCCGCGTCGATCCCGAAAAGATCCGCGTCACCTTCAACGACGTGGCCGGGATCGACGAGGCCAAGTCCGAGCTCTCGGAGATCGTCGACTTCCTGCGCAATCCCGAGCGCTACGGGAGCCTCGGCGGGCGCATGCCCCACGGCGTGCTGCTCTCCGGCGCCCCCGGCACGGGCAAGACGCTCCTCGCCCGCGCCGTCGCGGGCGAGGCGCACGCGGCCTTCTTCTCGATCTCCGCCTCGGAGTTCATCGAGGCGATCGTCGGCGTCGGCGCCTCGCGCGTGCGCGACCTGTTCGCCAAGGCCAAGGAGGCGGCGCCGGCGATCATCTTCATCGACGAGCTCGACGCGATCGGGCGCTCGCGCCAGGGCTCGGTGTCGGTCACGGGATCCAACGACGAGCGCGAGCAGACGCTCGACCAGATCCTGACGGAAATGGATGGGTTCGAGTCCTCCCAGGCCGTGATCGTGCTCGCCGCCACCAACCGCCCCGACGTCCTCGACTCGGCGCTGCTGCGCGCAGGGCGCTTCGACCGGCGGGTGGCCGTGCAGGCGCCCGACCGCAAGGGGCGCGCGGAAATCCTGGCGGTGCACACGCGCTCGATCCCGCTCGACGACGAGGTCGACCTGCAGGCGATCGCCTCCAGCACCCCCGGGATGGTCGGCGCCGACCTCGCCAACCTCGCCAACGAGGCCGCGCTGCTGGCCGCCCGCCGCGGGCACGAGAAGGTGAAGATGGCCGACTTCACCGACTCGCTCGAGAAGATCATGCTCGGCTCCCCGCGTGGCATCGTGCTCTCGCCCGCCGATCGCGAGCGCACCGCCTACCACGAGTCCGGGCACGCGCTCGTGGGCATGCTCACGCCCGGTGCGGACCCCGTGCGCAAGGTCTCGATCATCCCGCGCGGAATGGCCCTCGGGGTGACCCTGTCGACGCCCGACTCCGACCGGGTGTCCTATACGCTCGAGGACCTGCAGGCGAAGATCAAGGTGGCGCTGGGCGGGCGCGTCGCCGAGGAGGTCGTGTACGGGGCGATCACCACGGGTGCCGAGTCCGACATCCAGCAGTTGACCGCGATCGCGCGCCAGATGGTCGGGCGCTGGGGCATGAGCGCGGCGATCGGGCCGGTGGCGGTGCTTCCCGAGGAGGGCCAGGGGATGTTCCTGCCCGGCGTCAGCGAGACCTCCCAGGAGACCCAGCGGGTGGTGGACGAGGAGGTGCGCCGGCTCGTCGAAGCCGCCCACCAGGACGTGACGCAGCTGCTCGAGGACCACCGCGATCAGCTCGAGAGCCTCGCCCACGCGCTGCTGGCGGCCGAGACGCTCGATGCGCCCGACGCCTACGCGGCCGCGGGCGTGCCGCTGGGCGAAGCGGAGCCGGCTCCCGCGCCTGCCTGAGCCGGCGGGGACAGCTAACCCGGCCCGGAGCCGGTGCCGGGCTGCCCCGGCCGGGAGTCGGCGGCGCGCGCTCGCGCGCCCGACCGGACCGCCGGCGCCAGCGGCAGCCCCATCCACACGTGCGGGATGCCCGCCTCCTCGAACTCCTCGGATTCCATGGTGAAGCCCGCGCGGCTGTAGAGCTCCGTGGCCGCGAGCTGGGCCGCGAGCCGCACCTGCGTGCACCCGTGCTCGCGTGCTCCGGCCAGCGCGAGCTCGAGCATCCGCGAGGCGATGCCGCGCCGTCGCCACTCGCGCTCGACCGCCACGCGGCCGATCTTCGCCCGCTCTCCCTCCACCAGCAGGCGCAGCGTGCCGAGCACCCGCCGGCCGTCGGCCGCCAGGGCGACGACGTGCAGCGCCTGCTCGTCGCGACCGTCGAACTCCTCCTCGCGCGGCACGCCCTGCTCGCCGTGGAACACTCGTTCGCGCAGCGCGAACGCCCCTGCCACGTCCTCAGAACCGCGCGCCCAGCCGATCGAGATCTCGCGGGCCGCCATCGTATGAGGGTATCCCCGCCCCGCAGGACGCCACCGCCGGCGCGGCCAGATCGGTTCGGCGCCAAGCGTGAGTGGAGGGATTCGGAGGAGACCTCCGTTTTTGCTACGGTCGTGCGATGGCAGCGCGGTTCCTCGAGGCGGGGCCCGCGACGGGCACGATCCGAGCGGATGTGCACAGCGAGGACGTGCTGCGGGCGATGAGCGCCGTGTGGGCGATGCCCGAGGGCGAGGAATGGGCGAGCCACGCCACGCGCGTGCTGGGGCTGTTGGTCGACGGCTTGCGGTTCGGGGCATGACCTCGACGAGCTCGAAGCGCACCAGCCCGACGCTGATCCTGGTCGTGCTGTCACTCGGCGGGGCGGCGTACGCGATGCTCAGCTCCTCGGTCGTGCCGGCGCTGCCGACGATCCAGCACGCGCTGCACACGACCGAGACGGGCATCGCCTGGCTGCTGACCGCCTACCTGCTGTCCGCGTCCGTCGGCACGGCGATCCTCGGCCGCCTCGGCGACATGTACGGCAAGGAGCGGCTGCTGCTGATCACGCTGTTGATCCTGTCCGCGGGCACACTGCTGGCCGCGGTTGCCAACTCGCTGGCCGTGCTGATCGTCGCCCGCTTCATCCAGGGCGCCAGCGGCGGCATCTTCCCCCTCTCCTTCGGCATCGTCCGCGACGAGTTCCCGCACGAGAAGGTCGCGGGCAGCATCGGCCTGCTGTCGGCGATCCTCGGCGTCGGCGCGGGCATCGGCATCGTGCTCTCGGGCGTGATCGTCGAGAATCTCAACTACCACTGGCTGTTCTGGCTCCCGCTCGCGGCGACGCTGCTCGCGGCGGTGGCCACTTGGCGCTTCATACCCGAGTCCCCGATCCGCATGCCCGGGCGCATCAACTGGCTCGCCGCCGCGCTCATGACGATCGGCATCTCGACGGTGCTGCTGGGGGTCAGCGAGACCACCACCTGGGGGTGGGGCTCGCCGAAGGCGCTCGGCCTGATCGCCGCCGGGCTGGCCGTCTCGGCGGCATGGGTGGCGGTGGAGGTGCGCAGCGAGACCCCGCTGGTGGACATGACGATGATGCGAATCCGCGGCGTGTGGACCACCAACCTGTCGGCCTTCCTGCTGGGCGCAGGCATGTACGCCTCGTTCATCGTCTTTCCCCAGTTCGCGCAACTGCCCACGAGCACCGGGTTCGGCTTCGGCGCCTCGGTGGTCGTCTCGGGCCTGTACCTGCTGCCCGCGACGATCGGGATGACGCTGCTGGGGATGTTCGCGGGACGCATCTCCGCGTCCTTCGGCTCGCGCGCCGCGTTGCTGGCGGGGACGGCGTTCACAACCGCGTCGTTCGCGCTGCTGTGGCTCGCGCACGCGCATCCGTATCAGCTGCTGATCGCCGCCGGCCTGCTCGGCGTGGGCATCGGCCTGGCGTTCGCCGCGCTCGGCAACCTGATCGTGCAGGCCGTGCCACCCGAGCAGACCGGCGTGGCCAGCGGCATGAACACCGTCATGCGCACGCTCGGCGGCGCCCTCGGCGGCCAGCTCTCGGCGACGTTCCTCGCCGCCAACGTCGCCCACGGAGAGCCGACCATCACGGGCTTCACCGACACGTTCGCGATGGCGACGGGCTTCCTGTTCGTGTGCCTGCTCGCCGGCGCGCTTGTGCCGGACACGCGCGGTCGCCCGTCGGCGCTCACCGCCCGCTCAGGCGTGCCGGGCCCGGCGGTCGAAGCCCACGCGCCTCAGGAGACGGTGGAGATCACGTCCTAGCTCTCGCCCTGCTCCTGCAGGGCGCTGATCTGCTCGTGCACGTGCCAGATCCACTGTTCGCGCAGCGCCACGATCGAGGCCGGTTCGCCCTTGGCCCACCCCCGATGGATGACCACCGCAGCGAACAGCGCCTCGATGAGCAGGTTCGGTCGATCCCTGGCAGCGAGGCTGATCACCGCGAACAGGTCCGCCGGCTGGGTCACTTCGTAGAGCCTTTCCAGTCCACCGTGACCGGCGTCCAGCGCGCCGACCAGGTCGGCCTCGGCGGTCGCCGCGCGCGCCTCGGCGAGGGCGAGGAGGGCGTCCCTGCGCTCGGACGGAAGCGCGTCGATGGCGGCGTCGCGCGCCTGCTCGGACATCGAAGCGAACTCGGATAGGAACCTCAGCAGCCAGTCTTCGTCAGCGTTCATCGCATGTGCTCCTTCGTGGCGGCGGGCCCGGGCTCGAGGCCACCCGTGCGAACCGATTGGGCAGCTTGGCATACTCGTTCCCCGTGCGGGCACTCGACGAGCAGACGATCCTCGTCACCGGCGCCACCGACGGCCTCGGGCGGTCGCTCGCCACCGAGCTTGCCGCGGCCGGCGCGACGGTGCTCCTGCACGGCCGCGACGAGACCCGGGGGCGAGAGACGCTGGCGAGCATCGAAGCGGCCACGGGGAACACGCGGCTGCGCTGGCTGCGCGCCGACCTCTCCTCGCTGGAGGAGGTACGCGGCCTCGGTGGGCGCCTCGCGGGCGAGCTCGAGCGACTCGACGTGCTCGTCAACAACGCGGGCATCGGCACGACCGACGCCGGGGATGGCGGGCGCATGGAGAGCCGCGACGGCTACGAGCTGCGCTTCGCCGTCAACTACCTCGCGGGCTACCTGCTCACGCGCATGCTGGTGGGGGTGCTCGAGCGCTCGGCGCCGGCGCGCATCGTCAACGTCAGCTCGGCCGGGCAGGCGCCGATCGACTTCGACGACGTGATGCTCGAGCACGGCTACAGCGGCGTGCAGGCCTACTGCCAGAGCAAGCTCGCGCAGATCATGTTCACGATCGACCTGGCCGCGGAGCTGGACGAGCATGGGATCACGGCGACCTGTCTGCACCCCGCGACCTACATGCCCACCAAAATGGTGCTCGCCGGGGGCATCGAGCCGGTCAGCTCGCTGGAGGACGGGGTGCGCGCCACGCTGCGCCTGGTCGCCGATCCCGCGTTGGAGGGCGTGAGCGGCGTGTACTTCAACGGGCAGCGAGAGGCCGAGCCGCATCCGCAGGCGCGCGATCCCGAGGCGCGGCGCAGGCTGCGCGAGTTGAGTGACCGGCTGTGCGGCTACTGACCGGGGCACACGCGCACACCGACACGCCGCCCGCGTGCAGTCCGGCAAGGAGCGAAGCCGAGAACTGCGGTTCTGGCGTCGTGCCTTCTGCAGCCTTCACGAACAGCGTTCGCGCACCCGCCTGCTCGGCCGCGGCCACGATCTGCTCGGGAGTGCTCAGCGCGGGCACCTGGGTGATCCACAGAGCCGTGCCCGCGAACGGCGAGGCGTGGGACGCGCCAGCGGCCGACGCGCACGTGGCAGACAGGCCGCCAGCGAGGACGCACGCGACCGCCGTGGTGGCGAACCAGCGGTATGTGCGCTGGTGGCATCGCCTCACGACTCGCAATCGTAGTGAGCCCTGCCGAGTCGCCGCTCGCGGCCCCGTCGTATCCTGTAGCGATGGCGATTGGGTCCGCTCAGGGCGGCGCCGTACCGATTGCACATGGCTGGAGACGCACACTGCTCGGCGTGGCAGCAGGTGCGGCGGTCGTGTTCGTCGCCGTGGTGGTCGCGGCGCTCGTGCTCTCGGGCGCAACGCTGGCCAGCGATCCCACGGCCCTCGCGCGCGTGTCGGTGCAGCCGCTGGGCGGGACGATCGAGCACATCGAGGCGTTCGGGCCCACCGGTCACAGCATCCCGATGACCGTGCACGACGGGCGCCTGACGCCACGACAGCGGCTGACTCCCGGCGAGACCGTGTCGGTGGACGTGGCGGTCCGCCGGCCCGGGTGGATCGGCTGGGCGCTCGGCTCCGAACACACCGTGCATCTGACGCTGCGCGCCCCGCTCGCCCAGGTGACCGAACAGTGGATGACCGTGCCCACGGCCTCGCAGGTCCGCGTCAGCTTCAACGAACCGGTCAGCGAAGTCACCTACTACGGCGGTCCCCACGGCCTCACCCGCCGTACGTTCGCCGCCGATCCGCAGCGGTCGATCTCGCTCGGTCGCCAGGCGGCGACCGGGGCAACGGAGATCGCGGCCGCGCCGCGCCCGTGGGAGCGGGTGGGCGCGCCCACCCAGGTGAGCTGGTTCCCGCCGTCGAGCTCCCCCGTGCTGGCGAGCATCCCCGCGGCCGGCGACCAGATCTCTCCCACCGCTCCCATCTACCTCACGTTCTCGAAGCCGGTCAGCGAAGTGGTGGGCGACGGACAGCCGCAGCTCTCACCCAGCACGCCGGGGAGCTGGCACGAAACGAACAGCCACACGCTCGAGTTCGTCCCCTCGGGCTTCGGGGCGCCGCTCGGCTCCAAGCTGAGCATCCGCCTGCCGAGCACGGTGGCGGTCACCGCCGGCTCGGGCGGTGGGCTGCGCAACACCAGGCAGATCGAATGGACGGTGCCTCCTGGCTCGACGCTGCGCCTGCAGCAGCTGCTCGCCGAGACCGGCTACCTGCCGGTCGTCTGGCATCCGTCGGGGCCCCCGGTGGCGCACACGCCGGGCGCGCAGGCGCAGGCCGCGGTGGACCCGCCGAGCGGCAGCTTCAGCTGGCGCTACGGGAACACGCCGCACCAGCTCCAGGCGCTGTGGAGCCCCGGCCAGTGGAGCGAGATCATGAAGGGCGCGGTGATGAAGTTCGAGAACGAAAATGACATGACCGTCGACGGCGAACCCGGCCCGGCGGTGTGGCGTGCGCTGCTCTCCTACGTGCTCGCGGGCAAGCGCCTGGGCGAACCGTACAGCTACGTGTACGTGCACCGCGAAGTCCCGGAGACGATGACGCTGTGGAGCGCCGGGCGGACGGTCGAGTCATCGCCGGCCAACACGGGTATCGCCGGGGCGGAAACCGAACTGGGTACGTTCGCCGTGTTCGAGCACATCCCCGAAGGCACCATGAGCGGAACCAACCCCGACGGCTCGCACTACGAAGACCCGGGCATCAAATGGATCAGCTACTTCAACGGCGGCGACGCCCTGCACAACTTCGACCGCTCGTCCTTCGGCACGCCGCAGAGCCTCGGCTGCGTGGAGCTGCCGCTGGAAGCGGCCGCCGAGGAGTGGCCGTACACGACCATCGGCACGCTCGTCACGATCGAAACCTGAGCGCCGTGCGCCGACCGCAACACCAGGCCTCGCGCCGGGTTGTGCGCTTCATCGGACACTTGCAGCCGCACATGGTCAGATCCTGGTGGAGGGCTCTGCCGAGCGCACTGGCAGTGACCATGCTCGCGCTGGTGGCGGTGCCGGTGGCGAGCGCCGGCGCCGCCGCGGTGAACTGGTCCTCACCGCACGGGATACCGCTGGGCGGGAGCCTGAGCGCGGTGTCGTGTCCCTCGGAAGGGCTGTGCGTGGCGGTGAATCGCGAAGGCGACGCGTTCAGCAGCGCAGATCCCACCTCGCCAACCCCTTCGTGGGACACCGTCGAGATCGCTGCGGGCGGAGCCGAACTGAACACGGTCTCGTGCGCCCCAGCGGGACCGTGCGCGGCGGTCGATCACCTGGGCGAAGTGCTCGTGAACACCGCACCCGGCTCGTCCTCGTGGTCGCGCACGACACTCAAAGGCGCACCGGCGCTCACCGGCGTCTCCTGCCCGAGCGCCTCGCTGTGCGTGGCCGTCGATGAAGCGGGCGAGGTGTGGACGAGCACGAGCCCCGGCACGGGCTCCTGGGCGCCGACCGAATTCGGGGAAAAGCACCGCTGGACGGCGGTGTCGTGCTCGTCGTCCTCCCTGTGTGCGGCGGTGGACGCGGAAGGCGCGGTGATCTCGAGCGAAAACCCGTCGGGCGGCCGTGGGGCCTGGCATGAACAGACGGTCGGCGCGGGCGGCCTGCTGGCCGTCTCCTGCGCCTCCTCGTCGCTGTGCGTGGCCGTGGGCGAAGGCGGCGTGGCCCTGGCGAGCGGCGATCCCGGTGCAGCGGCGCCCTCCTGGACGATCACGCCGATCGACGGCGGTGAACATCTCCGGGGCGTGTCGTGCACGTCCGCGGGGCTGTGCGTAGCCGTGGATGGCAGCGGCAGGGCACTCGTGAGCGGCGACGCAGGCGGGGCGGTTCCCACGTGGAGCGCGCAGGCGGGCGTCGATTCGCAGTCGCTGGCGGGCGTCTCGTGCCTTGCGAGCGGCTTCTGCATGGCGGTCGACGCGGCCGGCGGGGCACTCACGGGGCGTGTGCCGGTGCCCGCCGTCACGACACTCCAGCCCGTGCAGGTGACGTCGGCCGCGGCCATCCTCGTCGGCGTCGTCGACCCGAACGACGCGGTGCTCGCCGGGTGCACGTTCGAATACGGCGCCGGGGGAGCGGGCGCGGCGTACACGCAGTCCATCCCCTGCTCCGCGGCGCCGAGCACGATCACCGGCCGCGAGGAAGTCTCGGCGCAGTTGAGCGGTCTCGCGCCCAACACGATCTATCACTACCGGCTGAGCGCCACGAACGCGAGCGGCCAGGGAACGGGCGAAGAAGTCGTGTTCACCACGGCCGTCTCCTCGCAGATCCCGCTCGTCACCCCGCACCCGTCCATCACGGGCACACCGGCGGTGGGACAGCGCCTGACCTGCCATCCCGGCACCCCCGCCGTCACGGAAGCGCGGCTGACGTACGCGTGGGTGCGCGACCTGATCCCGATCCCCAGCACCGGCGCATCTACCTACACGGTCAAAGGCCAGGACAGCGGCCACCACCTGCAGTGCCAGGTGACGGCCACGGACGGCGGCGGCAGCGTGACCGCGAAGAGCGCCTTCGTGACGATCCCGATGGGCGGCGCGCCGGCGTCGGCCGGCGAGACGAGCGTCGGCCGCGCGAGCTTCAAGGGCGGGAAGGTGAGCGTGCCGATCGCGTGCTCGCCGCACGCCAGCGGCGGCTGCCAGGTCGCGCTGCGCCTCGTGGTGGTCGAGACGCTCAGCGGCGGACGCGTGATGGCCCTCGCGGCGCGGGCGTCGCGCAGCCCGCGCGCGCGCGGCGCCTCGCTGCGGCACGTGACGCTCACGCTGGCGAGCGCCCGCGCGCATCTGCCCGCGGGGGCGCGTTTCACCGTGAGCGCCGCCCTGGGGAGCACGGGCAGGCGCCTGCTCGCCGTGGACAGGCGGTTCACCGCCTACCTGTACGTCCGCGGGACGGTCATCGGCGTGATCGAATCGCAGCTCGCTCGCGAGCTCGTGACGATCAGCGCATCCTCTGGCCATGCAGCCGACCATGGCGCGCGCCGGCGCTAGCGCCCTGGCGCGCGCGCCGCGGGCGCTCGCCCTCGGGCTGCTCACTACGCTGAGCCTCGCCCTCGCCGGCCCGCAGCCGGCGGCGGCCTCGGGGCGACCGCCGCTCGCGGCGACCCCCTACATGGGCTGGGATACGTACTTCGCTCTCGGCGGACGCTACAGCGAGGCGACGATCCTGCAACAGGCGAGCCAGCTCATCTCGCTGGGATTGGAGCGGCGCGGGTACCGCTACGTGTGGCTCGACGTCGGCTGGTGGCACGGGACGCGCGCGGCCAACGGGGAAATCACGGTCAGCCCCAGGCAGTGGCCGCACGGCCTGGCGTGGCTGACGCGCACGCTGCACGCGGCGGGGTTTCGCGTCGGTCTGTACACCGATGCCGGGCCGGACGGCTGTGGCGGCGCGGGGCAGGGCAGCTATGGCCACTACCAGCAGGATGTGAACACGTTCGCCGCGTGGGGCTTCGACGCGGTCAAGGTCGACTTCTGCGGCGGCGCCGAACACGGGCTGAACCCGGCGAGCGCGTATGCCTCCTTCCACGAGGCGATCGAGCACAACGCGAGCCACCGGCCGATGCTGCTGTCGATCTGCAACTTCCTGCAGCCCGAACAGTACGGCGAAGGCAAGCCGCCGCTCGACGAATCGGCCTTCTCCTCGTACACGTTCGGCCCCACCGTCGGCAACAGCTGGCGCACGGACACGGACGTGGGCTTCCCCGGTAACGTGCCGTTCGCCGACGTGTTGCGCAACATCGACGCCGACGCCGCGGCGCCGCAGGCGGCTGGCCCCGGGCACTGGAACGACCCCGACTACCTGGCCCCCGACCAGGGCATGTCAGCCACCCAGTTCCGCAGCCAGTTCAGCATGTGGGCGATGCTCGCCGCGCCGCTGATGATCAGTGACAACCTGCAGCGCATCGGCCGGGCGAGCCTGGAAGCCGTGCAGAACGGCGAAGTGATCGCCATCGACCAGGATCCCGCGGGCGTCCAGGGCACGCTGCTGTCCTCCTCCGGAGACGGCGAGGTGTGGGTCAAGCCGCTGATCGGCGGCTCGCGCGCCCTCGCCCTCTTGAACCGCGGGTCCACCGCGAGGCGGATCACGACGAGCGCCACCGCCGCCGGCCTGCCCGCGGCGTCGAGCTACGTCCTGCGTAACGTGTGGACGCACACCACGAGCACCACGCACGGGCGGATCAGCGCGGAGGTGCCGGGCGACGGGACCGTGCTGCTGCGCGCCTCGCCACGCTAGCGTCGCCACATCACGGCTCGGCGCGGCCCATCTCCACGACCGGGGCCTCGTCGCCGCCGCCCAGTGGCAGCAACGCGGCGGGGTGCGGCCCCACGCTCGCGGCTGTCAAGGACTGGATGTCGCGCTTGGCGATCGACACGTACGTGACGAGCACGACGAACACGGCGAGCGCAATCGCGCTGACGGTGCCGTCGCCGAGCCCGAGGCCGGTGATCGACGGTGGCTTGCTGAACCAGTCCGCGAACGAGGCGCCGAGTGGGCGGGTGATGATGTAGGCGAACCAGAAGGCCACGATCGGGTTCATCAGCGAGCGCCACCAGGCGAAGGCGGGGATCGAGATGATGGACGCGAACAGCACGACCGAGCCGAAGAAGCCGAGGCTCAGGTAGGTCGCGGTCAGATCGCCGGCCGCGGTGCCGAGGGCGAAGGTGGCGAACACCGCGGCCCAGTAGTAGCGCTCGCGCCGTCTGGTTGTGATGCTGTGAATCGAGAGCGTGCCCTCGGAGCGGTACCACAAGAGGAACACCCCAGCGGTGAGCAGCCCGTACAGCACGGTGGTGACCGGGTAGGGGAGGCTCGTCCCGTCGTGCAATCCGTCGGCGGCCATCGTGCCGAACACGGCGACCATCATCACGGCAAACCAGTAGAACGGCGCGCGATACTCGCGTGTGCGCAGTTGCAGGCGCAGCGCCAGCCACAACCCCGAGATCCCGACGATCCCGGCGAGCGGCACGCTCACGCTGCCGAGGAAGTCGGACATCGACTCGCCCATCCCGGTGGTGAGGAGCTTCAGAACCCAGAACATGACCGTGATCTCAGGCACCTTCGCGGCCAGAGGCTCGAGGGCCTCGGCGCGCGGTGAACGTTTCAGCGCCATTGCTCTCCCTTGCGTTGTCCGTAACCCGGTGGGGACCGATCCCCCGGTGCGGTCCGAGGAGCGAGCGAGACTACGTGGATTGGCTTAGGCGTCAATAAAGGCGGTGAAGGATTGGCCCGCCCGTGCGCGAACCGAAGATAGGAGCCGCGGATGAACGTCGTTGCACACACTCGAGGCGTGCTCTCGAGCTCGCTTGCGGTCGCGCTGAGCGCGGTGCTGATGGGCGCGCCGGCGCCGGCGAGCGCCGCCGGCTTCGGGCAGATCAGCGGTGTCGGTGGCTGCCTGATGGAATCGGGCTCGTCCCCCAACACCGAATGCGGCGCGGGCGAGGGGCTCTTTCACCCTGAAGCCGTGGCCGTGTCGCCTGATGGCACGAATGTGTACGTGGTGGGCGGCATCACCCACGACACGATCTCCACGAGCTTCGGCTCGCTGACGATCTTGACGCGCGACCCGGCGACCGGAGAAGTCACCGACAGCGGCTGTCTCAGCTCGGACGGGACCGACGGCCGGGACGGGGCCAGCGGACTGTGCACACCGATGCCGTCGCTGCTCGGAGCGGACGGAGTGACGGTGAGCGCGGACGGCAAGACGGTGTTCGTCACCGCACGGGACTCGGCGAGCGTGGTGGCGTTCGCGCGTGACCCGACGACGGGCGCGCTGACGCGCCTGGGCTGCCTGCAGGCCGGGCCCCACCCCGGCTCGCCGTGCACGGCGGCGAACGTGTTCTACGGCGCCGAACACCCGCTCGCGAGCGCAAACGGCTCGGCGCTGTACGTGACATCCGAGCAGGAAGGCACGATCTCGGCGTTCGCGCCGCCGCCGCCGCCGGCGGGTGAACAGTCCGCGGCGAGCGGATCTGGCACGTCGGGCTCCTCTCCGTCGGGGGCGTCGGGAGCGTCCGGAGCATCGGGCGGCGGGTCGGGTGCATCGGGCTCGCCGGCCGTGGGGCTCGCCTCGCTGTTCACGACGACCCCCGGACCGTTCGTCGCGAACCCATGCATCGCGGTCAACGGATACGACGGCACCTGCGCGGTGGGCGTGGCGATGAAAGGCGTGACCGAAGTCGTCCCGAGCCCGGAAGGCAATCAGCTCTACGCGGTGGCGACGGTCAGTCATGCGGTCGACGTGTTCGCGCCCGCGGGCAAGGAAGGGCTGGTGCAGACGGGCTGCCTGATGGCGAACGCGCCCGCGGGCCTGTGCGGCTCGAGCGCGCTGCTCCAGAGCCCGGGGGCGCTCGCCGTCAGCCCGGACGGGCGCAACGTGTACGTGGCCGATCAGGCGGCCGGCGGTGGCCGGATCGACGTGCTCTCGCGCAACGCGAGCACCGGCCAGCTCACGGACGTCGGCTGCGTGGACTACCTGCCACAGCCGGTCAAAGCGGAACCGGGTGAAGAAGAACACGAAGAAGAACAGATGGAAAAGGAACCGCCTGACACGTGCGAGCGCGTGCCCGGCCTGGAAAGCGTGGGGACGCTCGCGATCAGCGCCGACGGTTCGGCCGTGTACGCCTTCGGGAAGAGCTCGGCCGTCAGCTTCGCCAGGAATCCCGCCACGGGCGCGCTCACCGAGACCGCGTGCGCGAGCGACTCCGACTCCCGCTGCGCCGGCCTGAACGACCTCTCGGAAGTCGAAGGCGCGGCCGTCAGCCCCGACGGGCGCGACGTGTACGTGGTGACCGCCGGCAAGCACGCCCTGATCGCGTTCGGCATCGGCGCAGCCGTCACGAGCGCGACCGCCGCGACGCGCGCCGGTGTTGCGCTGGTCGGGGTCTCCTGCCCCGCGCACCTCGCGCGTACCTGTCGCGGGCGCCTGGCGCTGACCCGCGTGCTCGACGTGCGCACGCGCGGGCGCAGGCACCAGCGCCACGCGGTGCGCGTGGTGGCCGGCAGCTCGGGCACGTTCGCGATCGGGGCGGGGCGCGAGGCCGTGGTGGCCGTGCGCCTGGCGCCCTCCGCGCAGAGGCTGTTGCATGCCCGCCGGCGCCTGCGAGTGACGGCGACCGTGCGCGCCGAGCCGCTCAGCGGCGGTTCGGGCCTCGGGCGCCGGATCGCGCTGCGCCTCGACGGCCAGTAGGTCTAGGCGTTGGTGGCGCTGGCGTGGAACGCCTCGAGCGCGTCGTCCGCCGTTTCGTAGATGTGCTCTGCGCCGATCTTCGGGGTGATTTCGAAGGTGTCGAGCTGCATCCGGACTCTCTCGTACACGACGCAGAGCGCGAGCTGGACTTTGCGCGCGTTGAGCTGGTCGGCGAGTTCGGCGAGGGTCTCGCCGCCGGTGTAGTCGATGTCGTCGATCGCGGCGCAGTCGAGGACCAGCCAGCGAGGCGGGTCGTCTACGTCGACGAGGCCGAGCATCTCCTCGGACAGCCGGGTGGCGTTTGCGTAGAAGACGCCGCCACCGAAGCGGTAGATGACGATGCCCGGCTCCGAGCGTGCGCCAGGCGTCGGCGGGATCGGGTGTATGTGCCCGTGCGCGTCGCGCGTGATGACGACATCGACGGTCTCGTAGTGGCGGCGCACGTGCAGGACGAGTGACAGCAGCAGCGCGAGGATGATCCCCTGCTCGACGCCCACGGCGATCACCACGAGCGCCGTCAGGGCCGCGACCCAGAACTCGTCGCGGCGCAGCCGGTAGACCGATCGCATCCCCTCGAGGTCGATGAGCTTGATGCCGATGAGGAAGACGACCGACGAGAGCACACAGTTCGGCAGGTACTGAAGCGGCTTGGTGAGGAACAGCAGCACGATCGCCACGACGAACGCTGTGGTGAGCTGCGCGACCTGCGTGTGGCTGTTGGCCTCGTCAGCCATCTCGGTCTTGGTGGGGCTGCCGTTGACCACGAAGGTGCTCGACAGCCCGGCGACGATGTTCGCCAGGCCGAGGCCGACGAGATCGTTGTTCTCCTCGAAATGCTCGGTGTACTTGACGGCATACGCGCGCGAGGTCGCGGCGCTCTGGGCGAGGATCACCAGGAACATCGACAGCGAGACCGCCGCAAGGTCACCGACATCGCTCCACGAGACGTCCTTGGGCACCCCGATGTGCGGCAGTCCGCTGGGGACCGGGCCGAGGATCGAGATGTCGTGCGAGGAGAAGGTGAAGAGCTTGCTGAGGACGATCATGCCCACGACCGCGACCAGGCCGCCCGGGATCGCCTTGATCCAGCGCTTGAAGATGATCAGGATCGCCAGCACGGCGACCGACACGAGCGCGGTCTGCCACGCGCCGTCACCGATGTGTGAGAGCGTGAGCAGGAACTTGCGCACGTTCCCGCTGAAGGCGTGGGGTGACACGTGCTGGGCGGGCACTCCGAGCATGCCCCCGACCTGCCCGATCGCGACCTGCACGCCGACGCCGGTGAGGAACCCGATGAGCACGGTGCGCGAGAGGAAGTTGGCGAGGAACCCGAGCCGCGCGACCCGCGCGAGCAGCATCAGCCCTCCCACGAGCAGCGCGCAGACGCCAGCCAGGGCGACCCACTGCGGTGAATCGGGCGCCACCCCGCTGAGCCCGAGCGCGGAGATGCCCGCGAACATGATCGCCGCTGTCGCCGAGTCCGCGCCGACGACCAGGTGCCTGGAGGAGCCGAAGATCGCAAACGCGATGATCGGGATCAGGATCGTGTACAGGCCGGTGATCACCGGCATGCCGGCGATCTTCGTGTAGCCCATCACCTCCGGGATCGCGAGCGCCGCGAGCGTGACCCCCGCGATCATGTCCTTCGAGAGCCACGACCTGTCGTAGGGCCTGATGCCTTCGAGCAGGGCCACCCACCTGCCAAGGCCCTTTACCGCCGGCTCCTTGGCGCTCATCCTCGACCCGTCATGTCAGCTCCTCGGCACTCTTGCGGTCCCCAGTTGGGGCGAGCCTACAGGGAGCAAGCAGGCCCGACAGCCCGGACGGGTGGCAGTGGCGGCTTGGACGAGCCTGCGGTCAGACCGCGACGCGTGGGCGCGGGCTCCCCCGTGAAGCCACTGTGTCGACGTTCAGGGCGCTGCGCCTCGAGGCTCGCCGCTTCGCGCCCAGCGCGGCGGCGCCCAGGGCGCCGAGCCCGGCCAGCACATACGCATCGGCGAGCACCAGCTGCAGCCCGTCGAGGTGCAGCTCGGAGTGCAGCGGATGGTCGATGGGCACCCACCAGATCACGTGCGCGTAGGCGATGGCCGCGACAATCGCGCAGGCGGCCAGGCCCGCGATCGACCCGCGCCGGCGGGCCTCCAACACTGACAGCGCCAGCGCGGGCACCGCGAGCGTCCAGTGGTGCGACCAGGAGACGGGCGAGACGAGCAGGCCGGTCAGCGCGCACAGCGAGAAACCGCGCGCCTCTTCACCCCGCCGTGAAGCGCCAATCGCCAGGGCGAGGCCGGCGAGGCCGACGACCACGGCGAGACACAGCCACAGGCCACCGACGTCCGTGGTGTGCAGCACCCGTGCGAGCGCTCCGCGCAGCGACTGGTTGGCGGCGTTCTCGATCCGTCCGACGCGGCCGGGTTCGGCGAACGCGCTGCCCCAGTATTCACGCGAGTCGCCGGGGAGCGCCACGTAGGCGAGCGCCATCGTCGCGACAAACGTGGCCAGCGCCACCGCCGCGGCGCGCGAGCGACGCGTGAACAGCAGATACACCACGAAGATGCCGGGGGTCAGCTTGAGCGCGGTGGCGAGGCCGATGCCCACCCCCTTCGAACGCGCGCTGTCCGCACGGCTGAGGTCCCACACGACGAGCGTGGCGATCAGGATGTCGATCTGGCCGTAGCGCAGCGTGGTCCACACGGGCTCGAGCCACAGGGCGCCAGCGGCTCCGGCGAGGGCGAGCGCAAGTCGCCGGCGCCCTTGCGACGGGCGCGGCGCCCGGGGCGTGCGCGGCGGCAACGGAGAGACCGGCGAGGGCGAGCGCAGGTCGAGCCGCAGCGCGAGGGCGAGCATGAGCGGCAGCAGCACGAGACTCGCGGCGGTGAGGAGCAGCTCGAGCACCGCGTTGGCGGGCAGGGTGACACCGGCGAACAGCAGCGCGGCAAACGGCGGGTACGTGAACGCCAGCGCGCCGGGGAAACGGAGCGCATACAGATGCGCACCCTGGCGGACAGCCGCCCCTCCGCGCTCGTAGACGCGCAGGTCGACGAAACCCCAACCGTGGCCCATGTGGCTGGCGAGCAGAACGGCGATCGAGGCGGCGTAGAGCGCGCCGCAGGCCCATGGGCCCGGCCGGCGCGCGGTGACTCGCGCGCGCCAGGAGATCGTTTGAGCGCGCAGCCGATGTGTGCGTCTGCCGCGCGGAGCCCCTCGCCGTCCGACGTGAGTGCCTCTACCCATGCTCCTACGAGGGTAGACGCATGCGAATGCTCTCACGGCGCCCGCCCGGAGCGCAATCGGCAGCGCGGGTCGCACCCGTTTTCGCGTGTAGAGTCAGCCTGTCGGACTCAAGCCCATCGTACTTGAGTCGATAGCGTGTACATGTCTCGTGCGGTCAGACCCTCCGAAGCGCGCATCGCTCGACAACGCCGAGCGGTGCAACGTGGCGCGGCGATGCGGGGACCCGCGAAGCCTCAGGTCGCGGCCGGGTCGACCGATCTCCAGCGCGCGATCGAGCTCGCGACCCTGATCGAGTCCGCGGGCGACGCGGTCCTCGGCGTGGCCCCGAGGGGAGTCATCACCAGCTGGAGCGACGGGGCCGAGCAGCTGTTCGGATACTCCCATGCCGAGGTCATCGGCGAGCCCGTGGCGATGCTCGCCCCGCGGGATCGCCACGCCGAGGTGGCGGCCATCGGCCGAGCCATCACCGCGGGTGAACGCATCAAGCGCCTGGAGACCGAGCGCCTGACCAAGGACGGGCGTCTGCTGAGGGTGGAGGTGTCGATCTCACCCATACGCGGCGAGGACGGGGAGTTCGCGGGCGCGGTGGCGATCATGCGCGATTGCACCAAGCTCCGTGAAACGCTCGCCGAACTCCACAGCGCCAGGCTCGAGGATCTGAGACGGCTGGCGCTGGTGGGAGAGTACCGCGACGACGACACCAACCGGCACACCGAGCGTGTGGCTCGCACCGCCGCCCTGCTGGCCGGCAACCTGGGCCTGGACATCGAGACGACCGAGACGATCAAGCGCGCAGCCCCCTTGCATGACGTGGGCAAGATCGGCATCCCCGACGAGATCCTGCTCAAGCCCGACAAGCTCACAGCCGAGGAGTTCGAGCTGATCAAGACGCACACGGTGATCGGTGGACGGATCCTGTGTGAAAGCAACTTCCCGATACTCAAGGTGGCCACCGAGATCGCCTTCACCCATCACGAGCGCTGGGACGGGAACGGCTATCCAGCCGGGCTCAAGGGGGAGGAGATCCCGATCGCCGGTCGCATCGTCGCGCTCGCCGACGCCTTCGACGCGATGACGCACGCGCGCCCTTACAAGAGCGCGTTCTCGGTCGAGCATGCGGTCGCCGAGATCCAGCGCTGCAGCGGTGCCCAGTTCGACCCACGCATCGTCGAGGCGTTCATGACGCTCGACCACCACCCGCTCGTGGACGCTGCCTGAGCGGCGTCGCTCGCCGCAGGCGCAGTGGCGCCGAGACTACGCGGCGGGTGGCTGGTCGACACGCACGAGATTGCCGGACGGGTCACGCACGGCAAGGTCCCGCGTGCCCCACGGCTGATCGGTCGGTTCCTGCACGATCTCGGCGCCCGCGGCGCGCAGCTGCTCGAAGGTGGCGTCGAGGTCGTCGGTGTGGAAGTGGACGCCGTTGAGGGCGCCCTTGGCGACGAGGGCGGCGAGTGCGTCGGCGTCGGCGGGGCCGCCGTTCAGGTAGTTGGTGAGGACGATCGCGACGCCGGGCTGTGAGGGGGCGCCCACGGTGATCCAACGGAAGTCCTCGCGGGCGACGTCGTTGCGCAGTTCGAGGCCGAGCGTGTCGCGATAGAAGGTCAGTGCGGTGTCGGGGTCATCGACGATGACGAAGCAAGTGGAAAGAGTGAGGTTCATGCCTCGAACGCTAGTGGGCCAGCGCGCCGTGCGCTTCTCCGATCCTGCTCGGCCTGCGGCTTGGGCGGGTGAGATCCTTGGCGACGCAGCCCGGGACGCTAGCGAGCGCACTGTGGTCACGGGCCCGGTAGGCCGTCGGCGTCTCCCCCACCAGCTGGGTGAAGCGGGCGCTGAAGGAGCCGAGCGAGGTGCACCCGACCGCCATGCAGACCTCTGTGACCGACAGCTCGCCGCCACGCAGCAGCGCCTTCGCCCGCTCGATTCGCCGCGTCATCAGGTAGGCGTACGGCGTCTCCCCGTAAGCCGCGCGGAACTGCCGCGAGAAGTGCGCGGTCGACATCAGCGCAGCGCGGGCGAGCGCGGCGACGTCGAGCGGGCGCGCGTACTCGCGATCCATCAGATCGCGGGCGCGGCGCAGATGCGCGAGGTTGGCGAGCTCCTCCGACGTCACGCTGCCAGCGTAGGACCTGCCGCCTCGAAACGGGCAAGAGAGCTCGTGTCGAGGTGTCCGCGAGGGCGGGGTCAGGCGCCGACGTAGGCCGCGAGGTGCTCGCCCGTGAGGGATGGGATTCGTTCCCGCCCACCCACGAGGTCGGCAGGTGTGCCCGCGAAGACGATCCGGCCGCCGTCGCGGCCGGCGCCGGGACCGAGGTCGATGATCCAGTCGGCGCGCGCCATGACCGCCTGATGGTGCTCGATGACGATCACCGACTTGCCGGAGTCGACGAGCCGGTCGAGCAGGCCGAGCAGCTGCTCGACGTCGGCGAGGTGCAGGCCGATGGTGGGCTCGTCGAGGACGTAGATGGAATCGGCCCCGCCCACCCGGGACCGTTTCTCCGCCATGTGGGTGGCCAGCTTGAGCCGCTGGCGCTCACCGCCGGAGAGCGTGGGGAGCGGCTGGCCGAGGCTGAGGTAGCCGAGCCCGACGTCGGCGAGCCGCTCGAGGATGCGGTGGGCGGCCGGCGTGGGCGCCGCGCCGGCACCGAAGAACTCCTCGGCTTCGGTCACCGGCATCGCGAGCACCTCGCTGATGTCCTTGCCGCCGAGCCTGTACTCCAGCACGTCAGCCTGGAACCGCTTCCCCTCGCACACCTCGCAGGGGGCGGCGACACCGGCCATCATCGCCAGGTCGGTGTAGATCACGCCGGCGCCGTTGCAGTTGGGACAGGCGCCCTCGGAGTTGGCGCTGAACAGCGCCGGCTTCACGCCGTTCTCCTTCGCGAACGCCTTGCGGATCGGGTCGAGCGCCCCGGAGTAGGTCGCCGGGTTGCTGCGTCGCGAGCCGCGGATCGCGTCCTGGTCGATCGACACCACACCGTCCCCGTCCCCGTCTCCGTCCGAGATCGACCCGTGCACGAGCGAGCTCTTGCCCGAGCCGGACACGCCGGTGACGACGACGAGCATCCCGAGCGGGATGTCGACGTCGACGTCGCGCAGGTTGTGCGTGCTCGCGCCGCGGATCTCCAGCGTGCCGGTGGGCATCCGCACCGTCTCCTTGAGGACGGCCCGGTCGTCGAGGTGGCGGCCGGTGATGGTGTCGCTCCCTCGCAATCCGTCGACGGTCCCTGCGAACACCACCTCGCCGCCGGCAGTGCCGGCGCCGGGGCCGAGATCCACAACGTGGTCGGCGATCGCGATCGCCTCCGGCTTGTGCTCGACGACGAGCACGGTGTTGCCCTTGTCGCGCAGCGCCAGCAGCAGGTCGTTCATCCGCTCGATGTCGTGCGGGTGCAGGCCGATGGTCGGCTCGTCGAACACGTAGGTGACATCGGTGAGTGAGGACCCGAGATGGCGGACCATCTTGACGCGCTGCGCCTCGCCGCCCGAGAGCGTTCCCGACGGCCGGTCGAGCGAGAGGTAGCCCAGCCCGATGTCCACGAACGAGTCGAGGGTCGCCCCGAGCGCTTCGAGGAGCGGCGCGACCGACGGGTCGTCGAGCTCGCCTACCCACGTGGCGAGGTCGCTGATCTGCATCGCGCAGGCATCGGCGATGTTGGTCCCCTTGATCTTCGACGACCGGGCCTCCGCGCTGAGCCGGGTTCCGTGGCAGTCGGGACAGGTGGTGAAGGTGACCGCCCGCTCGACGAAGGCGCGGACGTGCGGCTGCAGCGAGTCGACGTCCTTGGAGAGCATCGACTTCTGGATCCGCGGGACCAGGCCCTCATAGGTCAGGTTGACGCCGTCGACCTTGATCCTGGTCGGCTCCTTGTAGAGGAGGTCGCCGAGCTCCTTCCTGGTGAACTTCTTGATGGGCTTGTCCGGGTCGAAGAAGCCACAGCCAGTGAAGATCCGGCCGTACCAGCCGTCCATGCTGTAGCCGGGGATCGTGAGCGCGCCCTCGAGGAGCGACTTGCTGTCGTCGTACAGCTGAGTGAGGTCGATGTCGTTCACCGAGCCCCGGCCCTCGCAGCGCGGGCACATTCCGCCGAGGATGCTGAAGCTTCGCCGCTCTTTCGTCGTGCGGCCAGCGCGTTCGATCGTGACCGCCCCGGCGCCCGAGATCGAGCCGACATTGAAGGAGAACGCCTGGGGCGAGCCGATGTGCGGCTTCCCGAGCCGGCTGAAGAGGATGCGCAGCATCGCGCCCGAGTCGGTGGCGGTGCCGACCGTGGAGCGAGCGTCGGCACCCATCCGCTCCTGGTCCACGATGATCGCGGTCGTCAGCCCATCGAGTACGTCGACCTCGGGCCGCGCGAGCGTCGGCATGAAGCCCTGGACGAAGGCGCTGTAGGTCTCGTTGATCAGCCGCTGCGACTCCGCGGCGATGGTGGCGAACACCAGCGAGCTCTTGCCCGAGCCGGAAACGCCGGTGAACGCCGTCAGCCGGCGCTTCGGGATCTCGACACTGATGTCCTTGAGGTTGTTGACGCGAGCGCCGTGTACGCGGATCAGATCGTGGCTGTCCGCGGCCTGAGGCGCAGGCGACTGCGTGTCCGTCCTCGTCGCCGTGCTCATCGGGTCTCCATCTGTTCAGGCGGGACCGCGTTCGCGGTCTCCGTCGGCCTCGCCCGGCTCGATCCAGCGGCCGTCGCGCATCAGCTCGCGCGAGCGGGACTCGGCACTCACCGGTCCTGGAGCAGCCAGAGGGCGTTGCCTGTCATGCGGTCACTCTAGCTGCGGCTCGGCGACCGGCGCTTCTCGATTCCTGATCGATTTGGTCATCTGTTGGCCATGCACGACGGCCTCCCCCGTCGCCACCACGACCTTCGACAGCTCTCCCCAAGCGTGGCGCCGATCGGAGCGCAGGATGGCTAGAACATCGTTGGCGCAGGTACTCACCAGGCGCGCCACAGCCGCCTGATGCGCCAGCCCACACTCGCCACACAACCAACCCCGAGGGAGGAAGTCATGCAGATCACCAAGAGCTCCATGGACACCGCGAACGGGCCGAGCGACTGGTTCACCGGCGCGGTCTACATCGACGCGGCCGCCGCGCCCTCCGAGCAGTCGCGCCTATCGGCAAGCAGCGTCCACTTCACCCCCGGTGCCCGGACGGCGTGGCACACCCATCCCAACGGCCAGACCATCTACGTCACCGAGGGGATCGGCCTCTGTCAGCGTCGCGGCGGCCCGATCGAGGTCATCCGTCCAGGCGACCGTGTGTTCTTCGAGCCCGGCGAGGACCACTGGCACGGCGCCGCCCCCAACCGCTTCATGACCCATCTGGCGATGGTCGAGGTCGATGACGACGGCAACCCCGCGAGCTGGGGCGAACACGTCACCGACGACGAATACGGCGCCGCCGCTCCTGCAGGGTAGCCACGGCGGCTAGATCTCCGCGATGAACTGGTCGATGTGCTCCGCCAGGACCAGTGGCTGGTCTTCGGGGATATAGGTGTAGGAGTCCGTGACCGGGATCAGCTTGGCGTTGGGCAGGAGCTCGGCGAGTGCTTCGGCATGGCGGTAGGGGAAGACTCGGTCTTCGGTGGCCCAGGCGATCAGGGTGGGGCGCTCGAAGCGGGCGAGCGCGGCGTCCGCTTGGATCGTGTAGCGGCGGCGGATCGCTCGCAGTACCTTGGCGGTGTCGCGACGCACGCCTCTGTTGGTAAGCCCCGGTGTGAGAAAGCTGTCGTACGCGTGCCTGTCGAGCGGCTGCTTGGTGAGCCAGCCGAAGGCGATGGGCAGCCGGCGGATGGAGGTGAGGCGCATCGACTGCACGAGGGGCCACAGGGCCCCCGGCACGTGAGCGAGGACTTGGAGGTAGCGGTAGATCGGGGGCAGGAAGTTCTCGAAGCACTCACAGGGCGTGAGCACGAGAGCGCTGACTCGCTCGGGGTGGCGCGTGGCGAGCAGCTTGGCGATGGCGCCGCCGGTGTCGTTGCCCACGATCACCGCTTCGCTGAGGTCCAGCGTGTCGAGCAGCTCGGGGATGAGATCGGCGATCCCGGTGGGTGAGAGATCGGCGTCGGAGCGCATGGAGATGGTGTGCGCCCCGAGCGGCAGGTCGGGGACGATCGCGCGGACCGGCTGCGTGAGCGCGGGCACGACACGCCGCCAGAATCCGCTCGCCAGCACCAGCCCCGCGAGGAACACGACGGGGACGCCGCTGCCGTGGTCGCGATAACGCAGCGACCCCGACGAGAGCGAGGCCGTGCGCAGCGGTCCGAGCGCTCGCTCGAATGAGTCGGGGTCCGCCACGTCGCTCATGCCCGCCCGCGCCAACGCATCATCCGGGTGTTGTTCGGTAGGTGCCTTCTCTGAACAGTGCGTTGCTCGCCGCGTTCCAGCGCTCGAGCTGCTCGGGCGTGTAGAAGGGCTGCGGCAGGTGGCGCTCGACGGCGTCCCTGAGCAGGACGGTGCCGAGTACGAACACGACCGCGTGCAGCGCCGTCCAGGTGAGGTCGGCACCGGGGCGCAGGAGATCGTGATCAGCCAGCCGCCGCCATTGGCGCTGGGCGATGGCGACGAACGCATCGAAGATCTCGAGCGCGGCCTGATCGCCGTCGGCCGCTGAGCGTGCGACGTAGAGCACCGCCGTAGGGTGCTCGCGCACGAACGCGGTGACACGGTCGCCGAGCTCTTGTTGAGCCTCGACGGGCGAGCTGCTCTCGGAAGGATCGCTGAAGGCATCCGTCGCGATCGCCACCACGTGCCCGTTGACAGCCTCGACGAGCGCCGCCTTGGTCGAGAAGTAGTGCTGAACCAAACCGGGCGAGACCCCCGCCTCCTTCGCGACATCCCGGATCGAGGTGGCGGCCACCCCATCCCTGGCGAAGCTCTCCAGCGCAGCGTTCCGAATGCGCGCCAAGCCGGTCAAATCGGAAACCGCAATGCCCATTCATCTGTAGTGTATCCTATACGAGCGTATGGTCCGCTCGATCGTCTGCCGCGTCGCAGACCTCGCCTCGCTCGGGGCCTGCCCGCGATGATGCGCCCGGTGGACATCGCCGCGGACACCAAGGCAGCGCTGCTGGCGGCCGCGGTGATGTTCCTCTGGGCGCTCCTGCTCGGGGTCTGGAAGTACCGGCAGATCGCGACATCCGAGGAGCACCGCGCACATCCCTACGTCGACATCGCCCACCGAGCGGCGCTCCTGTACAGCTTTGCCCTACTGCTGGTCGCGACGTTCGTCCAACTGAGCGGCTGGAGCGAGCTCGTGAACCTGCTCGCCGCGGGCGCGATGGCGCTCTACTTCTACGCCGCGGTCGCCACCTACACCGTGCAGGGCTGGCGCCGCAAGACCGACAACCAGTTTCGCGATCCCGCGCCGGGAACACACGCTTTCATGGTCAGCCTGATCGTGGCCGAGATCGGCGGATGGCTGGTGCTGGTGGCGGGCTTCCTGGATGGGCAGGTGTTCTGAGAGGCGGGAGCTACGGGGTCGGAACGCGGTCCGCTTGTTGCCAAGCCTGGCGAATCTGCTCAGGCAGCGAGGCTCGAGGCGCTCGGACTCGCGTGCTGATCGTGCGCCGTGGCGGCGTCCGTCCTCCACAAAGGTCCATTCTCCGGCCTTCTCCTTGGCCCTCTGGCCAAAGTCCAGGCCGCAATTTGGCGATAAATTATCCAGATGGGGACGCTGGGATCCCAGCACGCGTTCGGGCGCTTGCTAGCCACGCTCGAGGAGGTCGATCTGCGCGCACTGTCGCGTTCGCTATCGGACGACCTGCGCGAGCGCAGGGTCACGTTCGGAGCAGACGATGGTGGGAACGTCGAGGCCTTCGTCGTGGACCCCGTTCCGCGCGTGATCGAGCGCGACGAGTGGGCCGCGCTCGCCGGCGGCCTGGCGCAGCGCGCCGAAGCGCTCGAGCAGTTCGTCGCCGACGTCTACGGTCAGCGCCGGATCGTCGCTGCCGGTCGGGTGCCGTGGTCGGCGATCGAGAGCGCTGAGTTCTTCGAGCCGCGGATGGCGCAGTTGCCGCCAGCCTCGGGGCGTTGGATCCCGATCGCCGGTCTGGATGTCGTGCGCGACGGCGACGGTCCCTTCGTGGTGCTCGAGGACAATGTGCGCACCCCGTCGGGAATCGCCTACGCCGTTGCGGCGCGCGATGCGCTCAGCGGGCACCTGACGGTGCCCGACGGTATGCGCGTGCGCTCGTTGGAGCCGGCCTACGAATGGCTCGGCGAGGCTTTGCGCGCGGCAGCGCCGCCCGAGGCCGGCGAGCAACCGTCGGTCGTCGTGCTCACCGACGGGCCGTCGAACTCGGCCTACTACGAGCATGGCGCGATCGCCCGCCGGCTCGGGCTGGCGCTCGTGCGCCCTGAGGACCTGCGCGTTCGCTCCGAGCGGCTCTTCGCCCACACCGACGACGGGATCGTTCCGGTCGATGTCCTCTACCGCCGCACGAACGAGGATCGACTGTTCGATGCCGCCGGAGCGCTCACTAGGCTCGCTGACATCCTGCTGGGCCCGCTCGAGGCGCAGACACTGGCGTGTGTCAACGCATTCGGCACGGGGGTCGCGGACGACAAGCTCATACATAGCTATGTGGAGGAGATGGTGCGCTTCTACCTCGACGAGGAGCCGCTCTTGGCATCGGTGCCGACGCACGACCTGTCGCAGCCCGGTGTGCTCGCGATGGCACTCGAGCGCATCGGGGAGCTGGTTGTCAAGCCGCGTAGCGGACACGGCGGCATCGGCGTGGTCGTAGGCCCCAGAGCCGACCCGCAGACGCTCGCGAGAGTCTCGCGCGAACTGACGGCGGCGCCGGATCAGTTCATCGTGCAGGAGACGGTCCACCTCTCGCGCCAGCCCACCGTCTGCGGCGATGAGCTCGAGCCTCGCCACGTCGACCTACGTCCGTTCACCTTCGCCATAGGCGACCGCGTCGAGGTGTTTCCCGGTGGGCTCACTCGTGTCGCCCTCGAGCGCGGTTCGCTCGTCGTCAACTCCTCCCAGCGTGGCGGCGCCAAGGACACGTGGGTGCTGGCATGATGATCGACACTGGGAGTGAGGGCCTGCTGACGCCAGATCGCAATCCGGTTCTTATCGGCGTGACGACCTCCGAGCTGCGCCTCGCCAGCGAGGTGCGTCGCCAGCGTCACAGCGAGCCGGCCCGCGCCGAGATGGCGCTCGGGATGTCCTATCTACGCGCGGTGGAGCGCGCGGGGGGACTGCCCGTCGTGCTCCCGCCGCTCGAGCTGGATCGAATCTCTCCCCTGCTCGACCGTCTCAGCGGTGTGCTGCTATCCGGTGGACCCGACCTCGACCCGGCCGCCTACGGGCGCGCTGCCCACCCGGAGCTGGGGCCGACCGAGCCGCAGCTCGACGTCTTCGAGGTGCAACTGGCGCGAGAGGCCGACGCGCGTGGGCTGCCGATCTTCGGGATCTGCCGCGGTGCGCAGGCGCTCAACATTGCGCGCGGCGGAACTCTTCACCAGCATCTTCCGGAGATCACCGACGGCTCGGTCGCTCATCGCCAGCGCCAGCCCGGGAGCAAGGTCACACACAAGGTGCGCATTGCCCACAACAGCGGTCTGGGCGCCGTGGTTGGTTGCCGGCAGATGTCTGTCAACTCCTTTCATCACCAGAGCATCGACCGGCTTGGTAGCGGCCTGCACGCGGTTGCGTGGGCTGAGGACGGCGTCATCGAGGCCGTCGAAGGGCGGGGGAACTCACTCCTGCTGGGCGTTCAGTGGCACGCCGAGACGCTCGTTGACGACCCCGCTCAGCTCGCTCTCTTCCGACACCTCGTGACAGCCTCCAAGGAGCGAGAGCTAGCGCGACCGACGCGGCGGCCCAAAGAGTCGGCGCGGCGCGCGGCCTGAGTGGTGGGTCCGGTTCAGGGGCGCGTGCTCCCAGCGTGGGGCCACTGGCCGCCCCCCGAGGCGCGTCGGCCGTGGACTGTTGGGATCGAGGAGGAGGTGATGCTGCTGCACACAACCGACTCCGCGCTCGCGCCGTGGATCGACAGCCTCCTTCCGACGCTGACTCCGCATCTCGCCGACCACGTCGATGCAGAGACGCACGGCTCGGCGATTGAGCTGCGCACGGGTGTACACGACGGTGTGCCCGCGGCGATCGGCGAGCTCGCGGCGCTGCGCAACAAGCTGCGCAGCGAGCTCGCCGACAGAGGGTTGCGCGCGGCCGCCGCGGGCATGCACCCGACCACCGTGTGGCAGGAGACGCGCATCTCCGGTGGCGAGCGCTATCAGCTGCTGTACGCGTCGCTGCGCGAGCTCGCGCGTCGCGAGCCGACGTTCGCGCTGCACGTCCACGTCGCCGTCCCCGATCCCGAGGACGCCATGCGCGCGATGAACGGCTTGCGCGCACACCTGCCGTTGCTGCTCGCGCTGTCGGCGAACTCTCCCTTCTGGCAGGGGCGAGAGACCGGGCTGGCATCGACGCGGACCCCGATGTTCGGGGCGTTCCCTCGCGTCGGGCTTCCCCGCGCCTTCGCAGACTATGGCGATTACGTCGAAAGCATCGACCTGCTGTTGCGCTGCGGCGCCTTTCCCGAGCCGACGTTCCTCTGGTGGGACGTGCGCCTACAGCCACGCTGGGGAACGGTCGAGGTGCGCATCATGGACGCCCAAATCACGGTCCAAGACTCCGCCGGGCTGGTCGCGCTGGTGCAGTCGCTCGTGCACATGGAAGCCAGCGAGGACGCTGCGGCGGTCGCGTCGCACAACAGCGCTGAGCTGCTCGCCGAGAACCGCTTCCTGGCAGCGCGAGACGGCATGCAAGCTCATTTCCTCGATGCCGGCCTCGAGGGTCAGATCTCCGTGCACGACGTCCTCTCGACAACGATCGATCTCTGTGTTGAGCACGCCGATCATCTCGGCTGCCGTAACGAGCTGGAGGCAGCGCGCGAGCTCAGCCGCCACCCGGGCGCCATGCGCCAGCGCGAGCGCGCTCGGGAGCCAGCGGGGCTTGCCGGCCTCGTCGCAGCGCTGGCCGACGCTTTCTGATGTGCGGGCTTGGCGGAGAGGTCGCGTGGGGGCGTGCGCCCGATCTCGACGCGCTCGCGCGCATCGGAGACGCGCTCGCACCCCGCGGGCCCGACGGCGCCGGCGACTGGCACGACTCCGGTGTGGCGCTCGTGCACCGGCGCCTGAAGATCATCGACCTCACCGCGCGGGGTGACCAGCCTCTGGTGGACCCTGACCTTGGTCTCGTGATCGCCTTCAACGGCTGCATCTACAACCACAACGAGCTGCGCGCGGAGCTCGTCGAGGCCGGCTACTCGTTTCGCTCCACTTCAGACACGGAGGTGATCCTCAAGGCCTTCCACCACTGGGGACCGGAGCGCTTCGTCGATCACCTGATTGGCATGTTCGCGTTTGCGATCGTCGAGCCGGCGTCGGGAGCGGTCGTGCTCGGACGCGACCGCCTGGGAATCAAGCCGCTCTACCTCGCCGAGTTGGACGGGGCGCTTCGCTTCGCGTCCACGCTGCCGGCGCTGCTCGCCGGAGGCGGCGGAATCGACACCGAGATCGACCCCGTCGCGCTTCACCACTACCTCAGCTTCCACTCCGTCGTGCCGGCGCCACTGACGATCCTGCGCGGAGTACGCAAGCTCCCGCCGGCGACGCTGCTGCGGATCGAGCCCACCGGCGCGCGCAGCGAGCATCGCTACTGGTCGTCTACCTCCGAGTCCAACCCGCTCCCACCAGACGCTGACTGGGAGGAGATGACACTGGCGGCTCTGCGCACGGCCGTGCAACGCCGGATGGTTGCCGACGTTCCCGTCGGCGTGCTGCTCTCCGGCGGGCTCGACTCGAGCCTGATCGTCGCACTGCTCGCCGGCGAGGGTCAGCGGGGACTGCAGACGTTCTCGATCGGCTTTGCCGATGCGGGTGGCCAGCGCGGTGATGAGTTTCACTACTCCGACCTCGTGGCGACGGAGTTCGGCACGGCGCACGACCGTATCGAAGTGGACTCGGCGCGACTGCTGCCGGCGATCGGCTCTGCGATAAGCGCGATGAGCGAGCCGATGGTGTCCCACGACTGCGTCGCATTTCACCTGCTCAGCGAGGAGGTCTCGCGCCATGTCAAGGTTGTGCAGTCGGGCCAGGGCGCCGACGAGGTATTTGCGGGATACTCCTGGTACCCGCCGCTCGCCGAGGTTTCCGGCAACGGCGCCAGCGACTACATCGCCGAGTTCGTGGACCGCTCGCACGCCGAGTGCAGCGCCATGGTCCACCCCCGCCTGCGGCTCTCCTACGATCCCTCGCGCGAGCTTGTCGAGCGCCACTTCGAGGCCCCGGGCGCCCGCACGCCATTGGATCGGGCGCTGCGGATCGACAGCGAGGTGATGCTCGTCGACGACCCCGTGAAGCGCGTGGACAACATGACGATGGCCTGGGGGCTCGAGGCGCGGACGCCGTTCCTCGATCACGAGTTGGTGGAGCTGGCGGCAGGCTGTCCCGCGGAGCTCAAGCTCGCGCACGGCGGCAAGGGCATCCTCAAGCGCATATCGCGGGGACTGCTCCCAGACGCTGTCATCGACCGCCCAAAGGGGTACTTCCCGGTCCCGGCGCTGTCACACCTCGACGGCGACGTTCTTGCGCTCGTGCGCGACGCGCTGACCCCCGAGCGGATCGAGCGCCGCGCCGTGTTCGAGCCCGGCTACGTGAAGATGCTCCTCGCTGGGCCAAACGATCACCAGACGACCCTCGAAGGCAACAAGCTCTGGCAGGTCGCGCTCCTCGAGCTTTGGCTGCACACGCACATCGACGGCTGACCGCCACCCAAAGGCGGCACGCCGCCGAACGAGTGCGGTATGGTCGCCCGCCATCTCTCAAGAGTTTTATATTTGGGTGAGTCGGCCGTGTCTAGCGGCGCAAAGACCCTGCATCCACGAACAATTCGTTGTCTCGAACTTCTGGGGAATACAGCAGCAACATAGTGACAAGCCGCCCCACGAGCTGCGAAAGGTGTGCTATAGCACGTCGTGGTCCGTTATCGGGACTTGCCCCCACTTACCGGGATCCGCAGTAGAACCCCTCTCTGAGTTCGGTTGAGTCCGCCAACCAGTCTGCTTGCCCAGACTAAGGCGAGGAATCGGCGCAACCGTCGCAGGAGACACGACTCAACTTACATGCCCGTCCTCGGAGAGTTCGACGGGTTCCCCAAAAGCTAACAACTAACCGCACCGACTGGTAGCTGGTCGGCAGCGGACCGTCTGCTTGCCCGATACGGAGCGGAAAAGCGTGGGCGTCCCGGAGCCTGATCCTTTCGAAAGATGAGCGCTCGGAACCCAACCACAGTCGTGGCCGAGCCTTACTGGCTCGGCCTAACAAAGGAGAAGACGATGAAACGAGTTGAGACTCGCAAGGGTGCCACTCACTCTAGAGCGAGAGGTGGCGTGACGAGATCCGTGAAGGGTTTTCGGGGCATCTGCGTAGTGGTGTGTTTGGCGATGAGCCTGCTTCTGCTAGTGATGGCCGGCGACGCGATGGCCCAGGCGCCCAATGTCTGCGTGCCGGAAGAAGAAGGTGTGGGGGTCATAACTCCTGTGAAAGGTGCTTGTAAAGCGAAATACACTTTGTCGCTACTCCCGAAGTATGTGGCTTCCGGGGTCGGCGGCAAGCCCACGCTCGTGTTCGAAGGCGTCAATGTGCAGATCGAGTCCGGGTCAGGATCGACCAGCGGCACGGTCAACGGCGAGGGCAACCTCGTGATCGGCTATGACGAAAACCCGGGAACACAGACCGGCTCGCACAACCTGATCCTCGGCGGGGAACAGACGTACACGAGCTACGGTGGCATTCTCGCGGGCTTCAAAGACACCATCAGCGAGCCGTTCGCATCAGTGACAGGCGGTGAAGAAAACACTGCCGGCGGCGAGTACGCGTCGGTCAGCGGAGGTCGTGGCAACAAAGCCAGCGGCGAGTGGGCCTCGGCGAGCGGCGGCATCAACAACAAAGCCGAAAACGAATACACATCAGCCAGCGGCGACTTCAACACCGCCAGCGGGAGGAACGCCTCAGTCAGCGGCGGCCTCGACAACGATGCAAGCGGCTATCGTTCGTCGGTCAGCGGCGGCTACGAAAACACCGCCAGCGGCGAATACTCGTTCGTGTGCGGGGGCCGCAAGAACACCGCCTCGGGTCTCTATTCCTCTGTCTGCGGCGGAAAAGAACTGAAAGCGGAAGAAGAATACGGAGCGAAGTTGTAGCGACCTGGCTCATGGCGCCTCGGCGACCCGGCCCTTGCGGTTGCGTCGCCGAGGTCCAGGTCGAGTCGATCTCCAGCGGCTCCGCAACCCGCTGCTTCGTCGGCCCTCAGCGTGCGTCGGTGCCACGCCGTGCTTGTCGTTCGACCTCGGCCACGAGCTCGGCTGGGTTCGCGTCGAGAGCGTGTAGAAGACGCGTCACCGTGGACAAGCGGATGTCGCGCTGCCCAGTCTCGACTTGAGCGAGATATGTGTCGTCGGCGCCAGCACGGGTACCCAGCTCCGCGTCGTCCCGCCCCGCTTTGGCGGCTGAAAGCGAACGAGCATTGATTACGCAAGCAACGCGAGCGGTTAGCCGGCGTCCCGTAGCGCATCGAGCAAGTCGCCGGTCGTGAAGACCTCGAGGCCGGCGTCACCGAGGTCCTTATCTTGCGACCAGACCGGCAGGTTGAGCTTGAGCGCGAGCGCAACCGTCGGCCAGTCGTCGGGGTCGCGGGCTGCGATCCGGCATTCGGCCGCCTCGCGGTGATCCTCGTAATCAGCCGCCGACTTCTACGCGATCGGCATGACCTGGAAGGCAGCAAAGAGGAGAGCTTGATCCAGCCCGCGCTTGGCGGCCAAGCCCGGTATGTGGCGGGCGATCTCCTCGGCGACTGCTTGCGTACCGATGCACCCAGGGCCTTGCGGAGAGGCGACAACGAGGCGGGCACGGCCGCCGATCAGCGCAGATAGGACGACGTTTGCGTCAGCTACGACGGCGGGAGGTAGCGAAATCGTGTAGTACCTCCGACTCGCCTACGCCTTTGCTGGCTAGCTGCTCGCCAACCTGCTCGGAGAGGCGTAGGAACACCTCGCGGCGCACTTCCACCGGCAGCTCCGGCGTGCCCCACGGAAGGAAGAAGCCCGCCGGCGTGCCTTCGCGCGTGACGAGGATCACATCCTCCGAGCGGAACATCTCCGTGGCGTGGTCGCGGAAATCGCGCACGGTTACGACCTTCATGTGGGCACCTTGGTGGTCACATGAAGATAGTAGCAAGGCAGCGGGCGTGCCGGTGCGAGTCGCTCTCTGGACTCCGCGCAGCGCTCACGCAGGCGGAGCTGTTCGCCCGCGTCGACGCTCTCAATCCCGGCACCGCGAAGCAGGTCGAGGAGCTGCTCGACCACGGCGTGGAGGTCGTCATGCTCCCGATGTTCAGCCGTACCGAGGAGGTCGCACGCTTTGTCCATATCGTCGCCGGGCGCGCGCGGGCGGTCCTGCTCGTCGAGACGCGAGCCGCGTGCGAGCAAATCGAGGCGATCCTCGACCTCGCGGGGAGCGAGGAGATCCACCTCGGCATCAACGACCTCGCGCTCAGCCTCGGAAGCCGGTCACGCTTCGATGTGCTCTCCAGCTCGGAGGTGGAGCGGGTTGCGGCCTGTGCGCACGAGCGAGGTGTACGGCTCGGGATCGGCGGCGTCGGACGCCTCGACGATGCGTGTCAGCCGATCCCGCCTGATCTCCTCTATGCAGAGTACGTGCGACTCGGGGCGAGTGCCTCGCTCATCTCGCGGGCATTCCTCGCCCGGCAGCCGCTGGATCCCCTCGCGCTGGCCGATGACGTGGCACGCACTCGCGCACGCCTCGAGTACTGGCGCACCGCGCCAACCGAAACGCGCACACGTGCCCACAGCGAGCTCCGCCGCGCACTCGCCGCCCGGGCCGGCTGGTAGAGGTGGCACGCGTCTAGAGGTGTCCATACGCCCGATCAGGCGTATAGTTCCGTTATCCGGACCAGCCGCGGCCTGCCTCCTATATGGTCGCAACCACCGGAGCACGCCGCACCGTCCTGACGTTTCCTTCGCGTGCGCAGGGCCGGGTTGAAGCCGCCGAGCGCACGATTCCACCGATGCGAACTATCCTCGGCGCAGCAACACCAGTGATCGCGTCTCGGCGATACTTGACAGAGAGTGCCACTCGCGCGACAATAGGCGGCCTCAAGGTCAACGCCCCCGGGGGGCCTGTGTCGCAGTCAACAACCAGCTGCGCAGCGCGGCGAAACTCGATCGAGTAGTAGGCGCCGCAAAGACTGAACGGGATCGCACACTGCTGCCGTCAGCAAGGACGTGGAGGGAGCCACCGTGAGCAAGGACGTGGAGGGAGCCAATGTGGCCAGTGCCGAACGAACTCCCGGCCGGATGCTCAGCGCCGTGCCCCAACTACCGCAAGGCGTCCGCGTCGACCCACTGGTGAATGGCCGGCGAGGCGTCGGCGGTAAGCGGATCAGCGTCGTCGTGTGCGACGAGCGCGAGATCCTGCGCGCCGGGCTGGTGGCGCTGCTCGCCGAGGATGCGGCGCTGACGGTCACGGCGAGCGCGCCCGGACAGACCATTGCGTATGGCACAGATGTGGCGATCGTCTCGGGCAGGGTCGCGCGATACGCCCGCTTTGCCTGTCCGATCGTGATCGTGAGCGAAGAACCGCCGGCCGCCATCGGCGCAGTCGCGGGAAACGCCGTGGCTGGGGTCCTGCAGCGCGGCTCGCTCACGGTCGCTCAGCTGCGGGCCACCGTCCGTGCCGCAGCCACCGGGTTGCGGGTCGAAGCGCAACGCGAGCAGCGCTTGCACGCCGCCCTCGATCCACGTGCGGTACGTGTGCTCGAGCTGATCGCCGGCGGTTGCAGCACGCGTGAGATCGCCACGCTGATGAGCTACTCGGAGCGGACGATCAAGAACGTGATCAACGAACTGCACGATCAGCTGCAGGCGCGCACGCGGGCGCAGGCAGTCGCCCATGCGATGCGTCGCGGCCTGATCTGAGCACTCGGTGGTCTCCTCTGCGCTGAGGGTGGGACGGAGGCACCGGTCGCGGTCTCGCGCGGCCCACCAGTTGCTCTTTTGGGCATCCGTTGCCCGTAGGGGCAGCAAACTTAGCCGAGTGTCCCTTGTTGGCCAGTGGCCAGGCGCTGAAAATCTGCCTATGCGAACGGGGGCTGCGACGGAACGCACATCTCACCCCATGCTCGGTGACGCCCGACCGCCTGTGCTGGTCGTCAAGGTCGACGCCGCTGGGATCGACTCTCGAGGCGGCCCGGAGCGGCGCTGCGACGTGCGCCTCATGCGCTCCGCGCGGGGGATGGCGGCGTTGCAGTCGTCGGACTCTGGCGGCGGAGAGCTCACCGCCGTGGTGATCCTGCGGGATACGACGCCCTCGAGTGTCGTCTCCTGCGTGCGGGCCGCCATGCGCGGCGGATCGATCTTGCCGGAGCTGCTCGGCCAGCTGCTGCCGGTGGGCGAGGAGGCGCCGGCGGATGCGCGCGAGCCGCAGCTGAGCGACCGCGAATATGAGGTGTTGCGGATGCTCGCCGACGGCGAGAGCACGCGCGGGATCGCCACGCAGCTCAGCTACTCCGAGCGAACCGTCAAGAACATCGTGCGCGACCTGCTCGTAAAGCTGAACGGCAAGACCAGGGCCCACGCGGTCGCGCTCGCTACGCGCCAAGGGGTGATCTGAATCGGGCCGCGAGGCTGCTCGTGAGCCGCAGAGTGGCGGTGATCGGACTGGACTGCGCTGAGCCCCGGCTGGTGTTCGAGCGCTGGCGGGAGCAGCTTCCGAACCTCAGCCGGCTGATGGCCGCAGGAACGTGGGGACCGCTGCGCAGCGTCGACCCGCCGATCACCGTGCCGGCCTGGAGCTGCATGATGAGCGGCCGCGACCCCGGCGAGCTCGGCATCTACGGCTTCCGCAACCGCAGCGCCTACGACTATCGCTCGTTGGCCGTCGCGGACTCGCGCAGCGTGCTCGTCGATCGCGTGTGGGATCACCTGTCGCGTGCCGGCAGACACGTGATCGTGGTCGGAGTGCCGCAGACCTCGCCGCCGGTACCCGTCAACGGCGAGCTCGTGTCGTGCTTCTTGACCGGCGACACACGCAAGGACCCGTACACGTTTCCAGCCTCCCTACGCGCCGAGATCGAGTCGATGGTCGGCGCCTACCGTGTGGACGTGCGCGACTTTCGCAATGAGGAGCGCGACCGCATCCTCGCGCAGGTCTACGAGATGACCGAGCAGCGCTTCACCGTCTGCCGGCACCTGCTCGACACCAGGCCGTGGGACTTCTTCATGATGGTCGAGATCGGACTCGACCGCATGCACCACGCCTTCTGGCGCTTCCTCGACCCCGAGCACCCGCGCTACGAGCCCGATCACCGCTACCGCGACGCGATCCGCAGCTATTACGTCTACCTCGACGAAGAGATCGGCGAGCTGCTCGAGCGCTTCGACGAGGACACCACCGTGTTCGTCGTCTCCGACCACGGCGCGCGGCCGATGGAGGGGGCGATCTGCGTCAACGAATGGCTCGCCCAGGAGGGATATCTCGCGCTGGAGCACCCGCCTGACGGGCTGGTGGCGTTCAGCGACGCACCGGTCGACTGGAGCAGGACCCGCGCCTGGGGGGAGGGCGGCTACTACTGCCGACTGTGCCTCAACGTCGCTGGACGCGAGCCGCAGGGCATCGTCACAGCCGCTGAGTACGAGCCGCTGCTCGACGAGCTCGCAGACCGCCTCGAGCGGCTGCCGGGACCCGACGGCCAGGCAATCGGCACGCGCGTCTTTCGCCCGCGCGAGCTGTGGCGCGAGCAGCGCGGGATTCCCCCTGACCTGGTCGTCTACTTCGGCGATCTCGGCTGGCGCAGCAACGGCAGCCTCGGCCACGGCCGCCACTGGACATACGACAACGACACCGGTCCCGATGACGCCAACCACGATCGCAATGGCCTGTGCATCATGGCTGGTCCGGGTGTGCCGTCGCAGCGGCGGGAGGACCTGACGATCTACGACATCGCGCCGACGATCCTCGCGCTGTACGATGTCGAGGTCCCTGCGGGCCTCCGTGGGAGGGTGCTCACAAACGGCGATTGCACTTTGGGGCAAGAATGTTTGCGGCAAGCGGCCGGGCAGGGTAGACATTGAGCATGGCCTGTCGGCGTGCGCGGCTGGGGCGAGGCGTGGCCGACTCAGCGCTGATACTCGTGATCGCCGTGCTAGCGGCCGGAGCTGCCTGCGTGGCGCCCGGACTTGCCCGCGCGCAAGCGGCGAGCCCGGGCGTCTCGATCAGCACGCAGCCGGCGCTCCAGCCGGCCTTCTCGCCGAACATCTACGACTATGCGACCCGGTGCGAGCCCGCCGAGTCGGTGACGGCGGCGGTCTCCGACGGCAACGGCACGCCCGTATCGGTCGACCAGCAGCCCGTCGAACGGACGAGCTTCACGACGAGCCTGCGGATCGGGGCCGGCCAGAGCTACTCGTTCACGGTGGGAGCCGGTGCGGGTCGCGCGACCTACAACGTGCGCTGCCTACCCGCGAACTTCCCCGGGTACACCGCCCAGGAATTCAGCCAGCCGCAAGCGAGCTACTACCTGGTGACGCCGAGCGCCGCGGACGCGGCGGCGCCCGCGGCTCCGTACGTCGCGCTGTTCGACAGTAACGGCGTTCCGATCTGGTGGTACAGCGAAACCGGCGGTACGCCCGTCGACGCGAACCTGACGCCGAGCGGCGATCTGTCGTGGGACGTCGTCAAGAACGTGGTCGCGCGCAAGACACCGCCCGCCGGTCCGTGGGAGATGACCGCGGGCTACGGCGAGTCGAGCGGGGTCAACCTGGTCGTGCACAACCTCGACGGCACACTGCTGAACACGCTGGAAACGGTCGGCTCGCCGACCGACTTCCACGAGGGGCTGCCGCTCGCCGACGGAGACTTCCTGATGACAAGCTACGCGCCGCGCACGGGCGTCAACCTGTCGCCGGTGTTCTACGCTCCCGGCGCCACCCTCGACGCGGCCTTCCAGATCGTGCAACCGAACGGAGCCGTCCTGTATAAGTGGGACGCCGCCAACCTGATCACACCCACCGAAAGCAAGCGTTGGTGGACCGCGCTCGACTTCGGTTACCCGGGTGTCCCTGGCGCGATCTGGGACTATCAGCACATCGACTCCGTCGTCCCCGACGGGGAAGGATACCTGGTCTCGCTGGCCCACGACGACGCGGTCTACCTGATCAATGCCGGCAACGGCTCGATCGAGTGGAAGCTCGGCGGCACCAAGACGCCGCAGAGCCTGACGATCGTCGGCGACCCCGACGCCTCGACCGATTTCGGCGCCCAGAGCGACGCACAAGTGTGGCCCGACGGCACGATCTCCGTGTTCGACAACGGCATCGCCCGCAGGCGGCCTCCGCGCGTCCTGCGGTTCCGGATCGACCCGCAGAACCGGACCGCGACGTTGATCCAGACGATCACGGATCCCTCGATCGTAACCTCCCCCTGCTGCGGCAGCGCCCGCCTGTTGCCCGGCGGCGACTGGGCCATCGACTGGGGCGGATCGCAGCTGTTCGAGGAGCTCACGCCCGGGGGCCAGCCGGCGCTGAGCGTCACGTTCGCGTATCCGTACTTCACCTACCAGGCGGTCCCGATCCTCCCGGGGCAACTCCCGCTGAGCGCGCTGCTGACGGGGATGAACCAGATGGAGCCGCGGACCCCGAGCGGTGCGAGCCCACCGGCGCTGTCCGGGCTCCGGGCCTTCTACGCGGGCCGCGGGGTCAAGGTCCGGTTCAAACTCGCCTGGCGCGGGACCGTCAGATTCACGATCGGACGCGCTGCCCCCGGCCAGGTCGAGGGATGGCGCTGCGCACCGCTCGCCGCCGGCGCGCCCCCGCCGGTGCACCGGTGCACGGCATTCACGGGCGTCGGTTCGAGCTTCTCGCGCTCCGGCGCCGACGGGTCGAACGGGCTCCTCGTCGGCCATCGCCTCGGCGCCGGCAAGTACATGCTGAGCGCGACGCCGATCCTCGGGCGCCGGCGCGGGCTGACGGAAGCCGCGGTCTTCCGGGTCGGCTGACGGCGGACCGCTGTGTCACTCGATCATCGCGGAGACGTCTTGCGCGACTCTCGGCGGATATCAGGACTGCACCTGGGTCGGCCGTGACGCCCCTTGCGGCACTGCAGCTTGGCGCAAGGCCGCAGCCTTCCGCGCTTTCTGGCGCGTCTGCCAGGGGCGGGCGAGTTCGCGCACGAGTCGGCGCCGTGCCTCGAGACCGTCGCGTTCCGGCTGGAGCGCCTTCTCGTGACGGCTCGGGCACTCGGCGCCGGTACGGCTTCGGCGTTGGGTGCAGCCGGCGGTTCGGATTGCGATTGTGCTTCCGCCAGGTTGGTGGCTCCCAGGTTGATACGCCACGCGTTCACCTTTTCGCAGAGAATGTCTGGACACGTCGCGGCCACCCATGCGCCGTTCTCCCAGGCCATGCTCGTGACGACCGTGTATGACGGCGCCGGCCAGCCCGGGATTGCACCGGTGCCCCAATTCAGATTCAGATTGCCGCCGAAGTAGCTGATGCGTGTGGGCTGTGCGAGCAGCCCATCAGGTTCCTGGGTCCGCAGGTCGTAGGACCACAAATCGTCTCCAAGGGTGTTCGCGGCGATGGATGTGTACATGGTGTTCGGTTCCTCCGGCGCGAAGTGCGCAAACTCGTTGTACACGTCGCTGGGGGACTGCCCCGTGAACGAGGGTGGGAATTCGGGGCTGATGCGGGTTGGCGCCGTCTCGGGATTGAGTTCTTCCGGCAGCGTGAAGAGCTGCGCTGCACCGAATCCGGTCGTGGTCGCCCGCGTGGTCGACATGAAGATCAGACGATTTGTGTTGGGTATCCAGCCATACGCCTCGTAGAATGCCGGCTCGCCGTCGGGGTCCTGCCATTCGACGTTGTCGTTGAGCGTGCCTGTTTCGAGATCCACGTCGGCCACGTGCAGGGCCCACTCGCCCACCGGCGGGTCTTCGAACTCCGACTTGACCATCTGCGACCACACGATCTTGGTGTCATTGGCATTGAACGTGGGCCATATGAGCCCTCGCTGGGAGCTGTTGGCACCGGGAAGCAGAGTGGAGAGCCGGCCGGTCTGCGTGTCGTAAAGCTGGATCGAGTCTCCCGAACCCCGACCCGGCGAGGACTCGGGCAGCGCCTTGTCCCAGCCTACGGCCGTGGTGAGCAGCACGTAGCGTCCGTCGGGGGTGATGTCTGTCGGGCCTCGGTTTCCGTTGTACGGCGCCAGCAGGGGCCTGCCCTGGCAGTCTTCGTCGCCTATGTAGGCGTCCCATAGGCCAGCGCTGTTGCGGCCGCGCCAGACCATCGTGCCGTCGCTGGCTGCCGCCACGGGCGCGCAGTTGGCGGCAATGAAGCTGCCGCTGGCCGCGAACGATGTGCCGCAGTGCGCCCCCGCCAGGAACGCGAGGACGAGCGGCATGACGCAAAGGCGTGCGGGCCGTCGCATCCTGTGGCCTACCGTCCTTGGCATGCTGAGTTCTACGACACATGCGATCCCACGGCCGCGTGACGGGCTCGATCATGGACAAACCTATGAGCTGTCCTGCTCGCACCGCTCATGCCGCAGCTCCCCGCCCGGGTGCTGCACGTAATCCTGGGGTGACTCCTCAGCGTCGCCGGGCGCGGGTGTGTTTCGTGCGCCGGTGGCGGCGGTGCCGGCGCACCCGTCGCGACCGCTGCGTGCTGCGAATGGCGGCGCCGCTGGTCCAGCTGTAGAGAGGGTCGTCGCTCGTCGCGGCGGTGCGCGTGTTCGTCGTCGGTTCGGTAGTGGGCACCACCGTCGGCTCGACAGTGGCAGCGTCAGAGCCAGCGGACCCGGAACCGGAGCCGGCGCCTGCCGTGCCGAGGTTGAGCGCCTGCTGCATCTGGGCATTGGGCTCCGTGTTCGCGAACTGGATGTCCTCGATGAAGTCGCTCATCCCCTGGTCGGCCTGCGCCGGCGTCGGCTGGGGCCGGCTGGTGTCGTCCATCCAATCGATCAGCATCGCCGCGTCCGGCGACTCGTGGATCGTCTGGAGTGCGGGAAATCCGGGCGACTGCTTCCAGGTCCAGTCCGCCCACCCAGCGACGAGCGGGTCCTGGTTGAACGTGCTCGTGTAGTGGGCGATTCCGCCGTAGAGGTCCTGGCCGAACTCGCCGAACCAGATCGGCGCGTCGAGCCGTTCTGCGACGGCGTTGTAACCCGGCATCCGGGTGGTGATGTCCTGGGTACTCACCCACGAGTAGTCGTGGAGCTCGAACATCTCGTTGCTGTCGAGCGGCGCCGTGAAGCCGCCGAATTCGCGGGCCAGATCGTTGCCCTCGTAGATGATCAGGTGGTTTGGGTCGACCTGTCGGATCGCTGCGGTGACGCGCTGGTAGAGGCTGATCAGCTGCTGGTTGCTCGCGACCGGCTCGTTCAGCAGGTCATACCCGGCGATCACGTTGTCGTTGGCGTAGCGAGCGGCGATCGCCTTCCACAGCGCGACCATCCGGTCCCGGCACGCTTCCGATCCCCACAGATCGGGTCCGCCGACGTAGTCGGCGGTGAAGCCCATGGTCTGGCTGCAGGGCGCAGCGTGCATGTCCAGCACGATGTAGACGTTGTTCGCCTCGGCCTCGGCGACGAGCTGGTCGAGCACTTCCCAGCCGGACTGCTTGTATACGCCGGGATTCGAGTCGTCTTCGAGCATCCGGTAGTTGAAGGGAACACGGGCGACGTTGTAGCCGTCCTCGGACATCGCCTTGAAGTCGGCCGCGGTGATGAAGTTGTCATAGACTTCGGTCTGGAACTGGTCGGCTCGGGTCGGCCCGACGAGGCTGGTGAGGTTGCTCATCATCGTTGACTCGCCGACGTAGTCCATGCTCTCGCCCCAGATCCAGCCCTCCCAGCTGAGCCAGCCGCCGAGGTCCACGCCGCGCAGCTTCAGCGGCTGGCCGGCGCCGTCGAGGAGCTGTGTCCCGTCCTGGTGGACGAAGCCGGCTGGGATCGGCGGATTGCTCGGGACGTTGCCGCCCGACGCAGGCGCCGCCGAGAGAGCGGCGGTGGCGACGAGCGCCACCAGCGGCATCGTGGTGGCGCGCGCGCGTCTGCGGAGCGTCCTACTCGATCCACGCCAAGACATGTGCTCTAGTGATCGGGGCATCCGCTTGATGCCGTGAAGCCCCGATGCCGTGATCGGACATTCGTTACGCGGCCGCCGACCACCATTGCCGCGGACCAGGCGGTCGTACCAGCGCATTGGGCGCTGTGAGCCGAAGCTCAGCACTTCCGCAGCGCGAAGCGCAGGTAAGTCCAGTTGCCCTCCGCGAACGCCCGGTACATCGGCCCGCCCTCGATCGCCGCGAACGCGAGCGCCTGGCCGCGCAGCGGCCGCGGGACGCGCCGCTCGATGCGCGCCCGCCGGCGAGGCGTGTCGAGTTGCAGCGCGTGCACGACGTTGGCCGTTATGTCCTCCTCCTCCAACGTCACGAACCCCGCGGCGTCCAGCTGCTCGTGGAGCCGCTGGACATCCTCGTGCGACCCGGGCGCGTCCTCGGCACCCACGGGGAGGAAGGTATGACGAAAGTCGGTCAGCAACAGCAGCCCACCCGGCCTGAGCACCCGACAGGCCTCGGTCAGGAATCGCAGCGTGTCCGAGTAACAGTGGCTGGCCTCGACGCTGAGAACGGCATCGAACGTCGCATCGGCGAACGGCAGGTTCTCGGCGTCGCCGGCGACGAAGTCGAGTCCCGGCCGTGCATAGCGCGCGCGGCAGCGCGCGATCGCGCGCGTGGCGAGATCGAGCCCGGTGACCGACCGCGGCTCGAGCTGCTCGAACACGAACGCGGCGCCGCCGCCGCGCCCACAGCTGACCTCGAGCACGTCCTTGCCCGACAGGTCGACCGCGCCGGCGACGGCTGCGTACAGCCGCAGGCCGAACTCGTCGTCGCCGCGGCTGGCGTCCGCTTCGGTCTGCTCGAGCGGCGCGTACCCGTAGTTCATCAGCGTCGCCCCCGGATCGCCGCGACCGAGGCTCGCGAGCTCGTAGAACGCGCGCCACAGAAGCTTTTCGACCGGGGGCGTGAGCTGCGGGGCGGCGCGCAGGAGAAACCCAACGGCGGCGCGGACTGGGCGTACGCGCCGGCGCTGGCGCGGCTTCGCGCCAGCGCCACCGTGCCCGGCTCCGGGCGGCGCCAGGACGCGGGTTCGCACCTGCTCGGCGCGCACCCGCTCCCAGGCCCGCCGCCACCTGCGGTCGAGCGCCCGGTGGACGAGCGACGACGACGCCGGCTCGATCCGCTCCTCGAACGCGAGCGCGGCAAACGCTTGCGCGAGCGCGTGCGGTTCGACGATGTGCGCGGCCCACGCGGCACCGGCCTCGGGGTCGGCGCGCAGCTCGTCGTAGGACAGTACCGCGATCCGGTCTGCCGGCAGCCGCCGGACGCTCCCGGCCAGCCGCCAGACCCTCCGGCGCAGCGCCAGCCGGTACCCCAGCAGCAGCAGCGTCCGCTTCCAGCGCGACTCGATGTGCCCGTGGAAGCGCTCGTGGCCCTCGTCGCCGCCCTCCAGTGCGGTGGCGTACGGCGAGAGGCTGGTGCGGACGAGAGCCTCGCCGACGCTCCGCTCGACGTCGGCGACCCGCCGGCGGAGGATGATGATCCGCGCGTCCGGGAAGTCCGCCAGCATCTGCGCCTCGCGGCCGAGGTCCCAGGGGTTCTTGAGGACGACCGTGGCGTGCGGCGCGCAGGACGCGAGCTCTGCGACGTGCTCGGACAGCAGCGGCACGCCCTTCGGGTTTCCGTACAGCGCTCGCGCGCCCGCGCGGTGGTGCAGCAGGAACCCGTACTCCTCGGTTGTGTCCGCGGTCACCTCCAGGCGGTCCGCGCCACGATCGCTGGGACCGCCGGTCTTCAGAAACGCCTCCAGCGTCGGGATGTGGCGGGCGAGCGCCCCGACCGTCGTCGTGACGCCGCCGACTGCCTGCGTCACGGCAGAGGCCGTCACCGTCGTGCCGCTGCGGTGGAACCCGTTGACGAACAGGAGCCGCGGCCTGCTCTCGCCGGACGGCCCACCGGGCATGCCAGCGCGTCCGTTGGTCACCGGGGCGGCGGAGGGGATGGTGCTCACAACTGCGATCGGAGCCAGTTGAGGTTGCTGATCAGCGACCACGGCGTCGTGCTCGGTGGCGCGAAGCCGGGGTCGAGGCCGGCGATCGTCGGGCGCAGCGTGCAGCTGTAGTCGCGGAGGTGGACCGACTCCCAGTAGCAGTGATCGGCGATGTGGTCGGCTACTTCTTCATTCGACACGACGTAGTAGCCCGCGCCGTCCGGCTGGAGGCAGTCGTACGCTATCCCGCAGTTCTCGCCGGTCACCGCCTCGATACCGTTCGGTTCGAACGGGCCGCCGCCGCCCTTGGTGAGGTCCAGCTGACCGATGTTCAGTCGGACCCTGTCGTCAGGCAGTCTCCGGAGTCCGGACGGTGGCGGCTCGATCTGGGGGATCGAGCCGTTGACGCCCATTACCCACGCCGCGTCAACGAGCGGACTGTAGTTCGCGGCCAGTAGCGCGATCACGCCGCCCTGACTGAACCCGGCGACCAGCACGCCGTCCGAGCAGTTTGCCTCCGGGAGTGAACACGCGTACGACTCGACGTTGTCCGCGTTGCCCTCACCGAACATGCACGCGGCGTGTCCCGCGACTCCTGCCGCGTTGTTGGTGCGCACGCTGTCGTAGGTGGGGGCGACCGCGACAAACCCCTGCGCCGCCGCGAGTTGGGCCATCACCTGGCCCTCCTGATTATCCGTCAGGTTCGCCCCGGTGCCGTGCACGTAGATCAGCACGGGGTACGTGCCGGTCGTGGCCGGCTCCGACCCATAGATCACCTGAGACTCGGTGCACTGCGGCTGTGGCTTCCACCGCTCCCACGCGGTCCACGGGTCATATGCGGCGTACGTGCTCTGGAATTGCCGCGTCGGCGGCGTCGTCGCGCTCGCGCTCGCCGCCAGCACCAGTGAGACCGCCAGCCCGATCAGTGCTCCAAACGTTCTCGACGTCATGTTGTTCTCCGGGTCATGCTTGGTCGCCCGGGCAGGCGATCGGTGAATTGAGTGACGCGCTGGGTCCGTTGGGGAAGCCCAGAGTAACCGACGATGTCCAGTTGCCGGAGCACGTCGCGGGCGCGTGGATCAGATCATAATGCGTGCGGGTCACAACGGTGTACTCCTTGTGCGTCCGAGGATCTTTCTTGCGCTCGCGAGTGATGACCGTCCGGCTCGCACCGAGGCTGATCGTCACCTGCTCGAGTGTCAACGTCACCCCCGGGAACTGCGGCGGCTTCGGCAACGGGTTGAAGCTCAGCGCGACACCGCCCGCTGTGGTGAGCGTGCCCGGCACCACCTTCGGCCCGCCGATGAACGCCACCCCCACGACCGTCGTGTTCGTGCCCAGGTACATGTTGAGCGGGAAGGTGGTGTTCCGGGTGAACGTGGTCGTGACGACGTGAACGACGAGCTTGCCGACGCCGATCAGGGCGCCCGATGGGCATTCATTGAGCAGCGCCTGCTCGTGCGAGCAGCGCTTTGCGACAGCACGCGGTTCGAATTCGAACCCGGCGGCCGCGAACGCCAGGGAGGATGGGATTCGCCCGCTGACCGGCGGCAAGGTGGTGTTGACGCTGAAGTTCAGGGCGGTTCCCTCGCCGCCACTTGAGGGCGCAGCGACGGTGGCCGCCGGCGCCACCGCCGCTAGCGCCACCGCCGCAGCGGTGGTGATGGCACATTTCAGGATCGTTCCTCGCATACGCTCTCCTTACGCTTTGCCCAGGACTTCGACGTGGTTGGCGCGTGGACGCGCTTGCCTGCCGACGGGGTGAACGACGAGGCGTTCGAACGCCTCGACCGCGCGCCCGACTCCATCTTCGGCACGGACCGCAGCGCTGAGCGTCATGGCACGCAGGCGCATCTGCCGGTCGCTCGTCGCGCTGCGGATCACATCGGCGAGTCGCGGCGCGGTGAGCTCGCGCCGCGGAATCGGCGGGGGGCTGACGCCGAGCTCGTGGAGCCGGCGGGCCCAGAAGAACTGATCGGTCATGTGCGGGATCGTGACCGCCGGCACGCCCGCGCGGAGCCCGGCTGCGGTCGTTCCGACAGCCGCGTGGTGGACGAGCAGCGCACATCGTGGAAACAGCCATTCGTGCGAGATCTCCCCGACGGCGAACATGTCGGGAGGTAGCGAGGCGACCGGGAGCTGGTCGGCGGGCAGCTGGAGCACGCCACGCACGCCCGCGCGCTGGAGTGCGTCGATCGCGAGCCGGGTGCGCGCCGCAGGGTCGTCGTCGATCATCGTCGAGAACGTGATCAACACCGGCGGCGGCCCGTCCGCGAGGAACTCGACGAGCGCCACGGGCGGATCCGGGTCGATCGTGTCCTCGAGGATCCAATAGCCCGTGACGAGCCCCGTGCTCTGCAGCGCGGGCACGGGAGCGATCGCTGCACCGAACGCGTAAAGAACGGGCATCCGCCGCCGATCGAGGCTCGCCATCGGCTCGCGCCACGGCAGCGGACCGAGCCCGAGCGAGGTCCGGCGCACGCGGTTGAGCCACGGTCGGGCGCACAGCCACGCGAGCTGGCGGATTGCCGGGGCCACACGCTGGAGCGGCCGCCGCTTCGTGAACATCCACGCGGGCGGCTCGAGGAACGCCCGCACCAGCGGTAGGCCGCGGTCGGTGGAGATCTGCCATCCGAGCACGAACGCCAGATTGCTCGCGACGATCGCGTCGGCGTCGCTGCAGGCGGCGACAGCGTCCATCAGCCGCCGTGACGCGACCGAGCGCGCGTCGCGGAGGAAGCCCACCCACGTCGGCAGGCGCTTGCTCCCGGTCTCGATCCACTCGCGGCCGGCCGCCGTCTCGGCGCCCTGGCTGAGATGGCCCTCCGCCAGCGGCGCGAACGCGAGACCTTGCGCCGCGACGCTGTCCTCGAAGCGCGGGTGCGTCGCGAGCAGCACCTCGTGCCCGGCGTCCATCAGGCCGCACCCGAGCGCGATCAGTGGCTGCACGTCGCCCCGTGAGCCGACCCCGAGCAGCGTTACCCGCACGTCAGGCTCCCCGTCCGCGGTCCGCCTGCGACGTTCCTGTACGCGAGCCGGCGCTCGAGCCGGTACGCGAGTTCGGCCACTTCTTCGTTCGTCGCTCGCGCTAGGGATGCGAGCTCGGCGAGCGTGCGCGGACAGCTACTCGTCGTCGCCAGATTCCGCGCGACGCTGGCGCGCGCCGGCAGCAGCGCCGTCAACTGCGTGAGCGTGGCCGGCGGCCGGGGGTCTGGGACCTCCTGGATGTTCGAGGACTGCGACTGGACGCCCGTGGGCGACTCGGCGAGGACCGTGTAGAGATACTTGACGCCGGGCCGGCGGGTGCGATCGACGAAGTAGCTGTCGCTCGTCGATGCGATGGGTTCGAAGGAACTGGGGTAGGACAGGATCGTCGCGTTGCTCCCGGGCGAGCCCGGCGGGGCGGGGGTGGGGGTCGATCCTTCCATCCTGAACCCGCCCGGCAGCGACGGCGAAGCGGTGAAGCTGAACGGCAGTTCCTTGTATTCCGCGCGCTCGACCTCGTAGCGCGCGGCGCTCGAGGATCGCACCCAGGAGAGGACGGTGCCATCGCGCTGGGTGTCGGTCAGCAGCTGCCCTGGCGCCGCCGGCTGCGCGCTGGCGGCGAGCGCGCCGCGCTTCGCGCTGTCAGCCGGGAACGCATCGCACGCGTTGCCCGTGTAGTAGATCCGCGTTCCGTGCGCGTGGTCGGCGCTGCCGACATAGAAGCCGTTGCCCTGGGGGACCATCGTGCGAACGCCGAAGTCGTAACCGTCGACGCCGAACGCATCTCGGGTCACGGGGAAGAAGTCGCGACCGTCGCACGTAGCCCAGATGTTGAATCCCACCTCGCCTGTGAGCAGCGCGGTCAGCGCCTGATATTCCTTCGCGATGCTTTTGTCCGCCTGTAGCAGCCAGCTCCAGTCGAGCGTCCCCACGTACAGCGCGTTGCCTTGCGTCGCGATGCGCCACATGTGCGAGTTGAAGATGTTGTCGAACCCGTCTTCGAGACCGCTGATCGGGTACACGGTGCGCGACAGGGCGGGAACGAACCGGGGATTGCCGACGACCAGCTGCCAGTGACCGCTGGCGTTGATCCGGATCATCTCGGTGATCGGGAGCGCGTTGCAGGTGATGCAGTACCAGCCGACGGCGGAGACGTACAGAAAGCCACGGTATGGCTGCATCGCGATCACCGATGTCACGTAGTGGCCACGCCCAGCCCCGCCCGTGACGATCGGCTGGAGGTGTCCGTCGCTCGGCATCCGCCACACCGAGTATCCGGTGGTGCCGTTGCCGGCGCCGAAGTAGAGGTCGCCGTGGAACGTCTGCAGCTCGAACACGACCATCCACGGCGGGCTGATCTGGGTGAACGTCGCGTGGCTGCTCCACGGGTGGTTGATGCGGAACACGGCTCCGTCACCGGTCAGCGACGTCGAGGCCAGAACGTAGAGCTGGTGGCGCCATTCGACGAGCCCGCGAAAGCCCATCGGGCGCGTGTCGGTGAACGCACCCGTGCGGTGGACGACGAACGACGAGCCGACGATGTTCTGGAAGTGGGTCCCGTCGTAGGTGCGCAGGATTCGGGGCGGATGGCTCTCGTAGAGCTCTGGGATGTACTCGTCCGCCGACACGCCGGAGATGAACAGCGCCTGGCGGCCTTCTGGGTCGGTGACCACCGTCATCCCGCGGTAGGCGATGTCGGGGGAGATCATCTTGCTCGGATCGCGCGGGTTGCGGATGCTGTCGGGGGCGCGGTAGACCAGCTTCCACGTTCGCGTCTGCGGCGTGTACTGCCAGATCTCGGCCCTCAAATCGAGGTTGTAGGGATTCTTTGGGCAGTGGACGCCCGGCTCGGGGTCCGTGCTGTACTCGTGCGCGAACGGGTAGTAGAAATCCGTGGTCTCTTTTTCCACGCACTCGACGTCGCGTCCGGTGCCGACGTACAGCTTGCCCTCGAACCAGGCCATGCCCCACGCGTAGCTGTTCGACGGTTCGCCGAACCCGAACTGGGCGAGCACGGTGGTCGTATCGAGGCCGGGGGGGAGTTGTTCCGCGGCGTGCGCGCGCGCACGCGACGCCTGCGCCACGCCGACGGAGTGGGCAGACGCGCCTCCGAGCAGCAGCGCAACTGCGAGCGCTAGCACTGCTGCGGGCAGCGCCAGCCAACGCGACTTCATGTGTGACTCCCTTCGGGTTCAGTGGCCACCGCGACGGTCGGCTCGTGTTGCGCCAACGCAAGCTGTTCGATCAGTTCGGCGGCCCCGTCGGGGCCGGGTGCCGCGGCGAGCCGCGCCGCCAGCCGTCGGGCTCGCTCGCCGTAGCGCTGGTCGCGCAGGACGCGCTCGACCGCCTCGCGCAGCCGCGTCGGCGTGCAACGGCGAGGCGCGAGACGCACGCCGACGCCGGCATCGACGACCCGCTGCGCGATCGTCGGCTTGTCCCAGTTGGTCGGCACGACGACGAGCGGGATGCCGGCCCTGAGCGCGGCCATCACCGTCCCCATCCCGCCGGTGGTGACAATCGCGGCGCAGCGTGGCAGCAACACGTCGTGGCTCAGCCATTGGGTCACGTGGACGTTCGGCGCGGGGGAGGCGAGCCCGAGCTCGTGGGGCGCACGACCACGGCCGGTGGTCAGGATCGCCTCGCACGGCGCCCCCGCGAGGCCACTGGCGGCGGCGCTGAGGAGCATCGGCTGCTGGAAATGGGACGTGCCCTCGGTGACGTGCACCCAGGGGCGGCCGGTCGGGAGACCGTCGAGCCATTCGCGCGTTCCGTCCGGCTCGCGCGGGTGCCACAGGCACGGGCCGACGTAGTGGACGCTCGCCGGCAGGTCGCGCCGGTTGTAGTCGAGCTCCGGTGTGCTGAGGACGAGATACAGCGGCAGCCGCCCGCCGGCGGCGGTGACGGCGCATCCGAGCGGCGCGAGCCCGTAGCGGGCCCGGATCGCGTCGATCCGCCGGCGCATGGGCCGCGCCGCGACCGCGGTCAGGCGCTCCGCGATCCGGTTGATCCGCTGCGCACGGGGAGTGCCCGCGCGCGCGAGGCCGCCCGCGGCCGGGGCATCCGGACCGGGGAGCTGGGCGGTGATCAGGGGCGAGACGAGCGCGACCGGAACCGGTGAGCGCTCGGACAGGACGAGCAGCGGCCCCCACATCGACGCCTCGGCGCCGATCACGTCCGGCCGCCAGTCCGCGGTCACGTCCTCGATATCGGCGACCTGGTCGGCGATCGTGCCGACGATCCACTCGCGCGACTCGCGCAGCAGCCGGATCGCGTCGCGGCGCCCGCCAGCGCCCTGCGCGCCCTCGTGGACGCGCCGCCACTTCGGGCCGACGCGCTTGAACGGGAACACCTCGAAGCCCTCGCCTTCGATCAGCTCGCGGGCTGAGCCATCCGTGTAGAACGCGACGTCTGCGCCGCGCTCGCGGAGCGCGAGCGCCATGCTCAGCTGCGGAAACACATGGCCCTCGAACGGCCAGCAGGCGAACAGCACGCGGCTCGTCATGCCGGCTGTCCCGACGTGGCCGGGGCCCGCGACGCCGCGACGCTCGCGCCCGCCGTCAGCTCCTCCAGCAGCTTGGCTGCGCCGACAGGACCCGGCGCGGCGGACAGCCGCGCGGCAAGCCCCTGCGCCGCCACGCGGTAGGAGTGCTGATCGAGCACCTCGCGCACGGCCGTGCGTAGCCTCTCAGCGCTCAGGCGGCGCGGCGACAGCCGGATGCCCGCACCGGTCTCGGTGACCCGGCGCGCGTTGTCCGGCTTGTCCCAGGTGGTCGGGATGAGCACCATCGGCACGCCGGCCTGCGCCGCGGCGAGGATGGTGGCCTTGCCGCCGACGGTCACCAGCGCCGCGCAGCGTCCCAGCAGCTCGCCGTGGCTGACCCAGCGTCGGACGTGGACGTTCGCGGCCGACGCGCCGGGTCCGAGCTGTGGGGCGTCGCGGTGCTCGCCGGTCGTGACGATCAGCTCCACCGGCTCGTCGGCCAGAGCCTCGATCGCGGTCCGCAACAGGAACGGGTCGCCGTATGCGAGGGTGCTCTCGGTGACGTGCACCCACGGCCGCTCGCTGGGAATCGCCTCCAGCCAGCTTGCGCTGCCGAGGCCGTCGGGATACCAGATGCAGTTGCCGACATAGTGGACGCTCGCGGGCAGGTCGCTGCGGTTGTAGTCGAGCTCGGGGATGTTGCCCACGAGGTAGAGCGGCAGGCGCGCCGTGAAGCGATTGACCGATTCGCCCAACGGCCCCAGCCCGTGCTTGGCGCGCAGCGCATCCACGCGCCTGCGCATCGGGGTGGCGGCGAGCTCAGTCGCGCGCGTAAGCGCGGTTGACCCGAGACGTCCCAGGCTCCCCCGCGGCGGGCGCAGGCCAAAGCCGAACGCCGGCGCCTGGGGCCCGGGAATCAGCGGCCCCATGAACGTCGAGGACAGCGCCACGGGAATCTGCTCGGCCTCCCACAGCACGAGCATCGGCCCCCACAGCGAAAGGTCCGTAGCGATCGCGTCGGGCCGCCAGCGCGCCAAGAGGCCGCGCAGATCGGCAACCTGGTCGGGGATCGTCTCGACCAGCCAGTCGCGCAGCAGCGGCAGCAGCCGGCCGCCCCCGGGCCTGGCGTGGCGGTCGCCGTGGTCGACGGCGCGCATGCAGGCAAAGGCGCGCTCCTGGTCGAGGCGCTCGAAGGCAAAGAACTCGAAGCCCTGCTGCTCGATTGGGGCGCGGACCGCCTCGCCGCTGTAGAAGGCCACCTCGTGGCCGCGCTCCCGCAGCGCCGCGGCGATGCTGAGCTGCGGCAGCAGGTGACCGGTGAACGGCCACAGCGTGAACAGGAAGCGGCGGCTCATCGGGCCGTCTCCGCCGACGGGGTCGCCTCGATCGCTTGCGTGCGACCCTCGATTCGCCGGATGTGCCCGCCGAAGTACAGTCGCTCGAACAGGCTCTGCGGCATGTGTCGCCGCAGGGCGATCACCAGCGACGCGCCGCGCCCGACCACGTAGCGCATGCGCGGCTGCTTGGCGGTCAATGCCTCGGCGATCGTGCGGGCCACATCCGCGGGACGCGTGGGTGAGCGCTCGACGAGCTTGTCCGCAATCGCCTCACTCGCCCAGAACAGCTCGTGGTACGGGCTGCTCGGCTCGCTCGCGCGAGCCGCCGTGCCGCGGTGGCGCGACCAGCGTGTCGTCTTGATGATGCCCGGCTCGACGATCACCGACTGGATACCGAACGGCGCCAACTCCTGCGCCAGTCCCTCGCCCAGCCCCTCCTGCGCGAACTTGCTCGCACAGTACATGGTGACGCCGAAGCCGCACACCCGCCCGCCCACCGAGGACACGGTCACGATCCGCCCGCAGCCCGCCGCGCGCATGTGCGGGATGACGGCCTTGGTGACAGCGATGGTGCCGAGCACGTTGGTCTCGAACAGCTGCCTGATCTCCTCCTCGTCGCAGTCCTCGGTGCAGCCGCGCAACCCGATGCCGGCATTGTTGACGAGCGCGAAGATGCCGCCCGCCTGGGTGAGCACCGTGTCGGTCGCCGCGGCGATGCTCGCGCGGTCGGTGATGTCCAGCGCCAGCGTCTCCAGCCCCACCCCGCGCTCGGACGCCGCGGCCAGCAGCTCCTCGCGTTGGTCGGGATTGCGAACGCCCGCGAACACGCGGAAGCCGTCCTCGGCCAGCTGCAACGAGGTCTCCAGGCCGATGCCCGTGCCGCTGCCGGTGACGATCACCGCGTCACCCGCTCGACCGGGTCTGCCCTTGTTGATTCCGTGCATCGCTACCTCACAGTCTCGACGGATTCAGCCCCCGGCAGCCGCGCCGCGATGTGCTCGGCGACGACCTCGGGTTGCTCGAGGGGGCCGAAGTGGCCCCATTCGGTCCTCGGCATCAGCACGGCGTGCGCGTTGGGCAGATGCTGATTGAGGAACTCGAAGGTGCTACTGAAGGCGGACTGCTCGGTGTACACGAGCACGACCGGCGTCTCGATCGAGGCGACACGCTCGAGCGTGAGCGAGCCCACCTTGCGGTAGTCCTCCGGCAGCGTCGTCTCCTCGAGTAGCCGCAACAACGGCCTCGGGTTGCGCGGAAGCCCCTTGAGCGGCCCCCACTGCTTGGGAAGGTCGATCGTGGCTCTGATCATGTAGCGCAGATCGGAGCGCTTCTCGGGCGGCACCCGGTGTCCGGCGTCCTCGAGCGCCCGCGCCCAGTAGGTCCAGCCGACCCAATCCTCGCCCCGCCGGCTGCGCTCGAGCGCCGGCAGCGCCGCCTCGATCGCGATCACCTCATGGACGCGATGCGGCTGGCGCAGCGCGTGGTAGAGGGCGATGTCGGCGCCGTAGCTGTGCCCGGCGATGAGCGGTCGCTCGATCTCGAGCACGTCGAGCAAATCGCACAGGTCCTCGGCCATCGCGTCGGGGCTGTAGCCGGACGGTGGGGCGTCGCTGTGGCCGTGACCGCGCAGGTCGTAGGTCAGAACCCGGAAGTGCTCGCACAGCGTCGGCACGATCTGCAGGTGCCAGACGGCGAGGTTGCCGGTGAGCCCGTGGACCATCACCAAGTCGGGGCCTTCGCCGATCTGCTGGTAGTGAAGTCGCAGGCCGCTCGGCAGGGTAGCTTTCGGCATCAGCTCTCTCGCTCGCTTCTCACTCCACGTACCCCAGTGCGCGCAGGCGCTCCATCACCGCGGCTTGCTCCTCGGGCTCGAGCTCGAGCTCGGCCGCAGGACTCGAGACGGGTGCCGGGGGCGCCGGTGCGGGTGCGCTGCGCGGCGGGCGGCGTTCGAGCTCGCCGGGCTCGAACACGGCCGTGGGGACGCTGCCGGACACGTCGTCTGGCACCGGCAGCCCGAGCTGGTGCAGCAGCAGCGGCGCGACGTCTACGATCGACAGTTCGTCGACGGACGCGCCCGTGCGGATGCCCGGCCCTGCCGCGAGGAAAACGCCCTCCCAGCGATGGTGCCCGCGCGGCTCGGGGCGGCGCGCGACGAGCGTCTCGGAGGGCAGGATCGAGATCGTGCCGCCGTCGGCGAGCACCATCGAGACGTCGGGGCCGAGTGCTTCAAACGGCCCCGAGAATGCCTGCTCGCGCGTCCACACCTCCTCGATCAGCGGGCTGCCGTCGTGGGGTCGGCGCACCTGGCGCAGCCCCTCGGCGATCTCCTGGGTGAGCTTCGCGCGGACGTCCGCGGGCAGCGGCTCCTCGCCACCGGGGATGCGGTCGACGATGTGGATCCCCTGACTGGAGGGCGTCGCCGCATAGGCGAGCGTGCGCGACCAGTCGAGCGCGTGCACGTGGCGGGTCATCTCGGCAAAGCCAACGTCGGTGTCCGAGCGCTCGCCGGCGTCCTCCGCGGGCGCCCATGTCAAGAACCCGGCCTGCTCGAGCCACGAGTTGACGTGGAAGACCTCGCGGGTCGGCCCGAAGCCGTGGTCGGATGCGATCACGACGGTGGCCTCCGGACCGGCCAGCGCGACGATCTGCCCGATCAAGCCGTCGAGCGAGCGGAAGTAGCGCTCGCAGCGCTCGATCATCTCCTGCTCCCAGGCGTTCGGCCGCTCGGGCCGGCAGGCGGGATCGATGAACCGCCAGCACAGGTGCTGGAGCTTGTCGACGCCGTCGAACAGCACGGCCACGAGGTCGGCCGGCTGGGTCTCCATCAAATGACCCAGGACTTCCGCCCAGCGCTGCTCGCGGCGGATGTGCAGCTCGACGAACTCGGCGTGCTCGTCCTCCGGGCAGCCGTCGATTGCCTTGATCTCCAGCTGCATGTCGAGCATCTCCCGCGGGTTGAAGCCGGGAAGCGTCTGCAGCTCGTCGAACAGGCCCGGCGGGTGGCAGCCGAGACGAAGCTGGCGCCACGGCATCATGCCCCCCGGCACGATGGCGCCCTGCACGGGCGGCGCGGGGAAGTTGAGCGGGAAGTTGAGCGAGATCACCCGCCGGTCCTGTTCGCTCGCCAGCGTCCAGATCGTCGCGGCTTTGACCTCCTGCGAGCTGGCGAAGGAGAAGTAGATGCTCCCCGGCTCTTCCTTTTGGAAGAAGTCAAAGATGCCGTGCTGGCCGGGGTGCTTGCCGGTGACGAGCGAAGTCCATGCTGGTGGCGTGAGCGGTGGCATGATCGAGCGCAGCACGGCGCGGGTACCGCGCTCGCAGAGCTCCGCCAGGCAGGGCATCACGCCCTGCTCCATGTAGGGGTCCAGCACGGTGAACGTCGCGCCGTCGACGCCGATCAGCAGCGTAGGGGGGGCGGGTCTCACTTCACACCTCCGTTTGTATCGCTTGACGGTGCTCGCACACGAACGCCGCGAGCTCCGCGACGCTCATGTCGCGCTGCTCCAGCGGGCGCTGCCCGATTTCGTCGAAGAACTGGGGAAAAGGCAGGCGCCCGTAGCGCTGTTGGATCATCGTGGAGAGGATCACGATCTCCAGCGACTCGAGCCCGAGGTCGGCGACGAAGCGCGTGTGCGGGCCGATCTCACCCGTGTACTCCCAGTCGCCCTGCGCCTCGTCGAGGAGCTCGAGGATTCCCTGCAGCACCTCTGGATCGAGTGTCGTCATCGCAGCACCTCATATGGTCCGTGGGCGAACGCGAGCGCGGGGTGCGCGGCGGTTGCGACGATCTCCTCGTCCTCGCGGTGGGTCCAAGCGAGCAAGCGCTCGCCGCCGGCGTCGACCGACACGGTCTCGCGCTCGAGGTCGAGCGCGCGCACGCACGGTGCCTCGGCGCCACCGCCGAGGCCAGATCCGAAGGCCTTGCCAGCGGCCTCCCGCGCGCACCACATGCGCAGCAGCCACTCCTCGGCGACGTGCGCCGGGAGCGGCTCGAGCAGCGCTCGCTCGGCTTCGCTGAGCGCGGCCTGCGCGAATCCCTCGGGGCGCGGCACGAGCCGCTCGACGTCGATGCCGATGCCACCGGCCGCTCCGGGTGGGGCGAGCGCGACGAGCGCCGCCGCCCGCCCATTGGCGTGCGTGAGCGAGACGATGGGCACCTCAGCCAGGCCCTCCAGCTCGCGGGCGAGGACGTACGGCGCGCCCCGTTCGTCGGGGAGGATCTCGATATCCGCAGGCAGCAGCTCGAGACCGTACACGGCCCGCAGCAGCTCTACCGCACACTCCTTTGCAGCGGTGCGCGCCGCGAGCCACTCGAGCTGCCTGCTCTCGGGCAGCGTCAGTGCGGCGAACAGCTCGCGCTCGCGGCGGCCGAGCACGCGGCTTGCCCACACGGGCTTCCACAGCCCGCGGTCGACAGCGAGTGCGGCGTCCAGGCGTCGGCAGGCGACGCGCTCGTCCTGATAGGGCGCCAGCGGCGCCCGCCAGGGCTTCGACAGCGGCGCGAGCTGTGCCGCGCGCGCCAGCGGCGCAAAGCGCTCGGGGACGGCGAAGCGCTTGTCCTCCCAGCCGGTGAGCCGCATCCAGCAGCGGCCGCTCGCGTCCAGCACGTCGATGTCCGAGCGCACGAGCTGCTCGCCCTCGAGCGCGATCGCCGCCATGCACGCAAGCTGTGTACCCGCCGGCAAGGGCGGGCCGTACAAGTCGAGCGCCGCCAGGCGAAACGGGAACACGACCTGCGCCTGCTCGAGCATCTCGGCCGCCCAGAAGCCAATCACCTGGCCGGCCGCGTCTAGCACCACCGGGTCGAGCACGAACTCCGGCTCGCCGGTGCCTCGAAGCAGGCCCGTGCGCGGGAGCACTTCCAGCCCCGCGCGGGCACCCGCAGGCGCCACGGCCTCGATGCTGCGGACTGCCTGCCACAGCGGCCCGTGGAACATCGCCTCGCCATACAGGCGCTCTCCCGGCCCTCCCAGCCGCCGCGGCGGCACGCCGTCGCGCAGCGCGACGGCGGCCACTTCGGGCGGAGAGGGAAAACGCTCCGCCAGCAGGACGGTCGCTTCCACCACCGGGTCCACTCCAGCGTCGCCGTCGTCGAGGCTGCGCAGCTCGACGCGCACGCGCTCGCAGCCGCCCTCGGTGGCCAGGCGACGCACGGACAGCTCGAGCGTCTGCGGCGTATCGCCGAACGCCAGCCACCGGTGCGCGCGCAGCTCGCGCAGTCCAGTGACCGTCAGCTCGGGCAGCAGGCAGGACGCGCCCTCGGCGAGGATCTCGATGCTCATGGCGAGCGGCATCAGCGCGAGCGCGTGCAGTCCCGGATCGGTGTGCGAGACGGTCCCGCCGAGCGTGTGGTCGAGCAGGTAGCGGTCCTCGAGCGGATCGACAACCCGCTGTGCCACCAGCTCCACCCCCGGCTCCCAGCTGACGATCGTGCCGACGAGCGGCCGCCGGGCCTGTGCGACGGCGACCGCCGCGCCGCCGCTGAGATAGGCGCCCATGACCTGTTCGTTGGTGACGAGGAAGCGCTCCATCGTCTCCAGGTAGCCGTCGAGCGCGGCCGCCAGCTCGTCTTCGCCGCTCGCAATCGGCAACGCCGTGGTGGCTTCAGGCAGCGCCGCGGCGGCCTCAGGCAACGCCGCCGGTGCAGGCGAGGGCGCGGTCGCGTGGAGCGGTGTCGGTGCTCCTGTCCGCGCCACAGGCGACGCATCGCGCGGCGCGGCTTGTGCGTGCCCGTTGGGGGAAGCGGTGCTGCCCGCGGCGCCCGCGCCAGGCACCTGCGCCGGCGGGGCGTGGCCGTCCGCCGACCCGTTGTTCACGCCGGCGGACGGGCGCAGGCGCTCGAGCGCCTCGTCTGAGAGGTGCAGCATCGGCCACGTTGTCGACAGCGCGACCATGTGCGCGGGGTCGGCGCTCGCGCCGCAAGCGGGGTCGCGCCAGTCGAGCATCTGCGTGCGGCGCTGAGAGAACAGGTAGCCGAAGTCGAGATCGACGTCGTGCACAGCGAGCAAGCCCACGAGGTGGTTCAGCTGCGCGGTGCCGGTGCGGCGGGGCAGGTCGGTGGCGACCGCGCAGGCGGGGCGACCGCGCAGGATGTCCTGCACGAAGGAGGTCATGTTGCCGCGCGGGCCGACCTCGATGAATACGCGTGCGCCGTCGTCGTGCAGTGCCTGGATCGTCTCGCAGAAGCGCACCGGCCGCGTCCAGTGCTCGACGAGCAGCTCGCGGATTGCCTCGGGATCGTCGGGATAGGGGGCGGCGGTCGTGCACGACCACAGCGGCGTGCTCGCGCTGCGCACCGGCAGGCGCGCGAAGGTCGCGCGCAGATCCTCGGCGAACGGCGCGAACAGCGGCGTGTGCACGGCGCGGTCGTAGGGGAGCTGTTCGCACATCAGCCCCGCGGCGGTGGCGATCTCGCGCGCGCGGGCGATCGGCTGCGCCTTACCCACCAGCACGCTCTGGTGGGGGCAGTTGTCCATCGCCAGGTACAGCTCCCCCTCCGAGGACGATGCGCCGCTGGCTTCGCCTGCGATCTTGCGCGCGCTGGCGGCGTCGGCGCCGATCGCCAGCAGCACGGCAGCCGGCACCTCGTGACGCTCCGCGGCCTCCGCGTAGGAGGCGTACAGGCCATGACAGAAGGCCGCCAGGCGCTCGTCGGTGTCGACGTCCAGCGCCCCGGCTGCCATCGCCGCGGAATGCTCGCCGGTGCTGTGGCCGAGCATCGCGTCGCAGCGCCTCACCAGTCGCTGCATCACCGCGTAGGCGGCGGCATTGCCGGTGAGCACGGCCTCGACGGCGATGTCGAGCTCCATCAGCCGCTGATCTGTGTGCTGCTTCTCCGCCTCCGAAAAGGGCGGACGCGGATACACCCAGTCGCTCAGCAGATGTCCGCGTGGATGCCCGGCGTAGAGACGGTCGACGCGGTCGAACGCGGCGCGCGCCTCGGCGAACTGCAGGCACAGCCCGGCGAGCATGTGCGGATACTGCGCGCCCTCTCCGGGGAACACGAACACGACCTTGGCCTCACGGCCGAGCGGCTCGGCCTCGTAGTAGATGCCGGAGGTCGTCTTGATCCGCCGGCAGTTGGGGTCGCGCAGCTTCTCGATCGCCTGGCCGAGCTTGTGGCGCAGGTCCTCGGGCGAGGCGGCCACCACGGCCAGGCGTCGCTTGCCGGCGCCGGCGCCGAGCTGCTGGCTGAGCGTGAATGCAAGGTCTGCGAGCGCGAGCTCGCGCCCGCGGTCGAGCGCAGCCACGAGCTCGCTCGCCGTATCGAGGAGCGCCTGCGGCGAGTCGCCCTCGAGGATGAAGACCTCGCTGTCCCAGGGGGGGCGGTGCTCGGCGGGCTGCTCCACGCTCCAGTCCTCGAGCACCGCATGGGCGTTGATGCCGCCGAAGCCGAACGCGTTGACGGCGGCTCGCCGCGGCTCCGCGCCCCCGTGGATCCACGGGCGCGTCTCGGTGTTGATGTAGAAGGGCGTCCGCTCGAGGCCGAGCTCGGGGTTGGGCTGCTCGCAGCCGAGCGTCGGCGGCAGCACGCGGTGGTGCAGCGCGAGGGCGGTCTTGATCAGGCCGGCAACGCCGGCCGCGGGAATGGTGTGGCCGATCATCGACTTGACCGTCCCCAGGGCGCACCGCGGCAGCTCGCCCTCGCGCTCCCCGAACACGCGCGTCAGCGCCTGCACCTCGACCACGTCCCCGACCGGCGTGGCCGTGCCGTGCGCCTCCACCAGGCCGACGCTGTCCGGCGAGACGCCGGCGGCGGCGTATGCGCGGCGCAGCGCCAGCTCCTCGCCCTCCACGCGCGGCGCCATCACGCTCATCCCGCGCCCGTCGCTGGCGACGCCGACGCCGCGGATCACCGCGTACACGCGGTCGCCGTCGCGCAGCGCGTCATCCGCGCGCTTGAGCACCAGCGCGCCGATCCCCTCGCCCAGCAGCGTGCCGTCGGCGTCCTTGTCGAACGCGCGCAGCTGCTGGCGGCGCGAGAGCGCGCCGAGGCGGCAGAACAGGTTCAGCGTGGCGACCGGCATCCACACCTGCGCGCCGCCCGCGATCGCGAGATCGCAGTCGCCGGCGAGCAGGTCGCGCAGGGCGTGCTGCACCGCGACCAGCGACGAGGCGCACGCCGCGTCGACCGTGTACGCGGGGCCCATCAGATCGAGCCGGTTGGCAATACGACCGACGATGATGTTCGGGATCAGCGCGGGGACGGTTTCCGGTCCGAGCGGCGGCAGCACAGCCTGCAGCTCCAAGCGCAGCTGCTCGAGCTGCTCCTCGGGGCGATCGGGATCGAGCTGGCGCAGCAGCTCCAGCGTCTGGCCGATGACCAGGCCGCGCTGAACCGCGATCGCGTTGCCCCCGTTCAGGTAGGTCCCCTTGCCGAACACGATCGCCGTGCGGGCGCGAACCTCCTCGGGCAGCTCGGTCTTGCCCGCGTCCGCGAGCGCGTCGCGGGCGATTTTCAGCGCGAGCCACTGGTCGGGCTCGCCACCCACGGCAACCGGCGGGATGCCGTGCGCCAGCGGGTCGAACTGGGCCATCGCGCCGAGGTACCCGCCGCGCTTGCAGTACGTACGGTCCACGTCGGCGAAGTCGGGGTCGTAGTAGACGTCGGGGTCCCACGCCTCGGGCGGCGGGTCGGAGGTGGCGTCGACCTTGCCGAGGATGTTCCGCCAGTAGGCGTCGACGTCGCACGCGCCGGGGAACATGCACGCCATGCCGATGATCGCGACGCCCTGCGTGGGCTGCTCGCCGGACGCCGCGCTCACGCCTGCACCCCGGCAAGTCGGTTGAGCGCTTGCGTGCCCACGCCGACGACGTCCTGCAGCATCGCCAGCAGGCGCCCATCGGCGCCGTAGAACCAGTGGTCGGCGTGACACAGCGGCGGGCTGCTGGCCGGGCGGATGCGCAGCTCGTGACGCACGCGCTCTCCTTCGCTTGGCGCGCTCACCCGCACGTAGCCGCCGATCTCGGCCGGAAGCAGCGTCACGTCCCACTGCAGGCGCGCCCACAGCACCTGCACTTGCAGCGCACTGTCGAGCAGCACGGGGTCGAGCAGCCACCGTTGTCCCGCGGCGCCGGCCACGCAGTGCCCCGGCTGCGACGGGCTCAGCACGGCACTTGCGCCACGCTCATCCATGCCGTCGATCGCGGCGATCCCCTGGAAGATCGGGCCGTGGAAGAGCAGGTCGCGGTAGGCGTCCTCGATCGCCAGCGGGAAGGGCGCGAGCTCCGCGAGCGGCGCGGGCGCCGGGGGATGTGCGCCGCCGTCCATCCCGGGGTGCTGGTGCGCCACCGCCGGATCGTGCAGCTGCACGAGCGAGCGATAGTGCCGGCGAACACCGCCCGCGCCTGCGACCGTGACCTCGATCTCGTCGGCGCCGGCCGGCCGCGCCGCGTTGAGGCGAACGCTCGTCGGCCGGTCGTGCTCGAGCGCCAGGCCCGCCAGCAGGCGGATCTCGCGCAGGCCCGCGAGCTCTCGCCCGGGCTGCGCCGCGACGGCGAGCTCTGCCATCAGCTCCATTGCCACCGCGAACGGGAGCACCGGTCGGCCGTCGATGCGGTGATCGTCGAGGTAGCGATCGCGCTCGAGGTCGAACGTGTAGCGTGCCTCGAAGGAGTCCTCGACATGCGCGGGCCCATCGGACCCGTGCGCGAGGCCGTTCGTGCCGGCGAGCAGCGGCAGCTCGGAAGCGTTGGCGGTGGCGGGTGCCGTCTCGAGCGCCGCGGACGGGGCGGGCACGGAAGTTGACTCCATGAAGACGGCCTGCTCGGAGTCGGTGTCCCCGCGCGCCAGCCCGCTGCTCGCGCCGATCACGATCTCGGCCTCACCCTTCTGTCCGCGGGTGAGCTCCTCGTGCAACAGCGTGCAGCCCTGCTCGAGCCCGATCAGCGCGACGCCGCGGCGGTCGAACTCCCGCTCGAGCTCGGGCGAGACCATGCCGGCCGAGCGCCACGGCCCCCAGTCGACGGCCACCACCCGCGCCGGCCAGCGGCGGTCGAGCTCGTGTGCGAGCTTGGCGAGGACCTCGCTGGCGGCCGCGTAGTCGGCCTGTCCACGGTTGCCGAAGCGGCCGGATACGGAGCTGAACAGGACGAAGAAGCGCAAGGCGTCCGGCCGCAGCCGCTCGGCCAGCGTCTGCGCCGCGCCCGCCTTGGCGGCGATCACGCGCTCGAGCGAGTCGCGCTGCTTGTCGCTGATCAGCTTGTCCTCGATCAATCCGGCGCCGTGCACGACGCCGTCGATGCGGCCGTGGCGCTCGTACACGGAGTCGATCAGGTCGGCGAACGCGGGACGATCGGCCACGTCGCAGATCGCGTATTCGACCCGCGCGCCGGTCAGGCGCAAACGCTCGAGGTTCTCGCGCACCTCGCGGGCGCCCAGGATGCGCCGGCAGTCCTTCTCGACGATCGCGGGTGTCAGCATCATGTGCTCGCGCCTGCGCATCGCGATCAACGCCTCGCGGAGCTCTGCCGGCTCGCTCAGATGGGCGGTCTCGGGGCTCTCTGGCTCGTCGGAGGTGCGCCCCACGATTACCAGCGTCGGGCGGTAGCGCTGCGCCAGCGTATGCGCGACATGGGCTGTGATCCCGCGCGCGCCGCCGGTCACGAGCAGCACGCACTGCTCGTCGAGCGCCTGGCCGGCTGGCCGGTCGGCGAGCGGCGTCGGCACGAGGCCGAGCTGCGTGCGCTCGCCGTCTCGATAGCCGACCTCCACCAGCCCGTCCGCCGCCGACAGCTCGGCGAGCAGCTGCTCGGCGCTCTGCGCGGGCGAGGCTGCCGACAGGTCGACGGACTTGACGCGCAGCGCGGGCCACTCGTGTGCGAGCGTCTTGAGAAAGCCGTGAAGCGCCCCTTGCGGCGCCGCGCCGGGAGCGTGCTCGAGCCCACCGAGGCCGAATGCGCCCCCCAGGCGCGTCGCGCCGAGGATCGCGGCGCCCCCCGCCGCGGCCGCCTTCTCCAGGTCGGCTTGCAGCGCCTGGCAGAGTGCGAGCAGCACCGGTAGGTCGCCGTATTCGGGCCCCGGATCGCCGAGCGCCGCGAGGAACACGAGGGCCTTCACGCCATCGTGTTCCGCGCGCATGCGGGCGGCGAGCCGGGTGGCCTGCTCGCCGTCGTCTGGCTGCTCCGCGCGCGACAGGCGCACCACGCGCTGGCCCTGCTGCTCGAGGGCGTCGGCGAGCGCCTCGCCGACGCCCGTCTCATCATCGACGATCACCACGGCGCCGGCGCCGGCGAGTCCCGCCGCGCTGGTGATCGCGGGAGCGCTCGCGTGCTGCACGACGAACCGGCCGATGCGCTCATCCTCGGCCGGCCCCGGTTCAAAAGGGCGTTGCTCTCCCGACCCCGCCAAGGCGCCCGGTGGGCCCGCGTCGGGCACCGCCGGGCCCGCGTCAGGCGCCATCGGGCCCGCGATCGCGGCCTCGAGGATGTCGATCACGGCCCGCAACGTGCGGCTGGCGGTGAGCTGCTCGATGTCGATTGCTTCGCGCTCGGCCGGCGGCAGGCTCTGGGTGAACGTGCCGGCGATCTCCACGCGCTTGATCGAGTCGACGCCCAGGTCGCCCTCGAGATCGGCGTCGAGCCCGAGCATTTCCGTGGGATAGCCCGTCCGCTCGCTGACAAGTGCCAGCAGCCGCTGCTCGATCTGCTCGCGCGTCAGGGCCTGGGTCCTGTTGGCGGGCTGCTCGGGCGCCGACGGGGCCGCCGGTGGCCCAGCGGCCGGGGCGGCCACGACCGGGGCGAGCGGGGGAGGTCCGGCGGCGTGGGCCGCGGCGGGGAGCGCCGGCATGGGGCGCCGCGGCCCCGAGACCACGGGTCGCGCAGCGGGTGTGCCCTGAGCGACCCCGAGATAGCCGAGCATGACCGCGCGCTGGGTGTCGAGGAACTGCTGCATCACCTGCTGGTGGCGGAGCATCACGTCCGCCATGCGCTCGCCGGCGCCCGACGCGGGTGAGACCTCGCCGGCGCCGAGCGCTGGCCCAAGGATCTCGTCAACGGGCGGCCGATCGGCCAGCTCGAGCTGCTGTGGGACGGCGGCGGGTATGAGCGACCCGTCACCGTTCGTGCTCGTCCTGATCACGACTGTCTGCTCCTCTGGATCGGTTACAGAAATTGGTGTTGCCAGCGGGCGCGGCTCTCCCGCTGGCCAGGCGCGACCGCCGTCGATCAGCCAGCCGGCGTCTGTCCGGCTGCGATCGCGGCCACCGCTGTGCAGATCGATTTGCGCCGCCGGACGCCCCGCGAACAGGCGCGTGGGGTCCAGCGGCACGCCCTCAGCCGCGATCGCGGCGAGGCAGTGCAAGAGCGAGAGCACGCCCGAGCTGCCCGAGCGGTCCATCGAGACCGCGAGCTGCTCACGCCCCTCGAGGATCTCGGGAACGAGCCCCGTGAGCACCGAGCGCGGTCCGACCTCGATGAACACGCGGGCGCCGTCGCGGTACATCGCCTCGATCTCGCGCACGAACTCGACGGGTCGGATCAGGTGCTCGGCGAGTAGCGGCGCAATCGCCGTGGCCCGCCCCGCGTGGGCTTCGCCGGTCGTATTGGAGTACACCGGGATTTGCGGGTCCGCGAAGCTCACGCCCTGCAGCAGCGCGGCGAAGCGCTGCTGGGCGCCGGCCACGTGGGGGGAGTGAAATGCGCAGGCGACGGGCAGCATGCGCGCGCCGAGGTCGCGCTGGCGGCACCATTCGAGCGCCGCTTCGACGTGCTCGCGCGGCCCGGAGAGCACGGTCTGGCGCGGGGAGTTGAGGTTGGCGGTCACCACGCCCCCGCCCGCGAGCAGCGAGGTGAGCGCGGCGGGCGGGGAATCGACCGCGAGCATCGCCCCGGCCTCGGCCGCGGCGGCGTCCTTCATGAAGCGCCCACGCGCCTCGGAGATCCGCAGCAGTTGCTCGGCGTCGATCCCACCGGCAGCCGCGAGCGCGGCGAACTCGCCGTAGCTGTGCCCGGCCACCAGCTGCGGCCCGACGCCGAGCGCCGCCAGCACGCGCGTGTACGCGAGCTCGGTCGCTCCGAGCGCCGCCTGGGCCACGTGCGTGTCCGTCAGCTCGGCCTGGCGGCCGCGCTGCTCCTCGGGCGTGAAGGACGGCGGCGGGAACATGTAGCTGCTGAGCGGTCGCTCATAGCAGTCGGCGAGCACCCTGTCGGCGAGCTCCAGCTGCTCGCGGGCCTCAGGAAAGGCGATCGCCAGCTCGCGGCCCATGTCTATGCGCTGGGAGCCCTGTCCCGGGAACAGAAACGCCACCTTGCCCTCGACGCCGAGCGGCTGTTCGGCGAAGTGGATCCCGTCCCGCTCGTGTACGCGCACCTCGCCGGCTGCGAGCAGCTGCTGCGCCCGGGCCAGCTTGGCGCGCAGGTCATCGAGCGATTCGGCGACCAGCGCGAGCGTTGGGCATCCGCGCTCCCGACCGCGATCCACGCTCGCCAGCTCGTGGGCGAGCGCTTCGAGCTGTGGCTCCTCCCCCTGCGGTGACGATGCGCCGGCGGCGAGCCTCGCCGCGAGACGCTCGAGCGTGGCCGTCAGCTCTGCTCTGGACCCGCGCCAAATCAGCAGCTCGCCGGGCCAGCGCCGGACGGCGGCGTCCGCGTGCTCGAGGTAGGCGCCGTCGTACTCCTCGAGCGCGATGTGGAAGTCCGTGCCGCCGAAGCCGAACGCGCTCACCCCGGCGCGCCGCGGATGCGACGCACCGCCGCTCAGCCACGGACGCGGCTCGCTGTTGACGTAGAACGGGCTGTCGGCGAAGCGGGCTTTGGGGTTCGGTTCGGTCACACCGATCGTCGGCGGCAGCACCCGGTGGTGCAGCGCGAGCGCGGCCTTGATCACGCCCGCCACTCCGGCCGTCGCCTTCGTGTGGCCGATCATCGACTTGACGGAGCCGATCGCGCACCACTGGTGGCGCTCGGAGTGTTCGCCGAAGACAGTGCTGAGCGCCTTCACCTCCGCTTCGTCCCCGGCCACGGTGCCGGTCCCGTGTGCCTCCACCAGCCCGACCGTGTCAGGTGAGATGCCCGCCTGCGCGTAGGCGCGGCGCAGCGCGCGCATCTGGCCCTCGGGCCGTGGCGCGGTGAGGCTGCGGTCGCGGCCGTCGCTGGCGGCGCCGACGCCGCGGATGACAGCGTAGATGCGGTCGCCGTCGCGCTCGGCGTCAGCCAAGCGCTTGAGCACGATCGTCGCGAACCCCTCGCTGATCGCGATCCCGTCCGCGGCGGCGTCGAAGGGGCGGCAGTGGCCGCTGGGCGAGAGGGCGTGCGTCTTGGCGAAGCACAGATAGGCGAACGGGTTCTGGATGGCGTCGACGCCGCCGGCGAGCACCATGTCGCTGGTCCCGACCTGCAGCTCGCGCGCCGCGAGGCCGATCGCGCCGAGTGACGAGGCGCAGGCGGCGTCGACGGTGTAGTTCGTGCCGCCGAAGTCCAGGCGGTTGGCGATCCGACCTGCGGCGACGTTCATGAGCAGGCCGGCGAAGCTGTCCTCGGTCCACTCGGGGAGCGCCTCGAAGATCTGCTCTTGAAGCTCGGTGTGCGCGTCGCCCAGCAGTGACGGCAGCGCCGAGCGGACGGTGTACCCCACAGACTTGTCAGCGCCGCCGCCGCCGGCGCCGAGGATCACCGAGGTGCGCTCCCGGTCGAACGGGCGCGTCGCGTAGCCGGCGTCGCGCAGGGCGGCCTGCGCGGACAGCAGGGCGAGCAGCTGGAACGGCTCGATCGATTCCAGCGACTTCGGTGGCAGTCCCAGCGCGAGCGGGTCGAGCGCCACCGGATCGATGAAGCCGCCCCAGCGCGAGTACACCTTGTCGCGCGCGCCCGGGTCGGAGTCGTACATGAGCCGCCAATCCCAGCGCTCGGCGGGGATCTCGCGGATCGCGTCGACCTTGTCGAGGATGTTCGCCCAGAACGTCTCCACGTCGGGCGCGCCCGGAAGGATGCAGCCGACCCCCACGATCGCGACGTCGGCAGGTGGCGGAGGCGACGGTTCGGCCTCGGGCGCGGGCGCGGACAGCGCCTCCAGCAGCTCGCTGCTGCCGTGTGAGATCTCGCTGTGCAGATCGGCGAGCGTCGTCACCGAGTCGTGCAGCGCCGCAACCTGACCGATCATGTACATGCCGCGGTCCCACTGCTCGGCGGCCTCGACGGCGACGAGCCCGGAGTCGGCGCGGTCCACCCCCTTGGCCGCGATCCGCAGGCGTCCGATGTTCAGCTGCTCCAAGCGTCCGCGCAGCTCCTCCGCGTCGATCCCTTCGGCGTGCAGCTTGCGCCGCTCGGCCTCGAACTGCTCGACGAACGGCGAGGCCAGGCAGCGGGTGGCGTGGCCGGGGCCGCTCTCCAGCAGCGCGGTGTCCGCGGCAGTGACCGCCGCCTGCTGGAACAGCGGCGTGATCGCGCCACACTCGGTCGCCTCGCGCGTGAACAGGTAGGCGGTGCCCATCAGCGCGCCGACGCGGGCTCCGCGCTCGCTCACGGCGGCGGCGCTGGCGGCGGCCATCGCCGCCGAGCGCGCGTCGTGGATGCCACCGGCGAGCAGCACGTGGCAGTCGCTGGCGTCCCGCGGCAGCTCCTCGAGCAGGACGCGAAACATCGTGTCCCACAGCACGAAGCTCGTGCGCGGACCCACGTGCCCGCCGCACTCGCGGCCCTCGAACACGAACCGGCGGGCGCCTTCCTGCAGGTACAGCCTCAACAGCGCCGGCGAGGGGACGTGCAGATAGGTGGCGATCCCGTCGGCCTCGAGCGCACGCGCCTGGTCGGGGCGTCCACCGGCGATCAGCGCGAAGGGAGGCCTGTGCGCGCGCACGGCCGAGAGCTGCTCGGCGCGCAGCTCGGCGGGCACGAAGCCGAGGACCCCCACGCCCCACGGCCGCTCGCCGACGAGCTCGGCCGTGCGCGCCAGCAGCGCGTCGGCGTCGCCTCCGCGCATCAGCGCGAGCGCGAGGAAGGGAAGCGCGCCGCCCTCGGCCACGGCGGCGGCGAACTCCGCGCGGTCGCTCACGCGCGTCATCGGGCCCTGCACGAGCGGATAGCGGGTGCCGTGCGAGCGTGCGAGCCCGGCGCCCTCCGCCAGCGGGTTGGCGGCCGCGAGCGTCGGGCAGGCAGCGGCGATCGCCGAGCGCAGGCCGTCGATGATGCCGGCGACGTTGCCAAAGCGTCGCGCCAGATCGGCTGCGAACGCAGCGTCCTGCCCCAGCGGGAGCACGGCGTCGGCGCCCGGCCGGCCCGCGACGTGCGCCTTGACCGACGCACGCCACTGCTCGCGCGAGGCGCCGGTCGGCGCGAGCGCTTGCTCGGCGTCGCGCAGCAGCTCGAAGCCGCACAGACCCGGCCTGGCGTAGGCCCGAAACGGCGCGCCGAGCCCGCCGCCGAGCGTGGCCGTCTCGCTCCCGTCGATTCCCGCGAGCGTGGCCTTGAGGCTCGCGGGCAGGGGCGACTCGGGAGCCAGCAGGAGCTGCGCATCGAGCACCGCGCCGGCGGCGCCGGCCGCATAGGCGGCGGCCACCGTGTGCAGCCCGATGCCGCCGTGGACGAACACGGGTGTGCGCAGCGCGGCGAGCAGCCGCTGCGAGAGCACGAACGAGCCTTCCTCGCCGATCCATCCGCCCGCCTCGTGACCCTTGGCGATCACCGCGTCCGCGTGGGCGGCCTGCGCCGTGACGGCCTCGTCCGCTCGCGTCACCATGACGTACGCCTGCAGCCCCGCGCCGTGCACGAGCTCCACCAGCCGGCTCGTCTGCTCGGCCGGCGTGTGTGCCAAGACGATCGTGTCGAGGCCGTCGAGCGCGGCGCCGAGGACGAGCTCGAGCGCGTCCTGTCCGTCGACGAGCGCGCCGCGGCGTCCGTGCCCCAGCGTCGCGAGCTTGCGCAGCTGCGCCAAAGCACTGTCGAGATCGACCGCGAGCTCGAGGCTGACGACGCCGAGCGCGCCCGCTCGGCTGGCCGCGATCGGCACCGCGGCGTCCGCCGAGCCAGAAGGGCACAACACGATGAACTCGAACAACCTGCGCCTCCGTTTTGCCGCTTGAAGAGCGTTTGGAGAAGGGGTTAAGATCGCTGGCCTTGCGCTGAGCTGGATACGGCTCAGATACTGACTTTGCGGGGACTTTGGCCCAAGCGGACAGACCTTTCAAGCGCTGCATGCCAACGTTGCCCAAAGGTGCAGATCGCATTGACCGTGCGTCCTGGCCGACCCTAACCTTCTCCGGACAACCCAGATTGGGCGTCGGCCCCTCCGTACCGACGGCCGGCTAGCTCTGGTCTGGCAGCACCGTCAGCCACCTGTATCTAGAGCGGGAGCCGTCCCTTACTGCCATGTTGTCGCCGTCGCCGCAATCGGACCGTCCTTCGCCCCAGCAACTGCTGGAGTGGCTGTGCGACCCGCGCAGCCTCGAGCCGCTGGAGCCGGCCTCGCTAGCGGACGCTGACGAGGTGGGCGTTCATGCGGCGTGGGGGCGTGTGGCGGGACGGCCGGTCGTCTGCTACGCGCAGAACCCGTCGATCGCCGCCGGTGCGGTCGGCGTCGCCGAGGCCGAGGTGATCGTGCGCGCGCTGCGCCACAGCCGCCGGGCGGGTGTCCCGCTGATCTGCTTTCTCGAGTCCGCGGGGGCGCGCCTGCAGCAAGGTGTGGCGGCGCTCGGCGGCTTTGGGCGGATCTTCTTCGAGAACGTGGCTCTGGCGGGCCGTTCGCCGCAGATATCGGTGATCACCGGCGTCGCTGCCGGCGGCGCCTCCTACTCGCCGGCGCTCACCGACTTTGTGGTGATGACGAGCAGGGCCTCGATGTTCCTCACGGGCCCGCGGATCGTCAAGCTGGCGCTCGGCGAGGACGTGACGCCGTCCGCCCTCGGCGGCGTGAAGGTGCACGCGCGCAACGGCGTGTGCGACTTGGTCGCCGTCGACGACCGCGACGCGGCTCGCCTGGCGCGCGACTTGCTCGGCTACCTCCCGCAGAACTCGGCCCAGCCCTCGCCCGCTGCGCAGGCGGAGGACCCCACGGGGTCCGATCCGGCGGGCGTCCTACCGCCGAGGAGCCGCAGCCACTACGACGTGCGCGAGCTGATCGTGCGCATCGTCGACGGCGGTCGCTTCCGGGAGGTCTCAGAGCTGTGGGCGCGCAACATGGTCGTCGGCTTCGCGCGCCTGGAGGGACGCGCGGTCGCGGTGATCGCCAACCAGGCGCGCTACCGCGGCGGGATCATCGACGTCGAGGCCTCGCGCAAGGCCAGCAAGTTCATACGCACATGCGACGCGTTGCACATCCCCATGCTCGTGCTCGTGGACACGCCCGGGTTCATGCCCGGGAGCCGTCAGGAGGCGGCCGGCGTGATCGGCCACGGCGCCGAGCTGCTACGGGCGTTCGCCGCGGCCCGCTCGCCGCGCGTCACGGTGATCGTGCGCAAGGCGTTCGGCGGCGCTTTCATCACGATGAACTCCAAGGATCTTGGCGCCGACGCGTCGTTCTGCTGGCCGCAGGCGGAGATCGGCATCATGAGCGCGGAGAGCGCCGTCGAGATCATCCACGCGCGGCGGCTACGCGCGGCACGCATCGCGGATCTCCCCGCCCGGCTCGCTCGCCGCTACGCGCGGGACAGCCTCTCGCTCGACATCGCCCTTCGCTGCGGCGCGATCGACGCCGTCATCGACCCAGCCGAAACGCGCCGGCGTGTGGTGGCTGCTCTGCGGCTGGACTCCACCACGAGCACCTGCTGGGACCCGGCGATGATCGCACGAGCGCCGGCCGAGGGGGTCGAGCGGGTGGCTGTCGCAGCAGCCGTTCGAACGCCGCGCCGCGCGCGTGCAATCGGTAACAATCACAGCCTGTCCACTGCTCCGGAGGGAACACAGCTATGAAGCATGTCCGCCGTGCAACGATGATCGCTCTCGTCCTCGCAGCAGCCATGCCGGCGGCGCTCGCTGCAGCCACGGTGAAGCTGTCGGGCACGTACGAAACCAAGATCACGACGGACGGGACCCTGAACGGCACCTACAGGGTCACGTTCGACCCGGGGCAGTTCACGCTCCACGCCCCGTACGGGATAGTCGGCCACGGCACCTACTCGATCTCCGGCTCAAAGCTCACCTTGCATGGCCCGGGAGCGTGTACGGCGGCGGGCAGCTACGAAGTCAAAGTGTCGGGCTCCTGGCTGACGTTCAAGAAGTTCAAGGACCCGTGCCCGCGAGCGGCGATCCTCACCGCTCACGCGCTGAAGAAGGTCTGAGCGCGGAGCGCAAGCCGCTCACTCGTACTGCAGCGCGGCCAGCACGTTGAGCCGCGCTGCGCGGCGGGCCGGGAGGACCGCCGCGAGCAAGCCGCAGACGATCGCGGCGATGACGAACACCACCAGCGTCCCGACCGGGATGGTGAACGCGGGATATTCGATCGCCTGCCCGACCATCAGCGCGAGGACGATCCCCACGGGGATCCCCAGGGCGGCGCCGATCAGCGCCGTGATGACGCTCTCGTAGCGGATCATCCGCCGTAGCTGGCGGCGGGTCATGCCGACGGCGCGCAGCATCCCGAGCTCGCGCGTACGCTCGAACACGGTCAGCACGAGCGTGTTGACGATGCCGAAGATGCTGACGATGATCGACAGCGACAGCAGCACATAGAGGAGGTTGAGCAGCGTGTCGATGCCTTTCTCCTGGTTGTTCTTGAATTCGCTCTCGGTCTGGATCTTCGCGTCGGGGTAGTCGGCCAGCGCGCGTTCGAGCACGCGGGTGTTGGCGGCGGTGGCGCCACCCGCCATGTCGATGAAGGAGTAGACGTTCTGCGGGTTCTCGTATTCGCTGTCGAAGCGGGCCGTGGAGATCGTGACATCGCCGTAGGGGGAGCCCCCTTTCGGTGGCGCGTAGATGCCGCGAATCGTCAGTTCCATGACGTTCCCCAGCGGCGTCTCGACCGAGATCGGCGAGCCGACGTGCAGGTGTTCGGCTTTGGCGTAGGCCTTGGACACGAACGCCCCGCTGTGGCCGAGCTCGCCGGGCACCGCCTGTGAGCCGTGCTGCCAGCGGACGTCGATCACCTTGCTGATCTGGCCTTCCACTCCGCTCACCTGGATTTCGCTGCCGGCCACGCTGCCGGTGCCGGCGCGCACGCCGGCGACGACCTGCACGCCGGGCACCTTCGCGAGCGCTTCCGCGGAGGCTGTGGAGAGCGGCGAGAAGTTGTTCGCGGCGGTGAGCGCGTAGTCGCCGTGGAACAGCTCGTTGACGGAGCTCTCGAAGGTCGACTTCAGCCCGGCGGCGAGCACGGCCACGAGCGTGACCAGGGCGAGCCCGATCATCAGCGCGGACGCCGTCGAGGCCGTCCGCGAGGGGTCGCGGATGGCGTTGGCGCGCGCGAGCCTGCCGGCGGTGCCGCCGAGCTTCGTCGCGGGCCAGCCGAGCACGCTGGCGAGCGGCGGCACGAGCGTCTTCGCGAGCATCGCCACGCCGATGAACACGCCGGCGGCGCCGAGGCCGATCGTGAGCAGTCGCGTGCCCGTCGACAGCGAGCTGACGAACAGCCCGACCAGCATCAGCGCGACGGCGAGCGCGAGCGTCGCCAGCGCGGCGTAGGTGCCGAAGCGGGCGAAGCGCGACGGCGGCAGCAGCGCGCCCTCGCGCACAGCCGCGATCGGGGCCACGCGCGTCGCGCGGATCGCCGGGCGCAGCGCCGCGAGCACGGTGATGGCGACGCCGACGAGCAGCGAGACGACGATCGTGCGCGTGGCGAACACGGTCGCGGCCTGCGGCAGGTCGATGCCGAACGAGACGAACAGCGAGTTGAGTCCCTTCGCGAGGGCGAGCCCGAGGAACAGCCCGACGACGGAGGACAGCAGGCCGATGACGAACGCTTCGAGCAGCACGGCGCGCAGGAGCTGGCGTCGGGTGGCGCCGATCGTGCGCAGCGTCGCCAGCTCGCGGGTGCGCTGGGCGATCGTGATCGACAGCGTGTTGGCGATCACGAAGCTGCCGACGAACAGCGCCACGCCGGCGAACGCCAGCAGGAAGTCCTGGATGATCGACAGGAAGTTGCTGGTCGCTTTGGAGGCCTGTTTGGCCTGGGCTTCCCCGGTCCGCACCTGGGCGTCGCGGGGGAGCAGCGGCTTGATCTCCTTGACCACCTGCTCTGGCGTGTAGCCGGGGCGGTCGGCAATCGAGATCGAGGTGAGCTCGCCCTCCAGGCCGAAAAGCCGCTGGGCGATCGGAAAGTCGAAGATCGCCATCGTCGCCCCGCCGAGCGAGCTGGCGCCGCCGATCGTCACGATCCCCGCGATGCGCAGGTGCTGCTCGGGGCCACGGGCGATCACCCCGATCGTCTCCCCCACCGTGTAGTGGTGGCGTTCGGCGGTGTTGGCGTCGATCGCCACTGCCCCGGGGCCTTCCGGCCACGTGCCCTTCACGAGCGTGAGGGGGTTGAAGCGCTGGCTGCCGTGGGGGTGGACGCTGAACGCGAGCCCCGGGGCGCCGCCGACCGAGAGCACCTTGCCTTCGCGCCCGACGAGCTGGGCGCTGTCCGAGATCCCCCCGTCGGCGACGGCGACGCCCGGCAGCGCGCGAACCTTCGCGAGCAGCGATTCCGAGAACGCGGGGGCGGTGCCGCGGTTGTGTTCGGATTCCCCTTCCCCTCCACCGCCGATCGCGCTCTTGCTCGTGATGATCACGTCGGTGCGCTTGTAGACTTCGTGGAACACCGTCCCGAACGCCGATTTGATGGTGTCGGTGAGGATGTAGGTGCCGCTGATCATCGCCACGCCGAGGACGATGGCGGTTGCGGTGAGGGCCGCGCGCAGCTTGCGTGCGGCGAGGCCTTTGAGCGTGACGCCGATCACGTGAGGCCGATCAGGCCGCGAGCTCGCTCATCACGTTCACGACCTCGGCGGCGGTCGCGCCGTCGCCGAGCTCCTTGACGATCTGGCCGTCGGCGATGAACAGGATGCGATCGGCGATCGAGGCGGCGCGCGGGTCGTGGGTGACCATCACGGTCGTCTGGCCGTGGGTGTCGACAGAGTGGCGCATCAGCTCGAGGATCTCCGCGCCGGTCTTCGAGTCGAGATTGCCGGTGGGCTCGTCGGCGAGCAGGACCGTCGGACGCGTGATCAGCGAGCGGGCGATCGCGACGCGCTGCTGCTCCCCGCCGGAGAGCTGCGAGGGCCGGTGGCTGCGCCGGTGAGCGATACCCACTTCGGTTATCACCTGATCGACCCACGCCTTGTCGGGGTGCTCGCCGGCGATCGCGAGCGGGAGCACAATGTTCTCCTCAGCGTCGAGCATCGGCAGCAGGTTGAAGAACTGGAAGATGAAGCCGATGTGCTCGCGGCGCAGCCGCGTGAGTGCGGTGTCGTCGAGCCCGTTCAGCTCGATCCCCGCGATCGAGACCGTGCCGGAGGTCGGCTTGTCGAGGCCCGCCAGCAGGTGCATGAGCGTCGACTTGCCCGAGCCCGAGGGACCCATGACGGCGACGAGTTCCTGGGAGGCGACATCGAGGTCGACGCCGCCCAGCGCCTCGACGGCCGTGTCGCCCTCGCCGTAGCGACGCACCAGCGCCCGGGCTGCGACCGGTATGCCCGTGGGCGCCTTGGCGGGCGTGTCCTCGGCGGCGGACATCGGCCTCACGCTAGCCGATGCGCTCGAACGGTGCGGTGCTGCGCTCAGCCCGACGCCACACCTCCAGAGCGACGATGCGCCACGACGTTCGAATAGCAGCCCGCCCAGCCCGCCGGGTCGCGCGGGGGCCCGTTACTAGGATGCCCCAGACGGACGCCGCGGTTTGGTTTGGAGGAGCGCCCAGAGTGGGAAAGGAGACTGTGATGGTCGCCCGGCCGAGGGCACGCGCGCAGTACCCGAGGCGGACCGCCGTGGTCACGCTGCACGTGGCGTTCCTGTTGGCGGTGTCCGCGCAGTTCGCGCAGAGCGCCCCGGTGGCGCAGGCACGCACGGTCTGGCTGTGCCGGCCCGGTCTCGCCAGCGACCCGTGCGAGGCGTCGCGCGCTGCGACGGTGGTCAGCTACGAAGGCACCGTCCGCAGGGAATCCCTGCAGCCGCAGGTCGGCCGCGGGGCTCCACCGATCGATTGCTTCTATGTATATCCCACGGTGAGCACGCAGCGGGGCCCGAACGCGAACCTCGAGATCGAACCACAGGAGACGAGGGTAGCCGTGGCCCAGGCATCACGTTTCTCGGAGGACTGCAGGGTGTACGCGCCGATGTACCCGCAACTGACGCTGAATGCGATCGACAAACCGGGGCGCGCGTCACCGCTGGCCGCTCTCAAGGCCTATCTCGGGGTGCTGGGGGCGTGGCAGGAATACCTGCACAGGTACAACAGGGGTCGCGGGTTCGTGCTGATCGGTCACTCGCAGGGGGCACTCGTCCTGATCCAGCTGATCAAGGAACGGATCGATGCGAACGAGGCGCTCCGCAAGCGGCTCGTCTCGACGATCCTGCTCGGCGGCAACGTCCTGGTGCCGAGAGGCCGGATCGTCGGGGGGACCTTCCACCACGTCCCCGGCTGCGAGTCGGCCGCCGAGACGGGCTGCGTGATCGCCTACTCGTCGTTCGCCAAAGAACCGCCCGCAGATGCGTACTTCGGGCGTCCCGGAAGTCCGCTGCTGGAAGATGGCGAAGCGCCGGCGGGCACACAGGTGCTGTGCGTCAATCCCACCCTCCGCACCCAGGACGGCGCCGCCGCTGCGCTGCTGGCGTACGTGCCGACGACTTCGTCGCCGGCCCAGCGGATCGCGGGCTCGGCAGCGCCGCTCGCGCCGACGCCGTGGGTGGAGGAGGAGGATCTCGCGACCGCCCAGTGCGAGCATCGGAACGGAGCAAGCTGGCTTCAGATCAGCGTGAGCGCGGCAAGCGAAGGCGTGCTCCAGGAACGGACTGCACGTCAGGAAGTGCCCACCGAAGCGCTCGGGCCGGAATGGGGTCTTCACCTCGACGACGTGAACGTCGCGCTCGGCAACCTCGTGAGCACCGTCGCCAGCGAGAGTGCCACATACGTTCGGAGATCGAGTGGGATCGGCGGCTGACCACCGCTCTGAAATGCTGGATGAGCGGGAGCGAGGGGCGGAAGGCCCTTGACTCCGCGAACTGGCAGGCGCTTTTTCCGTGCCGAGAAAGCGCTCGACATCCGGCGAGGTCCTCTTTGCGTGCGCGTTGCTCTATTCGCCCCAGCGGGAGACCATTGGCTCAGGCGCCCACTTCGGCCAGGTGGCTGCCCCCATTGGGAGTCCCCCGAAGAACTCTGCGATTTTGAGTGGACCAGCGGTCCGCGAGTTGTCATACACAACGGCCCTGTCCGCCAGCGAGATAGCGTGCGCAACGAGTCGCCACAACCGCTGGTAGCGCTCACGAATCTTGTGCTCCGGCACGTCGTGCCCGCCCGCCTGCACCCGGTACGCAACGCGCCTGACCGCCAGCTCCTCTGGTACGAGCATCACATGGAGGACAACCTGATAGCGCGCCTCTTGCGCAGAACGAATTAGGTCGAGCTTCGACGGATGGGAGAAGACGGTCTCGGCGATAAACGACCGGCCGCTGGCGATGAGGTGCGCGCGAGTCTCGGCGGCTACCTGAGCGGCCTCGTAGGCGTGCGCATCGGAGTCGGCGGGCCACCTGGCCTTGGCGATTTCGTCCGCGTTGACATACACATAGCCCGGCAGCTCGAGCGCGAGAAACTCTGTGACGAACGTGGTCTTGCCCGAGCCATTCGGTCCAATGACCAAATGCAGCTGCTTCAAACGGACGCGCTCGTTCCGTCAGGCCGATACTCCGTCAGTTCGCCTTGCTCGTTCAGCGCCACGGTCGTGACCCCGCGCGCGGCAAGGACCGCGCCGAGGTTTGTCGTTCGCAGGCGCATGTCTAGCCGGGACTGCACCTCAGAATCGAACACGATTCCCTCCTCATCGGAGAGATGCTCGACTGGGAGAGCCCCTGCCAAAGCGGCTTCCACCCGATGCCTGGAAGCTGTCTGTCGCGCGCAAACCGACCTCCCCACGCGCGCCCAGTGCTCAAGCTGCTGCTTGGCCGAGCGATTCTCCTTGGCAGCCTCAACGACTGCGCTGTCGAATAGGTCGGATGCAACTCGCGTTGGCCGGTCGGCGGTGGCAGCCATGAGAAACTCCTTGGTAGAAGACTGCTACGCAGTGTAGCATAATGATACAGAGTTTGGCGCCTTCTCCAAGGGCGTCTGCTGGACCAACGCCGCGTCGTCGCCGTCCAGCCCAAGCCCTCATTCCTGTCGTTCTTCGAGAACCACACGGGGGAAAGCCCCGGAACGATGGGGCGTAAAGTACGGGAGCGACGGGGGTCCAACCAGCTCTGTACACCGCATCGGGATCCGGGTCTGAGCCCACGGCAGTCGTATACGGGATCAAGGATGATCACTGTCTGGCGCCCTACCGCAAACAGCCGTTAGCCGATGGTTCGTGTGTTTGGTGTCAGTCGGTGCGTTTGGAGGTCTTTGCTCTTGATTTCGGCACAGGCTTAAGGAGTTCCACCTTGCAGCTCAGGCCCTTGACCTTCGGCCAATCATCGTCGGCACCGACGATCGTGTCGATGTCCTCGTGGAGATCCGCGGTGGCCAGGATCAGCGCGTCAGGCATTCGTAGAGAGATGCGCTTGCCACGTAGCGTTGCCGCGCGGGCTGCCACCTCTCTGTCGACAGGCAAAAGATCCTTGACCAAGGCATCGAAGAAACGATCTACACGCTCATGGGAGTGGTGCCCCAAGGAAACGCCTGTCATCAGCTCGGCGTAGCTGATGACAGATGCCGCCAGCGGATGGCTGCCGACGATTTCCCTGAGCCTGCTGACTGCGATCTCGTGCAAAGCGTCGTCGGCGTCGAGGAAGCCGACGATGATTGGCGAGTCGAGCAGGATCAATCCCACTCCTGGCGCAATCTGCGAACAGCACGGCCCAGCTCGCCACCGGTACTTAGAGAGCCCGCAAACTCCTCGACGAGATCGTCCATGCGAGCGATCACGACGCGCCCTGGACCTTGCGCCTTGACCTGTACGACATCTCCCTCACGAAGCCCCGCCTCGCTAAAGGCCCCGATCGGGATTGTGATCTGATGCTTGCTTGAGATCCGAGAGCGGCCAGCCGCACTCCTCGTTTTCTTTACATTTGTTGCCATTAGTAAAGAATAGCGCATGGGTAAGCCGCCACCGCCTCGATCACGTTTCCCCGGCAAGGAGGCGGACGATCCTCGCCGTCAAAATCGTGACCACTTCTGGCGGTCTCCCCGAACCCCAAAAGGGCAGGCTGGAAAGTGCGGTGTACAGAGCGGGAGCGACGGGGGTCGGACCCTGACTTTGCCCCCGGATGATATTGAGGTCTGGGCAGAGCCGCCGGACGCGGGGCAGTAGCCCCGCGTAGGGTCAGCTGGATTCCCAGACAACGTAGTCTCGTCGTGGTAGGCGCCACGATCACCACATCAACGACTCGCTTCCAGAGGAGCCGCCGCTCTACGTGCTCCATAGTTCGGCAATCGATGGTCGGAGGGTAACGAAGTTCAATCCGTCGCCATCCCCGAGACCTGCGATACACCCACACCTTTGCATCCAGTTAGCGACTGCGTCCGACGGCTGTTCTTGTAGGTGTACGTCGGAAGTAAGCGGTATCGCCTCCGGCTTATCTTCGCTCGGCTTCTCCGTAAAGAGCCATACTTCATCGAACCCGTGTAGAAAGTCATGCTTACCCACTAGCGACAGTAGCGTGCTGCCGTCAATTACGATGCCTCTGCCGAGTTCGTCGAACGATGCATCCATGGCTCTAAGTACGCTTCTAAGATCAGCCATCTCGCTTACCCGAGGACTACTGTCGATCGTTGACAGCAGCACAGAACTGCTAGTAACTTTGCTGGTAGGCAAGCGACTGATAGCTGACGGGATATCCAGGCGCGGATTCCACCCCCATCGTAGGCGATCTCGTAGCATGGGTTTACTCACCCGGTTCAATCGGCCTCCCCGGCTGTCGCACACCTTCGATCCAGTCATGCGCATGAGGGTCACCGAACCCATGGTCGTGCCCGAAATCAAAGTCCTTTTCTGGCTCGCCGTCGGGTCCGTAGTCACGAATCTGTCCGGAGCCATTTCCTCGGTCAAGCACCGCGGTGCTATTGGGGTCACCTTCGCGGGGCAGGCTTCGACGTGGGACCGTACACGGTTCGGACTCGTTGCTTTTTGTTTCTTCTTGGCCTTCTGCCACCGGGCTAGTGCTGCTTTGGTTTTCTGTGGCAAGTCTGATCGCGTCTGCGGCCACCCTCACTCCCAGGTACACCGTGCCTGCAGCCGCCGCTCCACATGTCAAAGCGTCGAGGCCCGGCACCTCCCATGTCACGCCACATGCAGCATCAGCATCACTACTAATTGAACCGACCAGCGGAAGGGAGAAGAATCCAGTCGGATCGCCGAACGTCAGCGGCGTTTGAGCACCGAAACCGTAAGGAGCACGGGTGGCTTCAACAAATGGGTCAACGGTGATGAACTGTGCTGTGGTCGGATCGTACTCGCGCGCCCGCAGGTAGATGAGCCCGGTGTCGGTGTTGGTGTATTGGCCGTCGTAGCCAAGGGGGGTTGTGGCGGTGCCTTCGCAGGTGGGGGCGCCGTAGGCGGCGTAGGTGCATTTGCCTTCGACGGTGCCTGTGCTGCCGGTGATAAGCCTGGTTGAGCCGGCTTGGTCGTGGTGCAGGTAGGCGGCTTTGCCTTCGGTGTTGATTTGCTCGATCGGCAGGTCGCCGGGGCCGTAGATGAAGCTGTAGGTGCCGTTGGCGAGGATCAGCGGGAGTTCTTCGGCCATGTCCCACGCCAGATAGCTGGTGGTACCCGAGATGGTTTCGCTGGTGCGTAGTGCTTCGCCGTTGTAGGCATAGCTGTCTTCGATCTTGGTGGTTTCGCCTTCTTTCGGGCGTTCGACCGATGTGAGGTCGCTTGCTTGGTCGTAGCCGTATGTTGTGGCGGGACCTTTTTCTGGTGTGCTTTTGGTGCGCTCGCCGAGTTCGTCGTAGGAGTAGCTTGCGCCGGTGGCTTTTTCGAGCTCGTCGTCTTCGTTGAATGTGTTTGTGTTCGACCCCTCCTTCGTCGGGTTGTTCGCGGAGTCGTATTTGTATTCGGTCGTCCCGTATTTCGTGACCCGGTTGTTTTCGTCGTACGTGGCTTCGGTAACTTCAGCTCCAGGTAGTTTGGTTGCGGTGGTCTTTTTGACATGCCCGTCGTTGTCGCGGGTGTAGACGAGCGACGCGAGCGTTTCCGTGCTTTTGAGCATCTTGACTTCGCTCATCTGATCCGCGTCGTTATAGGCGTACTTGTCTTCGTCTTTCGTTTCCGTCGGGAAAACGGTCTTTTCAAGGTCGGAGTCCGCGTCGTACGCGAATTTCGTGGCATGTTCGGACCAGTCGGTGACCTTTTCCAGCCGTCCGTCTTTGTCGAACGCACGGGTCACGCTTTTGCCGTTGGGGTACGTGATCTTGGTCTGGTCGTTAGCGAGGTCGTATTCGTATTTGATGACTTCTTTGTGGCCGTTTTCTGATTCGGTCAGACGGTCTAGCTGGTCGTAGGTGTAGATGGTGGTGCCGGTGCCGTCTGTCATCTTCGTGCGGTCGCCGTCTTTGTCGTATTCGTATTTGATCGCGGCGGGTTTGCCGCTTGAGTAGCTGACTTCCGTGAGGCGGTTGGCCGGGTCGTACGTGTAGGTGGTAGTGCGTTCTTTGGGGTCGGTGAGCTTGACGAGGTTCCCCGCGGCGTCATATTCCTCTTTGGTTTTGTGGCCCAGCGGGTCAGTGACTTCCGTGACCTCCTCCAGCACGTTGCGCGTGTATTTCGTCTTGTGTTTGTCACCGTCGATCTGCGCTACCACCTGTCCCGCGCCATCGTATTCCGTTTCGACCAACGCTTTGTTGGGCTCTTCGACCTTGATCGGCTCGTTATCCCCGTTGTAGGTGTAGATGGTCGTGTGTTTGTTCGCATCGGTGATCTTTTCGATGTTCCCGTCGCCGTCGTATTTGTATTCCGTTGTGTGTCCCAGTGGGTCGGTGATCTTGATCGGCAGCCCCTTGGTGTTGCGTTCGATCGTGGTCTTGAATTTCGCCGGTTCCGCGCCTTTGGCGTTGCCGCGCGGGCTCACCGTCGCCGTCTCCTGCGAGTCTTCGTTATATTCCCAGGTGCGCTTGTTGGTTTCCGGGTCCGTTTCTGCGGTGCGGTCGCCTTTCGCGTCGTATTCGTATGTCCACGTGTGTTCGAGCGGGTTCGTCACGCTTTCCAGTTCGCCATGCGAGGTGTATTTGTATTTGGTGACCTGTGTTTTCCCGCCCGGTGCTGGTCGTTCGATCACTTCGGGGTTGCCGTGGGATTCACGTTTGATGGTTGTCGTCTCGCCCTTCGGACTCGTGATCGTTTCCACGTCGTGGGTGGAGTCATACGTCCATTTCGTTTCATCGTTGTCCGGGTCAACCATGCTGGTGCGGTCGTTCGCGCTGTCGTACCCGTATTTAGTGGTGTGTCCGTTCCCGTCGGTTTCGCTGGTGACGTACCCGTCTTCGTTGTAGGTGAAGGTTTCGGTCGTTTCGCTGGACGTTCCGGCGCCACGGGTGATCGAGGCGGGCTCGTCGTTGCTCGTGAAGTACTCGCTCGTGACGCTCCCCGTGTTTTCGTTGGTGATCGTGGTGTGGAACGCTTCGTATTCGAACTTCAGCTTGTGGCCCGCGGGGTCTTCTTGTTTGGTTACCTGGTGTGAGCTGTTGTATTCGTTGATCGTTTTGCCGCTGCGGCCGTCGATTATTTCGGTGATCTCGTGTTCGCTGTTGTATTTGAACTGCCAGCGCAACGAGGTTTCAGCGGGTTGGGTCACGCTCTTGAGATTCCCGCTTTCATACGTGTATTTGACGACGTGGCCCATCGGATCTTCCGCGGCTTCCACGAACCCTTCCGAGTTATACGTCAGCTTGATCTTGCGGCCCACGGGATCAGTGATCGTCGTCAGCTGCCCGGCTTCGTTGTAGGAGAGCGCTGTCGCGTTCCCGTCGCGGTCGGTCATGCTTTCAAGCCGCCCGCTTGAGCCCGCGAACTTGTATTTGATCTGGTCGGCGAGCGTCAGCGTGTAGCCAGCTTCCGCGCTGCCGCTGAGCGTGTCCTGCGTCCACACCGGCGCGAGGAGTTTGCCTTCGCTTTCCGTGAACGGCACGGTAGCCCCGTCGGCTTGGACGACCGTGTAGGTTTTCGCTTCTTTGTTGACCATGAGGTGGTCGCTGAACGAGCTTGACCAGCCATACCCGAACGCGCCTTTCGTACCTTCCGCGCCTGCCTGCGAGTTATACGTCCGCGTCAGGTTCAGGCCGACGCCACGGCCACCGACCGCAAAGTCGGTCTGTTCCTCAACGAAGTTGCCGGTAGCACAGCTCACCGGCTCCCCGCAGCTCGCGCGGGGCTCGCCAGGGGTAGAGGGGTTTTCCTGCCCCCCGTAGGTGGTGCGGGATTCCCTGCCTGAGACGGGGTGCAGGAACTTGAATTTCCCCGTGACTTCGCGGATAAGGCCGAGATTTTCGAAGTCCACCTGGATTTCGCTGGTGGTGGTTCCTTCTGTGCGCTCGAAGGTCCCCGTATTCACGAACAGGGGCGCTTTGCCTTCGCCTACTTCGAGCGCCGGGGCGGATTCGACGTTGGCCTCATACGTGCCGGTGTTCTTGACGAGCGCGCCCGCGGACTCGCGCAGATGCCCAGTGCGGTCGATCAGGGTGCCTTCGTTGACGAGCGTGCGTTCCGACACGGTGGCGGTGCCGCTCAGCGCGAAGTGCCCCGAGGCGCCCGCCAGCAGGATCGTCGACCCGGACCCCGACATCGTGCTTTCGTGTTCCCACACGAACGAGCTGGACACACGAACCGTCCCTGCGCCTGCGAGCGTCCCATTGCTGATCACCAAGCCAGACAGCGTGATCGTGCCTTTCGTGACCGTGAAGGTTTCGCTGACGATATCCAACGTCGCTTTCTGGCTTTCGACGCTTTCCACGCTCACGCTGGCCGTCGTGTCAATCGAACCAGCCAGGGTGCTCCCCGTCAGCGTGTATGAGCCCGACGCAAACGTGATTGTGGCTTTTTCGCTGGCCGTCCAGCTCGCCACCGACGTCGAGGAGCCACCCCCGCCGAAACTCAATTCTCCCGCCTGCACACTGACAGCCCCGAGGTTTTCGACCTTGACGCCGAGCGATGTGCTGCTCCCACCCGTCTTCGTGAAAGTCCCAGTGTTGACGAACAACGGTTCCGTGCCACCCGAGACATGTTCGATAGAGACATCGGTAGAGAACGTGCCGGTGTTCTTGACGACAGCGCCCTTCGTCTCTTTCAGATTCCCCGAATCCAGCGTCAACGTGCCTTCGTTGACCAGCGTACGTTCAGAAACCGTGGCGTTCCCCGTCAACGTAAACGACGCGGAGGACCCCGACAGCAGGATCGTCGACCCGGACCCTGACATCGTGCTTTCGTGTTCCCACACGAGCGAGTTGGAGACCTTCAGCGTGCCTGCGCCCTCCAGTTCTCCGCCGCCCATCGTGAAGTTGTGGATCGTGGCGCTGGCGCCCGTCGTCATACTCAACGACCCGCTGGAGAGCACCACCGTCGCGCTGCCAGCCGTAACGCTCCCTGCGGTCACGGACGCCCCCGTGAGCGCGACCGTGCCTTCGAGCGTCCCGCTCCCCAGCGACACAGACCCACTCTTGAAGGCCAGCGAACCCGTACCCCCAGCGATCGTCCCGCTATTTTCAACGCCCACAGCGAATTCGGTCCGGCCACTACCCGCCGTCTTGCGCACAACACCCGAATTGACGAACTTCGGGGTCGCCCCACCGCCAACGCCCACGACCGGCCCGACTTCCCGGTTCGCGTTGAACGTGCCCTTATTCTCCACCACCGCGCCTTCGGAGAGCTGCAAAGAACCCGTTTCACCGTTTTCGATCGTCAACGTGCCTTCGTTGACGAAAGTACGGCCCGCCACATACGCATTAGCGGTTAGTTCGAAAGAACCTGACGCACCCGACAACAACACGGTCGAACCTGACCCGGACATAGTGCTTTCCTTCGCCCAATCAAACGAGCCCGACACATTGACCGTCGCCCCGCCAGTCAACGTCGCGCCCGCGCCCATCGTCAACGCATGAATCGTCGATGATTCAAGCCCATTAGACACTTCAAGCGTGCCCTTCAACACCAACGACCCTTCACCCTGCACCACACCCGTCACAAACGAACCCGACCCAACGACAACGGTCTTCCCCGCCCCAATGCACGCCACCGAGCTAGACGTCGGCACACCCGCCGACCAATCCGCCGCAACCGACCATTCGCCTTCGCTCGGCCCCACCCACGTATCCGTACACAACGATTCAGCCGACGCGCCCGCAGGCACCAACCCGAAGACAACGAGCATTCCGAGCACGATGACGAGCACGCCGAACGTTCGCGCCCGCAGGCCGACTAGGGCAGCCGCCACGCGACCGCTCAGCTTGATCTCGCCAAACCACATCTCACGCATCCGCCTCCATTCTCGCTCGTCGCCTCGCTCGCCTCCGACAGCCCGCCGGCTGGGCCGGTTTTATCAGAGGCACACGACCCCATGACGCCCCTGGACAACCGTTCTACCAGCCGGACAGTTTGACGGGCTGCCCTCGACAGCTTGTGAACGTTCTTTGTTTACGTGGTGCGTACCATAGTGCGATGGTCCGTAAGCCGCCAAGGGGTGGGCTCCCACGCGCGGAAGCTACGCCAGATGACAAGCGCGCGGGCGCCAAGCCACGCCGAACGCGCCATCGCGCTCGGCTCGCGCCTGCGACAACTACGCAGAGCAGCCAAGCTCACCCAGCGCCAAGTCGCATCGCAGGTGCCGATGAGCGCCGCCAACCTCTCCCGCATCGAGAACGGCGAGCAAGGCCCACCAGCCGACGAGACAATCGAACGCATCGCCCACCTCCTCAACGGCGACACCGCAGAGCTGCTGACGCTCGCCGGCCGCGCAGCCATCACCACCAACACCGACACGCTCCTGCGCGAACTACGCCAACTACGCGCCGAGATCAAAGACGGCTTCGCCAAGATCGAGGCCGCGATCGCGCAGACGCGATAAAACGCGCAGAACCGCAATCAGTCCGTGGCTTGCGCGCGCACGCCGGGGGCGGGCTCGGTCCACCGTGCGAGTGCTCCTACCCGTTCGGGCCGTCAGCTTCTCCGGTGGCGTGTCGCTCGATCTCTGCGGCGAGGTCCGCGAGGGTCGCGTCGAGTGCGTGGAGGAAGCGCTGGAGCGTGGCCCAGCGGAGGTTGATGCGCCCGCCCTCGACGCGGGAGATGTAGGTCGCGTCGATGCCGACGCGCGCGGCGAGTTCTCGCGAGCCTCGATGCCCTGGAGCAGGCCGGGTCGCTCGACCGAGAGCGGCTTTCGCGGCGTCCTGATCTGGCGCTTGACCGCCAGCGGCCGCCGCGAGCGCTACGCGGCGAGAACCCGCCGGTCTTGCCCGAGTCCCCGCAGTATAGGCAGTGGCGCGACGCGCGGAGACTGGCGGGCCAGGAGATCGAGCGCTTCCGTGCGTGCGCACGCGATGGCTTGCGTGTGGCGCTCGGCTCCCTCGATACCGACACGGCCGGCTCGGATGCATGGTTTGAGCTGGGCGAGCGGGTCGCTTGCGCGCTGCGGCGCCTGGGCCAAGCGACCTACTGCCTGCACGAGTGGGCAGAGCCCACCGACGAGCGCGCGGACACAGACGACCTGCGCGCACCGTCCGATCAGCGGCCGGCGTCGGCCGAACGCCGCCACGTCCGTGCGCGCCGCCGCGGCCGGCGCAACGTCCGGCTGTGGGGCACGCGAGCGCGCGGAAACAAAACTGACGCGAGCCGGACGGTAGCTCAAAGTCCCGTCCGCCCCGCGTGTGAGCGATCTGTGAGGTCCCCGTGACGGTCACGCGCAACAAATAACGCGATGGAACATTCGCTTGCAGATTCCGACGCGTCGCGGTCAATAACCATTGATGCGCCTATCACCGACAACGCGTGCGGCCCGGACCGCCCACCCGACCGCCCCAACGCGGCACTCGCTGGCGAGCGAGCGCAGGTGGCCAGCCCTCCTGCCAGTGGTGTCAGCGGAGCTGCCAGCTGCCTGTCAGCTCGTCGCGCAAGGAATGGACCCATGACCGACGAGCCGATGCGTAGCACCCATCGCAGACCAGCCCCGGGGCGCGAGCGGTGCTCGCGTCGGCGTGCATGTGTGGGCTTGACTTCCGCGGGCGGTGGAGGTACACCGTCCCGTCCCCGTGACGCCCCCGCCCCCAACCGCCATCCGCAAACGCCAGCCGCAAACAGCGTGTGTCACCGTCCCCGCTCGCTCGCTGTCCGCGTTGCCGTTCGCTCGTGTGCGACCGGCAAACCGCGACGCGCCGATTCTGGCGTGCTGGTGCGGAATCCAACAGGTGTGGGCGCGCCCGACTCTCTACCCGCTCTCCGCTCGACTCTTTTGATGGCCCTCTCTTTTCAGCCCGTCCGCGAGCCCAGTTCTTCAGCCCATGACCGATAAGCGCACCAGCGGCCGTGCTCGTGTCGTGCGGCCTCGTCGTCCATGTGCTTCTCCGGCGGCGCCGCTGGCCGGGATCGACCGCCGTCTCCTCGGCGTGCTGTGCTCGCATCGTGTGGTGAGCCAGGCGCAGCTCGCCCGGCTGTTCCCCGAGGTGCCCGAGCGCACGCTGCGCTACCGCACCCGCCGCCTGCACGAACTCGGGCTCACTGGCCGTAGCCGCCCGTACCGTGAGTGCGGCTCTGCGCCGAACCATCACTGGCCGACGCGTCGCGCTGACTGTCTGATGCGTGGCGAGCCCGTCCCGCGAGGCGGCGAGCGCAGCGCTCCGAACCCGCTGTTCCTCGCGCACGCCTCCGCGCTCACGGGCCTGTATGTCGCGCTGGTGACCGAAGCCGGGACGGCCGGCCTGTCTTTGCAGATCTACTGTCGTGAGGGGGACGCGCGTGAGGAGTTCGAGAGCGACGGGAGGGCTCGTGCGCTGGCGCCGGACGCGATGGTCGTCCTCGCCGACGCGGGCGGGCGTCAGCTTGGCGCGTTCGTGGAGATCGACCTCGGCAGCATGTCGCACACGCGGCTGTGCCAGAAGGCTGACCTGTATGCCGCCTACGCTGGGAGCGAGGCGTGGCATGGCCGGCACCTGTTCCTGCCGGCGCTGCTGTTCCTCACGACCACCGACGCACGAGCCGGGAAGTTCCTGGCGGCGCTTTCGCGTGCGCTCTCGCACGGGCCGCGTCGACGCGGCCGTCGAGCGTTCGTCGCAGCTGGGGCCGGGATCGCGTGGGAGCCCGAGCGGCTGCTGACAGATGCGTGCCTCGCCGACCTGGACGGGAACACCGGGCTTGCGCTGCTCGATGTCCTGGAGAGCGCGCGTGCGCCGCACGAGCGTGCGCTCGCTGCCCAACGCGAGCGAGAAGCGGCCGACGAGGCGCGACGCCGCGTCCTGCGCGAGAACCCCGAGGCGATGCGCAAACTGCTCGCCGACTACTCCTATGCGCTTGCGTCGTATGTGCACGCGCTCGGTGCGATCGGCGAGCGAGCAGTCGAGCTGCTTTGCGCCGGGACGGGCAAGCTCTCGATGGATGAGCGTGAGGTGTTGCGCGTGATTGCATGCGACCTCGACCAGGCGCTACCCGAACCCCTGGCGCACGAGCTGCCCGAGCCAGGCCCGGGAGTACACACGGAGATCGCGCTGCTGATCGAGCACTACCGCAGGGAGCAAACCTGTCAGCTCGAGCGGCTCGCCAGCAGCTACGGGGAGCTGCTGTGCCTGGCGCGCGCCCGCGAGACGCTGCAAGCGGATGGCCTGCTCGACCCCGCCACCGTTGCGGGGCTCGCCAGCGTCGCCGAGCGCGACGCCGCCAGTCGCCGCCAGCAGCACGAGAGGCGCGAAGCGTACCTGCAGTGGCGCGAGCGCGCCGCGCAGCGGCTCGTGCAAAGCGCCGGCCCGCTCGGGCGGCTCACGCGCCGCCCGCAGGACTTCTACACACAGCTCGACCGCGACCGGCTGCGCACCTGCGGCAGCTGCGGGGAGACGATCTACCCGTCCCCAAACGACGCCCGCGAGCCCCACCCGTCTTGCCACTACTGCCGCGAGCCGCACACCACCAAGCCATACCACCTGCCCTCAACCATCCGCACGGAAAGCGAGGAATACGAATGACGGACGCCAACAAGCCCAAGACGTGCGACGCCCCGGCGCGACGACGCGCCGCAACCAAACGCAGATCACGCCGAGCGCGATCGAGGGACGCGTGCCCCGAGCGCTGCCGGCTGCTCGACCCCGACCACGAGGCGTTCGTGGACTGGTTCGTGACCTACTGGCGCCGCAACGGCGCACAGCTATTCGCCGGCCAGCCCATGAGCAAGGAGGACCCGAACCCATGACAGACGCAGAGCAACCCCGCCGCGCGGCGGCATACATACGCGAGTCAACCGAGGAGCAAGGCCGCGGCTACTCCCCCGACGGGCAGCGCCAGGCCATCGCCCGCTACGCCGCCGACCACAACCTGGAGCTGGTCAAGGAGTACATCGACTTCGAGACCGGCCGGCTCGCCGATAAGCGCCCGGACTTTCAGCGGCTGATCGAGCACGCGATGGAGCACCGCTTCGAGGTCGTGCTCATCTTCCACACCAGCCGCTTCGCGCGCAACACGATCGAGGCCAAGCACTACAAGAAGCTGCTGCGAACACAGCTCGGCATCGAGGTCATCTCCGTCACCCAGCCCCTCGGCGCCGACACAAACGACCCCGCCGCGTTCCTCTCGGAGTCCGTGCACGAGATCTTCGACGAGTACTACTCCGTCTCGCTGTCCTTCTGGACCAAGATGGGGCTACGCGAGAAGGCCCGCCAAGGACTGCTCACCGGCAGCCTGCCCTGGGGCCTCACCAAGGACGAGGACGCGATCCCCGTCCCCGACGTCGAGAAGGCGCCGTTTGTGCTTCGCATCTTCGAGCTATACGCCGCCGGTCAGCACACCGACCGCACACTCGCCGAGTGGCTCAACGTCCAGGGCCAGCGCACAACCCGCGGCCGCGCGTTTAGCTCCGACACGGTGCGCGAGATGCTCTGCAACGCCGCCTACGCCGGCTACGTCTCCGGAAGGCGCGACCGCACCAAGACAATCAAGGGCCTCCACGAAGCGATCGTCCCCGAGGAGCTGTTCGACCGCGTGCAGCTTATGCGCCGCGAGCGCGCCCGCACTCTCAAGCCAGGGCGCCCCTCCCCCAAGTATGTGCTGCGTGGGCTCGCGCGCTGCCGGCGCTGCCACGCCAGGATGCAAGGCACCAGCGGCGGGCGCGACCTGAAAGCCCGCTACTACTGCGCCACCCGCCGCGCCAACCGCTCCTGCGACCAACCCATCATCCCCGCCGAGCCCGTCGAGCAGCAGCTCGCCGCCTTCCTCACCAGCTTCGCACCCACCAAGTCCACACAGCACGAGATCCTGCACCGCCTCGCCAGCCCCGCTGCCAAGGAGGACAGCAAGACCGCCAAGCGCCGCCCTGCGCTGGAGGAGCGCCTACGCCGCATGCGCGACCTCTACGAACTCGGCGACCTCCACCGCGCCGAGTACATCGCCCGCCGCGACGCCATCAACACCGAACTCACAGCGCTCACCCCCGCCCCGATCCCCGACCTCGACCAAGCCCAACGCGTCCTCGAAGACTTCACGATTTTCTGGAAGCGCGAGACCGACCCCGCCGCCAAGCGCCAGTTCCTCACGCTCATCTTCGAGAACGTCTGGCTCGACCACGACCGCGTCATCGCCGTCCAACCAAAGCCCGCATTCCTCGCGTTCTTCCAACACGACCATCACCCACAGCCAACCAAGACAGCGGGGGTAAAATACGGGAGCGACGGGACTCGAACCCGCGACCTCTGCCGTGACAGGGCAGCGCTCTAACCTGCTGAGCTACGCCCCCGCGATTACGCGACACGCCTGTCCGGCGGGCCGTGCCTCCTCAGTATGCCAAGCCTCGGGCCTGGGCCAGTCTGCGGCCCAACTGGCCGGCCAGCCAACTTTCCTCTAGTCTTGCTGCGTGGCGCTTGTCGGCCCCCCTCCGATGCTGAACTCGAGGCCGTTGTCGGTGATGCGCGAAGACCTGCGCGCCGAGTGGTCGGCCACGGTTCCCTTCCCGCCGGGGGACACCCGCCCGTCGATGGCGCGCACGCGCCGCTTCGCCAACGATCCGCTGCCGATGCTGCTGGACGCGTACGAGCGCTACGGGCCGGTGTTCACGCTGCGGATCTTCCACGGCAACGTCGTGTTCATGCTCGGACCGGCCGCCAACCACTACATCACGGTTTCGCACGCATCCAACTTCACGTGGCGGGACTCGCACTTCCGCGACCTGATCGGCCTGATGGGCGACGGCCTGCTGACGATCGACGGCGACTTCCACCGCCGCTCAAGGCTGATCATGCTGCCGGCGTTCCACCGCGAGCACATCCTCGCGTCGGCGGAGACGGTCATCGATGAGACCGTCCGGGCCGTCGAGCAGCTGACGCCCGGCAGCGCCGTCGACCTGTACGCGTGGACCCGTCGCCTGGCGGTCCGCGTGGCCATGCGGGCGCTCTTCGGCGTCGACCCCGACGGTCGGCAGGCGCGCGCGATCGACGCGGCGGGCCTGTTCGAAGAAGCGCTCTCGTTCTACTCCACCGAGTATTTCATGCGCGTCCTGCGCGGGCCGCTCAGCCCGTGGGCTCGCCTGCAGCGCGCCGCGGGCAAGCTCGACACGCTCATCTACTCCGAGATCTCGCGCCGTCGGGCGACCGGCGAGCGCGGAATGGACATCCTCAGCCTGCTCCTCGACGGGCACGACGAGGACGGCAACGCGCTCTCGGATCTGCAGATCCGAGACGAGGTCATGACGCTCCTGTTCGCCGGTCACGACACCACCACGTCGACCGTGTCGTTCATGTTCTACGAGCTCGCGCGCCACCCGGACATCCTCGCCCGCCTGCTCGCCGAGCAGGACACTCTGCTGCCCGAAGGGCGGCCCACCGTCTCGCAGCTCGTGTCGGGCGAGCTCCCAGAGCTGGAGATGGTCTTCGAGGAGACGCTGCGCAAGTACCCGCCCGCGTGGGTCGGGCCGCGGCGCTCGGTGGAGGCGTTCGAGTTCGAAGGCCACACGGTGCCCGCCCGCGCGTTCGTCAACTACTGCTCGTGGGCCTCCCACCACCTCCCGGACGTGTTTCCCGAGCCCGAGGAGTTCCGTCCCGAGCGCTTCGCCCCCGAGGCGGCGGCCGCGCTGCCGAAGGGCGCCTACATCCCCTTCGGCGGAGGCTCGCGCACGTGCATCGGCATGCGCTTCGGTCAGCTCGAGGTGCGCGCCATCGCCGCGCTCATCCTCTCCCGCTGCACCCTCTCGCTGCCCCCCGACTTCACGTTGCGCATCCGCCAGATGCCCACCATCAGCCCCAAGGACGGGCTGCCCGTGGTGGTCCGCCCGCGCGTCCCCGCCGCCGCGAGGGTGCCGGCCGTCGCGTAGGACCCGTCTGCGCCCTAGTGCAGACGCGCGCTGATCGTCAGCCGGTAGCTGAGCGGATGTTCGCTGTGCACGCTCGCCCCCACGCCCTCCACGTACACGTGGGGGTTTGAGAACAGCGTCAGCTGCAGGGCTTCCACGAGGAACCCGAGCGGATGGGCGACCAGCTTGCCTTCGCTCGCGCCCGCCACCGCGTTCACGGACGCGCCGAGGCCGAACAGCGCGCCCGTCGCCTGCACTTCCACCTCGCCGTCTTCGCTGCGCAGCAGGCGCACGCCGAAGCCCGCCGGCAGCGCCGCCTTTACGTCCGCTTCGCTCACCACCGCCTGCCCGCCGAGCGCGTCGCCGCGCTTTTGCAGGCTCGCGTCGGTCAGCCGCAGCGACCCGAGCCGAACGCTTTCCGTGCTCACGTCCATGCTCGCCACGCCCTTCGCTTCCGAGAGCAGCCCCGAAGCCTGTGCCGGGTCGAGCGACAGGGCCCTGGCGTGCACGTGGACGGACGCGGCATGGCCCCACAGCAGCTCCACCGCCGGCCACGCGCTCACGCTCACGCTCTGCACGGCTCCGTAGCGGCTCACGCGTGAGGAGATCCTGCTCGCGGCGAGGCGCGGGAGCAGCACCTGTGCGAGCGCCAGGACCACGACGGCCGCGCCCGCCGAGCCAGCCGCGATCCGGGCCGTCTTCCCCATCCCGACAGCTTCGCAGAGGGGCTCGGTGCGACTCTCGCTAGCCTGTATCTGCATCACGTGGGGCGCGTAGCTCAGCTGGTCAGAGCACCTCGCTTACACCGAGGGGGTCGCCCGTTCGAGTCGGGCCGCGCCCATCCTCCGCACCCCACGAGCTCCGGCCCACTCCACTCCACCCAGCCGCCGATGAACGACGAGCCCCCCATCCGTGTCGCCATCATCGGCTCAGGACCCGCCGGCTTCTACGCCGCGGGACACCTGCTCAAGGACTCGGCAGGGCTGTTCGAGGTCGACATGTTCGAGCGCCTGCCCACCCCGTGGGGGCTCGTACGCTCGGGCGTGGCTCCGGACCATCCCAAGATCAAGTCGGTGAGCCGCGTGTATGAGAAGACGGCGGCGAACCCGCGCTTTCGCTACTACGGCAACGTCAACTTCGGCGAGCACGTCACCCGCGAGGACCTGCTCGAGCACTACCACGCGATCGTGTATGCCACCGGCTCGCCCTCCGACCGGCCGCTGGGCATCGCCGGCGAAGAGCTCCCCGGCTCGCACGCGGCCACCGAGTTCGTCGGCTGGTACAACGGCCACCCGGATCACACCGACCTGGAGTTCGACCTCTTGTCGGCCGAGCGCGCGGTGGTGGTCGGCAACGGAAACGTCGCGCTCGACGTCGCCCGCATGCTCGTGCTCGCCCCCGAGGAGCTCGCGCCCACCGACACCGCCGACCACGCGCTGGAGGTGCTCGCCAACAGCCGCGTGTCCGAGGTCGTCATCCTCGGCCGGCGCGGACCGGCTCAGGCGGCCTTCACCAACCCCGAGCTGCTGGAGCTCGGCGAGCTCGCCGGCGCGGACGTGATCGTCGACGAGGCCGAGCTCGAGCGCGCGCTCGCCATCGCCGACCCCGCCGCCGAAGCGGACATCACCTGCCGGCGCAATGTCGAGATCCTGCGCTCCTACGCGGCCAAGGCTCCCGCCGGCCATGCCAAGCGCGTCGTGCTGCGCTTCCTGCTCTCTCCGGCCGCCTTCCTCCCGGACGAGCACGGTCGCCTGGGCTCGGTCGAGCTGATCCGCAACGAGCTCGTCCCCGCACCCGGAGGGGGGCTGCGCGCCCAGGCCACCGACGAACGCGAGACCATACCCGCGGGTCTCGCCTTCCGCGCCATCGGCTACCGCGGCATCCCGCTGCCGGGCGTGCCCTTCGACGAGCGCTCCGCCGTCATCCCCAACCGCGCTGGGCGTGTACTGGACCCGGACGGCGGCGCCCCGCTGCCGGGCGAGTACGTCGTGGGCTGGATCAAGCGCGGCCCGTCCGGCGTGATCGGCACCAACAAGAAGGATGCACAGGAGACAGTCGACGCGCTGCTCGCCGACCTCGCGCCCGCGAGCAACGGCAACCGCCCGGCGTCCGCAGGCGTTGGCGCACCCGCGGCCGGCTCCGCCGCACCCGGCACAAGCGTCCCGCACGTCCCCGGCACCCCCGACGCCGGCTCGGTGGAGGCGTTGCTGCGCTCGCGCCAGCCTCGGCTCGTCACCTACGCCGGCTGGGAGGCCATCGACCGCCACGAGCGCGCCCTCGGTGAGCCCAGCGGTCGACCCCGCGTCAAGCTCACGCGCATCGAGGAGCTTCTGCACGTCGCCGCCGACGAACAGCCGTAGACTGTTCGCCCGCAGGCCCCGTTAGCTCATCTGGTAGAGCGCCGGACTTTTAATCCGGTGGGGCGAGTTCGAGTCTCGCACGGGGCATCGCATAGGGCCTGGAAATTGGCGGTCCTGGTTTGACGGCCAGCGCCAGATTTCGCAGTTGGTCTCCAGTTGGTCCCGAGACCGACGGGAGGCTTGTGCCACCGCGCTGCGGATGATCGGGTTAGAGGCGCTTGGCGAGCAGGCCAGTGGGCTGAAGCTGAATCGAGTCCGTCCCGCAGAGTCCTTCGCCGACGAGGACGCAGCTACGCAACCTGCCCTACCGGCGACCGCCTGAGCAGAGGCTCAGCCGTCAGAGTCGTGCAGGCGAAGCTTCTCGTAGGGCACTGTCACGATGTCGAGCGTGCGCCCATCGTGATCGACGATCTCGACGAAACCCTCGCGTGGGAACGTCTCCACCAGCGTGCCCGTGGTTCCCGCGGCCCAGCGCCCGATGTCGGCGACCAACTCAACTCTCGCCAATGCGCTCTCAGCGGTCGGGATTGTCGGGCTTTGGGTTCTCATGGGATCGATTGTCGCACTCGAAGGCCGATTGCTCAACGCCAGCGCATGCCCGCCAGGATCGCCTCGCTGAGATGGCGCCAGTCCGCCGCCGCGATCCCGAGTGCCGACTGGAACACCCGCGCCTTGTGGCGCCCATCCTCGTGGGCTGAATCGAGCAGATAGTCCTCCAACTTCTGGCGTGGCACGATCGCTCGCTCCACATCGGGAAGCGGTGAGCCAACGACGGGGGGCACCGCGCGAGTATAGGAAGCTGTCGCTCGAGAGGGGATCGGTCGGACGCTCGCGTTCGTACCGACTTGGTATCCGGTCTCGAGAAAATCCGGCGAATCCGGCGGGCTGCGCCCCTCAATTTGGTCCCGAACGCGGTAGCGAAGTGACGCTACCCGCCGGCGTGACTGCACTTTCAAACGCCACGTTCCGCTCGAGTGCGGCGCTCAACGCTTGCAGCGGCATGATCTGCCGAGGACGGCGACGGATGCGTGCGAGCCAGACGGCTTTGCGTGGTCGCGATCAGCGAGCCGGAAGCTGACGCGATCGAGAGTGCGTCAAGCAGAGAGGCGCCGCTGATCAGAGCACACTTGCAGCCGCCGACTGTCATGACGTTGGCGGTCCGCGGGATTCCGTGAATGATGCCGATCTCACCGAAGTAGGCCGGCGCGGTCATCGTGCGGATCAACCTGGCTGGGCCGTCCTGCTCGCCGCTGGAGCTGACCTGTACCTCGCCTTCCAGCAATACGTACAGGTGGTCGGCTCGCTCGCCTTGATTGATGATCGCCTCGCCGGGCGCGAACTCTCGGTCAACCGACTCCGAGGCGAGACGTTCGAGCAGCGAGCGGTGTGCGTTGGCAAAAAACCCCAGCTGCTCAAACAGCGCCACGCGTGGCGCAAGCGCAAGGCTCGAGGCTGCAGTCTGCAGGTCAATTGACATCAGCGAGGGAATGCCACCGAGACTCAGCGCGAATGGCGCGAACGCCATGATCAGCAGAGCCGCATCCAGGCCGAGCCCACTGGAGATCTCGGGTGTCACGACGGCGCCGAGCGTGATGGACCCGAGCACGAACGCGAAGAACACGCCCAACACGCGTCCAACTTGCTCGTTGGGAACTGCCCTCTGCATAGCGGTGATGGCGAGCACGTCAACCACCAACGTTGAGGCGCCACGCACGACCTGCACGAGCACTCCGAGCGCAGCGCTGTGGATCACCACCATCAATGCCGTCGGCACGCAGTACCCCGCCACACCTGCAACGATTATCCAGGCGAGCCGCGGCCGTGCCGCCAGCCGGTCCACCAGTGGCGCCATCAGTATGCCACCGACCCCGAGGCCGATCAGCAGGTAGCTGTATCCGTTCGCACCGGTTCCGAGCTTGTGCTCGGAGACGCCGACGAACAGGATGGTGTCAGCGCCGTAGACGAAACTGACCAGCACGCTGAAGGCGACCAGCGTTCGTGCTGCGGGCTCATCCAGGATCGCCTTGACGCCGACGGTCATCTCCCGCCAGACGCCGGCCGGCTCACCATCAAGTTCGGCGGGCGGTAGCCGCTGTTTGATTCCCATAGCCATCAGGCCTGCGATCGCGAAACTCGCCGCATTGGCGATGAACACCACCACCACAGACCCCGACACAAGGAACAGCAACGCCCCCAGCATCGGGCCCACGATGATCGTCAGGTTGTCCACGGTCGCGTTGAGCGCGTTGGCGGCAACGAGGTGCGCCTCGTCCACGAGGCCGGGAATCGCAGCCCCAACGGCGGGAGCCTGAATGCAGTTCGTGCCGCCGGACAGCGCAACAAACATCAGTGCGATCCAGACCGGCCCGTGGGCGACCGCTACGACAACCAGACAGGACTGCCAGACCGTGCAGAGAGCATTGACCCGTACCAGCACCTTGACCTTCTCTGTCCGGTCGGCAGTCAGCCCTCCGTAAGGACTGAGGAGCAGCTGCGGCAGCAACCGGCAGAGGACGGCTATGCCGACCCAGAGCAGTGAATGCGTCCGGTTATAGACATACGCGACCAAGCCCGCACGGTACGCCCAGCTTCCCGTCGCAGAAATCGTCAGCCCGCCGAACAAAAGGCGCACGTCACGATTTGAAAGGACCCTCGCGTACGACTCGAGGGATCCTTGGACCTTATGGATCACGGTCCAAGCTCACGTCGCTGATCCTAGCCCGCAGCTCCGATCGAGGTGGCCGGGCGCCGCTCTCGCCGGTCGATTCCCGATCTGGAATCCGGCGGGTTGCTACGTCAAGTTGGTCCCCAACGAGGTCCCCAGATGAGCATTTCTAGGTCATCTGAGCGCACCTCTCTAGGCCAGCGCTTTGATCTCGATCCGTTCTTCCCCGTCGAGCTTGAGGTTGAGCTTCAGGCCGACGGCGAGGCCGTCGATTTTTGGCACTTCGGGCGCCTGGCCTTCGAAGCTTTCGGGGCTCTGCGCCCCTTTCTTTACCTTGAACGCGAGCTTGAAGGTCGATGACATCTTCTCGGCAGGGGTGATTGGGGCAATGATCGAGCCAGACATGAACACGCGGGCCCCGCATTCGAGTTCAAGCAGTTCGGTGCCCCGGGCCTGGCGCAGGTCAAGGCCGACGCTCGGTTTGCTCCCGTCGCTGATGAGCCCCAGTGTCGCGATGAACTGGCCTTCGACCTGCCCGCTGGGTGCACCCACGGTCTGACACGCTTGGCCGGTGATGATGTCACTCTTGCAGCCGGTCAGCACCAGCGTCACCGCGGCCGTCTGGGGATCGGTGTAGGTGCCCGTAATCCGGCTAAAAGTACACTCCAGGAACTTTTCGTCGCCCGGCTGGCGGACGGACAGCACCGACGTCCCCCCGCTTGCGCTGAAGCCGGCTTTGGCTCCCAGCCCCGGCTGCCATTCGTATGCTCCGCTGTCTTCGGCCGCGCTCGGGCTCGTGCAAGCGGCATCCGCATACTTCCCGTCGGGCGCCCCTGTCAGTTTTTCGCAGCGACCAAATTCGGGTAGTTCACTGGCGGGCGTCGTGAAGCTCCCGTCGGCGCCGTAGCTGGTCCCGACTGTGTTCGTCGCAACGACGCGGAAGTGGTAGGTCGCGCCCGCTTCCACGCCCGAGAGCGCCGCAGCGACCGCGACCGGCCGGATGCCTTCTCCGGGCGGCGACGAGCAGGGGACGCTTGAACCGTATGCTTCGCTCGGCCCATATTCGAAGTGACAGTCGGTCACGTTCGACCCTTCGGGGTCGACGGACCCTTCCAGCGTCGCAGAGTCGCGCCTCACCGCGCTGGCCGCTCCGGTCGCGACGGCGGGTGCAGACAGGTAGGTGAATTCGCTCGCCGGCGTCGCGGCGCTCGTACCTTCCGGTGTGCTCACCGTGACCTGGACCGCGCCGCTCCCGGCGGGCGAGACGGCGTCGATCTGGGTTTCCGAGACGACTTCGAAGCTGCTCGCGGGGGTCGACCCGAACTGGACCGCGCTCGCGCCCAGCAGCCGGGTGCCGGTGATTGTGACGCTCGTGCCGCCGCCTTCCGGTCCGCGCCTAGGGCTCAGCGCGGTCACGGTCGAGTCTTCATAGGTGTAGCGGTCCGGGGCGCCGCTGTGGCTTGGACCCGCTGGGGTGATCACGGTGACGGCCACGGTTCCGCTGCCGCGCGGCACTACGGCGACGATTTCGCTTGCCGAGCGCACTTCGAATTCGCTTGCAGCGGCGCTGCCGAAATAGATGGCCGTGGCGCCCGCCAGGCCGCTGCCGGTGATCGTGACCTTCGTGCCACCGGCCCCGGGACCGCTCGCGGGGCTGACGCCCGTCACCTCCCCGAGCGTGCTCGTCAGCCCGAGCAGGTCGTGCTCGCCTCCGACCGCGATCGCCCGCACGGTCCCCTGCAGGTATGGGCCACCCGGGCAGGCGCCTTCGGCGAATGGGGTGCAAATCGGGCCGGGCACGGCGCTGGCGGTGCTCGTGCCGTCGCCGAGCTGTCCGAATTCGTTGCCGCCCCAGGTCAGGGGCCGGCCGCCCGCGAGTGCCAGCGCGGAGGTGCTTTCGGTACCGGCGGCGATCTCGCTGACGCCGCTGAGCCCACTCACCGTCACCGGGCTGCGGCTACATGGTTCGCCTTCCACGCAGCTTTCCGGACCGCTCAGCGACCCGTCTCCGAGCGCGCCTTCGGAGTTTGAGCCCCAAGCGCGGACCGTGCCGTCCTGCATCAGCGCGTAGCTCGTGAGGCTCCCGGCGGCGATCGCCGCCACGCCCTGCAGCCGCCCCTTGCACGGTGCCAATTCCCCTTCGGCGCAGACCGGGGTCGGCTCGTCGCTCTGTGCGGTCGTCCCGTCGCCGAGTTCTCCTTCGCTGTCTTCCCCCCAAGCGACGATCGTGTGATCGCGCAGCAGCGCGAGCAGGTGAAAGCCGCCGGCGGCGATCGCGGTCACTTCGGTCAGGTGCGGCACAGCGAGCGGTATCCGGCTGCAGGCGACGGTGTTTTCGATGCACGATTCCGGCCCCGTGGACTTTCCTCTGCCGAGCTCACCTTGCTGGTTTTCGCCCCACACCATCACCGTGCCGTCGCTGAGCAGTGCCGCGCTGAAGCGCTCGCCAGCCGCGATCGCGATCACTTCACGCAGGTAATGTTCCGGCTTGCAGGGCTGTTCGTGAGTCGTGCAGACGTATGCCGGCGCGTCCGTGGCGAACGTTTCACTTGCGACGCCGAGCTGGCCACGCCCGTTCCCACCCCACGCGACGACGGTCCCGTTCGCCAGCAGCGCGAGGCTGTTGAAGGAGCCAACTGCGACCGCGCGGACTTCGCCGAGGAAGGGACCGCTCGGGCATTCGGCGCCATTTTCTTGGAGCCTCGCGGTCTGCGCAGCGCACACCGGAACCGGCGTGCGGCTGGTTTCATAGCTGCCGTCGCCCAGCGAGCCGAGCGAGTTTTCGCCCCAGGCCTCCACGCCCCCTTCTGCCAGCAGGCCCAGGTTGGCCTCGTGGCCGGCCGCGAGCGCGCTCGCTTCGGGGAGCTCGCTGACTTCGACCGGCACGTCGCTCGCTTCCGCTAGCCCGCCGTCCCCGAGCCCGCCGCGGTCCGCGCCAAAGGCGAGCACAGGTCCCACACTCTGGAAGCTGTAGCGGTCGCCTTCGCCGGCTTCGCTGGTCCCGGCAGACGTGGTGACGGTGACGTCGACCGTGCCGACTCCCTGCGGCGCGACCGCGCTTATCGTCGTTTCGGATTTGCGGCTGAAGCTCGCGGCCGGCCGCGCGCCGAAGCGCACCCCGGTCACCCCGGCGAAGTTCGTGCCGTTGATGGTCACGCTGGTGGCGCCGTCGGGCGGACCTTCGTCGGGGCTCACGGCGGTGACCGTCGGCGGCGCCGTATAGAAGACCTCGTCGGCTCCATAGCTGTTGCCGTTGACATTGCTGGCCACGAGCCGGAAGTGGTAGGTCGTGTCGCTCTGCAGGCCCGTCACTCCGGCGCTCTCCGCGAGCGTCGCCTTGCCCGAGCCTGCGTTTGCGTCAGGGATCGGCACGTCACTGCCGTACGCCATCGTGGTGCCGTATTCGAAGTGGTAGGTCGCTTCCTGGCCCTCGGGGTCGACCTCGCCGTTGAGGGCCCCGTCGCCGCCTGCGACGGCGCTCGCCGGGAGCGTGCGCACGTTCGGCGCGGGAGTGCTGCCGATCTCGAGCGGACCATTCGGCACGCCCACCCCACTCGGCCCGTCGTAGCCGGGCTCGGCGGTACAGAAGTAGGCGTCCTGCGCAGGCGGCGTACACGTGCCATTGCTGCCGGCGGTCACGTCAAATGCGGCTTCAGGGTCCTGATAGAACGCATCGGCCCCAGGCAGCGAGCGTGAGAACGAGCTCGCGTGTGCCTCGATCCCCGCTACCAGCGGCGAGCTCACGCTCGTGCCGCACACGTTGCCCCACCCCCCGTAGGCCGAGTCGTAGACCGAGACCGGAGTTGCGCAAGCGCCTACCGCAGCGACGTCGTTGCCCATGCGCCCGCTGCAGCCGGTATCGGTCTGCCAGATCGGCTTGGGTTCCTTGAGGGAGCAGCCACCGCCGGAGCCCGACCAGACTTCGTCGGTCCAGCCGCGGGCGTTTTTCGCTTTGTGCAGGCTGGTGCCCCCGACCGAGACGACGAACGGCAGCACCGCCGGCCAGCCCGGGCTATCGCCGTCGGCCTCATGATTGTCATAGCCCGAGTCGCCCGCCGCCACGGTGACCAGCACGCCCGGGTGGTCCATGTCGGCGTCCTCTACTTCGCAGTTGCTCTCCAAGCAGTTTTCGGTGGTGTTACCCCAGCTGTTGGAGATCTCGGTCGCCCCCAGCTTGGCCGCCAGCGCGACCGTCGCGGCCAGGTTCGCGCCGCTGGCGGTGTTGGCCTCCGCGAGGAGAATGTGGCAGCCCGGGCAGGCGGCCGAGACCATCTCGATGTCGAGCGAAGTCTCGGTTTCCCACCCTTCGTTGCGCGTCGGATAGTTGCCTTCTTCGCCCTCCTGGTTGACCTTTCTGAAGCAACCGTCGGCTTTCGTGCACGGCGGCAGTCCGTAACGGCTGCGATACGTGGCCAGGTCGGCTTCGGCCGTCGGGTAGCCGTAGGCGTCGACGAGCGCCACGGTCTGCCCTTCCCCGCCTTCGGTCGGGATCTTGTACGCCGACTGGAGGTCTTCCGGGTCCAAGCCCCCCTTTTCGCCATGGCCTTCGAGCAAGGTGCCCACGCGAGGCAGCTGGTAGCGGCTGCGTCCCTGAACGCGGACGAGCCGCGGCGCCGGATCGACGATCGCGAAGCACGGGCCATAGGGGCAGGCGTAGTACGGTTCTTCGCTCGCGGGCGAGGAGGCAATCCCGCCCGCCTGCAGCGGCTCCGCGTGCGCGAAGTCGCCCGTCGCCCGCGGCGCCGCGCCGGCTTCGAGCAGGCTCACTGGTTCCAGCGAGGCGCCGTAGGAGCCCACGGGCGCAGCCAGCGCGAGGGCCAGCACGACGGCGAGCGCAGCGAGCAGGATGTCAGCCGACGTACAGCACGCCCTGCGGCGCCCGCGTCCGTGCAATCCCATCCAAGCCCTCCCCTCGCCGTCCATTCCGCATCCCTCGGTCCGACTCGGCCTGCGCGGCTCACCCACCGCTGACCAAAGCGTACACCACCGCGCGCTACGCTCAAGCCGGCGCCCGCGGGCGCTCCGAGTTGAGCACTTCCCTGGTCAGTGGCAGCGAAGTCTCCGCCGCCTGATTCGACGAGCGCTCTCAGACGGCGACCGCGTCGAGCTCGCCGCGGCGGGCAGCCTGGGCCTGCTCGCGACTGTCACGCGAGGAGATCAGGACGGCGGTCAGGATCGCTCCCACGATCGCAAAGCCTGCGCCGACGAGAAACGCACGGTCGAATCCCTTCGTGAGAGCAACGGACGAGCTGTGCACACCGGCGCCGAGCAGACTCTGGGTGCGGCTGTTGGCGACGGTCGCGAGAATCGCCAGGCCGAGCGCACCACCCACCTGCTGGGAGGTGTTGATCAGCCCCGAGGCCAGGCCGGCCTCGTGGGGCTTGGTGCCCGTGACCGCGCCGATCGTCACAGAGACGAAGGAGAACCCGAGGCCGAAGGCAGCGAGCAGCGATGGCCCGAGCACATCGGTGGCGAAGGAGCCGCCGTGGGCGGGAACGCGTGAAAGCCACATCAAAGCGACTGCGATCAGCAGCAGACCTCCGATCAGGACTGGCTTGAAGCCGATGCGTGTGACGAGCTGCGAGCCGACGCCGGCCGAGACGATGATGCCCACAGCCAGCGGCAGGTAGGAGATCCCCGTCTTGATCGGTGAGAAGTGCAGGACGTCCTGTAGGTACAGCGAGATGAAGAAGAACATCGAGAACAGCGACATGCCGATCAACAGGCCGACAATGTCGGACCCCCGGAGCGTTCGCAGCCGGAAGATCGAGAACGGCACCAGGGGGTGGCGCTGGCGGCGCTCGATCACGACGAATGCCGCGAGCAGCACGGCCGAGCCGGCGAGCCGCAGCACGGTCCCCGTCGAGCCCCAACCGACGTTGACCGCGTCGACCACCGCGTAGACGAGCAGCGCGAGGCCGGCGGTAACCGTCACGGCGCCGGGAATGTCAAAGCCTTCCGTGCCGTCTTCGGCATGGCTCTCGAGCAGCACCCTGGGAGCCAGTGCCGCCGCGGCGATACCGATCGGGACGTTCACGAACAGCACCCAGCGCCAGCTCAGTCCGCTCGTGAGGATGCCGCCCAGCAGAACGCCCGCGGCGCCGCCGGCGCCCGCGACGGCGCCCCAGACGCCGAGTGCACGGTTGCGCTCCGCACCTTCCGCGAACGTGGTCGTGATGATCGACAGCGCGGCCGGCGAGACGATCGCGGCGCCGAGGCCCTGGATCGCACGGGCGGTCAGCAGCCATGCCTCGGACTGAGCAAGCCCGCCGCCGAGCGAGGCGAGCGAGAACACGACCAGGCCGATCATGAACATGCGCCTGCGCCCGAGCAGGTCGGCGAGCCGCCCGCCGAGCAGCAGGAAGCCTCCAAAGGTGAGCGTGTACGCGTTCACGACCCATGAGAGGTCATCCCGGGAGAAGTGCAGGTGGGCCCCGATCGAGGGGAGCGCGACGTTGACTATCGACGCGTCGATCACCACCACGAACTGCGCCATCGCCAACAGCAACAGCGCGAGATCCTTGCCGCGCCGGGAGTTGAGGTCGGGGCCTGCCGAGTGCGAAGGCGAAGGCTTCACCTGCTGCTCCGCGGACTGGATCTTGGTCGTGCTCATGCTGATCCTCTCTTGGGGTCGAGAGCCTGGATGATGCGGAAGCGGAAGTACGGTTCCACTTGCCTTTCGCATCATACGGAGCTAGGATTCCGTTTGTCAAGGCCATGTCCACAGACCAACGAACACTGCGAGCCGACGCTCGACGCAATCGTGAGCGGATCATGTCCTCCGGTCGCGAGCTGTTCGCCCGCCAGGGGCCGCTCGCCCAGATGGATGAGATCGCCGCGCACGCCGGCGTGGGCATCGGCACCGTCTACCGCCACTTCCCCACCAAGGAGGCGCTGCTGACCGCGATGGTTCGCGACCGCTTCCAGGAGTTCGCGGAGATCGCTAGCAGCGCCGAGGAGATCGAAGATCCGCGCGAAGCGTTGCTGAGCACGATGCGCAACTCCGCCGAAGCAGTCGAGGGCGACGTCGGGTTCCAGCTGGCGATGATGGGCGCAAACGAGCTCGAGTGGGATGGCATCGAGGAGCAGAAGGCGGCGCTCGCAGAGGTGGTCACGCGGATCATTCGCCGCGCGGTCGCTGCCGGTGTCGTCCGCGACGATTTCACGTTCGACGACTTCGGGATGCTGATGTGTGGCATCACCTCCACGATCTACTACAAACCGGGCAACGCGGACTGGCGTCACCATCTCGAGCTGATCCTCAACGGCGTCTGCAATCCAGCACGCGAGCTCCAAGCTGATTAGCTCTAGGCGTGCTTGGCCTGCCCACCGGTGTGACCGCGTGCCTGTTCGACCTCGACGGCGTGCTGACGCAGACAGCCAAGGTGCACGCCGCCGCCTGGAAGCAGATGTTCGACGACTACTTGCGCGAGCGCGCCCGCCACAGCCACGAGACGTTTGTCCCCTTCGATGCGATCGGCGACTACGACCAATACGTCGATGGCAAGCCCCGCTATGACGGCGTACGAGCGTTTCTGGCCTCCCGAGGGGTGACGCTGCCGCAGGGCGAGGAGAGTGACAAGCCGGCGGCGGACACGATCGACGGTCTCGGCAACCGCAAGAACGAGATCGTGCTCAAACTGATCCACGAGCAGGGTGTGCAGCCCTATGCGGGCTCGGTCCGCTACGTCGAAGCGGTCCGAGCGGCCGGGCTGGGACGTGCGGTCGTGTCCTCCAGCACCAACTGCCGCGACGTTCTCGCCGCCGCAGGGATTCAGGACCTGTTCGAGGAGATCATCGACGGAGTCGTGGCGGAGCGCGAGCACCTCCACGGCAAGCCCGCGCCGGACACGTTCCTCGCAGGGGCGCGCACCTTGGGCGTCAAGCCCGCTGAGGCGGCCGTGTTCGAGGACGCACTGGCGGGTGTTGAGGCCGGTCGAGCGGGGCGCTTTGGCTTCGTGGTGGGCGTCGATCGAGTCGGCCAGGCCGAGGCGTTGAGGGCCCACGGCGCCGACGTCGTCGTGGACGATCTGGCCGATCTGCTGCCGACGCCATGATCCAACATCCGGCCTTCGCGGTCGAACCCTGGGCCGTGCGCGAGACCGAGCTCGACCTCGACAGGCTCGCGCAGACGGAGTCGTTGTTCGCGCTTGCCAACGGTCACATCGGGCTGCGCGGGAACCTCGACGAGGGGGAGCCTTGCGGCCTGCCGGGCAGCTACCTGGCCGGTGTCTACGAGATGCGACCCCTTCCCTACGCCGAGCCTGGCTATGGCTATCCCGAGGCCGGCGAGACCGTCATCAACGTGACCAACGGCAAGATCATCCGCCTGCTGGTGGAGGACGAGCCGTTCGACATCCGCTACGGCGAGCTGCGCCGCCACGAACGGGTGCTCGATCTTCGCGCCGGAGCGCTGCGCCGCACGGTCGAATGGGCGTCTCCGACGGGACGTTCCGTGCGCGTGACCTCCACGCGCCTTGTGTCGTTCACGCAGCGGGCCGTCGCGGCCATCCTCTACGAGGTCGAGGCGCTCGACGGTGAGACACCGGTGGTCGTGCAGTCCGAGCTCATGGCAAATGAGGAGCTGCCTGCGGCACACGGCGATCCACGCGCCACGGCGGCGCTCGCGTCACCCCTGCAGTCCGAGTTCTTTGCCGCGCGTGGCACTCGTGTGATGCTGGAGCATTCGACCCGCGCGAGCGGCCTCACGATTGCCGCGGCAATGGATCACGTGGTTGACGGGCCGCCGCACACGGCGACCACCTCGGAGAGCTTCGAGGACATCGGCCGCCTACTCGTGACGGCGGACCTCGCGCCCGAAAGGTCACTCAGAATCATCAAGTTCATCACGTACGGGTGGTCGAGCACGCGGTCGCCGCCGGCGATCGTCGACCAGGTTGCAGCCGCACTGGCGGAGGCGCGACACCGTGGCTGGGACGGTCTCCTCGTCGACCAACGGGCCTACCTCGATGACTTCTGGGATCGCGCCGACGTCGAGGTCGAGGGTGACGCCGAGCTGCAACTTGCGGTTCGCTTCGGTCTCTTCCACACGCTTCAGGCCGGCGCCAGGGCTGAGCGGCGGGCGATCGCAGCCAAGGGGCTGACCGGGCCGGGCTACGACGGACATGCGTTCTGGGACACCGAGACGTTCGTGTTGCCGGTCCTCACCTACACGATTCCGCAGGCCGCGCGCGATGCGCTGAGCTGGCGCCGCCTCACGCTCGAGCCTGCACAGGAGCGTGCGGCCTCGCTGGGGCTCGAGGGCGCCGCATTCCCGTGGAGGACGATCCGCGGACAGGAGTGCTCGGGCTATTGGCCCGCGGGGACCGCGGCCTTCCACGTCAATGCCGACATCGCCGATGCCGTCATCCGTTACCTGGCGGCGAGCGACGATGAGGAGTTCGCGCGCGCCGAGGGCCTCGAGCTGCTCGTGGAGACGGCCCGTCTGTGGCGGTCGCTCGGTCACCACGACGCTGCCGGGCGCTTCCGGATCGACGGGGTGACCGGTCCCGACGAGTACAGCGCGATCGCCGACAACAACATCTACACGAACCTGATGGCCGAGCGGAACCTGCGCGAGGCCTTCCACGCGGTCAACCGTCATTCCCAACGCGCCGGTGAGCTCGGGGTCGACGACGAGGAGGCCGCCGCCTGGCGCGATGCCGCCAAGGCGATCGTCATCCCCTACGACGAGAAGCTGGGGGTGCACCCTCAGGCAGAGGCGTTCACCCAGCACGAGCTCTGGGACTTCGACGCCACCGCCGTCGAGCAGTATCCGTTGCTGTTTCATTTCCCCTACTTCGACCTGTATCGCAAGCAGGTCGTCAAGCAGGCCGATCTCGTGCTCGCGCTGCACCTGCGCGGCGACGTGTTCAGCGACGAGGAGAAGGCCCGGGACTTTGCCTACTACGAGGGGCTCACGGTCCGTGACTCCTCACTGTCGGCGTGCACGCAGGGGGTCATCGCCGCGGAGGTCGGGCATCTCGAGTTGGCCTTCGACTATCACTGTGAGGCCGCCCTGATCGATCTCGACGACCTCCAGCACAACACGCGCGATGGCCTGCACATCGCATCGCTGGCGGGTACGTGGATCGGGGCTGTCGCAGGGTTCGGAGGGATGCGCGACCACGGGGGGATCCTGAGCTTCACGCCACGCCTGCCCCAGGCGCTGACCCGCCTCACGTTCCGCCTGTGCTTCCGCGGGCGGCGGCTGGTGGTGGAGGTCGAGCACGAGCAGGCGACGTACTCGCTGCTACAGGGCTCCCCGCTCGAGATCGTCCATCATGGTGAGAAGGCGACCGTCGAGGCCAAACAACCGGTGATCCGCCCGATCCCCTTGCCACCCGTGCGCGAGACCCCGAGCCAGCCGCCCGGGCGGGCACCGAAGCGGCGAGGACCGCCGTCATGAGCCTTGTAGGCTGAGGACATGTTCGGGTACCGTGGCCGCGCGGCGGAGATTGCCATCAGGACGACGATGAGGACTCGCCATGAATAAGCCGGTGTTGTTCTGCTACGACGGATCAGACGGATCGAGGTCGGCGCTGTCCGCCGCCGGGGAGCTCGTAACGCGCCCCGCCGATGCCGTCGTGCTGACCGTGTGGATGCCCGCAGTGGTCAGCCTGGTTCGAGCAGGTGCGTTTCTCACCGCCATACCCAACGAGGGCGAGATCGACGAGCAAGAGGCCGCCTCGGCGAAACGAATAGCTGAGGAGGGCGCCGCGGGCGCCCGCGAGCACGGCTACAACGCCTCGGCACGAATCGCAGAGGCCGACAGCTCAGTCGTGGGGACGATTGGCGAGTTCGCCAAGGAAATCGACGCCGGACTGATCGTCTGCGGCCAGCGTGGGCGCGGGGCGATCCGCAGCGCCCTGCTCGGCAGCGTCTCGCATGGGCTCTCGGCGCACGCTCAACGGCCGGTGCTGATCGTTCCCGAGGCCGCGGGGTAATTGCCCGGGATTCTCGCCTCGCCACCGGGTCGGTAAGAGCCGCGCTGCTATCTGGGCGCTGGAGGTTGCGGGTCCAGCTCCGCTGGGGAGCTGGCACTGGACGCGGTCGCCCGGTGCTCCGGCGCGGGGTTCACCAGCGTGATATGCGAAATCTGCACCGTCACACTGAAGTGACAACAGGGTCCAGTAACCAGGATGGCGGTCATTGGCGCCGGTGCTCTCGAGGCGGTTGCCGTCTCGTGCTCCGCGGCCTTCTCCGCCGCCGGAGAAATGCTCTTGCGCTTTGCCGGGAGAATGAGCAGCGCGAGTACCAGGCCCAACGCGAAGATGCCCGCGGCCCAGGCGAACGCAGTGGTGTAGCCGTGGATTGACGCGGCGTTCATCACCCCGGGCGTGCCGATGTGACTCGAAGCGTAGGCCGCGGTCGCGCTGGCGAAGATCGTGCTCAACAGCGCGGTGCCAACCGAGCCGCCCACCTGCTGGGAGGTGTTGACCATCGCGGAGGCGACGCCAGCCTCGGAGCTGTCGATTCCGAGTGTGGCAGTGCTGAACGCGGGTGCGAAGATACAGCCCATTCCGAGTCCGGTGATGACCAGTGCGGGCAGGACGTGGCTTACATAGCTGGCGCCCGGCGTGAGGCGGGTCAGCAGCAGCATCGCGATCACCCCGAGCGCCATCCCCACGGCAACCAGGGGCTTTGCGCCTGTGCGATAGACCAGCTTGGTCTGCACCGTCGTCGAGGTGATCACGAGCGCAGCCGTCAACGGCAGGAACGACAGACCGGTCTTGATCGGCGAGAAGCCGAGATTCTCCTGCATGTAGTAGGTGAGGAACAGGAACACCGCGAAGACCCCGGCACCTGCCAGCAGGATCGACAGGTAGGCGCCGCCGCGGGCGCGGTCCCTCACGATGTGGAGCGGCAGGAGGGGATCGGCCTTGCGGCGCTCGACTGTCACGAACGCGACCAGCAGGACCACGCTGGCGACGAGCGAGACGATCGTCAGCGGCGCCGTCCACGAGTGCGTCTCGGCATTGGAGAACCCGTAGACCAGCGCGAACAGGCCCGCGCAGGCGAGTAGGACACCTGGGATGTCGATACGCGGGCGTCCCTCGGGGGGATGGTTCTGCAAGAGCCTCAGCGCGACGAGCACCGTCGGTATGGCGATCAGCACGTTGACGTACAAACACCATCGCCACGACAGCGTCTGCGTGAGCACGCCGCCGAGGACGAGCCCGACCGACGCGCCACCGCCGGCGATCGCCCCGAAGATGCCAAACGCCTTCGCCCGATCGGTCGAGCCGGCGAACGTGACCGTCAGGAGCGATAGCGCCGAGGGCGCAAGCAGCGCGCCGAAGGCGCCCTGCAGCGCCCGCGCGCCGACGAGCATCCCGAAGGATTGCGCCAACCCTCCGATCGCGGAAGCTCCCGCGAAGCCGATCAGTCCGGCGATGAACGTCCACTTGCGCCCGAACAGGTCACCAAGCTTTCCTCCCAGCAGCAAGAGGCTGCCGAACGCCAGCGCGTAGGCGGTGACGACCCATTGCCGGCTGTCGGTAGAGAAGCCCAATGACCGCTGCGCCGAGGGCAGCGCGATGTTCACGATGGTCGAATCGAGGACCACCATCAGCTGCGCGACACCGAGCAGGGCCAGGATCGCCCAACGGCGATCCCCGGACACAGAGTCCGCTGCGGCCGTCACCGGTGAGACCCCGATAGGCTCGCTGCTCGCCATTGGCGCCGTCCACTCTACGCCACCATCGCCCGCGTGATCCGCCGGCCACCTTGCGGGTCAACCGCTCCGAGCAGAGTCCCGCCGCGCTCGAGCTGGTCCCGATTCAGTCTGCTCAGCCGGCGCCGCACAGCGGCTTGACTTCGAACAGCGCAACCCCCTGCGGGGGGACCTGAGCGGTCACGGTGCCGTCGCTGTCGGTGCTCGGCTGATGGGTCCACAGGTTCTCGAGCGCGTAGCCGCGCTTGCACGGCGCCAGCCCGAGCTTGGACACGCTCGTCGAGAGCAGGCGTTCGGTGTTGCCCGTGTCGAACAGCCCCACGACGACGTCGCCGCCGTCGAGCGCCTTTGCAACCACCTGTTCGTGTGTACCGCTCGTGACGGGTGACCCGACCACCCCATCTTGGTCGACAGCCAGCACCGCCGTGTTCTCGAGCATGTCCAGGTCGGTCTGGCAGAGGTTGATGAGGTTGGCACCGATGATCATCGGTGAAGAGGCCAGCGACCACAGGCTCAACACGGTTTCCCGCGCGGGCACGCTCAGCCCGTCGTCTTCGCAGTTGCCCACCTCGACGGAGTCGAAATCGTTGTAGGCGTTGAACTGGGAGCCGCCGAACTTGTGCCAGCTGGCGAGCGTCTTGAAACGCAGCTTCACGTTCCTGTAGTCGGTCAGCGGGAAGGAGCTTTCTCCCTGCTCGCATTCGTAGCACTCGATGTCCGGGCTGGACTCCCACTGGGTGGCGTCTTCGTCCAGCGTGCCCGCGATCCCCGGTGTGAAGTGTCCCTCCGTCACATCCAGCTGCATGGGCCGGCCGGACTGCCTGATCGCCTGTGACCACGCGGCGATGTCCGGCGCGTTGGCGTCGGTGATGCCATCGAGCTTGATGAAGTCGACGCCCCAGGCGGCGAGCTCGTCGACGATCGAGTTGACGAACGCCTGGGCTCCCGGCCGCCGGTAGTCGATGCCGAGCATCCCGCCGCAGTTGTAGTTGTTCTCGCGCCGCCTGGTGGCGATCTCGTCGGCGGTGTCATCGGTGCCCATGATCGGCGTGTTCTCGGCCACCGCCTGCTTGGAGATCCCCGGCGTCACGTAGATCCCGAACTTCAGGCCGAGTCCGTGGACGTAGTTGGCGAGCGCGGTGATGCCGTTTTCGCCGTCCGGGCCGGGGGGGAAGAGCTGCGCGTTCGTCACCCACCGGCCGTAGGAATCCACGCTCGGGCCCTGGGACCCAGGGCACAAGTACCAACCGTCGTCCTGGTCGAAGTAGTCATAGCCGAGCCGCTCGAGGCCGCTGTCGCTCAGCGCCAGCGCCTCGGCCTCGTCCTTTTCCGCGCTGACGTCGAGCCGCAGGTAGCTCCACGTGCTGTAACCGAGCACGGGGTTCAGATCGGTGCCGGGCGGCGGATTCAGCTCCGCCGCCGCCAGCCCCGGAACGCACAGCAGGACGGCGAGCGCCGCCAGCGACGATGCCCCGATCGCGATCCCTCTCGATCTCCACATCACGGCGATCGTACAGTCCGGTCCGCGGCCCGTGCGCAGCTTGCCAAGCGGGCGGGTGGGTGTGTGTAGCCGGCGCACGCGGCGCCATCCCGCGCTCAGCTCGAGCCGGCGCCCGCCGCCTCCACGCGGGGTGAGCCCACAGGTAGGAGACGCCCGCCCGCAGCATCGCCACATACCGCCCCAGATCGCGCATCCCCCCGAACAGCGTTCCCATCGTCTCGCCGACCTTCTCCCCCTCGCCGTCCGGGAGCTTGGCCAGCTCCTCGGCGCGACTCGCGTCGTCCCCGAGCACCGCCGCCCACCGCTCCGACGGGATCGTGTTCAGGAACCGTTCGCCGCGTCTACGCGCTCGACCGTCAGCGCTGCGGGGCGTCCCCCGCCGGCCGAGTACAGGTCGACCGCGAGCGCCATGTAGCCGGCGGCCGCCAGCCGCTCCGTGACGTCCTCGATGTGGCCATCCACCCCCCACACCTCCTGGATGACCACCACCGCGGGCAGCGGACCGCTCGCTGGGCGGGGCCGCGCCAGGTACGCCGACACGGATCCCCCGGGAGCGTCATAGCCGACCCACTCGCTCACAAGCTCCATCGACCGACAGCGTACGCCACCGCATCCGGCGCACGCTCTCAGGTCCCGCGCCCTCCCGGCCGACAACGACATGAGATGTCAAAAAGAAACGTACGCGTGCTGGTATGTCTTGTGCTTGGTGCACTGCTGGCCGGCTGCGGAGGGAGCACGCACGCGTCCACAGCGCAGGCGCCGACCGCGCGCTATGTCGCCGAAGGCAACGCCATCTGCGCCAAGCAGCTGGCGCGCCTGAGCAGGCTCCCGCGCCCAACCACGCCGGAACAGACGATCGCCTACCTGCCGACGGCGCTCACGGCCATGCACGCCGAGGTCTCCGCGCTGCGAACGCTGGACCCCCCTGGCGCTGGGCACACCGAGCTGGCTGCCGCGCTGGCCGACACGAACCAGCTCGCCGCCATGCTCGGGAAGCTGCTGGATGAACTGCAGCACAGCACCGTCGAATTCACACGGTTGGGCTCGGTGGAGCACAGGAGCACGACCATGCGCGCGGGCCTGGACGCGCGCTTCCGCCAGCTCGGGCTGACGAGCTGCGCCGAGTAGTCACTTGAGCACAACAGACATTCGCCATCCCGCCGCACTTGACTGCTGCAAACATGTGACGGCTGGTATATCCAATATTTAAGGTCTTCGCCGGCGCGACGAAGATAGTGCCATGCGGCAGTTCGCACTAATTGGCCTGGTGGTGTCGCTGCTGCTCGGCGGCCTGGCGGTGCTCGAGACCCGCGAAAACATCTACGCCCGACGCGATGCCCAGGACCGCTCGCTGCAGAGCGCTGTGGGCAGCGAGATGTCGCTGATCTCGGGAGGCGAGCGCCAGACGACCACCGCCCTCTCGCTGATGCTCGTCAACCCGGCCGTTCGCGCGCTGCTGAGCGAACACGGGCTCACCGCAGGCGCGCGCCGCGCCGATCTCGCCGACACCGCGCTCAGCCTCGCCACGATCAAAAGCTCGTCATTCGTGCCGCTGAGCGCCGCCTGCCTGGATGACGGCCAGGGACATCAGATCGTGTGCGCCCCGGCCGCGCGACCCGTGGTCTTCCCGCCGGCGCTCGGCCGCCGCTTCGTGACGCTCGCGGACAGCTCGCCCGTGGGCGCCGCCAGCGGCGCCTTCCTCTCGCCCGCCAGCGGGCAGTTGTCGGTCGCCTTCCTCGCGCCCTTCCGCCTCCACGGGCGCGCGCTCGGCCTCGTGCATCTCGACATCAGCATCGCGGCCACGCGCGGGTCGAGCCTGATCGTCAACGACACCCCCGATGTGAACATCCAGCTCGGCAGCTTCGAACGCGGGCGGATGACGCTGGACGGTCCCTCCACGACGTTCACCGAAGACAACCTCGGCTCCTCCCGCACGCTCGTCGTCGGCGGCACGCTTGGCGAGCGTGCGCGCTCCACCGAGAACGAGGGCCGTCGCGCGATGGTGGCGGCCTTGCCGCTGACCGTCGGGCGCGCCCGTCAGCACATCGCGGTGGCGGTGACCGACACGAAGGCCGACCCCGACCTGCTCAACGCCTGGACTCCGGGGCTGCTGACCGTCCTGGCGATCGCCATCGTCACCCTGCTCGGCTCGGTGATCGGACTGGTGGTGTCCAACCGCCGCGTGGAGCGCGAGCTCTCGACCGACCCCCTCACGGGCCTGCGCAACCGGCGTGCCCTGATCGAGGAGCTCCCGCGCGTGTGCCAGCGGGCCAGCGAGGAGGAACCGGCGTACGTGTGGTTCTTCGACCTCAACGGCTTCAAGAGCTACAACGACTCCTTCGGACACATCGCCGGCGACACCCTGCTCACGCGCCTCGGCGGGCGCCTGCACGACGTGCTCGAGCCGTACGGCTCGGTGTACCGGCTCGGCGGCGACGAGTTCTGCGCGCTGGTCACCGGCTGGGTCGAGGACCCGCACGCGCTGTTCCTGAAGGCCCGCCAGGCACTCTCCGAACAGGGCGGCGCTTTCACCGTCACCTCTGCCGCCGGGGCCGTCGAGATCCCCCGCGAAACGCGGGATCCGATGTACGCGCTGCGCCTGGCCGACCAGCACATGTACCGCGAGAAGGCCACTAGCCGCGGCGGCGCCGCCGAACTGATCACCGCCGTGCTGCACGCGGCGCTCGCCCAGCGTCACCCCGACCTCGGCGAGCACTCCGATGACGTCGCCGGCGACGTCGAGCTGCTCGCGCGCACGATCGGCCTCGACGAAGAGACCATCGGCCTGATCATCAAGGCCGCCGACCTCCACGACGTCGGCAAGCTCGGCATCCCCGACGAGATCATCACCAAACCCGGCCCGCTCACCGACGAGGAGTGGGAATTCATGCGCCAGCACACGGTCATGGGCGAGCAGATCATCGCCGCGGCCGGTCCGTCCCTGGACCGCATCGGACCGCTCGTGAGGGCCAGCCACGAGCGCTGGGACGGCAAGGGCTACCCCGATGGCCTCACCGGCGAGGAGATCCCGCTGGGCGCGCGCATCATCACCATCTGCGACTCCTTCCGCGCGATGCTCGACGAGCGCGTGTACAAGCGGGCGATGTCGCTCGACGACGCCCTGGGCGAGCTACGCCGCTGCGCTGGCACCCAGTTCGACCCGCAGCTCGTCGAGGTCTTCTGTCGCATGGTCAACGACCACACGACGCTCGAGCCGATGCGCAGCTAGACCGCCTGGGCGAGCGGCGGGCGGCGCTCCGCCCACGGACGCGCCTCTTCCAGCTGGGCGGCCAGCGCGATCAGGGCACCGTCCTGCCACGGCCCCGCCACGAGCTGCACGCCCACCGGCAGGCCCTCCTCGCTCCAGTGCGCCGGCAGGCTCACCGCCGGCAGGCCGGTGATGTTGCCGAAGGCCGTGAAGGACACGCTGCGGATGACGTCCAGCACCGGCTGGTCGGGGTTCGCGTGCTGGGCCTCGAGGATCGCCCCGGCCTGGGGCGGGAGAATCGCGGAGGTCGGTGTGAGCAGCACGTCGAAGTCCCGTCCCCAGCGGGCTGTCTCGCGGCGGCTGAGCAGCTCCAGCGAGCGGGCGGCGAGCGCGTACTCGTACGAGCCGACCTCGTCCGCGTGTGCGCGCTGGACAACGATGTGCGGCTCGGTGGCCGTCCAGTCGACCCCGTCGTAGTCGGCCAGGCCGGCGACCGTGAGCGCGATGAACGGGGGGGTCATCTCCTCGGAGATGGTCGGCACCTCGACCTCCTCGACCGTGTGCCCGAGCTCCTGCAGCGTCGCGGCAACCGAGCGCGCGGCGGCGGTGCACGCGTCATCGGTGGGGATGCCCAATGGCGCCTGCGCCATCAACCCGATGCGGAGCTGACCCGGCGCTCGTCCCACCTCCTGGGCGAACGCTCGCGCGGGCGCCGGCGCGTTGTACCAGGCGTTCGGATCGGCGCTGGCGATCGCGTCGAGCACCGCCGCCGAGTCGGCGACCGTGCGCGCCACGACCCCCTCCACGACCGCACCCAGCCAGCTCTGCGCCAGTCGCGGTACGCGCCCCCGGCTGGGCTTGAAACCGACCAGCCCGCAGTAGGAGGCGGGGATGCGGATCGATCCGCCGCCGTCGTTGGCGTGGGCGATCGGGAACATCCCCGCCGCCACCGCCGCGCCCGCACCGCCGCTCGAGCCGCCGGGCGAGCGCTCCGTGTCCCAGGGGTTGCGGGTGATGCCGTAGCGGTCGTTCTCCGCTGCCGTCAGCACCCCGAACGCAGGGGTGTTGGTGCGAGCGCACAACACGAAGCCGGCGCCCGCGAGCGCGTCCACCACGAGCTCGCTCTGCTCGCTCGTGCCCTCGGGCGCGCCGCGCGAGCCGTAGGTGACCGGCCAGCCCGCCACCGGGGTCAGGTCCTTGATCGGCAGCGGCACGCCCAGGAACGGAGCGCGCTCGTCCGAGGGCTCGCCGGCGGCCAGGCGACGGTCGGCATCGGCCGCGCCGGCGCGGGCGTCCTCGTCGTTGCGCCAGACGATCGCGTTGATCTGGCCGTCGCGCTCGTCCACCGCCGCCAGGCATGCATCCAGCAGCTCGACTGCCGAAAGCTCGCGGGCGCGGAGCGCAGCGGCGAGCTCGAGCGCGGGCGCGGAGGGGCCGAGGGTGGCCATCGCGGCGACACTACCAGGCTGGCTGGCCGGGCGGCCAGTGGCCGGCCCGCGCTACCGGCGCGCTGCCCGGCGGCAGCGCTCGCGTCCACGGCGCGTCACTCGGCGCGGCTGAACTCGACGATCGCGATCGACAGCATCGCCAGTCCCAGCACGGCGATCACAGCCGCCTCCACCGCGGTCGGCACGTGCCACCCCCACCAGGTGACGCCCGGGTCGAGGGCGCGGCGCGCCGCCGCGCTGATGTGCGCGTGCGCGAAGATCGCACGCCGCATCGGCTCGACCGCGTAGGTGAGCGGGTCCAGGCGGTTGAGGACGGCCAGCCACGTGGGCAGGAGCGCCACGGAGAACAGCGTGCCGGAGAGAAAGAACATGGGCATGATCGCCATCTGCATCAGCGCCATGAACGACTGCATCTGGTTGACCCTGGCGGCGAACATCACGCCGAACGCAGTGATCGCGAACGCCAGCAGCAGCGCCAGCGCGAGCAGCTCGGCGATCAGCGCGGCGTTGTAGGGGATGCCGACGAGCGGGGAGATGGCGATCACGAGCAGCCCCTGGAAGCCGGCGACGGTGGCGCCGCCGAAGCACTTGCCGAGCACGATCGAGCTGCGCCTGACGGGGGCGACCATCATCTCGCGCAGGAATCCGAACTCGCGGTCCCAGACGATCGAGGCGGCGGAGAACATGGCCGTGAACATCACCGCCATGCACAGGATTCCGGGGTAGATGAAGGTTTTGAAGTTCACACCGTGCGTCCCGGCGGCGGCGAGCGAGGAGATGCCCGTGCCGAGCACGAACAGGAACAGGAACGGCTGTATGAGCGAGGTGAGGATCCGCAGCCGGTCGCGGCTGAAGCGGATCAGCTCGCGCTTCCACACGACCTTGATCGCCCGCAGCTCGCTGCGCGCGCTGCGCACCGGCACGCGCACTCGCGCCAGCTCGTGCGGGCGTTCGGAGCTGGGCAGCGCCTCTTCACCGGCGCGTCGAATGCTCGTCTCGGTCGCCATCAGCGGCTCATCATCCGCCCGACGTTACGCCGCTGGTCGTCGTTCGAGGACTCGGCGTCGCGTATGGTGGTGCCCGTGTGAGACATGAACACGTCGTCCAGCGACGGCCGCGCGACGCTCACCGAGCGGATCGCGGGATGGGCGGGATCCCATTCATCGAACAACCGCGGCACGAACTGCTCGCCCGCAGGCACGCCGAACGTGACCACGCCATCGGCCATCGTGGCCTCGATCCCGAAGCGCTCGCGTATGGCCGCGATCGCCGCCTGATCGTCGTCGGTCTGTATCTGCACGCGGTCGCTGCCCACTTTCGCCTTCAGCTCCTGGGGCGTGTCGAGCACGATGATCCGACCCTGATCGATGATCGCGATGCGGTCGCAGTACTCGGCCTCGTCCATGTAGTGGGTGGTGAGGAAGATCGTGATGTCCTCGCGCGCCTTCAGCTCGCGGATGTAGCGCCAGATCGAGCTGCGCGTCTGCGGGTCCAGCCCGACGGTCGGCTCGTCCAGGAACAGCACGCGCGGTGAGTGCAGCAGGCCCCGCGCGATCTCCAGCCGCCGCTTCATGCCGCCGGAGAACGTGTTCACGAGGCTCCCGCGGCGGTCCCACAACCCGACCATCTCCATCACCTGGCGCATGCGCTCGTGCACGGCGTCGCGGGGTACGCCGTAGAGCTCGGCGTGCAGGCGCAGGTTCTGCTCGGCGGTGAGGTAGCCGTCGAGGGTCGTGTCCTGGAAGACCAGGCCGATGTTGCGCCTGACCTCGTCGCGTTCGCTGACCACGTCGTGACCGGCCACAAGCGCCGAGCCGCCGCTCGGGCGCACGAGCGTGCAGAGCATGTTGATGGTGGTGGACTTGCCGGCCCCGTTCGGACCCAGGAAGCCGAAGATCTCGCCGCGCGCGACCGCGAAGTCGATGCCCTTCACAGCCTCCACCTCGCCGTAGCGCTTGACCAGGCCATTGACTTCCACGGCGGACCCGCCGTTGCTCGTCGCGCCGCTCGGCGCGGCGGAGGCTGTACCAGGGGATGTGACGGTGGGCTCGCTCAACTCTCGCCATCTACGGTATCGTCGCCGGCGCCCGGCTCCTGTCCGCGGTGCGGGCCGGCGTCGCCTGCGCCTGGAGTGGCGCCCTCCTGGCCGTCCGCGAGGATACGATAGAGGTCACGGCGGGTTGCCGCCAGCACGTCGCGGGCCTTGGCGATCTGGGCACCACTGCCCGTGCGCATCACCTGCACGAAGGCAAAGCCCACCTCGCGCATCAGGCGCCCGAGCTCGTGGACCGACTCGCCGCCGACGTCCTGCTGCTCCCACGGCGCCGGACGCTCGGTGTCACGCTCCTGCACGACCTTGCGTCCCTCGTCGGTGAGCGCGAACAGCTTGCTCCCGCCGTGCTCCTCCGTGCGGATCAGGCCCTCGTCCTCGAGCTGTGCCAGCGCCGGATACACCGAGCCTGGGCTCGGGCTCCACATGCCGCCGCTGCGCTCCTGCACCTCCTGCATGATCTGGTAGCCATTGCGCGGCTCCTCGGCCAGCAGCAACAGCGCCGCCGTGCGGATGTCGCCGCGGCGTGCCCGCCGGCCGCGCCCGCGCGGCCCGCCGCCTCCGCCAAAGCCGCGGCCGCCCGCGAACTCGCCGCGCGAGCCGTACGCCGCTCCGCGCCCGCCGCCGTGACGGCCTGTGCGGCAACCGGGCCGCGCGCCTGTCGAATAATCATTTCCAAACATATCTAATTCCTATCGTGAGCTATCAAAGTAGTTACACGATATATCGTAATGCCCGGGATGTCAAGTCCCCCCCTGAATGCTCACAGGCAGGTGCGAACCCGGGTGCCGGCGGCCGAGGGCTTAAGCGGCGTAGCGCTGCGCGGCCCGGGCCCGCGCCTTGGCGGCCTCTACCTCGCGGTCCTTCGGCGGCGCGCTGGTCACCAGTTCGGCCAGCAGCCGCGTTGAAACCTCGGTGACCGCATCGACCGCGCGCTCGAACGCCTGCGTGTTGGCGGCCGAGGGCTTGGTGGAGCCGGAGATCTTGCGAACGTACTGGAGCGCCGACGCGCGGATCTCCTCGTCGGTGGCGGGTGGCTCGAAGTTGTGGAGGGTACGGATATTTCTACACATGCTTCGATCGTAGTCGATGGTCGTGCGCGCGCCTTCGGCGCGGGACACGACCATCGACCACGATCTCCGCTGGCGGGGCGGGGGAAACCCACTGCGCAGGCCCGAGACGGAGGTGCCGGGCGAGCCGGGCCGCAGTCAGGGGAGGGCGATACTCAGTGCCTGAAGTGGCGGCGGTCGGTGGCGACCATGGCCACCCCGGCGGCGTCGATCGCGGCCACGACCTCCTCGTCGCGTACGGAGCCGCCGGGCTGGATGATGGCGCTCACACCGGCGTCGATGGCGAGTTGGGGACCGTCGGCGAAGGGGAAGTACGCATCGGAGGCGAGGGCCGCGCCGGCGAGCTGGTCGGGCCGGAACGCGCGGGCCTTCTCGACGGCGAGGCGCACGGCGTCCACGCGGCTCATCTGGCCGGCGCCGATGCCGATGGTGGCGCCGCCGGCGGCGATGACGATGGCGTTGGAGCGCACGTGCCGGCAGACGACCCATGCGAACAGCAGGTCGCGCCACTCCTGCTCGCCCGGCTGGCGGGCGCTCATCGTGCGCATCTGCTCGCGCGTCTCTGTGACGACGTCGTGTGTCTGCACGAGCTGGCCGCCGATCACCGGCTTGGAATCGACCTCATGCAGGGGCGGCGGCCAGTCGCTGCCTGTCCTCGTATGAGGGAGCTCGAGCAGGCGCACGTTTTTCTTCACCTGCAGCGCCTCCAGCGCGGCGGCGTCGTAGCCGGGCGCGAGCAGCACCTCGATGAACTGCTTGCCGAGCTGCTCGGCGAACGCGAGATCGACGGGGCGGTTGACGACGATCACGCCGCCGTAGGCGCTCTGCGGGTCGCACGCGAAAGCCTGAACGTATGCCTCGCGGCCGCTGGCAGCGACGGCGCAGCCGCAGGGGTTGTTGTGCTTGACGATCACGCACGCGGGCTCGTCGAACTCCTCGGCCAGCTCGCGTGCGGAGCTGAGGTCGAGGAGGTTGTTGAACGACAGCTCCTTGCCGTGCAGCTGCTGCACCCCGGCGAGCAGGTGGGTGGGGGAGCCGGCGCGCGCGTAGAAGGCCGCCTGCTGGTGAGGGTTCTCGCCGTAGCGGAGGTCCATGACCTTCTCGTAGGACTCGCGCCAGCTCGGCGGGAACGCGCCGTCACCGCCACGGGTCGCAAACCACGTCGAGATCGCCGCGTCGTAGCGCGCGGTCGTGGCGAACGCCTTGCCGGCGAGCTCCTTGCGCGTCTGCAGCGACAGCCTCCCGCCCGACTCGCGCAGCTCGCCCAGCACGCGCTCGTAGTCCTCCGGGTCAACGAGCACGGCGGCAAACGCGCTGTTCTTGGCGGCGGCGCGAATCATCGTCGGACCGCCGATGTCGATGTTCTCGATGACCTCCTCCTCGGAGGCGTCGCCGCGGGCGACGGTCTGCTCGAACGGATACAGGTTCACGCACACCAGGTCCACCTGCTCGATCTCCTGCTCCGCCGCGGCCTGCAGGTGCTCGTCCTGGTCGCGGCGCGCGAGCAGGCCCGCATACAGGCGCGCATGCAGCGTCTTGACGCGACCGTCCATGATCTCCGGGAAGCCGGTGAAGTCCTCGATCGACCGCACCGCGATTCCCGCGCCCTCGAGCTCGCGGGAGGTGCCGCCGGTCGAGACCAGCTCGACGCCTAGCTCTGCGAGTCCCTGTGCGAGCTCCACGATTCCCTGCTTGTCCGACACCGACAGCAGCGCCCGGCGCACGCGCACCTCGCCCGGCTCGGCTCGCTCGATCCCGTGCGCTCGATCGGTCATGACGTCGCCTTCGCCGGCCATTCGCAGGGAGCCTACCCCTCGCCCGCGCGGATCGCCTGGCGACCGAGCAGCGTCCGGCGTGGATTCTCAGGATCGGCTGCGAGCGCGCCGGCGGCGAACAGCGCGACGGCGCGGGGAAGCAGCTCGTGCTCGAGCGGGCGCAGCGCCATCAGCACCTCTTCGGGCTCGCGCGCGTCGGGCAGCTCGACCGCCCGCTGCAGGATCACCGCGCCCGAGTCGACGCCCGCGTCCACGAAATGGACCGTCACGCCGAACACCTTCACCCCGTAGGCGAGCGCCTGCTCGATCGCGCCGAGTCCCGGGAACGCCGGCAGCAGCGAGGGGTGGACGTTGATGACCGCACGCGGGAAACGCGACAGGAACGACTCGCCGAGCAGCTCCATGTAGCCGGCAAGCACCACTAGGCGAACGCCCCGCTCGGCCAGCCAATCGGCGAGCGCCCGGTCGCGTGCGCCGCGGTCGGGGTGGTCGGCGCGGGCGAACACGGCGGTGGCCACGCCGCTGCGCTCGGCGCGCTCCAGCGCTGGCGCACCGGCGACGCTCGAGGCGACGGCCACGACCTCGGCCTCGCGACCGTGGACGGTGTCGAGCAGCGCCTGCAGGTTCGTGCCCGTGCCGGATACCAGCACGGCGATGGGCAGTCGCTCGCTCACGGGTGGCGGACGATAGCTGTGACCAACATCACAGAGCGCTCAGCCGCGATCCCCTTCAATGAGGACAGGGGGCGGAGGGCCTGGTGAAGATCGAAAGAACAGGACAGGTCCATGATTTCAGCAGCGGTAGTGACTGTGATCGTCGTCTTGGCGCTCGCGCTGGGGCTGCGGTCCTCGAGTCGTGCCGGCGGCCCGCTGGCGCACAGGCCGTACAACAACCGATACAGCGACGCGACGGGCGCGCGCGAGGACAGCCTCGGGTAACGCTTCGTCGATCCGCCGGCTGAGTGCGGGTCAGGCGCGGATGAGCGGGGGCGGCGGCGTGGGCTGGCGCCCCTGGAGCTCCCCCGCGCCGTTCCCGCTGGCGTCCGCGGGCTCGCTGTCCTCGAGCGAGTACTTGCCGGCGGCGGAGTCGGTCCCGGCGAGCGGGTAGGAGCCGGTGAAGCAGGCGTCGCAGTGGGTGTCGCGAGTGGCCCGCACCGCCGCGTAGACGCCCTCGAGGGACAGGTAGTGCAGCGAGTCGCAGCCCAGCTCGGCGGCGATCTCCTCGGTGGATCGCCCGTGGGCGATCATCTCCTCGCGGGTGGACATGTCGATGCCGTAGTGGCAGGGATGCTTGATGGGCGGCGCGGAGATGCGCATGTGGATCTCGGCGGCGCCGGCGTCGCGGAGCATGCGGACGATCTGGCGGGTGGTGTTGCCGCGGACGATGGAGTCGTCGACCACCACCAGGCGCTTGCCGGCGATGACCTCGGGCAGCGGATTGAACTTCAGCCGCAGCCCGTGCTTGCGCAGCTCCTGCCCGGGCTGGATGAAGGTGCGGGCGACGTAGCGGTTCTTGACGAAGCCGTCGTCCTGGGGCAGGCCGGCGGCGCGGGCGAGGCCGCGGGCGGCGGGGTTGCCGGAGTCGGGGACGGCGATCACGAGGTCGGCGTCGACGGGCGCCTCGCGCCACAGGATCTCGCCCATCCTCCCGCGGGCGACCTGGAGCACCTGGTCGTTCATGCGCGAGTCCGGGCGGGCGAAGTAGATGTACTCGAACACGCAGAACGCGCGCCGCTGCCCGCCGAGCACCATGCGGCTCTGCAGGCCGTCCTCACCGAGGGTGACGAGCTCGCCGGGCTCGACGTCGCGCAGGTAGCGGGCGCCGATGATGTCGAACGCGCAGGACTCGCTGGCCACGCAGTAGTGGGTAGCGCCGGGCGCGCCGTCCTCGGCGCCCGCGTCTTCGGCGGGCTCGCCTGCCTGCCCGTCGCCGCCGTCGGCTCCCGCGTGGGGGAGCACGCCGATGGCCAGCGGGCGCAGCCCGTGCGGGTCGCGGAAGGCGACCACCCGGTCCTTGGTCATGGCCACGATGGAGAAGGCGCCGCGCAGGCGCGGGAGCACGTCGGCGATGGCGTCCTCGACGCTCTCGGCGGGGTGGGTGGCGATCATGGCGGCGATGATCTCCGAGTCGGACGTCGAGCTGAAGCGGACGCCGGCGTCGAGGAGCTCCTCCTGCAGCTCGAGCGCGTTGATGAGGTTGCCGTTGTGTGCGAGCGCGACCTCCCGCCGGGAGCCATCGGTCCCGGCGGAGCGCTGCACGGGCTGGGAGTTCTCCCAGGCGTTGGAGCCGGTGGTGGAGTAGCGCACGTGGCCGATGGCCAGCTCGCCGGCGAGCGTGCGCAGGTCGTTCTCGCTGAACACCTGGTTGACCAGGCCGAGCTCGCGCCGCGTGATGATGTGCTTGCCCCGGTCGGCCGCGGCGATCCCGGCGGACTCCTGGCCGCGGTGCTGGAGGGCGTACAGGGCGAAGTAGGAGAGCCTGGACACCTCGTGACCCGGGGCGTACAGTCCGAACACTCCGCACTCGTCGCGCGGTCCGTCGCGTCTCACCAGCACAAGCTAGCAGGGGTCAGGAGAACCACTCCGCGAGCGCGGCGTGTGCGCCGGCGAGCTCGTCGAGCGTAAGCGTGAGCATCGTGCCGGCGCCCGCCCCGGCCTCGACGATGGTGAGGGAGTCGTCGCCGACCCTCCCGATCGTGACCACCGCAACAGCCTCACCGGCGTGGCGGGCGAGCGCGAGCAGGGCATCGGCATCGCCGCTCACGACGAACCCGCCCGGTCCCTCGCCGAACAGCGCGGCGACGGGCGAGCTCGACTCCCACAGCTCGGCGGTGAGCTCGACCTGCGCGCCGATGCCTCCTGCCAGGCAGCACTCGGCGAGGGCCACGGCGAGCCCCCCCTCGGCGACGTCGTGGGCGCTCGCCACGAGGCCCTCGCGCACGCCATGGCGCACGGCTGCGTGGGCGGCGGCGACGGCCTCCACGTCGATCTCGAGGAGCCCGTCGGGCAGCGGCCGGCCCAGCAGCTTGTGGAGCTCGCCGGCGTCGAGCGCCGGCGCGAAGGGCCCCACGAGCGCGATGTGATGGCCGTCGCGCAGGAAGCCGAGCCGCCCCGCCCGGCGAGCGTCGGGCAGGCGTCCGACCATGCCGATCACGGGGGTCGGGTAGATGGGACCGGTGGCGCCCTCGTTGTAGAGCGAGACGTTGCCGCCGACGATGGGCGCCGCGAGCGCGGTGCATGCCTCGCCTAGCCCCCGCACGGACTCGGTGAGCTGCCAGGCGATGTGCGCCTTCTCGGGGTTGCCGAAGTTGAGGTTGTTGGTGGTGCCGAGCGGGTGGGCGCCGACGCAGGCGAGGTTGGCGGCGCACTCGAGCACCGCCTCGATCGTCCCCCGATAGGGGTCGGCGGCGACGCGGCGGCCGTTGCAGTCGATGCTGACCGCCAGGGCGGAGCCGTCCGGGAGCGCGAGCACGGCGGCGTCCGCCTGCTCGGGGCGGCGCACGGTGCGCGACTGGACGATCGAGTCGTAGCGCTCGAACAGCGGCCTGCGGGATGAGATGTTTGAAGAAGAGAGGATGGCGAGGAGGATGTCCCGGGGCGCTGATTCGAGGGTGATGGCGGCCGTGGGCACCGGCGGCGCGTAGACGCGCTGGCTCGGCTTGCGCGGCTGCAGGTCGTACAGCGGGCAGTCGTCCACGAGCGCGCTGACGGGCATGTCGCCGACGAGCTCGCCGTCGGCGAACACGCGCATGCGGGCGCTGTCGGTGACCGTGCCGATGGCCGCCCCGCCCACCTCCCACTTGGCGCACACCTCGATGACGGCGTCGACGTTGGCGGGCTCGACCACGCACAGCATCCGCTCCTGGGACTCGGACACCATGATCTCGAAGGGCTCCATGCCGGGCTCGCGCAAGGGCACGCCGGCGACGTCGAGGTCGATGCCGACGCCGCCCTTGGAGGCCATCTCGCAGGCCGAGGAGGTGAGCCCGGCGGCGCCGAGGTCCTGGAGCGAGACGAGCAGCCCGCGCTCGAGCAGCTCGAGCGAGCACTCCATCAGCTTCTTCTCCTCGAAGGGGTCGCCCACCTGGACGGTGGGGCGCTTGTCGGGGCCGCCGTCCTCGCCGTGGCCGAGCTCCGCGGAGGCGAGCACGGAGGCACCGCCGATGCCGTCGCGCCCGGTCGAGGCGCCGAACAGCACGAGCAGGTTGCCGGGCCCGGCGGCGGCGCTGCGCACGAGCCGCTCGCGCGGGGCGAGGCCGAGCGCCATGGCGTTCACGAGGCAGTTGTGCTCGTAGGGCGCCTCGAAGTACACCTCGCCGCCGACGGTGGGCACGCCGATGGAGTTGCCGTAGTGGCCGATGCCGGACACGGCGCCGTCGAGCAGGTAGCGCGCCCGTGTGTCTCGGTCCACGCCCACCTCGCCGAAGCGCAGCGAGTCGAGCACGGCGATGGGGCGGGCGCCGATGGCGAAGATGTCGCGGAGGATGCCGCCGACTCCGGTGGCTGCCCCCTGGAAGGGCTCGACGGCGGAGGGGTGGTTGTGGGACTCGACCTTGAACGCGCACACGAGCCCGCCGCCGACGTCCACGGCGCCGGCGTTCTCGCCGGGACCCATGACCACGTGCTCGCCCTCCGTGGGGAGCGTGCGGAGCAGCTTCTTGGAGTGCTTGTAGGCACAGTGCTCACTCCACAGCAGCGAGTACATGGCGAGCTCCACCTGATTGGGTGCGCGGCCCTGCTTCTCGCACACCAGCTCGTACTCCTCGCGCGTCAGCCCGAGCGCGAGCGCGTCCTCCACGGCGGGGGTTGGAGTGTGCGTGTGTGACTGCAAGTCCACGGCCATCGTTACACGCCCGCCACGCCCGCGCCCACGCCCACGCCCACACCCGCCATGCCCACGCCCGCCGCGCCCACGCCCACCATGCCCACGCCCGCCGCGCCCGCACCCGCACCCGAGCTCGCACGCGCGCCCGAGCTCACGCGAGCGCCCCCTCGACGGCCAGGCGCATCGACTCGAAGATCTTCAGGCCGTCGCTCGAGCCGCCGAGGAGCTCGTCCACGGCGTGCTCGGGGTGGGGCATGAGGCCGAAGACGTTGCCCTCGGCGTTGCGCACGCCGGCGATGTCCCGCAGGGAGCCGTTGAAGTTCTCGCCGGGGGCGTAGCGCAGTAGCACCTGGCCGGCATCCTCGATCGCGGCGAGCGTGTCCTCGCCGGCGTAGTAGCGCCCCCAGGAGTGCTTGGCGGGGATGCTCAGGCGATCCGTTGCCGGTCCGCCTGCGCCCGCACCGCAAGCTCGTGTGAAGGCGGTGTCGGTGTGCACGACCTCGAGGTGCACCTGGCGGGAGGTGAAGCGCAGGTTGGCGTTGGGCAGCAGCGCCCCCGGCAGCAGGCGCGCCTCGCACAGCACCTGGAAGCCGTTGCAGATCCCCAGCACGAGCCCGCCCTCGTGAGCGAACTCGATGACCGCCTCCATGGCCGGCGAGAAGCGGGCGATGGCGCCCGCCCGCAGGTAGTCGCCGTAGGAGAACCCGCCGGGCACGACGATCGCGTCGGCGCCCCCCAGGTCGCTGTCGGCGTGCCAGATCAGCTCGGCGTCGCCGACGCGCCTGGCCGCTGCGAGCGCGTCCACCTCGTCGCAGGAGCCAGGGAAACGCAGGACGCCGAACCTCATCAGGGGCGCCCAGACACGGCGCATCTCCGCGTCATCGGGCCTCGCCTTGGCCCACCAGGGCTTCGGCCCTGCTTCCTTGATCTGCTTGGTCTGGCCGCCCCTGACCTCATCGAGTGAGCAGCTCGACCTCGTAGTCCTCGACGAGCGGGTTGGCGAGCAGCTTCTCGCACATCGACTCGATCTGGCTCTCCTCCTCGACGTCCAGCTCGATCAGCCGCCCGACGTGCACGTTCTCGACGCCCGTGAAGCCGAGGGCGGGCAGGGCGCGCTCCACGGCCTCGCCCTGCGGGTCGAGAATGCCCGCCTTGGGGCGGATCAGCACGCGAGCCCTCACTCGCCTCCGTCAGCGCCCGTGCGCTCCAGCCATGCGTCGAAGGGCTCACCGGCGATGCGTTCGTAGGCCTCGACGTAGCGCGCACGGGTGCCCGCCACCACGTCCTCGGGTATGGCCGGCGCCGGCGGCTTCTTGTCCCAGCCGCTGCCCGCGGCCCAGTCGCGCACGTACTGCTTGTCGAAGCTCGGCTGGCCACGGCCGACCTCGTAGCCGTCGGCCGGCCAGTAGCGCGAGGAGTCGGGTGTGAGCACCTCGTCGCCGAGCACCAGCTCGCCGTCGTCGTCCAGGCCGAACTCGAACTTGGTGTCGGCGAGGAGCACGCCGCACGAGCGGGCGTGCTCGGCGGCGAACGAGTACAGCGCGATCGAGGCGTCCCGCACGCGCTCCATCAGCGCGTGGTCGCCGACGAGCTCGACCGCGCCCGCGAAGTCGATGGCCTCGTCGTGGCCGACGTCGGCCTTGGTGCTGGGCGTGAAGATCGGCTCGGGCAGGCGCTCGGACTCGCGGAGGCCCGCAGGCAGCGCGATCCCGGACACCGACCCCGTGGCCTGGTAGTCCTTCCAGCCGGACCCGGTGATGTAGCCGCGGACGACGCACTCGACGGGCAGCATGCTCAGCTTGCGCACCACCAGCGCGCGCCCCCGCACTTCCTCGGGCACCCAGTCGACGGTCGAGATCAGGTGGTTGGCGACGATCTCGGCGGTCCGTTCGAACCAGAACACGGACAGGCCGGTGAGCACCTTGCCCTTGTCGGGGATGGGCGTGGGGTGCACGGCGTCGTAGGTGGAGATGCGATCGCTGGCGACCATCAACAGCGCGCGAGCGTCTCCCTCGACGTCTTCGAGGTCGTACATCTCGCGCACCTTCCCGCTGGCGATGAGGGGCAGATCGGCAAGTGTGCTCACGCGGCGCGATGCTACCAGCGCCCGGCGATCGGACCGCATGCGGGCGCGCTCAGGGCAGGAGCGCGTCGAGCAGCCCCGGGACGTCCCTAGCCGATGTCCTCCAGGCGAGCGATGATCTCGCCGGCGTGACGGGTGTAGTGGGCGTAGTCGAAGATCGCGTCGAGGTCGAGCCCTGCCGCACGTTCATCGGCGGCCAGCAGCTCGCGCAGCGGCACACCGTCGTCCCAGGCGCGCTGCGCCAGCTCCTGCACCACGGGGTAGGCCTCGTCGCGCGAGGAGCCCGCCTCCACGAGCGCGAGCAGCACGCGCTGGGAGTACAGGGCGCCGTGCGTGAGCTCGAGGTTGGCGCGCATCCGCCCGGCGTCCACGGTCATGTCCCGCGCGAGCGCGATCGCCCGGTGCTGGAGGTAGTCGATCAGGATGGTCGAGTCGGGCAGGATCACGCGCTCGACCGACGAGTGGGAGATGTCGCGCTCGTGCCACAGCGCCACGTTCTCGAGCGCCGCCTGGGCGTTGCCCCGCAGGACGCGAGCGAGGCCGGCGATCTGCTCGCTCTTGATCGGGTTGCGCTTGTGGGGCATCGACGAGGAGCCCTTCTGGCCGGCGCGGAAGGGCTCCTGGACCTCGCGCACCTCGGTGCGCTGGAGGTGGCGGATCTCGGTGGCGAAGCGCTCCAGCCCGGCGCCCGCGAGGGCGATCGCCGAGAGCAGCTCAGCGTGGCGGTCGCGGGGGACGACCTGCGTGGAGACCTGCTCGCGGGCGAGGCCGAGACGCTTCAGCACGCGTGCCTCGAACTCGGGGCTGGTGACCGCATAGGTGCCCACCGCGCCCGACAGCGCCCCCACCGCCACCTGCGCGAACGCGCGCTCCAGGCGCTGGGCGTTGCGGTGGGCCTCGAAGGCGAAGCCCGCGAGCTTGATCCCGAACGTGGTCGGCTCGGCGTGCACTCCGTGGGTGCGCCCCACGCACAGCGTGTCCGCATGCTCCCTCGCGCGGGCGGCGAGCGTGGCGGTGAGCTGGCGGGCGCCGTCGAGGATCACCTCGCCGGCGGCGCGCAGTTGCAGCGCGAGCGCCGTGTCCAGCACGTCGGAGGAGGTCAGGCCGAAGTGGATCCAGCGCCCCGCCTCGCCGACGGACGCGGCGAGCACGTCCACGAACGCCGCCATGTCGTGCTCGGTGACGAGCTCGCGCTCGTTCACCTCGGAGACGGTGAAGGCGGCGCCACGGATCGCCTCGAGCTCAGCGTCGCTCGGACCATCGGCTCCCAGCAGGCCGGGCAGCTCCTCGCAGGCGGCGAGCTCTACCTCCCGCCAGGCCTCCATGCGCGCCTGGTCGGTCCATAGATCGCCGAGCTCGGGGCGGGTGTAGCGGGCGATCACGCGCTGAGGATCTGCGCGGCGAGGATGGCCGCGTTGCGCGGGTTGTCCAGTCCGACGCACGCCACCGGCACGCCGGGGGGCATCTGCACGATCGACAGGATTGCGTCCAGGCCGCCGGCGGCGGTCAGCCGGCCGGACAGCGGCACGCCGATCACGGGCAGGTCGGTGTGGGCGGCGATCGCACCGGGCAGCGCGGCGGATATGCCGGCCCCGGCGATGATCGCCCGCAGCCCGCGCATACGAGCGTTCTTGGCGTATTCGGCCACGAGGTCCGGCTCGCGGTGGGCGGACATGACGCGGATCTCGTGCAGGATCCCCCGCTCTTCGAGCTCGCGCGCGGCCTTCTCCATCGTCTCCATGTCGCTCTTGGAGCCCATCACGATGCCCACCCGGGGTGCATCCACGTCGATGTCGTCGAGTTGCGTCTGCACTTCGGACTCCTGCATCGGCTCGGGCACCAGTGAGATGCCCGGCGACCCGCCGGGCCTGCGCTCCTGCCCCTCCGGGCTCTTCTGCTCCATGCCTACTCCCCTGTGTGTTGGGCGACGATGGCGCCCATCGTTACAAAGAGGCGATGAAGTCGTCGATCGGGATGGCGGTGAGCGTCTCGTAGCGGGCCGTGCCGCGGGAGCCGAGCTCGAGCGACACGCGCGCCATGGTGCCCTCGTCGGGCGCCTCGACGACGGAGATGAAGTCGACATGGCCGAGCGTCGCCCACTGCGCCTTGACGGTCGCGCCGAGCTGTTCCACCTCCTTGTTGACCTCCAGGATCCGCTGCGGGTTGTTCTTGACCGTCTGCACGCCTTCGGGCGTGAGCGTCGTGAGCAGGACGTACGTGGGCATGCTTGGTGGCTCCTCGCGTGGTGTCGGGCGATCGGGCGCGGTCGAGTGCGCTCACGTGGCGTTCTAGCGGATCGGCGGATGGGACGCCAGCCTGCCTGCGGGCGCCGCCGCGCCCCGCTGGCGGGCGCCGTCCGCTCGCGCCTGGCAGCGTGCGCCCGGCCGCTCCGAACATCCGTCCATTTCGCGCCTTCCGGATTACGGCCCGCCCTAGCCTGGATTTGGTGTGAGACCTCGGCGCAGAGTCCTGAGCTACGCGAACGTCGCGGCGACGCTGGCGCTCGTGCTCTCGTTCAGCGGCGGCGCGCTGGCGGCCACCCGCTACCTGATCAACTCGACCTCGCAGATCAACCCGAAGGTGCTCAAGCAGCTTCGCGCCGCGAGAGGGCCTGAAGGCGTGGCCGGGCCGGCCGGCAGCGAAGGCAAGCCGGGCAAGGAAGGCCTCCCGGGTCTGGAAGGGAAAGCCGGCGTGGAAGGCAAGGTGGGGGCGGAAGGCAGGCGCGGCGTGGAAGGCAAGACCGGGCAGGAAGGGAAACGCGGACGCGAAGGACCTGAAGGCAAAGAAGGGCCGCCCGGCCAGGAAGGCGGCTCGGGCGGTGAACCGGCAGGGCTCAAGCGCTGGCGCAAGACGATCAAAACGGCCGGCGCCAGCGAGGCCGAAGCCGCGACCGTGGTGCTCGCGGAAGTGCCCCCGTTGACCATCAGCGGCCACTGCTATGAAGAACACGGTGCGACGATCGCGCAGACCTACATCGCCTCCACCGAGACGGAATCCTTCCTGCGGATCGCCAAGGAAGCCAAGACGCTGACCTTCGCCGGCGAACGACCGCTCACCGTGCAGGCCGCCGAAGGGATAACCGTCGACAACGAAGCCGCGCTCGCGGGCGGCCCTGAAGGGAGCTTCTCGGCGACCGCGCACGACGGCTCGGTCGCGCTCGACGGGACCGCCGATCAGGGCGTGTGGCTGCAGGGCGAAATCGGGCCGGCGTGCTCGTTCTCGGGCTACGCGATCGTCGACTGACTGCCGCCGCACGCAGGCGTCTCAGCGCAACCTCGCTCGCAGTTGCGTCAGACCGCGACCGACGCACCGGCGCCGACCTTCTCCAGCGCCAGCTCCCCGCCCTGCGCGTCCACCTCGACCTCGTCCCCCGTGCGGATCTTCCCTTCGAGCAGCGCCAGCGCGAGGCGGTCGGTGAGCTGCTTCTGGATCACGCGGCGTAGCGGGCGCGCGCCGTAGCTGGGGTCATAGCCGAGGTTGCCAAGCAGTGTGCGGGCGTCGTCGGTGAGCGTCACCTGCACCCCGCGCTCGCCCACGCGCTCGATCACGCGGGCCACCTGCAGGTCGACGATCTCGGAGATCTGCTCGCGGGTGAGGGAGTCGAAGCGGACGATGTCGTCGAGGCGGTTGATGAACTCCGGCTTGAAGTGCTCGAGCAGCGCCGTGCGTGTCTCCGATTCACTCGCCCCGGATGATTCGGTCCCCTCCCCCACCCTGATGTTCGAGGTCATGATCAGCACCGTGTTCTTGAAGTCCACCGTCCGACCCTGGCCGTCGGTGAGACGCCCGTCGTCCATCACCTGGAGGAGCGTGTTGAACACGTCCGGGTGGGCCTTCTCGATCTCGTCCAGCAGCACCACCGAGTACGGATGGCGGCGTACCGCCTCGGTCAGCTGGCCGCCCTCTTCGTAGCCCACGTAGCCGGGGGGCGCGCCCACCAGGCGCGAGACGGAGTGCTTCTCCATGTACTCGGACATGTCGATGCGGATCATCGCGTCCTGTGAGTCGAACATGAACTCCGCGAGCGCCCGCGCGAGCTCGGTCTTTCCCACGCCCGTGGGGCCCAGGAACAGGAACGAGCCGATCGGCCGGTCGGGGTCCTGGAGGCCCGCGCGCGAGCGGCGCAGGGCGGTGGCCACCGCCTCGATCGCCTCGTCCTGGCCGACCACCCGCTCGTGCAGGCGCTCCTCCATGTGGATCAGCTTCTCCGTCTCGCCCTCGAGCAGGCGGCTCACGGGGATGCCCGTCCAGCGGGCCACCACCTCGGCGACGTCGTCCGCGTCGACCTCCTCTTTGAGGAAGACGGGGCTGTCGCCGTCCGCGGTGGCTTCGCCCGATTCGTGCTCGGCGATCTGGCGTTCCAGCTCGGGGATCTCTTCGTAGAGCAGCTTGGAGGCAGTCTCGTAGTCGGTGTCGCGCTGTGCTTTCTCGGCCTCCAGCCGGGCCTGCTCGAGTCGTTCCTTGACCTCCGAGATGCCCTGGATCGCCTGCTTCTCCGCCTGCCACTGGGCCTTCATGGCCGCCGAGCGCTCCTGCAGGTCGGCCAGCTCCCGCTCGATCGCCTCGCGCCGCTGGGCGGAGGCCTCATCGGTCTCCTTGCGCAGGGAGGTGAGCTCGATCTCCAGTTGCATCACGCGGCGGTCCACCTCGTCGATCTCCGTGGGCAGCGAGTCGATCTCGATGCGCAGGCGGGAGGCCGACTCGTCGATCAGGTCGATCGCCTTGTCGGGCAGGAAGCGGTCGGCGATGTAGCGGTCGGACAGGGTGGCCGCGGCGATCAGTGCGCTGTCCTGGATGCGCACGCCGTGGTGCACCTCGTAGCGCTCCTTCAGCCCGCGGAGGATGGCGATCGTGTCCTGCACGGACGGCTCGCCCACCATCACCGGCTGGAAGCGACGCTCGAGCGCGGCGTCCTTCTCGATGTACTTGCGGTACTCGTCGAGGGTGGTGGCGCCCACGCAGCGCAGTTCGCCGCGGGCGAGCATCGGCTTGAGCAGGTTGGCGGCGTCCACCGCACCTTCCGCTGCGCCCGCGCCCACGATCGTGTGGAGCTCGTCGAGGAACAGGATCACGCTGCCCTGGGCCTCGGAAACCTCATTGAGCACCGCCTTCAGGCGCTCCTCGAACTCGCCCCGGTACTTGGCGCCGGCGATCAGGCCGCCGATGTCCAGCGCGATCACCCGCCGTTCGCGCAGCGAGTCGGGGATGTCGCCGGAGACGATCCGCTGGGCCAGGCCCTCGACGATCGCCGTCTTGCCCACGCCCGGCTCGCCGATCAGGACGGGGTTGTTCTTGGTGCGCCGCGAGAGCACCTGGATCACGCGGCGGATCTCCTCGTCGCGGCCGATCACCGGATCGAGCTTGCCCTGCTCCGCGGCCTGTGTCAGATCGGTGCCGAAGCGCTCGAGCGCCTCGAGCTTCTCCTCGGGGGACTGGTCGGTGACGCGGTGCGAGCCGCGCACCTCCTCCAGCGCCTGCAGCAGCCGCTCGCGGGTGACGCCGACGCGGCGGAGCTCGTCCTGGGCGCGACCGTGCTCGGCTGTGAGGGCCAGCAGCAGGTGCTCGGTGGAGACGTACTGGTCTGAGAGCTTGCCCGCCTCGCTCTCGGCGGTGCGGAGCACCGCCAGCAGCTCGGAGCCGGGTTGGGCGACCGCGTCCGCGGGCGAGGCGTCGCCCGCCACGGGCAGCTCGCCGAGCGCCTGCTCGACGCCCGCCCGCAGGCCGTCCACCTGGATGCCCAGCTTGGCGAGCACCGGCAGCACCACGCCGCCCGGGGCATCCGCGCTGGCGGCCGGCCCCGGCGTGCCGGGGGCGCGCTGGGGTTCGGCGAGCAGCGCGGACAGCAGGTGCAGCGGCGTGACCTGCGGGTTGCGGCGCTCCTGCGCCAGCCGGCCGGCCGTCGCGATCGCCTCCTGGGACTTGATGGTGAAACGATCCGCCTGCATATGCTCAGGTCCTCTTTGGAGCGGGTTTCTTCGGAGCGGGTTTGAACGGCGAACGGGCGTCGGCGGCGCGCACGAGCTCGAGGCCGCCGCGATAGGGGATGGCGAGCTCGGCGCGGAAGGAGCGGCGCACCTCCTCGAGCTCCTGCGCCAGGCGCACCTGCGCCTGCAGCGCTTCCAGCTCGATCGCCTCGATGCGCGCGTGCATGCTGTCGATCTCCTCCTCCAGGTGCAGCACCCGCTCCACGCCCGCCAGGTTGAGGCCGAGCTCCGCGGTCATCTCCTGGATCCGCCGCAGCTTCTCGACGTCCTCCTGCGAGTACAGGCGCGTGCCCTTGGGGGAGCGCTGTGGCTCGATCAGCCCGCGCGTCTCGTACATGCGCAGCGTCTGCGGATGCATGTTCGCGAGCTGGGCGGCCACCGAGATCATGAACACGCCCCGGTCGCTCGCCACATGGACGCTCCGCACCCTACGAGCCATCGCCGCCTGCCTTGGTCGCCCGTGCCCCTCCATGGTGCTCGCCATCCACGGACGCGGCACCGTCCCCGCCGGAGCCGTTCTCGAACAGCCCCGCCCGCGGGTTGCCGTCGAGCGTCTTGGAGAGCTGCTCCACGGCACTCTCCTGGTCCTTGCTCAGGTGCTGTGGCACGTCGATCACGAAGCGATAGTGGATGTCGCCGCGGGCGGGCGGGGATCCCGTCCCCGAGCCCAGCTTCGGCGGCCCCTCGCCGCGCAGGCGCTGGACCGTGCCGTGCGCCGTGCCCGGCCGCACGCGCAGCGTCTTCGTGCCATTGAGCGTCGGCACCTGGACCTCCGCGCCCCGCAGCGCCTCGGGGATGCTCAGCGGCACCTCCACCTCGAGGTTGTCGCCCTTGCGCGTGAACAGCGGCGAGGGAGAGACGTGGGTGATCAGGTACAGGTCGCCGGGAGGCCCGCCGTTGCGACCGGGCTCGCCCTTGCCCGCCAGGCGGACACGGCTGCCATCGCGCACGCCGGCGGGGATGTTCACGCGCATGCGCTTGACCGTGCGCACGGCGCCGGCGCCCTGGCAGGTGGGGCAGGGATCCTCGATGATCGTGCCCGCGCCCCCGCACTGCGAGCACGGCCGGGAGATCGAGAACATGCCCTGACCCTGGGGCTCGATGCCACGCCCCTCGCAGCGCGGGCACACCGTCGGTGTGGTGCCGGGCTTGGCGCCCGTCCCACGGCAGGTCGGACAGGTGGTGCGCATGGGGACCTGCAGAGGCACCTGGGCGCCGGAGACGGCCTGGTCGAAGGAGATCGACACCTGCGCCTCGAGGTCCGCGCCCCGCTCCGCGCGTGGCTGGGTGCGCACGCGCCGCCCGCTGGTGGAGCCGCCGAACAGGTTGGACAGGATGTCCCCCATGGAGGCCCCGTCGAAGTCGAAGTTGCCGAAGCCACCGAAGCCGCCTCCCGGCCCGGCGCCCGTGGCGAACGGCCCGGAGCCGCTGTCGTACTGCGCGCGCTTCTCCGGATCCCCCAGCACGTCGTGCGCCTGGGAGATCTCCTTGAAGCGGGCCTCCGACTGCTTGTCGTCGGGATTGCGGTCTGGGTGATACTGGCGCGCGAGCTTGCGGTAGGCCTTCTTGATGTCCTCCGCGGTCGCTTTCTTGTCGACGCCCAGCGTCTTGTAGTAGTCGGGTCTGGTTGCCATCCGCGCCCTCCCTACGCCGCCACGACCACACGGGCCGGGCGGATGACGCTGTCGCGCAACCGATAGCCGGCCTGGTACACCTCCACGACGGTGCCGCTCGGCTTGCCGCCGGCGCCCTGCTCGGCCGTGGCGACCGCCTCGTGCACCGCGGGGTCGAACACCTCGCCCGCGGGCGAGAACGACTCGATCCCCACGCGCGCGAGCGCCGCGCCCAGTTCCGAGCGCACGAGCCGCACCCCTTGCAGCAGCGGATCGTCGTCCGCCGCCGCCTCGAGCGCGCGGTCGAGGTTGTCGAGCGCCGGCAACAGCTCCTTGGCGAGCGCCACCGCCCCCCGCTCCTGCGCCGCCGCCGCCTCCTTGGCCACCCGCTTGCGGTAGTTCTCGAAGTCGGCCTGCGTGCGCTGCGCCAACGCCAGGTACTCGTCGCGCTGCCTGGCGGTCTTCAAAAGCTCATCGAGATCGCCCTGGACGTCTTTCGCCTCGTCGTCCGTCTGCTGACCGTTGGCGATGGTGGTGGGGCCGTGCGCATCTCCCTCGTGTGCTCTCGCACCCGATGGAGATGCTCCCGCCCGCTCCCCGGTTCCACCAGCACCCGGGCGAGCCGCCCCCGCCCCGTCCGCTCCAGGCGTGCCGGGCGAAGACGGAGCTCCGGTGCTCGCCTGTGCTGCTGGGCTGCCGGGCGTGGGGGCACCCTGAGCGGGACGGGGGGCGGCAGTGCCTTCGGCAGGCGCGCCAGCGCCCGACGAAGGTACGGACGACCCATCACCCCGCAACGAATCACCGGCCCCACGCCCGCCCGAATCGGACGAAAAATGCACCCTGATCTCCGTCATCGCGCGCCCTAAGCCTTCGGCTCTTCGACGACCTCGGCATCGACCACGTCTTCCTCCTCCGAGGAAGACGCATCGCCGTCGGATGAGGCGCCGTTGCCGGAGGCCGCGGCCTGCTCCTGGGCGCGCTGGTACATGGCCTCGGAGACCGCGTGGAAGGCGGTCTGGAGTGCCTCGGCCTTGGCGTTGATGGTGGCGGGGTCCTCGGACTCGAGCACCTCCCTGACCTCCTTGATGGCCTCTTCGATGCGCGACTTGGAGTCGGCGTCGACCTGGTCACCGAGGTCGGTGAGCTGGCGCTCGGCCTGGTAGGCGGCGTTCTCGCCGTTGTTGCGGGCCTCGGCGAGCTCCCGTGCCCGGCGGTCCTCCTCGGCGTGGGACTCGGCGTCGGAGACCATGTTCTTGATTTCCTCGTCCGAGAGCCCGGAGCCGGCCTTGATCTCGATCTTCTGCTCCTTGCCGGTGCCGAGATCCTTGGCTGACACGTTGAGGATGCCGTTGGCGTCGATGTCGAAGGCGACCTCGATCTGCGGGATGCCTCGCGGCGCCGGGGGGATGCCGGTGAGCTGGAACTTGCCGAGCGACTTGTTGTACTGGGCCATCTCCCGCTCGCCCTGGAGCACGTGGATCTCCACCGACGGCTGGTTGTCCTCGGCCGTGGAGAAGACCTCGCCCTTGCGGGTGGGGATGGTGGTGTTGCGCTCGATCAGCTTCGTCATGACGCCGCCCTTGGTCTCGATGCCGAGGGTCAGCGGCGTGACGTCGAGCAGCAGCACGTCCTTGACGTCGCCGGCGAGCACGCCCGCCTGGATGGCGGCGCCGACGGCGACCACCTCGTCCGGGTTGACGCCGCGGTGGGGCTCCTTGCCGGTGAGCTCCTTGACCTTCTCCTGGACGGCGGGCATGCGGGTCATGCCGCCGACGAGCACCACGTGCTCGATCTCCTTGACGCCCTTGCCTTTGGCGTCGTCGAGCGCCTGGCGCACGGGGGCGACCACGCGGTCGAGCAGGTCGGACGTCAGTTCGGAGAGCTTGGCGCGGGTGAGGCGCGTGTCCAGGTGCTTGGGCCCGGAGGCGTCGGCGGTGATGAACGGCAGGTTGATCTGCGTCTCCTGCGTGGTGGACAGCTCGATCTTGGCCTTCTCGGAGGCCTCGTACAGGCGCTGGAGGGCCATGGGGTCGGCAGAGAGATCGATGCCTTGGCTCTTCTTGAACTCAGCGACCAGCCAGTCGACGATAGCCTTGTCGAAGTTGTCCCCGCCGAGGTGGTTGTCGCCGGCGGTGGACTTGACCTCGAACACGCCGTCGCCGATCTCCAGCACGGACACGTCGAAGGTGCCGCCGCCGAGGTCGAACACGAGGATCGTCTGGTCTGACTCCTTGTCGAGGCCGTAGGCGAGCGACGCGGCGGTGGGCTCGTTGATGATGCGCTTGACGTCCAGGCCGGCGATCTTGCCGGCGTCCTTGGTGGCCTGGCGCTGGTCGTCGTTGAAGTAGGCGGGGACCGTGATGACCGCCGAGTCCACGCTCTCGCCCAAATAGGCTTCGGCGTCGGACTTCAGCTTCTGCAGGATCATCGCGGAGATCTCCGGCGGGGAGTGCTGCTCGCCGCCGGCTTCCACGCGGGCGTCGCCGTTGGGACCGGAGACGACCTTGTAGGGGACGATCGACTCCTCCTCCTTGACTTCGGCCTCCTTGCGGCCCATGAAGCGCTTGATGGAGAAGACGGTGTTCTGCGGGTTGGTGACCGCCTGACGCTTGGCGACGGTGCCGACGAGCCGCTCACCGGATGCGGTGAAGGCGACCACCGAAGGGGTCGTGCGACCGCCCTCGGCGTTCTCGATGACGGTCGGCTCGCCGCCCTCGAGCACCGCCATGCACGAGTTGGTCGTGCCGAGGTCGATGCCTATGGTCTTGGCCATTGGATGAATGCTCCTTCTGGAAAGCTTTATAAATCTAAGTGGGAGTATGTCAGATTTCCTGCCAGGCGTCAAGGCGTCCCCCGTCCCGGCCGCGGCGCCACCGGGCGACGGGCGACGGGCGTTCGGGCGCCCACGGCGAGGGTGCCGAGCCGGCGTGCGCCCATGCCCGCGCGGGCTCACCGCCCACACCCCCACGGCTGGCGCGGCTTAACGGTGCGGATGGCGCTACCTTCAGGACATGAACCTTGTTCCTGGGGTTCCGGCGAAGCCGCGCCTGCGGGGCGTCCTGCACGAGTACGCGTTCTTCGTTTCGCTCGCATGCGGGGCGGCCCTGTTGATGGCCGCGTCCGACGGCCGCGCGCGTGTGGCGGCGGCGATCTACGCGGGAGCGGTATCGGCGCTGCTGGGGACGAGCGCGCTGTACCACCGCGTGACCTGGCGCCCGTCGGCCCGGCGCTGGATGAGACGGCTGGACCACTCGATGATCTTCGTGCTGATCGCCGGCACGTACACGCCGGTGGCGCTGCTGGCGCTGAAGGGCGGCCTGGCGAGCACGATCCTGATCGTGATGTGGGCGGGGGCGCTCGGGGGCGTGGTGTTCAAGCTGCTGTGGATCGACGCCCCCAAGTGGCTGTTCGCGGCGGTGTACGTGGCGCTCGGGCTGGTGACGGCCGCGATCTTCGGCGAGCTGCCCGCGGCGATCGGCTGGCTGGGGGTGGCCGGGCTGGCGACCGGCGGGCTGCTGTACCTGATCGGGGCGGTGGTGTACGCGAGCGGGCGGCCGAACCCGTGGCCGCGGGTGTTCGGCTACCATGAGGTGTTCCACGCGCTGGTGCTCGCCGCGGCGGCGCTGCAGTACGCGGTTATCGCGTTCGCGGTGCTGCCGCGGGGCTAGGAAGCCGCTGGCCGGCGCCATGCTGCGTCCTCACTCGCTCGCGTGCAAAGCACGCCACGCTCGCTGCGTCCTTGCCTGGCTTGGTCAGCGACTCCCTAGTGCTCAGCGCCCGCGGCGCGAATGATGTCGTACAGCAGCATCGGCTCCTCATAGGCCCTGCGCGGGCCGACCAACCGCATGCCGGCCTTCTCCAGCACGCGGACCGAGGCCGCGTTCTCTGCCTTGACCGTCGCCACCACGCGCTCCATGCCCAGCGGGCCGAAGGCGGCGCGCAGGCTCGCCACAGCCGCCTCCGTTGCCAGGCCGTGGCCCCAGACCGCCGGCAGGAGCTCGTATCCGAGCTCGACGTCCGGCCCTTTGAGCTCCAGCGGCTGCAGACCGCAGTCGCCGATCAAGCGACCGCTCGAGCGATCCTCGACGGCCCACAGCGACCAGCCGTGGCTGGCCTGGTGGGCGATGTGAAGATGGAGCTCCTCCTCGACGTCCTCGCGCGTGTGCTCGCCGATCCACACCGACACCAGCGGATCCATCCACAGGGCCGCGAGCGCGTCGAGGTCGCCCGCGGTGAGGGCCCGTAGGCGCAGACGCCTGGTCAGGAGCGGCAGCATGGGAATCCTCGCAATGACATCACGGCGCGGCGGCGAACAACCGGCGACACATCACGGCGCGGCGGCGAACAACCGGCGACTCGGGCACATTCGCGCGAGCGCGCATTGGTCGCAGGCGGGCGAGCGCGCGTGGCACGTGCGCCGGCCGTGGCGGAGCAGGTTCACGTGCAGCTCGAGCTCCTGGCCGGGCGGGGTGAGGGCGAGCATCTGGTCGTGGAGCTCCGCGAAGGGCGCGCCCGGACGGAGCAGGTGAAGACGCATGCCCACGCGCGATACGTGGGTGTCTACGGGCACGTCGCGCAGGCCGTAGGCGAACAGCAGCACGCAGGCGGCGGTCTTGCGCCCGACCCCGGGCAGCGACACGAGGTAGTCGCGCGCCTGGGCGAGCGGCACGTCGGGGAGCCAGTCGAGGGACAGCCCCGGGGCCGATCGATCGGCGCGGGCGTCGGACGCCGTGCCGTGGCCGGGCGGCCCGGGCTCGTCTGTGAGCGCCCGCAGGATCGCCTGGATGCGCACGGACTTGACCTTGGAGATCCCGCCCGGGCGAATCGCCTCCTCGACCTCGGCCACGGGCGCGTCGCGCACGTGCTCCCAGGCGAACCTCGTCCCTCCGAAGCGCTCGCGCAGGCGCAGATAGGCGACGTCGCGGTTGCGGTCGTTGGTGGACTGCGAGAGGACGGTGAGCACGAGCTCGGCGATGGGGTGACCGTGGGGGCGCATGAGCGGCACGCCATACACCTCGCGCAGGCGTTCGCGGACCCTCACCACCCGTGCGCGCGTGGGAGGCGTCCAGGGACGGGGCTCGCGGGGCACCGCCTCACGGTATCCGCCTCGGCACCTGCGGATATCCTCGCCCGGTGCCCGCGGTGAGCGACCACACCGGCGAGATCGAGATCCCGCCGGCCCCCGGCGAGAAGGGTTTCGGGGAGCATGTCCCGCCGCCGATCTTCTGGCGCAGCGCCCCGCCGCCGGCGGGCGCCGCGGACGGCGTCGGGGAGTGGGGCGACGGGGCAGTGCCGCTGTACATCCACGGCGTGCCGAGCAACAGCGACGAATGGATCGCCCCGCACGTGCACCATGCGAGCCGCCCGGCCTGGCGGCGCTGGTGGCGGTCCAAGCGCCCCGACGACGAGTGGGACGAGCCGCCCCCCTACGAGCAGGGCTTCCTGGAGCAGAGCGGGGGGCTGGCGGTCGACCTGCCGGGCTTCGGACGCTCGGGCAAGCCCGGGTTCCTGCGCTACACGATCGACGAGTACGACCGCTTCATCGAGCGCTTCCTGGACGAGCTCGAAGTGGAGCGGGTGAAGCTCGTGGTGCACGACTGGGGAGCGGTCGGGCTGGCGTTCGCCCAGCGCCTGCCCGAGCGGGTGGAGCGCCTGGTGATCATCAACGCGGTGCCCTTCCTGCCCGGCTATCGCTGGCACCGTACGGCCCGCGTGTGGCGCACCCCCGGGCTGGGCGAGCTGGCGATGGGCGCCACCAACGACTACACCACGCGAGTCCTCTCGCAGGAGTCCAACGTGGCACCGGGACCGATGCCCGGGGCCTGGCGCGACAGCGTGCTCGAGCACTTCGACCAGGGCACCCAGCGGGCGATCCTGCGCCTCTACCGCAGCTCCCCGCCGGAGGTGCTCGAGGCGGCGGGGCGCCGGCTGGGGGTGCTGGCGATGCCGGCGCTCGTCGTGTGGGGCATGCGTGACCCGTACATCCCAGCCCGCTTCGGCCGCGACTACGCGGACGCGCTGCCGGACGCAGAGCTGCTCGAGCTCCCCGACGCCGGTCACTGGCCCTGGATCGACCAACCAGAGCTGATCGGGCGGGTCCTCGACTTCCTGAGCTCGGCGTGAGCGAGCTCACCTCCGGGCTGAATGCATCGGCGCTGGCGAGCGGGCGCCCGCCGCGCGTGAGCTCGCCCTCCGGCGGGGAGGCCGGCAGTCTGCGTGGATCAGTACGGCGAGTGCCCGCCTGGGCGATCACGGCGGTGGCGGCGGTCGTGTACGTGATCGCCGCGCCGCCCAGTCCCGATCTGGCCGCGGCCAGCTATCGCAGCAGCCTGTTCTCCAGCGTGGGCTTCTCCCTGTGGGACAACTCCTGGTACGGCGGCCACCACCTGCCGGCGTACTCGGTGCTGGCTCCCGGCCTGGGCGCCCTGATCGGGCCCCAACCGCTGGCGGCGATCTCGATGGTGATCGCCACGGCCCTGTTCACGGCCCTGGTGGACGGCTGCTTCCCCGCGCGGGCGGTGCGTATCGGCGCCGTCTGGTTTGCGATCGGCGCGTCCATCGCGCTGCTCTCGAGCCGCGTGCCGTTCGACCTCGGCCTGGCCGTCGGCCTGGGCGCGCTGTTGGCGGTGCGCCGCGGGCACCGGTGGAGCGCGCTCGCCCTGTGCGTCCTGTGCGCGCTGGCCAGCCCGGTGGCGGGCGCGTTCCTGGCGCTGGCGCTCCTGACGTGGACGCTGGTCGGCCCGGATCGGTGGTGGCCGGCGGCGCTCACCGTCGCCGCGCTCGCTCCGATCGCGCTGCTCACGCTGGCGTTCCCGGAAGGGGGCACGCAGCCGTTCGTGGCCTCCGCGTTCTATCCGGCGCTCGCCGGCGTGGTGGCGATCGGCCTGCTGATCGAACCACAGGAGCGCCTGCTGCGCGTCGGCGCGGCGCTGTATGCGCTGGTGCTGATCGGCGCCTACGTGGTGCCCACGGCGGTGGGCGGGAACGCCGACCGCCTGGGCGCGCTGATGGCCGGACCGGTGGCGGCGTGCGCGCTCGCGTGCGCCTCGCGCTGGCGCCAGCGCGCGCTGATCGTGCTCGCTCCGTTCCTGTTCTACTGGCAGGCGAACGCGCCCGTGGCCGACTTCGCGGCGGCGGCGTCCGACCCGTCCGTGAACGCCTCCTACTACGCGCCGCTGCTCGGCGAGCTGCGCGCGCTCGGCATGGGCTACGGCGGGCGCCCCGCGCGCATCGAGGTGGTGGCCACAGCCAACCACTGGGAGGCCCGCTGGCTGGCGCCGCACGTGATGATCGCCCGCGGCTGGGAGCGCCAGCTGGACGTGTACCGCAACGGCCTGTTCTACGAAGGCGCGCCGCTCACGGGCGCCCGCTACCGCTCGTGGCTCGACGCGCAGGCGATCTCCTACGTCGCGCTCCCGGACGCCCCGCTCGACTACTCGGCGAAGTCCGAGGCGCGCCTGGTGCGCTCGGGCACGGCCGGCTACCTGCGCGAAGTGTGGCGCTCCGCGCACTGGCGCCTGTTCGCGGTGCGCGGCGCGAGCGCGCTCGCGCAGCCCCCGGCGATCCTCACGAGCGTGGGCCATGACTCGTTCACGCTGCGAACGCCGCGCGCGGGGGCGTTCACGGTGCGGCTGCGCTTCACCCCCTACTGGGCGCTGGCCGGCGGGCACGGCTGTGTGAGCAGCGGACCGGAAGGCTGGACGGACGTGCGGGCACGGGGCGCGGGCGCGCTGCACGTGGTGATCGACTTCTCGCTGGCGCGCGTGTTCGACCACGGGGCGCGCTGTCGCTGAGGGACGGAGGTCGCGAGCCCGGAGCATCGACTAGGCTTTGTGATCGATGCTCGCCCGCGCTCGCCTCCTGCAGGCGCGTCTACTGCCACACGGCTGGGTGGATGCGCTGAGGCAGGTCTCGCTCTTCGGCGCCGCGTATCTCGCGTACCGGTTCGTGCGCGGTCTGGTCGAGGGAGACGCCAACGCGGCGTTCGCCCACGCGCGCGACCTGATCACGATCGAGCGCACGCTGCACGTGTTCGTCGAGCCGTCCATCCAGGCGTGGGCGTCGGGCAGCCACTTCCTGATGGTGGTCTCGAGTTGGCTGTACATCAACGCGCAGACGAGCGTCACGATCGCCGCGCTCGTATACCTGTACCTGCGCCACAACCGCAACTTCTACTTCGTGCGCAACATGTTCATGATCGCCATGGCGATCGCCCTGGTCGGCTACGCGATCTTCCCGACGGCGCCGCCGCGCTTCATGCCCGAGTGGGGCTTCATCGACAGCGTCGCCGACTTCACGCACCTGCACGTCACCGCCAAGAGCGCCTCGCTGAACGAGCTGACCAACCTGTACGCGGCGGTACCCTCGATGCACGTGGCGTTCGCGCTGATGATCGGGGGGACGCTCTCGCGCCTGGCGCGCTGGCGGCTGGTGCGCGTCCTGTGGCTGCTGTATCCGCTGCTGATCGCGTTCGTGATCGTGGTGACGGCCAACCACTTCATCATCGACGCATTCCTCGGCGCGCTCACCGCCGCGGTGTCCGCCTACGGCGCGAGCTGGCTGGCACGCGCGCGACCGCAGGCGTGGCGCTTCTCGACCGTCCCCGGCGCGCAGTTGAGCGCCAGCGGCTAGAGGCGCTCGAGCGAGGATGGCACCGCAGCGGCAGCACACCCCCACCAGGCGCACGAGACGCAGCTCCTACCGCGCCTCCGCGCGTGGTACCCGCGCACAGCGCGTGGCGGGCGAACGGCGCGAGCTCGTCCGCAACCGCCTGATCGAGTCGCGCCTGACCCCCAACGCGATCTCGCTGACGGGCTTCGTGCTCAACGTGGTGGCCGCCGTGCTCGTGTGGGAACAGCTGTTCTTCCTCGGCGGGATCGCGTTCATCGTCGGCTCGATCATGGACACGCTCGACGGGCGCTACTCGCGGATGTCGGGCAAGGGCACGCCGTTCGGAGCGTTCCTGGACTCGACCCTCGACCGCATCGAGGAGGGCATCGTGCTGACGGCCGTGGCCGGGTACTTCGCGCTGGAGGGAGACCGGGCGGCGACCGCCGCCGTGGTGGTGGCGGTGCTGGCGTCGCTGATGGTCAGCTACACGCGCGCTCGCGCCGAGGCGCTGGGGGTGGAGTGCAAGGTGGGAATCGCCACCCGCCCGGTGCGCGTGGTGATCCTCGCAATCGGCCTGGTGTTCGCCAAGGGCGCCTCGCTCGGCGACTTCGAGCTGCTGCAGCCGGCCGTGTACGTGCTCGCTGCGCTGAGCGTGATCACTGTGGCCCAGCGCATCTGGCACGTGCGCCGCGAACTGTTGAGGTCCGGGCGCTCGGTGTGACCAGGCGCGCGCGGCGGAGTAGTTAGCTCGAACTTCAGGAAGGACTTCTTTCAATGAGCACACGGAGCAGCACCAACGGCCACGCCGCATCTGGCGCCGCGGCCTCCAAGAACGGCGCCGCGCGCTACCAGTCCGAGAAGGTCCGGGTGGCGATCATCGGCGTGGGCAACTGCGCATGCTCGTTCGTCCAGGGCGTGCACTACTACCGCGACGCGGATCCGGCCGAGCGCGTGCCGGGCCTGATGCACGTCGACCTCGGCGGCTACCACGTGCGCGACATCGAGTTCACGGCCGCGTTCGACGTGGATGCCAAGAAGGTCGGCAAGGACCTCGGCAAGGCGATCTGGGCGGGCGAGAACAACACGATCAAGTTTGCGAAGGTGCCGAAGAGCCTCGGCGTGCCCGTGTACCGCGGCATGACCCACGACGGCCTCGGCAAGTACCTCAAGGAGAAGATCACGAAGGCGCCGGGCGAGACAGCGGACATCGTGAAGATCCTGCGCGACACGCACACCGACGTAGTCGTCTCCTACCTGCCGGTGGGCTCCGAGCAGGCGACCAAGTGGTACGTCGAGCAGGTGCTCGAGGCGGGCTGCGCGTTCGTCAACTGCATACCGGTGTTCATCGCCCGCGAGGACTACTGGGACAGACGCTTCAAAGAGGCCGGGCTCCCGATCGTGGGCGACGACATCAAGTCGCAGGTGGGGGCGACGATCGTGCACCGCACGCTCGCGCGGCTGTTCGCCGAGCGCGGCGTGGAGATCGAGCGGACCTCGCAGCTGAACGTGGGCGGCAACATGGACTTCTACAACATGCTCGAGCGCGAGCGCCTCGAGTCCAAGAAGATCTCCAAGACCAACGCGGTCACCTCGATCATGGATCACGAGCTGCCGGCGAGCGACATCCACGTGGGCCCGTCGGACTACGTGCCGTGGCTGACCGACCGCAAGTGGGCGCACATCCGCGTGGAGGGACAGGCCTTCGGGGACGTGCCGTTGAACCTGGAGCTGAAGCTCGAGGTGTGGGACTCGCCCAACTCCGCGGGCATCGTCACCGACGCGGTGCGCTGCTGCAAGCTGGCGCTCAACCACGGCGTCTCGGGCCAGCTTGACGGACCGTCCTCATACCTGATGAAGTCGCCTCACAACCAGCGCCCGGACGAGCAGGCGCGCCTGGACACGGAGGCGTTCATCGCCGCCTACGGCGGGCGCCCGTCCCCCAAGCCACACTCCGGGCATCCCGCCGCCAAGCCTCGAAAGGTGGCGCAGCACACGGGATAATGGCCGCACCGATGGCCGACTCGTTCGCCATAGCCCACGTCACGCCCTATCCCTGGGAGGCGGAGGACAACGAGGTCAACGACCACGTGCGCCGGGTCGCGGGCGAGCTCTCGCGACGCGGCCACCGGGTGCTCGTGCTCGCCCCCTCGCGCTCGCAGGAGCGCGTGCGCGCCTCCCGCCGCGCGCTGCGCGCGGCGCGCGCCGGCTCCGGCGGAGCGGCGTCGCTGCTCGACGGGACCGACACCGGGACGCCCCGCGTGCTCGCCGTGGGCGAGGTGCTCGAAATCAGGAGCCCCACCCAGCCCGGGGGGCGGGCCGGCAATGCCCGCCGCCGGCCGGCGGCGCTGCCGATCGACGTCAGGCGCACGGTCGAGGAACTGCTGGGCAGCGTGCCGCTCGACTTCGTCCACGTGCACGAGCCGTTCGCCCCGAGCACCTCCGGCGCGGCCCTGCGCCACTCGCGGGCGCTCAACGTCGGCTCCTTCCACTCGCCTGCCGAGCGCCTGCTCTCGACGCTCGTGGCGCGACGCTTCGTGGAGAGCTTCTTCGGTCGCCTGGACGCGCGCGTGGCCAGCCTGCCCGAGACGGCCGAGCTGATGAACCATCACTTCCCGGGCGACTACGAGCTGGTGCGCGACGACGAGGGCGCGGCGGCCGAGCTCGAGCGCATCTACCACCGCCTGGCCGCCCGCCGGCACTCGACCGCCCGGGACCCGACACTCGCCCGCGCGCTGGCGCGACGGCCGCTCATCGACGTCGACCTGCACATGCACACCGATCACTCCTACGACTGCGCCACGCCCGTCGAGGTGCTGCTCGCGAGCGCCGGCGAGCAGGGGCTGGGAGCGATCGCGGTGACCGACCACAACGAGATCTCGGGGGCGCTGGAGGCGCAGGCGCAGGCGGAAAGATCAGGTCCCCACCCACCCCTCCACCCGCCCATGAAGGTGATCGTCGGCGAGGAGGTGAAGACCGCCGGCGAAGGCGAGGTGATCGGCCTGTTCATCGAGGAGCGGATCCCGCGTGGCCTGAGCCTCGCGGACACCGTCGCCGAGATCCACCGCCAGGGCGGGCTCGTGTACGTGCCCCACCCGTTCGACCGCATGCACTCGGTGCCCGACTACGAGCACCTGCTGGAGATCCTCGACGACGTGGACGCGATCGAGGTGTTCAACCCGCGCGTGGCGATCAGCGAGTTCAACGAGGAGGCCGGGCGCTTCGCGGCCAAGTACCGCGTGGCCGCGGGCGCCGGCTCGGACTCCCATGTGGCGCAGGGTCTCGGCTCGGTGCGCATCCGCATGCGCGATTTCGACGGGCCGACAGAGTTCTTGCAGTCGTTGCGCGACGCCGAGATCGTCACCCGCCCGTCCTCGCTGCTGTACGTCCAGGCTTTGAAGTTCCTGCAGACGCGTGCCACGCCGCGCTCGGCGCGCCGGGCGAGCAAGGCCCGCCGGCTGAAGCGGCTTAACCGGGTCCGCAGCGGCCGGGGCGGGCGGGGCGGGCGGGCGCCATTCAAGGGCACTCCCCCTGCGGGAGGGCAGGCTGGGAGGTAGTCCGAGCGAGGTCGCGCAGGCCGGCTGGGAGACCGACTGGGAGACCCGAGGGCCGCAAGTACTGATGCACCGTCAAGGACAAGACAGCGCCCCGTCAAATCCGTCCGGGTCGATGCCCGTAACCGATGACGAGATCCGCGAGAAGTACCTCGAGCGCGCCATCCGCGAGCTCAACACGCTCACCCGCGATCTGCAGGCGTGCCCGCACTGTCCGCGCGGCAACCTGATGCCGGTGCTCGGCTCCGGGCACCCGCAGGCGGACATCATGCTGCTCAAGTACGCCGCGCTGCCATCCGAGGTCGAGGAGGGCGTCGCCTTCTACGGACGCGCGGGCGGCGCGCTGATGAAGTCGCTCAAGCGCCTGTCGATCGACCCGCTGGCCGTGTACGGCACGCTGTGCGTGAAGTGCCCGCTGAGCGACGCCTCCCTGGCGGACTTCGCGTGCATCTCCCGCGTGGTCGAGGAGATCGCGATCGTGCAGCCCAAGATCGTGGTGGTGATGGGAGTCGAGGCGCTGGTGGCGCTCGGCGAGATGGAGATCCCGCTCGCGCGCGAGCTGCACGACACCGTCGGCGAGGTCCAGCAGCTGACGCCCACGATCGACGCGCTGTACGTGCCCAGCATCGACGACTCCCTGGACGAGCAGGACGCCAAGCGCGAGTTCTGGGCGGCGTTCCGCGTGCTCGGCGACTGGTACGCGGCGCAGCCGCCGTACTGAAGGCCGGCGCAGCCGGCCGGTCAACGACGGCAGGATGCCGTCGACACCGTTGATCGCAGGACGGGAGGTCCTGCGGAGCTACAACATCGTCGCTGAGCGTCCACCCACGGCTCGGTGTGGGGACTGTCACCGCCGAGTTCTGTATAACCAAAGTTATACAGAACTTGCAGCGGACATACCCACCCCACCCGCGTCACAGTCCTGTCACATCCCCAGCACGATCTTGCCGAGCTTGCCACCGGCAGCGAACCGCTCGTAGGCGGCGGCGGCCTGCTCGAGCGGGAACTCCTCGGCGACCGGCACGTGCAGATCGCCGGACTCGAACAGCGGCAGCACCTCGTGCTCGACCAGGCGCGCGACGCGCGCTTTGTCCTCGAGCGCTCGGGCGCGGAGCGTCGAGCCGTGGATGCGCGCGCGCTTGCCCATCAGCGCGAGCAGGTTGACCTCGCTCTTGGCGCCCGCGCCGACGCCGATCACGGCGATCCGTCCGCCGCTGGCGAGCGCGCTGAGGTTCTCGGGCATGTTGGGCGCGCCGACCAACTCGATGATCACGTCATACGGGCCGTGCTCGGCGAAGCCCTCGCATGCGATCACCTGGGCCCCGAGCGCCTCGACCTGCCCGCGCAGCTGCTCGTCGCGCACGGTCGCGGTCACCCGTGCCCCGGCCGCGCGCGCGAGCTGGATCGCGGCGGTCCCCACCCCGCCGGCGCCGCCGTGCACGAGCAGGTGCTCGCCCGAGCGCAGCTCTGCCTGCGTGAAGATCGCGTCGTGCGCCGTGGTGAAGACCTCCGGCAGGCCGCCGGCCGCCGGCCAGTCGAGCGCGTCCGGCACGGGCATCAGCACGCGCTCGTGGGCGACGCACAGCTCGGCCTGGGCGCCACCGCCGACGATCGCCATCACGCGGTCGCCCAGCGTGAAGCGCTCAGCGCCCGGCCCGAGCGCCACGACCTCGCCGGCGAACTCCATCCCAGGGATGTCCTGCGGCGAGCCCGCCGGTGCCGGGTACAGCCCGCGCCGCTGCATCATGTCCGCGCCGTTCAGTCCGGCGGCGTGCACGCGCACGAGCACCTCCCCCGCGCCGGACAGGGGATCGGGGTGCTCCTCGATCACGATCTCGTTCTCGCGAATGGTCGCTGCGCGCATCGTGGCGCGCAGCCTATCTTCAGGGCGGGCCGAGGGGCAGCGGCCGGGTGACGGTGGACACGCTCGGCACGGGCGGGCGGGGCGGGCGGTGCTCACTCACTCGAGCAGGCAGGTGTCCTCGTCGGAGTACGCGGGCGCGCACGCGCACACGATGCGCAGCGGCTCCTCGCCGACGTTGAACAGCTTGTGGCGCGCGCCCGGCGGGATCAGCGCGCAGTCGCCCTGCTCGAGAATCCGCTCCTCGCCGTCGATCACCAGCCGCCCGCGTCCGGCGCTGACGAGATACAGCTCCTCGGTCTCGCGGTGCAGGTGCTCGGTCGTTGCGCCGCCCACCGGGACGGTCGCCTCGGCGAGGCTCTGGTTGCACGCGGGCGCCGAAACCGGGCCGGCCCACTCCCGGATCTCGGAGCCGTCGAGCGTGATGAAGGGCTCTATGTCCGTGTACGAGGTGACGTGCATCCCGCGGCCAAGCCTATGCCCTGCCCCGGCTCAGCGCTCGAACAGGGCGACACACTCGATGTGGTGCGTCTGGGGGAACATGTCAACGGGCCGGACCCTGCGCAGAGTCCACCCGGCGGCAACCAGTTCGGCGGCGTTGGGGGCGAGCGTGGTGGGATTGCAGGAGACGTAGACGATGCGCTTGGGCGAGGCGTCGATGATGCGATGGACGACCTTCTTGGACAGACCCGCGCGGGGCGGGTCCACGACCACCACGTCGGGACGCCCGGCCCTGGCGATCAGCTCGGGGAGCGCCAGACGCGTGTCTCCGGCGAAGAAGTGCGCGTTGGTGACGCCGTTGCGGCGTGCCCCGGCGATCGCGTCCGCGACGGCCTGCTCGAGCAGCTCGACGCCCCACAGCTCGCCCGCCCGCGGCGCGAGCGTGAGCGCGATCGTGCCGATCCCGCAGTACAGGTCGTACACGCGCTCCCAACCCTCCAGCGCGGCGTACTCCGCGGCGACCCCATAGAGCAGCTCGGCCATCTCGGTGTTGGTCTGGAAGAACGCGTCCGCGGAGATCAGCAGGTCGAGCTCGCCCAGGCGCTCCGGCAGCTCTGCCTCGCCCCACACGAGCTCGGTCTCGCCGCCGGCGGTGGTCTCGGCGAGGCTGCGCGAACGCGTCCACAAGACGCCGCTGAGACTCTCGCCGAGGCCCTCGCTGAGCGCCGACGCCAGGGCGCCCGCGTCGAGCTCGCCCTCGGTGGTCACGATCCGCACCTGCAGCTTGCCCGTGCGCCGGCCCTCGCGCACCACCAGGTTGCGCAGGCGCGCGCGGCCGTCCGGCGCGGCGGCCGTGCGCTGCCCGCGGTCGGCGCCGGCCTCGGCGGCGGCCCGAGCCTCCCCACGTCCGCGACTGCCACCGCGGTCCCATGCGCTCAGGCCCTCGGCGCGGCACCAGCGGAACGCGATCTGGCGTGCGAGGTTGCCGCGCTCAGAGGCCAGCAGGCAGTCCTCGATGTGCTCTACGCTACCCGCGCCGGCGGAGGCGTGAAAGCCGCACACCAGCTCGGTGGGATGAACAGGATCCCCGCCCGCCCCGCCGCCGCCGCCGCCGCCGCCGCCGAACGAGTACTCGAGCTTGTTGCGATAGCGCCACCGCTGCAGTGCGGGCACGATCTCCTCGAGGAGATAGCCGTCGAGGTGGCCGATCCGCCGCAGCGCCTCATCGACCTGGCCGCGCTTGATCTCGAGCTGATGCTCGTAGGGGATCACCTGCCAGGGGACGCCGGGGTGCGCGGCGGTGGGCGCGAGCCGTTCGGGGCTGGGCTCGAGCACCTCCAGCGTCCGCGCGTGCGCGTAGCTGCGCTTGCGCTTGTGCACCACCGCGCGCACGCGATCCCCGGGGATGGCCCCGGCGACGAACACCACATAGCCGCCGGCATGCGGACGGCCCTCCCCGTCGGCCTCCGATGCCACGTCATGCGGGGCAGGCGGCGTGTCGAGCCGGGCCACGCCCTCGCCGCCGAACGCGAGTGACTCGACCTGCAGCTCCAGCACGTCTCCGCGCTGCGGGCGGGCGGGAGCGTCGAGGTTCGTCATCGCGGCTCGCCGGGCGCGAGCAGCAGCTCCAGCAACGCCTTCTGCGCGTGCCGGCGATTCTCCGCCTGGTCCCAGATGCGCTGGCGCGAGCCGTAGAGCACCTCGGCCGATATCTCCTCGCCCGGATGGGCGGGCAGGTCGTGCATGGCGAACGCATCGGGCGCGGCGGCATCGAGCAGCGCGTCGTCCACGCGATAGCCGGCCAGCGCGCCCCTGCGATGCTCGGCGGTGCTCTCGTCGCCCATGCTCACCCACACGTCTGTGTACACCGCGCGCGCCCCCTCCACGGCCTCGTGCGGGTCGGAATGGAGCGTGACCGTTCCGGCGGCGTCCGCCGGCAGGGGAAGCTGGTCCTCGAGCGTGTACCCCGCGGGCGAGGCGATGGACACGTGCATGCCCGCGAGGGCGCCGAGCAGCGCCAGCGAGCGCGCGACGTTGTTGCCGTCGCCGACGTACGCCGACCGCAGACCCGCCAGCGAGCCGTACGCCTCGCGCAGGGTCATCAGATCGGCGAGCGCCTGGCAGGGGTGGTGGCGGGCGCTCAGCATGTTCACGATCGGCACCGTGCTGTACGCGGCCAGCTCTTCCAGGATGGCGTCGTCCCCGGTGCGCAGGCCCACGGCGGCGACGTGCCGGGAGAGCACCAGCGCGGTGTCGCGCGGCGCCTCCCCGCGCGAGAGCTGGAGCTCGTCGGCGCGCAGCACCACAGCGTGACCGCCGAGCTCGTGGATCCCCACCTCGAATGACACGCGTGTGCGGGTGGAGGGCTTCTCGAAGATCAGCGCAACGCAGCGCCCGGCGAGCGCCTGCGAGGAGAGCGGGGCCCGCTTGAGCTCGAGCGCGCGGTCGAGCAGCGCGTCCAGCTCGGCGGCGGTGAGCTCCGTTCCAGTGAGAAAATGCCGTGGCATGGACGAGCCAGTCTAGGTGTAAGTACCCAGAGGGTTCTAGGCTAGGGTGAGCGGGCCGATGCCGAGACGCTTGTCATCGCTGCTCCTCCTGGGCTGCGTGCTTGCGCTGGTGAGCGCGTGCGGCTCCTCGAGCGCCAGCTCGCCCACCACTGCCACCACCGGTTCGAGCGCCGGCGGGCCGAGCGCGACGGGCACCGGCAAGACCACGGGCACCTCGAGTGGCCCGAGCGAGGGGATCAAGGTCGACAGCACGCCGAAGTTCGCCTCGCCCTCACCCTCCGCGCCGGTGCAGAGCGGGCTCGTTCAGATCGCCTACCGCAACATCGCGATCGACCCGGACACGGTCCGGGTGAAGGCCGGCAGCACGGTCCGCTGGACCAACCACGACTCCACGAACGCGAACGTCACCACCGTCAGCGGCCCGCAGCGCTTCGCCTCGAAGAACTTCGGCGAAGGCGGCACGTTCGAGGTCGAGCTCACCAAGCCCGGGGTGATCCACTACGTGTGCACGCTGTACCCGGTGACGATGAACGGCACGATCGAAGTCGTGGGCTGACCTCTACGGCTCGGCGGTGAAGTCGGCGAGTCCCTCGCTGGAGGTCGAGGCCCGGGCGTAGCGCCGGCGCGGGATGCGGCCTGCTCCGCGCGCCAGCCGGCCCGCGTGCACGGCCGCACGCATCGCCCCGGCCATCCTCACCGGATCCTCCGCCCGCGAGATGGCCGAAGCGACCATCACGGCATCGCAGCCGAGCTCCATCGCCAGCGCCGCGTCGGAGGCGGTGCCGACGCCGGCGTCCAGCACGACGGGGACGTCCACGGCCTCGCGGATGAGGGAGATGTTGTACGGGTTGCGGATGCCCATGCCGCTGCCGATGGGCGAGCCGAGCGGCATCACCGCCGCGCAACCCATGTCGGCCAGGCGCCGCGCCAGCACGGGGTCGTCGGTGGTGTACGGGAGCACCACGAAGCCGTCGTCCACGAGCTCCTCGGCCGCGCGCAGCAGCTCGGGCGCGTCCGGCAGCAGCGTGTCCTCGTCGCCGATCACCTCCAGCTTGACCCAGTCGGTGGCGAACGCCTCGCGTGCCATGCGTGCGGTGATGGCGGCGTCGCGCGCCGTGTGGCAACCGGCGGTGTTGGGGAGCAGTTGCACCCCCGCCTCGCCGAGCACGTCCATCAGCGAGCCTCGTGGTTGGCCGGGGCTGGCATCCATCCGGCGCAGCGCAACCGTCACCAGCTCGGCGCCGCTCGCGGCGATCGCCTCCGCCAGCAGCTCCAGCGACGGAAAGCCGCCCGTCCCCAGCAGCAGCCGCGAGCGCATGTGCCTGCCGGCGATCGTCAGCACATCGCCCGTGGGAACGCTCAGCGAAGAGGCCATCTCGCGATCATCCTCCCTGCATCGCCGTCAGCACCTCCACGTGTGCGTCCTCGGGCAGCGCGTAGGACTCCCAGCCGGCGCGCGGAACGATCTCGCCGTCCACCGCCACCGCCACGCCCCGGGCGCCCGCGTCGAGCCCCAGCCTGCCGAGCACCGCGAGCAGGGTCTCGCCGGCGCACGCGTCCGCACGCTGCCCGTTGAGCACGATCACGTGACGGGCTCCACGGCCTCGGTCACCTGCGCAGGCTCCGCGGCCTCCCCGCGTTCCGCGTGGATCGGCCCCGGCGCGGCCCGCTCGGCCGGTGTACGAAATCGCTCCGGCGAGCACACGGACAGGAGCGGGCTCGCCTCGCCGCCGGCGAGCAGCCCGACCACCAGCTCGGCGGTGAGCGGGGCGAGCAGGATGCCGTTGCGATAGTGACCGGTGGCCCACACCAACCCGTGGGCGTCGCCGGGACCGACGAGGGGGACGTTGTCGGGGGTTCCCGGCCGCAGGCCCACGGACAGCTCCTCGATGTGCAGCTCGGTGATGCCGGGCACGAGCTCGTGGGCGTCCCGCAGCAGCTCGTACACGCCGCCGGCGGTGGGCGCGAGCTCGAAGCCGCGCTCCTCGACGGTGGCCCCGAGCACGTAGGCGCCGTCCTCGCGGGGGACGAGATAGCCGCCGCGGAAGCGGAGCACGCGCGCGAGCAGCCCCGGGCCGGCGGGATCGCGCAGGCGCAGGATCTGGCCCTTGACCGGCCGCACGGGCACGCCCGCGCCCGCCCATGGTCCCTGGATGTGCTCGCTCCACGGACCGGCGGCGAGCACGACCTGGCCGGCGGGGACGGTGGAGCCGTCGACGAGGGTGACGCCCGTGACCCGTGCCCGCGGGCCGCTGCGCCCGGAGGCGGGGTCCCGCGCGTGCTCGGCGGGTCCGCCCTCGAGCTCGACGCGAGCCACGGACGCATGCTCGCGCACCTCGACGCCCGCTGACCTGCACGCGCGCTCGAGCGCGGCGAGCGCCAGGCGAGGATCGACCGAGTGATCGTCGGGGGCCTCGAGCGCGAGGCGCACGGTGGGCGCCAGCGCGGGCTCGAGCTCGCGCGCCTGGCTCGCGCGCAGGCGTCTGACGGCCAGCCCCAGCGAGCGGCGCAGCTCGAGTTGGCGCTCGAGCTCGCGCGCGTCATCCTCGTCGCGGGCCGCCACCAGCGTTCCCGTCGCCATCAGCCCGACGGCCACGCCGGTGCGCTCTTCCAGCTCACGGGCGAACGCGGGCCACATGGCCGCCGAGCACAGCCCCAGCTCCAGCACGCGCCGCCCGCCCTCGCCGAACTCGACCTCGGCGACCGGGGCGAGCATCCCGGCTGCCACGCGCGAGGTGCCCCACCCGACGCGGTCGCGCTCGAGCACCACAACCGACATCCCCGCCTGGCGCGCGCGCCAGGCGATCGCCAGGCCGATGATGCCGCCGCCGACGATCACCACGTCCACTCGGTCGTACTCGGACATTGTCGATGATGCTAGCCCCCGCCGACCGTCCGGTGCCCTCGATCGGGCATCGAGCGGCGGCCACGGGCCTGCCAGACTGCGCACGTGATGAACGGCTCAGACACAGGCTCCGAGCGCCGCGCGCGGCTTGCGGCGGCGCGGCTGTATCTGGTGTGCGGCGCCGACCCGGACGGGCGCGAGCTGCCGGACCTGCTGCGGGGCGCGGTCGCGGGCGGGGTGGACATCGTGCAATTGCGCGAGAAGCACCTGCCCGACGACCAGCTCACGGCCGTGGCGGACGCGATGCGCGCGTTGTGCGAGCGGCTGGGGGCGCTGCTGATCGTCAACGACCGCCCGTGGGTGGCGCGCGACGCGGGCGCGGACGGAGTTCACGTGGGACAGGAGGACATGCCCGCGGCGGAGGTCCGCGAGCTGCTCGGCCCAGAGATGCTGATCGGCGTGTCCACGCACTCGCCTGAGCAGATCGACGCGATCGACGCGAGCGTCGTGGACTACATCGGCGTGGGCCCCATCCACGAGACGCCCACCAAGCCCGGACGGGCGGCCGTGGGCCTGGAGCTGATCCGCTACGCGGCCGCCCACGCCCCGGTGCCGTTCTTCGCGATCGGGGGCCTGGACGCGGGCAACCTGGACGAGGCGCTGGACGCCGGCGCGGAGTGCGTGTGCGTCCTGCGGGCGATCGCCGGCGCCGAGGATTTCGAGTTGGCGGCGCGCGCCCTGCGCGATCGGCTCGACGCCCACGGCGCGGAGGCCTAGCTCGATGGCGGACGGCGGCGGGAATGCCGGGAAGGCCGGGCCGACTCGCGACGAGCGCGAAGCGCAGGCCCGCGCGGCGCTCCAGCCGCTGGGCCCGGACGAGCGCCCCGCCGCGCTGCTCGCGGCCGTGGCGGTGTGCGCGCTGCTGGCGGTGGGCGTGCTCGTCGGCGGGCTGACCGTCCACGACCTCGCGAGCCGCGGCGGCTCGCTCCCGGGCGCGATCTTCCTGACGGGGGTCTTCGCGGTGCTGGCGGTGGGCATCTACCAGCGCCGCTATCTGGCGGTGCTGGCGTTCGAGGCGCTGCTCGCCTTTCAGGTGATCGTCACCTCGCTCGCCCTGGTGGTCGCGGCCACCATCAAAGCGGCCGCCTTCTGCGTGCTCGCGATCGGACTCGGCGGCTGGCTGTTCTGGAAGCTGGTGCGGGTGATGGGGCGGATACAGGCGGGGGAACGCTCGCCGCCTTCGATAGGCTCACGCGGCGATGGCTGAGAGCTCCTACGACACGATCGTGATCGGCTCCGGGCCGGGGGGCTACGTGGCGGCGATCCGGGCGGCGCAGTTGGGCCAGCGCACGGCGGTGGTGGAGCGCGACAAGATCGGCGGTCGCTGCCTGAACTACGCGTGTATTCCTGCCAAGGCGGTGCTGCGCTCGGCCGACCTGGTGTCGGAGATCCGCGAGAGCGAGGAGCTCGGCGTGAAGGTGAGCGGCGTGGAGATCGACTATCCCGCCATTCAGGCGCGCCGCGAGAAGGTGGTGCACACGCTCACCTCGGGGGTGGGGGGCCTGTTCAAGAAAGACGGCATCGACGTCCTGGACGGCAGCGGCAGGCTGACCGCGGACGGGGACGTGCGCGTGGAGATGTTCGACTCGGAGCCCCAGACGATCACCGCGGGCAACGTGATCCTCGCCACGGGCTCGGTGCCGCGGGCGATTCCCGGGGTGGCGTTCGGCGGGCGGGTGATCGGGACCGAGGAGGCGTGGGCGCTGGCGCAGGTGCCGGCCCGCCTGGCGGTGGTGGGCGCGGGCGCGTCGGGCACGGAGATCGCCTCGGCGTTCGCGCGTCTGGGCAGCGAGGTGCTGCTGCTGGAGGCGCTCGAGCGGGTGCTGCCGACCGAGGACGCGGACATCTCGCGCCTGGTCGAGCGCGGGCTCAAGCGCCAGGGGATAGCCGTGCACACGGGCACCCCGGCGACCGACGTGAGCGCGGGCGAGACGAGCGTGACGTTCTCCTACGGCGGGGACGCCGCCGCGGAGGTGGACTACCTGGTGATCGCCGCGGGGCGCGGCGCTGACGTCGAGGGCCTGGGGCTGGCGGAGGCGGGCGTGCAGCTCGACGAGCGCGGCCTCGTGCAGGTGGACGGCGCGCTGCGAACGACCCGCGCGGGCGTGTACGCGATCGGCGACCTCGTGCCCGGCCCGGCGCTCGCCCACAAGGCATCCGACGAGGGCGTGATCGCCGCCGAGGACATCGCGGGGCGCCCCACCCACCCGATCTCCCATGTGGACATCCCCCGCGCCACCTTCTGCACGCCGAACGTGGGCTCGTTCGGGCTGACCGAGGCGCAGGCGCGCGAGCAGGGCTACGAGGTGGTGGTCGGCAAGGCGAAATACGGGGCCGTGGGCGGCGGGGTGGTGTACGGCGATCCGGGCGGCCTGGTGAAGGTGGTGGGCGAGTCGAGGTACGGCGAGCTGCTCGGCGGGCACATCGTCGGCTCGCGCGCCACCGAGCTGATCCAGGAGCTGGTCAACGTGCGCGCACTCGAGGGCGGCTTCCCCGAGCTGGCCCGCATCATCCACGGGCATCCGACCCTGTCGGAGGCGGTGATGGAAGCCGGGCGCGCCGCCGACGGCTGGATGATCCACGCCTGAGGCCGGCCACCAGCGGCGTCAGACGCCCGCCTGGGGCTTGGCGACTAATCTCGGCGACGTGCCCACCCCGGCCGCCTTCTACTTCGACCTCGCCAGCCCGCTGGCTTATCTGGCGGCCGAGCGCATCCTGCAGGTGTTCTCGAGCGCGGCCGGGGTGGGCTCTGTCGAATGGCGGCCGGTGCTCGCGGGCGACCTCGACGGCGCGCAGACGTTCGACTCGTTTCGGTGCGCCGAGGAGCGGGATGCCTCCCGCGAGGACGTCGAGCGGCGGGCCGCGGCGCTCGGCCTGCAGCCGCTGCGGTGGCCGCAGCCATTCCCGTTCGACAGCTCGCTGGCGATGCGGGTGGCGACATACGCGGCGTCGATCGGCCGTGCCATCCCGTTCGCGCAGGCGGCGTTCCGGCAGGCGTTCGCCGGTGGGCACTCGCTCGCGGACCCCGACTACGTGCTGATCGCGGCGGCGGCGTGCGAGATGCACCCGCGGGCGGTGCTCCAGGGCGCCGAGCTCGACACGGTGGCCCAGAGGCTGGCGAGCACGACGGCGGGGGCGCGCGCGGCGGGCGTGGTGGAGGTGCCGGCGGTGCTGGTGGGCAAAGAGGTGTTCCACGGCGAGCGTGAGCTCGAGCGAGCCGCCGCCCACGTGCGTGACGGGCACCTGGATGCGGGAGACGGCGGCGACAGCGATGTTGTAGTACGCGACGACATGGCCCGCGCGAGCGACGCCGGCCCGAACGCGCCGACCGACCACGCGGGAGCGGCACCGCGGTGAAGGCCGGCCACGCCTACCGCCTGATCGTCACCCGCGGGGGACGCGCCCCGGCGGTACTGGCGGACCCGGCGCGGGTGGACCACATCGAGGTGGTGGAGATCGACAGCGGCGAGGTGGTGCTCTACTGGGACCGCTCGCCGCAGCCGGCGAGCAAGCTCGCACGAGAGTTGCGGGAGGATCTGGCGCGGCTGCAGGCCGAGGACTTCATCGCGCGCTGGAGTACGGTGGAGCACTGATGGCGAGCACGCCAGAGCCAGCCCCGCCCGATCCCGTCCGATCGGATCCCACCACCGGACCCGCCACGCCGGCGCGAGCGCTGCCCGACCCGCAGCGGGCGCGCGAGTGGCTCGAGACGATGACGCTGATCCGCCGCTTCGAGGAGCGCGCCGGGGAGATGTATGCGCGGGCGAAGGTGGGGGGCTTCCTGCACCTGTCGATCGGCGAGGAGGCGACGATCGTGGGCAGCGCGCGGGCGCTGCGGGACGAGGACTACCTGATCTCGACGTATCGCTCCCACGGCCACGCGCTCGTGCGGGGGACGCCGCCGGGGAACGTGATGGCGGAGCTGTTCGGGCGGGTTGACGGCTGCTCGCACGGGCACGGCGGCTCGATGCACATGTTCGACCTCTCGCGCCGGTTCATGGGCGGCTACGGGATCGTGGGCGGGAACCTGCCGATCGCGGCGGGCATCGCCCTGGCGAGCGTCCAGAAGGGCACGGAGGAGGTGACGCTGTGCACGTTCGGCGACGGCGCCTCCAACCAGGGGACGTTCGGCGAGACGCTCAACCTGGCGGCGCTGTGGAAGCTGCCGGTGGTGTTCATGGTGACCAACAACCAGTTCGGCATGGGCACGGCGCTGCGGCGCCACTCGGCGGTCACCGACCTGCAGCGCAAGGGCGAGAGCCTCGGGGTGCCGGGGATGCGGTGCGACGGCATGGACGTGCTGGACACGCACGCGGTGGTGGCCGAGGCGGTGGAGCGCGTACGGACGGACCGCCGCCCGGTGCTGGTGGAGGCCGTCACCTATCGCTTCCGCGGCCACTCGATGGCGGACCCCGAGCAGTACCGCACGAAGGAGGAGGTGGCCCGCTGGCGCGAGCGGGACCCGCTGCCGGCGTTCGCGCAACTGCTGATCACCGAGGGCGTGATCGACGGGGCGGACGTCGAGCGCATCGACGGGGAGGCCACGGCGCGCGTGGATGCGGCGGTGGAGTTCGCGGAGAGCTCGCCGTTCCCGGCGCCGGAGTCGCTGTACGACGACGTGTACGTGCTCCCCCGCTCGGGGACGGGCGAGATCGAGGTGCGGGGCGTGTACTCGGTGCAGACCGCCGAGGACCTGTCCCGGGCGGCCGGCCAGCGCGACGGCGCTGACGGCGCGGACGGCGACGGCGCCACGGCGGCCGCCAACGACGAGATCCCCCAGCAGTTGACGGATGCGCTGGCGGCCAGCGAGGAGGGCCGCGAACACCCCGAGGAGGTGCCGTGATGGCGGAGATGCGCTACCGGGAGGCGCTGAACGGGGCGTTGCGGGAGGAGCTCTCGCGGGACGAGCGGGTGGTGTTGATGGGCGAGGACATCGGGGTGTTCGGCGGCGCGTTCAAGGTCACCGAGGGGCTGCTGGCGGAGTTCGGCGAGGATCGCGTGCGCGACACGCCGATCTCGGAGAACACGATCGTGGGGGTGGGGGTGGGCGCGGCGATGACCGGCCTGCGCCCGGTGGTGGAGCTGATGACGATCAACTTCGCGCTGCTGGCGTTCGACCAGATCGTCAACCATGCGGCTCACATCCACTACATGTTCGGCGGGCAGGCGAGGGTGCCGCTGGTGGTGCGCATGCCCCAGGGCGCGGGCCATCAGCTCGGCCCGACCCACTCGCACTGCATGGAGGCGCTGTTCCTGCACGTCCCCGGCCTGCTCGTGGCGGTGCCGGCGACGGCGGCCGATGCGAAGGGCCTGTTGAAGACGGCCATCCGCGACGAGAACCCGGTGATCTTCATCGAGCACGAGTCGCTGTACGGGGTGCGCGGAGAGGTGCCCGACGACCCCGACCACCTCGTCCACTTCGGCCAGGCCCGGGTGGCCCGCGAGGGCGGGGACGTGACCGTGGTGGGGGTCTCGCGGATGGCACGGACGGCGGAGCGGGCAGCCGCCACGCTGTCCTCCGAGCACAGCGTGGAGGCCGAGGTGATCGACCCGCGCACGCTGCGCCCGCTGGACCTGGACACGATCCTGCGCTCGGTGGCGAAGACCAACCGGTGCGTGATCGTGGAGGAGGGCTGGCCGCACGGCGGCGTGGGCGCGAACCTGGCGGCGCTGATCGGCGAACAGGCCTTCGACGATCTCGACGCGCCGGTGCGACGGGTGACCGGAGCGGACGTGCCGATGCCGTACTCGAAGCCGCTGGAGGATCTCGCCTACCCGCACGAGGCGCAGGTGGTGGACGCGGTGCTGGCGACCCTCGACCTCAATCGAGTGCCCACCCACCCCGAGGCCGCCTGATGGCGGACATCGTGATGCCGCGGCTGTCGGACACGATGGAGGAGGGCACGATCCTGCGCTGGCTGAAGGACGACGGCGCGGAGGTGGCCCGCGGCGAGGAGCTGGTGGAGATCGAGACGGACAAGGCGACCATGACCTACGAGTCAGACCAGGCGGGGGTGCTGGAGATCCTGGCCGCGGTGGGCGACTCGCTGGCGGTGGGCGAGGTGATCGCCCGGGTGGGCGCAGCGGACGCCACCGACGGCGCGGGCAGTGGACCTGCGCGGGGAGATGCGGCAGAAGATGCGGCAGGAGATGCGGCAAGAGATCTTGAGGGGCCGGCCCCCGGGGGGCCGGGAGGGGTGAGCGCGCGGGCTGCGAGCGCGCCGGCCCGTGGGTCAGACGCGCCGGTGGCGTCTCCCGCGGGGGCGTCGGGCGAGACAGGGGCGGCGCAGGAGCGGGTGAAGGCCTCGCCGCTGGCGCGGCGGATCGCGAGCGAGAACGGCGTGGACCTGCGGGCGGTGAGCGGCAGCGGGCCGGGCGGGCGGATCGTGAAGGCGGACGTGGTGGGGGCGCCCGCGGGCCGCGCGGCAGAGACGCCCGCGCCGGCGGGCACGACGGCGGGCTCGGCGGCGACGGGCTCCGTGCCTGGGGGCCCGGCGCCTGCGAGCGCCGCGACGGCGGGCGACCGTGGCGCCGGGGCGCCGGCTCGCGTGTCGCCGGCGAGCCTCGAGGGTGTGACCACGGCCAAGGGCAATGCCACGGAGGTGGAGCTGACGCGGACGCAGCAGACGGTCGCGCGGCGGATGGCCGAGTCCAAGGCAACGATCCCCGACTTCACGCTCCAGATCGAGGTGGACATGGAGGCGTGCGTGACGCTCCGCACCCAGCTCAAGCAGCTCTCGGCGCCGCGCGGCGGCGGCGAGGAACCGTCCGACGCGTCCGACGCGCCCGACGCGCGCGCACATGACGTGCCGACGTACAACGACATGGTGGTGAAGGCGGCGGCGCTGGCGCTGCGCGAGCATCCGCACGCGAACGGGAGCTACCGCGACGGTCGCGTGCAGGTGTACTCGCGGGTGAACGTGGGCGTGGCGGTGGCCGCTGAGGGGGCGCTGGTGGTGCCGACGGTGTTCGACGCGGATGAGAAGTCCCTCGGCGAGATCGCACGCGAGGCGCGGACGCTCGCCGCGCGGGTGCGCTCCGGCGAGATCACCCCCCCGGAGCTCGGCGGCGGCACGTTCACGGTGTCCAACCTCGGCATGTACGGCATCCGCAGCTTCACCGCCATCATCAACCCGCCCCAGGCCGGGATCCTGTCGGTTGGCGCGCTGGGCCCGCGGGCGGTGGTGCGAGCGGGCGAGGTGGTGGCGCGCAACACGATGACGCTGGTGCTCGCGTGCGACCACCGCATCCTGTACGGCGCCGAAGCCGCCCAGTTCCTGGCTCGCATCCGTGAGCTGCTCGAGGCGCCCGCGGCCCTCACGCTTTGAGGTCCGAGGGGATCACCCGCGGGGCGGCGCTCGCGCTGGCGGGAGTGCTAGTGCTCGAGCTCGCGTTGCTGGCCGCGTGGCAGCGCAACGGCTACTGGGACTTCTCGGACGGCGTGTACGCCGAGACGGCCCGCGTGCTCCTGCACGGTCACAGCCTGTACACCGACACGGCCGCCGCCCAGCCCCCGCCCGTGTACCTGCTCGGGGCGCTCCTGCTCGCGATCCACGACGGGCTCGGATCGCTGCGCGCGGGGCTGGCGCTCCTCGAGCTGGCGACCGCGGCGCTGGTGGCGTTGAGCGTGTGGCGGCTGTGCGGTCGCGGTCGCGTGGCGCTCGCCGCGGGCGTGCTCGCGCCGCTCCTGCCGATCACGCTCCACGAGCACGCGCAGCTGCTGCCCGAGACGCTGGCCGCGCCGCTGGTGATGGGCGGCGCCCTGTGGTGTGCGCGCCGTGAGCGGGCATACGCCGGGGGCGCGATGCTGGCGCTTGCGGCGGCGTGCAAGCTCGCGTTCGTCGTGCCCGCGCTCGCGGTCGTGCTCGTTGCGGCCGCGCGGCGGCGAGCGCTCGCCGGCTTCGCGCTCGCGGGCGTCGCGCTCGTCCTCGCGGCTCTCGCGGTGTTCGGCACCGCGCTGTGGCGCGAGGCCGTGCGGGCGCAGCTGCAGGTGGGCAGCGCGTCCGTGCACTACGTCGCCCAGCTGCTCGCCCAGGCTGCCTGGAACGAGCTGCCGCTCCTCGCCGGCGCCGCGGCGGCGCTGGCGCTTGCACACGAGGCGCGCGAGCGCCAGCTCCTGCGGACGCTCGCCGCGGCCGCCGCCGGGGGCCTCGCACTCGGGCTCACCCTGTTCAAGAGCGGCTCCTACATCGACGTGTTCGTGGTCGCCGAGCCGCCCCTGCTCGCGCTCGCCGCCTGCGGCGCCGTGTGGGCGTGGGAGCGCGGCAGGGCACGGTGGCTCGTGGCCCTGCTGGGGGCGCTGCTCGCCGCCCAGTCGCTGTCGTTGCTGATCGCACCCGGCGACCCCGTGATCGCCCGCCGCCCGCTCGCCCATTCGGGCCTGGAATACGTGCTCTCGCCCGCCGCCGTTACGCGCGCCGTGGCCGTCGCACGCCGATGCCCGCCGGGGGTCGCCTACAGCGGCCAGCCCTACCTCGCGTTCGTCTCCCGCCGCGCCATGCCCGGCGATCAGCCGGACCTGTTCATCATCGCCCACGCCCCCCTCGACGCTCCCTTCGCCCGGCGCGCCACCGCCGATCAGCCGCGCTGCCCGGGCTAGCGCACGCACCCCTCGCCAGGCGGGCCGCCGCCGATCAGCCGCGCCGCCCGGGCTAGCGCACGTCGCTGTGAGCCTTGCTTGGTGGGCTGGCCGGGCCTATCACGCGTATTTCACGAACAGCGTCAGCTTGTAGGTGCCGTTGAGCTGCCCGGTCTTGACGCGCACCTGGAAGCCGAAGCCCTGGACTTTGACACCAGCCGCGACCACTTTGGCACGGCCCTTGGTGATCTGGCCGACGTTGTGGGGCTGATGCGGGAAGGGGTCGACGAGGTTGTCCTCGCGCACGCTGAAGCCGGGGCCGCTCAGCACGTAACCGGCGTCTTCGAGGGTGGTCGCTTTGCCCGGCAGCGCGTACGTCGTGGTGGCGTTCGACTTGAGCGTGAATGTCCGCTTGAGCGTCACCGTGCCGGCGGCGGCCAGCGGCACCGACACGCCGCAGGCACAAACGATGACGACGAGCACTGCGAGCAACCTGCGCATGACCGACCTCCTGGGTGATTGGGCTGGCGTCCGGCTCGCTCCTGCCGGCGCGAGCAGCGACCGGAGCGAGCGAGGGCTCGCTCGCGATTGGCGCGCGAGCCACGCCGGCGATGGTACGCCCATGCTCCCGACAACGATGGCTGCTGGTCACGCACCCCGCGCCCCGTGCCACCGTGCCCGAGCGACCACGCCGCTAGGCTGAGACAGCAGACACATGAGCGACGCCGATCAGCGACCAAGCGCGAGCGATGAGATCTGGGTGTGCCAGCTCGGCACCGTCGCCTACGGCGACGCGCTCGCCGTCCAGGAGACGATCCGCGCGCGGCGCCAGGCCGGCGAGCTGCCGGACACGCTGCTGCTGCTCGAGCACCCACCGGTGTACACGCGCGGGCGGCGCTCCGGCGCGGAGGACCTGCCCTTCGGCGAGGACTTCTACCGCGCCAGGGGCATCGACGTGTTCGACACCGATCGCGGCGGCAAGCTCACCTACCACGGCCCCGGCCAGCTCGTCGGCTATCCGATCATGGGCATCGAGGATGTCGGGCGCTACCTGCGCGCGATGGAAGGCGCGATCGTGGCCGCCCTCGCCGAGCAGGGTATTCCCGCCCGCTCGCGCCACCGCGAGGGCATCGAGTACACCGGCGTGTGGGTCGAGGACCGCAAGATCGCCTCCATCGGCGTGCACGTCTCGCGCGGCGTCACCACCCACGGCTTCGCCGTCAACGTCGAGAACGACCTCGACCCGTTCTCCTGGGTGACCGCCTGCGGGCTGCCCGACGTGACCATGACATCGATCGCCCGCGAGCTCGCCGCGGCCCCCTCCGATCGCTCGCTCCCGTGCTTTCGCAAGCGCATGGCCTACGCCTTCTCCCGCGCGCACGGTCGGCGCCAGCGCCTGGTCTCTGCGCACCGCCTCGGCATCGCAACCACGAACTCCATCTCAATAAAAGCCGTCTCTGCACCGACGGTCGAGCCGGTGCCGGCATGAGCGGGACGGGCGCCACTCGCTCCCGCGCCAACCCCGGAGGCATGGACGTGCTCAGCGTGCTCGGCTCCGACGTGCGGCCCCTGCGCGAGCGCAAGCCTCCGTGGTTCAAGGTCCCGCCCCCAGGCGGGCAGCGCTACCGCGAGCTGACCGAGCTGATCCGCTCGGAGAACCTCCACACCGTCTGCCAGGAGGCCGCCTGCCCGAACGTGGGCGAGTGCTGGGAGCGCGGCACCGCCACGTTCATGATCCTCGGCGACACCTGCACGCGCCGCTGCGGCTTCTGCAACGTGAAGACCGGCAGGCCCACGTGGAACGACCCGCTCGAGCCGGCCCGGGTGGCCCGCTCGATCGCCCGCATGGGGCTGCGCCACGCGGTCATCACCTCCGTCGACCGCGACGATCTCCCCGACAAGGGCGCCTCCGCGTTCGTGGGCGTCATCCGCCAGGTCCGCCGCCAGGCGCCCGGCTGTCAGATCGAGGTCCTCACCCCCGACTTCCAGGGCCAGGAGATGCCGCTCGCCAAGGTCATCGCCGAGCGCCCCGACGTGTTCAACCACAACGTCGAGGTCGTCCCCCGGCTGTATCCGCTCGCCCGCCGCGGCTCCCAGTTCAAGCGTTCGTGTCGCGTGCTCCGTCTCGCCCGCGAGCTCGGCGGCGATCAGGTGGTGACGAAGTCCGGGCTGATGGTCGGACTCGGCGAGACCCACGAGGAGCTCGTGGACGCGTTCGGTGCCCTTCGCGAGCACGGCGTGCGGGTGCTCACCGTCGGTCAGTACCTGCGCCCCTCCGAGCGCCACCTGCCCGTCGTGCGCTACTGGCACCCGGACGAGTTCGCCGCGCTCGAGCACGCTGCCTACGCGCTCGGCTTCGACCACGTGGCCGCCGGCCCGCTCGTGCGCTCCTCCTACCACGCCGACCAGCACGTGCCGCAGGCGAGCGACGGCGAAGGGCCGCTGGCGGCCGGCGGCCGCGACGGGGAGCTCGCCGCGCGGGTGTAGGGAGCGCTCGGAGGTGGGCACCCCGCTGCTCGCCCGTTGCTGTTAGCGTTGCCTCGCGTGCGGGGGGCACCGGCGACAGCACTCGCAGTGATCGTGGCGCTAGTCTGCGTCGCCGCCGACGGCGCCTCGGCGGAAACCATCACCGTCACCAACCTCAACGACAGCGGCGCCGGCTCACTGCGAGAGGCGCTCAGCCAGGCCGCGAGCGGCGCCACGATCATCGTGCCCGCGGGCACGATCTTCCTCACCAGTGGGCCCCTCGTGATCGACAAGTCGCTGACCATCGACGGCGCCGGCTCGAGCGCGACCGCCCTCAGCGGCGACATGAAATCACGGGTAGTCGAAGTGAGCGGCGCGGCCGTCGCGGCGACGATCTCGGGGGTGCAGATCATCGAAGGCAAGCCGGCACCGGTGGAAGACAAAGCGGACCACACCTTCGAAGTGTTCGGTGGCGGCGTATCCGTCGCAGGCGCCAGCCTCACACTCTCCCACGTGCTCGTCACCGAGAACGAAGCGAACACCAACGGTGAAACGGGAGGCATATCCGAAGGCGGGGGTGTGTATGCGAGCGCTGAAAGCAGCCTCACGCTGCTCGACACGCTCGTCTCGGACAACGGCGCGCTCGCCGAAGGCGGCGTCCACGACGGCGGCGTAGCCGAGGGCGGGGGGATCGCGGCCAGGGGCAGGCTCACCATCCGCGGGGGCGCGATCGAAGGCAATACCAGCGATGCCTCCGGTACCGAAAGCGCAACGCTCGCCGAAGCCGGGGGCGTGGCGTTCGTGGAATTCGCCGAAACGCAGACCGCCACGATCGAAGACGCCTCGATCACCGGCAACGAGGTCATCGACAGCGGCCTAGGGGCCGCGACCGGCGGTGGAGATGCCCAGGGTGGGGGCATGCTCCTCGTGGACGGTGCCTCGGTGACACTCGCCGACGACACCGTGACCGACAACTCGGCGATCGCCGACGGCGGCTCGGACGCCGAAGGAGGATTCGCCAGCGGCGGGGGGATGATCCTCGCCGAGTCCCCCGTCACAACGGTCGTCAACCTCACCGTTTCCGCCAACGCCGCTCGCGCGAACGGCTCCGGCAGCGCCAAAGGCGGCAACGTCTTCGGAGGGGGTATCTACACGGACGAACACGTGTCGGTGACGAACAGCACGATCGTCGCCAACACGGCCGAAGCCAGCGGGCCCGGGGGCGATGGCACGTTCCAGGGCGGGAACGTCAGCGACGGCGGCATCCGCTTCGAGAACACGATCGTCGCCGCCGGCGTGGGCGCGTCGGGCAGCGAAAACTGCCTGCTCGTCGATCCCGCCGCCTCCTCGTCGGCGGGCGGCAACATCGACAGCCTCGACCAGTGCGGCTTCCACGCCCCGGGCGACCACGTGAACACGAACCCCATGCTGGGAGCGCTCCAGCCCAACGGCGGGCCAGTGCAGACGATCGCGCCGCTCCCCGGCAGCCCGGCGATCGAAGGCGGGCAGAACAGCGGCTGTCCCGGCACGGACGCCCGCGGCGTGCTCCGTCCGGCAGGGCCCGCGTGCGATGTCGGGGCGTTCGAGCTGGCGACGCCGAGCGCCACCACGGGGAGCGCGACGAACGTGGGCCTGACCGCCGCCACGCTCGCCGGCAGCGCACGCAACCCCGACCTCGCCGGCGGCGAAGTCGAGTTCCAGTACGGCACGACGAGCGCCTACGGCACCACCACGGCCGCCCAGACGATCGGCGCGACCGTCGCCCAGGCCCCGTTCACCGCGGCCGTCACCGGCCTCGCGCCCAGCACCACCTACCACTTCCGCATCGTCGTCAAGAACGCCATCGGCACCGCGTTCGGCGCCGATGAGACCGTCACCACGGCGTCGTCGCCCGCGCCCGTCTCCATTTCGACGGGGCCACCACAGCTGCCCGCACCGCTGACGATCGTCGGCGCCCTGAGGCCGGCGGCCAGCGGCACGAGCCTCTCGCTGACGCTCACCTGCAAGGGCCCGACAGCATGTCCGGTGACCGTCGCCGCCACCACCACCGAGCAGCTCCGCCACGGCAGGGTCGTGGCGCTCTCCGCGTCGCGGCCGCGCACGCGCACGGTCGTCGTCGCCAGCGCGAGCCTGACGATTGCGGCCGGCAAGGTCAAGGTAGTGACGCTCAGGCTGAACACCACGGGACGCAGGCTGGAGGCGAGGTTCAAGCGGCTGCCGGTCACGCTCACCGTGTTCGTGACCGAGCAGGGCCACAGGACGCTCGTCAAGCGCGTGCGCCTGGTGCTCGCGCCGCGCCCCCCGCACAAGCACAAGCCGTAGCTCGGTCGGGCAGGCGGGGCGGCCCTGCGCTCCGGGCCGCGGCGCGGGCTACGCTCTGACTCCTCGCGCCCCGCGCGGACCCGCAGCCACGTTCCCGCTCACAGCGCAGCGATGTTCCCGGTCAAAGACAACATCCCGCTCGCCCGGTTTCCGATCGTCACCGTCGTGCTCGTGGCGGTCAGCGTGATCGCCTACGTGCTGGAGACGCACAGTGGGCACGGCGGCAGCTTCCTCGGTGGGCCCACCGACGCCGTCGAGCTCCGCTACGGCGTCGTCCCCCAACAGCTCACCCACCCCGACTCGCACACGCGCTGGGGCGCGGTGCTGACGTCGATGTTCCTCTACACGAGCTTCCTGAGCATCCTCACCAACATGCTCGCCCTGGCGATCTTCGGGCCGGCCGTCGAGGACGCGCTGGGGCGCGTGCGCTTTCCCGTCCTCTACCTGCTCGGCGGCCTCGTCGGGCTGGGCCTCCAGGTGGCGGCGGCCCCGAGCTCCACCGCGTCGGCGCTCGGCTCCACGGGAGCGGTAGCCGCGGTACTCGGCGGCTACATCGTGTTGTATCCACGGGCGCGCATCCTCTCGCTCGTGTTCATCGTGTTCTTCGTCACCATCATCGAGGTCCCGGCCGTGTTGCTGCTCGGCGTGTGGCTCGCCGCGCGGGCCCTGCTCGGGCTCGAAGGCCTCGGCAGCTCGGTGGCCGGGGAAGGAACCGCCTACCTCGCGCTCATCGGTGGCTTCGCCTTCGGCCTGCTGAGCATCCGCCCGCTCGTCAAGCATCACGCGCCCGGACTGCCGCGGGCCGCTGCATGACCCGGCTGCTCGTGCTCGCGGCCGCACTGCTGTTCATCGCCGGCTTCGCCTTCCTCACCTACGCCGCGATCGTCCGTGAGGGCCTGAGCGTGGCGAGCGTGATCTCGATCTTCATCGTCGTGCTGCTCTCGGTTGGCATCGTCGGGGCATTGCGCAATCCTCCACGGGCGTGAGCTACTCGCCGTTCCTGACGCCGGGACACAGCCGCAACCGGCGCGCGCTCGCCGTGCGTCGCCGGCGCCGCCGCAGACGGATGATCGTGCTCGGGGGGCTCGCGCTCGTGATCGCCGCCGCCCTGCTCGGCGAGATGGCTCTCGCCAGCGGCTCGCGCAACGATCGGGGCCGCACCCATCGCACGGTCGCGGTGCTCGCCCACGGCCGCACCCCGCCGGCCGTGAGGCTGCCTGTGCCCGTCAGGGTATCCCCGCACGGCTTCCCCCTGGCGAAACCGGCGCTGGCGCTCAGCGGCATCTCCTCGCCCCAGCGCGACCCCGTGCAGGTCAGCTTCAGCGACCCGCCGCGCGAGGGGCTGCTGTTCAACCTCACCACCGGCCAGGTGCTTTGGGCGCTCAACCCCTTCGAACGTGTGCCCATCGCCAGCCTCACCAAGATGATGACCGCGCTGCTGACCGTCCAGGCGGCACCACCGGACGCGCCCGTGCTGATCACCCGCCAGGCCGTGGACATGCCCGGGTCGAAGGTCGGCGTGCTGCCGCTCGGGCGCCACGTGCCGCTCGAGAGCCTGCTCTACGGCCTGCTGCTGCCCTCCGGCAACGACGCGGCGGTAGCGCTCGCCCAACACGTCGCCGGCAGCGTCAACGACTTCGTCCAGCGCATGAACCTAGAGGCCGCCAAGCTCGGGCTCGGCTGCACCCGCTACTCCTCGCCCTCCGGCTTCTACGACCAGGGCAACTACTCGTGCGCCGCCGACCTCGCGGTGCTCGCGCACGTCGACATGCTCCAGCCGCGCATCGCCAGCGTCGTGCACACGTACTCGGCAGTCATCCCCTTCCCCATCCCCGGCGGCAAGCTCTACCTGTACAACAACAACCCGCTGCTGATCTACGGCTACCCGGGCGCCACCGGCATGAAGACCGGCCAGACCGAAGCCGCCGGGCGCTGCCTGGTGGCCACCGCCGAGCGCCACGGCGTGCGCCTCGGTGCGATCGTGCTGCACTCCGAAGCCCCCGGCACGCAGGCGCGCCAGTTGCTCGACCTGGGCTTCGAGGACGTCTACCACCAGGCGGTGATTCCCGAGGCGCCCTTTCCTCCGGGGGCCTGAGGCCCGCGCGTTCGACGCCCATGGCGCCGGTGGAGTACCGTTGAAGCAGATGGATTGACTGGTCAGTCAGCCAAAGGAGGCGATGTGGATCTCGACGACACACCCGAGCAGGCCGCCTACCGCGCCCAGGTCCGCGGCTGGCTGGATGAGCACAAGCGCGAAGCGCCGGTATTGCAGGGCGAGGGCGCGCTCGAGGACGAGGACGAGATCATCGCCGCCCGGCGCGTGTGGCAGGGCAAGCTCGCCGAGGGCGGGCTCGCGGGAGTGACCTGGCCGAAGGAGTACGGCGGGCAGGGGCTCGGCCCGATCGAGCAGGTGATCTGCAACCAGGAGATCGGCAAAGCCAAAGTGCCCGGGATCCTCGACGCGATCGGCGTGGGCATGCTCGGCCCGACCATCATCGCCCACGGCTCAGAGGAGCAGAAGTCTCGCTATCTCGGCCCCATGCTCCACGGCGACGAGGTCTGGTGCCAGATGTTCTCCGAGCCGGCGGCCGGCTCGGATCTCGCGGCCGTGCAGACGCGCGCCCGCCAGCTCCAGGACGGCAGCTGGCGCCTGTCGGGGCAGAAGGTGTGGACGACCAACGCGCAGTTCGCCTCCTTCGGGCTGCTGCTCGCGCGCACCGACCCGGACGTGCCCAAGCACAAGGGCCTGACCATGTTCATCGTCCCCATGGACGCGGACGGGGTGACCGTCCGCGGCCTGCGCCAGATCTCCGGCGAGGCCGAGTTCAACGAGGTCTTCTTCGACGACGTCGCGCTCGACGAGGGCGCCGTCGTCGGCGGCGCCGGCAACGGCTGGGGCACCGCGCTCACCACGCTGATGTTCGAGCGCGTGACCATCGGCCTCGGCAGCGAGGGCATGGGCTACAACTCGACCCGCTTCGCCGCCGCCATCGCCGCCGACGAGCACGCCCGCCGCGATCCGGAGGTGCGCCACAAGCTCGGCGAGATCGCCAGCGAACTGCTCGCCGTGCGCTTCACCGGCTACCGCACGCTGACCGCCCTGCAGAAGGGACAGGTCCCCGGCCCCGAGGCCGGCCTGGCGAAGGTCACGATCGTGAGCGGCGCGATCAAGGCCGGCGACCTGATCGCCGACGTGCTCGGCCCGGACGCGCTGGACGAGGACAGCCAGTGGGCGTACATGATCTCGTTCCTGCCCGGCCTGAAGTCCGCCGGCGGGACCGAGGAGATCCTGCGCAACACCATCGGCGAGCGCGTGCTCGGGCTGCCCCCCGAGCCGCGGCTCGACAAGGGCATCCCGTTCTCCGAGCTGCGCTCCAAGGAAGGAGCACCGGCGTGAACTTGTCACTCTCAGACGAGCAGGTGTTCCTGCGTGAGGCGGCCCGCGGCGCGCTCTCGCGCTTCAAGACCGTCGCAGCCGCCCGCGAGGCGCTCGACGGCGACGAGCACGCGCTTCCCGACCTGTGGCCCACCGCCTGCGAGGCCGGCTGGCCGGGCCTGTTGATCGACGAAGCCCACGGCGGCGCCGGGCTGGACGCGTTCGACGCGATGCTCGTACTCGGCGAGTGCGGGCGCGTGCTCGCCGACGTACCGCTCCTCGGGCACCTGCCCGCCACGGCCATTCTCGGCGACTCCCCGAACGCGGCCGAGTTCATGGCCGATCTGGCCAGCGGCGAGCGGCGAGCGGCCTACCTGCCCTCCGAGCCGCCCGACGACGTGCACGAGCAGTGGAGCACCGACCCCGCCTCGGGCTTCGGGCGCGGCCCGCTGCCGAGCGCCGGCGCGGGTGGGCGGGACTCAAATCAAGACGGCCGAGTGGCGCTCACCGGCAGCGTTGCCTTCGTGCCCGACGCTCCGGGTGCCGACGTGCTCGTCGGCGTGGCGATGGGCAGCGACGGCAAGGCGCTGGGCGTGGCCGTGCTCGCCGACGCCCCCGGCGTGGAGATCGAAGCGGTGACCCGTTACGACGCCACCCGCTCGCTCGGGAACGTCACGCTGAAGGACGCCCCCGCCGTGGTGCTCGACTGCCCCGAGCAGTCGCTCGTCGGCGCCTGGCACCTGGCGCAGTCGCTGATCGCGGCCGAGTCGCTCGGCAGCGTAGAGACGGCGCTCGACGTGAGCGTCGCCTACGCCAAGGAGCGCTTCACCTTCGGACGCGCCATCGGCTCCTACCAGGCCGTCAAGCACGCCCTCACCGAGGTGCTGCGCGAGCTCGAGAACGGCCGCTCGCTGCTCTACTACGCGGGCTGGGCGCGAAGCGGCGCTCCCCAGGAGTTCGCGCTCGCCGCCAACGCCGCCCGCTCGGTCGCCGGGCGCGCGCTCGACGACGCCGCCCGCACGATGATCTCCGTGCACGGCGGCATCGGCGCCACCTGGGAGCACGACGCGCCGCTGTACTTCCGCCGCGCCCAGCTCTCGCGGCGGCTGCTCGGCGGCACCGCGGGAGCGACCGATCGCGTGGCGGGCGAGCTGCTCACGCAGGCCGCCGCGGCCTGACTGCCTCGCCCGCGGCCGAGGCTCAGGCCCGCGGCCTGACCGCGGCGGTGCTCGCCTGCGGCTTGGGCCGCGGCGCGGTGGTGGTGGCGGGCTTGGCTTCTTCGGCCTGCATCGCCGCGAGCACGGGCGCGCCGTACGCCGCGTACACGGCCTGCACCATCGTCGCTTCCACGCCGCAGTTGATGCAGAAGCCGTGCTGCGACCAGCCGATCGCCCGCGCCAGCACCTCGTCGGCGTAGCTCACCCCCGTGGCATCATGGCCGTAGTAGTCGTAGGCGGCCCACCACGCGGAGTCGTTCAGCGCGTATTCGGCGCCGTCCGCCGACAGCAGGTGAGCGGCGGCCATGATCGCGTCGAAGTCGTCGTAGATCGACGGGTGCGTGCTCGTCATGTGGTCGTAGTGAGCCGGGCGCTTGCCGTACACGTAGGAGTCGGCGACGAGGTCCCAGGTCGTGACCGTGCCGTTGGTCACGTTGAACTGCATCGGCCCGCCGCAGCAGTGGGCGAAGTTCAGCCCGTGGTAGGTGCTCGGCGCGGTCGAGAAGGCGCTCTCCTGCCTGTGAATCGAGGCGATCAGCAGCCAGTTGACCCCGAACGTGCTCTGCGCGGTCGCGTAGATCGGATAGAAGCCTTCCATCCAGCGCCTGGAGATGTGAACCTGGGTGGGGGCGAGCAGCCGCTGGGCGTCGAGACGCTGCTGCTGAGGCGTCGGCCGGGCGACGATCGCCCCGGGGCGCGCCGTGCCCGCGGGCGCGAGCGCCCGCGCGAGGTGCCCGGCGGGGACGGGCGTCGCGGCCGAGACCAGCACCGGCGGTGGCGCCACCGTGCTCGTGGTGGCACCCACCGCACCGGTGAGCACCGCTATCAGGACGGCCAGCCCGAGCGCCGCGAGCGAGCAGGCAAGCAGCCACGCGCCCCGTTCCGACGGCGGCGCCGGGATGGACGCGTGTGGGGCGTCGGGCACACATCCCATCCTAACCGCGTGCCGAGCAGGCCCTCCCCGCTTCGGGACCTCGCCGGTAGCGCCATCGGGCGGTGGCGCACGGCCGCGCGCGGGCGCCGGCCGGCTACAGGCCCAGCACGCGCGTGACCAGGCGGTCGAACACGCGGTCGGGGAGCACGCGGCTGAGCAGGAGCTGCACCTTCGCGTCCGTGCCCACCACGTAGCGTGAACGCATCCGCCGCGCGCTCAGCGCCCGCTCGATCGTCGCAGCCACCACCTCGGGGGCGACGGCCCGGCCCGCGGTCTGCTCGATCGTCTTGCGCAGCGCCGCTTGCACCTTCCCGTACTGCTGTTGGAGCTCGGGGGGAACGATGAAGCTGTCGGCGTCGCCGCGGGCCTTGTCCCAGATCGGCGTCGCCACCGCGCCCGGCTCGACCAGCGCGACCTGCACGTGCGAGCTGCTCAGCTCCACTCGCAGCGCGTCGGCGAGCGCCTCGACCGCGTGCTTGGACGCGGAGTACGGAGCCACAAACGGCGTCGCCACCCTGCCGCCGATCGACGATACGAACACGATCCGCCCGCGAGCCTCGCGCAGCGCGGGCAGCAGCGCCTGCATGACCGCCACCTGGGAGAACACGTTGACCTCGAACTGCCTGCGCAGGTCCTCCAAGGAGATCAGCTCCAGCGGGCCGCCCACCCCGATACCGGCGTTGTTGACGAGCGCGTCCAGCCGTCCGTGCGCGGAGGCGCCCCCGGGCGCGTCCTGCTCGCGGACACGCTGGGCAGCGGCGACGATCTGCGCGGCGTCGGTGACGTCCAGCGTCAGCGGGATCAGCCGCTCGGGAGCGCCGGCCGCGGCGCTCAGGCGCTCGCCGGCGCTCGGATCGCGCACGCCCGCGAGCACCGTCCAGCCCCCGGCGGCCAGTTGCAGCGCCGTCGCCCGTCCGATCCCGGTGGACGCGCCGGTGATGAGCGCGAGTGGCACTGCTCCGACCCTATCCGAAGTGGCACCGGGGGGAGCCCACCCCGCAGTTAGCGAGAACTTAGGATGACGCGGGATGGTTGGGAATGTGGAGACGCCGCTCGCCGTTCGCCGCTCGCGATCGGCCAGCCCCCTGCGGGTGGCTGGCCGCGCGCTGCGCGGCCATGGCGTGAGGGGGGTGGCGGCGCTCGCGAGCCTCGCCGTCCTCGCCGGCTGCGGCTCCACGCTGGACGCCGCCCCGGCCGCAAACGTGAGCGCCGCCGACCCACCGTCGCCGAGCGTCCCCGCGGCGTGCACGAAGGCGGTGCTGGGCACGCTCACGACGGTGCTCGAACGCGTGTACCGCGAGGGCGTGGCCAGCGAACGGACGGCCAGCGCCGAGTACCTGATCGCGAACTCCGGGGCACTGCGAACCGCGGTCGAACGCGGCGAACGCGGCGCGGCGCGGGCGGCCGCGCGGGCGCTGCTCGCGACCGGGCACATGACCAACGTGACGGTGATGCGCGGCAGCCAGACGTTCGTCGAGGTCGGGGGCCCCGCGCTGGCGCCGCTGCACGGGACGCTGACGGGCGCCAACGGGGCGCCGATCGCGAGCTACGTGGCCAGCGTGTGGGCGGACAACGGCTTCCTCACGGAGGCCGGCGGCATCACCCAGGGGTTGGTCGCGCTGCGCGAGAACGCCCGCGGGGTGGGCGGCTCCCCCGCGCTCCCGGCGCACGCGCTGCCCGACGCCGGTGAGCTCACGCGCGGGGGCGTCCCCTACAGGTTCACGTCGTTTCCGGTGGCCGCCTTCCCGGCCGGGTCCCTGCGCGCGTACCTGCTGATGCCCACGCGCACGGTCGCCTCGCTGTGCGGGTCGACGACCCAGGACACGACGGTGAACACGCTGCGGCGCGTGGCCGAACTGATCTACAGCGCCGAGATCGGGCGCAGCGCGCAGATACAGGTGCGGCGCGTGCAGCGCAACAAGGCCCTGCTGGAGGCGGTCGCCCACCGCGAACCGGAAGCCGCGAGGCTCGCCATCGATGCGCTGCTCAACGAGCACATAGTGCGTCTGCGCGTGACCACGGACGGCAAGCTGCTGTCGGACGTCGGCGGGCCCTACGTGCTCGCGCCCGTCAGCGCTCCGCTGCGCCTGGGGGGGCACACGATCGGCACCCTCACGCTCTCGATCCAGGACGACGAAGGCTACCTGCGCCTCGCCAGGCGCCTGGCGGGCCTCGCGGTGCTCATGTACATGGACCCGTCGCATCCGCAGCTCGTCAAGGACAGCCTCGGCCCCGCGCCCGGCCCCGCGCTCGCCGACGTCCCCGCGAGCGGCGCCTATCGCTATGAAGGGCGCTCGTTCCGGGTGTTCACCCTCACCCCCGAGGCCTTCCCGTCGGGACCGCTGGCGATTCGCGTGCTCGTGCCGCTGCCCTACCCGCCGTCGGGCGCCAGCGCAGCGGCCCGCCGCCGCTGACGGCGGCTCGCGGGCACCGCGCTCAGGCCGGCGCGAGCGACTCCTGCTTGGCGCTCAGCGCCGCCAGGAGCTGATCGAAGGACTCGGAGAATTTCTCGACTCCCTCGCGCTCGAGCGTGTCCGTGAGGTCGTCGTAGTCGACGCCCACCCGCGCGAGCTCCACGAGCAGCTGCTCGGCGTCCGCGATGGCGTTCTGCAGGCGCGGCTCCGGCGTGCCGTGCTCCTGGTAGGCCTCGATCGTCTCCTCCGGCATCGTGTTGACGGTGTCCGGCCCGATCAGCTCATCCACGTACAGCGTGTCCGGGTAGGCGGGGTTCTTGGTCGAGGTCGATGCCCACAGCACCCGCTGCGGAGTGGCGCCCTTGCCGACGAGGTACTCCCAGCGCGGCCCGGCGAACACCTCCAGGTAGTGGCGGTAGGCGAGCCTCGCGTTGGCGATCGCGAGCTTGCCCTGTAGCTGCTGCGCGTCCGGCTGGGTGGGGCCGAGCTCCTGCAGGCGCCTGTCGGCCTCGGTGTCGATCCTCGACACGAAGAAGCTGGCGACAGACGCCACCGCGCTCGGGTCGCCGCCCTCGGCGACCAGACGCTCGAGCCCGCGGATGTAGGACTCGGCCACCTCCGCGTAGCGGCCCAGCGAGAAGATCAGCGTGACGTTGATCGAGTGCCCCGCGGCGATCACGTCCTCGATCGCCGCCAGCCCCGGCTTGGTGGCCGGGATCTTGACCATCAGGTTGGGGCGGTCGACGGTCTCGTGCAGGTGGATCGCCTCGCGGAACGTCTGCAGCGTGTCGTAGGCCAGCCGCGGATCGACCTCGAGCGACACGTACCCGTCGCGCCGTCCGCTGGCCTCCCATACCGGGCGGAAGACCTCGCACGCGTCCGTGATGTCCTGCTCGGCCAGCGCCCAGAAGGTGTCCGCGACGGGGCCGCCGCGAAGCTCGTGCAACTGCTCGTCGTAGGCGTTGCCCTCGCTCATCGCCTTCTGGAAGATCGTGGGGTTGGAGGTGGCGCCGACGACCGCGTAGTCGTCGATCAACTGCTGCAGGTGTCCCCCGCGGATGGACTCGCGTGAGAGGAAGTCCACCCACACGCTCTGGCCGAGGGCCGACAGTTGCTGCAGGGGTCCCTGATCGGGGGACATGTGGTCTCCTCTCACTGGCTGGATTGGAGCAGGGCCCGGGCGCGCGCGAGGATGTTCTCGACGCTGAAGCCCAACTCCTGCAACACGGTACTACCGGGCGCCGACGCGCCGAAGCGATCCAGGCCGAGCACCTGGCCGTCGATGCCCACCCACTTCCACCAGCTCATGCTCGCGCCCGGCTCGACCGCCAGGCGCGCCCTCACCGCGGGGGGCAGGACCTGATCGCGGTAGTCCTGCGACTGGGCTTCGAACAGCTCCATGCACGGCATCGACACGACGCGCACGCGGGCGCCGCCGTCGGCGAGCTGCCGGCCGGCGTCGAGCGTCCGCGGGACCTCGGCGCCGGTGGAGATGAGCACGATCTCGGGGGGCTCCTCGACGGCCGAGTCCCACAGCACGTAGCCGCCGCGCTCGAGGCCGTCGGCGCTCGCGAACCGGTCGCGGTCGATCACGGGGATGCTCTGCCGCGAGAGCAGCAGCGCCACCGGTCCGTCAGCGCGCTCGAGCGCCACGCGCCAGGCGGCGACCGTCTCGTTGGCGTCGGCCGGCCGCATGACCCACAGCTCGGGGATCGCCCGCAGCGCCGCGTAGTGCTCGACCGGCTGGTGCGTCGGGCCGTCCTCGCCCAGCCCGATCGAGTCGTGCGTCCACACCCACAGGACCGGCAGCCCCATCAGCGCCGACAGGCGCACCGCGCCGCGCATGTAGTCGGAGAAGATCAGGAACGTCGAGCCGTAGGGCTTGACGATCCCGCCGTGGGCGGCGACGCCGTTGACGATCGCCCCCATCGCGTGCTCGCGGATGCCGAACGGGACGTTGCGCCCGGCGTGCACGCTCGAGAACTCGCCCGCCCCGGGGAACACCGTCTTGGTCGACTCGACGAGATCGGCCGCCCCGCCCATCATCGTCGGCGCGAACTCCGAGAACGCGGCCATCACCTTCTGCCCTGCCGCCCGCGTCGCGAGCTCTTCACCCGCGGCGAACGCCGGCAGCGACTCCCGCCAGCCGTCGCGCAGCTGCCCCGACCACGCCCGATCCCAGTCCTCCGCCAGCTCGGGGAAGCGCTCCCGCCACGCCTCGAAGCGCCCCCGCCACTGCGCCTGCGCCTCCTCACCTGCCGCCTTGCCGGCCATGTGCGCGTACACGCGCTCATCGACCCAGAAGCTGCGGTCGGGGTCGAAGCCCATCACCTGCTTGGTCGCCCGCACCTCGTCCTCGCCGAGCGGCGCACCGTGGGACTTGGCCGTGTCGATCGCGTGCGGGGCCGGGAACGCGATGTGGGAGCGGATCGCGATGAACGACGGGCGCTCGGCTTCGTCGCGTCCGGCCGCGATCGCCGACTCGATCGCGTCGAGGTCCTCCGAGTCCTCGACGCGCTGGACGTGCCAGCCGTCAGCGGCGAGCCGGTCGCAGTGGTTCTCGGCGTCGAAGGAGATCGACGTGGAGCCGTCGATCGTGATGTGGTTGTCGTCGTAGCAGACGACCAGCTTGCCGAGCGCGAAGTTGCCGGCGACCGACGCCGCTTCCTGGCTGATCCCCTCCATCATGTCGCCGTCCGAGCAGATCGCGTAGACGTGGTGATCGACGACCTCGTGACCCGGACGGTTGAAGCGGTCGCCGAGAAAGCGCTCGGCCATCGCCATCCCGACGGCGTTGGCGAAGCCCTGCCCGAGCGGGCCGGTGGTGATCTCGATGCCGGGGGTGTCCCCGCGCTCGGGATGCCCGGGGCAGCGCGACCCCCACTGGCGGAACTGTTCCAGGTCGGCGAGCCCGAGGTCGTAGCCGGTGAGGTGCAGGAGCGAGTACTGCAGCACGCACGCGTGGCCCGCGCTGAGGACGAAGCGGTCGCGCTCCGGCCACTGCGGGTCGGCTGGGTTCGCTCTCAGGAAGCGCTTGAAGATCACGTACCCGAGCGGCGCGAGCGCCATCGCCGTTCCGGGGTGCCCGGCGTTGGCCTTCTGCACCGCGTCCATCGACAGGCCGCGGATGGTGTCGATCGACAGGCGTGTGATCTCGTCCTGCGCGGGCACCGCGGCGCCGGCCCGACCCTCGCCTTCGCGGGCGGGGCTCCGGGTCGACTGCGATGAAGCCGCCATTGCCAGCGATCCTACTAACGATCAACGATGGCCGAAGCCTGGGGATCGGTAGAGTTCGTGGATCGTGTCCGAGCAGTTCTGCGACGTGGGCCGGGGTATCACGCTCTGCTACGAGACCTTCGGCGAGCCGTCGAATCCGACCGCGCTGCTGATCATGGGACTGGGCACGCAGATGGTCGCCTGGCAGGAGGAGTTCTGCGGGCGACTGGCGGCACGCGGCCTGTACGTGATCCGTTTCGACAACCGCGACATCGGGCGCTCCACGCACGTGTCGGGCCGGCCGCCGACCACCGCCCAGCTGCTCACCCGCTCGCGCCGGGCGGCCCGCTACACGCTCGGCGACATGGCCGACGACGCGGTCGGCCTGCTGCGCGAGCTCGACCTTGCGCCGGCGCACGTGATCGGCGCGTCGATGGGCGGCATGATCGCCCAGGTGCTCGCGGCCCGCCACCCCCGAATGGTGCGCTCGCTGGTATCGATCATGTCCAACACCGGCAGCATGCGCAGCGGGCAGCCGGCGCTGCGCACCTATTCGATCCTGCTGCGCCGGCCACCACATGGAAGGGAGGCGTACATCGCGAACATCGAACGCGTGCACGCCGTCATCGGCTCGCCGGGACTGCCCCGCGACCTCGATGACCTGCGCGCGTTCGCCGGCGTCAGCTACGACCGTGACCACGACCCCAGGGGGCCGGGGCGCCAGCTCGCGGCGATCATCGCCTCCGGGAACCGCACGCCGGAGATGCGGCGCATCACCGCGCCGACCCTCGTGATCCATGGCCGCGCGGATCGTCTGATCGCGCCCTCCGGCGGGCGGGCGACGGCCCAGGCGATACCGGGAGCGAAGCTGTTGATGATCGAGGGCATGGGGCACGACCTGCCGCGCGCGGCCTGGCCGCAGCTGATCGAAGCGATCGGCGATCACGCGCTGCGAGCGGACGCCGCGGACGAGCCCGACCCCGCCCCCGCGCACCTGTCCCTACCGGCCCGTCCCCCGTCCCGGGCCGGTAGCTAGGACAGGCCCCGGACCCCTCCCCTCAACCGCCCTGCGGCCGGCGGCTGCACACGCGCAGACCCAGCACCGAGTGCGCGCGTCCGTTCGCGCACCAGCATCCCTGGGAGTGCACCCGCACCAGCCAGTGGAGATCGTGGCGGCAGTGCGAGCGCCTGTACGGCCAGCGGCCGTGCATGGCGCGGAGCATCCGCTGCTCGTGACACGCAAGAGGTCTCATCTCCATGCTTCGATCCCCCTCCGCGCGGACTTGCAATCCCCCGTTTCCAGGGTAGGGCCGCAGTCATCCTGCGGCGCCGTCCCCGCGCCGCCGCGTCCCTCGAGTATCCGGTCTCGCCTCGTGCTTGACCTAAAGCGCATCGTCCCAATCCCTTCATCGAGTCGGCGGGGCATCTCCCGCCTCGGACATATAAATCAGGTTTTACGCAGGATGTCAACTCAACTTTCGTGTATTGACACGCGGGCACGGCGCGGGGGCGCAGCGGGGGGGCGCTCGGGCGAGCGCCCACACGGAGATCGCCGGCGCCGGCCGGCGCGCCGGCGGGAATCAGCAGCCGGAACCGGCGGATGGGCTCTCGGGGCGCCGGCTCGCGCTCGGCGTCCCGTCGGCCTCGATCAGCGGTACGTGAACTTGCTGGCGGTCGTCTCCGCCGAGCCCACCCCGCCCACGAACGCCACCACCTGCGTGACGCCCGCGACGTGCGCGGGAGCCACGACCACGCAGGTGCTCGTGGAGGAGCAGTTGACGCTCGTGGACTTCGTCGAGCCGAATTCGAAGCTCGTACCGGTCCGCCCGGGGATGAAACCGCCGCCCGTGATCGTCACCGCGGTACCCCCGGAGCCAGGGCCGCTGTCGGGCGCCAGCCGCGCGATCGACGGCCTGAACAGGTAGCTGTCGACTCCCTGGGGGTCCGTGGTGGCGCTCGGCGTGGTCACGCTCACGTTCACGCGCCCCACCGGCTCGGCGGGTGACACCGCGGTGATCGACGTGGCTGACCTCACGGTGAAGCTGACAGCGCTCGTCGAGCCGAACCCGACCGCGATGGCTCCCGTGAAGTTGCTTCCCGTGATGGTGAGGACGGCGCCGCCGGACGCCGGTCCCTGCTTCGCGGACATTTCGCTGATGACGGGGCCCGCGACCGTCGGCATCGATGGACCGTAGGCAAAGCTGTCGTTGCCGCTGGTGGCCGCGATTCCGACGACTTCCCTGAGCCCGCTGACGGGCACCGCGAGGTCGGTGTTGACCGTGTTGCCGTCCCCGAGCTGTCCGGTGAAGTCAGCGCCCCAACCCATGACGGCGCCGTTGCCGAGCAGCGCCAGATCGAAGCCGGAGCCCGCAGAGATGGCGCTCACCCCATGCAGGCCGCTCACCGGGACCGGCACATCGCTGTTCGCGATGTTCCCGTCCCCGAGCTGCCCGTAACGGTTTTCGCCCCACGACATCACCGTGCTGCCCCGCAGCAGCGCGAGGCTGGAGGTGCCGGCGGCGATGGCGCTGACTTCACTCAGGCCGCGCACGGGCACGGGCGTGTCGGTGGACGTGGTGGCGCCATCGCCCAACTGGCCGGCTTCGTCGCCGCCCCACGCCATCACCGTGCCGTTGCTCAGCAGCGCCAGGCTGTATTTGCGCCCGGCCGCAATCGCGACCACGTTGTGGAGTCCGCTGACCGCGACGGGCACGTCACTCGAGCTCCCGCCGCCGTCGCCCAGCTGTCCGGCGTCGTTTTTGCCCCACGCCATCACCGTGCCGTTGCTCAGCAGGGCAAGGCTGGTGTCGCCCTGGGCGGCGATGGCGGTCACACCGCTCAGACCGGGCACCGGCCTGGCCACGTTGAAGTCGCCGCCCATGGTGCCGTTGCCGAGCTGCCCGTAGTGGTTGCCGCCGCAGTCCATGATCGTGCCGTTTCTGAGCAGGATCAGGCTGTCGTAGCCGCCGACGGCGATCGCCGTGGCTTCGCTCACGCCACCGACCTGCACGGGCACCTCGGCTTTGGTGTGAGTGCCGTCGCACAGCTCTCCCACGCCGTTCACGCCGAAGCCCATGACCGTGCCGTCGCTCAACAGCGCCATGTTGTTGTCACCGCCGCCGGACACGGACACCACTCCGCTCAACCCCTTCACCGCCACCGGCACGTCGCTGGGGAAGTTGCTTTCGTCGCCAAGCTGTCCACCGCGGTTGAAGCCCCACCCGGTCTCACCGAAGCTCGCGGCCCACGCCGGCGTCGCGATGGCACTCGCGAGCACCACGCCGATGACCGCCAGCGCCGCCCCATGCGTACGCGCGCTTGATCCAAGCATTTGCACCCTTTCGTCGTCGCTCGCGGACCTCGACAGGTGCGAGCGGTCCGCGAGTGAGGCCCGGACGTTGGTCCCGGCGCCCTCTCTTACCCTTGCTACCCTCGGCACCCGTATCGCCACTTCCGAGCGACAGCGCCCGTGGCGCGCGCCCAGCGCAACAAATGTTCGAGGGCTGTCGGCGTCAGTGACGGGGGAATACTTCTTCGTTGCGGATTTCCTGCGAGCCGTACTGCAGGGGGACGTTCTCGCACTCAGGGACAGAGTTGAAGTTGGGGCTCGTTGAACTGAGGAACGGATAGGTGATCGACGCTGGGTTCGTCTGTCCGCTGTCGAGGTGCCCAAACAGATGTCCCACCTCGTGCGTCATCGCATCGCAAAACCACTGGAAGGATTCGTCATCCTGACGCCAGCTTCTCCAAACGGAAGCGTTGATCGTGATGGTGCAGTCCTGCACTTCGGTCCACATCTCAACAACCGAGTCCGCCGGTTCGGGGCTCGTCACGGTTTCATAGTCGGAGTCGGGAAGTTGATCGGGCCTCGTCACGATCGTAGGAGTCCCGCACGCCGGGACGCCGAGCCAGTACCGCTCGGCGAGGCGCACCGCGAGCTTCACGGGGTTTGTCGTCGGGCGCCGTATGGCTTTGTGAGCCTCTGGGGCTGAGGTCTTCGGGGCTGAGGTCTGCTGGTGCGCCGTGTGCGAGGCGTGAGGGCGCCGAGACCGATCGCGGTGAGCGCCGGCCGACACGGGCAGGAGAAGCGGCGCTGCGAGGATGAGTGCGATGAGCAGACGAGCCATGCCTTGGATGCTGGACTCGATGCGCGTCGTATTCTTCATCCCGGGCGGGTGATCTTGGGGGGAGGCGCGGGGTAGCGAGGGGTGAGACGCGGTTCACCCTTACGGTCCTGACTGCCGATACGTACATGCGCGCGGGCCCACGCCTGGGCCGCCTATGCCGTCACATACACCCATCACCGTAGTCCTCGCTCATTTCGACGATCTCTTTGCCGGAGGGCTGCGCGAGCTGATCGAGCGCGATCCGAGTCTCGCGATCCTCGCCGCCGACGTGGAGCACAGGCGCATCGGTGTCGTGCTGCGGGCTCACCATCCGGACGTGGCGATCCTCGACATCGGCGGCCTGGGGAAGCCGGCTGAGGTTCGGCAGCTCAGCGCCCGCTATCCGGCCACTCGCCTGGTCCTGTTCGGAGGCGATCGCGCGCCGGTCGAGTGGGCACAGCTGCTCGCGTTTGGGGCGAGCGCTTGTCTCAGCAGGGACACTCAATCGCGGGACGTGATCAACGCGATCCATCTCGCCTCGCGGGGACTCCAGGTGATCCCGCGGACGCCGGCAGGCTCTGGCGGTGGTCTGGCTGCGGGTGCAGGCCTGCTGAGCAGGCGTGAGGCCGAAGTGCTGCCGCTGCTGCAGCAGGGCCACTCCAACGCACAGATCGCGCTCGCCCTGCACGTGGGCGTCGAGACGGTCCGCACCCATGCGCGCAACATCTATCGCAAGCTCGGAGTCTCCTCCCGCCGCGAGCTCGCCGCGCCGCTCGTACCGTCAACGCCGTCCGCATCCGACTCACCGCGGCAGCCTCCTCGGCGACTTGTGTCCACTCGCGCGCGTCGGCCTCATGGTGAGGCGTTGGACTGTCGGGTTACATAACAGGTCGAACAGGCCGGGGAGCCATCCCCTTCCATCGCGGCGCTCTGCCGCAGTCAGGAGACGCCTATGAACGTTGGCGTCCCACCGAAGCACGAGTCGCCCGCAGGCGACTTCCTCGCGGCAAACCGGCGCTCCGCCCTACAGGCCAGCCGCAGGACATTTCGAGTGGGGCTGATCCTGCTCGGGTCGCTGTCCACTCTCCTCTTCGCGAGCAGCGCCCTGGGCGCCACCGCGACCGTGGGCTTGGGGGCTGCTGCCCCATTCTCAGTGCTGGCTGGCTCTACGGTCACGAACACCGGTCCCACGACGATGTTCGGCGACCTCGGTCTTGCTCCCGGTTCGTCGGTGACCGGTGAACCGCACGTACTCGCCCAGACTTATGTCGACGATGCGGTCGCGAGCGAAGCCAAGAGCTCGCTGACGACCGCCTACAACGAAGCCGCCTCTCGTCCGACCAACGGCTCGGCCGGGACCCAGCTCGCGGGTCAGGAATTCTCGCCTGGCGTCTACACAGCCAGCAGCTCGCTGCTGCTGTCATCGGGCAGTGTCACGCTCAACGCCGAAGGCAACCCCAACGCGGTGTTCGTCTTCCAGATCCCTACCACGCTGACCACCGGGTCGAACACCACCGTCTCGCTCGTGGGCGGCGCGCAGGCGTGCAACGTCTTCTGGCAGGTCGGCTCTTCGGCGACGCTGGGCAGCGGCACGCACTTCGTCGGCACGATCATGGCCTCCGCCTCGATCACCGCGAACACGGCTGCCACGATCCACGGCAGGCTGCTCGCGCAGACTGCCGCGGTCACGCTCGAAGACAACACGATCACCACCTCCAACTGCGCCTCCAGCGCCAGCGGAAGCGGCGGCGGCACGGAAACGACCACGCCGCAAGAAACGGCCGCGCTCGAAGCAGCGACTGGCGTAGGAGTCCCGGCCTCGAGCACGGGCACCAGCACCAGCACCACCACCGCTCCCCGGCCGATTGGCTCGAAAAGCACGGCCAAGCACCCCAAACGCCATCGCGCGCGCAAAGCAGCCAAACCGCGCTCGCCCGCCCGGCCCGCACTACCGCACCGGAGGGGCACATTCACCGGTTGAGCGTCGGGCTGGCGGTGGCGTGCCTGCTCGGCCTCACGGCCGGCTCCGCGTCCGCCGCCGGCCCCGCGCCGGACGCCGGCATCCCGGCTCGCGTGCAGGCAAGCCAGGAACTCGCCGTCCTGCACACCGCGCACGCCGCGCACCGCGCACCCGCGACCGGATCGCCGCAAATAGCGCTTGTGCCCGCCACCACACCGATCACAGGCGAGCAGACCACCCTGCCCGTGATCGGGCACTCAGCCGGCCCCACTGGAGTGCGGTGGCTGCAGGTGATGCTCCCCGGTCGCCCCGACGGATTGACCGGTTGGATCACCCAGAACGGTACCCGCAAGCTCACGACGGGCTGGCGCATCCTGGTCGACCTGGCCGCGCGACGCGTGCGGGTCTACCGCCACGGGTTCACAGTGCGAACGTTCGGAGCGGTCGTGGGCAAGCCCTCGACACCCACGCCCACCGGCCAGTTCTTCGTCGAGGAGACAGTGCAAATGGAACCCGACCAGGCGGGCGGTCCCTACGCGTTGGCGCTCAGCGCACGCTCGAATGTGTTGCAGACGTTCGAAGGCGGCCCGGGCCAGATCGGGATCCACGGGCGCAACGAGCTCGGAGGAACGCTGGGAGCAGCCGAATCACACGGCTGCATCCGACTGGCCACCCCGAGCATCGACTGGCTGGCCGCTCGTATTGGCCCAGGGACACCAACGACGATCTACGCAGGGTGAGCCCCAGCAGCGAGTGCGCCCGGAGGGAATCGAACCCTCGGCCTGCGGCTTGAAAGACCGCTGCTCTTTGGCTCCCCGAAGAGAACCGTTGACCACTGAGCTACGGGCGCGTGCTGTGCGACGAGCAGCCTATTCTACGCACGCCCGGCGTAGGGTGGGGCCATGGCCAGCTACGTTGCAGCGGTCGACCAGGGCACCACCAGCACACGCGCGATCCTGTTCGATGCGGACGGCCGGATCTCGTCTCTGGCACAGCGCGAGCACGAGCAGATCCACCCCCGTGCGGGCTGGGTCGAGCACGACCCCCGCGAGGTGTGGGCGCACACGCTCGAGGTGATCGAGGGGGCGCTTTCGCGTGCGCATGCGGGGCCCGGCGACGTGGCGGCCATCGGGGTCACCAACCAGCGCGAGACGACGGTCCTGTGGGATCGGCGCACGGGCGAGCCGCTGCACAACGCGATCGTCTGGCAGGACACGCGGACGGCCGCGCTCGTGCGCGAGCTGGCGGGCGAGGAGGGCCCCGACCGCCTGCGCGAGCGCGTCGGCCTGCCGCTGTCGACGTACTTCTCGGGCCCCAAGATCGCGTGGCTGCTGGAGCACGTGCCCGGCGCGCGCGAGCGCGCGGAGCAGGGCGAGCTGGCCTTCGGGACGATGGACACGTGGCTGTTGTGGAACCTCACCGGCGGCGCCGACGGCGGACTGCACGCCACCGACGCCACCAACGCCAGCCGCACGATGCTGATGGACCTGCACACGCTCGACTGGCACGAGCCGAGCCTCGAGCTGATGGGCATCCCGCGCGCGCTGCTGCCGGAGATCCGCTGCTCCAGCGAGCTGTACGCGCAGGCGCGCGTCACCGCGCTGCGCGGTGTGCCGGTGGCGGGCATGGTGGGCGACCAGCAGGCGGCCCTGTTCGGCCAGACCTGCTTCGCGCGCGGCCAAGCCAAGAACACCTACGGCACCGGCTCCTTCCTGCTCGTCAACACCGGTGAGCAGATCGTGCGCTCGCCCGCGCTGCTCACGAGCGTCGCCGCCAAGCTTCCCCAGCAGGCCACCAGCTACGTGCTCGAGGGCTCGATCGCGGTGACGGGCGCCGCCGTGCAATGGCTGCGCGACCAGCTCGGGCTGATCGCGTCGGCCGCGCAGGTCGAGGAGCTGGCGGCCAGCGTGCCCGACAACGGCGGCGTGTACTTCGTGCCAGCGTTCTCGGGGCTGTTCGCCCCGCACTGGCGCGACGACGCCCGCGGCGTGATCGTCGGCCTGACGGCCTACGCGCGCGCCGCCCACATCGCCCGAGCGGTGCTCGAGGCGGCCGCCTGGCAGACCCGCGAGGTCCTCGACGCCGTGGAGCACGCGGCTGACATCGCGCTCGACGAGCTGCGAGTCGACGGCGGCATGACCGCCAACGAGCTGCTCATGCAGTTCCAGGCCGACGTGCTCGGCACGCCCGTGGTCCGCCCGCAGGTGACCGAGACGACCGCCCTCGGCGCCGCCTTCGCCGCCGGCCTCGCCGTCGGCTTCTGGTCTGGCGAGCGCGAGCTCGCCGAGCGCTGGTCGGAGCAGCGGCGCTGGCAGCCCAGCATGGACGAGAGCACCCGCGAGCGCGAGTACGCCCAATGGAAGAAGGCCGTCAGCCGCTCACTCGACTGGGCCGACTGACCGCCCTCAGAGCCCCCGCCCCGTAGCTCAGGGCGTGAGCACGACCTTGAGCGCTTCGCGGCGGTCGAACACGGCGTAGGCCTCGGGGGCCTGGTCGAGCTTCATGTGGTGGGTGACGAGCGCGCTCGGGTCGAGCACGCCGGCGGACAGGAGCGCGAGCACGCGGTCGACGTGGCCGATCACGTTGGCCTGCCCTCCGCGCAGGGTCAGCGTCTTCAGCCACAGCAGCCCCATGTGGACCTCGGCGCGCTCGGCGTACACGCCGATGCACTGGATGCTCCCGCACGCACGCGTCAGGCGGATGGCGCTGTCGAGAACCTTGGGGTCGCCGACGGCGTCGATGCACACGTCCACGCCGCGGCCTTCGGTGGCGTCGCGGACGGCCTGACGCACGTCCTGCTCGGTCAGGTGCACGGGCTCGGCGCCGAAGGACTCGGCCACGGCCAGGCGCTCGGGGACGCTGTCGATGGCCAGCACCCGCGCGGCGCCCACCGCGCGGGCGGCCTGCACGGCGCACAGCCCGACGGGGCCGAGCCCCAGCACGGCCACCGCGTCGCCGGGCTCGAGGCCGCTCTCGACCACCGCGTGAAACCCCGTGCCCATGACGTCGCCCGCGAACAGCGCGACCTCGTTGCTCATGCCCTCGGGCACGCGGCGCAGCACGAGGTTGGCGTGGGGCACGAGCGTCATCTCCGCCTGCGTGCCCTGCAGCGAGCCGAGCGCCGCGCCGTGGCCGAACGTGCGTGAGTGCTCGCAGCGGTGGTAGAGGCCGCGACGGCAGAACCAGCACGTACCGCAGGCGCTCTGGAAACAGCCAAGCACGCGGTCGCCGACGGCGACGCGGGTGACCGCATCGCCCGCCGCGAGCACCGTGCCGACGTACTCGTGGCCGATGGTGAAGCCCGCTTCGATGGGCACGCGACCGTGGAAGATGTGCAGATCCGAGCCACACACGCCGGAGGCGTCGATGCGGACAACGGCGTCTTCGGGGTCGATCAGCTCGGGCTCCGGGCGCTCCTCGACGCTGACGACTCCGGGGGCCTGGAAGGTGACGGCGCGCATGGCGCAGGGCAGCCTACTGATCTACCTCGCGCAACGCGCCCGTCTCGGGGTCGAAGAGGAAGCCCCTGATGCGCCCGCGCTCCGGCAGCTCGGGGCTGGAGCGCAGCCGGGCGAGACCGTCGCGCAGGGCCTCCTCGACGTCGACGAACGCGCCGAGTCGCCAGGCGGGCATCGCCCCGTCGGCCGCGAGCGCCCGCGCGAAGTCCTCGTCGGAGGCGCCGCACAGGCCGCACCCGTGGTGCATGACCACGACCACCTCCTCGGTTCCGAGCAGCCGCTGGGAGACGCTGAGCGAGCGGATCGCGTCGTCGGTGACCAGGCCGCCGGCGTTGCGGATGATGTGGGCGTCGCCGCGCTCCAGGCCGAGCATTCCGAACACATCGATGCGCGTGTCCATGCACGCGAGCACGGCCACCCTGCGCCGCGGGCGGGGGCTCAGGCCCGGCGCGGCGAGCTCGTCGGCGCGGGCCGCCGCGACGCGCAGCATGTCCTCGGCGTGAGGCATCTCGGAGGCAATCGTACGAGAGCCCGCGGGCGGGGCGGCCCTACGCGGCGAGCAGGTCCTCGCCGACGCAGTCGAGCGTCTGCTCGAGCACGCGGTACACCGCCGGATGCACCGACATGCCGCAGTGGCTGCAGTCGATCTCGACGTTCTCGGCGTACGGGTCCACGCACGTGCGCCAGTCGACGATCCCGTCGCTGCGCGAGTACACGGCCACGGCGTCCACACCGCCTGCAAGCGGGGCGATCAGGTCCTCCCTGAAGTCCGTGCAGCAGTCGCCGTCGCGGCAGTCGGTCGAGAACACCCCCGGCACCCCCAGGTCGCCGAGCCGGGCGATCAAGCGCACGGTGCGCAGAACCGAGGGCGAGACGGCGAGCCCGTCGAGCACCGGCGATCCCAGCATCGCCGCCGCGCACACGAGCTCGGGGTGGCGCACGGCCAGGACCCGCGCGAACGTGCCGCCGCGGCTCTGCCCGACGAGCGCCACCCGCCGTCCGCATTCGGCCGCGAAGTCCTCGAGGCGCCCCTCCAGGCGGGCCAACGACCGTCCGGCGCAGTCGACGTTGGCGAGGATCCCGCTCATCGCCACGCGGTGCCCGCGACGGCGAAGCCAGGCGCGCATCACGCCGAGCGACGCATCGCCGGCCATGAACCCCGGGATTAGCAGCACCGGGACCGCATCCTCGCGCCGCTGCGGCGAGCGCATGCGCGGGTCGGCGAGCAGGCGCGCCAGCTCGATGCTGTAGCGCAGCTCACCCCATGCGGGCGCAGTAGACCATGCCCCGACGCTGCCTTCGTCATCCATGATTGACATAGGGTACGGGTTGTGGAGGTCGCCAACAGGCACATCGTCGTCACGGGCGGCGCCGGGGGGATCGGCCAGGCGCTCGTACGGCGCTTCGCCGCCGAGGGTGCGCGCGCGGTGGTGGTCGCGGATCGCGAGCTCGCGGGCGCCCGCGCGGTGGCCGAGGAGATCGGCGCGGGGGCGCTGGCGGTCGCCTTCGACGCGGGCAACGAGAGCAGCGTGCGCGAGCTGATCGCCACGGCGAGCGAGGCCAGCGGGGCGATCGACATGTTCGTCTCCAACGCCGGCGTCGGCGGCATGGGCGGCGGCCCCGAGGTGCCGGACGACTCGTGGGACGAAGCCTGGCGGGTGAACGTGATGGCCCACGTGTGGGCCTCGCGGGCGCTGCTGCCGGAGATGCTCTCGCGCGGCGAGGGCTACCTGATCAACACCGCCTCCGCCGCCGGCCTGTTGACGCAGGTCTCCTCGCTCGTCTACAGCGTCACCAAGCACGCGGCCGTCGCGCTCGCCGAGTGGCTGGCGATCGAATACGCGGATCAGGGCGTGCGCGTGTCGTGCATCTGCCCGCAGGGCGTGCGCACGCCGATGCTCGAACGGGGGATGCAGGAGGCGGCCGCCGCGGCGGCGCTGTCCGCGGGCGGCCTGATCGAACCGGAGGACGTGGCGGAGGCCGTGGTGGCGGGCATCCGCGACGAGCGCTTCCTGATCCTGCCCCACGAGAACGTCGCCACGTTCATGGCGCGCAAGGGCACCGACCCGGAACGCTGGATCAGGGGCATGCGCCGCCTGGTGCGCGAAGCGCGCGCGGCCTCGACCTGAAAGCCGGCCGCTAGGCAGGCGTCTCGGCCTGGGTGCGCGCCCTGGCCTGTGCCGCATCGAGGTAGGTGGCGTCGTGGGAGCAGATCAGCTCGACCTCGCTCCCATGGCGCGCTGCGAGCTCGCGCAGGCGCTCGACGTTGCCGCGTCGGGCCTTCCTGTCAACCTCGTCGAACGCGGCGAATGCGGCGATCGCCCGCGGGCAGTGGGGCGGGGTGGCCACCTCGCCGTGGTGGAAGAAGGCGTCGCCGCAGTGCAGCAGCCAGTCCTCCCCGCGCCTGACCGCCACGCCCGTGTGCCCGTGCGTGTGGCCGATCAGCGGAATCAGCAGGATCTCGGCGTCGCTGCCGGGCAGCACGCGCACGCTCTGGAAGCCGAACCACTCCTCCCCGCCGGCTGTGGCCGCGCCAACCGGGTTGTGCTCGACCCAGCGGGGACCGTGGGCCCAGTGCGCGGCCACGTAGCGCGCGCGGTCGCGCCAGCTCGGGTGCATGGCCGCCCGCAGCTCCGGGCCGAGCAGGTGGACCTGGGCGTCGGGGAAGTCGGGCAGGCCGCCGGCGTGGTCGAGGTCGAGGTGGGTGGTGATGATGTGGCGCACGTCGCCGGGGTCGAAGCCGAGCGCTCGGATCTGGGAGATGGCGGTGCCGGCGACCTCCAGACGCGGGCTGATGATGGCGTTGAACACGGCCCCGAGCTGGCGGGGCGTGCGCACGTCGTCGAGGCCGAAGCCCGTGTCGACGAGCACGAGGCCCTCGGCGCCCTCGATCAGCAGGCAGTGGCACACGAGCCGCGCGCGCTCGCGCAGGCCGCCTTCGCCGCTGACCAGGAGCGCGCCCCGCGGGCACAGGGTGCCGCAGCTCAGGTGGTGGATGGCGCGCGGAGCCGTGTTCATGGGTGTGCAGCCCTCGCGGTCGTGCTCGTCGGGGCGATCACGCCGCGCTGAGGGCCGCGCTGGGCTCGGCCACCGCGCGACCGTGGCGGATCAGGTCGGCGGCGCGCTCGGCCACGGCGATGGTCGGCGCGTTGGTGTTGCCGCGGGGGACCATCGGCATCACCGAGGCGTCCACCACGCGCAGCCCCTCGAGGCCGTTGACGCGCAGCTCGGCGTCCACCACGGCCTGCCCGTCGGTGCCCATGCGACAGGTGCCGACGGGGTGATAGACGGAGTAGGTGGTGCGGGCGATCAGATCGCGCAGCGCCTCGTCGCTGTCATCCGCGGCGCCGATGCACGGCTCGACGCAGTACTGCGCGAGCGCGGGCTGCGCGCAGATCTCGAGCGTCAGGCGCATGCCGGCGATCATGCGCTGCATGTCGTCGCCGGCCGTGTAGAAGGAGTGGTGGACGATCGGCTTGGCGGTCGGGTCCTTGGAGGCCAGGCGCACGTTGCCGCGGCTGTGCGGCGTGAGCAGGCACGGCGAGACGAGCATGCCGTGCGCGTCGGGGTCGGTCATGCCCTCGTCGATCAGCTGGATGGGCACGACGTGGAACTGGATGTCGGGCGCGGGGGCGTCCGGCGCGACGCGCGCGAAGCCGCCGGCCTCGGCGAAGTTCGACGCGAACGGGCCGGTCTGCGTGGCTTCGTACTCCTGCAGCGCCTCGGGCTCCAGCGAGCGCAGCAGGCTGACCTCCTCCGGCGTCGTCCACACACCGTAGGCGCCCGCGTGGTCTGAGAGGTTCTCGCCCACGGCGGGCTGGTCGAGCAGCACCTCGATTTCGCGCATCGTCAGGTGCTCGGCGGGACCGATCCCCGAGAGCATCAGCAGCTGCGGCGAGTTGTACGCGCCACCGCACAGGATCACCTCGCGCTCGGCGCGCAGCTCCCGCGCCTGCCCGAGCTGGCTGGCCTGGACGCCGACCGCGCGCGTGCCCTCGAACAGCACCCGCTCGACGAGCATGTAGGGCATCACAGAAAGGTTTGAGCGCTCGCTCACCGTGTGCAGGTAGGCGACGGCGGCGCTCGCGCGCATGCCGCCGCGCTGGGTCACCTGGTAGAGGCCCACGCCGTCCTGCTCCTCGCCGTTGAAGTCCTCGTTGCGGGCCAGACCCGCCTGCACGCCGGCCTCGACGAAGGCGCTCGCCATCGGGTTGCGCGAGCGACCCTCGCTGACCGCGAGCGGCCCGCCGGCGCCGTGCCAGCGCGAGGCGCCGCGCTCGTTGTCCTCGGACTTCAGGAAGTAGGGCACGAGATCGGCCGCCGACCAGCCGGGGACGCCCCATTCGTCGTAGTCGCGGCGGTTGCCGCGGATGTAGACCATGGCGTTGATCGAGGAGGAGCCGCCGAGCACCCTGCCGCGGGGCAGCGGTATGCGCCTGCTGTTGCACTCGGGCTCGGGCGCCGTGCAGTAGTCCCAGTCGATCTCCGTGCGCGGGAGCTGCAGGTAGCCGAGGGGGACGTGGATGTTCTGGTTGGTGTCCGGCGGCCCGGCCTCGAGCAGCAGCACGCTGACATCCGGGTCCTCGCTGAGGCGGTTGGCGAGCACGCATCCCGCCGATCCAGCTCCCGCGATCACGTAGTCGTACATGTCTCTCCCCTTTGTCGGCGCCGATGCTCTCCTGCAGCCACGATACTCCTCCCGCTGCACGCTCGTGGCGCTGAACTGGCCGTCTGGCCAATGCCCGCCAGAGCGCTGAAACAGGTCTAGGAGCCGCCGTCCGCCAGCTTCGCGCGCTGGCGCGCCGGCGCGATGCGCACGACGTCCCACACCAGGCCCACGCGCTCCAGGGCGAGGATCAGCCAGGCGGACGGGTCGAGCTGCCACCAGCGCAGTCCGTGGCGGGCGGAGGTGGGGAAGGCGTGGTGGTTGTTGTGCCACGCCTCGCCGAACGTCGGCACCGCCAGCCAGGGCAGGTTGCGCGACTGGTCGCCGGTGGGGAACGTGCGCCGGCCGAAGTAGTGGCACAGGGAGTTGATGGAGAAGGTGGCGTGGTGCAGGAAGAACATGCGCACGGCGCCGCCCCACAGCAGGCCGGTCAGCCCGCCGACGAGCGTGCCGGTGAGCGCGAAGCCGAGGGCGAACGGGAAGGCGAGCCCGGCCAGCACCCACACGAGGAACGTGCGGTCGATGAACGACACCACGGGGTCGGCGAGCAGGTCCTTGGCGTAGCGCTCGCGTGCGGCCAGCCCCTCGCCGTTGAAGATCCAGCCGACGTGCGCGTGGTACAGGCCGGCGAACGCGCCGCGCCAGCCGGCGCCGTGCTCGAGGTGGGGGCTGTGCGGATCTCCGGGCTGGTCTGAGAAGCGGTGGTGCTTTCGGTGGTTGGCCACCCACTCGATCACGGGGCCCTCCACGGCGGCCGAGCCGAGCGCGGCGAGCAGCGCGCGCATCGCCGGGCTCGTCTTGAAGCTGCGGTGGGTGAACAGGCGATGAAAACCGACCGTCACGCCGAAGCCCGTGAGCAGGTAGGTGAGCGCGAGCACGACGAGGTCGGGCCAGCGCAGCGCTCCACCCCAGGCCCGCCACGCCGCCACGCCCACCAGCAGCAGCGGCACGACCATCACGAGCACGTTGGCGACGCGGTCGATCCCCGGGGGCGGGTCCGGCTCGGTCTCGCCGGCGGGCGTCCTCGCGGGCGCGACCGGGGCGTCCTGTTGGATGGGCGGCGCAGCGGACACGGCCCTGAACTCTAGTCGTGCGCTCTGCCGTACTCGCGCTGGTGGCTCTCTCGCTCCTGCCGTCGGGCGCCGCCGCGGGGCACGGCTTCACCATCTCGCCGGGGCACGTGCACCTGTTCTGAGACGTTCGCTGTAACGCATCGCGGGCTGGTCGGACTGAATCTCGCAAGTCCACCCCCAACCCCGAGGAGCATCTTCAATGAAAGCAATTGCACGCCTCAGCGTGGCGAGCGTCGCTGCGACCGCGCTGTTCGCCGGCGTCGTGGGCGCGACCCCGGCGCTCGCGACACCTACCTCGCACGCGGTGTTCGTCCAGACCGACAACCTCAAGGGCAACCAGATCGTCGCGTACGACCGCGCCGGCGAAGGCACGCTCACACAGGCCGGCATCTATGACACCGACGGCCTCGGCGGCCAGCTCGAAGGCTCGGAAGTGGACCACCTGGCCTCGCAGGGCTCGCTCGCGTACGACAGCGCGAACGGCCTGCTGTACGCGGTCAACGCGGGCAGCAACACGGTGTCGGTGTTCGCCGTGCTCGGCGACAGGTTGGCGCTGCGCCAGGTGATCAGCTCGGGCGGGACGTTTCCGGTGAGCATCGCCGTGCACGAGGGCATCGTGTACGTCCTGAACGCCCTGGAAGGCGGGTCCGTGCAGGGCTTCGAGGTCTCGGCGGGCCGGCTCGTGGCGCTCGCGGGCTCCACTCGCGCCCTCGGCCTGAACCCGACGGCGACGCCGCAGTTCACGCACTCGCCGGGCACGGTCGTGTTCTCGCCGAGCGGCTCGCAGTTGATCGTCACGACCAAGGCCAACGGCAACGACGTGGACGTGTTCTCGGTGGCCCCCGGCGGCCTGCTGTCGGGCTCGCCGGTCGTGAACCCGCTGCCGGGAACGGTTCCGTTCGCGATCACCTTCGACCAGCATGAACACCTGATCCTGTCGGAGAGCGCGGGCGCGCTCGGCGACTTCAAGCTGGACGAAAGCGGCGCCATCGAACAGCTCGACGTGGTGCCCTCCGAACAGCTCGCCACGTGCTGGGTGGTGGAGGCCCGCGGGCACTTCTACATCTCCAACCCGGGCAGCGCCTCGCTGAGCGCCTTCCAGGAGAGCGCCAACGGACAGGTGCTGGCACTGCTGGGAGACACGACCACGGGGGGCGGCACGGTCGACGCGACGGTCACCCCCGACGGCCACGTCCTCTACGTCCAGACGGGCGCGGAAGGGGACGTGGACGAGTTCTCCGTGGGAGCGCACGGCGAACTGAGCAAGCTCGGGGAAGTCACGGTTCCCGGCGCCATCGGCGGCGAGGGCATCGTCGCCGGCTAGCCACCGGCCACGCCTTGCGGGTTGCGGCGCCCAGGTGGGCGCCGTAGCCTGCCCGGCGAGGAATGAAAGGCATGCGCTGTGACTGTCAGCTTCGACCCCCTCCCCCAACATGCACCTGGGGTTGATCGCGGCGATCCTGGTGCCGCTGCGCGGGCGCCGCGTCGACCCCGGAGTGGACGAGGACGGCGAGCTCGTTGCGCGGCTGCGCGCCGGCGAGCAAGACGCGTTCGTGACGCTGGTGTCGCGCCATCACGCCACGATGATGCGCCTTGCCAGCTCGCTCGTGTCGAGCCGGGCGGTGGCCGAGGAGGTCGTGCAGGACACCTGGGTGGGCGTACTGCGCGGGATCGACGGCTTCGCCGGGCGCTCCACGTTCCGGACCTGGCTGCTGCGCATCCTCGTCAATCGCGCCACGAGCACCGGCATGCGTGAGCGCCGCAGTGTCGCCGTGGGAGACGCGGGCCCGGTGGTCGACCGCGCGCGCTTCGACGCCTCGGGAGCGTGGATGTCGCCGCCACAGCATTGGGTCGAGGACGCGGAGGACAGGCTGCTGGCGCAGGGGCTCGCGGAGGAGATCGGGGCGGCCCTCGAGGGGCTCCCCGTGCGCCAGCGCGAGGTGGTGATGCTGCGCGACGTCGATGGGCTCAGCGGGCGGGAGGTGTGCGCGGTGCTGGAGATAAGCGAGGCCAACCAGCGGGTGCTGCTGCACCGCGGGCGCAGCCACCTGCGCCAGGCCCTGGAAGAAGAGTTGGGGGGCGCATAGCGATGTTCTGGAATCGCCACGGGCTGGCGTGTCAGGAGATGGTCGAGCTGGTCACCGAATACCTCGAGGGGACGCTTTCGCGCTCTCAGCGCCGGCGCTTCGAGGCGCACCTGGCGGGCTGCGAGAACTGCACTGAGTACCTGCACCAGATGCGGGCCACGATCCGGCTGACCGGGAGCCTCGGCGCCGAGGACATGACGCCGGCGATGCGCGAGGAGTTCAGCGAGCTCTACCGGCGCTGGCGCGCGGAAGAGGAGTGAGCGGGCCGAGCGAGTCCAGAGCAGAGCCGCCGCTTTAGACTCGCCAGCCGAGATGAACTACGCCAAGGGCATACAGGAGGTCGGCGACGGCCTGTACGCGTACCTGCAACCCGACGGCGGCTGGGGCTGGAGCAACGCCGGGCTGGTGGTGGACGGCGAGAGCACGCTGCTCGTGGACACGCTGTACGACCTCGCGCTGACCGAGGAGATGCTGCGAGCGATGCGCCGCGCGGCGCCGGCGGCGGCGCGCATCGACACGCTCGTCAACACCCACGCCAACGGCGACCACTGCTACGGCAACCAGCTCGTGGACGGGGCGCGGATCGTCGCCTCCGAGCGCACGGCGGCGGAGATGGGCGAGCTGCCACCGGCGGCGATGGCCGCGCTGATCGAGCAGGCGCCCGCGATGGGCGAGCTGGGCGCGTTCTTCCTTCGGTGCTTCGGCGCGTTCGACTTCAAGGGGATCGAGCTGGCGCTCCCGCAGGAGACCTTCACCGGCGCGCTGAGCGTGCGGGTCGGCGAGAAGGAGCTGCGGCTGATCGAGGTCGGCCCGGCGCACACGCGGGGGGACACCCTCGTGCATGTGCCGGCCGAGCGCGTGCTGTTCACCGGGGACATCCTTTTCTCCGGCGCCCACCCGATCGCGTGGGCGGGGCCGGTGTCCAACTGGATCGCCGCCTGCGATCGCATCCTCGCGATGGACGTGGAGACGATCGTCCCCGGCCACGGTCCCGTGTCCGGCCCTGCGCAGGTGCGCGAGCTGAAGGCGTACTTCGAGTACCTGTACGACGAGGCGCGCACGCGCCACGCGGAAGGGATGACGCCGCTGCAGGCGGCCCGCGCAATCTCGCTCGAGCGCTGGGCGGACTGGGGCGAGGGCGAGCGCCTGGTGGTGAACATCGCCAACATCTACGCGGAGCTGTCCGGCGAGGAGCCGCCCAACCCGCTGGCGGCGTTCGAGCAGATGGCCGCGCTGGCGGACTCGGGGGCGCCCCCAGAGTAGTGCCGTTCAGCACGAATTGGCGGGGTGCTAGTATGCACGTATGAAGCGCACCACGATATCTCTTCCCGATGACCTTGCTCAAGCGCTTGCCCGCGAGGCACAACGAAGACGCTCCTCTGCGTCCGAGGTGACGCGGACGGCCCTGGCGCAACACCTCGGCTTGGGAGACGACGAGCCGCGTGTGCTCGCATTTGCCGCGGTTGGTCGCAGCGGCCATCGCACCACCGCCCGAGACATGGAGCAGCTGTTGGAGCAAGAGTGGGATGACGTCCCTGGCCGTTGTTGACGCCGGCCCGCTGTATGCGGCGGCTGACGCCGACGATCGGGATCACCTGGCATGTCGCACCGCACTCTCGCGAACCGACCTCCGCCTGGTCGTCCCCGCGCTGGTCGTGGCTGAGGCCACCTACTTCGTGGGGCGACGACTCGGCCCGCGAGCGGAGAGCAGGTTCCTCCGGGGCATCGGGGAGCTCGACGTGGAGGGACCGGACAGCGGCGACTTCACACGCATGGCGGAGCTCGTGGAGAAGTACGCCGACTTTCCACTGGGAGGAACGGACGCCTCCGTGGTCGCCCTTGCCGAGCGACTCGACACGCCGACCATCATCACCCTCGACCGCAGACACTTCGCTGCGATCACACCCCGTCACCGCGAAGCATTCGATCTCATACCCTGACTGCGCGCGGGCATTGTTGTAGCATCCTACAACACGCATGTAGCCCGATCGGCGTATGATCGGCCGGCAGGGGAGTGCCGTCCGGGGAGTGGGAATGCAGGCAGGGATGACGCGCAGGGAGTTGCTGGCGACGGGGGCGGCGACGGGGGTGCTCGCGCTGGAAGCCGACCCGCTGATCCGCCGGGCGCTGGCCGCCCGCTCGCACCCGGGGACGCTGTCGGACATCGAGCACGTGGTGATCCTGATTCAGGAGAACCGCTCGTTCGATCACTACTTCGGCACCCTGCCCGGCGTGCGCGGCTTCGCGGACGCCGCCCCGGCGGTGCTCGCCCAGGGCGGCTACCCGGCCCCCGGGTACGAAGGGGAGCTGCTGCCCTTCCACCTGGAAACGGGCGGGATGCCACAGTGCTTTCCCGACATCACCCACAAATGGGTGCCCCAGCACCAGAGCTGGGACGGAGGGGCGATGGACGGCTTCGTGCGCGCCCACCTCGCCTTCGACGGCCCGGACGCGGGCCCGGCGACGATGGGCTACTACGAGCGCGCGGACATTCCCTTCTACTACGCGCTCGCGGAAGCCTTCACCATCTGCGAGAACTACCACTGCTCGATGCTCGGGCCCACCGACCCCAACCGCCTGTACAGCATGTCGGCGAGCATCGATCCGGACGGCGAAGCGGGCGGGCCGTTGGTGGAAACGGAGTCGTTCGAGGCGCGGGCGGCGCTCGCCGGGCGCTTCACGTGGGCGACCATGCCCGAGCAGCTCTCCGCGGCGGGGGTGAGCTGGAAGATCTACACGGGCGCCGAACGGGGCGTGGAAGACAACGTGTTGAGCTACTTCCGCAACTACCAGACGAACGCCGAGCTCGCGGAACTGGCCTTCGAGGCGCTGTATCCGTGCGACTTCTCCGCCGACCTGGCGAACGAAGAGCTTCCCCAGGTCTCGTGGATCCTCGCGTCGTTCGAGGACACCGAGCACCCGGGCTTCTCGACGGCGGCCGCGGGCGAGTACACCGTGGAGAAGCTCGTCAAGCGGCTCTTCCACCATCCCAGCGTGTGGGCGAACACGGCGCTGTTCCTCACGTGGGACGAGAACGGCGGCTTCTTCGACCACGTGGCCCCGCCGGTCGCACCCGAAGGCACGCCCGGCGAGTACCTCACCGCGCCTGACATCACGGGCGACTCCGGCGGCATCGCCGGTCCCATCGGGCTCGGCTTCAGGGTGCCGATGCTCGTCGTCTCGCCGTTCAGCCGCGGCGGCTTCCTGTGCCCGGACGTGTTCGACCACACCTCCATCCTGCGGTTCCTGGAGGCCCGGTTCGGCGTCGAGGTGCCGAACCTGAGCGAATGGCGGCGGGAAGCCACCGGCGACCTCACGAGCGCGTTCAACTTCGCCGGGCCGGACAAGAACAGGCCGAAGCTCCCGGCGATCGAACTCACCCGAGCCCAACGCCAGAGCGGCGGCTGCGTGAACTTCGGCTCGGTGACCGTGCCGCCCAACTCCCTCCCGGAAGAGGCCGCCCGCGAATGGCAGACGCCGAGCGGGCCATAGAAGCAGGTTCTTAGACAACAGGAGACGGGCCGGCGCGGCGAAAGCACATGTCGGCTAGCGTTGGCGGCGTGAGGGGCGCGGTGACAGTGGCGGTGGCACTGGCGGCGGCGGCGTTGGGGCCGCTCGCGGCAGATGCGACCGGTAAGGCGCCCTCCGGCAAATCGTCCCCGCATCGTCCCGGTACGGGGAAGGCGAAGGCGTTCGTCCGCGTCAACCAGGTCGGCTACCCGACGGCCGCGCCCAAGCGGGCGTACCTGATGTCGGCCAAGCGCGAGACGGGGGCGACGTTCACGGTGGCCAACGGCGAAGGGGACAGCGTGTTCAGCGCCACCGTTGGCGCGTCCCCCTCCGGGGACGATGGCGCGGGCGCGTGGAGCAAGCGCTTCAAGTACGTGTACCCGCTCGACTTCGACGCGGTACAGACCCCGGGCACGTACACCGTGTACGTGGCCGGCCCCGAGCCGGCGTCCTCGCCGGCGTTCGCCATCGGGCCCGCCCAGGCGCTGTACGAAGGGCCGCTGGCGAACACGCTGTCCTTCTACGAGAACGAGCGCGACGGCCCCGAATACATCCCCTCGGCGCTGCGCACCGCGCCGGCGCACCTGAACGACGAGGACGCGATGACGTACGTGACGCCGACGGTCAACGACGAAGGCGAATTCAAGGGCGAACTGGAAAGCCTCGGCGAAACGATGAACGCCTCGGGCGGCTGGTGGGACGCGGGCGACTACCTGAAGTTCGTGCAGACCACCAGCTACGCGGTGGACCTGATGGAGATCGGCGTGGGCGAGTTCCCCGGCGAGATGGGCGCGACGGCGGCCCGCTCGAACTTCACCGAAGAGGCGCGCTTCGGGGTGGAATGGCTGCTGCGGATGTGGAACGACAGCACGCGCACGCTGTACTACCAGGTGGGGATCGGCGAGGGCAACGCCAGCACCACCGGCGACCACGACATCTGGCGCCTGCCCCAGGAAGACGACACGTTCGGCGGCTCGGACCCGGCCGATCGCTTCATCCGCCACCGCCCGGTGTTCCGCGCGGGTCCGCCCGGCTCGCCCGTCAGCCCCAACCTGGCCGGCCGCGACGCGGCGGCCTTCGCGGAGTGCTTTGAGCTGTTCGACCGGACGCGCCCGGAACTCGCCGACCGCTGCCTGACCTCGGCCGAGCACATCTTCGAACTGGCGAACACCGACCCGAAGGGCAACCTGCTGACGACCATCCCGTTCGACTTCTACCCGGAGAGCGAATGGCGCGATGACCTCGAGCTGGGTGCGACCGAGCTCGCGAGCGCGCTGTCGTCGGGCGCGACGCTGCCCGCCGGGCTCGCGCACACGCAGCCGCTGTTCTACCTCGAAGACGCGGCGCGCTGGGCCAAGGAATACATCGAGCACAACGGCGAAGGGGGCGAAGGCCTGAACCTGTACGACGTGAGCGGCCTCGCCGACTTCGAGCTCGTGCGCGCGCTGCGCGCGGCCGGCGGGCCGCCCGGGCTGGCGCTCAGCGAAGCGCAGCTGATCGCCGGCCTCGGCGAAAAACTCCAGGCGGCGGGTGACTGTTCAGGTCGCGGTTTGCGGTTCAGGGTCCAGCGGCGGCGGGGAGCCATGGCTGGTGTTTGGCGAGTCGCGCGAGGGTGTCGATTGTGTCGCGGCTTTGCTTTCGGCTGGTGCTGATGTAG
>Ga0302325_10000148_pt1 | contig 201108 bp, 184 predicted proteins | sample Palsa_T0_2_FD_201948 | JGI IMG/M metagenome (GOLD analysis project Ga0302325, IMG submission 201948) | Peat permafrost microbial communities from Stordalen Mire near Abisko, Sweden - Palsa_T0_2 | ecosystem: Environmental > Terrestrial > Soil > Palsa > Peat permafrost | place: Sweden: Abisko...
TCGACGTCACCTCGATCCTCCCGACCGTTCGCGTCCCAACTCTTGTGCTTCACCGGCGCACCGATGCGCTGATCGCGGTCGAGCGGGGTCGCGAATTGGCGGCGGGAATCCCGGGGGCGAAATTTATTGAATACCCCGATGGGGACCACCTCCCTTGGGGGCGACGTAGAGGCGGTGGTGGCGGATATCCGAGAGTTTGTCACGGGAGAACGCGAAAGTTCCTTGTCGGACGTCGAGCGCGTATTGACGACGGTGCTGTTCACCGACATTGCCGAATCAACCAGCCTTGCCGGAGAAATGGGCGATCAGCGATGGACGCGGCTTCTCGATAGCCACGATGAGATAGCCAGACAATCGATCGCCAAGCATCGCGGAAATTGGGTCAAGAGCACGGGCGACGGCATTCTCGCCACGTTCGATGGACCCGGCCGCGCGGTTCGATGCGCCTTGTCCCTCGGCCCGGCCGCTCAACAAGTGGGGCTCTCTTTGCGAGCCGGCCTCCACACCGGAGAAATTGAAATAAGAGGCGCGGATATTGGCGGCATTGCGGTGCATGCCGCCGCGCGGGTGATGGCGAAGTGCGAGCCAGGCGAGGTTCTCGTTTCCAGAGTTGTGACCGAGCTTGTAGCGGGCGCGGGTCTGAAGTTCTCCGAACGCGGATCGCAGGAACTCAGGGGACTTCCGGGCCGGTGGGATTTATTCGCAGCGACCTTGTAAGCTTCGTGAATGCCCGCTCACCGGACCTTTGTCATACGACCTAAATGTCGCATTCTCGCGCTCAGCCCTTGAGCTCGACTTCCTTCCCCTCACCCGGCCGCGCGAACACCAGCTTCTGATAGACAAGCCCGATGCCGATCAGCGCCGCGCCGAGGCCGAGGAAGGAGAGCGCGCGCAGCCCTCAAGGCCGGAAAGATCGAGGACGAACACTTTGACGACCGTCATCGGCACCAGCGCCGCCGAGGCGAGCCGCGCCGGCTTGTAGCCGGCGAGCACGCCATAGGCCAGCAGCAGGACGCCAAGGCCGAGCCACAAGGCCGAATAGGCGTAGAACTCGCCATCGCCGGTCGGCGCGATATAGCTGATTTCGGGGCTCGCCTGGAACAAACAACGCTGCGGCGCTTGGCGATCAAATCGCAGCGTTGCCGCCGGGCCGCCCCTCACGGCTAATAGCTGTAGTCCCTCAGCAGCTTGGCGATCCGCACCGGCGCATCAGAGCCGCTCTTGGTTTCGATGTCGTCGACCTTCCACTGGCCGTCCTCGCGCAAGAAAAAGTAGACGTTGACGCAGGCGATGGTGAGGTTCGTGAACGTCACCGTCACCGTCGCCTTGTCGCCGGCGACGACCGTGGCGCCGACTTTCACGTTCGACAGCGCCCAGTCTTGGCCATCGATGACGAAATCCCAGTCAAGCGCGCAAATACCCTTCTCTTTGACCTCGCAATCGTGATTCCTCTTGAACAGCGCGGCGAGCGATTTCGAGGCCCGTTTGCCAAAGAGGTCATCGGCCGACGGCAGCTTATCCAGCGCGGGCGATTTTTCCGCGCGATGGTAGAGATCGTAGATTTGGCGCAACCAGACCGCCGGGTCGGGCTCGCGCGCATTCACCTGCGCTCGCGCCGATGCGACGCCCACCATGAGCCCGCCCGTGAGCGCAGCCGCCAAAGCCCAATTCCTGAAAGCCGTCATGGCGCCGCCTCCTTGGGCTTCCCCCCAGCCGGCCGCGCGAACACCAGCTTCTGATACACCATCCCGATGCCGATCAGCGCCGCGCCGAGGCCGAGGAACGACAGCGCGCGCAGCACGCCCTCGAGGCCGGAGAGATCGAGGATGAACACTTTGACCACCGTCATCGATATGAGAACCGCCGAGGCGAGCCGCGCCGGCTTGGAGCCGGCGAGCACGCCATAGGCCAGCAGCAGGATGCCAAGGCCGAGCCACAGGGCCGAATAGGCGTAGAATTCGCCATCGCCGGTCGGCAGGGAATAGCCGATGTCGGGCCTTGCCTGGAACAGCCGGCGCAGCTCGAGATTGAGATAGGCGAACATGAGCGCGACCGCCACCGCCGCCGCCTCCGTGCGCCGCCATTCGACCGACCGGCCGCGCGAGCGGCGGGCGAGGATCAGCGCGGCGAGCGCCGGCAGGCAATAGCCAAGGAGGAGGCCGTTGAAGAGGGCGCCGCCGGCGATCGGTTCGCCCGAAATATACGGGTTCTCCAACAGCAGCAGGCCGGCCAGAGCCTGGGCGAAAGTCAGCGCGCCAAAGCCGAGCGAGGCGAAGCGATAGAGCGGATCGGCGCGGATCGCATTGAGCTCCATCAGCACGGTCGAGAACAGGATGCCGACGACCGCCAGCAGGCCCTGTTCGATCATGCCGCTCGTCGGCGCGAAGGGATCGCCGCCGTTCAAGGCGTGTCGGATTTCGAACACGGCGAGCAGCGCGCTGCAGAGGATCGCCAGGGTCTGCGCGACGCGCATCGGCGCGTCCTCGCCCGATCGCCGCATCAGCCGCGCCGCCAATCCGAAGGCGAGCGCGGGAACGCCATAGCCGAACAGCAGCCAGTTGAAGATCAATGTCTTGCCGAGCGCGTCGCCGACGATGCGCGGCTCGTAGAGGAAGCGGCCGGCGACGGCGAGGCCGAGCGCCAGCACGCACCAGCGCAAGGCGGGGATGGCGAGCCTCTCGCCGACCAGGGCCGAACCGAAGGCGGCGAGCGCCAGCGCGACGGTCAGCGAGCCCTCCGACAATTCGAAGACGAGGCCGAGCGACAGTGCGGCGATGGCGCCGGCCGCCAGGGCGCCAAGGCCAAGATCGATGGCCGGCGTCGCCTCGGCCGCCCGGCGTTGATGGAAGACCGCCGCGCCGACCGCCATCGCCAAAGCGACGCCGCCGGCGGTCGCCGCCATCGTCGTGCTGACCTCGAAATGGGTCAGTCGGAGATAGAGGATCGACAGAGCGCCGAGCGGCGTCAGCGCGCCGGCGCCGGCATAGACCGCCGATTTCAGGAAAGAGAGCGGCGTCGGGCTGAGCAGCCGCCAGAAGCTCAGCCCGCCTAGCGCCAGCGAGGCGACAAGGCCGAAGCCCGCAAAAAACCGCTCGCTTTCGGGCGTCGGCCATTGCGGGAAGAAGGCGAGGGGATCGCCGATCAGCCCGCCGCCCGTGCCCCAGCTCGCCAAAGCGGCGAGGATGACGAGGCCGGCGGCGGCGGTTGCGGCGGCGACCGAAGGCAGGCGCGTTCCGGTCAAGCCGAGCATCGCCGCGACTAGGGCTGCCGCCAGGATCCAGGCCGGACCGAACGCGTCCTCAAGGGAAGTGACGAAAAACACGAGGCTCGCCACCGCCGCGCAGGCCAGCATGGCGATCGAGCCGACCCGGTCGGTGCGCTGCTCGGCTTGCGCGATCGCCAGATTGGGCGCGATGGCGAAAACCGCCACGACCATCGCCATTTCGATGACGAAATGGGCGAAACTGGCGAGGCCGAAATCGATGCTGTTGGTCCCCGTCAGGTTGAGCAGGAACACGCCTTCCCAGAGCGCCGCGCCGGCTGCGGCGGCGATCGCCAGCCATAGCCAGCGCCGCAGCCGCGCCAGGCCATAGGCCGCCGCGCACACGACGGCTACGTAGGGCACGACGGGCCAGGGATTGGGCTCGGCGGAGGTCACCAGCAAGGGCGCGCCGAGCGCGCCGACGAGGCCGAGGCCGGCGAGCGCCGGCCCGTGCAGCGCCGCCGCCAGCATCGCGGCGAGGCCGACCGCGCCCATCAGCAAGAAGGCGGCGCCCGGACCGATGAAGCCATAGAGGGCGTGCGCGGCGTAAAGCGAGCCGAAGGCGGCCACCGTCCCGGCGCCGGTCAGCACGGCGGGGATCGGCGCGGCCTCGTCGCTGGTTGCGCTCGGTCGCTCCTTGCGGCGCAGATATTCGCCCGCCGCCACCAGGGCGGCGCCCAGAAGAAGGCCGCCGGCGACGCGCAGGGGGGGCCCGAAAAGTCCCTGGTCGATCGAATATTTGACGAGCAGCAGCGCGCCGAACGCCAGCGCGACGCCGCCGACGATCACCGCCCAATGCGCGCCGAGCCTTTCCTCAAGACCGATGGTCGGTCTCCTGGCGACTGGGATCCGCACAGCTTCCTCGACGGGAGCGCGGGGCTCCGGCCGCGGCGCGGCGGCTTTGATCGGCTCGCTCTTCGGGACAATGTCGGACGGCGGTTCGGCAATCCTCGGGGCGGAGGGCGTAGCGTCGAGCCCTTCGGCGGCGCTGTCGACATGGGGCTGCGTCGGCGGCGCCGAAGGCGCGGCGGCGGGCCTATCGCGCGGCAATCGCCAATCGATCGGGGCCGGCGCCTCGATATGCGCCTGCGCCGCCAACCTCGCCAACAGAGCCTCCGCCCGGCGCAGCCGCGCGCGGGCGCCAAGCGCCAGGAAGAAGCCGATCGGCCCGAGCAGGAAGGCGGCGAGCGCGGCGAGGCCGAGCAAGATGAAAAATTGTTCGTCCATCTCCGTCGCGCGCTCCCCATTCGCAAAAAGCTTAGCTCAGTTAGGCGCTTACCGCGCAATATAGGCAATCGCCGACGCGCCGCTTCACAGCGGCAGTTCGGTCGTTTTCTTTACGGTCCGCAGCGCCAATGTCGACTGCACGCGCGAAACGCCGGGCAATTGGGTCAGGATGTCGGTATGGATGCGCTCGAAATCGCGCGCGTCGCGATAGGCGATGCGCAGGAGATAATCGGCCGAGCCGGCGAGCAGATAGCATTCGATGATCTCGGCGTGCCGGCTCACCGCCGCCTCGAAGCGGTCGAGCATGGCGCGGCCCTGCTGGTCGAGCGTCACGAACACGAAAGCCGCGCCGGGCAGGCCGGCGGCGGCCGGATCCAGCACCATCACATAGCCGGCGATGATGCCGCTCTCCTCGAGGAGCCGCACCCGGCGCAGGCAAGCCGAGGGCGACAGGTGCACGCGCTCGGCAAGGTCCGAATTGGCGAGCCGCCCCTCGCGCATCAATTCGCGCAGGATCGCCCGGTCGCGGTCGTCGATATCCTCTATTCGCATAAAATTTCTCGTTTCGGCCATTCAGCCGCATAATCTGCCATTGAACTTCGCTGCTGTCCCAAAAATCGTGGGACATTGCGCGCGAACGGAGCGAATATCGTCTTGTTCTGCTGCTGGAGGCGAAAATGCTGGTCGGAGTTCCCAAGGAAATCAAGGACAATGAGTTCCGCGTCGGCCTGACGCCCTCGTCGGTCGCCGAGCTCGCTCATCACGGCCATCAGGTTCTCGTCGAAAAGTCGGCGGGCATCGGCTCGGGCCTGTCGGACGCCGAATATGTCCAGGCCGGCGCGGCGATCGTCGAGACCCCCGCGGAAATCTTCTCGCGCGCGGAAATGGTGGTGAAGGTCAAGGAGCCGCTCGCCGCCGAGCGCAAGCAGCTGCGCCCCGGCCAGATCCTGTTCACCTATCTGCATCTTGCCCCCGATCCCGCCCAGACGCAGGATCTCGTGGCCTCGGGCGCGACCTGCATCGCCTATGAGACCGTCACATCGCCGTACGGCGGCCTGCCGCTGCTGACGCCGATGTCGGAAGTGGCGGGGCGCCTCGCCCCGCAGGTGGGCGCGCATGCGCTCGAAAAGGCCTCCGGCGGGCGCGGCATATTGCTGGGCGGCGTGCCCGGCGTACCGGCCGCCGAAGTGATCATCCTCGGCGGCGGCGTTTCGGGCACCCATGCGGCGACGATCGCGCTCGGCATGGGCGCCAATGTCGTCGTCGTCGACCGGTCCGCCGAGGCCTTGCGCCGCCTCTCGGCGCAGTTCGGCACCGGCGTTCGCACGATCTTTTCGACGAGAGCGGCTATCGAGGAATTGGTCAAGCGTGCTGACCTGCTGATCGGCACCGTGCTGGTGCCGGGCGCCGCGGCGCCCAAGCTGGTGACGCGGGCGATGCTGAAAACGATGAAGCCCGGCGCGGTTATCGTCGATGTCGCGATCGACCAGGGCGGCTGCTGCGAGACCTCGAAGGCGACGACCCATTCCCACCCGACCTATGTCGTCGACGGAATCGTCCATTATTGCGTCGCCAACATGCCGGGCGCCGTGGCGCGCACCTCCACTTTCGCGCTCAACAACGCGACCTTGCCCTTCGCGCTGGCGCTTGCCGACAAGGGTTGGAAACAGGCGCTGAAGGACGACCTTCACCTGCGCGCCGGGCTCAACGTCCACGACGGCAAGATCACCTGCAAGCCGGTCGCCGAAGCGCTTGGGCTGGTCTATACGCCCGCGGCGAGCTTTCTGGGCTGAGGCGAGCGCCGGCGCCGCTTCATCCCGCCGTCTCGCCGAACCGCGCCTCGAAGGCGGCGCGCAAGGCGTGGTCGGCCTCGCTCATCGTCGTCTCAAGCCCGAGATCGCGCAAAGACGTCACGCCGTAATGGGCCTGCGCGAGGCCGCAGGGCACGATGCCGGAAAAATGCGCCAGGATCGGCGCCACATTGAGCGCGACGCCGTGGAACGACACCCAGCGGCGCACGCGAATCCCCAAGGCGGCGATCTTGTCCTCGGCGACCGCGCCGTCGAGGCCGGCCCGCTTGTCGGGGCGGCGGACCCAGACCCCGACGCGATCCTCGCGCCGATCTCCCGCTACGCCGAGAGCCGCCAGCGCCTCGATCAGCCAGCCCTCCAGCGCCGCCACGAAGGCGCGCACGTCGGGCCGCCGCCGTTTGAGATCGAGCATGACATAGGCGACCCGCTGGCCCGGGCCATGATAGGTGAATTGTCCGCCGCGCCCCGTGCGATGCACGGGAAAGCGCGCCTCGAGAAGGTCGCCCGCTTTCGCGCTCGTCCCCGCCGTATAGAGCGCGGGATGCTCGACGAGCCAGACCCGTTCGGGCGCGCTTCCCTCCGCGATATCGGCGACGCGCGCCTCCATTTCGGCGACCGCCTGCGCATAGTCGACGAGGCCCTGCGCGACGAGCCACTCGACCGGCGGCGCGCCGGGCGGCGCGCGCATCGAAGCCGAAAAGGAGGCGCGTTCGAGCAATCTTCTCTCCTTGAAAGCGGCGCTCAGCCGGTTCGGCGATCCCGGCAAAGACTTAGGCGCGAAGGGGTCGCCGGGCAATGCCGCCGGGAATCGCTCGCCGCTCCCCGAGGGCGCCGGCGGATCGTTCTTCGGGCGCGCGGCGGTCTTGCAAAGGCGCGGCCCGTCGGGCATATGTCGAGCGTTGCGCATCGCTCAGGCGCGCGCGGAGATGTGGCCGAGAGGCTGAAGGCGGCGGTTTGCTAAACCGTTATAGGGTTGTAAAGCCCTATCGAGGGTTCGAATCCCTCCGTCTCCGCCAGTTTTTCTGCAAGCCATTGAAAACAAAACGTTATTTTTGTCGCCTCGCTTCGAGCCCCACAATTGGCCCCACATTTCGATGATGCTAGAGGCGAAAGGTCGCGAGGGCATGGTCCGAGCCGACATCCCCGGTCCGGCGGCAAGGCGAACCGGCGAGGGCGTCCGCAACCGACTGCTGGAGGATCAAGTCTTCATACCCCTCTAATCGTCGGGATGCGCAGCCTGCATGGATGGTCGCGAAGAATTCTTTTGGCCCCCGGACAGGGCCAAGGGGGTTTAGCGTCAGACCGTGGGCGTGCTTCATGGTCGCATATGAATTTTTTTCAGATTTTTTTGAGTTTCAAACAGCAAAGATGTCAAGTCAAAGTTCGCCTCGGACAAGCAGAAGGAGGCACTGCCTCTTAATCAGCGGGTCCAAGCTTCGAGCCCTTGTGCGCCCACCATCGATTTCAAAGACTTACGCAAATCTTACGGGCAAATGCTTCCCAGAAATCTCGATTGGGAAGCACATGGGACGCAACGGCGGGGATTTTTCCGACGCTGCGCTCGTGCGGTCGCCGCGCAATCCTCCGACTCTGGCAGCGCCCGCGCGCCGAACTGAAGCGCGACCGATCGCCTACCGTGCCGCCAACCCATCGCTGAGGCGAGCGAGGGCCAATGCCTGATCATCCCCCCGGCGAGGCGATGGGGCACGCGCCTATCGGGCTGGAGCCTGAAGGGCCACGCGCTGCAACTCAACGCCGTGGGGTTCCGTCCCCGCGTGTGCGGGGAGCCATTGGGGACGCGCCGCAACACGTCTATGACACGGGTCCATCCCCGCGTGTGCGGGGGAGCCGGGCTCCAGACCCACCCCCTCCTCAAGTGCCAGGGTCCATCCCCGCGTGTGCGGGGGAGCCGTATTGCTGACGTCGTCCCACCGCTTGTATAGGGGTCCATCCCCGCGTGTGCGGGGGAGCCTCGTATCAATGGCCGTCTGGACCTCGGAAGCTGGGTCCATCCCCGCGTGTGCGGGGGAGCCCCATCCCGGCGACGATCAAGCAACTGATCGAAGGGTCCATCCCCGCGTGTGCGGGGGAGCCAAAACCGGCGACGGCGTTGGCGATCTTGTCGAGGGTCCATCCCCGCGTGTGCGGGGGAGCCGAACCCAGGATTGATAGGGTCGATCTCGCGAAGGGTCCATCCCCGCGTGTGCGGGGGAGCCGCGCCACGACGCCGCTGCCGGGCGCAACGACCGGGTCCATCCCCGCGTGTGCGGGGGAGCCCGCCACGGATGGCCGAAGGTGGAGATTGAGCAGGGTCCATCCCCGCGTGTGCGGGGGAGCCTCGACAAACGATCCGGGCGCCGAGACCTGCCAGGGTCCATCCCCGCGTGTGCGGGGGAGCCCCAAAGACGCAATAGACGACACTCTGATCTCCGGGTCCATCCCCGCGTGTGCGGGGGAGCCACAGGGGGATTTTGCTGGCCGCCATCAGTGACGGGTCCATCCCCGCGTGTGCGGGGGAGCCGTTTCGATGGGCTTGCCGAAACGATCACGAGGGGGTCCATCCCCGCGTGTGCGGGGGAGCCTGCCTGCGCCGCTCGCCAGAGCGGACGATCAAGGGTCCATCCCCGCGTGTGCGGGGGAGCCATGAGCTATGCCGTCCAAGCCAAGGAAGTCGCGGGTCCATCCCCGCGTGTGCGGGGGAGCCCGCGCCACCGGCCTTGGCCTTGTCCTCGGTCTGGGTCCATCCCCGCGTGTGCGGGGGAGCCTCGCGATTAAACCACACCATGCCGCGCGGGCAGGGTCCATCCCCGCGTGTGCGGGGGAGCCTGCTGCGTTGCGGCCAGCGTCGCCGAATTGACGGGTCCATCCCCGCGTGTGCGGGGGAGCCCCGACAACGCCGACATCGCCACGGGGTGGAACGGGTCCATCCCCGCGTGTGCGGGGGAGCCGGTTCACCGTCGAGGATGAAAGCGCCAATGTGGGGTCCATCCCCGCGTGTGCGGGGGAGCCCCGGCCGTCGTCGGCCTTGAATTTTCCGATCAGGGTCCATCCCCGCGTGTGCGGGGGAGCCGCTCGTTGCGGACGGATCGTAGGTGGTGACTGGGGTCCATCCCCGCGTGTGCGGGGGAGCCTCTTTTCGAGCCAGCACGGACCGGGACAGCGCGGGTCCATCCCCGCGTGTGCGGGGGAGCCACGCTCATCCAGATTCCTGGTATTTCAGCGAGGGGTCCATCCCCGCGTGTGCGGGGGAGCCTCCTACCTCGGGAAGGCCGGCATCAGCATGGGGGGTCCATCCCCGCGTGTGCGGGGGAGCCGCCCAGATACTCGCCGCCACGGGAATAGACGTGGGTCCATCCCCGCGTGTGCGGGGGAGCCATTGCAGCCGGCAGTCGCCGGACGCTTCGCAAGGGTCCATCCCCGCGTGTGCGGGGGAGCCTTCAGCGTATGCGCGAGCTTCGGCTCGTAGGGGGGTCCATCCCCGCGTGTGCGGGGGAGCCACCCAGTTGTAACCCGTGGTGATATCCGTGCCGGGTCCATCCCCGCGTGTGCGGGGGAGCCCCTGTCGATAAGCCTGTCAATCCAGATCATGCGGGTCCATCCCCGCGTGTGCGGGGGAGCCGGCGGGGCTATCCCGCGTGAGAGGCTGGCGGAGGGTCCATCCCCGCGTGTGCGGGGGAGCCCAGCGCAAAGTCCGTAAAAATCGTGCCAGAGCGGTCCATCCCCGCGTGTGCGGGGGAGCCCCCGAGGCGAAAGTCCCTCCAAAGAATGCTGCGGGTCCATCCCCGCGTGTGCGGGGGAGCCGAGCCGACCCGTTCGCGCCGACCAAGCTGACGGGGTCCATCCCCGCGTGTGCGGGGGAGCCTCGGCTTTCCGGCGAGACGAGCTTTCGCGGCCGGGTCCATCCCCGCGTGTGCGGGGGAGCCGATAGCGCCTTGAATTCTAACGCTCCTCCCGTGGGTCCATCCCCGCGTGTGCGGGGGAGCCTCCCCCGTTAAGCGCGTCCATCATCATCTTGAGGGTCCATCCCCGCGTGTGCGGGGGAGCCTTATTTAGACCCTGGGTGGGTTGACGCTCGAAGGGTCCATCCCCGCGTGTGCGGGGGAGCCCTTGGGAGACGTGGTAGCGCTGTGCTCGGATCGGGTCCATCCCCGCGTGTGCGGGGGAGCCGCGCATGGCACGATTCTCATCGAGAACAATACGGGTCCATCCCCGCGTGTGCGGGGGAGCCTGGTTCCGCCGTGGCAGCATCCCGGCCGACCGGGGTCCATCCCCGCGTGTGCGGGGGAGCCAATGGCGTTGTCGAGCGAATCGAAGCGCAGGGGGGTCCATCCCCGCGTGTGCGGGGGAGCCGGGGGCGGCATCTGGTTAGCGTATGTAGAAGCGGGTCCATCCCCGCGTGTGCGGGGGAGCCAATGTGCCGCTGTATTTCAAATTGGCCCGCAAGGGTCCATCCCCGCGTGTGCGGGGGAGCCCGCGCCACCGGCCTTGGCCTTGTCCTCGGGCTGGGTCCATCCCCGCGTGTGCGGGGGAGCCCTCTTTGACAATTTTGACCGTCTTTCCATAGAGGGTCCATCCCCGCGTGTGCGGGGGAGCCCGATATGGTTCTCATGATGCGCGTTCCGCCGAGGGTCCATCCCCGCGTGTGCGGGGGAGCCCCTCAGAACGCCAAGCCAATGGCTGACACGAAGGGTCCATCCCCGCGTGTGCGGGGGAGCCCTTTGCAGCGACGTGATCGCCGTGACCAGCGCGGGTCCATCCCCGCGTGTGCGGGGGAGCCGCTTTCACCCCGTCCAATCCGTCTGGAGTGATGGGTCCATCCCCGCGTGTGCGGGGGAGCCGAGGACGGGCGTGAGAGTATTCTTGATTTCGGGGGTCCATCCCCGCGTGTGCGGGGGAGCCGCGGAAAAGTCCCGATGGACAGCGCCAAACCCGGGTCCATCCCCGCGTGTGCGGGGGAGCCGCTGGCGTGATAACGTTGATGTCCTGCAGGACGGGTCCATCCCCGCGTGTGCGGGGGAGCCCCTAGGGAGCAAACTACTGAATTACTTCAGACCCTGCAATGCCGCCTCCATATTATGGAACGCAGCACTGTGCGGACAACCATTTTACGATGTCAAACAGCAGCTTCGCTACGCAACGAAATTCAGATCGATGCGATCGCGTTGGTCACTGAGTCTTGCAACTCAGGGGATTTACTCTCACGAGGTGGAATTGCACGACGGACCATAAGCACGCCGTCTACGTCGGCCAACGACACGGGTGGTAACCCCAAAGCAACAATCCCGAGGCGACCCGGGGCCGAATCGTCTTTCCAGCCCATGACGATGGAGCCGCCTGGAAGCGTAACCCACCAATCTGTCAGGACAGTCTGGATGCGTTGACGAACCGCCTTGGAGAGTTCCGGCGCTACATACACGCCGGGAGCAATTTCCGGCATGATCGAGGCCAGAAAGCCGCGATACCGATCCGCAACATCCCGCGTCACCACAAGCGTCATGGGCATCAGTTTGAACCCCCATGGCTGCCGGAATCGCCTTCGGTCAGGCGATTTTGGACAGGTGCCGCTGAGGCGAGGGCGCTTTCGATATTCGTTTCGTGTTCAAAGAGCGCCTTGATTCTATCAATCATCTTGGCCACGAGCTGCTGCTTGCGAATTGCCTCGCCGGTCATGCGCCGCGCCAGACGTTCCATATTTTCAGCCGGGCGCTTGGTGTGGATCGACACTGCTCGAAAGGCCTCCGGAACTGTCACGGTATCCCGATAGAGATCCGCAATGTCGAGCACAAAACTCTGGCCAGAATCTTCGTGGATAAAGCCGAGCTGCGGAATCGTCGCAGTGGCGGTCACCGCTATGGCCGCGGCGGCCTCGACAGCGCTGGCGGCGTGATTGATCGCCTGATTGGGCAGGTCCGCCGCATTAGGATTGGCGCGGTCATAGCGTCGGCCATTCCAGGTGAGGCCAAAACGCTGCGCGGTGACCTGATACATCACCTTGACCCGCGAGCCTTCAATGCCGCGCAGCACGGCTATGTCGCGATGAGGCAACACTTCATCCAGCCGCCAAGCATACATGCGGCGCGCAATGGCCATCCGCGCGCCCTTGGCGTCAGCCCAGGCGAGTGCTTGCGCGCGGGCCAGGGCCGAACTGTCCGGCAACAGGGGCGGCGCAGTGTAGAGGCGCACGCCATCTTCGCCCACCGCAGCAAGGGCGACATTGTGACGGGCCAGCAGGCGTAGGGCGTCATGGCTGACCATCGACCCGGGCCCCAGCAGCACCATGGAAACGCTCTGATGTGGCAAGGTGTACTCGCCGCGTTCAACCGATGGGCTGCCACTCGCCCGAAAGCGCAGGGCTCCATCCTCAGCCGTAAGACGACCCCGATCGAGATAGACAAGGCCATGCCGATCCGAGTGCGGCAGGCGAGCGGTCTCAAGTCCGAGGCGGCCGATCAGCATGATTTTACCTCGGTGGCCGAAGCAGCAGCATGCCAAACCCAAAGGCCCGGTGGCGGCCCACGCCGCGCGCGAGGAGAGTGGAAAAAGCCTCGGGTTCAGCAACCTGCAAAACCCCGGAAAAACCGACGTCAGGACCCTGAAGGCTCGCCAGTGGCCGCGCGCCGGTTTCCGAAGCCGCATTGCGGCGCGTCACCTGTGTCAATCGCCGATAGACGGGATCAGCTTGCTGGATCCCGGCGGCGGGTGAAAGCGCCCGCGCCAGCCATTGCCGATAGATCTCCATGCGGTCAACCCGGGTGTCTTTTGGCAAATCGCGAATGGCCGCGAGAAAGGCGTCACGCTCCTTGCCCGCGTGTTCGCCGGCGCCGCGTGCGGCGCGCACAACGGGGCGCACGCGCACCTCAAACCCGAGGCGCGCGCCGCGCGCGAAAACGTCCGGCATAGTTTTTGAGATCATGGTCTTGACGCCTGCGGCCTCCAGCGCCGCCGGTTCGGCGAACATTTGGGCCTGCTCCCGCAATTGTTCAGCGGAATGCGGCGAATAGGCCAGAATTTTGGCGGGCTTGCCCGACTTGGCCATCATGGCGAAGGGCTTTGGCGCAAGCGATCCAAAATTCGCCTTGAGCAGGGCGTGTATGAGGTAGCCGCCGTCGGCTGAAACAACGCTGTTTTGGTGCGCCCACGCTGCTGCGCCAATCATATCCGGGGTGATCTGGATCATGTGCAGGGTCATGGCGCGGCCCTCTCTGCGGGCGGCATGTCTTCACGAGCGATTGCAAAGTCCGCGCGGTCAATGCTGCGGATGAACAGACGCCGCTCGCCGCCATGCAGGCCGGTGAGCCAGTTGCGTTCATCCGCCACCCTTTCCTCCGCCCAACCAGCTTCAGGCATAGCACGCTGCGGCGCTGGGATGGCCACCCGGATTGAAGACTTTTGGCGATGCGGCTTGATCAGGTGATCTTCTATCAACGGCACGGCTTTGAGAGCGGCCAGAAAGTCGTCCGCTTCGACGAACGGGTCTTGAGCGACAACCGGCTGCGACGGGATACAGGGCTTACGGCCCAGAAACAGCGGACGGGCGGGGTATCTGAAAGCTTGTGCGACATCGTCCAGCGTCGGGGCTTCAGCGTCCGGCGTGAATCGCAGAACCACGGTGATGGCTGCATCGGCATCATGGTCGCGGTAGCGCAAATGCGGGCTCTTGTAAGTATCGGTTCCGCCCCGGCGCCCCTCGACCGCTCCTCGCGTTGTCCAGTGCTCGGCTCCGCCGTCGAGCTTTGCAGTCTGGAATTCGGTGAAGCGACTACCCTCGCGATCCCGCCGCGCCGCAAACCGCAGGCGATCCTGCAAGCGCTGGTGCTCGGCGCGGTCCTTGCGCCGCCATCCCAAGGCATTGGCGATCAGCCCTGCCAGCATGGAAGCGGCGGGAAAATCGCGCACGACACCAAAATTGTCGATGGCCTCCGCGCCAAAAGACAGCAGCGGGCCTTCAAACCGCAGGACAAGAAAACGCGCCATGGCTCAGGCCGTTCCGGCGCGGACGGCTTGCGCTGCCCAGGTGGCAAGCGCATTGAGGCTCAGGCCCTCGCCGAGTGCAGACGCATCGCTGCCAGTGGCATTCATCACGCGGCGCGCTTCATGGCGGTCATACGCCTTGTCGAACAGATCGAGTTGCGCGATTGCCGCCTTGATGGCGGTCTGTGCCAGTGACTGACCGTGTCCTGCTATCACCGAATCGCGAAATGCAGCCGCGAGCGAACGCGGCTGGCGTGCGCCAGCTTCAATCAGCATGAGATCGGCATAGGCGTAGGGCGCCGTCGAGCCTTTTTTGGCGCCGGGCGAAACGGTGGCAATGAGATGCACGAGGCGCTCAACGATTTTGGCTGGCAATGCCCGGTCCGTGCCTTCCTTGAACGCGGCGGTGGCATCGACTCCGGTGAGATTGGAGACCAGCAGCGGCACGTCAATGACGACATAGGAATAGAACAGGCCGGAAGTAATTTCGGTGTCGAAAATGCCGCCGGAACCGGCTTCGCCTTCTGCAACCGAGAGATCATCGACCACGGTGAAATAGTCGCCTTCGCTCTCCTCGCGGTGGACGGTGAAAGCGTGCGCGACGTGGATGGCGGCATTGGTGTTGGCGGCGGGATCGGACGTGACCATGCGCCCGAACAGGGCGGCGACGAGGCCGGCGGGTAAATCACCGGCCTGGTCTTTCATGGCGGAGAGGTTTTTCTTACTCTCCTTGATCTGTTTTTCGGCATGCTCACGTGCGGCTTTGGCGTCGGCGCCACTGGCGACAGCTTCCTTCACAAGAGAAATCGAAAGCTGCTTGAGCGCGTCAATTTCTGGCCGCCCGAACAGCATGGCTTGCCGTTCTTTCACCGTCTCCTTGCCATAAAGCATGACAGTGACAGCATTGCCGACCGCCTCGATCAAATCGTCGGGCGCGTTGGTTTGCACCTTCACCGCTGCATGAAGTTCTTTCTCAAAAATATGGCGCGTGCGCAGGCTTTTGTGCGCTTCTTCTTCCAGCCTCCATTCGCCTGCGGCGTTGCGCCAATGGCGTTTCAGGCATTGCGAGGAAATGCGCGTGCGCACCGCGCCGCCATAAGGCATGCGCTTGGCGGCGCCGGTGTCATCCCGGTTGAGCAGGACGCCGGCGAACGAGGTGAGAGTGTGGATTTGCAGGAAGCGGCTTTCGGGCGAGGTAAAGGTTGCGGGCATGGCGAGGGATTCCGTGGGATTGAGGGGACAGGCAAACTTGAAACTTAACCGGCAGACGCGGCGGCTTTTTCCCGGCCTTGGGCGGCGCGTTCAAAACTTTCGACAATGCGCAGCCGGAGGCTTTCGGCCCATTCGTCCTGCCCCGGAAGGTTTTCAACAAGCATGAGTTCCAGCAGATCATCGAGGTTCGCGGGTTTGCTCGCGCCGGCAACCAAGCGCACGATGCGCACGGCTTGCTCCCGAAAAGCGTGGCCCCGCGCGGTGAGCAGACGGGCGAGCCGGTTGTCGTTCAATCCGATTTCATGTAGCACAGCGCCGATTTTTGGCCCGCCCCGCAGACCGGAATGCGCCATCAGGGCCAGCGCTTGCCCGACTGCGGCCCAGGCGCGCGCGCGCTCGGAATTGTGAAAATCACCGTTGGATACTCCCGCGAAAACCAGCACGCGCACCAGCTCCGGGGCGGCAAATTCCTTTTCCGGATCGAGGCGACGGATTGCTGCACTGACGGCGGAGTTGAAATTGTAGCCGCCGCGCAGCGGCAATTCCTTGCGGATGTCCTCGAACACCTTTGGGTAACCGGACTTTTCCATTTTGGGCTTTTTGGTGCTGGCCTCGGTCATGCGGAAATCTCCTCGGCAGATTCTTCAGCTCGCACGGGACGCAGGCGCGAGAAAGCCTTGTAAAACAGGCCCGAAAACGCGCCTTTGGCCCGCACGATCGCGCGCAGGCGGCGCATTCCGCCGCGCGCCAGCGAGGCGGCGGCATCTTCGATCAGGTCGCGGCCCTGAGTGTGAAGGGCACGCAGCCATTTGTCGCGCTCGACTTGCGCTGCCGCCTCATCGCCAAGAACCAGAACCTCACGCTCCATTTCGCTGAAAAATGCACGGTCAATTGCAAGGTCAAATCGATCGAGCCACGGCTGAATGGCTTTTTCGGTCTGCGGCTTCATCCGCTCGCCCTGCTGGCGATCCGGCTCGACAAGGAGGCTGAGCCCGAAACGGACACTGCGGGCCACTTCGCCAGCATTTTCCACGCGGGCATTTGCGATCTCTGCCACCGGATCGCCGGCTCGCGTGGACCAGCCTTGTTTGATCCAGGCCGAGACAGGCACCCGGCGCTCATGAAAACCTTCCGTCTTGCCTTGGCCCCTCGCCGTACCACGAGCGATCACTTCCAGCCCTTCGGCAGCGTCAGTGGCGGCAATGCGCTGCATAGGCGGCGGCGCAATCGTCTTTGCGTCAAAAAGCAACTGCACCATGCGGCGATAGCCGAATCCGCTGCCGGAAACCGAAAACGCCTTGCGCTTGTCCTTTTCAAGGACTAGCGGCGCCCAAGAATCGCCGGTGACGCCCGACAATGCCTTGGCCTCGATCCGCGTGGCCTTTGTGCCCTTTCCCTTGGCCTGCAGCCTTGTGCCAATGTTCTCAATGCGGATGCGTCTGCATATCTCGACATACCAAGGATCAAGCTTGTAAAAAGACAGGGAGGTCGCGCCGTCCCAAGGCACAAGCCAAACCAGCCCGAGGCCGCCTGTCTCCGGAAAGCCGCTGCCGTCACCTTTCAGCAGGTCGTTGCGGGTGTCGCGTAACACCGCCATATCCCGCCGCACCCGTGCGCCGGGTCCGCCCAGAGGTGTAAGTCCCAGCCCCGGGCGATTGGCAAACCCGCCATTCATGCGGCTGATGCCGTAATTGCCGGCACCCAGAAACCCCTCCTGCGTCTGCAAGCTCAGCAGCGCAAAAAACCAGTCTTCCGCCTGCCCCTCGCCGGCGACGCTGCTTTTCAGGTCGTGGTTTTTCGACGTCACCAGCATGTCAAGTTCGTCGGGTGTGGCTATCGCGTTGAACCCGGTCAGCGAGCCTTCCGGCACAGGCGGTTGCAACAGCGCCGGGCGGTCCAGCGGAGCAACAAGGCACCAAGGCGAATCATCGGGCCACATAGCCGTCAATCCGCGCAGCATCTGCCGCCAGTGCGCTTCATCGGCGCCCGGCTCGGCCTCGCTTGCGCCAAACAGCGCCAGCGCGCCGACTTGCACAAGAAAGGCGTGCCAGACGTGGCGCTGGTGCGGACGGAGCGCCGGGAAGCTTTCGATTTCGTCGCGCAGCAGGCTGGCGTAGAGCGCGGGCAGCGAAAAGCATTTGATTTCGCCGGAGGCGAGGCGGGCGCGGATAATGGCGTCGATCAGGAAGTTGAACGCAATGTCGTTCAAACCAGATTTAGCCATTTGAATTTCATTCAACAAATCAGCCGCTTCAAAATTGGATCATGCCGATCCAACTACTTAAGCTTCACTTGATGATTTCATCGGCGGCCAGTTTTTGCAAGCCGCGACAATCGTAATAAAACCGTTGTCCCCAAGCTTCAAAACTGAAGGCCCCGTCGTCCCCGTCAAGCATTCGCGCACGCCATGGCTCCTCAATCGCTGGATCGATTTCGCCAGTCCAGCGGACGGGAATGGTGATTCGGCGTACCTGCTCGCCAAATGGGCCGATTGGCGCTTCGGCTTCGTCAAATTCCACCACGCGGCTGTCGAGACCGATCCTTGTAGCGAAACGCTCTTCGTCGCCGCTCCAGGGCAGGCTGAGCAAGTCGCTGAATGGCTTGGTCCAGTCAATTCCTGCTGCTGCGGCGGAGCCACGATGCGCGAGGGTCAAACCGAAATTGTCCACGTCATGCGCCCGCCATTTCGGCTCACTGGTGGCCAGTTCCTCCAGCAGCGCCTCGAGCGCCGCGGGATGGGTTGTCCGCTCCACGAGTTCGCGATTCATCTCTGGAATTTTCCAGATGGGCTGTTGGACGATCAGTCGCCGTGTGGCTTCCACCGCCAGAAGATTTTCATAGACGCCGCCCTGCGGAGTGCCCTTGTGCCGGAACAGGCCAAGCCCGTGTTTCGGGCGATCAAGATACGTCGCCAGATCGCCTTGCGGGGCCAGAACGACGGCTCTGGCATCTTCAAACCCGAGGGGCCGTTCCCGCTCATGACGGTGCAGTCGCCCGATGCGCTGTAACAGCACATCAGCCGGGCAAAGATCGGTGATCAAGAAATCCGCATCAATATCCAGTGATTGTTCAAGCGTCTGGGTGCCAACCAGCGCGATGCCGTGAGTACGCGGCGCATCCTTTCCGAGTGTCATGTCAACGGCCCTGTCCATGAGGGCGCGGTCTTCCCGGGAGAATCGGCCATGGTGCAGGGTTGCAATCCCTTTCACCCGAAACAGCATCGCGTCATCCACAGTCACCGACGCCCGGATATGCTCGAAAACCTCGACAGCGGTGTTGACGGTATTGCGCACAACCAGCACGCGGGCCCCAGCCCTCGCAGCCTCGAGGGCGAGTGCTGCAATCTGTGCAGGGTCGTCGAGCAAGTGTACCAGCTTCACGGAAACAATCTTGCTGCGTCCAGAACCGCCCGCGGCTTCCAGTCGTTCGCAGCCCTCTTCCGCCCGCGAAACGCAGGGGTACGGCAAGTCAATCGCCTGCTCAAGATCGGGCGGTTGCTTGCCACGCAGCGCCGGCGTGCCCGGCGCCGTCAGCAAGGCCGCCCGCGCGGAAGCCCCCAGCGTGGCCGAAAGCAGAAGCGCATGTCCGCCGATGGCGTGATGGCGGTGTAAAAGTTCCAGCGTCAGGCGCGTCATATAGGCATCCGAGGCATGCACTTCATCGATAACCAGCAGCTTGCCCAGCAGGCCTGTTGCGCGCAAATGCGCATGCTTGGTGCGGATAGAAGACAGCAGGGCCTGATCGATGGTGCCAACAGCGATGGGCGCCGCGAGATATCGCTTGGGCCGCTCGGTGGCCCAGAGCCGAAGCGCGTCAATGCTTGACGCGGGTCCGCCATCGCTGTCGGAATCGTACAGGCTGACTTGCTTTTCCGAAGTCGCCGACGGCAAGAGCCCTGCCTGCACGCCATCCACCTCGCCGGGCGTCGCCAAGACGACGAGCGGCGGATTTTCAGGCCAGACGGATTTTGCCATGGCTTCGACCCGGGCGTGAAGCTGGCGCGCCGCCACGCGCGTGGGCAACGCAAAGTACAATCCGTCCACTTTGCCGCTTGCGGCTAGATGGAGAAACCGCCACAGCGCCGCTTCGGTTTTACCTGCCCCGGTCTCGGCTTCCACAGCAACTGTCAGGCCAGTGGATTCGGCAACAACTTGCTGGAACGGTCGTGGTGTTCGGCCACCGAACGCTTTGGCGAAGGCGGCTGCATCTGTTGCCATGCCAGCCCAACCGGATGCCGCCAGAGCGCCAATTTGGCCAAGCGCATCATCGGCGCGGCTCCAGGCCATGGAGAAACGCTTTTCACCCTCGTCACAAACTGGAAAAATCCGTTCGTCCGAGCCGATCCAGTCGGCAAGGTTCAGGAGGCCCGCGAATGCATGGATGAATGCAGGCGTGTCGGGCACGATCTCGCCGCCCTCTTCAAAGGCCTTTGGAAACATAGTCCGCGCCACCCGTCCTAAATCCTCCAAAGTATTCAGCGGATCGACACCATTTTTTGGCAGCCAGAGGTCACGGTCACCTGGCTGGTCTTCGGCAGCAACCGGCTTGCCATGGTGCGCCAGAATGGCGTCAATGAATTCCATTGCCGTATCGTTCCGGAAGCCTTTCAGGTCGTCAAACCCGCATGCATTCCGAAGTTTCGCGCCAGTTGCATCGGGGGTCCGAAACAGCCAGCGTGTCTGGCGCAAATGCCCGATCAGCCGCGCTTTTGGATCAATGCGCGCCTGAAAGCCGTGATTGGCCTTGCCAAAATCATGCAGGAACGCCAGCACTGCGAGGCGATCTAGGGTGACATCTTTAATCGAGGCTCGACCAGCGGCATCGGCGATGCGCGCGCGCGTGACCGGACGTTCAACAAGCCGCCGGAAGACACAGGCGACATCGGCACAATGGTGGGCAAGTGGCAGCTGGCGGTCGCCTTTGAGTTTTGCCCAAGCCATGTTTGATTTTCATCTTTTCGCCGGAAGCGGACGCGCACCTTGTCGCTCTATATCAACCTTGGATCAAGGCGTGGTTTTGTTGGCGTAGGACGCTAAGGGCATTGTCAGACCAATCATTTGGGGCCACCTCTGGTTTGGGGTAGGTTCCGGTCGATGCTCATTGACGACACGCGTGCATCGAGCGTTCGCTGGGAGTCGGCGGCGACGATTTCGTCGTCGTCACAGCGGCTACGGACGCTCAGGGGGAACCTTTCACTTGGCGATGCCATTCACCCCGTTCCGGCGCTCTTGGCCGTCTGCGACCGGCGGCAGGCCCGGCGCGGGGCTCTCCGCTTGCGATCGCGAAGAGCCGGGCGCTGAGGTCGACGTGAAGCTCCTTGGCCGTTGCGGCCAGATCGGATCGCTGGCACCCGGTCCGCCTCGGCGAAGGGCATTTCGGTTAAACCGTCCTTATCCGCCAGAAATCGGGCCGTCCGGCACTTCAACAAAGAACGGTAGAGCGAATTCAAATATGCCGGGCGCACCTGTAATTTTTGCGCAGACTTCGGCGTCCAATGCGTCGCCGAAATGCTTACGCCAGATGGCTGCCGTCAACGCCATGATAAGCGTGGTCATCTCGTTCATAGCGGTGCGAACCTCGCCCATCAGGCGCTCTTGCGCAGAAAACATGTCCGCCTCCCCGATCTCTTTCATGATACCGTTCATCACAATGATATCGCTGACGAAGTAAAACGAATTAAAATTCGAGCGTGAGAAAAACCAGTTCCACTCGTTATCCCAATTGGAGTCTGACGCGGCTCGCTCGAATGCAGCTTCGACATCCGCGTCGTAAGGATGATGGAAGGCGTAGTTGTTCCTTATGCTGGTCAAAATGTTGGAGCTACCGAACAGCTTTTTAAGGGCGTCGAGTGCGTCACTCCCTCCCTGATCCAGGCGCGGGATATAGTCTTTTCCGAGCGGCGTTTGCAGCAACCGCTTAGTGATGATTTTCGTCCAGCCTTCGTGAAGGACGCCGATAGCCATGCGTAAGAGCATCTGCGACTGCGCGGCCGACAAGAAGTTTTCGGGCTCTTTTTCCGTAGTGTTATTCAGCGAAAAGAGGGTCAGTTTAGAAAATAGATTAAGCTGGTTGGCGGCGTATCCGAGCAAAATGAACAGCGACCGCTCGTCAGCAGGCATCGCCCGCAGGCGATCTTTGGAGACGCGGATTTTGTAAACGTCGATCATGGTGCCAGCCTCGAAATCGTCTGCGCGCTGACCTTGTAGCTGCGCCCGATCGAGCGCAACGTTTCACCGTCCTTATCGCGCCGCTTGATCGCTTCCCGCGCCCGGTGCGCCGTGAGTTTGGGCTTGCGGCCGAACTTCACGCCTTGGCTTTCGCGTCCGCACGCCGACGGGTGGTGCGCTCCTTGAGCCCCAGGCCTAGCTGCCAGCTACGTCTACCCATCTCTGTGCGAACCGAATAACACACGCTACCATCACGTTTCGGCTTTTTCCTCATACTCGTCAATAACGCTCTCGGTTGTATGCGCAAGATGTTCTAGACTCACAATTGCGTCAACGCTGTCATAGGAAATAAATGTGCAGGTATCTCGCAACGGTCCGCGCTCTAATAGGGAAAATACTGGACGTTTCATTTCCCTGAACACTTTATCGCGACGCTCTAACGGGGCCACTATGTGAAGATGTATGTTCATGTTCGGTTGCAAAGCAAGCAAATCTGCCATCCGGAGTAACCCAGAATATACAGAGGTCGTGTGCTCTACCTCAAACGCGCGAGCTATTGACTGTCTCTTCAGCCACAAGACGTCAATCTGCTCGATCGTGTCGAGGGTCGTTTCATTATAATTCAGTGGAAGATCTTCGAGAAACGCGGTGCGTAGGTTCTCAGGCACCAATTCACTAACGCGACCTTTGTCGGATCGCGGCAACCAAATCTTGAATCCCATTATTGCGCCGATTTGCGCCAGTTTGGCTTGGACCTGGATCGACTTGCGTGCGTCCGGTGATTTAGTTTCGACGGCGACGGAACTGATGTCGTCCGGCTCATCATCATCTTCATCGCTAGGGACCGTTACCGTCACCTCACCTACGGCGGTCTTGATCGTTCGGTCGGGCAGCCACCGCCCCCGCAAGGGCGGTTCGTAAAAGTCTAGCACCGCTGATGGATGCGTTGCCTGGAGCTTCTTGCGCAACTCCAAAAGCGCGTCGTCCAGTTGCCGGTCGGTCCAATTATGGGTTTCGCGCGATATCGAAACGCCAAACGCGTCCAGAACCTTGTGGCGATCATTGTTCGACGACATGCGCTCGACACGGTCAGGAAATGCAAAGAACCTCAGCATGTGTGGGAATTGCCTGCGTCCCTTTTGCGGCACAGAATTGATCCACCCGATGAAATCATCGTAGTTCGTTAGGACACGTCGTCGATCGTCTGGACTTCTGCGCTTAAGATCACGCGTCACTTCGATCAGAAATTCCAGTTCATCTGGCTTGAGAATACTAAACGCGGGCCCCGCCGACCCAATTCCGACCAGCACAGCATCGCTGAGGAGCGGATCCGACTCGGCGAGCTGCTGTCCCGAGAGCGCCCACATATCACGCACTTGCTGGCGCTTCGTTCTGGCTTTCAAGTTCGACGGAAAGAGAAGCAAGGCCCAAAGGATTTCTGCCATTAGCCGTTGCGCCGGCTGCGAAGCCACCTTCATCTGCCCATTCAGCTTCGTTACGAAGCCATCCGGGCCGAAATCGGGGTGCCCCACAAAGGCATGATGCACTTCATCCGCCAACGCCGCCGTCCACAGATGTTCCGGGCAAAACATCGAGTCATCGTTGATGAGGCACTTGCTTATCCATTGCTCGGCAGACGCAAGAATGGGCGAAATATCGCGGTTGAAAATTTGACGCGCCATGGATGCTCTCCCATAATCCGAGCGTTACGCCAAGGACGACGATCGGGCGGCTTCGTGGTGCTCGCGCGGCAAGGGCGCTCCGCTACTTATCCTTGCATGCGCCAGAGTGCTTGAAATCCGGCAGCGCCATGCCATCGCCGCTCTCTCTTGTAACCCAATTTCCTCAGCGCGATGCCGAGTTCGCCGGGGTGGCAGTTGCCCCGCGACCGGCCGCGCAACGATGCCTGCAACGAGGCCAACGAGAGCCCTTCACGCTGAAGCTCGATAGGGATGGTAGCCAGTAATCGGGTCAGCCGCTCTTCAAGTGGCGTGAGTCGTTCACGCGCGGCCTGTAGGTTCGCCTGCTCCTGCTCGGCGCGTCGTCGCGCATCATTTGCGGCGACATCCGCATTCAAACTATTTATGTATGCGCTCATGACGGGCTCCTGCGCACTCGGCGCCGCGACTACTTAGAAAATGCTTTCACAAACGCCCTGGATGCAAGTGTGCAAGTGTTGCTTTGAACAGTCGACGTGCCGTCAATCATCTCTTCGGCCACCGCCATTGCGGCTTGAGGATCGGCGAAGCCTTCCTGCATCAAGATTCTCGCGCCCCAGGGGTCGTCGTGCAAAATGATCTGCCACGGCTCCCACTCAGTTGAGAAAACCGTCGCGGCCAACTCTCCGTTGTGAACACACACAAAGTTGGCGCGCACGTCCTGCACCCATGCGAACTTGCCCCTCTTGTAAAAGCTTCCACACATATTCAGTCCTCCGTCTCGATCCTGCTTATTTCACACGGCACGAGAGCCGCGACGAAAGCCGTAACGATTGTTTCCTGTGGTGATTGACACAGGATGTGCGTCCGACGGCGCTGCCGCCCAAAAGGCAAGCCGTCTGTAGGACGGTGAATCGGCGCGGGCGGCTGAAACCCATACAAAACAAAGGCTCTGTGTCGCCCGCGAAGCCTCTTATTCCGGGCGACTGCGTCAGGGCGGCTGAAGTCCTTATTTTGCAGGGGCTCTGTGTCGCCCGGCCAGCCTTTTGCCGCCCGGCGGGCGTCGGGCTTCGGGCGGCTTGAATTTCGTCGAGGGGCTGCTTCGGCTTCATCTCACGGCCCCGCCACGTCAAGGACATGTTTCACGCGGGGACTGTGACCAAACGAATCACGCTCCAGAACCGTTGGGGCCCGGTTCACCAAACGGCCATCCGTAAGAAGCTCCTCGATCGCTCGCTCCAGCTCGCCCTTGCTTGCCTTGAGCGGCCCGTCGTTCTTGCCCGACTGCGAGTCCCTTAGCCTCGTCTTCGAGTATTGCCCCGGATTGCTGGCAACGAACGCTATAACCCTCGCCTCCAAGTTTTCGATCCGTGTGAAGCTTGTTGCTTGGGCATTCAGGTTCACATGTTCAAGTAGGCCGACGCCGTCGAACGATATGCGATTGAACCAAATCGCCTCGCCGCTCGGTCCATAGTTGTTCTTCACAACCGTAAGCGAGACATGTTGTTTTCGTTCTTCGTCCGATAGGTTGAATTTCTTGGCTTCAGTTTTGCGCATTGTGGCAAGGACCCAAGCTCCTCGCGCTTGATCCACGAACGCAGTGGACCCCGCCACCATGGACGCATCGGACTCTTCTAGGAGGTTTGCGCTTTTCGGCGTGTGCGCCAACACCAGCACTGATGCACTGGTCTCTTGCGCAACATGGTTCACGACTCGCATCGTTAGCGCCGCGTCCTCTCGGGCATTGAAATCGCCGCCATGGATAAGCGCCAAGTGATCGACCACAATCAAACGAACATCGCCCATCGCTTTGGCGGCAACTATGACCGCCTCCGCGAACGGCATTTCGGTCAAACCCTCCTTACCCATGGCCGTCAAACGCATGTCGAGACCTACCAGCGGGAAGGCCAGCATACTTTTTTCGACGCAATGAATTTGAGCGTCATTGAGATTTTTATTTCGCGCGACCGCGTTCACCCTGCGTGCGATTTCAGCCTTATCTTCCTCTCCCAAGATCGCCATAACATTGCCCGACTTGACGGCCTTCCCCATGAACGGATTTCCTAGGACAAGTGCGATAGACAATTGTATGGCGAGCTGAGTTTTTGAGACGCCGCCGAACCCTGCGAGGACCGCTGATTTGCCGGGCAACAACAGACCTTCGAGCGTATAGTCGCGCCGGGCGGGCTCCGCTGTGTCGATCGCGATCTTACCGTTTTGAAGATCGAGAAGCCCGATCGGCTGGTCATTTTTCGGCTTGGGGCTGGTCAGCGCCTTGGCGATGGTGCTGTTGCGATAGCCGTCCCGCTCCCACTTTTCGCGATACCGACCCGACGTGCGAAACGCGCTATCAATGCTCCGCGCGTTCAAGCCACGTCGCGCAAATTCTCCGCACAACGCGAGATCGGCGCGCGAGTGGTCCCCGTCATAGGCGGCAAGGTCGCCTCTATAAATCGGACCCCAACGATCGTCCGCTCGGGTAGATTCGATAGCAGCGACGAAGTCGGGTGCAAGCGCGAAGATTTTCGGATGCTTTCGGAGAGCATCGTATGGATAACGCCCGCGGATGGTGTCGACACCTGTCCGATCGTCAGAGATGGACGCACTTGGTCGTTCGGGAAAGAGGCTCAACAAGGCCGGAATGTTGATGCTCATGACAGCATCCCTTTTCCGACACCGGTCGTCGTCATGTATCGATCGATGGAATAAAGCTCGACGCTCCGGCCGGCGATCTGCGTCCTTCTCGATGCCAGAAGTTTGTCGTGCAAAAAGAAACCGCGAATGCCGGTGCCCGATACTGATATCTCTATGCGCGGCATCGACAGCTTCTTGATCGCCGCGTCGACATCGGGATCGCTGACGTAGCCTTCGCCGATGCAATGATCCCAGTCAAAGCCATGCAAATAACGTCCGTCGAAGTGCGGCTTTCCGTCCAGGACAAACCCAACGCCGATGTAGCCGCCCCGCTCATACGCTTCCTTCACGATGGCGAAGGTGCTCCAAGTGCGGGCATCGCTGTGGCTGGCCGGCTTGCCGTTGGGTTGATAGGGCGGCTTTGTCGTTTTTCCGTCGCGCAAAACTTCCTTGGCGAGCACCCAATTCGGGACCCCCTTAAGCTCCGGCAGGATGCCGTCGAATTTGGGCTTGATCCACACTTCACTTTACTCCCCTCAGAGACGCGCGAATATTGCCTACACGCCAGCGCGTCGAACGCGCACCAATCCGGACGGGTCGAGCCAGCCGACCCTGCGCAACATCTCGCCAGATGCTTGCGGGGCTGCGATCAATGAGGACTGAGACCACCCGAATTCCGATCAAGGCGTCATCTGGCAAGGACTCGAATTGTTCGAGTGTGCGCTGAACCCGACGCACAATATTTTCACTGGGTCCATCACGCTGAGGTTCGGGGATCGAATGAGTCGCAACCACGGTTACTCTCCTTAACAAAGCTCCATTGCAATCATGCCGTCGGGAGGCTTCGTTAAGTAAGTGAGTGCGCCAGGGCCAGCATTGCTCCGCGATATGGCCTCAGCTCGTGTCAGTCGCAAGTCGTCTCAATCGACCCACAATGGCGAATCTCCTATAAACGTCGTGTCACAAGATATCGTAATAAAACTCATATACTTATGGTCATCGAATGAGGCCTAAAAAAAATTTCGTGAATGATGTTTTGGCTGTCGGCAACGCCTATCTTCCACGGCTTCTCAACGGCACGACACTTGAAGATGCTTCACTGCCCCCGACATGTTTCGCCCACGCCTCCATCATGACGCGCCGCTGCTCAAGCAGGTCTGTCCGATGATATGCCGCCTCCGACTGGTTGTTGATGGTGTGGGACAATGCCCTCTCGGCGAGATCGCGCGCATAGCCATTTTCAGACGCCCAGTCGCGGAATGACGAGCGGAATCCATGCGCGGTGGCGACACGTCCCTTGTCGCTGCTTTGCGCCTTCTGATCGCGTAGGAACTTCGTCAGCGCCATATCGCTGAGCACAGCGCCGCGAGGTGCGGGGAACACCAGATCAGCATCAGGATGAAGCGCACGCTGCGCCGCGAGGATTTCGATAGCGCGCGCAGACATCGGCACCCTGTGAATCACCTTGGCCTTCATCCGATTGGCCGGGACGGTCCACAACTTGGCCTGTAGATCAACCTCGGCCCACGTCATGGCGCGCGCCTCGCCAGACCGTGCAGCGGTCAGGATGACGAACTCCAGCAGGGCCCGGGTCACATTGGCAGCGCTGGCGTGCAGCACTCCCTTCACGAACGCGGGGGTATCCCGCCAGGGCATCGACGGTTGGTGCGTCGTCCGCTCGCGCTTACCTGGCTGTTGCGGCAGCAGATGGTCGACAACGTCAACTGGATTCGCTTTGACCAGTTGCTGAGCCCAGCACCACTTCATGACCATGTGGCAGCGCTGCTTGACCCTTGAGGCGGTCTCGGGCTTCTCCAACCAGATCGGGCGCAACACATCGGCGAATTCCACCGGGCTCAGGTCACCCACCTTCCGCTTGCCGATCTTAGGGAACGCGTAATCGCGCAGGGTATTGATCCATTGGTCCGCATGCTTAGAGTTCTTCCAGCCCGGCTTCTGGGCCTCGTGGACCTGCCGCGCCGCCTGCTCGAACGTGATGGCCTTTGCAATGCCCGCGCGGGCTGCTCTGTCGGCCTCGCGCTCTTCGATGGGGTCCTTGCCGCCGGCGATCGATTGGCGAGCCGCCGAGCCCTCGGCGCGGGCGGCAGCAATACCAACCTCTGGGTAAGCACCAAGGCCCATGTCGCGCCGTTTGCCGGTCACTGGCGACACGAACCGAAGTATCCATTTGCCCTGCCCCTTGGCCGACCCGGGCTCTAGCCTGAGCCCCGTGATCTTGCCATCCGCCACGGGCTTGTCGCCGGGGGCTATCCTTTTTGCTCTTAGGTCGGTGATCTGGTTCATCGCCAGCCCCACATCTGGCCCCACAAAAATGGCGCGATTTAATGATGCAGTATGAGGCGACTTGTGTCAAAGGCTTACGACAGCAATGTTTTTATAGATGTTTTCCATGGTTATGAGACGATCTGAAACCGTATGAAACACTATCAAGGCGGACTCCGTCTCCGCCATTTTGTCAGCTAAGACATTGATTTATATAGATTATATCTGATCGCTAATTGCTACGCGCAATCCAACGCGCATTTTAGCGGCTTAGCGACGGATATTGCCGACGTCGCCGGATGCAAAATTGAGCTCGCGGCCAAAATCGCTGCGGATGTGGCGCGCCGCTCCGACGCCAGCCATGCCTGGAAGCCGTCCGCCAGCGCGACTCTCACGGTTTGTTGCGCGTCATTGCGCCCTGCTTTGAGCAACTGTTGAGCGACATCGTCGTTAACGGACCGAAGTTCGAGGTCGAAACTCGAACATTTGAACAGGAGACGAAGATGCGTACGGCGTTTAGAAAGACAGCGATCGCTTCAATTTGCTCGCTCGCTCTCGGCCTTTCGGCCGTGAGCTTTAGCACGCCAAGTTCGGCGGCGCCGCGCCATGGCGGCGCACACGCCTCTGCCGGCCACGGTGGAGGATTTCGCAGCGCCGGCGCTCGCCACGGCGGTCGTTTCGCCGGCGGCTGGCATGGCGGAGGCGGCTATTACGGCGGGGGCGGCTATTACGGCGGCTATCCCGATTGTGGTTACTATGGACCGGGCTATTACGGCGCCGGTTGTGGTCCCGACGTTGGGCCCGCCATTCTGGGCGGCATCTTTGGGGCCGCTGGGGCCGCTATCGGACGCTATTGAGTCGGTCGGTTTCCGCTGACACAGCGAATTCATCAAAGTTCCAACGAAAATGGCCGCCGGCGTTGAACCGGCGGCCGTTTTGCGGAAGCGGAGGCTGGTTGTCGACGCTGTTCACGGCAGGTTGGCAAAGCCCTGTTGATCGCTACATCGTCGAACCGGTCAACATCGAACCGTTCACGAGGGCCGCCGATCAAACACCTCTACGCCGTTGAATACCGGTTAACTTTTTCGTGTTTAATCATTTTCCCCATGAAAATGCTCAAAGACAAGCCTGTGGACGCCGGCATCCTCTCGCAGAGGGACCATCGCTTCGCCATCAGCCTCATGGAGCATCTCGTCGTTCCGACTTTCGTGATCGGCGCCGATTCGCGTGTGCTTATCTGGAACAAGGCCTGCGAGCGGCTGACCGGCGTTTCGGCGCGCGAGGTCGTCGGCACGCGCGATCACTGGCGCGCCTTCTACTCCAAGCGGCGCCCGTGTCTGGCCGATCTGGTGCTCGCCCGGCGTTTCGATGAAGTCAGCTCGCTTTACGCGAGCGGCGGCAATTTCGGCTTCAGCGATTTTGGCGTCTCGGCGGAAAACTGGTGCGTCATGCCGATGGTCGGCCGGCGGCTCTATCTGGCGATCGACGCCGGCCCGATCTACGACGAATCCGGCGATCTCATCGCGGTCGTGGAAACGCTGCGCGACATCACCGTCCAGAAACAGGCGCAGACCGATCTCGAGGCGCTGGCGACCTGCGACGGCCTTACCGGACTGGCGAACCGGCGAAGTTTTGACGAGCGGCTGGCGACGGAGGCCCGGCGCGGCGCGCGCAGCACCTTGTCCCTCTCTCTGCTGATGATCGATATCGACTGTTTCAAGCCCTATAACGACACCTACGGCCATCAGCGGGGCGACGAATGTCTCCGTGCGGTCGCCAAGACCATCGCTTCGACCCTCTGCCGCGCCGGCGATTTCGCCGCCCGCTACGGCGGCGAGGAATTCGCGGTCGTGCTGCCCGACACGTCTCTTTCGGGCGCCGCGTCGATCGCCGAGCGGCTGCGCAAGGCGGTCGATGAACTGGCCATCGAGCATAAAGCCTCCATCGCGTCCGATCATGTCACGCTGAGCATCGGCGGCGTGGTCGCGCTTGCCCCGGAACCCTCTCCCGAAGGGCTTGTCGCCTCGGCCGACGCGGCGCTCTACCGCGCCAAGCGGGATGGGCGAAACCGAACCTGCGTGGTTCCGCTCGAAGCCTGCGTGAGCTGAGCCGAGCGTTCGGGCGCATCAGCCCTGGCGGGCGCCGGCGTCGAGAATCCAGGTTCGCTCGCAGAACGCCACATAGATGCGCTCCTGCCCCAAGGCGGCGCCGAGTTCGACCGCCAATTCGTTCAGCATCGCCTCGATATCCCCGTCAGACAGATGTCCGAGATAGGCGTGCACCGCCTCGCCGGTGAACACCGCGACCGGTTCGCGATCGGAGCCCGCCGAGCCGTCCGGACGCGGCCAGGCGTAGGTCACCTCGGCTCTTGTGAACATGCCCGACAGAGCGGGAAGATTCGCTCCGACCCGGCGGCCCATCCAGGCGCGCGCCGTGCGCACCGCTTCGGAGACGTCATAGACCCGCCCCTCGGTATCCCAGCCCTCGCGTAGGCCGACCGTGATGCGGAAATCGCGGCGCGGGCCTTGCGAGCCTTCGACGACGCGATAGTCCTGGCGCCGCGGCGCGGCCGCCCCTTGCGCAATTTCTTCGCTCATTTTCGACTCCTCGGCGGCGCGGGGGTCAGGCGCGAATACGGCGCCGCGGCGGCTTTTTCGTCACCCCGCCGTGACCATCGATCGCAGTTTCAGCGGGTGGTCGATCATGCGCAGATTTTCAAAGCTGCTCCCGGTCCCGCGGATCGTCACGCTGCCGTAATTGAACAATCGGCCGATCAGCGTTTGATCGACGTCGACGCTCTCGACCTTCTGCATGTTCATCTCGACGGTGTGCCGGCGTATGAGGCCGCGCTTGAGGATGATGCGCCGATCGGTGACGGCGATTTCCGTCGTCCAGCGGCGAAACCACGCCGGAACGAACATCGCGACAGCCGCCAGGATGACGACGATGGCGACGAACCAGCTCAAATTCACCGTCTGCTGGTAATCGGCGCCGATCGCCAGCGCGGCCAGCGCGGCGATGGCGAGCAGGATCGAGGGGACATATATCGTCCAGCTCACATTCGTGCGGTAGCGAACGGTTTCGCCAGGTTCGAGAATGCTGTCGACATAGTTCATGGCGGAGGCTTTCGTGAAAGTTCGAGGGCGTGGCTTCAATAGGCGGCGTTCGTTACGGTCCGGACGGACCGTTTGCGATAAGGCGAGCCGGGCTTCATAAATCCGACAGGCCGCTGTCTTCTTGCCGATCAAACCGCCAAAATTGCGGGGCGTCCGGCGCGCGGTCTATCCTTGGCTTAATGGGAAACGGGTTTGGCATGTCGACGACCGAGGATCAGCATAAGCTGCAGACCGCCTATGCCCTGCACCAGAAGGGGGACCTGAGGGAAGCGGCAAAATTATATCGCGAGCTCGTAAAGAGGAACCCGAACAATTTCCACGCCCTCCACTTTCTCGGGCTTGTCGAGGCGGGCGCTGGAAATATCGAGCAAGCCAAGCCGCTTATGGCGCGTTCGCTATTTATACAGCCACCGAACGTTCAATTCGTGGAAAACTACGCAACCCTCCTGTACCGGGCCGGCGACTATGACGCGGCGCTTGAAATCTGCCGGAAGGGCCTTCAACTCGCAAATAGCAGTGCATCTCTGTTATATATTTACGCCGTTTCGCTGTTCAGGCTCGATAAATTGCCGGACTCGCTGGCGCAATTCGACAAGCTCCTCCGGCTTCAGCCAAAGCACGCCGCGGCTCTCAACGAGCGAGGCTCCGTCCTTGCGCGGATGAGCCAATACGATGCGGCGCTCGCCAGCGTCGCCAAAGCGCTGGATATCGACCCGAAATATGCGGACGCCCATCTCAACATGGGCAACCTATACAGCCTGCTCAAACGCTATGACGAAGCCTTGGCCGCTTACGACAAAGCGTTGACGCATAACCCCGCTTTGGCCAATGCGCGGCTTGGCCGCGGCAATGTTTTTCGCGCGCTCAAACGTTACGACGAAGCCTTCGCCGCCTATGGCAAGGCGTTGGCGCTCGACCCGGCGCTTGCGAGCGCCTGGCTTGGCCGCGGCAATGCTTTTCGCGAACTCAATCGCCTCGAGGAGGCGCTGGCAAGCTACGACAGGGCGCTCGCCCTCGATGCCCGCTACGCCGAGGCGTGCGGCGACAAGGGCATGGCTTTGCTGGAACTCGGCCGGTTCAAGGAGGCAAGCGACGCGATGGAGAAGGCGATCGACCTTGCGCCGAAGAGGGTTCATTTTTACCTCAGCCTCGGTTTGTCCAAGCGATTGACGCGCGACGACCCGCATCTGCGCGCCATGCAGGAACTGGCGCAGGACATGTCCTCGCTCGCCGTCGATGAGCAAATCGAGCTGAATTTCGCCCTGGGCAAGGCCTTGGCGGACATCGGGGATCGCGAACATTCGTTTGCGCGCCTGCTGGACGGCGCCGCGCTGAAGCGCGGGCAAATGAACTATGACGAAGCTGCGATTCTCGGCGTCCTGGAACGCACGCGATCGGCCTTCGCCGGCGAGATGATGCGCAGCCATTCGGGCCAGGGCGATCCGTCCGATGTTCCGGTGTTCATCCTCGGGATGCCGCGCTCGGGGACGACGCTGGTCGAACAGATCCTGGCGAGCCATCCCAAAGTTTTCGGCGCCGGCGAAATCCCCGACTTTCACCATGCCGTCGCGGGATTCGGAGGCGCCGTCACGGAAGCGCTGCATTCGCCCGAGGCGGCGGCGCGGATATCGCGAGAACAATGGCGTGAACTCGGCGCAAGCTATGTCGGTCGCATCAAGGCGATGGCGCCGGCGGCCGAGCGGATCACCAACAAGGTGCCGGAGAATTTTCGCTTCGTGGGCCTCATCCATCTGGCGCTGCCCAAGGCGCGCATCATCCATACGCGCCGCGATCCCGTCGACACGTGCCTCTCCTGCTTCTCGACGCTGTTCGCCGAGGACCTGCCCTATACCTACGATCTTGCGGAGCTCGGCCGCTATTATCGCGCCTATGAGGCGCTGATGGCGCATTGGCGCGATGCGCTGCCGCAGGACGCGATGCTCGAGGTGCGATACGAGGAGGTCGTCGACGATCTCGAAGGGCAGGCGCGGCGCATCCTCGCCTATTGCGGGCTCGAATGGGACGCACGCTGCCTCGACTTCCACCAGACGGCGCGCTCGGTGCGCACGGCAAGCGTCGCCCAGGTGCGCCAGCCCATCTACCAGGGTTCGGTCGGCCGCTGGCGCGCCTATGAGTCCTTCCTCGGGCCCTTGCTCGCCGAACTCGGACCGGACGCCGCTTCGGCCGGCGCCGAACCGATGTAACGGGGGCGAGACGGCGGCTTTGGCGCGAGGACTCGCAAAGGGGAGGGATTTGTGGACCAGGCCATGCTGGAGCGGCTCGCCATCCGCGAACTGATCGAGAATTGGGTTCTGTGGCGCGATGCGGGCGATTGGGAGCGGTTTCGAACGGTCTGGACCGCGGACGGCCGCATGGAGGCGACCTGGTTCCAGGGCCCGGCCGATTCCTTCATCCGCGTCAGCCGCGAAGGCTGGGACCGGGGCGTCAGCATCCTGCATTTCCTCGGCGGCAGCGCGATCGATCTGGCCGGCGACCGGGCGATCGCGCAGACGAAGATGACGATCTCGCAGCGCGCCGAGGTCGACGGCGTTCTTTGCGACGTTGTCTGCACCGGGCGCTTCTACGATTTTCTGCAGAAACACGCCGGAAAATGGGGTCTGGCGCTGCGCCAGCCGATCTATGAAAAAGATCGGCTCGACCCGGTCGCGCCCGGCGACGCGCCGCGGCTCGACGCCAGCCTGTTGGAGCGCTTTCCCGAGGGCTACCGCCATCTTGCCTACCTCCAGACCCGGATCGGCTACGAGGTGAAGCGCGACATGCCGGGGCTGAAGGGCCCGCGGACCGAGGCGCTTTACGCGCGCGGGCGCGGCTGGCTGGCCGGCGGGTCCTTGTGAGGCTGCGATGATTCGGTCCCGCTCGCGCCTCGAAGCCGTTGATTCGCGGACCCAATCGGCTTGGTGCTTTCGTCGCGGCCGCCGACCCGCCGCGCAGGCGAAATAGGGACGGCGCTGGGGACAACCAAATCGCCGCCACCGGTTCGCGCGGGGTAATTTGCCAAAGCCTGAAACATGATATCTATCAGTAGTTTGTCAGAAGCGCGGAAGTTTTGTGACCCTTGGATCGAGAGGATCGCTCCCATCGCTTTCGTGACCTTTATGCAACATGGTTTCGAGAAAGGCGATTTCAGGCGGATTTCGGGCATTTGTTAGTTTGTCGGGAGGCCGGTTGTGGGTATGGTGCTCAAACGCGAACGGGAGATTCCCGGCCGCGAATCGGATCGAAGCGCTTCTAGCTGGGGGAATTCCGGGGCGAGGCGGCGAAATTCGAAGTGAACGGGAATAGGGGCGCTAAAAGCCAGATTCTGCGGTGGGTCGTCGAGGTCCAACGAGCTTCCGGTGCAAAGTTAAAACCAACTCCCATCGGGTCAATCATTGGAGGTCTATAATGACGCTCATGAAGAGCATTCTGCTCGGTTCGGCGGCCGGTATTGTGGCTGTCGCCGGCGCCCAGGCGGCCGATCTTCCCACGAAGAAGGCGGCGCCTGCTGAATATGTGAAAATCTGCAACGTCGGCGGTATGGCCGGCTTCATCATCCCCGGCAGCGACACCTGCTTGAAGATCGGCGGTTACATCACCGGCCAGATCGAAGCCGGCAACACGACCCGGGGCTATGCGTTCAGCACCGGCGCTCCGCCGAACGGCGCTGGCAGCGGATTGGTTTCTACACCCGCCAGCCTGCGTCCTGATTTCGGCTTCACCACCCGCGCCAACGTCAGCCTCGACGCTCGCTCGAACACGGCTTACGGCGTGTTGCGCGGCTATGTCGAAATGCAGTTTGAAAACGGCAACGGCTTCGACAACACCGGCACCGGAACCTACATCAATCTTGCCTATGTTCAATGGGCGGGCATCACGGCTGGTAAGGCGCCTTCGTTCTTCTCGTTCTTCGGCGGCGGCGAAGCTTGGGCCAACATCTTCTCGCCCGACCAGCAGGGCTTCAACCAGCCTGACCTGCTCGCTTACACCGCCACGTTCGGCGGCGGCTTCTCGGCGACTTTGGCCATCCAGAGCCCCGGCTCGAACGGCTTCAGCGGCGGCGGCACGAACATTCTCAATGGCGGCGCGCTCGCCGGAACGGATTACGGCGCGCTTACGAATTACGGCATGACCGCGCCGGACATCGTCGCCAACCTCCGCCTCGATCAGAGCTGGGGCGCGGCGCAGGTTTCAGGCGTCGCCCATCAGGTGCATGTCTATGCCGGCGCGACGGCTCCGGCCGGCACGGCCGCTGTTCCGAGCGTGAATACCTGGGGTTGGGGCGTCGACGCCGGCGTCAAGTTCAACCTGCCTTCCTTCGGACCTGGCGACAATATCCAGTTCCAGGGCCAGTATACCCGCAACGCGGTCTGGTATTCGGGCATTCCGGACGGCATGTGGGGTGAAAACGGCGCGGTCAACGGCAATGGCGTCGCCATGCCGGTTTCCGACACCTATTACGCCGGTCTGAACGCTGCTGGCGCTCCCACTTGGGCGACGCCGACGGCTTGGGGCCTCACCGCCACGGCGGAACATCACTTCGGACCGACCTTCTCGATCGATCCGGAAATTTCCTACGCGCAGTTGAACTGGAGCAATTCTCTGGGTCAGCTTTCGAGCAATTCGACGAGCTGGATCGCCGGCATCGTCGGTCACTGGGATCCCGTTACGAACCTCGATTTCGAAGTCGAGTTGCTGTATCAGGACACCCATATGTCGACCCCCGGCAACTGGTTCACCCCGGCTGGCGTGATGGTTGGCACGATCGACGGCGTCGTGGCGCCCTTCAAGAACGACGCGTCCGGCTTCGCTGGCCGCTTCGAAGTCACCCGCAACTTCTGATCGCGGTTGATTTCTTAAGAAAACTTCAGCCCCGGAGCGCGAGCTCCGGGGTTTTTTGTCGCCCCGCCTCGAGACCGCCTTGTTCCCTTCCGCCCTCGCTCATCGCGCCGGGCAGGTTGGCGGGATCCGTCAAGCGGCTGCAATCGCCCCGCCTCGGCCGGCCGCCCGGCTTGCGCGCCCTTCGCGGAGCCTCGATACTATGGGATCGAGGCCGTCTGGCCCGAGCGCCAGCGAGGTCCGCTTAAAAAAATGATGCGACAATACGAACTTGTCGATCGCGTGCGTCAGTACAATCCGAATGCCGACGAGGATTTGCTCAATCGCGCCTATGTCTATGCGATGAAGGCGCATGGCGCGCAAAAGCGCGCTTCGGGCGATCCCTACTTTTCGCATCCGCTGGAAGTCGCGGCGATCCTCACCGATCTCAAGCTCGACGACGCGACCATCGTCGCGGCGGTGTTGCACGACACGATCGAGGACACGGCCTCGACCCGCGAGGAAATCGACCATATTTTCGGCAAGGAAATCGGCGCGCTGGTCGAAGGGCTGACCAAGCTCAAGAGGCTCGATCTCGTCTCCAAGCCGGCGCAGCAGGCCGAGAATTTCCGCAAATTATTGCTCGCCATCGCCGATGACGTGCGCGTCCTGCTCGTCAAGCTCGCCGACCGGCTGCACAATATGCGCACGCTCAATTTCATGCCGGCCGAAAAGCGCACGCGCATCGCGCAGGAGACGCTCGACATCTACGGTCCGCTCGCCGGACGCATGGGCATGCAGGGCCTGCGCGGCGAACTGGAGGAACTTTCCTTTCGCCACCTCATGCCCGAAGCCCATGCGATGATCCTGACCAGGCTCGAGGAGCTCAAGGCCAAGAACGGCGCGATCATCGTGCGGATCGAAAAGGAGCTGACGGAGCAATTCGCCAAGCGGGGCATCAAGGTCCTGGTGAAAGGCCGGCAAAAGCAGGCCTATTCGGTCTGGCGCAAGATGGAGCGCCGCTCGATCGCCTTCGAGCAGCTTTCCGACATCTACGGCTTTCGCATCCTCGTGGATTCGGTCGAGGATTGCTATGCGGCGGTCGGCGTCGCGCACACCACCTGGCCGTCCGTGCCGGGCCGCTTCAAGGATTATATTTCGACGCCCAAACAGAACGACTATCGGTCCATCCACACCACGGTGATCGGCCCGGGCAGCCAGCGCGTCGAACTGCAGATTCGCACGCGCGAAATGCATGAAATCGCCGAATACGGCATTGCCGCCCACGCGCTCTATAAGGACGTCCCGGGGGCTGCGGACGGGCCGAGGACCGGGGAGAGCCGCGCCTATCGCGGATTGCGCCGCACGATCGAGGCGCTGTCGGGCGATGATTCCGAGAAATTCCTCGAGCACACCAAGCTCGAATTGTTCCAGGATCAGGTCTTCTGCTTCACGCCCAAGGGCCGGCTCATCGCTTTGCCGCGCGGCGCCACCGCGATCGATTTTGCCTATGCGGTGCACACCGACGTCGGCAATTCGGCGGTCGGCGCCAAGATCAACGGCCGCATCGCGCCGCTGATTTCGCAATTGCGCAACGGCGACGAGGTGGTGATCGCGCGCTCGGACACGCAGACGCCGCCGGCCGCCTGGGAATCCCTGGTGGTCACCGGGCGCGCGCGCGCCGCGATACGCCGCGCCACGCGCGATGCGGTCAAGGCGCAATATGGCGGCCTCGGGCGCCAGATCATCGAGCGCGCGTTCAAGCGCGCCGGACGCGATTTCGCCGACGGCAAGCTCAAGGCGGCCTTGCCGCGCCTGGCGCGCGGCTCGCTCGACGACGTGTTCGTGGCGGTGGGCCGCGGCGAAATGTTCTCGGGCGACGTGGTGCGCGCCATTCACCCCGATTTTAAGGACGAGCGCGCCTCCGGTCCCGCGCCGGCCAAGAGCGAGAGCGGCTGGTTCGGCCTCAGCAAGGTGGCCAACCTGATGTTCAAAGTGCCGGGCAAGCAGGACGCCGAAGGCTCGATCCCGATCCGCGGCATTCGCGGCGATCTGCCGGTGCGCTTCGCCTCCAAGGGCGGCGCCGTGCCGGGCGAGCGCATCATCGGCATTCTGACGCCGGGCGAGGGCATCACGATCTATCCCATCCATTCGGCCGCCCTGACGGCCTTCGACGACAGACCCGAACTATGGCTCGACGTTCGCTGGGATATCGACAGCGCGCGCAAGGAGCTCTATCCCACCCAGATCGTCGTCACCGCGCTCAACGAGCCGGGCGCGCTTGGCATCATCTCGACGACGATCGGCGAGACCGGCGGCAATATCGACAACATATCCTTCGTGCCGCACGCGACGGATTTTCGCGAAATGCTGATCGACCTGGAAGTGTGGGACATCAAGCATCTCAACGCGATCCTCTCGCAATTGCGCGGCAAGAGCGTCGTCAGCAAGGTCGAGCGGCTGAGCGGATGAGCGGTCGGATTCATTCGGGATCGCGACCGTCTCGGTCGCCCTTTCCCATGTATTAAGAGCGGGCGGGACGCCCCCGCTCCCGCTGAGAGGATAAATGCCGCTCACCTTCGCCTATGGCGCGAATATGGATGTCGCGGCGATGGCGGTGCGCTGCCCGCGCTCAAAACCGCTGGGGCACGCGCGTCTGATGCGCCACCGGCTCGTGGCGATGCGCGAGGGCTGGCTCAACGTGACGCGCGACGCGCGCTTGATGGTGCATGGAATCTTGTGGGACGTGGCGCTGGCCGATGTCGCCGCGCTCGATCGCTATGAGGGCGTGGGGGGTGGGCTCTACGTCAAGCGCCTGCAGGCCGTCGTCACGGATGCCGGGGCCAAGCGGGCTTTGGTCTATTTCGGCGCCAATACGGGCCCTGGAATCTTGCGCGCCGACTATCTTGCCGCCGTGATGGCGGCCGCGCGCCACTGGAATCTGCCGGCCGAGGCGCTCGCGGCTCTGGCGGCGTTTTCGCGCAAATGACGGACAGGCCCTCTTGCGGTCAGTTCTTCTCGATCGGCTTGCTGCGCGAAAGCGCGACCGTCTCGCGCTGGGCGCGCCGGCAGGAGAGCGGCGGCAGGCCGCGCAGGATCAGTTCCGCGTCGGCGACTGTCTGGCGTCCGATCTCGAACAGGGAATCGGGCAGGGCCCCCGCGTGATGGGGGGAGAGCAGCAGGCCCTCGACCTTGCGCGCGGCATCGTCGGCGGGCGCCGGCTCGATGGGAAAGACGTCGCTGGCGGCGCGGAAGCGTCCGCTCTCGATCTGGCGCAGAAATTCGGGAAAATCGACGACGCCCGCCCGGCTCATCAACAGAACGACGGAGCCGGGCGTGATGCGTTCGAACTCGCGCCGTCCTAGGAACCCCTGATTCTGGCTGGTGACGCCGGCGAAGATGAAGATCACCCGCGAGGTCGACAGGACCTCGTCGAGCGAGGCTGAACTCACGCCGAAGCCGGCCATGAAATGGTCGGACACCCAGGGATCATAGGCCTTGACCTTGCAGCCGAACGGGACCGTCAGGGGGACGAAAGCGCGGGCAAGATCGCCAAAGCCGATCAAGCCGATCGGCGCGCCGTAGAGCGAAAAGCATCCCGTGGCGCCATCCAACAGCCATTTCTCCTTGCCGGCGCGAAACGCGCGATCGGCGGCGGCGACGCCGCGGCAAAGATCGATCGCCATGCCGAGCGCCATTTCGGCGACCGGGCGCGCGAAGGCCGAGCTTGGCGCCAGCACGTGAATTCCGCGCTGGAAACATGTCTCGTAATCGACGTTCTGCAGAAAGTTCGTCTCGACGTTGATGATCGCGCGCAGCTTTCCGGCGCGCTCGAGCCGCGCCTTGGGCATGTCGGTCTGGCCGATCAGCAACGTCATTTCGGGCAGATGGCGCTCGACGATTTCAGCGGGCATCCGCCCCGCGCCGTCATGGACGACGAGCTCGCCAAGCCGCTCGAATCTGGCGCGCGTCGGCGCATCGAAAATCTCGTCGAGGCCTCGGGGCTGCGGGTCGACGACAATCATCGGGCTGGTCATCAGATTATCTCTCGGTCTGCCGTGGCGCTTCTATGCCGCGAATGGGAATAACCATGCCTATGTCGTCAATGCGTGTGGCTCAAGCGCTTATCGTCGTCGACTTGGCTTCTCAGGCCGCGCATGGCGCCAGGCGATTTCCAGCGCGGCGCGCAATTCGTCCTCGCTCAGCGCGGCCAGAACCGCCGTCGTCGCGCCCTTGCGGCCCCAGCCGCCGGGAACCGGCTGGAACGCCTCGGGCGCGAGCAGGCATTTGAATTCCTGCTCCTCCGGGGTGAACATGAAATTGGCGGTGAGCCGGTCCGCCGCGAGCGTCGCAAAGATGCGCGCGACCTTGAACGCCGCGCGGTCGAAATGCGGCGCCTCGCTCGCGCCTTCGAGCGAAAGCGCGATGCGCCGGAGATCGTCGCCGTTGGCCAGGGGAGATCCTCCAGCGCATTATGGCCAAGCGAACTCGCCTTGCGATGACGAGTATACTTCGCCCTACCTTGAGAACTTCTTATATTTCAGCCGATGCGGGATGACGCTGTCGATGCCGAGCCGCCGCTTCTTGTCTTCCTCGTAATCGGCGAAATTGCCTTCGAACCATTCGACATGGCTGTCGCCTTCGAAGGCCAGCATATGGGTGGCGATGCGGTCGAGGAAGAAGCGATCGTGGCTGATGATGACGGCGCAGCCGGCAAAATCGAGCAGGGCTTCCTCCAGCGCGCGCAAAGTGTCGACGTCGAGATCGTTGGTCGGCTCGTCGAGCAGCAGCAGGTTGGCGCCGCCTTTCAGCATTTTGGCCAGATGCACGCGGTTGCGCTCGCCCCCCGACAGCATGCCGACTTTCTTTTGCTGGTCGGCGCCCTTGAAGTTGAAGGTCGAGCAATAGGCGCGCGAGTTGATCTCGCGTTTGCCGAGATAAATGATGTCCTGGCCGCCGGAGATTTCCTCCCAGACGTTTTTCTTGTCGTTGAGCGCATCGCGCGATTGGTCGACATAGCCGAGCTGCACGGATTCGCCGATCTTGATCGCTCCCGAGTCCGGCTTTTCCTGGCCGGTGATCATGCGAAACAAAGTGGTCTTGCCCGCGCCGTTGGGGCCGATCACCCCGACGATGCCGCCGGGCGGCAGGCGGAACGACAGACTGTCGATCAGCAGCGTGTCGCCAAAGCCCTTCGACAGGTTCTCGAAATCGATGACATTATTGCCGAGCCGCTCGGCGACGGGGATGATGATCTGCGAGGTCGAGGGCGCCTTGTCGTTCTGCTTCTGGACAAGCTCTTCATAGGCCTGGATGCGCGCTTTCGATTTGGTCTGGCGGGCCTTGGGAGAAGAGGCGATCCATTCGCTTTCGGCCTCCAGCGCGCGCTGGCGCGATTCTTCCTCGCGGCCTTCCTGCGCAAGGCGCTTCTGCTTCTGCTTCAGCCAGGACGAATAATTGCCCTCGTAGGGAATGCCGCGGCCGCGATCGAGTTCGAGAATCCAGCCCGTCACATTGTCGAGGAAGTAGCGATCGTGGGTGACGATGAGGATGGCGCCGGGATATTGGCGCAAATGGCCCTCGAGCCAGTTCACCGTCTCGGCGTCGAGATGGTTCGTCGGTTCGTCAAGCAGCAGCATTTCCGGCTTTTCGAGCAGCAGCCGGCACAGTGCGATGCGGCGGCGCTCGCCGCCCGACAGGCTGTCGACGTCGGCTTCGTCCGGCGGGCAGCCGAGCGCATCCATCGCCTGCTCGACCTGGCTGTCGAGATCCCAAAGGCCCTGCGATTCGATCTCGTCCTGGAGACGCGTCATCTCGTCGGCCGTCTCGTCGGAATAGTTCATCGCCAGTTCGTTGTAGCGATTGAGGATCTCCTGTTTCTCGGCGACGCCCAGCATCACATTGCCGCGCACGCCAAGATCGGGATCGAGATGCGGCTCCTGCGGGAGATAGCCGACGCGCGCGCCTTCGGCGATGAAGCCCTCGCCGTTGAATTCAGTGTCGATGCCGGCCATGATGCGCAGCAGCGTCGATTTGCCGGAGCCGTTGACGCCGAGCACGCCGATCTTGGCCGTCGGGTAGAAGGACAGATGCACGTTTTCGAGCACCTTCTTGCCGCCCGGCCAGGTCTTGGTGAGGCCCTTCATGTGATAGACGAATTGCTGGGCCATGCGCGGCGCCGTCCTTGCGTGCTCGGGGGAATGGGATTGGCCGGTTGGTAGCAGGGGCGGGCAGGGGAGACAAGCGCGGCGGGCGAATGGCGAATGGCGAATAGCGAATGGAGGGCCTTCCATTCGCTATTCGCCACTCCCTATTCGCCCCTACGCGCCAGCTTGCCAGCAACGAACATTCGAACCAAATTGCCCAAGCGCCGCCGCCATCGGCCGAATGTCCGTTCGATGGCGTCCGCGAGGCAGAATCGCGCCGAGCCAGAGGGAGCGAGGGCCATGGTCAGAACCGTTGCGCCCGCCAAGCGGGCCGCCCACCTCTGGCGCGCGCTTGCGAGCCTTGCGCCGCTGCTGAGCTTGATTGCCGCGGCGCACGCCGACGACGCGGCTCCGGCGATTCCCGAGCGGCCGGTTCCGAAAGCTGAATCCTTGCTGGGCGTCGACCTCGATTACGACCACGTGATCGACTACATGCAACGGGACAAGGGCGCCCGTTCCGGCGATTGGGACGTCAAATACAACCTCGACGAGGGCGGCGGCGCGCTCACGCGTTCAGCCTCCTCGGCGTCGACGAACACGCGGGACGCCCGCTTGAATATCGACCACGATTCCAAGACGCGCTGCGATCGCCACGCCTCGGAAATCTCGGTGACGCTCGGCGAAACGGACGCCCGCTTCAACGCCGACGCGCTTTCGAAGAAGGGCGGCGCCGCGTCCGTATGGGTCTTTGCCGGCGACCACGGCGTCTTCGACGCCAAGCCGCTGCGCCGGCGCCTCAGCTGGAGTTTGGACTCCGGCGACATGTCCTTCACGTTCGGCGCCGACGTCTTCCTCAAACACGGCGAGGTCGCCCTGTGTCCGAAGCCGGTCGCGGCCGAGGCGATCGCGTCGGGATGCACCCTATTCAGCCTGAAGGGTTTTTCCAGCGCCTATGACTATGTCTGCGACGCCAAGGAAGCTCGGTAGACGCGCCGCAAGAATGCCTGGTTCGTAGAACGCTTTCGCTCACGCCGCCTGTCTCAGCGCGGGCTGCGGACGTCGTCGGAGCCCGCTCCGCGCGCCGGTCGCCACGACCATGCCCCGCGCTCCACCCAGCGCTCCATCCTCGATCTCGAACCCCATAAAGCGATCGCGATCGACCGGACCCGGCAAGTCGAGCCCGGCGGCGAGCGCCGCGGCAAAGCCGAAGCGCGCATAATAGGGGGCGTCGCCGACCAGCAGCACGGCTCTGTGGCCGAGCATTGCCGCGCGCCACAGCGCCTCGCGCATCAGCTTGGCGCCGATGCCGCATGAACGATGCGATTTGGCGACCGCCAGCGGGCCGAGCAGCAGCGCGGGCTTGCCGCCCGCCCGCACGTTCCAGCAGCGCAAGGTGCCGACCACGACGCCCTGATCCTTGGCGACCAGCGACAGGCCCTTGGCGGGCAGCCGGCCCTCGCGCAATTGATCGGCCGTCTTTGTCCAGCGCGCGGCGCCGAAAGCTTCATCGAGCAAGGCTTCGCGCGCGGCGACTTCGCAGGGCGCCTCGAGGCTGACGAGAATCGACGGCGCGAACGAGAGCGCGCCGCCCTCAGCGGGCAAGGCGGCGACATTGGCGCGGGGTTCGAAATACTGGGTCATCTGAGCCTCCAAAGGCGAGCGCGCGGGAACGCGCTCGCGCGGCGCAGGCCAAAGCCTGCCGCTTGGGAGGAAAGGAAGGGGGACGCGGAGAGACGAAGCTAGATCACATAGGACTTCAGCGGCGCAAAGCCGTTGAAGCCGACCGCCGAATAAGTCGTCGTATAGGCTCCAGTTCCCTCGATCAGCACTTTTGCGCCGATCTCCAGGCTGACGGGAAGCAGATACGGCTCCTTCTCGTAGAGCACGTCGACCGAATCGCAGGTCGGCCCGGCAATGACGCAGGGCGCAAGCGCGTCGTCGTCATAGGCGGTGCGGATGGGATAGCGGATCATTTCGTCCATCGTCTCGGCAAGGCCGTTGAACTTGCCGACGTCGAGATAGACCCATCGCTGCTTGTCCTCGTCCGACTTCCTCGAGATCAGCACGACCTCGGCCTCGATGATGCCGGCATTTCCAACCATGCCGCGGCCGGGTTCGATGATCGTCTCGGGGATGCGGTTGCCGAAATGCTTGCGCAGCGCCCGGAAGATCGCCTGGCCGTAGGTCTTCACTCCAGGAACTTCCTTGAGATATTTGGTCGGGAAGCCGCCGCCGAGATTGATCATGCCAAGGTTGATCCCCTTCTCGGCGAGATCCCGGAATATCGCCGCCGAGGCCTTCAGCGCGCCGTCCCACATGCGCGGGTTGGGCTGCTGCGACCCCACGTGGAACGACAGGCCGTGCGCGACAAGGCCGAGACGGTGGGCCTGTTCCATCACGCGGCCGGCCATGGCGGGGGCGCAGCCGAATTTGCGCGACAGCGGCCATTCGGCGCCCGCCCCGTCGCATAGGATGCGGCAGAACACTTTTGCGCCCGGCGCGGCGCGCGCGATCTTCTCGACCTCGGCCTCGCAATCGACCGCAAAGAGGCGGATGCCGAGCTGATAGGCGCGGGCGATGTCCTTCTCTTTCTTGATCGTATTGCCGTAGCTGATGCGGTCGGGCGTCGCGCCGGCCGCCATCGCCTGCTCGATCTCGGGGATCGAGGCGGCGTCGAAACACGAGCCGAGCCGCGCCAGGAGATCGAGGATCTCGGGCGCCGGATTGGCCTTGACGGCGTAGAACACGCGCGTATCGGGCAGCGCCTTGGCGAAGCCGAGATAATTTTCGCGCACGACATCGAGATCGACGACCAGACGCGGTCCGTCCTCGCGATGGTTCGCCAGGAAACTCATGATGCGATCCGTCATAGCGGCATCCCCCGTCGCGCGGGACTGCCCGCGCAAAGCGAAGTGAAAGGATCGGAGGCGATGCGACGGCCGGCGCGCGTTGGAGACGCAACCGTCCGCGTTGACCCGCCACCCGTGAACGGACGTCCCCGCGCGCCGACGGCCGCAAGGCCGCCAGGCGTGAAACGCTCGATCAGATGCTGCGCCGTTGGCCATGCCGCCCTCGGTCGGCTCGATAGGAGCCAGCCGCTGGTTTCATAGCCATCGATTGGGAGGGATGAATCCCTTCCGCACACCCGGCAAGATAGACAAGCCTCTTCGGTTGTCAGCTTTGGAGGCTGACAGAGACCAAAAAAGCCCGGTCCGTCGTTGCTTTAAGTCGCGTCCCCCGTTTGGCGGGGTTTGCCGGTTTCGCCTCCGGCTGCCGATCTCTTCTCGAGGTGGTTAACCGGCCTCTTGTCCGGATCCCCACCGATCGACACACGACCACAGGCACGTGCGTATTGGGCACGCATTTAATTGGGCCAAACGGCTAGAATTACAAGCGTTATTTTCGCCGGAGCCAAATAATTTCCGCTTCGTCACATTTCATTCATAAATTTTGCGCCGAAATGGGACTGTCGGCCTCTTGCGGCGGCCGTTGTCGCGCCAGTGACGCGCTTCTGACATCGGCCCGTCGCGCGTCACGGCGCAAGCGCGGGCGCGCCTGCGCATTCGCAATCCAGCGGCGCAAGCGATTCGTGGCGACTTGCCAAAGCGAATCGGCGCCGGCAACATCCATCTAAGGGCTCTCGGGCTTGCCGGACGGATTGACGATGCGTGGCTTCGCGATCATTTGCGGCGTTGCCGTCTCATTGCGCGGCGGCGGGCCGGCGCGCGCGCGGTGCGGATCATGAGCGGCGCCGATAGGGCGGCCCGCTTCTCGTTCGCGCCAACCCGCCGCGGCCTGGCGCTCGGCGTCGCGGCAGTCGGGCTTGTCGGCGCGACGAACCGGCTGCTCGCCGCCGACGAATTGGCGAGCGGCCAATTTCGCGATGAGGCGGCCGCCTTGCTGCGCCGCGAGCGGCCGAACTGGCAGCTCGAATTGCCGGCCGATCCCACCGTGCTGAAGATCGACCGCGAGTTGGTTTATCTGAACAATCTCTATCAAACCGTCGGCGGGTATCCGCAGCCCCAGCGCGACGCCGGCATTCTGCGGTTCTTCGACGCGATGATGGCTGGGTTCGGCGAATCCGACGTCAAGACGTTCGAGGCCGCTCGCGCTCGGTTGCGCGCCCGCCTCGTCAATGCCGCCGCGGCCGGGGTTTATGGCGACGACGATAAACGGGCGCTATTGACGCGCCCGTTCTCGCTCAAGGCGCGCATCGCCTATGTCATCGACAATCCGCAGACCATGGCCTTCGTGTCCAAGGGAAGGCTCGATCTTTGGGGCGTCACCGCGGAGGCGCTCCACGCGACGGCGGTCGAAAATCTCGAGGCGATTTCGCGCGAGGTCGCGATCGAGCCGCACGCTCCGGATTCCGGATTGGGCCTGTTCGTCATCTTGAAGGGGCCGAGCGGCTACGAGGCGGCGCGCGTGCTGGCGCCGAAATTCATGGAGCGAATGAGCGAAGAACTCGGCCCGGAACATTTCGTCGCGGCGCCGTGCCGCGATCTCCTGGTCGCCTGGAGGAGCGTGGACTGCTCCATCAAGCCGCAACTGGCGGCGCAGGTGACAAAATACGCCACCCTGGACGCCCATCGATTGACGGACGAATTGTTCGTCTGGTCGGCTAACGGATTGCGCGGGTTGAGTCCGGCGGAACTGGCAGAGCACGGGCGAAGTTGAGGTTACGCCTCCATCAGCGATCCCGCCGCGTTCGGCTTGCGCAGCAGCGATCTTGCCCAGCGCAGGGTGCGGATGACGGGCAGGGCGGGCTTGGGCAGGACATGGCGGCAGAAGGCGATCTTGCGCACATAGGTCTCGACATGCCAATGGGCCTTGGTGCCGACCGGGAAAAACGCGACATCGCCGGGTTCAAGGCGCCTTGGCGGGGTGTTCTCGCTGCTGACGATCACCGCGCCCTCCACAATGTGGACAGTCTCGTCGAAGGCATAATGCCAATGGAACTGGCCGGCGGTGCAGTCCCACATGATCGTGCAGGCCGTCGTGTCGTCGCTGCGCGAGAGAACGGCGTTGCGCGCGATCGGATTGCCATCCAGGATCCAGGCCGGATTGATCGGCGACGTCTTGAATTTCACGTCCCTGTTCGAATGGACGATTGTGTTCTTCAGCATCCCAGCCTCCCGGTTCGACTACCGGGCTAAGGCCTTGCGCCTAAAGACTCCCTTAATTCCAGGAGTAAATTGCAGGCGCGGTTGGCGAAACGTAAATCGCGCCGTCAATTCAGCAGCGGCCCCCAGGCCGGGTCCGAGGCGTAGCTCGGCGTCGGCACCGGGAACTCGCCATGTCCGAAAATATCGGCCATGAAAATCTTGGAGCCGGACTGGCCGCCGGGGTCGCGAAAGAACATGACGAACAGGCCATTGGGCGAGAAGGTCGGGCCTTCATTGTGGAAGCCGTCGGTCAGCATGCGCTCGCTCGTGCCGTCCGGCTTCATCACGCCGATGCCAAAATTGCCGTCCTTCTGCCGGGTGAAGGCGATCGTGTCGCCGCGCGGCGACCAGACGGGCGTCGAATAGCGCCCGTCGCCGAACGAGATGCGCTTGGCCGGGCCCCCGCCCGAACTCATCACATAGATCTGCTGCGCGCCGCCGCGATCGGATTCGAAGACGATTTGCGAGCCGTCCGGCGAATAGGACGGCGAGGTGTCGATGGCGCCCGAATCGGTAAGGCGCGTCGTCGCGCGGCTGCGAAGATCCATCGTATAGAGACTCGAAGCGGCGCCTTCGGACAGCGACATCACGATCTTGTCGCCGTCCGGCGAAAAGCGCGGCGAAAAGGTCATGCCGGGGAAATTGCCGACCGCCTCGTGCTGGCCCGTCTCGATGTTGAGCAGGGAGACTTTCGGATCGGCGTTGCCGAACGACATATAGGCGATCTGCTGGGCGGAGGGCGAGAAACGGGGGGTGACGACCAGATCGTCGCCGCGCGTCAGATATTTCAGGTTGCCCCCGTCCATATCCATGATGGCGAGGCGCTTGCGGCGCTTCTCGGCGGGCCCGGTCTCGTCGACGAAGACGATATGGGAATCGAAGAACCCCTTCTCTCCGGTGACGCGCGTGAAGATCGCATCGCCGATCAAATGGGCGACGCGGCGCCCGTTGGCGGCGTCGGTGACATATTGCTGGCCGGCGACCTGCTGTCCGGTCGCGACGTCCCACAGGCGAAACTCGGCCGTGACACGGGCGCTGTCCGAATGCAGCACGCGGCCGGTGACGACAAATTGCGCATTGATCGTCTTCCACGCGTCGATGTTCGGCCTGACGTCGGGATTGGCGATCTGCTCGGGAAAACTGGTCGGATTGACCGGCTCTAGAAAGACCGAATGGGCAAGATCATTGATGAGGATCGCGCTCAGTTTGATCGCGCCGTCGTCGCCGATCAGCGGCGTCACCGCGATCGTCACGGGCTTGAAGCTGTTGGGGCCGGGATGGACATAGATGTCGCCCTCGGCGCGCGCGGCGACCGGCAGCGCAAGGCTCAAGCCGAGAACCGCGGCGGCGAGGCGAGACAGCAGGTTGTTTTTGCTCATGGCGTTCAGCATCTCTGTTGGCGAGGGTCGGCTAAGGGTGACGGGCGAATAGGACGCGCAAGCGTCGTCTCACCCTTGTGCGTCCTGGGGATCGAAATGCACGGTCTTGGCCTTCCATTGCTCGAAATAGGGGACATATTGAGGCGGGACATGCAGCGGATTGCATTTGAGCACCGCGCGCATTGCGCTTTCCGCATAAGCGCGCCACGCCGGATCGGATGGCGGATTGACGAGCTGCGGCTGCGCGGACAGCGACCCGTCGGGATTGAAGGAAACGTGGACCAGCGCGACATATTTTTCGCCTTGCGGCATGGTCGGCGGCTGCGTCCAGCAATTGAGATAGGCCTCCTGCAGCCAGCCGTCGAGCGCCGCCGAAAGCGAGGGCGACATATGCGGAGCGTTTTGCGTTTGCGAGCCTAGCGGCGTCAGGCTGGCGACCTGATGCGTCGGCGCGGGCTTGGCCGTCGGGCCGATCAGCTTGCCGATGGCGGTGGGATCGTAGGGCTGGCGCGGCGGATCGACCGTCGCATCGCCCGATTTGGGTTTTGCGGGCGTCTTTTGCTCATCCTCGGTCTTGACCTTCTCCAGGAACTTGGCGACCGAATCCGTCTTCGACTTGTCCGGCGTCGGGTCCTTCGGCTTTTCCGGGGGCTTGTCGGCGATCTTCGGCCGGCTCGGCGGTTCGGGCGGCGTCGGCGCCGCTTTCGGATCGATGCGCGGAATCGCCCGATCGACCTCCGCGTCGTCCGGCGGGGGCGGCGTTGGCGGCGCGGCGGCCTCGCGCTGGGGCGGGGTCGGGGGCGGCGTGTCGGCGACCGGCTTGGGGGGCGGGGTCGGCGTAGGCGTCTCGTCCTGGCCGGGATCGTCGACATGCCGGAGAACCGGCGGCTCCGTCTTGGCGGGTTCGACCGGCGGGGTTGGCGCGGTCGCCTCGATCGGTTTGGGCGCCGGCTTTTCGATTGGCGCCTTGGCGGGCTTGCCGTTGCGCTCGCCCTTCATGATCTCGTTGAACTGCGATTGCGTGATCGTATCGACTGGGAAGGATTCGGCCGCATCGTCGAATCTGGGCGCCTCGGCGAAGCCGACGATTATCGCGCCGAGCAGCGCGGCATGCATCGCGCCCGAAACGATATATCCCGATTTCGACGGCCGTTCGTCCAATTCTTGAGCCCCGCTCAGCGCTTGTCCGTATCGGTCACCAGGGCGACCTTCTTGTAGCCGGCCGCCGTCAGGGAGGCCATCACCTCGGCGACGCGTCCGTAAAGAATGCCTTTGTCCGCCCGCAGATAAATGCGTTCGTCAAAACCCTGCTTGGCGATGGTCTGCAATTTGGCGATGAGATCGTCGGCGGCGATCGGCGCGTCCATCAAGAACAATTGGCCCTGGTCGTTGATGGCGATCGAGATCGGCTTTTGGTCGATGTTGAGCGGCCCCGCTTTGGTCTGCGGCAGGTCGATGGCGACGCCGGTCGCCAGTAGCGGCGCGGCCACCATGAAGATGATGAGCAGCACAAGCATGATGTCGATGAACGGCGTCATGTTGATGTCCGCCATCGCGCCATAGCGCGGCACGCCGCGACGGCGTCGTCCGCCCTTGCGTCCCGCGGCCATCGTCATGCCCATGTCTTGCCTCCTTGAGGGGTCGGGCCCGCTTCAGGCCGCCTTGTCGCTCGACAGATGCTGATCGATCTGGCGCGACAGGATGGAGGAAAATTCGTCGGCGAAAGTCTCCATGCGCGCCTGCGCCTTGGCGACGTCGCCCTGCAGCTTGTTATAGGCGATCAGCGCGGGAATGGCCGCAAAAAGTCCGATCGCGGTGGCGAGCAGGGCTTCGGCGATGCCGGGCGCAACCACGGCGAGCGAAGTGTTCTTGGAGGCCGCGATGCCGCGAAACGCCGTCATAATGCCCCAGACGGTGCCGAACAGGCCGACGAACGGGCCGGCGGAGGCCACCGTCGCCAGAAACAGCAGGTTCGATTCCAACCGCTCGACCTCGCGCGCGATCGACACGTCGAGCACTTTTTCGAGGCGCGCATGGAGGCCCATGAAAGAGGAGGCCGCGTTCTGGAAGGAGCGCTTCCATTCGCGCATGGCCGATACGAACAGGCTCGCGACGCCGGTGTTGTTCTGCGTCGAAAGCTCGGCGTAAAGCTCCTCGAGCGACTGGCCGGACCAGAAGACCTGTTCGAAACGATCCATCGAACGGCGGAACTTGGCGAACAGCAGCGTCTTGTTGACGATGATCGTCCAGCACCAGAACGAGGAGAGCAGCAGCCCGACCATCACGAATTTGACGACGATATGGGCGGACCAGAACATCGACAACAAAGTCGTTTCCGGATTGGCGGCCGCCTCGGCGGCGGCGTCGACAGGATTCATGCTGGGAAACCTCGCGGGGTGGGAATTCGTCCTGGGGTCAGGCGCGGCGGCCCTGCTTCTGGCGATTTTAAGGGGTCTGCTCCGCAATTGGGCCGAAACTTGGGCTGCGGAGCCCGGACCGATCCGGCGGCTTTTAATAGTGAAGTTAAGCCGTTCATAAGGTTAACAATGGGTTAGCGCGCGGCGACACTCGCCCGTTTATAAAGGCGCCGCCGACTTTTGCGGCCCCAACATCGCCAATTGGCTGGTCAAATGACGGCGCATCTCCTCAACCGAGAGGTCGATGAAGCTCTTGGTGCGCGGCGGCAGCATGCGGCGCGTCGGATAAAGAACGCCGAGCGTGACGGGGAGCGGCGGCGCTTCGGGCAGCACTTCGACAAGCCGCCCCTCGGCAAGCAGCGGGGCGACCTCGAACAAGGGCTTGAGGATGATCCCAAGCCCGTCCAGCGCCCATTGCGTCAGCACATCGCCGTCGTCGGCGTCGAGCGGCCCGGCGACCGGAACCGTCACCGCTTCGCCGCGAAAGTCGAGCGTCCAACGGAATTGCTGCGAACCGGGAAACCGCAACAACAGGCAGTCATGGGCGGCCAGATCCTGGGGAACAAGCGGCGCCTCGCGGCGGGCGAGATAGGCCGGGGCGGCGCACAGCACGCGCCGGACATCGGCGATCTTGCGCAAGGTGAAGCTTGAATCCTCCATCCTGGCGATCCTTATCGCGACATCGACGCCTTCCTCGACCAGATCGAGCAGATGGTCGGAGAGGCGCAGCCGCACCTCGGTATGCGGCTGGAGTATGCGGTAGCGCGCCAGCATCGGCGCGATGACGCGCCGGCCGAGGCCGAGCGGCGTCGTCACATGAAGATTGCCGCGCGGCGAGGCGCCGCCGTCCAGCGCGACGCTGGCTTCCGCCCGTTCGACCGCCTCGACGACTTCAAGACAATGATCGAAAAAGACGCGGCCGGCCTCGGTCAGGCTCATGCTGCGCGTCGTGCGCGTCAGCAGGCGGCTGTTGAGATGGTCTTCGAGAAGCTGGATGCGGTAGCTCACCACCGACGGGGACAGCCGCAGCTTGCGGCCGGCGGCGGAAAACGAGCCCGTTTCGACGGCCCGCATGAAGATGCGGACATTTTCCAGAGAAATCATAAGGGCATTATCCGATTTCCTCGAAAGATATTCCTGAGAACTTGCATGGGCAAGCTGTCGCGCAACGCGCTATCGTGGTCCGATTGGCGCCGCGCCGGCCCGAAGGCGTGGCCCGGCGCCAAGGGGCCGGACGAAGCGGAGGGGTCGATGGATACCTGGTTCCCCTATCTCATGGAATGGGGGTCGATGCTGTTGCGCTGGCTGCATGTGACGACCGCCATCGCCTGGATCGGCTCGTCCTTCATGTTCATGCATCTCGACGCTTCGCTGCGCAAGGAGAAGAGCATGCAGCCCGGCGTCTCGGGCGTCTCCTGGCAGGTGCATGGCGGCGGCTTCTATGAAATGAGCAAATACATGCTGGCGCCCGCCGTCCTGCCCGAGCATCTCGTCTGGCACAAATGGCAATCCTATTGGACGTGGATTTCCGGCTTCAGCCTGCTGTGCTGGATTTATTACGGACAGTCTACCTTCTTCCTGATCGACCCCGCCGTCATGCCGCTCGCGCCATGGCAGGCGGCGATCGCCGGCATCCTGGCGCTCGGCCTCGGCTGGATCGTCTACGACCTCCTCTGCAAATCGCCGATCGCCAAGAGCGATACGCTGCTGGCGCTGGTCGGCTTTGGCTATGTCGTGCTGACGAGCTACGTCTTCACGCTGATCTTCTCGGGCCGCGGCGCGCTGATCCACACCGGCGCGCTGATGGCCACGATGATGACCGCCAATGTCTTCTTCGTCATCATGCCCAATCAGCGAAAATCGGTCGCCGCCCTGATCGCCGGCAAGACGCCCGACGCCAAATGGGTCAAGACCTCCAAGCAGCGCTCGACGCACAACAATTACATCACGCTGCCCGTGATCTTCATGATGCTGTCGAACCATTATCCCGTCACTTACGCCAATGCGAGCGTGATCCCGGCGCTCGTCACGCTGGTCATTATCGCGGGCGCGCTGGTGCGCTACTTCTACAATATGTGGCATGCCGACCACGCCAAGGCGCCGTGGTGGGCCTGGTTCGTCGCGGCCGCCGCGATCTGGGCGGCGTTCTGGGTCTGCATGGCCGCCTCGCCCGGCATGCGCACGGTCCTGGGCCTGGGTCCGGCGCCTCCCGCCGCGATGGCGGCGGCCAATCTGCCCAAGGCGCCGGCCGATGTCGTCAATGTCGTCTCGACGCGCTGTTCGATGTGCCATTCGCCCGAACCGGTTTTCGAGGGAATTGGCGAAGCGCCCAAAGGGGTTCTCCTCGACACGCCCGAACATATCGCCGCCTTCGCCTCGGCGATCCGCGTCCAGGCCGTCATGAGCCACGCGATGCCGCCCAACAACATCACCGAAATGACGCCGCCCGAGCGCGCGATTCTGGCCAGATGGCTCGCGGGCGGCAAACTCGCGCAGAACTAGGAAACCCGTGAGATGAATGAGGAAGCTGCGAGCCCCGGCCGTCGCCTGATGGCGCGTCTCGACGAATTCGCGCGGTTCAGCGACGAGGAAGGCCGGCTGACGCGGCTCTATCTCTCGAACGCGCATCGGCAGGCCGCCAGACAATATGTCGAGTGGTGCCGTCAGATCGGGCTTTCCGCCAAAATCGACGCTTCCGGCAATGTCTGGGCGCGCTACGAGGGCAGGCGCCCGGACGCTCCCGCCCTGATGATCGGCTCGCATATCGACACCGTGCGCGACGCCGGGCGTTACGACGGCAATCTGGGCGCGCTCGCCGCGCTCGCCGTGGTCGAGGAACTGACGAGGAACGGCGAGCGGCTCGACGTCGCGGTCGAGATCGTCGCGTTCGGCGACGAAGAGGGCGTGCGGTTTCCCACGACCCTCACCGGATCGCGGGCCTTTGCGGGCCTCTTCGCGCGGCAGGCGCTCGATCAGAAGGACGCCGACGGCATAACCATGCGCGAGGCGCTGACGAATTTCGGCTGCGAGCCCGAGGCTGTGGCGACACTGCGCGGACGCAACGTCGCGGCTTTCGTCGAACTGCACATCGAGCAAGGCCCGGTTCTGGAGTCGGAAAATCTGCCGATCGGAATCGTCACCGCGATCAACGGCGCGACGCGCTTTCATGCGACCTTGCGCGGCGTCGCCGGCCATGCCGGCGCGACGCCGATGAACCTGCGCCGCGACGCCTTGACCGCCGCCGCCGAAATGATCCTGATGGTCGAGGCGCGCGCGCGCGCCGAGGAGGATCTTGTCGCCACCGTCGGGCGCGTCGAAATCGAGCCCGGCGCGGTCAATGTCATCCCCGGCGAAGCGCGATTCACTATCGATATGCGCGCGCCGCGCGATGCGCAGCGCCAGCGCGCCGTCAACGATATCGACCGGCGCCTCATTTCGATCGCCAAGGCGCGCGATGTCGAACTCGTCTCGGTGCACACGCATGAGGCGGGCGCCTATGTCTGCCATCCCGAGGTCGTCGCGGGCCTCAAGGCGGCGGTCGAAAGCATCGGCCAGCCGGTGCGCCTGCTGCCTTCGGGGGCCGGCCACGATACGATGATCATGGGCCAGCTCTGCCCGGCGGGCATGTTGTTCCTGCGCTGCAAGGGCGGCGTCAGCCACAACCCGCTGGAATCGATCACCTCGGAAGATTGCGAAATCGGCCTCGCCGCGCTGATGGCGTTTGTGCGGAGCTTCAAGGCGGCGGCGTGATCAGGTCGTTGTCGCTCTATTGACACGTGCCCGCGCGTCGAAATAAATGCGGGACGCAAATTAAATCACCGCTGGACGCCGTCGGACCGCGCGACGGTCTTTGGGGGCGGGGCGCTTTTGCGCGTTTCGCGGATAAGAAGCGATCAGGGAGTTGAAACATGGGCACCGGCTTTTTCGGCGATATCGCGCCGATCCGCTTCGAGGGCGCGCAAAGCGATAATCCGCTGGCCTATCGCCACTACCAGCCGGAAAAGACCGTGTTCGGCAAGAGCATGGCCGAGCATCTGCGCCCCGCCGTCTGCTATTGGCATAATTTCGCCTGGCCGGGTTCGGACATGTTCGGCGCGCCGACCTTCGAGCGGCCGTGGTTCGGCGAAACGATGCAGGCGGCGCGACTGAAGGCCGACGTCGCTTTCGAAATGTTCGCCCTGCTCGGGGCGCCCTTCTTCACTTTCCATGACCGCGACGTCGTTCCCGAGGGCGCGAATCTCGCCGAATTTGGCGCCAATCTGGCCGCGATGACCGACTATTTCGAAGGCAAGATGGCCGCGTCCGGCGTCAAGCTGTTATGGGGCACCGCCAATCTTTTCAGCCATCCCCGCTTCATGGCGGGCGCGGCGACCAATCCCGATCCCGACGTTTTCGCTTTCGCCGCGGCGCAGGTGAAAAACGCGCTGGACGCGACCCATCGCCTGCAAGGCGCCAATTACGTGTTGTGGGGCGGGCGCGAGGGTTACGAGACCCTGCTCAACACCGATCTCAAGCGCGAGCAGCAACAGCTTGGCCGCTTTTTGTCGCTGGTCGTCGACTACAAGCACAAGATCGGCTTCAAGGGCGTGATCCTCGTCGAGCCCAAGCCGCAGGAGCCGACCAAGCATCAATATGATTACGACGTCGCCACGGTGTTCGGCTTTCTCCAGCGCTTCGGCCTGGAAAACGAGGTCAAGGTCAATATCGAGGTCGGCCATGCCGTGCTGGCCGGCCATTCCTTCGAACATGAAGTGGCGATGGCGCGGGCGCTGGGAATATTCGGCTCGCTCGACGCCAATCGCAACGACTATCAATCGGGCTGGGACACCGATCAATTTCCCAACAATGCGGCCGAACTTGTGCCCGCCTTCTATCAAATCCTCAAGAACGGCGGGCTGGCGCCGGGCGGCCTCAATTTCGATTCGAAAGTGCGCCGCCAGTCGATCGACCCGCAGGACCTGCTGCTCGGCCATATCGGCGGCCTCGATGTCTGCGCCCAGGCGCTCGGCGCGGCGGCCCGGCTGATCGAGGACGGCAAATATGACCGCTTTCTGGCCGAGCGCTATGCCGGCTGGGACGCGCCCGACAATCAGGCGATGCTGGCGGGCAAGTTTCCCCTGGAAGAAATCGCCGGCCGGGTCGCGAGCCGGCGCGTCGACCCCAAGCCGAAATCGGGACGCCAGGAGTTCCTGGAAAATCTCCTGAACCGCTATGTCTGATCCGCCCCGCTCGCGGCGCCGCCGCGGGCCGGCCGGCTGGATCGTAAGGTAAATCATGGCAAGTTTATGCGCCGCGATTAACCGCTTGTTGGCGGTGTTGCGCTAGGCTCCTGGTTCCTTAAGCGGCGAAGGCGAAAAGACGCCGGCTTGGTGACGCTATGCTGCGCTTTGCGATTTTGGTGGCAGTCGGAGCCGCGTTTCTTGCGCTGATCACTCCGGACCTGGTGGCCTCGATCGTTCCCCAGAATGTCCAGACTTCCGCGTCGGTGCGTTCCGCGCCGGCGTCCGACACGGCCTCGGTGCGTCCGCCCGACAGGGCCAATCTCGCTTTGAGCGCGCCCTCGCCCGGCGGCTATCAGGAGACGTCAATCCCCGCCGACGCGGGCGGCCAATATTCGACGGATGTCGAAATCGACGGCCAAAACGTCAAGATGCTGGTCGACACCGGCGCGACGATGGTCGTCATATCCGCCGAAACCGCCTCGCGGCTCGGCTTGCAAATCGCCAATTCCGATTATACGGGCCGGGTGCGCACCGCCAATGGGATCGCCGCCGTCGCGCCCGTCACCCTTCGCGAGGTGACGATCGGTCCGATCTATCTTGGCGAGGTCCAGGCTTTGGTCGCCGACCGCAACGCGGGCGCCGTCAATCTTCTGGGGATGAGTTTCCTCAAGCGTCTGGCCAGCGTCGAGCAACAGTCCGGCAGGCTCATGCTGCGGCAATAGGCCGGCGGCGCCGGCTTGTATTGACCGCTCAATCCTATACGAAGGCCGGCGACGCTGGGCGCGCGCGCAAGAAGTGTGGCGCGTCCAAGCGCTTGCCGAGGCTCCATGTATCCCACGCCAAAAGCCCAGATCGCCCCCAACAGCTATGAATATGAATCGAGCCCGATGGTGAAGCCGACGGGCTTTCGCGAATATGACGCGCGCTGGCTGTTCGAAAAAGAAATCAACCTGATGGGCGTGCAGGCGCTGGGGCTTGGGCTTGGCGCGCTGCTGTGGGAGATGGGCGTTCCGCGCGAGATCGTCGTCGGCCATGATTTTCGCAGCTATTCCTCGTCGATCAAATATGCGCTGACCGCCGGCCTGATGGCGGCCGGCGTCAAGGTTCACGATATTGGCCTGGCCATCACGCCGATGGCCTATTTCGCGCAATTCGAGCTCGATGTCGCGGCGGTGGCGATGGTCACCGCCTCGCACAACGACAACGGCTGGACGGGCGTGAAAATGGGCGCCGAGCGCCCGCTCACCTTCGGCCCGCAGGAGATGGCCCGGCTCGGCGAAATCGTCTTGTCGGGCAAGTTTCGCTATGAGGCCGGCGGCGCCTATCGCTTCATCGAGAATTTCCCCGCCCGCTATATCGCCGACCTCACGCAAAGGCCGAAATTCTCGCGTCCGCTCAAGGTCGTCGCCGCCTGCGGCAACGGCACGGCGGGGGCCTTCGCGCCGTCGATTCTGTCGGCGCTCGGCTGTGAGGTCGTCCCGCTCGACTGCGAGCTCGATTTCACTTTCCCGCGCTACAATCCCAATCCGGAAGATCTGCATATGCTGCACGCGATGGGCAAAGCCGTGCGCGAGGCGGGCGCGGATGTCGCGCTCGGCTTTGACGGCGACGGCGATCGCTGCGGCGTCGTCGACAATGAAGGCGCCGAGATTTTCGCCGACAAGATCGGCGTGATGCTGGCGCGGGATCTCTCGACGCTACACCCCGGCGCAACCTTCGTCGTCGACGTCAAATCGACCGGCCTGTTCGCGACCGACCCCGCGCTTCTTTCCAACGGCGCGAAGGCTGATTATTGGAAGACCGGCCATTCGCACATCAAGCGCCGCGTCAAGGATTTGAACGCCCTGGCGGGCTTCGAGAAATCGGGGCATTTCTTCTTCAACGCGCCGATCGGGCGCGGCTATGACGACGGCTTCGTCACCGCCATCGCGGTTCTCGACATGCTCGATCGCAATCCGGCGCGCTCGATGGCCGATCTCTATCGCGCGCTGCCGCGCACGTTCGGCTCGCCCACCATGTCGCCGGCTTGCGCGGACGAGGTCAAATATGCGGTCGCCGACCGGGTCGTCGCCCGCTTCAGGGATATGCAGGCCAAGGGCGCATTGCTGGCGGGTCGGAAGATACGCGACATCGTCACCGTCAACGGCGTGCGCGTGACGGTCGAGGACGGGACCTGGGGCCTGGTGCGCGCCTCCTCCAACAAGCCCGAGCTCGTCGTCGTCGTCGAAAGCCCGGTCTCGGAGGCGCGCATGCGCGAAATGTTCGCCGCGGTCGACGGCGTGCTGCGCGAAAACAGCGAAGTCGGCGCGTATAATCAGACCTTCTAAGGCGACACTTTCGCCAAATCGAGGCGGCGCAGGATTTAGCCGGCCGCAAGGCATTTTGCTTCGCCAATCGTTCCGTGGTTGAACCCGATTGCGCCGCGGACCGGTTGAGCCATGAAGATCCTGTACATCATCAACGAGGACTGGTTCTTCGTCTCGCATTTCCTGGGAATCGCCAGGGCTGCGCGCGCCGCGGGCCATCAAATCCTCGTCGCCACGCGCGTCGCCGACCATGGCGCGTCGATCCGCGCCGAGGGCTTCGATCTGCATCCCATCGAGCAGGATCGCGGGCGAGTGAGCCCGGGCAGGGCGCTCGGGACGATCCTCAGCCTGCGGCGGCTGATCCGCGCGGAGCGTCCCGATCTCGTCCACGCGCTTTCGACGCAATCGACGCTGCTCGGCGGCCTGGCGGCGCGCCTGGCCTTCGCGCCGGCGCTTGCTTTGTCGCCGACTGGCCTTGGCCATTTCTGGACGGAGCCCGGCCTCGCTTCGTTGCTGGCCCGCCAAGCCACGCGCGGGCTGCTGCGCCTCATCCGCGCGTCGCCGGTCGTCATCGTCTTTTTCGAGAATCGCGAGGATCCGACCGAACTCGGCTTCGATTCCGCGGACAGCCGCCTGGTGATCCTGGGCGGCGCCGGCGTCGATCCTTCCGCCTTTCCCGCCCAACCGCCGCCGCAGGGCCGGCCGGTGCGCATCGCCGTCGTCGCGCGCATGCTGCGCTCCAAGGGCGTCGCGGAGGCCGTCGAAGCGGTGAGCCTTGCGCGCTCGAACGGGGCGGATGTGGCGCTCGATCTTTGGGGCAGCCCCGATCCCGGCAATCGCAATACTTTCAGCGAGGCGGATCTGGCCGCATGGAATCGGCGCGAGGGCATAAGCTGGCGCGGCCCGACAAGCGATGTGGCCGGCGTCTGGCGCGACAGCCATATCGCCATGTTGCTGTCCTATCGCGAAGGCCTGCCGCGCTCGCTGGTCGAGGCGGCGGCCTCGGCGCGCCCGATCATCGCCGCCGATGTTCCAGGCTGCCGGGCGGTGGTCGAGAATGGCGTGGAGGGGCTGCTCGCGCCCGTGAAGAATGTCGAAGCGGCGGCGCAGGCGATCGAGACGCTCGCCGGCGACGCCGGTCTTCGCGCCCGCATGGGCGCAGCCGCGCGCCAGCGCTTCGAGGCCGAGTTCAGCCTCGATCGGGTGGTCGCCAAGGTGCTGGCCGCCTATGCGGCCATTCAATCGCGGCTCGCTGCGCGATGAACGCGAGAGATGCGCGCTCTATGACCGCCGCGCCTGCGCCGCCGGTGCTGCCGGATCTGTTGCAACCGGGTCTGCGCATTGTCTTCTGCGGCACCGCGGCCGGGACGGTGTCGGCCTTGCGCGGCCATTATTACGCGCATCCCCAGAACAAATTCTGGCCGACGCTGCACGCGATCGGCCTTACGCCGCGCCGGCTCGACCCTTCCGAATATCCTGGGCTGCTCGAGCTCGGCGTCGGGCTTACCGATATCGCCAAGAGCGTCTCGGGCATGGACAGCGAACTGCCGCCGGGCAGTCTCGGGCGCGGCGCCTGCGACGAATTGCGCGCGCGCATTCTCGCCCATCAGCCCGCCATTCTCGCCTTCACGAGTCTTACCGCCGGGCGCCGCTATCTTGGCCGCCTGGCCGATTTTGGCGAGCAATGCGAGACGATCGGCGCGACGCGCCTCTGGCTGTTGCCCTCGCCCTCACCAACGGCCAACTGGAACTGGCGCGACAACGAGCGCTGGTGGCGCGCGGCGGCACAGGCGGCGCGGGGGGCGGGATGAGATTGCGGCGTATGTCGGTCGCCCGCCGCGCTATGGTTTGCCGTCAAGGAATCGCGCCACTTCCGCATCGGCGCTCAGCGCCGCCATATCCTCCGCCGTCGGCAATTGCGGCCGGTCCCGCTGCGCGTTCACCAGGCACAGGAAGCCAAGCGTCTGACCAGGCGCGGGGCGAAACTGATGCCAGGTCCAGGGCGGAACCGTGACGAGGTCGTGCGGCTTCACGCTGTGAACCGCGGCGCCGACGAGGACGCGCCCCTCGCCGCGCAGGATCACCACCGCATGCATGTGCTCGTGGCGCTCCAGCGTCGAATGACCGCCCGGCTCGATCTCGAAATAGCGCAATTCGCCGGCAACGCGCGGATCGGAAAACAGCACCTGGCGTGAAATCGCTTGGAACGGCGCCGATGCCTCCTGCTTGTAAGGCCGCAGCTCCACGTCCGCCCAGCGGAAATCCTCGGCCTTGCGCAGCGATGGGGAAGCGGGATCGGAATCAGGCATCGATTTTCCCATAATCATGTTCGGCCACCGCGCGCACGAAGCTCGCGGTCGCGGCGGCCAGATTCTCCTTGGGCGCAGAGAGTAGCGCGCCGCCGATCAACAGCATCGCATCTTTGCCGTAGAAACGCAGCATCTCGGGAACGCGCGGCAAGGTCATGCCGCCGGCCGGCACGGGGGCGCTGGGCGGCAGGTCGCCCCAGGGATCGCGCAGAGCGGCGGCTATGTCGGCGCAAACCGCCTCCGAATAGCCAAAGCGCCCGCCATGGTTGGGGAAGACCGCGCCGTCGGCGCCGAACAGACGGAGCAGCCGCGCGAACAGCACCGGCGAGACGCGCGCCGCCCCGGACATGGCGGGATGCGTGAGGAAGGCGAAATCGGGATGCGCGCGGGCGAGCCCCTGCAAAGTCGAGACGCCGGCGATGGCGGGCGCGATCAGGACGGTGTCGATTCCCTCTTCGCGCGCCAGGACAAGCTGCTTTTCGATCTGGCCGAAATGGCCGGAAAGGCTCGGCGCATAGCGCGTCGGGTGTCCGGTGATCGCCGCGGCTTTGCGCACGGCTTTGGCGCAGGCGGGAACGCGCCTGGCGAAAGGGCTATACGCCTGGTCGGCCAGGCCATGGTCGTCCTTGACCAAATCGAGGCCGCCGAGCGCGAGTTCGAAAGCAAGCTCGCCAAGCGCTTCCGGCGGCAAGCCCTGCGGTTTGAGGGCGGAGCCGGTGAGCGCGCGATTTTTCGCCTGCGCGCGCCGGCGCAACCCTTCGAGCCCGTTGCGCGGACCGCCGAAGGCGCGCAGAAGCTCGGGCGGCAGGCGGACGTCGCGAAGGACGACATCCTCGTGCAGCGAGGAATTGCCGAACAGCATGTTGAGGAGCTGGCCGGCGTCGGCGCCGACCGTCGCGGCGGCGAGCGCGATGTCGACATCGAACCAGCCGTCGCCGCGATCGGCGATTCGGCTCACCTGTCCGACGATGTCGGCGAGGATCGAAGCCTCGCGCACCGCGACGAGCGGCATTTCCACGCTCTGCTCGATCGCGATATTACACGCGCGCTCTTCGATCGAGCGCGCGTCGGCGCGAATTCGGTAGGAAACATTCAATCGCGAGGTCACAACGGTCTCCGTCCGTTGCGACCATAGATGGCCGGACCGGGCGCGTCACGCAATGTCCCAGGGGTCGATCCGCCGATAATCTCGCAAATTGCGGCGATGCCTGTTTCAATCCGCCAGCCGCATGCCGACTGTTTTTGCAGCAACGATGTCGAAGGTGGCGGTGTAATCGCATTGCGCATCGTAGCCGCTGCGCTCGATCAAGCAGTCCGCGAAATCGGCCTTCGATGAAGCGAAAAGCCGGACGCTTTTCCAGACAGTGTCCGATTGTTCGATTCGTATCTCCCGCGTTCTCAAGAGCGTTTCGACGATAAGCGCGATGTCGGCACGGCTGGACCGGTAGCGGCCGGTAAGCACCCACACGAGTTCGACGAGGGCTACAAGCGATACGAACCCAGGCGTCTCAGTGCTTAAGGCTTCCATCAATCGCGTCGCCTTGGGCGACTGGAGGGGATCGTCTTGCGCGATATAACGGACAAGAATATTCGTATCGATGCCGATCAACGGCCGCTCGCTCCGCGCTCAGCGATCGCCTCGTTCATATCCTCGATCGAAACCGGACGGCTCGGGCGGCGAACGAGGCCCTTGAGCGCGGTCACGGAATTAGTCGACGCGACAATTGCAAAGGCGCCTTCCGTCGTTTGAATGAATTCGACCCGGTCGCCGGCATTCAGCCCAAGCGCCAAGCGCACCGCGGCCGGAATTGTGATCTGACCTTTCGAGGTGAGCGTAGCGGCGGGCATAGGATTCCTTTCCGATGGCGACATTCCTTACATATAGGTAAGGAAATGCTGGGTCAAACGCGCCATTCGATATCCTCTGGAATCCGCGATGGGGATTGGTTGCGCCTCGGCTATTTCCTGGAATCGTCGTTAAAGTCCAGCGCCCATGTCTGACCGACGAGCTGCTTGCCGAACGAGGCGTGCTTCTCCTCGCCGATCAGCCTGAAGCCGGCGGCCTGGTAGAGGCGGCGGGCGGAAACGAGGATGTCGTTGGTCCATAGCGACAGCCGGGAATGGCCGATCTCTCTTGCCTTGGCGATGCAGGCGGCGACGAGGGCCGCCCCGATTCCCAATCCGCGCGCCTCGGGCTCGACGTAAAGCAGGCGCAATTTGCCGCTCGCCTCCGTCTCGCCGCGCATCAGGAACACCGAGCCGACGATCTCGCCATGCCGCTCGGCGAGCCAGCCGCATTCGCGAACGGGATCGAAGTTTTTGACGAAGTCGGCGAGGATCTGCGCGACCAATCCCTCGAAAGTCCAGTCCCAGCCATATTCGCTGGCGTAGAGCGTCGCCTGGCGATGCACGACCCAGCCGAGATCGCCGACCTGTGGGGCTCTCAAAATAAAATCCGCGCCGCGCGGCGAGGCCGGGCGCAACGCTTCCTCGATGGCGCCCGCCGCGCCGATCAGCCGCCGCCGCGCGGCCTGGCTGAGCGGCGCCAGCATGGCCGCGATCTCGTCGATCGCCGCGCGGTCGAGCGCGGCGAACGCCTTGCGCCCCTCCGGCGTCAGGGACAGCAGATGCTTCTTGGCGTGCGCCGCGCTCGGCGCGCTCGCCACTAGGCGCCGCGCCTTCAGGCGTTTCAAAATTCGACTGAGATGCGCGGGATCGAGCCCGAGGTCGCGCGCGATATCGGCGGCGGTCGGCGCCGGACGATGCGCCAGTTCATAGAGCGCGCGCGCCTCCGTCAGCGAGAAGGGGCTGCGCGATAGCCGTTCGTCCAGCAGGCCGAGCTGGCGCGTGTAGAACCGGTTGAACCGTCGCAGGCCGCCGATCTCGTCCAGCATTTTTCCCTCCGCAATCCGTAGCGCCACGCCTAGGCCTCAGTGTTGACGGAGTCAACACTGATCGCGGACGATGCATCTTGTGGGGCATGTGGGGGCGGCTGCGGGTAAGACCGCGCCAGGCGAATTATCGCAAGATCGGGTCCCTCGCGCGGCGCCGTTCATTGATAAGAAAAACACGCGATGCTACCAATGCGCTCGTTGGGGCTGACCATGTCGCGCTTCTTCTCGGCGCCGACGAAGCGCATGGTTCGGGGGCGGTTTTCATGACGTGGAAACGGCGTTTCCTGTTGTCGCTGTGCGCGCTCTGCGTCGGGCTGCTGACGCAGCTGAGCCCGAGTCTTGCGGACAAGCGCGTCGCGCTGGTCATCGGCAACGCCAATTACAAGAATACGCCCGCCCTGGCCAATCCCGCCAACGACGCCTCGGATGTCGCGCAGGCGCTGAAAGCGATCGGCTTCGAGGTGACGCTCGCCATCGACGTCGACAAGCGCCAGATGGATCAGGCCCTCGCGCAATTCGCCCGCGCCTCGACCAAGGCGGACGCCTCGCTGTTCTATTACGCCGGCCATGGCATGCAGTACCAGGGGCGCAATTACATCATGCCGGCCGACGCCAGCCTGGAAGACGAAATCAGCCTCCGCTATGAATTGACTTCGATCGAGGAGGTGAAGGCCGCGCTCGAGCGCTCCAACGGCGTGCGCATCATGGTGCTGGACGCCTGCCGCAACAATCCTCTCGCGCAGCGCCTCGTCCGCTCCATCACCGTCAATACGCGCGACATACCCAATGTCCAGGGCTATGCGCGTCCGGAAAAGACGCAAGGCATGGTTGTCATCTACGCGACGCAGGCCGACGACGTCGCCAACGACGGCGTCGGGCGCAACAGTCCGTTCTCGACGGCTTTTCTCAAGGAGATCAAGGAGCCGGGGCTTGAGATCGGCACGATGTTCCGCCGCATCGGCGAAGACGTCTATCAGGCGACGAACGGGCGCCAATCCCCGGAATTGTCGATCTCGATGGTGCCCGAATATTATCTCAACCAGGCCGAAACCGACCAGGCGATCTGGGCGCGCATTCGGGTCAGCGCCGACGCCGATACGATCCGCGAATTTCTCAACCGCTATCCCAATAGCTTCTACGCGCCCGACGCCAAGGCGCGGCTCGATTTGCTCGACCAGGCGGCGCGCGAAAAGACGGCCGCTCAGCAATTGGAGAAGCAGAAGCAGGACGCCGCCGCCGCGGAGGCCGCGCGCCTGAAGCAGGACCAGGCGGACCGCGAACGGATCGCCGCCGCGGCGCAGGCGCGCGAGCAGGAACTGGCCGCCAAGCTGGCGGCGGCCGAAGCCGAGCGACAGCGCATGGCGGCCGAACTCGCCGAGAAGACGAAGGCGCAAAGCGACGTCGATCAGCGTCAGCAGAGCGAACGCGCCAAAGCCGATGAAGAGCGCCTGCAACATGAGGCGGCGCTTCGCGCGGAGATCGAGCAGCGCAAGGCCGCCTCGAGCCAGCTCGAGAAAGACCGCCTGCTGCAGGAGGCGCTCGCCAAGGATCGCGAGAAGCAAATCGCCGACGAAAAGGCGGCGGCGGAGCGCGACCGAATCGCCAAAGAAAACGCGGACCGCGAATTGCAGGCCCAGCAGGAGCGCGCGCTGGCGCTGAAGGCCGAAGTCGCGCGGCTCGAACAGGACGCCGCGCAAGCGAAGGCGAACGCCGCCGCCGAGGCGCAGAAGGCCGCCGACGCGCAGAAGGCCGCCAGCGCGGCCGAGAAGACTGCGGCGCTGACGCCGCCCTCGCAGCCGGCGAGCCGCGAGGCGTTCAGCCCCGAACAGGCCGCCCTGGTGGCGCCGATCCAGACGGAGTTGCAGCGGCTCGGATGCTATTTCGGCAATGAGGACTGGAATTCGGCCGCGATGAAGCGCGGCGTGGCGAGATTTGCGCAATACGCCAAGCTGGCCGCCGCGCCGGACGCGCCGAGCGCTTCCCTGCTCGACGATTTGAAGGCGAGGCGCGATCGGGTCTGTCCCTCCGAATGTTCGCTGCGCGAAACGGAGGTCGGCGGGCGCTGCGTCGCCAAGACCTGCGGGCGCGGCGAGATTCTCAGCCGGACCGGCGCCTGCGTCGCCAAGCCCGCGGCGCCGCGCGAGGCAGTGGCCAATGCCGCGCCCAAAGCCCGCGAAATATCGAAGGGGCGTTGTTTCAGCTTCAACGGCAATCAATATTGCGAGTGATCATGCGACGGCTCCTTCCTGCGAAAGCCTGGACGATCGCCACCCTCCTCGCGGCGGCGGCCTGTGCGCTCGCGGCAAGCCCGGCGATGGCCGGCGCCTATTCTTGCCGCGTGCCCCGCGCTATTCTTTGCGAGGGATGCGCCAAGCAGATCGCCATCGCGCTGCTCGGCGACGGCAGTTGCCGCATCAGCTTTGCGCCGCCCGCCGGCGCGGATGCGCCATCGGCAGCGCCGCTGCCGGGCGAGCTGAATATCGAAGTGGAAGTCGCCCCGGCGCCGAAGCCGAAAGCGGCGGCGATCCGAAGGTCCGCGCGATGGCCGCGAGCCAACCGCGTTGCGGCGGGCCTTGCTCGTCCTCGGGCCCCGGAAGCGCGTTGCTTCGTGTTCAACGAGCACCGCTATTGCGAATGAGGCCCGGCTGCCGCCCCAAGGGCGGAGCGCTGGTGAATTTGATTGTTCGTCCGCCTTGGGCAGGGTCGCATGAAGGGGTTCGAAGGCCTTTTGTTCGGGCTTGCCGGAGCGCGCCGGCGCCGCGCGGCGATGTCGTTGGCGCTGCTGGCGATCTGCGCGACGCTAAGCCCGGCGCAGGTTCACGCCAAGCATGCGACCCTCCAGGATGAGGACCCCGACCCAATCCCCGATTCCGCGCCGGCGCCGGCTCCATCGGGAAACTCGACGGTCATTCACGGAGAAATCGACGAAACGCACGACCGGTTGCCGCCGGACGAACTGCTCGGCATCGAACGATCGCATATCTTCACGATCACCTTGTCGGGAAAGAATCACGTCAGCGAAACATGGACCGGCGCCCGACTCGACAGCGGTCCGCGGCCGGGGGGCCAGCATGGTCACTGGGGCAGCCGGACGATGTATCGCACGATATATAACGAAAGCAGCGCGACGATCGGCGACAATACCGGCAAGGTCGTCTGGCATGTTCTGGGCCCGAGAAAGCTGCAGCGCATCTTCGCCGGCCAGCAATTCCTGTTGATGATGAATATCGAAATCGATCCCGACAACACTTGCCATCTTGACGCTAAATACCTGCAGCAACAGGGATTTACGTTCATTGTTCATGAGCGCGCCGATAACGGCGAACTCGCGCATTTCAGCCTGTCGCGCGTCGTCAAGGCGACGTGCTCGATCGAGTGATCTTGCAGGGCGGACGGCCTTCCGCGACAGGCTCGCGCTTCCCATTCTATCGTCGGCAGCCTTGAACCTCGCCCCTCTCGTCCCGATCTCTGAGGGATGATCGCGCACAGCAAAACGCCGCCCGTCTCCATCCTCGATCTCGCGCCGGTGCCTGAGGGCTCGACGCCCGGTCAGGCTTTGCGCAATTCGCTCGATCTTGCCCAGCACGCCGAGCGCTGGGGCTATAATCGCTACTGGCTGGCCGAACATCACAACATGACCGGGATTGCCAGCGCCGCGACGGCGGTCGCCATCGGCTATGTCGCGGGGGGCACGCGCACCATCCGCGTCGGGTCGGGCGGCATCATGCTGCCCAATCACGCGCCTCTGGTCATCGCCGAGCAATTCGGCACGCTGGAATCGCTTTATCCCGGACGCATCGATCTTGGCCTCGGCCGGGCGCCGGGCACCGATCAGGTGACCTTGCGCGCGTTGCGCCGCGATCCCGCCAATGCCGAGAATTTTCCGCGCGACGTGCTGGAGCTGCAGGCCCTGCTCGGGCCGCTTCAACCCGGCCAGGCGGTTCAGGCGGTTCCCGGAACGGGCCTCGAAATCCCCTTATGGATATTGGGCTCGAGCCTGTTCGGCGCGCAGCTCGCCGCCATGCTGGGGCTCCCTTACGCCTTCGCCTCGCATTTCGCGCCGGACGCGTTGATGCAGGCGCTAAAGCTCTACCGCGCGACCTTCGAGCCTTCGCGGCAATTGCAGCGCCCTTACGCGATGGTCGGACTCAGCGTGGTCGCCGCCGACACCGACGCCGAAGCGCGCCGGCTGTTCACTTCGGCCCAGCAGAGCTTCACCAATCTTTTGCGGGGAACGCGCGGACGGCTTCGCCCGCCCATCGACGACATCGAGGCCTATTGGACGCCGCAGGAAAAGGTGCGCGCCTCCAACATGCTGACCTATGCTTTCGTCGGCTCGCGCGAGACGGTCCGGCGCGGCCTCGAGGCCTTCATCGACGCGACCGGCGCGGACGAATTGATGGTCGCCTCGGCGATCTACGACCATTCGGCGCGGCTGCGCTCGTACGAAATCCTCGCCGAGATCAAGAACGCCCTGGGTCTGGAACAGGCCTTGACGTAAGTGGGCGCGGGCGATCCGCGCCTCAGCGCGGCCGCGAGGCGGAGCGCACGCGCGCGGGAGTCGCCGAGGCCGCGCGAATGCCGCGGCCAGCCCAAGTCTTGACCGCCGTCTTGACCGGCGCGGCGGGGGCTTCCACTGGCGGCCTCGCCTCGCCCTCGACCCGATTGATCTGATGCTCGGCGACGACGCGCTCATAGGGCTCCGAGCCGCATTTGATGCGATATTGCAGCGTGTCTCCCAGCGGCGGCATTTGCGCGCTCACGACATAATCGCCGGTGGTCTTCAAGAAATGTCCGGAATGGGGGGTCAAGGTGACGGCCTCTCCCACATTATAGAGGTGACGGCTCATATTGGGTCTCGCTGCGATTGGGTGGGAACCGCCGGTCCGTCCGGCGCGTCGCCAGACTGGTTTCCGGCCATGGATTGCTAACTCGGCGAACAAGCGCCTCCGTGCGTCGCCCTATCGGAAGGCGAGCTGCGCTCGATAGCGGCTGACGATTTTTAGCGATCGGCGGCGCTGAGGGAGCGAAATGCCGTCCGGCCTGGCGTTTATCATAAGAACGAACTCCATCCCCAGGGCTATGCCACGCTGGCCGAGGCGTAAAACTATATCTTTATTGCGACCGCGTCTTGGGGCTGAAAGGGCTTTATAGGGGATATCGGGGCAAATGAATACGAAATAAGACAAAAAGCCGCATTTGCCGCGATTCGTCTGGATGGCGGCGAGGAAAAGCAAGGCAAAGCCGCCGCGCAACCCTGATAAACAGGGCCTTTCGTCATCATGGTCCAGACCGGGAACGGAACCTGCACGAATCGGACTGCGGGCGCGACCGCGCCCGAGTCAAGCCATTCCGACTCGCCGGCGGGGCGTCGGCCGCAGGGCCGGGCGCCCCCGAATGAACCTTTCTGGCCTATAAGGAATTATCGCCAACCTCGCCGCGCGATGATTCTTTCGGCTTGCGGCGGGCGGCAAGGGGCTCACGGCATGGTCCTGATCGGAGTGCGGGCGTGGCGCAGGATGCGCAGGACATTCTCCATTTTTGTCGACGCCTATTGGAGATTTTCGGCCGACGACGGCTGGGCCATATCAAGCCATGTCGCGCTTTCGACTTTGACCTCGCTGTTCCCGTTCCTCATTTTCGTGACGGCTTTGGCCGGGTTCTTCGGCTCCGAGAGCCTCTCGGACGAAGCGGCCAAGCTGATTTTCGACGCCTGGCCCGCCATTGTCGCCAATCCGATTTCGGGCGAAGTGCACAATGTCCTGACCGCGCCGCGCGGCGGCCTGCTGACCATCGGCGCGATCCTGGCGCTTTACTTTTCTTCCGGCGCCATCGAGGCTCTGCGGGTCGCCCTCAACCGCGCCTATGAAACGGTGGAGACGCGGCCCTGGTGGCTGCTCCGGCTGGAATCGATCGCCTATGTGCTGGTCGGCGCCGCCTCGCTGCTGGCGCTGGCCTTTCTGGTCGTTCTATGGCCGCTGATCTGGGCGGCCACATTGCGCTTCGCCCCAGCCCTCGCGCCGCTCGAAAATCTGGTGACGCTGGCGCGGCTGGCGATCGCTTCGGTGCTGATGGCGATTTCGCTGCTGATCGCCCATCGCTGGCTGCCTTCCGAGCGCCGGAAATTGGTCGAAGTCGCCCCCGGCGTTGCGCTGACCATCGTCTGCTGCATCGCATTCGGCGAGTTATTCGGCGCCTATCTCGGCGAGTTTGCGCATAATTACGTCTCGACCTATGCGGGATTGGCCTCGGTGATGATCGCGCTCGTCTTCCTCTATTCGATGGCGGCGATCTTCGTGTTCGGCGGCGACCTCAACGCGGCGATCATGCGCGCGCGCAAGAGAGCGCGTCTCTAGCGCTTGCCGGCCTCGATCACATCCTCGAACGTGCGCAAGCCGGTCCTCGGGGCGTTGACGAGAACGGCCATATTGCCCGGCGCGTGCTCGTTCTTCCACATTTTGGTGTGGGCCAGCGGGATCTTGTCCCACGGAAACACTTCCGACATGCAGGGATCGATGCGCCGGTCGATCACGAATTTATTGGCGGCGGCGGCCTGTTTGAGATGCGCGAAATGCGAGCCTTGAATGCGCTTTTGCCGCATCCACACGAAACGGGCGTCGAAGGTCAGGTTGAAGCCGCTGGTGCCGGCGCAAAACACCACCATGCCGCCGCGCTTGACGACGAAGCAGGAGACGGGAAACGTCTGTTCGCCGGGATGTTCGAACACGGTGTCGACATCCTTCTTGCCGGTAATGTCCCAGATCGCCTTGCCGAACTTGCGCGCCTGCGCCATGAACGCCGCATATTCCTCCGAATTCACTTTCGGCAACTGGCCCCAGCACTTGAAATCCTTGCGGTTGATGACGCCCTTGGCGCCCAGCGACATCACATAGTCGCGCTTGGATTCATCGGAAATTATGCCGATCGCATTGGCGCCGGCCGCCGCGCAAAGCTGCACGCCGAACACGCCAAGCCCGCCCGACGCGCCCCAGACGAGCACATTGTCGCCGGGCTTGAGGCGGTGCGGCTCGTGGCCGAACAACATGCGATAGGCGGTGGCCAGCGTCAGCGTGTACGAGGCGCTTTCCTCCCAGGTCAGATGCCTGGGGCGCTCCATCAATTGGCGGTCCTGCACGCGGCAGAATTGTGCGAACGACCCATCGGGCGTCTCATAGCCCCAGATGCGCTGCGAAGCCGAGAACATCGGGTCGCCGCCGTTGCATTCCTCATCGTCGCCGTCGTCCTGGTTGCAATGGACGACGACTTCGTCGCCGACCTTCCAGCGCTTCACCTTGGCGCCGACCGCCCAGACGATGCCCGACGCATCCGACCCGGCGATGTGAAAGGGATGCTTATGGGCGTCCAGCACCGATATGGGTTCGCCCAGAGCGGCCCACACGCCATTGTAATTGACGCCGGCGGCCATCACGAACACCAGCACGTCGTGGCTGTCGAGCGGCCAGGTGGGCACGATTTCGCGCCGCATGGATTGTTCGGGCGGCCCGTGTCGATCCTTGCGCACGACCCAGGCGTACATCGTCGCGGGGACGTGGCCGAGCGGCGGGATCTCGCCAATTTCGTAGAGATCTTTGGTCGGCGCCGCGCTCATTGCGTCCCCGGGGTCTCCGGTCGAAGGAGACGGCGTCTGTCGAGCGATGGGCCGCGTCGGCCGATCCAGGATATTGCGCCGCAACAACGCCTTCATCGCCCCGGCGGTTGAGGAAATCAACCCCTTCCAAAGACAAATCGTCCTTTGCGATCGAGCCGCGACGGCGGGGCCTTAACCCTGTTGTAACGGATCGAGGATTAATAACCTCATGGACGTCTCCGCGACATCTGCGATCGCGCCGCCGCTTTTTGCGCCTGGGCCCGCCGGCATGAGCACAATTCCCTGGCTTGAAGATTTCTACACGCTTTCCGGCGTCGAAAAGACGTTTCTGGTTCTGTCGGTGTTCATCATCGCCTTTGCGACCGGCTTCGTCATCGACGTCATCATGAGGAATCTGGCGTTTGGGCCCGCGCTCAACGGCGTTCTCGCGGTGGCCGGCGTATTTGGGGGAATTTATCTGCGCTATCGCCTGCTCGCCCCCTATCGCGCCGACGACCTTTTTCTGACGATGGGCTCCGCCCTGGGGGGGGCGTTCTTTCTGTTCGTGGCGCTTGGCTTCATCAAGAGCCGGCTTTAGCGGCGAACGGCGCCTCGCTCGCCAGATCTCTTCGCCCGCCTGCGCCCGGAATGCATCGGGCGTCCCCCCGTCGAATCCGCCGTTCCGCTTCGGGCGTTTGACCTCTCCGATGCCCGGCGATCCCTAGCGCCCGGCCTGGATTTCTGTAATTGTGCTTTGCAGCAAAGGCGGCGGCGCCGCAGCAAAAGCAGGTTAAGCAATGACGCCAGACGGCGATCCCCCGACGCGAAAACGCGATCCGCCGTGGATTTTCCGCACCTATGCCGGCCACTCCTCGGCCGCCGAGTCGAACAGGCTGTTTCGCGACAATCTCGCCAAGGGCCAGACCGGCCTGTCGATCGCCTTCGATCTGCCGACCCAGACCGGCTATGACAGCGACCATCCCCTGGCGCGCGGCGAGGTCGGCAAGGTTGGAGTCGCCATCTCGCATATCGGCGACATGCGTGCGCTGCTGGCCGACATCCCGCTCGGCCAGATGAACACGTCGATGACGATCAACGCGACCGCGCCATGGCTGATGGCGCTCTATGTCGCGGTCGCCGACGAGCAGGGCGTTGCGCGCGCCAGCCTGCAAGGAACGACCCAGAACGACATCATCAAGGAATATCTCTCGCGCGGCTCTTACGTGTTTCCGCCCGGCCCCTCGCTTCGCCTGACCAAGGATCTCATCCTGTTTTCGGCGCGCGAGACGCCAAAATGGAATCCGATGAACGTGTGCTCCTATCATCTGCAGGAGGCGGGGGCGACGCCGGTGGAGGAACTGAGTTTCGCGCTGGCCACCGCCGTCGCCGTGCTCGACATGGTGCGCGCCTCGGGCGAGGTCGACGAGGCCGGCTTTGCCGAAGTCGTCGGCCGCCTGTCGTTCTTCGTCAACGCTGGCATGCGGTTCGTCACGGAATTGGCGAAAATGCGGGCGTTTGCCGAATTGTGGGACGAGATCACGCGGGAGCGCTACGGCGTCGCCGATCCCGTCAAACGGCGCTTTCGCTATGGCGTGCAGGTCAATTCGCTCGGGCTCACCGAGCAGCAGCCCGAAAACAACGCCTATCGCATCCTGATCGAAATGCTCGCCGTGGTCCTCTCGCGCAATGCGCGGGCGCGAGCCGTGCAACTGCCGGCCTGGAACGAGGCGCTCGGCCTGCCGCGCCCGTTCGATCAGCAATGGTCGCTGCGCCTGCAGCAGATCATGGCCTATGAGACCGACCTCCTGGAATTTGGCGATATTTTCGAGGGCAGCCGCGAAATCGAAAGTCTCGTCGCCTCGCTGAAGGCCGAGGCGCTGGCGGAACTCAGCGCCATCGAGGCGATGGGCGGCGCCGTCGCGGCGATCGAATCGGGCTATATGAAGCGCAAGCTCGTTCAGTCCAATACGCGCCGCCTCGAGGCGATCGAACGGGGCGAGCAGATCGTCGTCGGCGTCAATCGGTTCACGGAGAGCGAGCCCTCGCCGCTGACCCATGGCGGCAATTCGATCATTGTCATTGCGCCCCATGTCGAGGCCGAGCAGGTGGCGCGGCTGCAGAGCTGGCGCGCCGCGCGCGACGAGGAACGGGTGCGCCGAGCGCTCGCCGACTTGCGCAAGGCGGCCGGGGAGGGCGCCAATATCATGGATGCCTCGATCGAGGCGGCGAAGGCCGGGGTCACGACGGGCGAATGGGGCGCGGCGTTGCGCGCGACGTTCGGCGAATATCGCGCGCCGACCGGGGTCAGCCCGCTGGCCCGTCAGGAAGCAGCCGATCTCGAAGACGTGCGCGCCGAAGTCGAACGCGTCTCCCTGAAGCTCGGCAAGCGGCTGAAATTTCTGGTCGGCAAGCCCGGCCTCGACGGCCATTCCAACGGCGCCGAGCAGATCGCCGTGCGCGCCACCGATGCGGGAATGGACGTCGTCTACGACGGCATAAGGCTGACGCCCTCCGAGATCGTCGAGCGCGCCAAGGAGGGCGTCCATTGCGTCGGACTGTCGATCCTGTCGGGCTCGCATCTGGCGATGGCCCTCGAAGTGGTCGACGGCCTCAAACAGGCGGGGCTTGGCCACATTCCCATCGTGGTCGGCGGCATCATTCCCAAGGCCGACGGCGAATCCTTGCGCGCCAGGGGCGTAGCGGCGGTCTATACGCCAAAGGATTTTAGGATCAATCGGCTGATCGGCGACATCGTCAAACTGGTCGATTCGCAGACGGCGTGACCCCGCCCGGCAACCCGGTCGGCGCGCGCTGGTGACGCAAACGTGAGCGCTGCTGACCTATTTTGTCTTGCCGCTCCGGCCGGGCTGAGCCATGTTGCCGGCCTTCAAATCGCCCCGCAAGACAAGACGTCCGGAGTCGGGCGCGTCGGCGCCGCCGGATCGAGAATCGTCATGGATATGTCGGCGCCGCCAACGATATCGCACGAGCAGCGGCGCGACGTCGTCATCGGCGTCCTCGTGGCGATGATGCTCGCCGCGCTCGATCAGACCATCGTCGCCCCGGCTTTGCCGACGATCGGCGCCTCGCTCGGCGACGCCGACTTTCTGGCCTGGATCATCTCGGTGTACCTCTTGACCGGCACGGCGGTCACGCCGCTTTACGGCAAGCTTTCCGACATTCACGGCCGGCGCCCGATCCTGTCGCTGGCGCTCGGCGTTTTTCTTGTCGGCTCGATCATCTGCGCGCTGGCGCCTAGCATGCTGGTCATCATTATCGGGCGCGCCGTGCAGGGCCTCGGCGGGGGCGGGCTCGTCGCGCTGGCTCAGACGGTGATCGCCGACGTCGTGCCGCCGCGCGAACGCTCGCGCTATGTCGTCTATATCTCGACGGTCTGGGCGACCTCGAGCGTCGCCGGCCCGATCCTCGGCGGCTTTTTCGCGCAGCATCTTTCCTGGTCGTTGATCTTCTGGATCAACCTGCCGATCGGCGCCCTCGCCTTCTTCATGACCAACAGCCGGCTGAAGGGGCTGCCGCAGATCAAGCGCGACCATCGCCTCGACATATTGGGCGCGGCGCTCATCATGAGCGCGACGGTCGCCCTGATGCTGGTCCTGACCCTGGGCGGCGCGCGCCTCGCCTGGACCTCGCCGATCATCCTGGCCCTCGCCATCGCCGCCTTCGTTCTGGCGACGGCGCTCGTGCTCCATCTTCGGCGCGCGCCCGAAGCGCTGATCCCGCTCGATATCTTTCGCAATGAGGTGGTGGGCACGGCGACGGCCTCGATTTTCTTTTCGATGTTCGCTTTCATCGGCTCGACCGTCTATCTGCCCATTTATCTCGAATTCGTGCTCGGCATGGATTCGACCGCCGCCGGCGGCGGCCTTATCGCGCGCGTGGGGGGCAGCGTCATCGGCGCGACGATCGCCGGGCGCGCCATGCCGCGCCTCGTCCACTACAAGCGCCTTGCTGTCGTCGGACTGTTTTTTGCGATTGTCGCGCTGGCGCTGCTGTCCTATTTCGCGCCGGTCCTCCAATTCTGGCAGGCCGAGGCCCTGGTTCTGGCCCTGGGCGTCGGGGTGGGCCCGCTGTTTCCGACGGCGACCGTCAGCGTCCAGAACGCCGTCGATCGCCGCGACCTTGGCATCGCCACCGCGACGCTAGCCTTCTTGCGCACGTTCGGCAGCGCGCTGGGCGTCGCGTTGATGGGGGCGGTCATCATCGGATTTGGCATCGTCACCGACGCCGGCGTTCCGCAGACTGGCGGGGCGTTCGATCCGGACCTCGCGAGAAGGGCAGGGCACGCCTTCAGCGTGATGTTCGCCTTGCAGGCGCTCGCCCTGGCGATCAGCCTGGCGTGTTTCCTGATGATGGAGGAAAGGCCGCTGCGCGGCTCGACGCCGAGCGCGGCGGCGCTCGCCGAATGAACCGGCTTCGGCGTTTCCTCACGGCATGTATTGGCCGCCGTTGGCGGTCAGCGTCGAGCCGGTGATGAAGCCGGCGTCGTCGGAGGCCAGAAACACCACGCAGCGGGCGACTTCCTCGGGCTGGCCGAGACGGCGCACCGGGATCAGCGGCAGGATCGACTTTTCGATCACCTCCTTGGCCAGCACCATCACCATTTCGGTCGCGACATAGCCCGGGCAGATGGCGTTGACGGTTACGCCCTTGCTGGCGTTTTCCTGGGCCAGCGCCTTGGTGAATCCGAGATCGCCGGCTTTGGAGGCGGAATAATTGACCTGGCCCATCTGGCCCTTTTGGCCGTTGATCGAGGATATGTTGATGATGCGGCCGAAATTGCGCGCTCGCATGCCCTCGATGACCGGGCGGCACATGTTGAACAGCGAATTGAGATTGGTGTTAATGACGCCGTACCATTGCTCGGGCGTCATCTTGTGGAACATGCCGTCCTTGGTGATGCCGGCATTGTTGACCAGCACTTCGACCGGGCCGAGGTCCTCGGCGACCCGCGCGAGGCCGGCGACGCAGGAGTCATAATTGGAGACGTCCCACTTATAGGTCTTGATGCCGGTTTCGGCGGTGAATTTGGCCGCCGCTTCGTCATTGCCGTGGTAGGTCGCCGCGACGCGGTAGCCCTCGGCCGACAAAGCCTTCGAGACGGCCGCGCCAATGCCGCGCGTGCCGCCGGTCACAACTGCAACCCGTGTCATCGCAATCCCCTGCTCGACCGTTTCCCTGGCGCGCGTTCTTTGCCCGACGCGGCGCCCATTTTACTTCCCGCCGGGCGCCGAACGAACGGCGCCCGAATTCTTGGGCGTCGCCTAGCGTTCGACGGTCAGTGCAATGCCCATGCCGCCGCCGATGCACAAAGTCGCCAGGCCCTTCTTGGCGTTCCGGCGCCCCATTTCATGCAGCAGCGTGACGAGGACGCGCGCGCCCGAAGCGCCGATCGGATGGCCGATGGCGATGGCGCCGCCGTTCACGTTGACGATGTCCGGGTTCCAGCCCATGTCCTTGTTGACCGCCAGCGCCTGGGCCGCAAAAGCTTCGTTGGCCTCGACGAGGTCGAGATCGCCGACCTTCCAGCCCGATTTTTCCAATGCCTTGCGCGAGGCGGGAATGGGGCCGGTGCCCATGATGGACGGGTCGACGCCGGCCGTCGCCCAGGAGACGATGCGGGCGATCGGCGTAAGGCCGCGTTTCTTGGCCTCCTGCGCGCTCATCAGCACCAGCGCCGCCGCGCCGTCGTTGAGGCCCGAGGCGTTGCCCGCCGTCACCGAGCCGTCCTTGGAGAAGGCCGGCTTCAATTTGGCGAGTGAATCGTAAGTCGCGCCGTGGCGGATATATTCGTCGTCCGAGACGACGATGTCGCCCTTGCGCGAGGGGACGGTGACGGGAGTGATCTCGTCCTTGAAGCGCCCGGCCTTCTGGGCGGCCTCGGCCTTGTTCTGCGAGGCGAGGGCGAAGCGGTCCTGGTCCTCGCGGCTGATCTGCCATTTGGCCGCGATATTCTCGGCCGTATTGCCCATGTGATAGCCATGGAACGCGTCGATGAGGCCGTCCTTCAACATCTGGTCGACCAGCTTCAACTCGCCCATTTTGACGCCCGAGCGCAAATAGGCGCCATGCTGGGCCTGCGACATGGATTCCTGGCCGCCGGCGACGATGATATTGGCGTCGCCATTGCCGATCTGCTGCAGGCCGAGGGCGACCGCGCGCAGCCCGCTGCCGCATAATTGGTTGAGGCCGAAGGCGGTCTTTTCCTGCGGCACGCCGGCCTTCATCGCCGCCTGGCGCGCCGGGTTCTGGCCCTGTCCGCCCGACAGGATCTGCCCGAGGATCACTTCGTCGACCTCGGCCGCCTCGATCTTGGCCAAAGCGATGGCCGATTTGACGGCGACGGCGCCGAGCTCATGCGCGGGCGTATTGCCGAAAGCGCCGTTGAACGAGCCGACCGCGGTTCGGGTCGCGCTGACGATGACGATGTCTGTTGCCGGCATGGAGGGCTCCTTAGGCGAAGAAGGATGGGGCGCCGGTCGCGGACCGACGCTACAACGTCAGGTCGTGCTTATACTCATTGTTGGGCGATAACGAAACGCGGCTGCGGCAAGATTCGATCGGCTCTTTTCGATCGTTAAGCGTTTCATGGCCCAGGTCATTGACAAATATCAACCAAAAGTGGCGTTCTTGGCGTCTCGACCCCGCGAAGCCGGTTCCGGCGACGCCAATAGCCTCCCATTCGCCCCGCCGGGGAATCCGATTGTCATGACCAACGCAACCGCGACCGCGCCGATAACCATCAAGAAATATGCGAACCGGCGCCTCTATAACACCGCGTCCAGCGCCTACGTGACTTTGGCGGATCTGGCCAAAATGGTGAAGGTCGGCGAAGACTTCGTCGTCTTCGACGCCAAAACCGGGGAGGACATCACCCGCTCGGTCCTGACCCAGATCATCTTCGAGCAGGAGGGAAAAGAAGGACAGTCGCTGCTTCCCATCACCTTCCTGCGCCAGCTCATCCGCTTTTACGGCGACAGCGTCCAGGCCCTTCTGCCGAGCTATCTCGAATTTTCGATCGATCGCTTCACCGGCGAACAGCAGAAATTTCGCGAGGAGGCCCGCAGAGCTTTCGGCTCCTCGCCCTTCGCCGCTTCCTCCTTCGACGCGCTGGAGGAACTGACCCGCAAGAATCTGGCCGCCTTCTCCAAGGCCCTTGGCATGTTCACGCCCTTTGTCGGGCCGCTGCCGGGCGCCGTCGATCCCGCCGCGCCGAGCGCGCCGGCCGCCGCCGCCGATCTCGACGAATTGAAGACCCAGCTCACTGAGATGCAACGGCGCCTCGACAGCCTCGTCGACAAGAGGTGAGCGTTTTTTAAAACTTGTCCTTCCGCGTGCGGATTTCGGCGAAGACGGCGGCCGGGTCGGCGCCCATCATGCCGAGCGCTTGCTGCACCTGCGGCTCCTCGGCGCGCAGGAAGGGATTGGTGGTCAGCTCCAGGGACATAGTCGTCGGCAAGGTCGCCCGGCCGGCCGCGCGAAGCCGCGCGATTTCGGCGACCCGGTCCTTCAGGACGACATTTTCCGGCTCGATGGTCACCGCGAAACGCGCGTTGGCCTGGGTATATTCGTGCCCGCAATAAATCTCGGTTTCGCCGGGGATCTTGTCGGCGAGCTTGACGAGCGAATTCCACATCACGCTGAGCGGCGTCTCGAAGACGCGCCCGCAGCCGAGCGCGAACAAAGTGTCGCCGCAAAAGGCTATCTCGTCCTCTTCGAACCAATAGCAGATGTGGCCGGCCGTATGGCCCGGCGTTTCGATGATATGGGCGGCGATCTCGCCGACATGCGCATAGTCGCCCTCGCTGAGCGAGACGTCGAGCGCGCCGATGCGCGAGGCTTCCTTGGCCGGCCCGGCGATGCGCAGCTTGGGATAGCGCGCCTTCAGTCCGGGAATGCCCTGGGTGTGATCGGCGTGATGATGGGTGATCAAGAGATCGGTGAGCTCCCAGCCCTGCGCGGCGGCGGCGGCGATAATCGCCTCGGCGTCCGGCGCGTCGATGGCGGCGGTGGCGCCGGACCGCGAATCGTGGATCAGCGCGCCGAAATTGTCCTGCAGGCACATGAATTGATGAACATGCGTCGTCATGTTAGGCCTCTCGTCAAAAGCGCTTAGGTTTCCGGGCGCGCAGGCAAATGCAAGAACATCGCGATGCCTCTGGATGTCAACGAGCTTCGCAGTTTTTATGCGTCCCCTCTGGGCGACGTGGCGCGCCGGCTGATCGGGCGCGTGCTGCGCGCGCGCTGGGACAATTGCGTCGGCCTGTCGCTGATGGGCCTCGGCTTTGGCGCGCCCTATCTCGATCGTTTCCGCGAAGAGGCGATGCGCGCGCTCGCCTTCATGCCGGCCGAGCAGGGCGTCGTCAATTGGCCGGCCTCGGGGCGCTCTTCCTCGGCGCTGGTCGAGCCGGTCATGCTGCCGCTGCCGGACGCCTCGATCGACCGAATCCTCGTCGTGCATGCGCTGGAGACAGCCGAACATCCCAATGCGCTGCTCGAAGAGGTCTGGCGCGTGCTGACGCCGGGCGGAAGGGCGCTGTTCGTGGTGCCCTCGCGGCGTGGCGTATGGGCGCGGGTGGATGGCACGCCGTTCGGCTTCGGGCGGCCCTATTCCAAGGGGCAATTGCGCGAACTGATGCGCGAGACCTTGTTCTCGCCGATCTTCTGGGGCGAGGCGCTCTATGCGCCGCCGTTCAGGCGCCGCTTTTTCCTCAATTGGGCGACGGGCTTCGAGCGGCTCGGCGCCGTGCTTGGCCTGCCCTTCGCCGGCGTGTTCGTCATCGAGGCGACCAAGCAGCTCTATCGCCCGGTCAACGTGCGCCGCGCCATCCGCCGCGAATCGCCGCAAATGCATCCCGCCTTGGCGCCGAGCGCGCATCACCGGCAGGGGCAAAAGCCGTATTAAAAGCCGTATTAGTGGCGCTCGTTTACGCCCGCTTCGCCTTGGCCTTGGCCGCCGTCGGCTGGGTGACGGCGCTGACTGCCGCCGTGACGATGACGTTCAGCGCCAGCGCGGCGAAGCCGACATTGATGTCGTTCATCTCCTGGGGCAGGAAGGGCAGCAGGGTCTTGATCGCGCTATGGCTCAAAGTGATCGCCGCCACCGCGGCGGCGCCGACGAGGATGCCGGCCATGGCGCCGGGTTTGGTCACCGGATTGTTGCGCATCAAAGAGCAGATCAGCGCCGGGAACAATTGGGTGACGAAGGAATAGCCCATCAGCAGCAGGGAGACGATGGTCTGTCCGCCCTGCAGCGTGAACCCTACCGCGACAAGCGCGACGACGGGGACGAGGCCCCGCGCGACAAAAGCGACTTTGTCCTCCGCGAGCTCCGGCCGGACGCCGCGCAGGATATCGTTGGAGATCAGCGTCGAGGCCGCAATGAGGATCAGCGAACCCGGCACGAGGGCCGTCAGCACGCCCGCCGCGCCAATTACCCCGACGAACCACGGATCGAAGCTCTGGATGGACAGGCGGAACAGCGAGAGGTCGATGTCGGGGCCGGTCAGGCCGGGAACCGTCAGGATCGCCGCAAAACCGCAGAAGAACACGAAGAGCAGGATCAGCTGATAGACCGGCAGCAGGATCGCGTTGCGGCGGAAGGTGCGCTCCTCCTTGGCGGTGAACACGGCGGCGAACGCGTGCGGCCACATGAAGAAGCCGAGCGCCGTCAGCGCCACGGTCGACTGGAACCACAGCACGCTTTCGCCCTCCGGCCGGAAGGCGAGGAACCCGGGCTTGGCCGCGTCGATGGCGCGGAACATTTCGCCATAGCCGCCGTAATAATGGAACGGCAGATAGATCCCGAGGAAGACTACGATGGCCAGAATGAGGATGTCCTTGACGACCGCGTTCCAGGCCGTGCCGCGCACGCCCGAGACCATCACGTAGACCGTGACGATCGCCGCGCCGATCCAGATGGCGATCTCCGGCGAAATCGAGCCGTAGGAGGCGACCGAGACGATAATGCCAAGGCCCTTCAATTGCAGCACGAGATAGGGAACGAGCGCCAGCACGCCCACCAAAGCGACGAGAACGCCAAGCGCCGGGCTGTCGTATTTTCGCGCAAAGAAATGCGATTGGGAGACGAGGCGCTCCTGTTTCGCATAGCGCCAGATCGGCGGCAGCAGCCAATAGGACATGATATAGGCGAGCGTGCCGTAGGCGAGGATGTAATAGGCCGGCGCGCCCTTGCCGTAGGCGTAGCCGCTGCCGCCAAGAAAGGTGAAGGTCGTGTAGATTTCGCCCGCGGTCAGCAGGAAGACCAGGGCGCCGCCAAAGCCGCGTCCCCCGACCGTCCATTGCTCCAGCGTCATTCGCCTGCCGCTTCGCGCCCACAGGCCGAGAGCCAGCGACAGCGCGGCGGCCAGGAAGATGACGACGAGCGCGCTGTTCATCGCTCGGCGCCTTCCTGCGTCCGGTCCGGCGCCGCATTGATCGGATCAAGCAGATAAATGGCGAGCATGATCGCCGAGCCGATGACGACCCACAGGACGATCCAGGCGAGCACGAAGGGCATGCCGAACAGCAGCGGTTCGACCCGGTTGACGAACGCTGTCCCGATAAGGATGGCGAGAAACGGCAGCGTGGCCAGCCAACGGATCCAGATCATCTGTGCACCTATCGGCGAGGCCGCGCTTGCAAGACGCGGAAACGATCCGCGCAACGAGCTTATTCCCAAGCCAGCGCTGAGATCAACCGTGTGATCTCTAAAGGGAAGATGAAGGCGAACCGTCCCTTAATAGCCCACTGCCAGCGTCCCGCGCTGGCGCGGGTCCGATGCGCCAAGCAGCACGCCGTCCTTGCGCTCGATCGTATTGGCCGAGCCCATGGATTCGCGCACCACGACCTTGTGGCCCATCGCCTCGAGCAGCCGGATCGTATCGGGCGACAGGCCGCGTTCGATGCGCAATTCGTCGGGCAGCCATTGGTCGTGGACGCGCGGCGCGTCCTCGGCCTCGGCTACGTTGAGGCCGTGATCGAGAATGTCGAGGATCACCTGCAGCACGGTCGTGATGATGCGCGAGCCGCCGGGACTCCCCGTCACGATTTCGAGCTCGCCATCCCTAAACACCATCGTCGGGCTCATCGAGGACAGCGGGCGCTTGTTCGGCCCCGGCGCGTTGGCGTCGCCGCCGGTGAGGCCAAAAGCGTTCGCGGCGCCGGGCTTGGCGGCAAAATCGTCGAGCTCGTTGTTGAGCAATACGCCCGTGCCGTCCGCCACCAGCCCGCTGCCGTAGGGTAGGTTCAGCGTATAGGTGTTGGCGACCGCGTCGCCGTTCTCGTCGACGATCGAATAATGCGTCGTCTGGTCGCTTTCGTAAGGCTCGGGGCCGCCCGGCCTTATGTCTTGCGCGCGGCGCGCACGGTCGAGCGAAATGCCCTGGCGCAGATGGTCGGCATAGGCCTTGGAGGTCAGGCCCTTGACCGGCACATGCAGAAAATCGGGATCGCCCAGATATTGCGAACGGTCGGCATAGGCGAGCTTTTCGGCCTCCGCCATTTCATGGATCGAAGCGGCGGAATTCAACCCCTGTTCGGGAAGCGGAAAGCCTTCGAGAATGTTGAGGATCTCGATGATATGCACGCCTCCCGAGGAGGGCGGCGGCATCGAGACGATCTCGTGGCCGCGATAGGTCCCGCGCACCACGTCGCGCTCCACCGCGCGGTAGTTCTTGAGATCGTCGAGACTCATGCGGCCGCCGGCGTCGTGGATCGCGGCGACGATTTTTTCGGCGACCGGCCCCTCGTAAAATCCCGCCGCGCCCTTGGCGGCGATGGTGTCCAATGTGGCGGCGAGATCGTCGAGCGCCAGATGGTCGCCAAGCTCCTTCGGCGCGTAGTTGGGTTTGAGGAAGATGCGCGCGGAGGCGGGATGGAGCGCGAGCCGCGGCGCGCCGGCCGGCAGCGAATCGGCAAGATCGTCGTCGACGGCGATTCCTTCATGCGCGAGTCTCGCGGCGGGCGCGATGAGATCGCCGAGGGAAAAGCGGCCCGACCCATATTTGCGCCACGCCAGCTCCAGCCCGGCGACGGTGCCGGGCACGCCGATCCCGAGGCCGCTGATCAGCGATTTGGCCGATTCCGCCTCGCCCTTGTCGTTGAGGAACACGTCCCTGGTCGTCAGCGCCGGCGCCGTTTCGCGATAGTCGATGGCGATCGTCTTGTGGAGGTCGGCGCGATGGATCAGCATGAAGCCGCCCCCGCCGATGTTGCCCGCGCGGGGCAAGGTCACGGCCAGGGCGAAGCCGACCGCGACCGCGGCGTCCACCGCATTGCCGCCGCGCTTCAAAATATCGACGCCGACGCGCGAGGCGACCGCCTCCTGGCTCACCACCATGCCATGGGCGGCGATGACCGGCCGCGCGATCGCGAAATCGGAAATGACGGGCTCTGCGCGGGCGGGGCAGGCGAGGGCCAGGAGGGCGCCAAGGGCCATCGCGCCGATCGCGGTTCGGGCTTTCGTCAGGGTCCAAGACAAGGCAATGATTCCCGGGGCTCTCTTTGAGATTGGGGCATTCTATAGCATTGGCAAAACCGACCGTCTTTGGGACCGCGGGCGTCCCGCCCGCTCTTTGCCCCCCGCGCCGCCGCGCGGCCTTCGTTGCTGAAGAGCGGGCGGGACGCCCGCGCTCTCGCGCCGGGACCGCGACCGTCCCGGTCGCTCTTCAGCCTAGAGGAAGCCGCCGCCTCTCGGTCTTAGGGGCGGGCGAGACGCCCGCGGTCCCTGGCTCTCAACATTCCTCGCGTCCGGCGCGGCGACGAGCTGAGGAAAAGCGCCAATCCGTCGGATTGAGGGCAAGACCCGCTTTGACAGCGTTCTGCGCGATATAATCGACCGTGCGGTGATAATGCGCCTCGTCGCGAATGAATCGGTCGAAATAGTCGACCGCCCAGAACTGGCCGGAGCGCGCCAATATTTTGTTGATTTCGTGTGCCGTGAAGCTCTTCCAGGCATGGACAACTCGATCGAGTGGGAACCCCTCGACCTGCTCTGCAAGCGCGTGGACATGGTTGGGCATGACGCTCCAGGCGATCAGTCGATAGCGCTCGCCGTCGAAATGCAGCATGGCGGTCTCGACGATGGAAGCTGGACCCGCCTGCCCAAGCAAGCCCGCGCCATGGCCGAGGTCGAGCGCTGCGTCGAGTTGCTGAAACCGCAGGCGCGAATATTCGGGCAGCGCCGCGACCGTCGCGGCTGGCAGGCTGTCGGCTGTGCGCAAAACGAGATGCTGAATGATGCCAGGGGAGTCGAAATGCGGGAGGTAACCGCGCGAATGCCAGCCTCTCGCCGCGCCGCGTTTCGGTTCAGGGTCCATGTCCGCAATCCCAGCGGGACCGCAACCGTCCCGGTCGCAATTTACCACCGAAGGGGGGCTGCGTCTGGCATTTAGGAGCGGGCGAGACGCCCGCGGTCCCAAGGGACGCCCACGCTCCCGATGCTCCTTTCCTTTCCCCCGCGCCCCTGCTAGCAGCCGGGCGCATGACCGACGCCCGCGCTTCCCGCGCCACCTTCATTGGATTCCTCGCCATCCTGCTGTGGTCGGCGCTCGCTTTGCTGACGGCGGCGTCGGGCGAGGTTCCGCCCTTTGAACTGGCGGCGCTCACTTTCGCCATCGGCGGCGGCTTTGGCCTTCTCTACGCGGCCGCGCGCGGGCGCCTTGGCGCGCTTGTCCAGCCCTGGCCGGTATGGGCGGTCGGCATCGGCGGGCTGTTTGGCTATCATGCGCTTTATTTCGCCGCTCTGCGCCGCGCGCCGCCGGCCGAGGCGAGCCTCATCGCCTATCTCTGGCCGCTGCTGATCGTCCTGTTTTCCGCGCTGCTGCCGGGCGAGCGCCTCAGCCTGCGCCATATTCTGGGGGCCGCGCTCGGCTTGGCGGGCGCGGTCGTCTTGTTCGCGGGCAAGGCGGGGGGCGGATTGTTCGCCGACGCCGAGGGAACGGCGCTCCTCGGCTACGGCCTGGCGCTGTGCTGCGCGTTCGTATGGTCGGGCTATTCGCTGCTGTCGCGCCGCCTCAAGGCTGCGCCGACCGAGGCGGTCGCCGGCTTCTGCCTGGCGACGGCGGCGCTCGCCGCGCTCTGCCATTTCGCCTTCGAAACGTCGGTCGCTCCCGCCGACGCCGGCCAATGGCTGGCGATCGCCGGCCTCGGGCTCGGCCCCGTCGGCCTTGCCTTCTACGTCTGGGATTACGGCGTCAAGAACGGCGACATACGCCTGCTCGGCGTGGCCGCCTATGCCGCGCCGGCGCTGTCGACGCTGATCCTGGTGCTCGCCGGCTATGCGCCCGCCACGCCCTCGCTCGGCCTTGCCTGCGCGCTGATCGTCGCGGGAGCGGCCGTCGCCTCCTTCCGGCCGAAGGCCGCCAGAACCGAGGCCATCCAATGAAAAGGCCGGCGCGAGGCCGGCCTTGCCGCGATATTGCGCCTTAAACTCAGGCTTCGACGGCGGTCTTGGGCTTCAAGACCTGACGGCCGCGATACATGCCGCTTTTCAGATCGATATGGTGGGGGCGGCGCAATTCGCCCGAATCCTTGTCTTCGACATAGGTCGGGGCTTTCAGCGCATCCGCCGAGCGGCGCATGTTGCGCCGCGAGGGCGAGGTTTTACGTTTCGGAACGGCCATGACGATCTCCAAATGGGGCCGGGGAGGCATGCCCGCCGCCGGGAAGCGCGGCTCCTACACCAAAACCCCTGGGAAGGCCAGCCTTTTGCGGCGCTCCATCCGCCCGCCGGCCGGCGCCCTCATCGCCCCGCCGCTTCGCTCGCCGCCAAAGCCTTGCGAAGACGACGATCGAGCGCCGGTCCATCCTTCAAAGCGCATTCGAAAACCACCAGCGTGCGCCAACCTGCTGCCCTCAGCGCCTTCAGATTGGCCGCATCGCGCGTGCGATTCCTGGCGATCTTGGCGCTCCAATAGGCGGCGTTGTCCTTCGGCGCGCGGGCGCCGCGCTTGCAATCATGGCCGTGCCAGAAGCAGCCGTGCATGAAAATGGCGAGGCGGCGCGGGCCATAGACGATATCGGGCTTGCCGGGCAAGTCGGCCCGATGCAGCCGATAGCCCGGCGCGATGGCGCGCAGTATTTTGCGCAGCGCCAGCTCGGGCGCGGTGTCGCGCGATTTCACGGCGCGCATGACGGCGGAGCGCTTGGCCGCTCGCGCCTTTTCTTCATCGGGCGCCATATTCCCTTATTTTCTCACGCCTATTGCGCCGCGGCGAGCAGGACGCCGTCTTGCGCGGCCAGCAAGGGCCTCAGCAGATTCTCGCTGAGAAAGCGCACCGCCGGCACGACGACGCCGTCGCCGATCAGATGATAGGCCTCGTTGTAGCGCCGCGGAAGCCGGTAGGACTCCGGCAGGCCCATCAGCCGCGCCGCCTCGCGGGCCGACAGCAGCCTGGAGCGCGTTTTGCGGCCCTCGATCCACAGCAGGAACTGGCGGCTTGAGCCGCCGCCCGGCGTGCGCAGACAGCCCGCAAGGCCGTCGAAGCGCGCCTCCGCGCGCATGCGCCGCCCGCCCGCGCCGTCGGGCCGCGTGCGCCGGTAGAGCGCGCCGATCTCCACGCCGTTCTTGGCCCGCGCCGCCGCCACCTTGGCTTGCGAACCCTTCGACAGGATCGCGATCATCGCTTCGGTTTGCGCCCGGGAATGCCAGGCGACGTCGGAGGGAGCGGCTTCGATGAGATCGGCGAGGCGCAGATTGGCGCGCGGCGGCTCGGGCAGAACCCACCAGCGCCACGCGGCGGCGATATCGGGGGCGAGCGCCGCTTTTGCGCGCAGCAGCGCGGCGGAGGCGAAGGACGGGCGCGGCGTCGGGCAAACGAGGGGCGGGGGGATCGCCAAGTCCGCCTGCGCCGCGACAACGAACAACCGGGGCCGCGACTGCGGCAGGAAATGCGCGGCGTCGATCGTGAGGGCGCCGAAGCCATAGCCGAGCCGATGCAAAGCGCGGCAGATTTCCTGGAAATCTTCGCCGGCTTTGGAAGTGAGCGCGCCGATCACGTTTTCGAGCACGATCAGCCGCGGCGCGCGCCCCTCCTTGCCGAGCGCCTCCATCAAAGTCCGGAAGCCCCAGAACGCGCCGGAGCGCGCGCCGCCCAATCCGGCGCCGGCGCCGGCAAGCGAGAGATCCTGGCAGGGGAACGAGGCCCAGGCGAGATCGGCCCGCCCCGGCAGTCCTTTGGGCGCAAGTTTGTGGATGTCTTCGACGCGCAGCGCGCCGTCGCCCCAGTTCGCCGCATAGCTCAGCGCTTTCTTGGCGTCGATGTCATTGGCGAACAGGCAATCCCAGTCCTCGCCGAGCCCGGCGCGGGCCATGCCGCCGCCGCAGAAGAATTCGTAAAAGCCCGGTTTGCCCATCGCCTGCGATTCGCCTCCTTGGCCAAGCGTAGAACATTTTGCGCCCCGCCATCGTCCATCTTGACGCCGGCCCCCGGTTTCCTGTGAATGGCTGCCCATGAGCTCGATCGCCTTCCCGTTTCCCGCCCTCATCTGCGACACCGGCGGCACCAATGTGCGCTTTGCCTTGAAAGGCGCGCCCGAAGCGCCGCTCGGCGAGGTCGTCCACCTCAAGACCTGGGACTATCCCGGGCTCGGCGAGGCGATCGAGGCGGCGGCGGCCAAGATCGGGACGCGGCCGCGCTCCGTCATCGCCTGCGGCGCCGGGCCGGTCGATGGGCGCAAGCTTAAGCTCACCAATGCGCCTTGGCTGATGGATGGGCCGGAGGTCGCCAAGGCGGTCGGTCTCGACCAGGGGCTGCTGCTCAACGATTTCGAGGCGCAAGCCCTGTCGCTGCCGACTATTCCCGAGCCCTGGGCGCGGCGCATCGGGCCGCTGGGCTTTTCGGGCACGGGACCGCAGGTCATCCTGGGGCCCGGCACCGGCCTTGGCATCGGCGCTTTGGTCAATGCGGCCGGGCGCCATACGCCGCTCGCCTCGGAGGCCTGCCATACCGATTTCGGGCCCACCAACGACGAAGAAGCGGCGATCTGGCCGCATCTGGAGCGCGTGCACGGACGCATCACCACCGAGAGCGTGCTCGCCGGGCCGGGCCTCGTGCGCCTGCACGCGGCGCGCCTCGCCGCTTACGGCAAGCCGCCCGAAGCGCTCGACGCCGTCGCGATCGACGAGCGCGCGCATCAGGACCGGTCCGGCGAGGAGGCGGCGACGATCGCCCTCTATTGGCGCATCATCGCGCGTTTTGCCGGCGACATGGGCGTCACTTTCGTGGCGACCGGCGGCGTGACGCTGGCCGGCGGCGTGCTGCCGCGCCTCGTCGATCTCCTCGACGAGAAGGCGTTCCGCGCCGCCTTCGAGGCCAAGGCGCCGGTCGATGCGATGGCGCGCCGCATGCCGACCCGGCTGGTGACCCATGCCGACGCCGTGCTCGTCGGCATGGCCGCCATCGCCGCCCAGCCCGAACTCTACGCGATCGACTATCCCGCACGCTGCTGGAAATAGCGGCGCGCCGTTCGAGGGAACGGCGTCCTGCCGGCGCTCAGGACCAGGCCGCGGCGAAGATCATGCGATGGCCCTTGGCGGTGTCCATATATTCGCGCACGCGCCGCACCTGGCCGTTTTCCAGCTCGAGAACGAAGCAATAGTCGTTGTCGTAGACGCTGCCGTTCGGCAAGGTCGCCTGCAGTCGCTGCTCGACCACGACGACGTCGCCGTCGCCATAGAATCCCCTGAAATCGAGCTTGACGTCGCGGCTGAACAATTTGCCGAAATCGACCGCGATGAACCGGACGATGTCCGCTTTCGCCATCACGGGCTTGATGAAATTCAGCGCCATCGCCGTCGCATTGCCCGGCGGGGCATGCCATTCGGCGTCCTCGGTGAACATCGGCGCGATCTGATCGGGGTCGCGGCTGGCGAAGGCTTTCCATGTCGCCATTGCGACGCGCTTGTTTTCTTCCGGGCTCATTTTGCGATCTCCTGTTGAACTCGGTCGAAGAGCGGGACGCTCCCGCTCTCGTGAGACAGCAACCAGCGTTTGCGATCGAGGCCGCCGCCATAGCCGGTCAGCGAGGCGTCGGCCCCTATCACCCGGTGGCAGGGAACGAAGATCGCGATGGGATTGGCGCCATTGGCGAGTCCTACCGCGCGCATCGCCTTGGGGCGGCCGAGCTGCGCCGCCAGGGCGCCATAGCTCAGCGTGGACCCGGCGGGGATGAGCCTCAGCGCGGCCCAGACCTCGCTCTGGAACGGCGTTCCGTTCGCCGCGACCGGCATCGCCGCGACGGCGCCAAACTCGCCCTCGAAATAGGCTTCGAGCGCGCGCCTGGCCGGCGAGACGCCTTGCGACTCGACAAGCGCGATCGCGTTCTCGCCATATCGGCGGCGCAGCAGCCGCTGCATGCGGTCCTCGTGATCTTCCCAATCGGCGACGCGCAGACGCTGCTCGTCGTCGGTCACGATCAGCATCGCGCCGGTCGGCGTGGCGGCGCGTTCGAGATGGAAGGTCTGGACAGGCAAGGCGGGCTCCAAGGGATGACGGAGCGACCATCGCCCAGGCGGTGGCGGCCGGCTGGCGGTTTTCGGACGCGACCATCGCGCCGGGGCGGGATGACGATGTCCGAAAACCGCTAGACGGGGAGGGCGTTTGCCAACATGCTGGCGCCATGGACCTCGATCACGACGCCTGCTACCGGGCGATCAGCCAGCGCGACGTCCGTTTCGACGGGCGGCTGTTCATTGGCGTGAAGACGACGGGCATTTATTGCCGGCCGGTCTGCCCGGCGCGCACCCCGCTGTCGCGCAACGTGACTTTCTATCCGACCGCCGCCGCGGCGCAGGAGGCGGGGTTCCGCCCATGCCTGCGGTGCCGGCCCGAGACCGCCCCGGATCTCGGCGCCTGGCGGGGAACCTCCAATACGGTGTCGCGCGCCCTCGCGCTGATTGAACTTGGCGCCCTCGACGAGGCGGATGTCGAGGCCTTGGCGAACCGTCTCGGGGTCGGCGAGCGCCAGCTTCGCCGGCTGTTTCGCCAGCATCTGGGGGCCTCGCCCGTCGCGGTCGCGCAGACCCGCCGCGTTCTCCTGGCCAAGCAGCTCATCCATGAGACGCGTCTGCCGATGACGGAGGTCGCCTTCGCGGCCGGTTTTGGCAGCATCCGAAGGTTCAACGAGACCTTCCAGGCTCTATTCGACCGCGCGCCGGGCGCCCTGCGGCGGGTCGATCGGCCGGAGATTTCGGCGGGCGCGCAGGGCAAAGTCAGCCTCCTGCTGCGCTATCAGCCGCCCTATGATTGGCCGGCCATGCTGGAATTTCTGCGCCGGCGCGCCGTTCCCGGCCTCGAATGCGTCGCCGGCGGCGCGTATTCCCGGACGATCGAATTCGGCGGCGCGCAAGGGACCTTGTCGGTGCGGCCCGGCGACGCCAACGCTTTGCGCGCGACGATCCGCTTTCCCAGACTGTCGGCCTTGCCTGCCGTCATCGCCCGGCTGCGGCGGTTGTTCGACCTGGCCTGCGATCCCGTAGCGATCGCCGCCCATCTCAAGCAAGATCCGGCGCTCGCGCCGCTGGTCGCGGCGCGGCCGGGCTTGCGCGTTCCGGGCGCCTGGGACGGGTTCGAACTGGCGGTGCGGGCGGTTCTGGGACAGGAGATGCCCGTTGCCGCCGCCGTCCGTCTCGCTGGACGACTTGTCGCCGCGCATGGCGAGCCTTTGGCCGGGCCGGACGGCGATCTGACCCATTCGTTTCCTCGGCCGGATGCTTTGGCGGGCGCGGATTTGGCGGCGCTCGGCATTTGCGAAGACCGCGCGGCGACGCTGCGCGCGATCGCCGCCGCCATCGTCGCCGATCCCAATTTGTTCGGCGCGCATCGCGCCCTTGGGGAGACCGTTCAGCGGCTGCGCTCGATCGCCGGGATTGGGGAAGCGATGGCGCAATATATCGCCGCGCGCCTGCTGCGCGAGCCCGACGCGTTCTTCGCCGCCGACCCTTCCTTCACGCGCGCGCTGGCCGATGCCGAAGGCCGGCCGCTGGGCGGCGGCGAAGCGCTCGCCCGCGCCGAGCTTTGGCGTCCCTGGCGGGCCTATGCGGCCCAGCACCTGTCGATCGCGGCTTGATTCGACCCGGCCGAAGGCGCGCCGGGCCGCCGCGATGGCTACTTTTACGTATTCTTCACCCTGTGAATCCGCAGGCCTGCGGTTTATTGGCCGTTAATTCCCTTCGTATAATCTGCACAATTGTTCAGCGTAATTGGTCACGACGACCTCGGCCCTTGAACATCGGGAACACCACAGATGCTCAAGCGCGCACCGGGGCTTCACGGCGATGGAATTGTCGACCTCGGCGATTTGATCGCCGACGAACCGGACGCCGTCAACAGACAGCTTCGTCTTGAGGTCGCAAGACTGCGTCGCGCCCTCGACGAGCGCGCCGACGAGCGCCTTTCGCTGCAGGCGCTGATCGACCGGGTGCCTGACAAACTGTGGGTCAAGGACGCCGACAGCCGCTTCATCATCGTCAACAAGGCCACCGCGTCCGAACACGGCAAAGCGGTTCCCGAAGAAATGATCGGCGAGACGGATTTCGATCTTTACGCGTCGGATGTCGCCCAGCAGTTTTTCGATATCGAACGCAAGATCCTGCAGTCCGGGCAGGCGACGATCGACATGGACGAATGCGTGTTCGACGCCGCGGGCCAAAGGAAATGGCTTGCGACGACCAAGGTGGCGCTGCGCAACGATCGCGGCGAGATTTTCGGCCTGGTCGGGATTTCTCGCGACATCACCGCGCGCAAACAGGCCGACGACCTGCGCAACGGGCAGGCGCAGATCCTCGAGATGATCGCCGCCAACGCGCGGCTCGAAGACGTGCTGGATCGCCTGATGCGCCTGACCGAGTCGCAATTGACCGGCATCTCCGGTTCGGTCCTGTTGCTGGACAAGGATGGCGGTCATCTCCGGCATGGCGCGGCGCCGAGTTTGCCGAGCGCCTACATAAAGGCCATCGACGGCGCGCCGATCGGTCCGAAGGCCGGTTCCTGCGGCACGGCCGCCTATCGACGCGAAGCGGTCGTCGTCTCCGACATCCTGAACGATCCCTTATGGGAGGATTATCGGGAACTCGCCGCCGAGCATGGCTTTCGTTCCTGCTGGTCGACGCCGATCCTCTCGCATGAACGCCAGGTTCTCGGCACTTTCGCGATGTATTCGAAGGAAGTGCGCGAGCCCAGCATCGCCGAGGCGCGCCTCGTCAACGCGGCGCGGCGCATGGCCGGCATTGCCATCGAGCGCAAGCAGGCCGAAGAGCGCATTCATTTCATGGCCAATCACGATGCGCTGACCGGGCTGCCCAATCGCACATTGCTGCGCGACCGCCTCGCGCAGGCGGTGCTCCATGCCGAGCGATACGACCGCTGGGTCACGGTGGCGTTCATCGACCTCGACAATTTCAAATTCGTCAACGACAGCCTTGGCCACAACGCCGGCGACGAACTCTTGAAAGTCGTCGCCGCCCGCATGGTCGATTGCGTGAGGCCCACCGATACGGTCGTGCGGCTCGGCGGTGACGAATTCGTGATCCTCCTCGTCGATCAGCCCACGAGCGAGGACATGATCTCGGCGACGCTGCAGAAGATTCGCGCGGCGATCGCCGAACCCATCCCGATCGAGGGGCACGATCTCGAAGTGACCTGCAGCATCGGCCTTGCCAACTATCCAAAAGACGGCGCGGACGCCGACGCGCTGCTCGCCAACGCCGATGCGGCGATGTATCGGGCCAAGGAAAACGGGCGCGACAATTTCCAGTTCTATACGCCCGAGCTCAACACCAAGGTTCACGAAAAATTCCTCATGCAGAAGGATTTGCGCAACGCGCTGCTGCGCTCCGAATTCGTGCTCCACTACCAGCCGCAGGTCGATTTGCGGTCGGGACGCGTTTTCGCGGTCGAGGCGCTGATCCGTTGGAATCATCCAAGACTGGGCGTGATCGCGCCGCTCCGATTCATACCCATGGCCGAGGAGACCGGCCTCATCGTGCCGATCGGCGACTGGGTGCTGCGCGAGGCCTGCCGGCAGAACAGGGCGTGGCAGGCGGCGGGCTTTCAGCCAATGACGGTTTGCGTGAACGTGTCGGCGCGGCAGTTCAAGGAGAGAAACTGGGTTTCCCGCGTCGCCAACGCGTTGCGCGAAAGCGGCCTCGAGGCGCAATATCTCGAACTCGAATTGACCGAAAGCCTCATCATGCAGGACATCGAGCAGGCGGTCGCGACGATGCGGGAATTGCAGATCCTCGGCGTCCAGGTCTCGATCGACGATTTCGGCACGGGCTATTCCAGCCTGGCGGCGCTGAAGCGCTTTCCGGTGGCGAGGTTGAAGATCGACAAATCGTTCATCGACAACATCCCCCACGACGAGAATGACAAGGCGGTCGCCAGCGCCGTGATTTCGCTTGGCCAGAACCTGAATCTGAGGGTCATCGCCGAAGGCGTCGAGACCGAAGATCAGGTCGCCTTCCTGCGCGAAAACAATTGCGACGAAATGCAGGGCTATCATTTCAGCAAGCCGGCCGCCGCCGCCGATATCGAAAAATTGCTGCGCGCTGCGGCGCGTTCCTGACCGGGCCGGCCTGGGAGCGCGGGCGTCTCGCCCGCTCTTCAGACCGACTGCCGCGCCTTCCTTAGGCGATAAAAAGCGACCGGGACGGTCGCGGTCCCACGCGGCCCGAATCTCCGCGATAATGCAGGTTGAGCCACAAGAATCTATATATTAAGCTTGATTCGTTCGGGCTCCAGATTCAACTACGATCGCTCAGACATGATCACTGCGGCGCAACTGCGGGCGGCGCGCGCGCTGGCCTCGCTCGACCAGCGCGCTCTGGCTTCGCTCGCCGGCCTTTCCGTGCCGACGATCCAACGCATGGAAGCCAGCGAAGGCGTCGTTCGCGGCAATGTCGATTCGCTGACCAAGCTCGTAAACGCGCTGGCCGCGGCGGGCGTGGATCTGATCGGCGACGACGCGCCCAGCCTCGGGGGCGGGCGCGGCGTTCGGCTGCGCCGGGCGCTCTCCAGCGGGCCGCCCGCCAAGGCGCCAGAGCGCTCCGGCCAAGAGGACGAGGCCTGATGCCCGTCGCTTTCTTTCTGGCCTGCGATGCGGGTCTCCTGATCTTGGCGGCCCTTGCTGTTCTCCTGCATTCCCGCCCGGTCGCCACGACCGTCATTTACGGCGGCGCCCTCGCATTATGCCTGGCGCAGCTTGCCGGCGCGTTGATCCATCTTGTCGGCGACTTCGCGCCTAGCGCCGTTGTCCTGCCGGTCGGTCTGCCATGGATCGGCGCGAATTTCCGGCTCGACGCGCTGTCGGCGTTCTTTCTTGGCGTGATCAATCTCGGCGCCGCGTCGGCGAGCCTCTACGGCCTGGGCGCCGGGCGTCACGAGCCCGAGCCGCAGCGCGTGCTTCCTTTCTTTCCGGCCTTCCTGGCGGGAATGAATCTTGTATTGCTAGCCGACGACGCGTTCACGTTCCTGGCTTCGTGGGAGTTCATGTCGCTCGCCTCCTGGGCGCTGGTGATGGCCCATCATCGCGAGCCGCGCAATGCGCGCGCCGGCTATGTCTATATCGTGATGGCGAGCGTGGGGACCATGGCCCTGCTGCTCGCCTTCGGCCTGCTGGCGGGTCCCGCCGGCGGCTATGCCTTCGCGGCGATCCGCGCGAACGGCGTGACGCCGGGCCTCGCCGCGCTCGTGCTCGGCCTCGTATTGATCGGCGCCGGGTCGAAGGCCGGCCTCGCGCCGTTGCACGTCTGGCTGCCGCTCGCCCATCCGGCCGCGCCGAGCCACGTATCGGCGCTGATGAGCGGCGTGATGACCAAGGTCGCGGTCTACGGCTTCATCCGCATCGTTTTCGACCTCCTGGGACCGGCGGCCTGGTGGTGGGGCGTCCCGGTGATGGCGCTTGGCGCGGCGACCGCCGTTCTCGGCGTGCTGCACGCCTTGATGCAGACCGATCTGAAACGGGTGCTCGCCTATAGCACGATCGAGAACATCGGCCTCATCTTCGCCGGCCTCGGGCTCGCTCTGGCGTTCAAGGCCAACGGCTTTGCCGCGGCCGCCGCGCTGGCCGCGACGGCGGCGCTGTTCCATGTGCTGAACCATGCGATCTTCAAGAGCCTGCTGTTCTTCGGCGCGGGGGCGGTGCTGACCGCGACGGGCGAGCGCGGCATGGACCGCCTCGGCGGCCTCCTCAACCGAATGCCGGCGACCGGATTGTTCGTCCTCATCGGCTGCGCCGCGATCTCCGCCTTGCCGCCGCTCAACGGGTTCGCCTCGGACTGGCTGCTGCTGCAATCGATCCTGCTGAGCCCGCAGCTTCCCCAATGGGCGCTGAAAATCCTGGCGCCCGCCATCGGCGCCATGCTGGCGCTCGCCGCGGCGCTCGCGGCGGCCTGTTTCGTCAGGTTTTTCGGCGTCGCTTTTCTCGGCCGGCCGAGGAGCGCGGCGGCCGAGGCGGCGCGCGAGATCGATCCGACGACGCTCGCCGCCATGGGATTTCTTGCTCTCTTGTGCGTGCTCGCCGGCGTTCTGCCCGGCTTCGTGATCGACGCGCTGGCGCCAGTGGCGCGCGGATTGACCGGCGCGCAAATGCCGTGGCAGGGCGGCATCGCCTGGCTTTCCATCGCGCCGATCGCCGAGAGTCGCAGCTCTTATAACGGCCTGCTGGTATTCCTGTTCATCGCCGCCTCCGCCTCGCTTGTCGCCGTTGCGATCCACCGGCTCGCCTCCAATGTCGTGCGCCGGGCGCCGGCCTGGGATTGCGGCTTTCCCGACGCCAGTCCGGCGACCCAATATACCGCCGAAAGTTTCGGCCAGCCGATCCGGCGGGTGTTCGGCCCCTTCGCGTTCCGCGCGCAGGAGCGCCTCGACATGCCGGCGCCCGGCGACAGGCGTTCGGCCCGGCTGAAGGTCGAGATGCACGACCTGGTATGGGAGTTTCTCTACCTGCCCGTCGTTCGCGCCGTTGAATATGTCGCGCTGCGGCTCAACCGTCTGCAATTCCTCACCATACGCCAGTATCTCAGCGTCGTGTTCGGCGCGCTGGTGGCTCTCCTGCTGGTTCTCGCTTCATGGCCCTGATCGGCGAATTGTCCGTGCAGATATCCCAGATGCTGCTGGTCCTGCTGCTGGCGCCTTTGCTGACGGGCTTCGTGCGCAAGGCGAAGGCGCGCCTGCTGCGCCGCCGCGGCCCGCCGCTGCTGCAGCCCTATCGCGACCTCCTTCGCCTGGCGCGCAAGGAGGCCGTGGTTGCGCATAGCGCGTCCTGGCTGTTCCGCTTCGTCCCCTATCTCGTCTTCGCCGCAACCTGGGTCGCCGCCGCGCTGATCCCGACCTTCGCGACCGGGTTGCTGTTCAGCTGGTCGGCCGATCTCATCGCGATCATCGCGCTGCTCGGCAGCGCCCGGTTTTTCCTGGCGTTGGCCGGCATGGACGTCGGGACCAGCTTCGGGGGCATCGGCGCCAGCCGCGAGGCGATGTTTGCGACTCTTGCCGAGCCGGCGATGATCATGATCGTCTTTACGCTGGCGCTGGTGGCGGGCTCGACGCAATTGTCGACCATGGCCGGATTCATGACCTCGCCAGCCGTCGGCCTGCGCGTATCGCTCGGCATGGCGCTGATCGCGCTGGTCATCGTGGCGATCGCCGAGAACGGGCGCATCCCCGTCGACAATCCGGCGACCCATCTCGAACTCACCATGGTCCATGAGGCGATGACGCTGGAATATTCGGGCCGCCATCTCGCGCTGATCGAACTGGCCTCCTGGCTCAAGCTGCTGGTCTATGTCTCGCTGATTTCCTGCGTCTTCGCGCCCTGGGGCCTGGCCCATGAAGGCAAGGGCTTCAGCGCCCATGCGATTGGCATTCTCGTCTATCTCGGCAAGCTTGCGCTCGCGGGAATCCTGCTCGCGCTGTTCGAGACGACCATCGCAAAGATGCGCGTCTTTCGCGTGCCCGACTTTGTCGGCGTCGCGCTGATGCTGGGCTTTCTCGCTGTTCTCCTGCGTTTCGTCTCCGGGAGCCTTTGATGAAGGGCCTCGCCTTCGATCTTGCCCATCTGCTCGCCGGCGGCCTCGTGCTCGTCAGCTTCATGCTGCTCTATCAGAACCGCCTCTATTCGCTGCTCAACGTCTTCGCGCTGCAGGCCGTGGTGCTCACCTTGTCGGTGGCCTGGCAGGCCTATGTCCAGGACGCGCCGCATCTCTACGTGACGGCGGCGATCGCGCTTGTCTTCAAGGCGATCGTCATTCCCATCGCGCTGCATCGCATCATCGCGCGCCTCGGCATTCACCGCGCCATTGAGACCGTCGGCAGCATCGGCCCCATCATGATCGCCGGCATGGCGCTGGTCGCGCTCTCGATGGTCGTGATGCTGCATGTGACAGCCGACGCCGATCCGTTGGCGCGCGAGGATCTCGCCTTCGCGCTTTCGGTGGTGATGCTCGGCCTCCTCATGATGGTGACGCGGCGCAATGCGGTGAGCCAGGTCATCGGCTTCATGTCGCTGGAGAACGGCCTGATCCTCGCCGCCGCCGGCGCCAAGGGCATGCCGCTGGTGGTGGAATTCTCGGTCGCCTTTTCCGTGCTGGTCGCCTTCATCGTCATCGGCGTCTTCCTGTTCCGCATCCGCGAGCGTTTCGACACGGTGGACGTGCAGGCGCTCGATCGCTTCCAGGGAGGGCGCCGGTGAACGTCTTCACCTTCGACGGCGTCGCCCTGATCCTCGCCATTCCGGCGGCGAGCGCGGCGATCCTCGCCGTGACGCCAGGCTATCGCGCTTCGGCGCGCTTGAACGTCGCCTCGGCCTTCCTGACCTTCCTGGCGGCGCTGTCGCTGTTCGTGCGCAAGCCCGAGACGGGCCCGTACATCCTGGTCGACGATCTCAACATCGTCTTCATCGTCCTCAACACGTTCGTCGCCTTCACGACGAGCCTGTTCAGCGCGAGCTATATCGCGCACGAACTGGAGACCGGCCGTCTGACGCCCGTCCAGTTGCGCTTCTATCACGCGATGTACCAGCTGCTGCTGTTTGCGATGAATCTGGCCCTCGTCGCCAATAATATCGGCCTGATGTGGGTGGCGATCGAAATGGCGACGCTGACCACCGTCCTGATGGTCGGGATCTATCGCACGCCCGAGGCGATCGAGGCGGCGTGGAAATATTTCATCCTCGGCAGCGTCGGCATCGCGCTCGCCTTGTTCGGCACCATCCTCGTCTATATGGCCGCCCGCCCGGTGGTCGGCGAGGGGCTCGACGGCATGGTGTGGACGGTGCTGCTCGCCCATGTCGCCGCTTTCGACCCGGCGCAACTGAACCTCGCTTTCGCCTTCCTGATGCTGGGCTATGGCACCAAGGTCGGCCTCGCGCCGCTCCACGCCTGGCTGCCCGACGCCCATGCCGAGGGGCCGACGCCGATCTCGGCAGTGCTGTCGGGACTGCTGCTGAACGTCGCGCTCTATGCGGTGCTGCGCTTCAAGCTGCTGCTCGACGCCAATCCCGGCGCGATCGCCCCGGGTCCTCTGATGGCGATCCTCGGCCTCGTCTCGCTCGTCTTCGCCGCCTTCATGCTGTATCGGCGGCGCGACATCAAACGGATGTTCGCCTATTCGTCGATCGAGCATATGGGCATCATCGCCTTTGCCTTCGGCATCGGCGGTCCGCTGGCCAATTTCGCCGGCCTGCTGCACATGACGATGCACAGCCTGACCAAATCGGCGATCTTCTTCACCGTCGGCCATATCTCGCAGGTCAAGGGCACGCAGAAGATCGCCGACATAAGAGGCCTGACGGTGACGCATCCGATGCTTGGCTGGGCGCTCGTCATCGGCGTCTTTGCGATCGCCGGCCTGCCGCCGCTCGGCATGTTCATGAGCGAGTTCCTGGTCGTCAGCTCGACTTTCGCGCGCGCGCCATGGCTCGCCATCCCGCTGGTCGGCGGCTTGCTGGTCGCCTTCGGCGCGTTGCTGCTGCGCGTCCACGGCATGGCGTTCGGGGAGCCGACGGGGAGCACGGCCCCCGTGAAGGCTTCCAGCCTGCCCATCGCCCTGCATCTTGGATTGGTGCTGATGGCGGGAATCTATCTGCCGGGGCCGCTGGTCGCCTGGTTCCAGCACGTCGCCAGTCTTCTGCGCTGAAGGAGGATCATGCCGAGCCTGACCCAAGCCCTGGCCGATGCGCAAGGCTCGCATCCAAGCCGGCCCTGGCCGCGCCGCGTCGTTACGCGCGATCTGTGGCGCGACCTTGCGCGTCAGCTCGGCGACGGCCTATGGACGCTTGCCGGGCTGTGGGGCGAGCCCGGCATGGTCCATATGGCGCTGCTGGATGCGGCGAACCGAGAGATCGCCGTCGCGAGTCTCGCCTGCGCGGACAGAAAATTCCCTTCGGTCGGCGCCCATCACGCCCCGGCGATCCGCCTCGAGCGCGCGATCCAGGATCTGTTCGGCTATGCGCCCGTCGGCGCGCCGGATTCGCGGCCGTGGTTGGACCATGGAAAATGGCCGACGCGCGCGCCGCTCGGCGCGCGAGAGCCGGCGCTGGGCGCGCCCGCGCCCTATGCGTTTCTGGCCGCCGAGGGAGAGGGGCTGCACCAGATTCCGGTCGGCCCCGTGCATGCGGGAATCATCGAGCCCGGACATTTTCGTTTTTCCGCCAGCGGCGAGACGATCGTGCGCCTCGAGGAAAGGCTGGGATATGCCCATAAGGGCGTCGAGGCGCTGATCGCCGGCGCGCTGCTGGAGCGCGCGGCGCGGCTGGCGGCGCGCGTCTCGGGCGACAGTACGGTCGCCTATTCCATCGCCTTTTCCCAAGCGGTCGAAAGCGCGCTCGGTCTCGCGGCGCCTCCTCGCGCTGTGTGGCTGCGCGCGCTGATGGCGGAATTGGAGCGCATCGCCAATCATTTCGGCGATATCGGCGCGATCTGCAACGACGCGTCCTTCGCGCTGATTCATGCCCATACCGGCGTGCTGCGCGAGCGGGTGCTGCGCGCCGCGCAAGCCTGCTTCGGCCACCGGTTGATGATGGACATTGCAGCGCCTGGTGGAATCTGCGCCGATCTTACGCCCGCCGGAGAGGCGCTCATCCGGCGGCTTCTGGCGGAAATCCGCGCCGCCTTTCCCGCTTTGGTCGGGCTCTACGACAATACCGCTTCGCTGCAGGACCGCACCGTCGGCACGGGCGCGCTCGCCCTGGAACTCGCGCGCCAATATGGCTGCGGCGGGTTCATCGGGCGCGCCTCGGGGCGATCCTTCGATGCGCGGCGCGATTTTGCCTATGCGCCTTACGACGAACTCACGTTCGAGGCGCCGGTCCTCGCCGAAGGCGACGTCAATGCGCGGGTCTGGCTGCGCATCCGCGAAGTCGATGAGAGCCTTCGGCTGATCGACCAGATCCTCGACCGCCTGCCGTCGGGGGAAATTCGCGTCGGGATCGCCGGCGCCGGCGAGCCGCGCGAGGGGCTCGCTCTCATCGAGGGCTTTCGCGGCGACATTCTGGCCTGGGTTCGGCTCGGCGCCGACGGCGCCGTCGAGCGCTGCCATTTGCGCGACCCCTCTTGGTTTCAGTGGCCTTTGCTGGAAGCGGCGATCGAGGGCGCCATCGTCGCGGATTTTCCGATCTGCAACAAATCCTTCAATTGCTCCCATTCCGGGCACGATCTCTAAGGGGTCTTCGCCATGCGCAAAATTCTGTTTCAGACTCTCGCGCGCGCGCCGCTGACCGAACCCGCGCCCGATCCCGACGATCCCGAACTGGCCGGGCTTGCCGCCGAGATAAAGAGCGCCGCGCAGGCAAGGCTCGGGCGCAGCCTGGCGATCCGCCATGTCGACGCCGGCTCCTGCAACGCCTGCGAACTCGAAATCCACGCGCTTAGCAACGCCTTCTACGATATCGAGCGGTTCGGCCTCAAATTCGTGGCCTCGCCCCGCCATGCCGATGTCCTGCTTGTCACCGGACCAGTCACGCGCAATATGCAGGAGGCCTTGCGGCGCACTTATGACGCGACGCCGGCGCCCAAATGGGTCGTCGCCGCCGGCGCCTGCGCGCTCGACGGCGGCCTCTATGCGGGAAGCTACGCCTGCCTCGGCGGCGTCGCGGCGGCGATTCCGGTCGACCTGCACATAAGGGGCTGCCCGCCAACGCCGGCGACTTTTCTCAAAGGCCTGCTCGCCCTGATGACGAAGAGCGCGTAGCCGGCGGCGCGTCAGGCCGGAGTGGGGCCGACCTCGGCCGCCGCTGCGCCCGGAATCCGCTCTTCGAGCCGCCGGATGACCTGGATCAGTTCCGAGACTTCGGTCTCGCGCAGCAGATCGAGCTTTTGGTGCAGGAGCTCGATTTCGAGCTCCGCCTTGGCGTTGATGCTGTAGTCGGTCTGGGCGGCGGCCCGGTCGATCGCCGCCTGCCGGTTCTGGCTCATCATGATGAAAGGCGCGGCATAGGCCGCCTGGAACGACAAAGCCAGATTGAGCAGGATGAACGGGTAGGGGTCCCATTGCTCGACATAGGCGGTGACGTTCAGAAGGATCCAGATCAGCAGGATGATCGACTGAATGATGATGAACGGCCACGAGCCCATCGTCGCGGCCACCTTGTCGGCGATCTTGTCGCCCATCGAGAACTCGGGCTGGGTCTTGTCGGCGCCGGTGCGGCGGGCGGAGCGAAGCTGAGCGAGAAGCTTGATCTCCTGTTCGTGGAGGCGATGGGTGATTTCGGCGACGGCGTTCATGGCAGGGTCCCCTCAGAAGTTCCGCCTCTATTGCCGTGGACTATGCGACAGATTGATGAAGCTTGTCGACGCGGCGCGGACGCCCTCAACGCTTTGAGCGACGGGCCGGCGCCGGCGCGGCGCCGACTTCGACGACGGCTCGGGCCGTCCAGATGGCGACCTCCATCACTTCCTCGTCGCTGCTGCCGCAATGGTCCTTCAGCGCCACCAGAGTCTCGGAGCTGATCACCGCGGCGAGGCTGAGCCTCATCAGACGAAGCCGCTCGGGGGCGATCGTCGCCCGGAACGGACGCAACGCCGCGTCGATAAGGGCGAGCCGATGGCCCGGCCGCATCGCCCGCGCTTCGTCGCGGCCCGCTTCTCCCTCGACGGATCGCAACAGAGACAGACCCATCACCGACCGGACGGCCGACTCGTTGGCGATGATGAAATGCAACAGCGCCTCGGCGCCGGCCGCCACGCGGTCGGCAAGACTGGCGTCTTTGGGGAGCCTGGTAAAGGCCTCGTCCGCGCCGGACCAAGGTATGATCAGCGCCTCGCGCAAAAGCGCCGACTGGTCGGGAAAATAGCGATAGGCCGTGGCCTCCGACACGAGGGCGAGCCTGGCGGCCTTGGCCACGGTCGGCCTCTCGCCTTGCCGGACGAGATCGCGAACCGCCTCGACAAGCGCGCGCCGGGTCCGCAGCTTCTGATTGGAACGCTCGCCGCCTCCGCGCCCGTTCGCCTCAGGTTTATTGGGGTCTTGCTTCATTATGAGAGATGCCTCTTATTATGATTGACACCACGAATTATGATGGATAGGCTTCATATGTTCCGATGTAAAGGACCCCTCTAATGGAGTCTCCCATGAGCGCAGTGAGCCTTGTAAATCCCGGCGAAGGCGACGTCGTCGTCGTAGGGCCCATCATGACGCGCACCGTCGAAGACGGCTCGCACACCGCCCACCACATGGGCGCGATCCTGGTGACGGTGGCGCCGCGCTCGCCCGGGCCGCCCCAGCACGTCCACCGCGAGCACGACGAAGGCTTCCTCGTCACTTCCGGCGTCATGCGGTTCACGACGGGAGAGCGGACGATCGATGCCCCGGCGGGCTCTTATGTGGCGGTCCCGCGGGACGCTCCCCACACGTTCTCCAATCCTTTCGACGAGCCCGCCGTGATGTTCTGCATCATGACGCCGGACCTGTACGTGCCCTATTTTAGGGATCTCAAGGCGCTTCAGGACGGCGTCGGGCTGAACGGGCCGGCTATTCTGCAGATCATGTCGCGCTACGCAACCGAACCGGCTCCGGCTCGCGCCTAGCCGACCGCCGCGACCGCGGCGCGCCCCGCCGTCCGGCCCGAGAACAGGCAGCCGCCGAGGAACGTGCCCTCCAGCGAGCGGTAGCCGTGCATGCCGCCGCCGCCAAAGCCGGCCGCTTCTCCGACCGCATAAAGGCCGGGGATGATCGCGCCCGCCTCGCCGAAGACGCGCGCCTCAAGATCCGTCTCGAGGCCGCCCAGCGTCTTGCGCGTGAGGATATTGAGGCGCACGGCGATCAGCGGCCCATGGGCGGGATCGAGGAGGCGGTGCGGCGGCGCCGTGCGCACCAACTTGTCGCCGAGGTAGCGGCGCGCATTGTGCAGGCCCATGATCTGCGCGTCCTTGGTGAAGGGATTGGCGATCTCGCGATCGCGCGCCTCGATCTCGGCCTGGATAGCCTCGAGCCTTAGGAGGTCGCTCCCCGCCAGCCCGTTCATGGCGGCGACGAGGTCGGCGAGATTCTGCTTCACCAGGAAATCGACGCCATGGCTTTTGAACGCCTCGACCGGCGCCGTCGCGTTCCTGCCGACCGCCCGCCGCGCCACGAGGCGCCAGTCCTTGCCCGTCAGATCGGGATTCTGTTCCGAGCCGGACAGCGAGAATTCCTTGCGCACGATGGTCTGGTTGGCGATGAACCAGGAATAATCGTAGCCGGTGCGCATAATGTGCTCGAGCGTGGCGAGCGTGTCATAGCCGGGATAGAGCGGCGGGGGCAGGCGATTGCCCGTCGCGTCGAACCAAAGCGAGGAGGGGCCGGGCAGGATGCGTATGCCGTGGGCGGGCCAGACCGGCGCCCAATTGTGCACGCCCTCGACATAATGCCACATGCGGTCGCGATTGATGAGGCGGGCGCCGGCGCCTTGCGCGACGCCGATCATCCGCCCGTCGACATGGGCGGGCACACCGCAGACCATGCGCTCAGGCGGCCTGCCGAGCCGCGCCGGCCAATTGGCGCGCACGAGATCGGCATTGCCGCCGATGCCGCCCGAGGCGACGATCACCGCCTGCGCCTTCAGCTCGAATTGCCCAATGGCGTTCCTCGAACTGCTCTCGCCGCGCGCGATCGGACTCGGTTCGAGAATGGCGCCGCTGGCGCCGTCGACAACGCCGTTCGTCGCGCTCAGCGCGTCGACGCGATAGCGGAAGCGAAATCGCAGGCGCCCCTGCCGCTCGGCCTCCCGCGCGCGCCGCACGAAGGGTTCGAGGAGGCCGGGGCCGGTGCCCCAGGTGATGTGAAAGCGCGGCACGGAATTGCCGTGCGCAAGCGCATTGCCGCCGCCCCGTTCCGCCCAGCCGACGATGGGAAAGAAACGGTGACCCATAGCGCGCAGCCAGGCCCGCTTTTCGCCCGCCGCGAAGGCGATATAGGCCTCCGCCCAACGGCGCGGCCAATAATCCTCCGGCCGGTCGAAACCCGCCGAGCCCTGCCAATCCTGCCAGGCGAGATCGAGCGAATCCTTGATGCGCAAGCGGCGCTGTTCGGGACTGTCGACGAGAAACAGGCCGCCGAACGACCAGAAGGCCTGGCCGCCGAGACTCTGCCCGGACTCCTGGTCGAGTACGATGACGCTTTTGCCCGCTTCGGCGATTTCACAGGCGGCGGCAAGGCCCGCGAGCCCCGCGCCAATGACGATCGCGTCGGCGTCGAGCCCCATCCTCGCCTCCCTGATTTTGCGCCGCTATTCGATCGCGATGCGTTGTCCGCCCTCATCGAACAGATGAAGGTCGCGATCATGCGCGCTTAATATGATTCTGTCGCCGGCTTTTGGCGCGTCCCGGCCGCGGCTTTCCGCGGTAAGGGCGACGTCCTCGGCCGCCCGCACATGCGCATAGGACGTCTCGCCAAGCCGCTCGACGAGTTCGACCGCGCCGGCGATCCGGAAGCCCGTCGGCGCCTCGGCGCCAAGATGTTCCGGCCGCACGCCGATCGTCACGCTCGCGCCGACCGGCGCGGCGAAACTGGCGGCCGCAAGGTCGAAAGCTGGCAGGCCGGGGCCCGACAGCGTGACGCTGGCCGGCCCTTTCTTGTCGACTTTGGCGCTAAAGAAATTCATCGCCGGCGAGCCGATGAAGCCGGCCACGAACAGATTGGCCGGATGGTAGTAGAGATCGAGCGGCTTGCCGGTCTGGGCGATGCGGCCGTGATTCATCACGACGATGCGGTCGGCGAGCGTCATCGCTTCGATCTGGTCATGCGTGACATAGACCATGGTGGCGCCGAGCAGGCGGTGCAGCTTGGCGATCTCGACGCGGGTGGAGACGCGCAGCGCCGCGTCGAGATTGGACAGCGGCTCGTCGAACAGAAACACGTCGGGCTCGCGCACGATGGCGCGGCCGATCGCCACGCGCTGGCGCTGGCCGCCTGAGAGATCGCGCGGCCGGCGCTCCAGCAGCGGCCCCAATTGCAGCATGCGCGCCGCCTCGGCGACCCGCCGGTCCATTTCGGGCTGCGCCAGTCCGGCGAATTTGAGCCCGAACGTCATGTTCTTCTTGACGTTCATATGGGGATAGAGCGCGTAGGACTGGAACACCATGGCGATCTTGCGCTGCGCCGGCTCGAGGTTGTTGACGCGGCGCTCGCCAATGTAAATGTCGCCCGACGTCACGCCGTCGAGCCCGGCGATCATCCGCAGCAGCGTCGACTTGCCGCAACCGGACGGGCCGACCAGCACGACGAATTCGCCTTCGCCGATCGACAGGTCGATATCCCTCAAGATCGCCGCTTCGCCGTAGGACTTGTTGAGCTTGTCGATGCGCAGCGTCGCCATGGTTCAAGTCCGTTTCACTTGACCGCGCCGGCCGTCAGGCCGCTGATCAATTGCCGCGAGAAAACAACGTAGATGACGACGACCGGCAGGATCGCCAGCGACAAAGCCGACAGCACGCTGTTCCAGTCGGTGGTGTATTGGCCGACGAAATGCTGCACGCCGAGCGTGATCGTATGCGTATTGTCGCTCGAGGTGAGGATCAGCGGGAACCAGAGGTCGTTCCACACCGGCACCATGGTGAAGACCGCGACGGTGGCGATCGCCGGGCGCAGCAGCGGCGCGATCACCTCGAAGAAAATGCGCGTCTCCGGCACGCCGTCGCAGCGCGCCGCGTCGCGCAGGTCTTTGGGGATCTGCTGGATGAATTCGGACAGGATGAAGATCGACATCGGCAGCCCCTGCGCGACATAGACGAGGACCAGCGCGGTCAGCGTGTCGTTGAGCCCGAGCCGCAGCATCATGGCGACGATCGCCACCGACCCCAGCCGGATCGGCACCATGATGCCGACCGACATGAACAGAATCAGCAGCGTCGAGCCGCGAAACCGATATTCGGTGAGCGCCCAGGCGGCCATCGCGCCGAGCAGCAGCACGAGGATCATGCTGCCGAGCGTGACGATGAGCGAATTTTCGAGATAGACGAGCGCGTTCGACTTGCCCAGCACGCTGACATAGCCGACCAGCGAAAAGGTCTCCGCATTGGGTGGCGACAGCGGCGAGCCGAAAATGGCGTTGCGCGTCTTGAACGAGTTCATCACGACGAGCAGGATCGGCAGGATCGCCAGCAGCGTATAGGCGATGAGCACCGTATGGACGCCGAACACCGAGATTCGTCTGCGCATCGGCTTTAGGCCTCGGTCCTAGAACGTGTAGCGCAGCATGCGCCGCTGCACGAGAAACAGGTAGGCGCAAACGCCCATGAGGATGATGAGGAACATGACGGTCGCCACCGTCGCGCCCATCGTCGGACTGCCGACCTGCAACTGGTAGCCAAAGAAGGTGCGATAGAAATAGGTGCCCAGGATGTCGCTGGCGAAATTGGGTCCCGCCAGCGCGCCCTTGACCGCGTAGATGAGATCGAAAGCGTTGAAATTGCCGACGAACGTGAGGATCGACACCATGCCGATGGTGGGGAGGATCAGCGGCAGCTTGATATGTGTGAAGATGCGGAATTGCCCGAGGCCGTCGACGCGCGCGGCGTCGACCAGCTCTTCGGGAATATTGAGCAGCGAGGCGTAGATCAGCATCATCGGAATGCCGATGAATTGCCACACCGAGATGAGCGACAGCGTAATGAGCGCCGTCGAGGGCAGGCCGAGCCACGGCGCGAACCAGGCGCCGAGGCCAACCGATTTCAGCAATCCCTCGGCGACCCCCCACAGCGGCGAGAGGATCAGCGTCCAGGCAAAGCCGATGATCACCACCGACAGCATGGTGGGCAGGAAGATCAACGTGCGATAGGTCGCGCGGAAACGCAGGGCGGGCAGGCTCAGCAGCCCGGCCAGCGCGATGCCGACCGGATTCTGGACGAGCATATGCACGCCAAACAGGATCACATTATTGAGGAGCGCGTTCCAGAACGGCTTCGACCATACGGTGTCGGTCAGCAGCGTGACGAAATTCGAAAGGCCGGCGAAAATATAATCGCCGGTTTGATTGGTCGAATAGGTCGAAAGCGAGATCGTCGCGAGGAGGGGATAGATCGAGAACAGCGAATAGATCGCCACCGCCGGTCCGAGGAACAGCAGCATCAGCCACGCAAAGCGGGCGCGCGGCATGAAGGCGACGACTTGCGAGGTGGCGGCCATGATCGTCAGGATGTCCCGTCAGGGGGGCGAGTTCAAGGGCCAATCAACGCAAGATCGGGAGCGGCTCAGCGCCGCTCCCTTGCGTTTTGCGATTCGACGCGGCAGGCGCGGCCTTATTTAGCCGGCTTGTACCATTTGTCGAGGCCGGTCTGCAGCTGGGCGGCGCCGGCGTCGGGCGTCAGCGTGCCGTTGATCACCTGCGCCGACACGTTCCAAAGCTCGTTCTCGAGGTTGGGCGTGCCGCGCGAGAGGATCTGGTAGGAATTGCGGATCGTCGACTTGCACTCCTTGCGCCAGGACACGAAGGTCGCGGCGAGGTCGTCGTCGATCTTGACGGCGTCCTTGGAGAGCGGGAAGAAGCCCGGCAGCGCATTGGTGTAGAGCGTCGCAAATTCCGGCGTCGACAGCCATTCCAGGAATTTCTTGGCGTCTTCCTTGTTCTTGGAAGCCGCGTTCATGCCCATCGCAATGTCGGTATGGTCGGAGATGTAGCAATCCTTGTCGCCGGCCGGCAGCGGCGGGCGGAAGGCGCCCATCGGGAATTTGGCGGTGCCGCGGAAGGTTGAAATATCCCACGAGCCGGCGGGATAGATCGCGCCCTTGCCGAGCGAGAATAGATTCTGGCTGTCGGAATAGGTCTGCGCCTGATAGCCGTTGCCCATATAGGGGGCCCAGCTCGCCAACTCCTTCAGCACCGCGACATATTGCGGATCGGTGAATTTCTCCTTGCCGGCGATCAGCGCGGCTCGGCCGGCCTCGCCGCCCCAATAGTCCGGTCCGATATTCTGGAAGCCCATCGTCGCCGCTTCCCATTGATCGGCGGTGCCGAGCACGATCGGGGTGTAGGTTCCGTCCTTCTTGAGCTTGTCGAGCAGCGCGTGGAATTCCTCCATCGTCTTGGGCTCTTCGGCGCCGACCTTCTTCAGCGCGTCCTTGTTGTAGATGAAGCCGTGAATGACCGAGGCCATCGGCACGCAGAATGTCGTCTTGCCGTCGTCGGTCGTCCAGGCCGATTTGGCGACTTCCGAGAAGTTCGCCATGCCCTTGAGGTCGTTGAGGCCCTCGAGATTCTTCTTGTTGTAGAGGTCGAGCGATTTGTCGAAGGGGCGGCAGGTGATGAGATCGCCGGCCGTGCCGCCGGTGAGGCGCGCGCCGAGCGCGGCGTCATATTCCTTAGGGGCGGTCGCCGAGAACTCGACCTTGATGTCGGGATATTTCTTGTTGAAGGCGGGGATGATTTTCGAGTTCCAGATGTCGGAATCGTCGCTGCGCCAGCTCTCGATCTTGAGCGAGCCGGCCTGCGCGGCGATCAGGCCGGCAAGCAGGGCGGCCAAGGCGGCGCCGGCGCCCAACAGATTTTTATGCGTCTTCGTCATTTCGCTCTCCCAGTGATCGGGCTTTGGCCCGGTGCTAAAAACTCGGCGCGCCCGGATGCAGGCGCGTCAGCGCGGCGCCGATATGGCCGCCCGCTTGTGCGATGAGATCTTGCGCGCTCTCGCGCGAAGCCGCGCCCGCGGCGAGGACGATCGCGCATTTCACGTCGCCCCGCGCGCGGCCGAGGCTGGTGTCCGCCGCGTCTTCGTCGACGCCGGCGATGCTGGCGATGATATGCACCGCGCGGCGGCGCAGCTTGTCGTTTTCGGGGCGGACATTGACCATATGGCCGCGATAGACGTGGCCAAGGCGCTCGTTGGCGAGGGTCGACAGCAGGCCGAGCGCGCCTTTTTGCGCGGTTCCGGCGGCCAGACGCGTCGAGCCATGCAGCGCCTCGGGTCCGGAATCGAGCAGGATCGGATGGTCGGCGATGTGCAACAGCGGCGAGGCCGCGCGGTTGGCGAGCGCGATGAGCAGCGCGCCGCCTTCGCGCGCCACCTTGGCGCGGGCCAAAGTATAGGGCGTCGAACCGCTCGCCGACACGGCGACGACGACGTCGCGCTGCAACGGCCCCAAGGCCGCGATATCCGCGCCGGCGCCGCCGATGTCGTCTTCGGCCGCGCTCTTGATATCGGCGACTTGCGCCATCCCGCCGGCGATCATGAACACGATGCGCCCGAGGTCGAGGCCGAACGTTCCCGGCAATTCCGCGCCGTCCTGGATCGCGATGAGCCCCGAGGAGCCGGCGCCGATATAGATGAGCCGACCGCCCGCCCGCAGCCGCTCGCTCAAACCGTCGGCTGCGCGCTCGATCGCCTCGGCCGAAGCCGCCACCGCCTCGATCGCCCGCCGCTGGCCAGCCAGCAGCGCGCCGAGGAAAGGCGCGCCTGCCTGGCCTGCATCCCTATCGTCGCGCGGCGTGGCCATTCACCCTCGTGCCAGATTGGAAAATGTTTGGAGATAGCGGTCCGCAATGCCGAAAAGAACCGGATATAGGACCAGTGGTTCCTACCTCTTGTCTTAAACGTTAGCCAATCGTATACCACTTGTCTAGAGACCGTTTTCAAAATCAATCGGACGGATTCGAACTCGCGGGGACGGGCGGGGCGGGAACGAGAAGGAAGGCCAATTGGCGGCGGGCGATCCATTCTTTCTTGGCGTCGACGGCGGCGCGACGCGCTGCCGGGCGCGCCTGCGCGATCGCCGCGGCGCCATGCTGGCGCAGACCGTCGGACCGGCCGCCAACATCTATGTCGACTATCCCAGCGCCTTGGCCGTCACGCGCGCGGCGATCGCCGAAGCGCTGGCCCGAGCCGGGCTTGGCGCCGGCGATGCCGGGCGCGTCGCGATCGGCCTCGGGCTCGCCGGCCTGTCGACGGGCGCCGAGGCGGCGCGCATCGTCGCCGATCTTTCCGCCGCCGAAGGCTTTGCGGGCGTGCGGGCCGCCAATGACGCGGTCACCGCCTGTCTTGGCGCGCATGCCGGCGCCGACGGCGGCATCGTCATCGCCGGTACCGGCTCGGCGGGCATTGCGCGCGTCGAAGGACGCGAAAGCGTGATCGGCGGGCGCGGCTTTCTGCTGGGCGACGACGGTTCGGCGGCGCGCATCGGCGCCGACGCGGTGCGCGCCGCCTTGCGCGCCCATGACGGCCTTGGCCCGGCGACGCCGCTGACTCGCGCCGTCATGCAGCGCTTTGCCGACGATCCCCATGTCGCCACGCAATGGGCCCTGACCGCCAAGCCCAGCGACTACGGCGCTTTGGCGCCTCTCGCGCTTGACGCGGCGGGGCAGGGCGATGCGGTCGCGCGCCCTATCGTCGCCGCCGCCGCCGCCGCGCTGGCGGCGCTGACGCGCGCCGTGCAGGCGCTCGGCGCCGATCGAGTCGCGCTCGTCGGCGGCCTCAGCCAAAGCATTCGCCCGCATCTTCCCGCCGATCTCGCCGAGATTCTGCGCGAGCCGCTGTTCGATCCGACGGACGGCGCGATCCTGCTCGCCGGCGGCGTCCTGCCGGCGCCCGCAACCAGGAGCGAGGCGGCATGCTGATGACCGAGCCGGCGCCGGCGCGCGCCACGCTTTATCGATCGGTCTGCGAGACGCTGAAGCGCGAGATCGCTGGCGGCCGTTTCGCCGACACCGAAATTCTGCCGGGCGAGCGCGAACTGTCGCTGATCCTCGACGTTTCGCGCACGACGCTGCGCCGCGCCATCGTCGAACTCGTCGCCGAGGGCGTGCTCTATCATCGCCACGGCGCCGGCACGTTCATCCGCCGCGCCTTGCCGCGCGTCGACCAGCCGATGTCGCGCCTCACCGGATTTACCGAGGACATGCGCCTGCGCGGCTTTGTCGCGGGCTCGCGCGAACTCGAACGCGGCATGTTCCTGCCGACCCCCGAAGAAGCGATGATGCTCGGCGTCGGGCCGAGCGAGCGAATATTCCGCCTGTCGCGGCTGCGCCTCGCCAGCGATGTGCCGATGGCGATCGAACACGCCGTCGTGCCGCAGCGCTATATCGGCGAGCCCAATGCGATCGGCTCCTCGCTTTACGATGCGCTGGAGGCGCGCCATTTCAAGCCGGTGCGCGCGTTGCAGCGCCTACGCGCGACGCTGCTGGCCGATTCCGACGCGGCGCTGCTCGGTGTCGAGCCGAAAAGCCCCGCGCTCTATATCCAGCGCATCGCCTATCTCGCCGACGGGCGCTGCGTCGAATTCACACGCTCGTATTATCGATCCGACACCTATGATTTTGTTTCCGAGCTGACGCTCTCTCCCGCCATGCGCAAGAACCGAAGCTGAGGCGAGCGCCTTGTCACAACCCTCCCTCATGGCCCTCGAAATCGCCGAGACCGGGGCTATCCTTGCCCGGCAGCTCGCCGCCAACGCCGCCGCGACGGCGCAGATCGCCGCCCTGCTGCAGCGGCGCGATCCGCGGCTGGTGGCGACCATCGCGCGCGGCAGTTCCGATCACGCCGCGCTCTATCTCAAATATCTCATCGAGATCGCGCTTGGCGTTCCCTGCGCCTCGATCGGCCCCTCGATCGCCTCGCTCTATCATGCGCCGCTGCGGCTCGAAGGAGCGCTGGCGCTGACCATTTCCCAATCGGGCCGCAGTCCCGACATTGTTTCCCTACAGGCGGCGGCCGGCCGCGCCGGCGCCCTTACCGTCGCGCTCGTCAACGAAGTCGATTCGCCCGTCGCTCGCGACGCGCAATGCCTGCTGCCGCTGCACGCCGGCCTCGAGAAATCCGTGGCCGCGACCAAGTCGATGATCGCCGCTTTGGTCGCCGGCGCGGCGCTGGTCGGTCAATGGGTCGGCGACGCCAAGCTCAATGGGGGAATCGCGAAATTGCCGGCGCTGCTGAGCGAGCCCAGCGCGCTCGCGCCGCCCGCCCTGGTCGATCGCGTCGCCCGCGCCAAGTCGGCCTTCGTGCTCGGGCGCGGCTCGACTTTCGCCGTCGCGGCCGAGATCGCACTGAAACTGAAGGAGACTTGCGCGATCCATGCCGAGGCCTTCTCGTCGGCCGAAGTCCTGCATGGTCCGGCTGGAATCATCACGCCGGGCTTTCTCGTCCTCTGCTTCATGCCGCAGGACGCCGCGCGCGAGGGGGTCAGCGAAACGCTGCGGCGCCTGACGGCGATGGGCGCCGACGTCTTCGTCGTCGACGCTGTCGCTTCTTCGAGCGAATCGACGCTCGTCGTGCCGGCCGCCGACCATCCCCAGCTGACGCCGATCGTCATGCTTCATCGCTTCTACGGCCTTGTCGAGGCCTGCGCGCGCTCGCTCGGCCGCGATCCCGACAATCCGCCGCACTTGCGCAAAGTGACGGAGACGAAATGAGACAGGTCTTTTGGGGCGCGCGTCTGTTCGACGGCGAGCGCATGATCGACGATCGCGCGCTGCTCGTCGAGGATGGCGTCATCGCCGCGCTGACGCCCCTCGCCGAGCGCCCGCTGGGCGCCGAGAGTTTCGATCTCGGCGGGGGCGTTCTTGCGCCTGGCCTCATCGATTGGCAGGTCAATGGCGGGGGCGGCGTATTGTTCAACGAGACGCCGACGGTCGCCGGCATACGCGCCATCGTCGAGGCGCATCGCACGGACGGCACGACGTCGCTGCTGCCGACGCTCATTACCGACGCGCCGCAAAAGCTGGAAGCCGGCCTCGCCGCCGCCGCCGAGGCGCGCTTGAATGTGCCCGGTGCGTTGGGGATTCATGTCGAAGGGCCGTTCATCGATGTCAGGCGCAAGGGCGCGCATCCCGCCGAATTCATCCGCGCGATGACGCCGGACGACGCCGATCGGCTGATCGCCGCCAAGGCCGGCGTCATGGTCGTGACCTTGGCGCCGGCGGCCGTCTCCAACGATCTCATCGCCCGGCTCGCGCAAGCCGGCATCCTCGTCAGCATCGGGCATGCCGAGGCGAGCGCCGAGGAGGCGCAGGCGGCTTTCAAGGCCGGCGCCCGCGCTGTCACGCATCTCTACAATGCGATGAGCCAGCTCGGCCATCGCCAGCCCGGCCTCGTCGGCGCCGCGCTCGCCGATCCCGACGTGATTTGCGGCTTCATCGCCGACGGCCATCATGTGCATGAGACGGCGGCGCGCGCCGCCTTCAACGCCAGGGGCGCCGACGGAATCGCGCTGATCTCCGACGCGATGCCGCCGGCGGCGGGCGGCCCGAAAATGTTTCGCCTCGAGGGCCGCCGCGTCACCCAGGTCGGCACGAGGCTGACGCTCGACGACGGCACGCTGGCGGGCGCCGCGATCACCCTGATGGACGCGGTTCGCTATGCGACGGGCGTGCTGGGGATCGATCTTGCCGATGCGCTGAAGATGGCGACGCTGACTCCGGCGCGGCTGCTGCGCCTCGACGACGAGATCGGGCGCCTCAGGCCCGGTTGCCGGGCCGATCTCGTGCATCTGGCCGACGATCTCAGCGTGCGCGGAACATGGATCGGCGGCCAGGCGAGCGGGCGCGCCGCATAAGAAATCCCGTTCTAAAGCGCGCGACTCTTGGCGAGGCCGAGCGCAAAGAACAGAACAAAAGCAGATCCCATGGCGAAGCCGATCGTCAGGACGAGATCGTCGGCGCGATAGGGGGCAAATAAGCGATAGCGCAGGTAAATCCCTGCGCAAACCCCGATGAGGCCGACAATGCCGTTGGGAGCTGGCCCCAATCCAAGGTCCTGCATGATGAGGTCGACGAGAAAGCCGGTCGCGATGCAGCTGATAATTACGGCCAGCATGAGAAAGCCCAATTCGACGGACGAAAGATCCTGTATGTCGGCAAGCCAGGGAATGGAATTCATGAAAACGACCCCTCAAATGCAATAGGGAGGCAAAAAGCGCTCCGACGTAACGTTAAGGAAATTAACGTCAATTCATTACGAGACGGTTACGTTGCGGAAGGGGCGCGCCGGCGTCCCGCCTGTCCGCCGCCTTTTTGCAGCCGCCCTCGCCAATTACGACAGGCGCCGCCGGAGCGGCTATCTTCCGGGTTGCAAGTCCTGCGGGAGTGACGGGATGTTCTGCACGAATCATCTATCGCGATGGCTCGCCGTCGTGGCTTTTACCGGCGGGCTTGCGCTCGTGGCGCGGGCTCAGGAAGAGGCGCCGGCGCCGAGCCCGCACGCGCCCGCCGCGCGGGACGAGCGGCCTGCGGCCCACTCGCCGCGCAGCCTGCCGGCCGATTCCACAACCGAACATAGCCTCGCGCTGCCGGGCCGCACGTTGAACTTCAAGGCGACGGCCGGAACGATCAAGCTCACCGACGAACAGGGCGCCGGGCAGGCCGACATCGCCTATGTCGCCTATCAGCTCGAAGGCGCGCGGCCTGAGGGCCGCCCGGTCTCGTTCGTATTCAACGGCGGCCCCGGCGCAGCCTCCGTCTGGCTGCAGCTCGGCGCGCTGGGGCCATGGCGCCTGCCGCTGGAGGGGGCGATCGCCCCTTCCACCGCGCCGGCCCTCGTCGACAATGACGACACCTGGCTCGATTTCACCGATCTCGTTTTCATCGATCCGCCCGGAACCGGCTACAGCCAGATCGTGGCTTCCGGCGATGAGGCGCGCAAGCGCCTCTGGTCGGTGGAGGGCGACATCGACGCGCTCGCCGTCGTCGTGCGCCGCTGGCTTGCCGCCAACGAGCGGCTCGCCTCGCCCAAATTCATTGTCGGCGAAAGCTACGGCGGCTTTCGCGGGCCGCGCCTCGCGCAGGCGCTGGCGACCAAGCAGGGCGTCGGGGTGAGCGGGCTCGTGTTGATCTCGCCGGTGCTGGATTTTGCGAATTTCTGGGACGCCGACGCGCCGTTCACCTCGGTCGGGCTATTGCCGTCCTTCGTCGCGGCGGCAAGGGAGCGCGCCGGCCCCGTCACGCGCGAACAGCTCGCCGATGTCGAGCAATATGCCGGCGGCGACTACCTCCTCGATTATCTCCGCGGGCCGCGCGACGCCGCCGCCGTGGCGCGCATGGTCGAGCGCGTCGGCGCGCTGACGGGCCTCGACCCGGCTTTGGTGCGCCGGCTCGGCGGGCGCATCGACAAGGATACGTTCCTGCGCGAGTTCGACCGCGCGCATGGCAAGGTCGGCGCCTTCTATGACGCGACGGTCAGCGCCTACGACCCGGCGCCGGCCGCCAGCGACAGCCATTGGCTTGACCCGATCATCGACGGCTTCAATGCGCCGCTGACGAGCGCGATGATCGATCTTTATGCGCGGCGCCTCGGGTGGAAGATCGACAACCGATACGAGACGCTCAATTCCGCCGTCAGCCGCGGCTGGGACTGGGGCCACGGCCTCCAGGCGCCGAATTCGACGGGAAGCCTCAGAGAGATGCTGGCGCTCGATCCCAATTTTCGGGTGCTCGTGACGCATGGCCTCACCGACGTGCAGGCGCCGTATTTCGCAACCAAGCTGCTGCTCGATCAGATCCCGGACTATGGCGCTCCCGGTCGGCTGACGCTGAAGGTCTACGCTGGCGGCCACATGTCCTATATGCGCGACGCGTCGCGCAAGGCGTTGCGCGAGGATGCGCGCAAATTGATCGAGGGCAAGTGAGAGCGGCGCGGACTGCCCCTCAGATCGAAGCCGTGATCCCCCCGTCGACATAGAGAATATGCCCGTTGACGAAGCTCGACGCGTCGGAGGCGAGGAAGATCGCCGCGCCGACGAGTTCCTCGACGTCGCCCCAGCGCCCGAGCGGCGTTCGCGCCGTAAGCCAAGCCGAGAATTTCTCGTCCTCGACGAGCGCCTTATTGAGCGGCGTGCGGAAATAGCCGGGCCCGAGCCCGTTGACGCGCAGGCCATATTTTCCCCAATCGGTCGCCATCGCCTTGGTCAGCATTTTCACGGCGCCTTTGGAGGCGGTGTAAGGCGCGATGTTGGGCCGCGCGAGCTCGCTCTGTACGGAGCAGAGGTTGACGATGCGGCCGCGCCGGCGCGCGATCATGCCTTGCGCGACCGCCTGGCCGACGAAAAACACGCTGTCGAGATTGGCCGCCATCAGTTCGCGCCAGGCGGCTTCTGTGAATTCTTCGAGCGGCGCGCGCCGCTGGATGCCGGCATTGTTGACGAGAATGTCGATGGGCCCGATCTCCGCCTCGATGCGCGCGACGCCGGCGCGCACTTGCGCCGCGTCCGTCACATCGAAAGCCGCGCCGCGCGCCTTGCCGCCGTCGGCGATGATTTCGGCGACGACCGCCTCGACCTTCTCGGCGGCGCGCCCGTTGACGACGACCTCGGCGCCCGCCTGCGCCAGCCCCAGCGCCAGCGCGCGCCCGATGCCGCCCGACGATCCCGTCACCAGGGCGACGCGGCCCTGCAGGCCGAACAGACGTTCGAGGCGGGATGGCAAGAAGAAGCGCTCCAGGGGCCGGACGGGGGGCGACGACACGATAGCATAGCGTCACGGCGGGCGGCGCCCGGACGAAGGCTTTGTCGCGCCGCTCGGCGTTCCCTCCGATGTCGGCTTTGCAAATTCGGCGGTTTCCGGCATGGCGACGCCAAACACAATCGCCGCCAGCAGCGCGGCCGCGCCCAGGGTGAGAAACGCCGTGGAATATCCGAAATGATCGACGATTTCACCAGACGCGATCCCGCTTAGCGACGCGCCGATGCCGACCATCGTCGCGATGGCCCCTTGAGCGAGGTTGTAGCGGCCGGTGCCGCGCATGATGTCGGCGATCACCAGCGGCGTCAGGGCGCCGAATATGCCGGCGCCGACGCCGTCGAGCACCTGCACGCCGATCAGCCAGAAGCTGTTGTCGGAAAAGGTGTAGAGGACCGCTCGGATGGGCAATATGGCGAATCCAGCCAGGAACAACGGTTTTCGCCCCCAAGTGTCGGCTGTCCGGCCGACCAGAAGCGCGATGGGCAGCATCACCATCTGGGCGGCGATGATGCAGGCCGACATCATCGCCGTCGCCTCTTTTGGATAGGCGGCCGCCAGCTTTTGTCCCACCAGCGGCAACAGGGGCGCGTTGGCGAAATGAAACAGCATGACGCACAGGCCGAAGATCACCAGGGGGCGGGTCTTGAACAGGATGCTGTAGTTGGCTGGCGCTCCGGGGGCAGCGCCGCCTTCGGCGCCTTGCGCGGAATCTCGCGCGCGGTCGTAGTCGATGGCTTTGCCGGGAATGGACAGGACCGCGGCGCTGGCGAGCGCCGCGAAGACCGGCACGAGGAGGAAAACCGCGCGCTGCGAAAAGAGATAGCCGATCGCCCCGGCCGCCAAAGCGATCGCGACATTGCCGCCGTGATCGAACGCGGAATTGCGTCCCATGCGCTGCGCCAGCTGCTTTCTGGCAAAGAGGCCGAGAGTGACCGCCGCAACGGCGGGGCCGAAGACATCGCCGACGACGGAGATGAGGCTGTTGGCGATCGCCACCGGCCAGAAGGTCGGGAAAGCAAAGATGACGATTGCGCCGGCGGCCAGCAGGACGAGCGCGAGCACGACGACGCCCCGCTTGGAGCGCGTCTCGTCGATCGCCGCGCCGATCGGCGTCTGGACGGCGATGCCGAGCAGGCCGCCGATCGTGGTCACCCAGCCGACCTCGGACTGGCTCCAGTGTTGCTGGGTCACCAGGAAGACGTTGAGATAGGGGCCGAGTGCGCCCCGCACGTCGGCCAGGAGAAAGTTGACGGCGTCGAGCGACAATGGATTGAAGGCGCCAGCCGATCGAGCCGCCGATTTGGACGCCGAGTCGTTCATCTCAAAGCGCCTCCAGTCAGAAGCAGATCGCCAGCAACAGGGCCGGAGGCATGGCGAGCCGGCGGCTCGTTCGGAAGTCGCCGCCACGATTGCGCCAACGCGCCGACATCGGTCCGAGTTCCCCCGGCGGCAGGATCGGAGATGCCAGGGATTGAGCCAGACATGGCCGAACGCCGCCGCCAGATGGTCCTCGTCCCTCACGACGGCGCCGAAGCGCCATTCAACTTTCGGACGGCATCTCTCGGAAAAATCGCTCGATCTCAGCCGGCAGGCTCACCCAATCATATCTCGACGATTCCCAGACCGAGACGGTGGGGATCGGAAAGCGCGGATCGTTGAAGGCGCCGACGGCGACGCCATAATCATTCGGCCGAATGTCGAGCGTCCAGCACACGGTCGATCCGCAGCTTGGGCAAAAATGATTGTGAAATTGCCGGCCGCTCGCGGCGGTGCGGGAATAGATTTTATACTCGCCGGCAAGACGCACTTTGGTCTTGTCGAAGTAAGCGTTGGAGCTGAGCGGCGAGCCGGTTCGCCGCTGACATTCGGTACAATGGCAGATATTGACGATGTTAGGCTCGCCCGTGACCGTCACGCCAAATCCGCCGCACTGGCATTTCGCCACTCTCTCCATGCCGCATTCTCCTGTCCCGACATTGCCTGTCCAGCCGATTTGTCGCCATGGCTTCTTCGCGACCCGTCCATCGATCAAGACGTGGCGGCGGCTTTCAGAGTCGCAGTTTTCATCGACAAGTTCATCGACACGGACCCCGACAAGGCTTTAGCCTGCCAGAGCCATCGGCAGGCGCAAGATCGGCCTCTTGATCCGACGGTGTTTGCCGACGCGGCGATGGCGTTGACGAAAGCAGGTTGATGGCGCCCGCCGCGCTTCAGGCGCATGTCCCGATCCCTCCTCGACGCCAGGAGACTCATTATGGATACATCCCAAAAATCGGAGCCAATCGACCAGCGCCGCCGCCATTTCTTCGGCGCCGCGGCCATGACCGTCGCCGCCGCCCAGTTCGGGATGATCGGCGCAGCGGACGCGCAAACAAAGCTGCCCGCGATCAAGCCGGGAACGAATACATCGTTCGGTCCGCTGAGGCAGATCGACGCCGGCGTGCTGAACGTCGGCTACGCCGAAGCCGGCCCCGCCGACGGGCCTGCGGTCATTCTGCTGCACGGCTGGCCCTACGACATTTACAGCTACGTCGATGTCGCCCCTTTGCTGGCTTCGGCGGGCTACAGGGTGATCGTCCCATATGTGCGCGGCTGCGGCGCGACGCATTTCCTTTCCAGCGCAACGGTCCGCAATGGCCAGCCGTCGGCGGTCGCCCTCGATACGATCGCCATGATGGATGCGCTGAAGATCGACAAGGCGATCTTCGGCGGTTTTGATTGGGGCGGGCGGACGGCCGACATCGTCGCGGCGCTCTGGCCGGAGCGCTGCAAGGCTTTGGTCTCCGTGAGCGGCTACCTGCTCGCCAACCGCCAAGCCAACAAGCTGCCGTTGCCGCCCAAGGCCGAGCTTCAATGGTGGTATCAATATTACTTCGCCACCGAACGCGGCGCGCTCGGCTACGACAAATACCGGCATGATTTCGGCAAGCTCATCTGGCAGATCGCCTCGCCGAAGTGGGACTTCGATGACGCCACGTTCGACCGCACCGCCGCTTCCTTCGACAATCCGGACTATGTCGCCATCGTGATTCATAACTACCGCTATCGGCTGAGCCTGGCGGAGGGCGAGCCGCAATACGACGATTTCGAAAACAGGCTCGCCGAAAATCCGGTCATCGCCGTTCCGACGATCACCCTTGAAGGCGAAGCCAACGGCGCTCCGCATTATCCCGACGACATGGCCTATCGCAAGCTTTTCTCGGGCAAATACGCAAACCGCCTCATCACCGGCGGCATCGGCCACAACCTGCCTCAGGAAGCCCCGCACGCCTTCGCCCAGGCGATCGTCGACGTGGACGGATTTTGATCGGGGAGCGCCGGGTCGCGAGAGGCGCCAGCATTGCGTCATGGCGGGCGGCGCCCGGACGAATGTTTTGCATTTTGCGCCTGTCTTGGGCCGGAACGGGACACTAGCCGCGCCGCGTCGACGCGCGACCGGCATCCGAACCGGCGACCTTGCGGGCGCACTCCATAAAGCGCTCGGCCAGCGGCGTGAGCGTGCGATCCCTCACGGTGATGAATCCGACCGGCGCGGGAGGCGACAGGATTTTGACCGGCAGAACTTTGATGCGCATTCGCTTGCCGCCAAAGCGCATGACGGAGGCGGGAACGAGACCCAGCCAGCGTCCCGTTTCGATCAAGCGCATGTAAAGATGGAGCGACACCGTCAGCACCGTTGCGGACGGAGGTTCAAGGCCGCTCGTTCGGAACGTTTCGTCTTGCAGGGATCGCGCCAAGCTGCCCGGTTGCGCCAGCACCCATGGTTCGCCAATAAGGTCCGCGAGCGTGAGGTTTCGCCGCTTCGCCCAGCGGCTCTCGGACCCGGCGGCGACGACGTTAGGCTCATCAAACAGCGGCTCGGCGACCAAATCAGCTTCGCTCATCGTCGCCGGAAGCCGGCCCAGCACGAGTTCGACGTTGCGCTGGCGCAGATTATCATATTGCTGGGTCGCGATGTTTTCGGGCAGCACGTGAACCGCTGCTCGCGGAAAATCCCGCGAAAAACGTTCGATGACTTCAGGAAGCAATCCGGCGTCCACGACGATGGACGAGCCGATGCGCAGGTCGCCGGCGTCCGGCTGCCGGATGAATTCTATCTGCTGGAGACCCTTGCGCATTTCGTCGAACACCGCGACGCCGGATTTGAGCAAGGCGCGGCCGTAATGCGTCGGCTCGACCCCTGAAACGCCGCGATCAAAGAGCTTGACGCCAAGCGTGCGCTCCAATTCCGAAATCGTCTTCGATACGACGGGATAGGACACCGCCAATTCTTCGGCCGCCCGGGTCATGCTGCCCGCCTGCGCGACCGCGAGCGCGATATGAAGGTCGCGCAGCTTAACGCGGCGCCCGATGCGATCCATCCATTTCATGTGCGATATAGCCGTATGACTAGGGGTATGGCCATAAAATAGAACTAAACAGCTATACCGAAATCTGGCAAGCAGGAAACCGCGAATTGCAAGTGCGTATCGCTCGCACGCGACAATCCAGAAGGGAGAATTGTCATGGGTGGACTTTCATCATCGCCGGTAAGCATCGTCCTCGTGCATGGCGGCTTTGTCGACGGCGCCGGTTGGGAAGGCGTCTACAATGTTTTGAAGAACGACGGCTACAACGTCAGCATCGTTCAGAATCCGACGACGTCTCTGGCCGACGATGTCGCCGCCACGCGGCTGGCGATCGCGCGCACGCAGGGGCCCGTCGTGCTGGTCGGTCATTCCTACGGCGGCGCCGTAATCACCGAAGCCGGCACGGATCCGAAAGTCGCAGCGCTCGTCTACATCACGGCGTTCGCCCCGGACAAAGGCGAGTCCGTGGAGTCCCTCATCAAAAATCCGCCGCCCGGCGCGCCAGTCCCGCCGATCCTGCCGCCAATGGACGGCTATCTGTTCCTCGACAGGGCGAAATTCCGCGCTTCGTTCGCCGCCGACGTCAGCGAAGCGAAGGCCGCCTTCATGGCCGATTCTCAGACGCCATGGGGCGTCGCCGCTCTCTCCGGTTCGATCAGCGAGCCTGCCTGGAAGATGAAGCCGAGCTGGTATCTGGTGGCGACCGAAGACAAGATGATCCCGCCGCCCGCGCAGCGCCAAATGGCCAAGCGCGCCGGCTCGACTGTCGAGGAAGCCGCGGGCAGCCACGCGATCTATGTCTCGAAGCCGGAAGCGGCGGCGGCGCTCATCGCTGAGGCGGCCAACAGCGTGAGCGCCAAAATGGCGGTCGCCTGACGCGGCCGAATTCCGCCGCCGGCCTCACGATGGGGCTGGCGGCGTATCAGCGCTTGAAGAAAAGCGGCAATGGGCGCGTTTGGCGACCGCGACGCGGAGAATGCGATCAAGGGCAAGCCCGAGGTCGACTACAGCAGGCTTGAGCCCGGTGGGGAGCGGGATGCCGGCTTTTTCTCACTCGCTGGCTTAGGGCTAACTTAATACTGCAAGACTATGTGAGGCGTCAGAACGTCTCAACAAATAGATGTCCCGGGGCGCAGTTTTGAGTGTCCAGCCCAAATTCGCGTGGCTTAGAGGCCGATTGGCCAGGAAGCCCTACTGGATCGCGATTGGTTTCCTTGTCGTCATCCAAGTTGTTGCGACCAAAGCGGCGCTCGAAGACTCAGGCTGGGCCTTTCTTTCTGATTTCGACGATATCTTGGTCGCCGCGTTGATCAGCAGGCGAATGCGCGATTTCGGCTGGTCGCCTTTTTGGGCATGGCTCGGCATTGCCGTCATCCAGATTGCAATTCCCCTTGCGTTCCTGTTCGAGACGAACCGGTCCGAAGCCGCTCTCTCGTTTTTTCCCGACATCCCGCCTGCCGCGCAGAACCTGACCTCTGTTCTCTTCTATATCCTGATTGGCTTTGCCGGGTTCGTAAGAGGCCACCCGGGCCCCAACCGCTTCGGCCCCGCGCCCGGCGGCGGCGCGCCGGCGCCCAAGCAGAAAGCCGAAGCCGAAGCCGATGACGACGGCGCAAGCAACGTTGACGCCATCATAGCGCGGGCGCTCGCCGCCAGGTCCGCCCCCGCCGTCGAGACCGGGCCAAGTCCGGGCGCCGCAATCGCCGCCGGGGCGCGCATTCCGTCGAGCTCGGAGCCGCCGGTGTTCGGAAAGCGCCGATGAACGGCGCGATTCCGCGTTCGAGGGGAGCTTTCAACAGCGCTCAAGATTTTTGGTAGAGAGGGTAACCGGCATTCAGCAGGTGAAACCCAATTTGGCCAAAGTTGTCTGCGTCCTGACCGTTCAAGAGAACGACGCAGCCCCGGCGGCTTATAGTGGAGAACGCCACGAAGGAGCTGAAGCCCTGGGTCCCGCCCGCATGGGAAACAATCTCGTCGCTATGTTGGGTGGAGATGAACCAGCCGAGCGCCGCGATCATCCCTGGCTCTCCCAGCCGCCGCGTATCGAGCATCATCGCCAGCGCGGTCGCCAAAGAACTGTTGCGTCGCCCGAGGCAGTTCTCAAGCAATAGGAAGAGGTCGTTCGCGGTGGAATTCAACGCCCCAGCTCCGGCAAGCGTCGGCATAGCCCATTCCGGCGTGGGATGCTGGTGAACGTCGTGCCCTCGCGCCTTTCGTGCGCGCATGGACGGCGTGAGGGTTATGCGCGTGCTCTCAAGGCCCAGCGGCTCGCATAGGCGCGTAATCACGAGATCCTCGTAGCTTTGATCCGCTCGGCGCGCGAGCGCCTGGCCAAGCAGCCCGAAGCCTAAATTGGCATATTCATAATGGGAGCCCGGATCGAAAAGCAGGGAGTAGTTCGACAGGAAACTGTAAAGTTGCTCAAGGGTGTAGTCGGCAAACAGATTGGCCGGGTCTTTCGGGTGGAGGTTGCCCGGCATGTTGGGCAAACCCGAGGAGTAGGTGGCAAGATCCAGCAGCGTGATCGCCTTGCCGCCGCGCTCCGGCATCTTTGCCTCGGCCGGCAAGTATCTCGCCACCGGATCGTTTAGCGCCACCTCGCCCCGCTGAACCATATCGGCTAGCAGCAGGGCCGTGAACACCTTGGTGATCGAGCCGATCTCGAAAACACTATCGCCGTCGAGCGGTCTCTCATCTGGCGTATCCGGTCGGCCATAGGAGATGAGCCGGCGGCCCGAGGCGTCAAGCATGCCAGCAACGATGCCGGTGCCATGCTGATAGAGATCGACGCGTTCCTTCAGGATCGCAAGAATCGCATCGTCAGGCAGCGCCTCGGCGGAAGCACTGGACAGTCCGCCGAATGCCGCCATGGCTCCGAGAAGAAACGCTCGCCGGTTTGGCATCGATCTGGCTCGTCGGCTCCAAGGGGCGATTATCGATCCGAGAGACACGGATGGCAATCGCCCATCCCCCAACCGTCGACCCTAGGGCCATTTGGCGCCATCGTGACACTCGCTCTAAATCCGCGCAGAATTCAAGGAAGCGGTTGAAAAACTCGTAAAATGGGAACCGACGGAAGCGCGGATTGTGCGAGTGATGAGCTTGGCTGCGCCCGCAACGACGGCGCATGATGCGCTCCACTCTTCGCGTGCAACCGAGCGCGGCGCAGACTAAAGCCTTGTCGCCGCATTGGAGTCCTCATGCTGACCGTCCATCATCTCAACAATTCGCGCTCGCAGCGCGTGCTCTGGCTGCTCGAGGAGCTCGCTCTGCCCTATGAGATCAAGTTCTACCAGCGCGATGCGAGGACCATGCTGGCGCCGTCGGAATTGCGCGCTGTGCATCCGCTCGGCAAATCGCCTGTCGTCACCGACGGCGAGGTCACGGTGGCCGAGACGGGAGCGATCGTCGAATATATCGTGGACAAGGCCGGCGGGCGGCTTCGCCCGGCGGCCGGGACGCCCGAGCGGTTGCGCTGGACCTTCTGGCTCCATTACGCCGAGGGCTCGCTGATGTCGCCTTTGCTGATGAAGCTGGTGTTCGACGTGATGCCGCGACGCGCGCCGATGATCCTGCGCGGGCTGGTGCGCAACATCGCCACCAGGGCCAAGGCGGGATTCGTGATGCCGCAGCTCGGGACGCATTTCGACTTTCTGGAGGCCGAGCTTGGCCGGTCGGAATGGTTCGCCGGCGCCGAATTTTCCGCCGCCGACGTGATGATGAGTTTTCCGCTGGAGGCGGGCGGCGTCCGCGCCGGCGCTTTCGAGGGACGCCCGCGCCTGAAATCCTTCGTCGAGCGCATCCACGCGCGCCAGGCCTATAAGAGCGCGATCGAGAAGGGCGGGCCGTATGTGTACGCGAGCTAGGGGACCGGGAGCGCGGGCGTCCCGCCCGCTCTTGAACGGTCACCGTAAAGGCCGAGGTTGCAAGAAGGGGCGACCGGGACGGTCGCGGTCCCAGGCGCGCGATCTGCAAACGGCCTATGAAAAGGCCGTATTGGAATAGGAACCCCGAAATGTTCGATTTGCCCTGGTATATCTATCTCCTGCAATTCGTCAGCGGATTGCTCCTGGCCAACGGCGTCCCGCATTTCGTGCAGGGGACGAGCGGCCATTGGTTTCAGACGCCGTTCGCCTCGCCGCCCGGCGTTGGCGAATCCTCGCCGGTCGTCAATGTCCTCTGGGGCTTCGCCAACATTGCGCTGGGCTTCCTGATCCTGTGGTCGTTTGCGCCGAAGGGGGCGGACGTCGTTGCCGAATGGATCGCCGTCGGGCTTGGCGTGCTTGTCGCCGCGCTGTTCCTCGCGTGGCATTTTGGGCGGGTGCGCTCGAAGAATCGCTAGGGTTTCTCCCCCTCTGAGCGCGACCTCCGTCATTGCGAGCGGAGCGAAGCAATCCAGAGGTCGTGACCTCTCTTGATGGAGCACGACATCTGGATTGCTTCGCTCCGCTCGCAATGACCGCGAGGCATAAGAGCGCCGCGGCCGCCGCTACAGCCGCACCGCCTCGCCCGTCCGGATGCTCTCGTCGGCGGCGAAGACGATGCGCAGCGAATTGAGCGCGTCCTCGTGATGGGAGGTCAGATCGCGCTGGTTGCGGATCGCGTCGAGGAAGCGCTGCTGTTCGAGATCGCATAGGCCCTGGTGATCGGGTTCCTCGGCCGTCGAGATGATCTCGTCGGGCTTGGCGAAAGTCCCGTCGGCCTTCAGCGCGGCATGGTGCAGGCGCAGCGCATTGGTGCGGCTGTGGGTGTCGTGGCTGGCCGAGGTCGGCTCGTCGCCGGCGCTTTCCTTGGCCATGATCGACACCGCGCCCTTGGGGCCGATCATGTCTTTGACGAAAAAGGCGGTCTCGCTCATCATCGGGCCCCAGCCCGCCTCATACCAGCCGACCGAACCGTCGGAAAAGACGATGTGCAGATGGCCGTAATTGACCATGCTCGGGGCGATCTCGTCGGTCATGCGCGCCCCCACCGCATGCACCAGCACGGGCCTTGCCTGCGTCACCTGGCACATCACGTCGACGTAATGCACGCCGCAATCGACGATCGGCGAGGTCGAGCGCATGAGGTTCTTGTGCACCGCCCAATGCGAGCCGGAGGATTGCTGGTTGAGGTTCATGCGCATGGCCAGCGGCTTGCCGAGCGTGCGGCCGATCTCGACAAAGCGCGTCCAGGAAGGGTGCACGCGCAGGATATAGCCGATCAGCAGCACCTTGCCCGAGGCGCGCGCCGCCGCGACGACCCGCTCGGCGCCCGCCATATTGTCGGCGAGCGGTTTTTCGCAAAACACATGCGCGCCCGCCGCGAAGGCCTGCGCCGCGAGGTTGGCGTGGGTCTCGGTATAGGTGCAGATGGCGACGGCGTCCGGTTTCAATTCAGCCAGCGCCTCGGCGAAATGGTCGAAGCGCGGGACATCAGGAAATTCGGCGGCAAGATCGGCGCGCTCGGCGGAGCGATGGGTGCAGAGGCCGGCGAGCTTGAAGCCGGCGATCGAATGATAGGCGCGCGAATGGCTGAGGCCCATCGTGCCGAGGCCGACGACCAGCACGCGAATGTCGGATTTAGCCTTGTCGTTCACAGCCGGGCCCTCCTTGCCGAATTTTGCGGGCGGCAGAGTTGCGATGCCGGCCGAACGCTGTCAACCATGCGGGGGGAGGAACAGGCGCTCATGTCGACACCGGTCTTGCGTTCCCAATCGAACCCTCGCCTGGCGCTCGTGGTGATGGGCGTCTCGGGCAGCGGCAAGACCGTCGTCGGGACGGCGATCGCCGAGATGGGGAATCTCGCCTTCTTCGACGGCGACGATCTTCATTCGCCGCAGGCGCGCGCGAAAATGACCGCGGGCGTTCCCCTGAACGACGAGGACAGGGCGCCCTGGCTCGATCGGATCGGCGCGGTGCTGGCCGATGCGGCGGCCCATCCCGCGGGCGTCGTCGTCGCCTGTTCGGCGCTGCGGCGCGCCTATCGCGACCGGCTGCGCGCCATCGCCGGCCCGTCGTTGCGGTTCCTGTTCCTTAAGGGCGACAAGGCGCTGATGCGCGCGCGCGTCGCCGCCCGCAAGGGCCATTACATGCCGGCTTCGCTGATCGACAGCCAGTTCGCCGCCTTGGAATCGCCCGAGGGGGAAAAGGATGTCGTCACCTTTCCCGCCGACGCCGATCTTCCGGGCGCCCTCAGGGCCCCGCTCGAACGCCTTATGGGGAGCCTGTAGGGCAGGGGCGCTATACGATGCCGGCCGAAGTTCCCGCCACCGCCGGCCGCTCCTTGGCCTTATGGGCGCGGTAGCCGGATGCGCGATAGGCCTCGATCGGCGCGATGGCGCCGCCGGCGCGGCGTCTCGCCATCGCAAGCAGCGGCGAGACGTCGGTCGTGAAGGCGCGTTTCAATTCGAGATGGGCGCCGAGCGCGTCGTTGGCCTGCTGCGCGTCGGCGAGCGCGGCGCGGTCGACGATCAGCGCCTGCGCATAGGCGCGCTGCAATTCGATCGCCGATTGCATGAGGCTCTCGATGGGATCGGTGACGTTGTGCGACTGATCGATCATATAGGCCGGGGCGAAGCCCGCGGCCTTGCGGTTCTCGGCGTCGATCAACTCGTTGAAGACGAGGAACAGGCGGAACGGCTCGACCGATCCGGCGTCGAGATCGTCGTCGCCGTATTTCGAATCGTTGAAATGAAAGCCGCCGAGCTTGTTGAAGCGCACGAGGCGCGCGACGATCTGCTCGATATTGACGTTGGGTGCATGATGGCCAAGATCGATGAGGCATTGCGCCTGGGGTCCGAGTTCCTGGGCCGCTGCAAAGCTCGTTCCCCAATCGGAAATGACGGTCGAATAGAAGGCGGGCTCATAGAGCTTGTGCTCGAGGAAAACGCGCCAATCGACCGGCAGCGCCGCATAGATTTCCCGCATTGCCTCGATGTAGCGGTCCAGCGCTTGCGTCAGATTCGACTGGCCCGCGAAATTGGCGCCGTCGGCGATCCATACCGTCAGCGCCTTGGAGCCGAGCTGACGGCCGATCTCGATGCATTCGATATTGTGGGCGACCGCTTGGGCGCGCACGCCAGATTCGACATGCGAAAGCGAGCCGAACTTATACGACAGTTTCTGCCCCGGCTGATCCTGAAACGTATTGGAATTGACGGCGTCGAAGGCAAGGCCGCGCGCCTTGGCCGTCTCGCGCAGCGCGGCGTAATCCTTGGTCGCGTCCCAGGGGAAATGCGGCGAAACCGTTGGCGTCGCGCGAACGAGCTTCTGGATGGTCGCGCAATCCTCGAGCTTGTCGAACAAATGGCGCGGTTCGCCGGCCCCGGGAAATCGCGCAAAGCGCGTGCCGCCCGTGCCGACGCCCCAGGTCGGGATCGCGACGCCGAACGCCATCAACTTCTTGACCAGCTTTTCGCTATCGACGCCGCGTCGGCCGAGCGCGCGAGCGAGCGCGGCGTAATCCTCTTCGAGCGGCGCGAGGCGGGCGGCGTTTTCGGCGCCGAGGAAATCGTCGCTGATGGCGAAGTCGGTCATTTCGCTCTCCCTATGCCGCGCCTAGCGCGTGAAGGCCTGCGCGTTGCCGGCGTCGACATTGAGAATATTGCCCGTCGATTTGGCGGAAAGATCGCTGGCGAAGAAGTAGATACCCTCGGCGATGTCCTCGGGGAGGACCGAGAGCTTCAGCATCGAGCGCTGGCGGTAGACCTCTTCGAGCTCGTCCTCCGACACTTTGTTGGAAGCGGCGCGTTGCTGGCGCCACTCGCCCGCCCAGATTTTCGAGCCGCGCAGCACCGCGTCCGGATTGACGGTGTTGACGCGGATGCCATGGGCGGCGCCTTCCAGCGCGAGACACCGCGCCAGATGGATTTCCGACGCCTTGGCGGCGCAATAGGCCGAGGCGCCGGGCGAGGCGGCAAGGCCATTCTTGGAGGCGACAAAGACGATCGCGCCGCCGCATTTCTGGCGCTGCATCAAGCGGAAGGCCTCGCGCGAGACGAGAAAATAGCCCGTGGCGAGCACGTCCATGTTCTTTTGCCAGAGCGCCAGGCTGGTGTCCTCGACGGGCGAGGCCGAGGCGATGCCGGCGTTGGAGACGACGATATCGACGCCGCCGAACGCCAGCACGGACTCATGAAAGCTCTGGATGACGCCGGCCTCGTCGGTGACGTCGAGCTTGATGCCGATCGCGCTGTCCCTCCCGAATTTCTTGACGATCGCCGCGACACGATCGTCGAGGGCCGGCCGGTCGATGTCGGCCAGGATGACGCAGGCGCCCTCGCCGAGCAATCGCAGCGCGGTCGCCCCGCCGATGCCGCCGGCGCCGCCCGTGACATAGGCGATGCGGCCGGCCAAGGACTTGGCCTTGGGCATGCGCTGCAGCTTGGCCTCTTCGAGGAGCCAATATTCGATGTCGAACGCCTCCTGCTCGGGCAGCCCGACATAGGCGCTGACGCCCGAGGCGCCGCGCATCACATTGATCGCGTTGACATAGAATTCGGAGGCGATGCGCGCGGTCGCCTTGTCCTTGGCGAAGGACAGCATGCCGATCCCCGGCACGAGATAGATCACCGCATTGGGATCGCGCATGGCCGGCGAGTCGGGGCGCTTGCAACGCTGGTAATAGGCCGAATAATCCTGCCGGTAAGTTTCAAGACGCTCGCCGAGCGAGGCGACGATCGCCTCGATATTGTCGATTTGGGGATCGTAGGGCAGCACGAGCGGGCGGATTTTCGTGCGCAGGAAATGATCCGGGCAGGCGGTGCCGAGAGGCGCGAGCTTTTCGAGAGCACTGGAATCAACGAATTCCAGCACTTCGGGCGCATCGGTGAAATGCCCGATCTTGCGCTCGCCCTGCGAAATCGCGCCGCGGATCAACGGCATCAACCGCGCCGCGACTTCGCGTCGCTTGGCCGGCGCCGCCGGCTCGATCCGCGCGCCGCCGAACGGCGGCTGCTTCTCGTTGGCGGCGAGCCAATCGGCCGCCTGCTGGATGATGCGCAGCGTCGTCTCATAGGCCGATTTCGACGTCTCGCCCCAGGTGAAATGGCCGTGGCCGCCCAGAATCACGCCGACATATTCGGGATTTTGCGCGGCCATTTGGCCAAGCTTCAGGCCAAGGTCGAAGCCCGGCCGCTGCCAGGGCAGGTAGCCCATCGCGCCGCCGAATATTTCGCGCGTCAGTTCCTCGGCATTGGCGGAGGCGGCGACCGCGATCACCGCATCGGCATGGACATGATCGACATGGGCGTGCGGCACGAAGCCGTGCAGCGCGGTGTCGATCGAAGCGGCGCGCGGGTTGAGATTGAAGGTGCAATGGTTGAACAAGCCGACCATCTCATCTTCCTGCGCGAGGCCGCGATAGATGCCCTTCAGGCTCTCCAATTTGTCGAGATAGAGCGTGGAAAATCCGTCGAGCTTCATCGAGCCGATATCGCCGCCAGAGCCCTTGACCCACAGAACCTTCACCGGTTTTCCGGTCAGCGGATCGGTCATCTCGACCTTGGCCGACGTATTGCCGCCGCCAAAATTGGTGATCCTCAGATCGCTGCCGAGCAGGTTGGAGCGGTAGAGCAAAAGGCCCGGCTCATCCAGACCCGCAGCATAGGCGTCGTCCCACAGATTGGGGAGCGGTCTTGCCGCGGCCGTGGTCATGAACGTTGCCTCCGTGGCGGGTGCGCTTTTTCGGGACCATAGGGTCGCATCCGATCACGGTCAATCGCGATTTGAGCGATATTGCGGTGCAGAATGATTGATGCGGTGCGAGATTGAAAGATTGTGAACGAATCGCATTGACCGCCCGAAAAGTTCATGACTAGTTATGAGCGTTCGGGAGGAACCCAAGCCGTGCATGAACGCGAGCGCTGGCAGGTCATCAAGGCGATGCTGAGAGAGCACACGCTCGTGCGCATCGCCGATGTTTGCCGGGCGACCGGCGCCTCCGAAGCGTCGGTGCGGCGCGACTTCGCCAGATTGGCCGAATTGGGTTCGGCGACGCGCGTGCATGGCGGGCTAGAAGCGCTTCCCGGTTCGCAAATGGCCTCGCCCGACGCGCCCGCTTTGGCGACCCGCTCCTTCGAAATCAGCAAGACGCTCAACGTCGCCGCCAAGCGCGCGATCGCCAAGGCCGCCGTCGCGCTGTGCAGCGACGGCGAAGCGATCATCATCAACGGCGGCACGACGACGTTCGAGATGGGCGAATTCCTGCGCGAGCGCCGGCTGAAAGTGCTCACCAATTCGTATCCGCTCGCCGAGACGCTGATCCACGATTCCAAATGCCGCGTCGCTTTGCCTGGCGGCGAGGTCTATCGCGAGCAGAAGCTCATTGTCTCGCCGTTCGAGGAAGACGCGATCCAGCATTATTCGGCGGCGCGCATGTTCATGAGCGCCATTTCGATCGGCCCGCTCGGCGTCATCGAGGGCGACCCGCTCATCGCTCGCGCCGAGACGAAACTGCTCAAGCGCGCCGATAAGCTCATCGTGCTGGCCGACAGTTCGAAATTCGTCTCGCGCGGCAGCCTCGTTGTTTGTCCGCTGTCGCGCATCGATATTCTCATCACCGACAATGCCGCGCCCGCCGCCGCGCTCGATATGCTGCGCGAAGCCGGCGTGCAGGTGCAATTGATTGATGTTGAAGCCTCCGGGCTTTCGCATTCAAAGGCCGTCGCCTAGAATTCGAGCGACGCCGCAAAGGACATGCCGCAGAAAGCGGGATGAGGAACGACAAAGGGAGGAAACTATGCTCAACAGACGGTCTGTATTGCAACTCATGAGCGGCGCCTCGGTGCTTGCCGCGGGCGTCGGCGCGACGCCGGTATTCGCCGCCGACAAACTGCGCATCGCCATGGTCGTCAAGGCGCTCGGCATCGGCTTCTTCGACGCCTGCCGCGACGGCGGCCTCGAAGCGGCCAAGGAGCTCGGCAATGTCGAACTGATCTATACCGGCCCGACCAAGACGACGGCCGAGGAGCAGATCGCCGTCGTCGACTCGCTGATCGCCCAGAAGGTCGATGCGATCGCTATCTCCGCCAATGACACCAATGCGCTCGTGCCGGTCTGCAAGAAGGCGATGAGCCGCGGCATCAAGGTGATCTCGTTCGATTCCGGCGTCGCGCCCGAAGGCCGCATCCTGCAGCTCGATCCCTCCAACCCGGAACTGATCGGCTCCAAATGCGTCCAGATGATCGCCAAGACCATCAACAGCGATGGCGAAGTCGCCATCCTGTCGGCGACCGCGCAGGCCACCAACCAGAACACCTGGATCGAGTGGATGAAGAAGGAATGGGCCAAGCCCGAATACGCCAAGATGAAGCTGGTGACGACCGTCTACGGCGATGACGTGGCCGACAAGAGCTATCGCGAGACGCAGGGCCTTATCAAAGCCTATCCCAACCTGAAGGGCATCATCGCGCCGACTTCGGTCGGCATCGTCGCGGCGGCCAAAGCGGTCGTCGACGCCAATCTCGTCGGCAAGCTCTATGTGACGGGCCTCGGCCTGCCCTCGGAAATGAAGGGCGCGGTGCTGGCGGGCGCGACCGACACATTCGCGATCTGGAACCCGATCGATCTTGGCTATAGCGCGACGATGATCGCCGCGCTGATCGCCTCCGGCAAGGCGACGGGCGCCGCCGGCACGTCGATCCACGCCGGCCGCATGGGCGATATCAAGATCGGCGCGGACGGCTCGGCGGCGATGGCTGATCCCTTCACCTTCGACAAGTCGAATATCGAGAAATTCGCCAAGATCTTCTAAAAGCGTTGAACTGCCCCTTCTCCCGCCTTGGCGGAGAAGGGGCGCACGCGCGCGCATTCTTGCGCAAGGGCGTTTTATGAGAATCCCGGCGACATGGCAGTTGAGGCCTCCCCACAAAGTTCCGCGCCGCTGGAAATCGCCGCGCCAATCCTCACGCTGACCGGCGTCTCGAAGCGTTTCCCGGGCGTGCGGGCGCTGCATAACGTCGGCCTTGAATTGCGCGCCGGGGAAGTGACGGCGCTGATTGGCGAGAACGGCGCCGGCAAATCGACCTTGGTCAAGATCCTGACCGGAATTTATCAACCCGACGAGGGCGAGATCCGGGTCTCCGGCGCCCCCTTCATCTGCACCGGTCCTCGCGACGCCTGGGCGGCCGGCATAGCGGCGATCCATCAGGAAACGGTGATGTTCGATGAATTGAGCGTCGCCGAGAATATCTTCATGGGCCACATGCCGCTGGCGATGGGCGGGCGCGTCGACTGGACCGCGATGCGGCAGAAGACGAGCGAACTCCTCAAGCGCCTGGAGGCCGATTTTGAAGCCAACACCCTGCTCAAGCGCCTCAGCGTCGCGCAAAAGCATCTGGTCGAAATCGCCCGCGCGCTCTCGCATGACGCGCGCATCATCATTATGGACGAGCCGACTTCGGCGCTTTCGGCGCGCGAGATCGGCGATCTCTTCGCCATCGTCGCGCAGCTGAAGCGGCGCAATTGCGCGATCCTGTTCATTTCGCACAAGTTCGACGAGATTTTTCAGGTCGCCGACCGTTGGACCTGTCTGCGCGACGGCGAGGAAGTGGGGCAGGGCGCGATCGCCGACGTGCGCGAGGCGGAGCTCGTGCGCCTGATGGTCGGGCGCTCGATCGAGCAGGTCTATCCCAAGCGCGAGGTGGCCCCCGGCGCCGTGGCGCTCGAAGTCGAGGATCTGGCCAACGCCAGCGAGTTCGACGGCGTGTCGTTTCAACTGCGCGCCGGCCAGATCATTGGCCTCTATGGCTTGGTGGGGGCAGGGCGCTCCGAAGCAATGCAGGGCCTGTTCGGCCTCAGCGCGCTGACGCGCGGCTCGATCAAAATCGACGGCGCCAAGATCAAGATCGGCTCGCCCGCCGAAGCGATCCGCGCCGGCATCGCTTATGTGCCCGAGGATCGTCAGATTCAAGGCGTCGTGCTGCCTTTCGGAATTCGCGCCAATATAACGCTAGCCTCGCTCAAGGCGCATGCGCGCAATGGCTTCATGAATCTTGCCAAGGAATTGCAGACGACCAAGAAATTCGGCGAACGCCTCGCGGTCAAGGCGGCCAATTGGGAGCAGAAGCTTTTCGAATTGTCGGGAGGCAACCAGCAGAAGGTGGTGATCGGCAAATGGCTCGCCTCCGGTCCGCGCATCCTGATCCTCGACGAACCGACCAAGGGCATCGACATCGGCTCCAAAGCGGCGGTGCATGAAATCATGGGCGAACTCGCCAGCGAAGGCATGGCGATCCTTCTCGTCTCTTCCGAACTGCCGGAGATCATGGGCCTCGCCGACGAAATTCTCGTCATGCACGAAGGGCGGGTCGTGCGGCGCTTCATGCGAGGCGAGGCGAGCGCGGAGATGATCGTGAGCGCGGCGATCGCCAATGACGATCGCAGAGACCCCCTCGGCGCCACTGAGGCGCCGCAATGAGCGTGGCCGCCCTGCTGCGCCATCGCGACGCCGCGCTCGCGCTCATCATCGCGGCGCTGATCGGCGCCATCGGTCTGCGCGCGCCGGTTTTCGTGACGCCGGAAAGCCTGACGGGCGTTCTCACCGACACCAGCTTTCTGTTCATGCTGACGCTTGCGCAAATGGCGGTTATTTTGACGCGCGGCATCGATTTGTCGGTGGCCGCCAATCTCGCCCTCACCGGCATGATCGCCGCGCTCGCCTCGCGCGCGGCGCCGGGCCTGCCCGTCGTTGGCATCATCGGCCTGTCGGTCGCGCTGGGCGCCGCGCTCGGCGCGCTCAACGGCGCCTTTGTAGCTTTTGTCGGGATTCCGCCGATCGTCGTGACGCTGGGCACCTTGTCCATCTATCGCGGCGTGATTTTTCTCATCGCGGGCGGCGCCTGGCTTACCTCCAAGGACATGAATACAGCTTTCCTCGCCTTCCCCAAATCGACTTTGTTCGGCGCGCCCATTCTCATCGTGATCGCGGCGCTGGTCAGCTTATTTTTCTGGGCGTTGCTGAATCACAGCCGCATCGGGCGCGGGCTCTATGCGGTAGGCGGCAATCCGGTCGCGGCGCGCTATTGCGGCATCGACCTGCGGGTTCAGCAATTTCTCGTCTACACGCTGGCGGGCGCGGTGTCGGGCCTGTGCGGCTATCTCTGGGTGTCGCGATACGGCATCGCCTATACCGATATCGCGCAGGGCTATGAACTGACCATCATTGCGGCCTGCGTCATCGGCGGCGTGTCGATCGCCGGCGGCGTCGGCTCGGTTCCGGGCGCGCTGCTGGGCGCCCTGTTCCTTGGCATTGTCGTCAATGCGCTGCCGGTCATCAATGTCTCGCCGTTCTGGCAGATGCTGATTTCGGGTGCGGTGATCCTCGGCGCCGTCGTCATCAATGCCCGCTCGGAGCGGCGAACCGGCAAGTTGATTCTGCGCGGCGCCAGAACGACAGACAAGGGAGCCCGGGCTTGAGCCTGTCGGACGCAAAACCTAGCCCCCGCTACGCGGTCGCCGACCGCGCGCCGCGCCGGTTGTCGGATTTTCTTCTTCGCTGGGAGACGATCCTCGTCGTTCTGCTGATTGGTGTGGTTGTCGTCAACGCGCTGATCTCGCCGTTCTTCCTCGATTTTTACAATCTCTCCGACGCGACGTTCAATTTCTCGGAAAAGGCGATCCTCGCGCTGGCGATGACTTTGCTCATCATCGTGCGCGACATCGACCTGTCGATCGCCGCGATCATCGCGCTGGCCTCTCTGGCGATGGGCATGGCCGCGCAGGCGGGCGCGCCGACCCTCGCGCTGATCGCCATCGGTTTGGCCGTCGGCGTCTTGTGCGGCGCCTTCAACGGCGCGCTGGTGACCGGTTTCGGCCTGCCCTCGATCGTCGTGACGATCGGCACGATGTCGCTGTTCCGCGGTATCGCGCAGGTGACGCTCGGCGATCAGGCGATCACCAAATATCCTGCTTCCTTCGAGGCGATCGGGCAGGGCTATATCTCCGACAGGGCGCCGATCCCGATCTCCTTCGTGCTGTTCCTTGTGCTGGCGGTGGTTTTCGGAATCGTGCTGCATCGAACGATCATCGGCCGCAAATTGTTTGCGATCGGCGCCAATCCCGTCGCCGCCTTGTTTTCCGGGATCGCCGTCAATCGCATCCGTTTCTGGCTGTTCGTCCTGATGGGGCTGATGGCCGGGCTGGCCGCGGTGTTGCTGACCGGGCGCATCGGCTCCACCCGGCCCAATATCGCGCTCGGGTTCGAGCTTGAGGTCGTGACGATGGTGGTGCTGGGCGGCGTGTCGATCGCCGGCGGCGCCGGCACGATCCTTGGCGTCGCCCTCGCGGTTTTCGTGCTCGGCCTCACGACATTCGGCCTATCGCTGGTCAACGTGCCGGGAATCGTCATCAGCATCTTGAACGGCGCGCTGTTGATCGTCTCGATCAGCGCGCCGGTCGTCGTCTCGCGGCTGTTGCGCGGGAGGACCTAAGATGCAGCGCTATTCCTTCAAGATGTTCCTCAACCAGGGCTGCGAGGCTGAATATCGCAAGCGCCACGACGCGATCTGGCCCGAACTCGCAAGCCTGCTGCGCGAGGCCGGCGTCGCGAATTATTCGATTCATTGGGATGCGGAGACATCCGTCCTGTTCGCCTATCTCGAGCGGGGCGACGACCATCGGATGGACATCCTGGCGAGCCATCCCGTCATGCGCCGCTGGTGGGATCACATGAAGGACATCATGCGCGCCAATCCGGACGGCTCTCCTGTCGCAATTCCGCTCATCGAGATGTTTCATCTGCCCTAACGATCGGGAGGCCTCGGCGATCCAGCCGGCTGGGAGAATTGACGTGAACGGCGCTGTGGCGGTTCTCGATATCGGCAAGACCAATGTGAAGTTGGCGACCTTCGCGGGCGACGGCGCGCTGCTGTGGGAACGCTCGACGCCCAATCGCGTCGCGCCGGGCCCGCCTTATCCGCACGCGGATGTTGAGGCGATTTGGGCCTTCGTCATCGAAGCGCTTGCCGAGGCCAATCGGGCCAAGGAAATATCGGCGATCGTGGCGACGACCCATGCCTGCACGGGCGCCTTCGTCGACGATTCCCGCCTCCTGCTGCCCGTGATGGACTACGAATTCGCCGGCGTTGAGGAAATCGAGCCCCTTTATGCGCCGCTACGACCGCCTTTTTCGGAATCCTTCTCGCCCAAATTGCCGGCAGGCCTCAATCTTGGGCGGCAGATTGCCTGGCAGAAGCAGCAATTTCCCGACGCATTCGCAACGGCGAAATATTACCTGACCTACCCGCAATATTGGGCCTGGCGGCTTTGCGGCGTCCCGGCTTGCGAAGAGACCTTCCTTGGCGCGCATTCCGATCTATGGGCGCCTATCGAAGGGCGTTTTTCGAGTCTTGCCTCGGCACTGGACTTGTACGCCCTGCTGCCGCCGCTGCGCTCGGCCTATCATCGCCTCGGGCCGATCAGGCCCGCCATCGCGGCCGCTGCGGGCCTCGGCGAAGAGACGAGCGTCCTTTGTGGGATCCATGATTCCAACGCGTCGCTGCTGCCCCATATTGCTTCGCGCAGAGCTCCCTTCACGATCGTGTCGACCGGCACCTGGGTGATCCTAATGGCGGTCGGGCTCGGACTCGGCGGGCTCGATCCTGCCGACGACACGCTGGCCAATGTCGATGTCGAGGGGCGTCCGGTCGCCTGCGCGCGTTTCATGGGCGGACGCGAATATTCCAAGATCGTCGCCGGCGCGCCCGCCAGCCCCGATATGGCGGCGATCCAGAGGGTCATTGCTTCAAACGCCTTGGCGCTGCCTTGCTTTGCCGGGCAGGGCGGCCCCTTCGCATCGCGCAAGGGCGAGATTCGCGGCGCCGTCGCGCCCCTCGACCTGCCGGCGCTCGCGACGCTCTATCTTGCCGTCATGAGCGATGAGATGCTGATGCGCCTTGGCGTCGGGACCGGCGAGTTGATCGTCGAGGGGAGCCTGGCCGCCAACCCGGCCTATTGCGAATTGCTCGCCGCCCTGCGGCCTTCGCAACAGGTCTTCGCCGCCTCCGATGCAGCCGGGACGGCGCGCGGCGCGGCGCTGCTCGCGCAATGGCCGCCGCGCGATTTTCGGCCGCCGCCGCTGACGCCGGTTCGCCCCGCAGCCCTTGTAGGTCTGCACGCCTACCGCGCCGCCTGGAGGAAGGCTGTGCTCGAGGCGTGATCCCGCCGCGCCTTTTGCAATTGCGGCGAAAGGGGTAGTCTGCCGCCGCCTAAGGGGTCTTCGAGTCGGGCAATATCAGGGCATCGCGGACGATCGGTGCTCCCATGGGGGGAATTGTTGCGCGCTCTGGCATTGGCGTTTTCGCCTCGCTTCATCGTCTTGACGCTCTGCATCCTTGCCGCCGTCGCGGATGCGACGCTTATCGGCGGATCGATGCTGCCGCGCTGGGACATTCCGCTCGGCATCGCCTTCCTTGTTTTTATCGGGCTTTCGTTGCTCGGCGTGCGCGACTTGTTGCAGCCGAGCCATTCGATTCTGCGCAACTACCCCGTCTCGGGACATTTGCGCTTCCTGCTCGAGGAGATTCGCCCGGAGATCCGGCAATATTTCTTCGAAAGTGAAAAGGACGGGCTGCCGTTTCCCCGCGACCGGCGGGCGGTCGTCTACCAGCGCGCCAAGCGGGCGCTGGACAAGCGTCCGTTCGGCACCCAATTCGACGTCTATGCGCCAGGTTACGAATGGCTGCAGCATTCCATCGCGCCGCGGCCGGTCGCGGCCGAACCGTTCCGCGTGAGCGTCGGCGGTCCGGATTGCCTGAAGCCCTATTCGATTTCGGTGCTCAATATTTCCGCGATGAGCTTTGGCTCGCTCAGCGCCAATGCGATCCGCGCTCTCAATGCGGGGGCCAGGAAGGGCGGATTCGCCCATGACACTGGGGAAGGCGGCTTCAGCCCCTACCACCAGCAGAACGGCGGCGACATCATCTGGGAGATCGGCTCGGGCTATTTCGGCTGCCGAAACGCCGACGGTTCTTTCAATCCGGGTCGGTTTGCCGCGGTCGCCGCAAGCGATCAGATCAAGATGATCGAGATCAAACTGAGCCAGGGCGCAAAGCCTGGTCATGGCGGCGTCTTGCCGGGCGCCAAAGTCACGCCAGAGATCGCGGCGATTCGCGGCGTCGCAGAGGGCGAGGATTGCCTCTCGCCCGCGTGTCACTCCGCCTTTTCGACGCCGGTCGAAATGATGGGCTTCATCGCCGAGCTGCGTCGGCTGTCCGGCGGCAAGCCGGTTGGATTCAAACTCTGCCTAGGCCATTCCTGGGAGTTCCTGGCCATCTGCAAGGCGATGCTGGAGACGAAAACCTATCCAGACTTTATCGTCGTGGACGGCAAGGAGGGCGGCACCGGCGCGGCGCCGCTCGAGTTCATGGATCACCTCGGCATGCCGATGCGCGAGGGCCTGGTCTTCGTGCACAATGCGCTGGTTGGAATCGGCGCCCGCGAGCGCATCCGCATCGGCGTCGCCGGCAAGATCACGACGGCCTTCGACATCGCCCGGGCGATGGCGCTTGGCGCCGATTGGTGCAATTCGGCGCGCGGTTTCATGTTTTCGCTCGGCTGCATCCAGTCGCTGAGCTGCCACACCGATCGCTGTCCGACCGGCGTGGCGACCCAGGATCCGACGCGTGGCCGCGCTCTCGTCGTGCCCGATAAATCCGAGCGCGTTTACAATTTTCATCGCTCGACGCTCGAGGCGCTGGCGGAGCTGACGGCCGCCGCCGGGCTCGACCATCCCAGCGATTTTCATCCCGCCCATTTTTGGCGCCGCATCAATGTCCGCGAGGCGACGACCTTCGCCGAAATCTATCCGGGCATGGAAACGGGCGAGCTTGTCGCGGGGGCGCGCGACGAGACGCTGCGCAAGGCGTGGAATAAGGCGAGCGTGGATTCGTTCCGAGTGGCGATGTGATCGCTTAGCCAAGCTTCGTATTTCGGCAATGCGCCTTACGCGGCAAGCTCAGTCATCGCACGTTCGGCCTTCTTGCGCTTTCGCAATGCGCCGAAGGAAACCAACCGGCTTGCGCTTTCATCCCACAAAGCGAAGCGGATGCAGCGCAGGCTCTGCCAAAGCGTGAGCCGTCCCACCCCGGAGAGCTCCGGATGATTGCGCAAGACTTCGCCGAGACGATAATAGGGAATGCGGCTATTGAGATGATGGACGTGATGCACGCCGATATTGGCGGTGAACCATCGCAGCACCAGAGGCAGGTCATAATGCGAACTGCCATGCAGCGCCGCCTCGGGATGCGACCAGATCGGCTCGTGCTCCCAGACCGTGCCTTCGAATTGGTGCTGCACATAAAACAGCCAGACGCCAATCGAGGCGGATAGAACCGCAATGGGAAGATGAATGAGCAGGAACGGCCCGACGCCGATCAGCCACATCAGCCCAGCGGCGACCAGCGCGATGCCGGCATTGGTCGCCATCGTGCTGATCCAGGGCCTCCAGCCCGCGCGCATCAGGCCGAATGGCGCGCGGTGCTGTAGCAGGAACAGATAGGCCGGGCCGAGACCGAACATCACGGCGGGATGGCGATAGAGCCGGTAGAAGAGCCGCCCGCGCCAGTTCAACGCGAGATATTCGCGCACCGTCATGGTCGAGACGTCCCCCATGCCGCGTCGATCGAGATTGCCTGAGCTTGCGTGATGGGCCGCATGCGTGCGCTTCCAATAATCGTAGGGGGTCAGCGTCGCGACCCCGATCACCCGTCCGACCCAATCATTGATGAGGCGATTGCGGAAGAAAGAGCCGTGACTGCAGTCATGCTGGATCATGAACAATCGCACGAGAAATCCAGCGGCCGGAATCGCCAGCATCAGGCTGAGCCAATAGCTGACATGCAGGAGCGCCCACATCGCCGCCCATAGCGCGATCAGCGGCGCCACCGTGATCGCGATCTCCGTGAGGCTGCGATGAAGCGAGGGATCGCGATATCGCGCCAAGAGCCTGGGCAGGGTTTGGACGTTGGCGGTCGCGTCCGCCGAAAAATTTTGGTAGCCATTGGACATCGTCGAAGCACCGTCGGGTCGGATATTTGCGACGCGCCTTAGACGAGAAACGAATGAGACGAGACCGGGAATGTCGCAATTTTCGCGCAACGCGGTATCAAAAGCGTGCGGCGCAATTGCGACAAAGCCGCTCGCCATCGTCGTGTCAAGCGGATCGAGCGAGCCTAGGATAGCGCCGCCGCTGGTTAATCGAACCGTGGGCTCGACCACCCCGTCCGGCTTCGGCATTGCGCGGCGTTTTACCGCGCTTATTCGCCAGCATAGCGAATCTGGTCTGCGCGCGGATGGATTAACCGTCAAACATTACTGTCCGCGAGCGTCGGTCCGCTCGCGGCGACGGCGCGCCTTTACCGGAATCTCAAAATCATTTCTTCTTGGGAGGCGATCCGGCCGGTTGGCTCGCCTTGGCGAATCCCGCCGGCGTGGTCGCCGCGGACGCCTTCACTTTGTCCTTCTTGGGCTTCTTTGCTTCCTTGTTGCTGCGCATTTGCCCTTTAGCCATGGCCCATCTCCCTGGTTGGGAGCGCCATTCGATCAGATGCGGCCGATTCTGCCAAGAGCGAGCGGGCGGATCAGCAGCGAAAATGCCTGGCGCTTCCCCGCCGCTTCCAACTCACCCGATCTCCAGCCCAAACGGAATCCCCACCGCGCAGTTCTCGCCGCGCCCGATCGCCGCGACCGCCTGCGTCATCCGGCCCGAGCGGCCAAGGATCGCGTCGGCTGCCGCGACGAGGCGGGTGTTCGGCGTGGCGGTCGGGGAAGCGGCGCGGATCGCCAGCGCGATCCCGCTTTCGCATCGGGCCGGGCTCAGGTCGCAGGCGGCGATAAAGGCGGCCGCCGTCGAGCGGCTGACCCCGGCAAAGCAATGGATCAGCATGGGTTCGGCTTGGTCCCAATCGCCCACGAATCGCAGCAGCGCGCGCACATGCCGTTCGCCCGGCAGGATATGGCCCAACATCGGGTCGACGATGTCGGACATGGCGATGAATAAATGCCGTTCCGGCAGAATCGCCATCGGCCTCGTAACCGGCGTCCCGTGGCTCAGCAAGGTCACCAGCGACCGCGCGCCGGTTGCCTCGACCGCCTCGCCGATGCGGTCGAGAGAGCAGACGTGAAGGCGCGACTTGTTCGCCAAAGGGTTCACGAAGCTTGCCCGTCGAGTTCGGCAAAGCGGCGAAGGAAACATTCCTGCGCTTTGGCCGGCCGCATCGGCTCGAGATGATCCTCGATCCCCGCCAGCGCGATTTTCGGAGGTCCGAATAGCTTTTGCGCCTCGGCGGTCGAAAATCCGGCAAGGCGCGTCGCCTCGAAATAGGCCGCCGCGCGGTCGGCGCTTTTGACGAGCCCGATCGCGTCGGCGGGCGACTGCGGCGGAAGGCCGAAGCGGATATGGATCGCCGTCAGCAGGCGCTTTTCGATCGTCTTGTAGTCGTCGCCGATCACCGCCTTGAACGGCGAAATCATATCGCCGATCACATATTCGGGTCCATCATGCAGCAAGGCGGCGAGGCGCGCGCCATTGGCGGCCTGCGGCGCCAGCGCGCCGACCAGCGCCTCGACCAGAAGGGAATGCTGGGCGACCGAGAAAATCTCCGCCCCCCTGGTCTGGCCGTTCCAGCGCGCCACTCTGGCGAGCCCGTGGGCGATGTCGGCGATTTCGATATCGAGCGGGGAAGGGTCGATCAGATCGAGCCGCCGCCCCGACAGCATCCTCTGCCAGGCGCGGGGTCTACCAGCCATGAGCATCTTGCCCCAGGGCCGCGCATTCCGCATGCCGGTGACAGCCCAAGAGATGATCGTTGACCATGCCTGTCGCCTGCATGAACGCATAGATTATGGTCGGCCCCACGAAATTGCCGCCGCGTTGCCGCAAGTCCTTGGCGATCGCTGCGGAAATCTCGGTCTGCGCCGCCATTTCGTGCATCGATCGGCGTGCGTTCTGGATCGGGCGGCCGCCGACAAAATTCCACAAATGCCGCGCGAGGCCGCCATGCTTCTCCAGATCGAGCGTTATGCGCGCCAGCGCGATGGCAGCCTCGATCTTGGCGCGGTTGCGCACGATACCGGGATTCTGCATCAGCGCCTCGACCTTGGCCGATTTGTAGCGCGCGATCTTTTTCGGTGCGAAGCCGTCGAAGGCGGTGCGGAAGGAATCGCGCTTGCGCAGGATGGTGATCCAGGAGAGGCCGGCCTGGAAGCCGTCGAGGATCAGCTTTTCGAACATGGCGCGGTCGTCCCATTCAGGAACGCCCCATTCCTCGTCGTGATAGGCGACATAAAGTGGGTCCTGGCCGGGCCAGGGGCAACGGCAGCGCCCGTCCGCGTGAAGAACCGGCGCGACGAGGCGCGGCGGCTTTTCTTTCTCGGCCATGAGAATCTCCGGTTCGAAATCCTAAATTCGCCCGCCTCTCTAAATTCGGCAAGCCTTCAAAACAGACTACCCTGCCTCTTTGGCTCCGTCTGAATCGGCGCGCTCACGGGTCGCTGGATCTGCGCATCGTCATTTCCGACCCGGTTCACCTCATTGCCGATTTCGATCCGTTCGAGCGCGTCTTCGGGCGCCGGACGCAGCAACGCCGTCGCGGCCGACGCTTCGACTCGATCGTTATCGAGCCAGAAATGAAAGTCCCGCGCTTCGATGATCGCCGGCATTCGGTCGTAGATTGTCGCGATCCATCGATTGGCCGGCGTCGTGATGATGCAGGCGGTATCGATTTCGCCGCCGTGTGGGTCGCTCCAGGTCTCGTAGAGTCCGGCAAAGCCCATCGGCTCGCCGTTGGTCCGGCGGATCTGGAAGGGCCGCGCGGCGGCGCGAGCGGAGTCGCGCCGCCATTCATAGTAGCTGTCCGCGGGAACGAGGCAGCGGCGGCGTTCGACGGCGGCCCGAAAGCTGGGTTTCTCCAACAGGCTCTCTGAGCGCGCATTGATGAGAAGCGAGAATTTCCTGGGGTCCTTGACGAAGCCTGGCAGAAACCCCCAGCGCGCCAGACCAAAATGCCGCTCCTGGCCTTGCGAATGCGCCTGCGCCGTGACGATGGCGACGGGCTGCGTCGGCGCGATATTGTAGCGGGGCGGGAAATCGGGCTCTTCGCGATAGCCAAAGAAGGCGCGCAAAGCTTCGGGCGGCGAAGTTAAAGCAAATCTTCCGGGCATTGGCGCCTCTTTGGTAACTTATTCATCAATGATTCATTGTGATACACGATCGCGAGCCGTATTCGGCCTGTCGGCGCCGGCTTTTATGGGGCGGCGCGGGGAATCGGGGACGATGCCATCGGTGACGAATATTTTGCCGCGGCCGCCGCCTGCCAAGCTTGATGCAGATGCCGGCCGTCAGCAACCGGGCCTTGCCGCGACTGGCGAGAGCGCAGATTTCGCGCGCCATTATCTCGGCCGATTTCAGAAGATCGCGGCGATGATCGAGTTTCTCGATCGCTTGCCGGATCACCCGCCCGATATCGACGATGGCTCGCGTCATCACGATTTCGAAGATTCACCGGGGGAGTCCGATCGCCAGGACGAGGAGAGGGCGGAGGCTTTCGGGGCGTTGAATCCGCTGATGCGGCGCTCCTTCGAAGCACTCGCCGCCGGTCTCGACAAGCTCGCCCAATCGGCTGCCGATCTGTGCGATCCCAAGCGCCGGTCTTGGACCCCAGGCGAGCTAGAATCCTGCCTCGAGATCGGCCGGTCGATGCGGCGCCTGCTTGACCGGGCGAGCGCGCTCATCGAACCGGCCGAAACGGAGGACGCCGATGCCGCGCCGGCGCGCAACGCGGCTTCCTCGCGTCCGAAGGACGCGCGATCGCCGCCCGGACGCGGCGAGCCGGGAATCGTCCGTTCTTGACGGCTCAAGAATTAACCTTTCTTTAAAACGCGCATCGCGCGCCGCGTCTGTTCGCAATACAGTGTCGCATCATGTTTGCCTCGCTCGCTCAATCTCTCGACGAACTATCGGCCGCCGACGCGCGCCGCGCCGCGCTCCATTATGTCAGCGAGGCCTTCGCCGAAGCCGTGCTCGATGGGATTGACGTCGATTCCTTCGCCGATGCGGCGCTTTGCGCGGCGTTCCGCGAATTGGTGGCCGCCTACGGCGAGGAAAAAGCCGCGTGCATGGCCGAGCGCCTTCCCGAACGCGTGCGGCATGGGGAATTTTCCGCCGCTGCGCGTCAGTAGCGCTTCCGGCCCCAACCTCGCCAAAAAGACCCAATGCGGTCGGATCGCCAAGCGTCGCGTCGAGGGCGCCGCTAAGCGATCGTGCGGCATTGGCGACGGCGCTTCGAACCCATTGTCGTCAGCATAGTTCTGCGCCACGGGCCGTGCGACGAGTGGCGGTAAATGTCGCCGCGCAATGCGGTCGGCGGTCTCAATGAACTTCAGAGGATCGCTTCAGCGCCTCCCGCATCTTGGCGCTCGTGAACCCTGGGGCGCGGGCTATATCAAGGATCGCCTTCTCGCGCCGGGCGATGAGTTCGATCGCCTCAGGCAGTCTGGTCACCGCATCGGCGGGAATGACCACCGCGCCGTGGAAGTCGGCGTGGATGACATCGTCGGCGCCGGCAAGCATTCCGAACACATTTACGTCGCAACCCATCTGGACCAAGTGCACGTGCGAGTGGCTAGGTCCGATACGGCCGCCGATGATTTGGAAACCGGAAGCGAGCATATCGAGGTCGCGAAATGAACCATTGGTGACACATCCGAGCACGCCGAGTCCTAGATGGACCGTGGACTGCACCTCGCCCCAGAATGCGCCATATCCGGGTTGATCGTCGATGTCTTGCAGCACCGCCACCGTCGGCAGATTGTCGGCGGCGACGTAATCGTACCAATCCTCGCGCGCTGGAATCGGCCCGCGCGGCCTCTCCTTGGCCCGGATCAGGCCCGTGCGCGCCAGGCCGACAATGGGCGGCAGCTTTCGATCGGCTGCAATCATCAGTCCGACCGTGAATCCCACTGCGCGCCGCTCTGGAGCGACCAGTTCGAGGCCATTGCAGATAGTCGGAGTGTCCCAGCGTTTGAGCGCCTCGAGGTCGGCCGCGGTGAAGAGGCGCTTGGGCATCGGAGAAAATCCCTATTGAGGTTTGGGAACGGCGGGCTCACTTCGGTTTTGTGCGTCTCACGCGCTCGAACGGCGTTTTATTGCGCTTATTGCAACGTATTCCATCAAGTATTTGGCGCCGTCGGCCGTATCTATAGATGCAACAATTATCCTGCGCGTCGGAGCAAAGTCCTCAGCTCAGGGGCGTCCATCCGCATTTCGCGTGAAGCTTATCGTCTTGGCGACGCGACAGGCAATTGTCAGTCCGGAGGCCGAGAACGAAGTTCCAGAACATTGGACCTTCGACGAGTTTCCCTTGCGACAGGCACGCTAGTTCCTGGGCGCAGCCATTGAATCATCGCCGGCCAGTGCGACGCACGTCCCGCGTCTCGTTGCGATCGAAGCGGCGAGCTCGATGCATGATTGTGCAGCGCCCTGCCGGAAGGCCTTAATTGCTGGCGCGCCCGGAGAGATTCGAACTCCCGACCCCCAGATTCGTAGTCTGGTGCTCTATCCAGCTGAGCTACGGGCGCGCAATGGCTCACGCTTTACAAGTTCCGAAGCTATCGACCGCGGAAATCGCGCGTCTGATTTCTCCTGAGGGGAAACACGACGCGGCGTGAAGCGAGCGAACCGTCTAAACGCTCTTGGCCGCACTGGCAAGCGCAAACCGGACGGTTGCATGGGGCGGAGCGGGGGTGGAGCGGCGCGGCGCCTCTAGGCGCGCGAGGCGTCTCTTTTTGCCCCCTCGAAGGTTTCATCTTGCGGAGCGGGCAGGGTGATCTGAAAACGCGCGCCGCAGTAGAAGTCATCGAGCTGGCGCGGCGCAAGCAAGATCGAGCCCCCGTTGCGACCGGTCAGATCGGCGGCGATCGCCAGGCCGAGGCCGGAGCCGCCTTCCCGGCTTGAGAGATGAAACGGTTCGAAAATGCGTCGCTCGAGATGGGCGGGAAAGCCCGGTCCGGTGTCGCAAACCTCGATCAGGGCGGAACCGTTGGCGCGCGTGGCGGCATAACGGATCGCCGCGGGGCGCCCGGAACTCGGGCCAAATTGGGCCAGGGCCTGCATCGCATTGCGATTGATGTTCTCGATGACGCGCAACACCTGTTCGGGATCGGCGAAGATCTCGAACGTCTCGGGAACATCGATGTCGTAGGCGACCAGCTCGGTCTGGCGCGCGTCGGACGCCTCGATCGCCTGGCGGATCACTTCGCGCAAGCCGACGCGCCGGCGCAGCGGCGCCTTTTCCACCGCCGCGCCATAAGTCAGCGTTTCCTGGCAGAAGGCGATGGCGCGGTCGAGCGTCGCCACGAGACGCGGCGCAAGGCGCATGGCGAGCGGATCGGGAATCGTCGCCAGCCGGTCGGAAATCAGCTGCGCGGCGGTCAGCATGTTGCGCAAGTCATGATTGATCTTGGCGACGGCGAGTCCGAGTTCGGCGAGCCGTTTCTTCTGGCCGAGCTCCTGCGAGAGCGCGGTCTGCATTGTGGCGAGCGCCTGTTCGGCATGGCCGATTTCGCCCCGGCTGCCGCTTGGCGAAATGATCCGCGCCGCGTCCTGCGGCCGCTCGCCAAACGCCATGATGTTGGAAGTGAGCCGGCGCACCGGCCGCAGCACCCAGAGCCATATCGAGGCCCAGATCGCCAGAACGACGACGGCCGAAATCGTCATGACGTTCGTAAGGAAGTTCCGCGTGAACCGCCACATCTGAGCGGTAAGCGGCGTTTCGTCCAGCGTAATTTCGAGATAGGCGCCGTCCATCGGGGCCGGGCCGATCAGCTGCAGAACGGCGCCCGGCGGCGCGAAGAGCGCGCGGAAGGCCGCCCCTATGCCCTCCGCCATGGAAGGGTCGCGCAGATCATAGGAATCGCTCACCACCGGCGGCATTTCGGCGACCGCAAGCAGACGATGCGTATCTCGGGTCTTGAGCGCGATCGTCTTGGCGCCGACGCTGTCCAATATTTTTCGGGCGAGCTCCTTGGGCAGGATATCGTCAGGAGCGGCGGCAAAAACCAGCGCGGCGGTGTTGGCGGCCGCCAGCCGGTCGCGCAGCCAGTTCTCGCGCACCGTGGCGATGCGCGGCACATAAATCATCACCTGAGCCAGCAAGGCGAAGCCGATCGTCAGGAGCAGCAGGCGCGACGCCAGTCCCAAGCCGCGCGGGCGCTGCAAAGGAGCCGGCGGGGGCGCGCGCGCCGGCTCCGGCGGTTCGACAAGGCGCACCGCCAGGGAAGCCGACGGGGAGGGCGTCGGCGACTTGATGTCTAGCATCGTCCCGTCATCCGATCCTGCCGCCATGCTCTTCTTCGATATGATTCTTGATGATATCCTCGAAATTCGCCTCCACCTGGAAGCCCAAACCCAAGGCCCGCTTGGCGGCGAACTCGCTCGGCCAGCCCGCAACGATGCGGGCGATCGTCTCATTGGGCTCGCGCCGGATCCGCTTGACGACCGCCTCGCCGGCGATCTTCCGCAAGGCTTCGATCTGTTCCCCGACGGTCGCCGAGACGCCCGGCATGGTCAGGTTGCGGCGCGGGCCGAGCCTGGCCGTGTCGAGGCTGGCGGCATGGAGGAGAAAGCCGACCGCCGAACGGGGCGAGGCGTGCCAATGGCGCACGTCTTCGGACACCGGAAGGACCGCCTCGCGGCCGGCGAGCGGTTCGCGAATGATATTCGAGAAGAAGCCCGAGGCGGCCAGATTGGCGCGGCCCGGGCGAACGCAGATCGTCGGCAGGCGAATGCCGATTCCGTCAAAGAATCCGCGCCGCGAAAAGTCGGACAACAGCAATTCGCTGATCGCCTTTTGGGTCCCGTAGCTGGTCAGCGGCGTCGTGAAATATTCGTCGTCGATGACCGCCGGGAACGGGGCGCCGAACACCGCGATCGACGAAGTGAAAATAAGGCGCGGGCGATATTGGCCCCCAGTGTGCAGATGCCGCTGCCGGGTCGCCTCGAAAATGCCTCGCGTGCCGTCGAGATTGATCGCATAGCCCTTCTCGAAATCGCTCTCGGCTTCCCCCGAGACGATCGAGGCGAGCAGGAAAATCGCGTCGGGCGCGTTGGCGATGAGCTTGGGCGCGACATAGGGGGCGGCGATATCGAAGGCGGCGGTGGTTGTCGCAAAAGGCGCGCCCCGCGGCGCCGCGGGTTCGACGATATCGACGAGGTCGGCCTGGGTGATCTTTGCGCCGCCGATCGCGCCGTCCCCGGCGAGCCGCTCGACGAGCTTCCGCCCGATCATGCCCGCAGCGCCGACAATGAGGATTTTCAAGGGACTATCTCTCCATCCTGGGAACAGTGCTCGGCCAGATTCCGCAAGACCCTTTCATAGGTCAAATCGCGCCCAAATTACGGCAGTCGCTATTTCGACGCATAGGAGCGGCATCTTAAACCGGGGCCTGCGGGCAAACCAGACAGGAGTCTGCGGATTGAACAAAGCGATTTTCGGGATCGTGGCGCTTTTTGTGACGGCTTCCCAGGTCCGAGCGGCCTGGACCGGCCAAGCCTCCTATTATCGCGAAACGAGGCACGGCGCCCTGACCGCCGCCCACCGGACTCTGCCGGTCGGCACGCATCTGCTGGTCACCAACCTCGCCAATGGCCGCGCCGTCATTGTCGTCGTGGTGGGTCGTGGGCCGTTCATTCGCAGCCGCATCCTCGACGTCTCGACCGACGCCGCCGACGCGCTCGGCTTCCGCAGCGCGGGGATCGCCCAGGTGAAGATCGAAGTGGTCGAAGAAGCGGCCCCCCTGGCGCCCGCGCCGATCAATGGTGGGGGCGTTGCGCCGTTGGAGCCGTTGGCCCCTTTCGCTCTGTTCCTTCGCAGCTTTATCCCCCGCAATTGACGCTGCGGGTCTGATTCACCGAATTGCGCCCCGCGAAGATCGCGCGCCCGCCTTCGTCGACTTATGCAAGGCCGTCAGCAACCGCAGCGCGCGCTGGTCGCCGCTGGTTGGATCCTGCATGAGGTTCATCGCATAGGAGAAGCCGATTTTCTGTTCCGGCCACGCGCCATGGCTGGAGCCGCCCGCCCCGGTATGGCCGAAGGCGTCGTCGGGAGGACCCAACGGCCGCAGCTCGGTCTGCAGCTGGAATCCGACGCCGGTGCGCAGCCGCGCGCCATGCACCTGATCCAGCCCATCGGCAATCGTGCGACGGCCCAGCGCCAGCGCTTGCGGCGATAGCAAGGGCGCGCCTCCTTGAGCCAGGACGCCGTAGAAGGCGGCGATCGAACGGGCCGTGCCGATCGCGCCGGCTCCCGGAATCTCGGCGCTATGGAAGTCGCGGCTGTTCCAGGGAAATGTCTGGGGCGTCCAATGCACCGGGTCGCCAAAGATAGGAGGATTGCCCCAGATGGATTCGATCAAAGGATCGCGCGCCCACAATGTCGGATCGAGGAACGGCGCCGTTCCCCAGTTGGACGCGAGATAGAGCTTCGACATTTTGGCTTCTTCGGCTTCGGGAAGACCGATCCAAAGATCGAGCGAAAGAGGGGCGGCGATCTCTTGGGCCAAGAAGCGCCCCGGCGACATCCCGGCGACGCGGGCAATCACCTCGCCGCAAAGCCAGCCGAAATTCAGCGGATGATAGCAATGAGCAGCGCGTGGATCGGCGTCGGGCATTTGCGCGGCGAGCCTTGCGGCCATGCCGACGGGGTTCGTCAGATCGGCGAGGTTGAGTGGCGCCCCGTTGCCCGGCAGTCTGGCCGTATGGGAGACGATATGACGGATAAGGATCTCATCCTTGCCGAACTCCGGCCAATAGCGCGAAACCGGGGCGTCAAGATCGACGAGGCCGCGATCGATCAGCATCAGGATCATTGTCGCCAGCAGGCCCTTCGATCCCGAAAAGATCAATTGCCGCGTATCCCTAGACCAGGGCCTCTGGGTCTGCCGGTCGGCGAGTCCGCCCCAGATGTCCACGACCAATAAGCCGTCCTGTACGGCGGCGAACGCGGCGCCCAGTTCCTCGTCCTTGGCGAAATTCTGAGCGAAGGCTGCCGCCACACGCTCAAATCCAGGCGCAACAAAACCTTCGATCGCCACCTCTTTCGCCACGGCTGCTTCCCCCGGGGAGGGGCCCCGGCCACCTCGCGAGGAAAGAATATCGGGCAAAATATGTTGACGTCAATATATCGCCATTTCGAGGCTTGTGCGTTGAAAGCCGCGACGCGATGCTTCATGGTGCGGATTCACGGCGGTCGGTCGCGGGGAGACAATGGGTTCTTTTGGACAGCCAACGATCAACGACGTCGCCCGTCGCGCCGATGTGTCCAACATGACGGTCTCGCGCGTCGTGACCGGCAATGGCTATGTCAGCGCCAAGACGCGCAAGAGGGTGGAGGCGGCGATCGAGGAGCTCGGCTATCAGCCGAACGCCGCCGCCAAGAGCATGCGCACGAAGTCCACGCAAAGCATCGGCTTCATCCTGCCGGATCTGGCCAATACCGCCCATGCCCTGGTCGCGCAGACCGCCGAGGCGTTGCTGGCGCAACAGGGATACCGGATGATTCTGGGCAGCACCGGCTATTCCGCCGAACGCGAGGCCCAGTTCTTTTCGTCCTCCCAGCAGAATACGGTCGACGGCGTCATTGCGGTCATTACCGATGAGACTCAGACCTCGATCCACGATCTGATCCAGAAATCCCGAGTGCCGATCGTCGTGCTGGATCGGGATCTGCCTTTCCCTGTCGACACTGTCTATTCCGAGGATCGCAGCTGCATTCGCGACGTCGTCCAATACCTGGCGCGGCTTGGCCATACACGCATCGCGCTGATGACTTGCCCGTTGAAGGCGCGCCCGGGGCGGCTGCGTTATCAGGCCTTCAACGAAGCGCTGGAGGAAATGGGTCTCGCCCCCGATCCGTCGCTGGTGCGGCTGCGCCATCAAATATCGTCGAACGGCTATCAAGCGACCTTTGAGCTGTTGAAGACGCCTCGGCCGCCGACTGCGCTGGTTGTGGCGGCGGACCAGCTGACTTTTGGGGCGCTGCGGGCGATCAAGGAACTGGGGCTGCGCATTCCTCAGGACATTTCGCTGGTGGGATCGGACGAGGGGTTCATCTCCAGCGTCGTCAATCCGCCGCTCACCGTCGTCTGGCGGGATATGCAGCAGGTGGGAACGCATGCCGCCAACATGCTGCTCGCCCGACTTGCCGACGAATCGCAGCCGGCGCTCTCGGCGACCGTGCGTTCCGAGGTCATCTTGCGCCAATCCTGCGATCGCCCGCCGACGCTTGCCGCCAAGGCGAGTTGAGACTCACGCCAATTTCGAACTTGATCACGATTCCCTCGCGGCCGTTGACAGTCGCGTTTTGGCGCAATATTGTTGACGTCAACATATCGCGGCGATCCCGGTTGGAAAAGACCGGCGCGATGGGTGAGGGCGCTTGCCTGCGTCGCGTTCCGGCCAGGCGACAAGGGGAGGAAAAAAATGAGGCAATTCGTCGTTGCAGGGGCGCTCGCCGCTGTCGCCGCCGCCGGGCTGACCGCTCCGGCTCATGCCAAAGACCCGTTCATCATCATGGTGTCCGGTCCGCTCATTGAGCCCTTCTTCGGTCCGCTCAAAAAGGGCGCCGACGACGCCGCCAAGGCGTTGGGCATCGAATATCAATATTCGACGATCCAGGATTTCAACAATGTGCAGGCCGATCTGACCCGCCTCGTGCAACAGGCCGCGGCGCGCCAGCCCGACGTGCTGGTCGTGTCGAATTTTTTCCCCGACTCGATGGGGCCGCAAATCAAGAAAGCGGCGGACGCCGGCATTCCCGTCATCATCATGGACGGCGGCTTCGCGCAATGGCGCGAGGTCGGCGGCCTCACCTATGTCGGCTACGATCCGCATGATGTCGGCCTCAAGGCGGGCGAAATCGAAAGCAAGGCCGGCGTCAAGCATGGCCTGTGCATCAATCAGGTGCCGGGCAATCCCGCGCTTGAATCGATGTGCGCCGGTTATGGCGAAGCGATGAAGGCGGGCGGCAGCGACAGCAAGGACCTGACGATTCCATTGCAGGACACGCAAAACCAGCAGGTCAACCTGCAAGCCATCAAGGGCGCGCTACAGGCCGACGCGGCGATCGACGGCATTTACGCTCTGGGGCCGACCCAGGTCGACGTTTCCGTGCGGGCGGTTCAGGAAGCGGGCCGCGAGGGCAAGGTCCAGATCGGCGGCCTCACGCTGGCCCGGAAGGTTCTCGAGGAAGTGCGCGACGGCAAGGTTCTGTTCGACGTCGATCTTCAGGGCTATCTTGATGGTTATTTCGCGCTGACGATCGCCTATCAGAAGGCCAAATTCGACATGGTTCCGGCCACGCCGGTGTTTGCCGGACCGCATTTTGTCTTTCAGAAGGACGCGCAGCGCATCATCGACCTCAACAAGGAATATGCGGGCTATCGCGGCACGGAATGAACGTCTTGGCTGCGCCCGGCGGCTTTTTCCGCCGGGCTGTCGCTTCGCGGGGAATAGAGGCGTCAAAGAGTGCAAACGCGGTCGAGATTTCAAATGCGCCGCTTGCTGCGAAGGCCGGAGGCGGGGGCGTTTTTTGCAGCTCTTCTTGTCTATCTGTTCTTCGCCATCGCGGCCTGGAAGGCGAATTTCGTCTCCCTGAACGGCACGGCCGCGTGGCTCGACACGTCGGCGGAACTGGGGATCATGGCGCTGGCGATCGGCTTGCTGATGATCGCGGGCGAATTCGATCTGTCGATCGGCTCGGTGATCGGCGCGACCTCGATCATCCTCGCCATCGGCACCAATCATTACGGCGTCAATCCGTGGATCATGCTCGCCGCCGTCTTCGCGTTCGGCGGGCTGGTCGGGTTGATCAACGGCCTCATTGTCGTGCGCACGGGACTGCCCTCGTTCATCGTAACGCTCGCCACCAATTACGGAATCGTCGGGGCGGCGCTTGGCTTTTCGCGCCTGCTGACCAACACGACTTCGTCCTCGATGCTGACGACGCCGGGCGTCGATTTCCTGTTCGCCAGCCAATGGGGCCAGGCCAATATCGCGATTCTCTGGTGGATCGGCCTCACCTTGGCGGCGCTGGGCGTGCTGATGCGCACCCCGTTCGGCAACTGGATCTACGCGACGGGAGGCAATATCGTCGCCGCGCGCGGCGCCGGTGTCCCGACATCCCTGGTTAAAATCGTGCTGTTCGTGACGACGGCGCTGACCGCCACGCTGGTCGGCGCCATTCAGGCGGTCGAATTTCACTCCGGCAATGCGGCCAACGGACAGGGCTATGTGTTTCAGGCGCCCATCGCGGCGGTCATCGGCGGCGTATTGCTGGGCGGAGGCTACGGTTCGCCGCTCGGTCTGTTCTTCGGCTCGGTGATCTATGGGGTGATCAGCGTCGGCATATTCTACACCGGCTGGAACACCGATTGGCTGCTGCTGATCCTCGGCGCCTTGCTGCTGGCCGCCGTTCTGGCCAACAGCTACTTCCGGCGCCTCGCGCTGACGACCCATTAGGCTGACGATATGGCGGAGCGCGCACCCCTCATCGAACTCAAGAACGTCTCGAAAGGCTTTGCCGGCATTCAGGCGCTGAGCGACGTCTCGATATCGGTCCATCCCGGCTCGATCCTGTGCCTGCTCGGCGACAATGGCGCGGGCAAGTCGACGCTGATCAAGATCCTGTCGGGGTTCCATCCGCCAAGCTCGGGCGCGATTTTCGTCGACGGCGTGCAGACCCGCTTTTCGGGCCCGCGCGAGGCGCGCGGCCTCGGCGTCGCCACCGTCCATCAGGAAGTCGGCACGATTCCGATGATGAGCGTGGCGCGAAACTTCTTTCTGGGCGCCGAGCCGACCCGGGGCTGGGGTCCGTTCCGCCGTCTCGACATCGCCAAGGCGGAGAGGATCGCCGTCGAGCAGATCCGCAGCTTCGGCATCACGCGGGTGACCCATGGCGATCAGCTGGTCGGCACGCTTTCGGGAGGCGAGCGCCAGGTCATCGCGATCGCCCGCGCGATGTATTTTGGGGCCAGAATCCTCATTCTCGACGAGCCGACCTCGGCGCTCGGCGTCAAGGAGGCGGCCAAGGTGCTGACCCTCGTGAAGGCCGCCCGCGCGCGGGGCATCGGCATCGTGTTCATCACCCATAATGCGCGGCACGCCATGCTGGTCGGCGATCATTTTGTCGTGCTGAATCAAGGCGCGGTCTCCGCCGCCTTCAACCGGGGCGAGAAGAGCCGCGAGGAGGTGCTGAACCTGATGGCGGGGGGCAGGCAGACCGAGCAGATCGAGGCCGATCTTGCGCTTTTCGAACAGGACGGGCAGGGCGTTCTCTAGGCGGCGGCCGCGCCGGCATTGACTCCTGAGACGGGGTCGACACGATGACATGGACGTTTTATGGGGCGATGCGCTCCATGAGCGCCTGGATATCCGAACCGGAGGGAACGGCATGGCCTTGCTCGCCCAGAGCTATGTTCACGGCGCCAGCGACAAGCCGCTGATCGGCGAGACGATCGGCGCGCTGCTCGACCGCGTCGCCGACGCGGCGCCCGACAGCCCGGCGCTCGTCGTGCGCCATCAGGCGATTCGCTGGAATTACGGCCAATTGCGCGCGCGGGTCGACGATCTGGCCGCCGGCCTCCTGGCGCTCGGCCTCCAGCCCGGCGAGCGCATCGGCATCTGGTCGCCCAACAATGCCGAATGGGTGCTGACGCAATTCGCCACCGCCAAGGCCGGCCTCATCCTCGTCAACATCAATCCGGCCTATCGGGGCCATGAATTCGACTATGCGATGAACAAGGTCGGCTGCAAGGCGCTGATCCTCAGCGCCGGCTTTCGGGGCAATGACTATATCGCCTCGTTGCGCGCGCTGGCCCCCGAACTCGACAAGGCCGAGCCCGGACATCTCGACGCGGCCCGCCTTCCCGACCTCAAAATCGTCATCCGCTTGGGCGAGGACAAGACGCCAGGCGCGTTCAATTTCGCTGAAATCGCCGCACCCGCCACGCCGGCGCGGCTGGCCGAGCTCGCCGCGCTCGGCAAGCGGTTGCAGTTCGACGATCCCATCAACATCCAGTTCACCAGCGGCACCACGGGCGCCCCCAAGGGCGCGACGCTGACCCATCACAACATCCTCAACAACGGCTATTTCATCGGCGAGGCGATGCGCCTTACCCCCAGCGATATCCTTTGCATTCCCGTGCCTTACTATCATTGCTTCGGCATGGTGCTGGGGAACCTGGCCTGCGTCACCCACGGCGCCTGCATGGTGTGCCCGGCCGAGGGTTTCGAGCCGCTCGCCGTGCTGGAGGCGGTCGAGGCGGAGCGCTGCACCGGCCTGCACGGCGTCCCCACCATGTTCATCGCGATGCTCGGCCATCCGGAATTTCCCCGCTTCGACCTCACGAGTCTCCGCACCGGCATCATGGCCGGCTCGCCCTGTCCGGTGGAAGTGATGCGCAATGTCGTGGCGCGCATGAACATGAGCGAGGTGACCATCGCCTATGGCATGACCGAGACGAGCCCGGTCAGCTTCCAGAGCGCTTATGACGACCCGCAGGAGCGGCGCGTCTCGACCGTCGGGCGCATCCAGCCGCATATCGAGGTCAAGATCGTCGACGCCGAGGGGCGCATCGTCCCGCCCGGAATCGCCGGCGAATTGCTGACGCGCGGCTATAGCGTGATGCGCGGCTATTGGGGCGATGCGGAGGGCACCGCTAAGGCGATCGACGACGCCCGCTTCATGCACACCGGGGATCTCGCCACCATCGACGCCGAGGGCTATTGCAACATCGTCGGGCGCCTGAAGGATGTGGTGATCCGCGGCGGCGAGAACATCTATCCGCGCGAGGTCGAGGAATTCCTCTACACCCACCCCTCCATCGCCGACGTGCAGGCGTTCGGCGTGCCCGACCCGCATTACGGCGAGGTCCTCTGCGCCTGGATCAAGGTGCGCGAGGGCGCCTCGCTCAACGAGATGGAGGTCGTCGCCTTCTGCCGCGCCAATATCGCCCATTACAAGGCGCCGAAATATGTGCGGTTCGTCCAGGAATTCCCAATGACGGTAACGGGTAAGGCGCAGAAGTTCATCATGCGCCAGAAGATGATCGAAGAGCTCGGCCTCACCGTCGAAAAGACCGCGTGAGGGGGAGGCGATCGCGTCGATCCGCCGGGCAGGCGGGTTTCGCCGGAAATATTTTGGAAAACCTTGAATTGCGCGATTCTAGGCAAACCCCGACTTTTTGAGCTCCTTATATATCAACAAGTTAGAGCGCGCCGAAATCGGCGATCCCAATATTTTCCAAGCTTTTTCCAAACATTTCCTTGGGCCGGTTGTGAGATATCAATGGCTTAGGACCGGAAAAACTTGGAAACGCGCTCTTTCCAGATTCCATCCGTCATTGCGAGCGACCCCCATCCGTCATTGCGAGCGGAGCGAAGCAACCCAGGCGTCGTGACCTATCCTGAGAGTTCACGACCTCCGGATTGCTTCTCAAGGCGAACGCGAAGCGTTCGTCCGGGCTCCGCTCGCAATGACGGCTTAGGATGCGACGGAAAAGCCAGAATGTCCAGAGAATGTTTCTTCAAAACCGAAACGCCGGCGCGCCCCTCACGCGTCTCAAAACACCTCCTCCTGCCGTATTTACGTAAGCCTCCCGCAAGCTAATCAACATAGCGTCGCTGCATTAGCAACGGGCCTGAAGGCTCATACCTTTTTACCTTTCTCCGGGCGGGGGCCAGGATGGGAAATGCATTGGCTCGACGTCGCGTCGAGGTAATTTTTGACGAAGACGGCGCCGCAAACGCGGAGGCCGAAAGCCTGCGGGCGCTGTTGGAGCGCGTGGAGGCCTGTCGGGGAAAGGACGAAGCCTTGAGTCATGACATCTGGTGGCAGCTCGTCGACGTGCCGAGCGGCGCGACGCGCGAGAGAGACGGCCAAAGGGAAGTGAATTTCGCGGCCGGCGATCCGCACGCCAAGCCCTTCTGGCGGGCGATTTCGAGCAATTATTTCGAGGATTTCGAGGCGCAGCGGCTGCTGGTCGATTCCATCGACCGGGTCGCCGATCTCGCCGGCCGCGTGCTCGAGGGCTGGAAATGGCAGGTCTATAGCGGCGGCGGGCCCGACAACGAGCAGTGCTTCGCCTGCGTCTATTGTCGGATGGGGGCGTTCTCGGCGCTTGCCGACACGCTGCCGACGGCCCTCGCCGCCGCGATCATCAAGGCGAAGATCGCGCTGGCGGCGGTGGACGAGGGGCGGGGCGAGACGCTACAGTAAAGGGGACCTCTCCCTCCCCCCTTGTGCACGGCTGCCCGGGGAAACCAAAATGCCTGCAAACCGCGAGGTATTTCCCATACGTACAACCACGACGAGTCATGGCCGGGCTTGTCCCGGCCATCCCGAGGCGAAGGCTCTGCCTTCGTCCGCACGCGGCGCCGCTGCAATGAACTTTCGAGATTGACTGCCGCGGCTCGGCGTGGATGCCCGGCACAAGGCCGGGCATGACGAGCGGAGGGGGAGGGAACGCGAAATCGGCACGGCAATGGCGCGTGGAAAGCAGATTTTGGCGCGAGAACGAGCCCTCGGCGCATCAAACAGGCCCGAAGCGCGCCCGAAAATCACGGGAAAAACAGGGGTCGAATCGGCGCATCGGCGAAGACCGTATAACCCTGGGGTTATAGCAAGCTCAGCGAGCGGCGCCCGCCCAGCGGGGCGGCGACGCCTTTCGCCCCCGCTTATCCCTTCGCGCCGGGAAGCGCGACCCCCGTCAGCTCGGCGCAATAGGCGAGGAGCGCGTCCTGCAATTCCACCCGCCCGGCCGCCGGATGCACGCGGCGGAGCTGCTGGTGGTGGAAATATTGCCCGCTCACTTTTGCGCCGGGCTCGTCGCTGACCGCCAGCCATCCTTGCGTGACCGCGCCGAGCGAGAGATCGTCGGGCGCGCCGGGGCCGCCCATTTTGGTGGCGACCCAGCCCGGCTCCAGCGCGTTGGACAATACGTTCGGCCATAGCCGCGCCACCGCGAAGGCCAGCACGACGTCGAACAGCTTGCTGTCCGAATAGGCCTGCGCGCCGTTCCAGCGCCGCGCCGTCCATTGCGCGTCGTCGATCTCGCCGCGCCCGCCCATATGCATGCCCGAGCTCAGATAGACGAGCCGGTCCGGCGGCGCGATCAAGGCGGTCAGCAGATAGGGCGCGAGCACGTTGATCTGAAAGACATGCGAGAGACCGTCGGCGGTCTTTCCGTAGCGCTCCTGGTAGCCGACGCCGGCATTGTGGATCACCGCGTCGTAGCGGCCCGACCGGTTGACCTGATCGGCGAGCCGCTGCGTTTCCGCAAGGCTCGCCAGATCGCCGACGAGAACGCCCTCGGCCTGCGGCAGCGCGCGGCGCGCCTCAACGGCGCGCGCCTCGTTGCGCGCATGCAGCGTCGCCTCGTGTCCGCGCTCGACGAGCCATCGCGCCGCCATCAGGCCAAGGCCGTCGGAAGAGCCGGTGATGAAAACGCGCGCCATGGCGGGCTCCCTGGGGATGGGTGGGGAGGTTGATTGTAGCAGGATTGTGAAGGAGTGAGTCGCTGGCGGGGCCGATTGCGCGGCGCCGGTTGCGGCTCCTCCGCCGTCATGGCCGGGCTTGTCCCGGCCACCCACGCCGAGCCGCCGCCGCAACGGAACGCCCAGCGTCGCGCTGCCATCGCCGTGCTCGCCGTAAAGGTCAAGCCGCCTTCGGCGGTCGCTTCGCAAGAGCTCAGCGAACCTTGACGGCTCCGCTCGCCGATGGCCGTTGGCCACCATGTCTCTTTGGTGAGCGATAGCGGCCTTTTGGGCCGCATCGCGCACCAAAGAGACATGGAGGCAAAAAGCCACGCAGGCGAGGCGCAGTCACGCCGAAGGCGCCGGAACGAAGTGGAGGAGCGGCGAAGCCGCTTGACGGCGTCTCGTCGGCGTGGCCCCGACGAGATACAACGCTTGTCATCGCCGCTGAGGACAAGTCCGGCCATGACGGCGATGGAACTTCCCGGACCAACCCCACGGAGCCCCGCCATGACCGATCTCACCCACCGCGTCGCCCTCGTCACCGGCGCTTCGCGCGGCATCGGCCGCGCGGTCGCCCTGTCGCTCGCGCAAGCCGGGGCCGCCGTGGCGGTCAATTATCGCGAGCGCGCGGCGCAGGCCGCCGAAGTCGTCGCGGCGATCGAGGCGGCCGGCGGCAGGGCCATGGCGGTCGGCGCCGACGTATCCGTGAGCCAGGCGGTCGCGGCCATGGCGCGCGAGGTCGAGGCTCGGCTCGGGCCGATCGACGTGCTCGTCAACAATGCGGGCATGGCGAGGGTGCGCGGCCTCGACGACCTGACCGAGGCGGATTTCGACCGCACGATCCTCGTCAACCTCAAATCCGCCTTCCTGTGCATCCAGGCCGTGCTGCCCGGCATGCGCGCCCGCCACTGGGGACGCATCGTCAACATCTCGTCCGCGGCGGCGCGCGGCGGCGGGGCGATCGGCGTCGATTACAACGCGTCCAAGGCCGGCCTCGAAGGGCTGACGCGCGGCTACGCCTCGCGCCTGGCCGCCGAAGGCGTGACGGTCAACGCCGTCGCGCCCGCCCTCATCGACACCGACATGGCCGCGCCCCTCAAACAAGCCGGCGCCGCCTCCCGCATCCCCGTCGGCCGCTTCGGCATGACCGACGAGGTGGCGCAGGCGGTGCTGATGCTGGCCGGCAACGCCTTCATGACGGGGCAGACTTTGGCGGTGAACGGAGGGATGCTGTTCGGGTAGCGGCGCGGATATGGACGAGGGGATTTTTTAAGATGAATTTTCTGTCTTCGAGAGCCGGCGCGATGCGCGCGGCTTGCGTGGTGACGGCGCTCAACGTGCTGGTGGCGAGCGGCTTCGCGATCGCCGGCCTCGTCAGCCCCGCGGCCATCCTGCCGCCCGGCGCCGCGCCGAACGAGGCTTCGCTGATCTTCGCGCTCTACGCGGCGGCGCGCACGATTCCGCTGGCTTTGTTCGTGCTGGCGGCGATCTACCGGGGCTCGGCGGCGGCTCTGCTGGTATTGGGCGCGCTGGCCGGCGTGATGCAATTGCTCGATGCGGGGATCGGGCTCGTGCAGCACGATGTGGGGAAGACGGTCGGGCCGCTGGTGATCGCGGGGGTGCAGTTTGGGGTGTTGTGGGGGTTGAGACGATTTGCCGTCCCGCCGTCATAGAACCGCGATCTGTGTCCTGCGAGAAGTTCGAGAGAACTTTGACAAGTTCGGCATGGATCACACTCACTGACTGGCACGAATTATTGAACTAGGTAAGATGGGTGCGCGGTGCGGTTGATGACTGGTCCGACAATATTACGAGAGTTCCAGATGAAGATGCTTTCCAAAAAACGTGCCCTCGATAAAATATATAAGCGACGTGATCGGTATGAGATACCGGATTGGCAAAGGGAAGAGGTCTGGGACGACCGAAAGAAGCAGCAGTTGGTGGACAGTATTCTTCGTGATTGGAAATTACCTAAATTTTATTTGCTGAAGACAAATAACGAGCCCGAAGAATTTGAAGTTGTAGATGGACAACAGCGTCTGACCGCGATATTCGAGTTCTTTGACAATACCCTCTCGCTTTCGAAAGAATCGGCAAAGCAGTTCAAAGGACAATATTATAATAATCTTCCATCGGACGTTTCAGACGCTTTTGATGATTTTGAGATCGAGTACGACGAGATTACGGAGGCGTCGGAGAAGGAGTTAAAGGATTTTTTTCAGCGACTTCAACAAGGTCTTCCTTTAACCGGCAGCGAGAAACTTAACGCTGTTCACAGTAAGTTGCGTGATTTCTGTAAGGAGCTATCAAAACACGAGTTTTTTCAAAAATCTGCTTCGTTCTCAGACAAACGCTATGCATATTTTGACGTAATCGCCAAAGCTGCGGCCATAGAGATCGATGGACTTGAGATAGGCTTTCGATTCGATGATCTAAAAGCATTGTTTGAGAGCCAAACAAACTTCTCCAATCAATCCACTGCGGCCAAACGCATTCGGGCTACGCTAGACTATTTGCGGCTGGCTTTCCCGACAAAAAGCCCTGTGCTTCGAAACCGATCCATCGTTCAGTCCGTCATTACAACCGCTGCACAAATTGTGGCGACCGGGCGCGGAAAAGGACACGAAGGAGAGTTCAGAAAATTCATCGAAGGCTTTGTCACTGAATTGTCGAGGCAAGTGGAGCTCGGTCTGAACGCAACCGATCGTGATTACATCGCCTTCCAGCGTTCGGTAAATGCGAACATCCGTGAAGGCGCGAAAACGCGAAATGAGATAATACTTCGCAAGATGTTTCGATCGGCTTCCTCACTGGCCTCTGTATTCGACCCTAGCAAGGTTGCCCAAGCTGGGATTGCCGGCGAGATTCAACGGCTTTCGGACAGGATAGACGATCTGATTCACGGCCTGAACGAGGTCTATGCTGCCAAGCATGGCGTCGATTTGTTTAAGGCCACATCGAAGACGGTTGCTGCCCAAAAGAAACTTAAGGCGCCGATATCGAACTATTCTAACTATAAGGAATTTATTGAAAACGCTTATTTTCTGTTTTGGGAGGGGCCGGGGCAACGTCTCGCTGAGTCCATGCCCGAATCATTTACTGACATAAACGGACTTCGCACCGACCTCCAACATGATGTAGATCACGGGAAACCGGGTAAGGTTGCCGCCACGCGAAAGAAAATTTCAGCGGCTTTCAAGAAATACGCAAGTGCACCAACGCCCCAAACTATCGCGCCAGAGCAATTCGTAATCTTTCAACTCAATCTACTTTACTCCATAGAGACCGATTTGCGAATGCTCCAACCGAAAATCTAGCGAGAATTAATGTGACATCATACGGTCGCGCTGTTTGCCTAGCCACGAACAGCAGAGAGTTTGACATCGCACAACGTGATGAAGTGCGCCCCGAAAGCGGAGCGCAATGAGCCATTGTTCGTATGGAGGCGATTTTTTTTTCGCCCTGGCAGGCTTGTCAATGGCGCGCCGAAAGCGCGCCGCCTTCGGCGGTTGCCCAGAGGGCAATCATTGACAAGCCCGCCAGGGTGAAACACGCTCCGCCATGCGAACAATGGGTCGGACTCGACGCTGGCGGCCTATGGGACAGTGCACTTTATCGACCGATGTGCAGTCCCTTTCGTAAAAGGATGGCGTCGCCGCGATTGTCTCGCGATTCAGGCGCCCGCTCGCTGCAATCCCTGCGCCGATTGAAAGAGGCGACACCATGAAGACGAATCCGCACATCGGCTCTACCTTCGAAAGCTGGCTGGACGAAGCCGGCATTCGCGAGGAGGTCACGGCCGCCGCCGTCAAATCCGTGATCGCGGCGCAGATCGGCGAGGAGATGAAGAAACAGCATATCACCAAGGCGCGCATGGCCGAGATGATGAAGCCAGCCGCACCCAGGTCGATCGCCTGCTCGACCCCGAGAACGGCAGCGCCACGCTCGAAACGCTGATGCGCGCGGCGCGCGTCGTTGGGCGCGAACTGCGTCTCGAATTGGTGTGACGGGAGGTCTGTCGCTGTAAATCTCCCTGTAAATCCTGGCCTCCCCGCCCATGGAGTGGTATTGACGATCCAACATCTAAAGATCGGGAGGCTGGCATGAAGCGGCTGTTGACGACATTATTTTGTTGTTTGATCAGCGTGTCAGCAAGCGCCAATTCGAACTGGACGCCAATAAAGCCATTCGATTTATCGCAGCTCGGTCTGTTTTTGACAGAGACGCCTAGGATCGACGTAAACAACCCTGCTGCTATCGGAACGGATCTTATCCAGCAGGCGGACGAGGTTTGCTGTCCCGCCGGTTACCCCTGGTATCGTCAATCAGCCAACACCTGTTGGTCAAGTCAGAGCGACTGCCAGAACACCAACGGAGGCGGCTGGTACTGTCGCCAGGTCAATTCGTGTTGAGTCGCCGTCAATCACGCCCCTAGCCCCGCATTTTGCGTGAGCTCGCCCCCGCCACGCGGCGGCGGGACGGTAGCGCGACATCCCGCGCGAGGCCGAGCGCCATCAGGGCGCGGATGGTGAGCCAGGCGAGATCGGGTTCGCGCCAATTGTCGCCGTGCCGCGCCGAGCCGGGGTCGGCGTGGTGATTGTTGTGCCATCCCTCGCCGCAGGCGAACAGGCCGATGAAAAAATTGTTGCGGCTGTTGTCGGGCGTCTCGTAATTGCGATAGCCCCATAAATGGGTCACCGAATTGACCGACCATGTCGCGTGCCACACCAGCACGGTCCGCACCGCGACGCCCCATACGAACAGGCTCGCGCCGAACTGCACCGCCTCGTTGATGTCGCCGCCGGCGAGGCGTTCGGCGAGGAAGCCGGCGCCGAAGAAAGCCGCCCAGGAGGCGAGCGCGATCTTGAGCCAATTGTCGCTGACCTCCAGCTTTCTATAGAACGGGTCCCGCAGCAATTCGGGGGCGTAGCGGGCGATCAGCGGCCCCGGCTCGGCATTCTCGCTCTTGATGAGCAGCCAGCCGACGTGACCCCACAGGAAGCTCGCCAGCGGACTATGCGGGTCGCGCTCCCGGTCGGCGGCATGATGATGCTGGCGATGCTGGGCGACCCAGACCGTCGGCGATTCCTCCAGGCAGCAGGCCGCCAGGACGATGAGCAGCCGCTCGAACCATCGCGGGCAAGTAAAACTGCGGTGCGTCAGCAGGCGGTGGTAGCCGATATTGATGCCGAGCGTGCCGATGAAATAAAATCCGAGCGCCGCGAGCGCAACGCCGGTCCAGCTGAAAAACCACGGAAAGAACGCGAGAACCGCGACGAGATGGATGAAGACAATCGGCGAGGCGTATCGCCATTTGACGCGCCAGGAGCCCGGCGCTTGCGCGGCGGGCGCGCGGGCGCCGGCCAGAAGATTGTCGTCCATAACCGCCTAAGCCCCCGAGGCCTGCCGGCAATTAGGGATGCCCGCCGCCGCCAACAATGCTAGCGATTTTAACTGATCTTGTCATTTCGCGGACGCTTTGCGCCCGTCCGCCGCATGCCGGAGGCTCGAGCGATGTCGAACAAGGCGTTTTTGGACAAGATCTGCATCGTAACCGGCGCCGCGTCGGGCATCGGGCTGGAGCTCGCCCGGCAATTGGCCGCTTCAGGGGCCTCAGTCGTGCTTGGCGATGTCGACGCGGCGGGCGTGGCGGAAGCGGCGGCGGGAATTTTGCGGGCCGGCGGCAAGGCGAAAGCGGTGGCGGCGGATGTGACCGACGCCGCCGCGGTGCGCGGCCTGGTGGAAGGGACGGCCGCCGAATTCGGGCGCATCGACTATCTCTTCAACAATGCCGGCGTCGCCATTATCGGCGAAATCCGCGATCTCAGTCTCGCGCAATGGCGGCGCGTCATCGAAGTCAATCTGTTCGGCGAAATCCATTGCATCCACTACGCCTATCCCATCATGATCGGCCAAGGCTTCGGCCATATCGTCAATATCGCCTCGGGCTCCGGCATCGCGCCGGGGCCGCTCAACACGCCCTATGTCGCGTCCAAATTCGCGATCGTCGGGCTCTCGCACGCTTTGGCCGCCGAGGCGCGCGCCTTTGGCGTGGCGGTCAGCGTGATCTGCCCCGGCTATGTCGACAGCCCGATGATGAGGGAGATGAAGGCGGTCAACGCCGAGGCGAAGGACGTCAACGCGAAAATCGACTTCAAGCGCCTGTCGGCGGAGCGCGCCGCGCAAATCATATTGGCGCGTCTGCCGCGAAAGCGGGTGACGATCGCCTTTCCCTTCTATGTCCACGCCTTCGCCTTCCTGCATCGCTTCGCTCCCGGCCTGTTCCTGCGTTTCTCGGCGAGGCAGGTCGATCGCTTCCGAAGAATCCGCAAAGTCGCGGGCTGAGATCAGATGGGGAGCGCGCCATGACAAAACCATCCGCGACGGCGCTGACGGCGCTGGACGCCATCGTCGATGTGGCGCTCGCCTTTATGGCCAAGCGAAGGGCGAAACGCGCCAAGAGGCGGCAAGAACGCGCCGCGGAAATCGCCAAAGAGGCGAAGCCGGCGCCGGATTTGCGTTAGGCGTGACGCAATGAGTTGCAACCGGTCGAGCGTGATCCATCGTTCGCATGGCGGAGCGTTTTTCATCCCTGAGAGTCCGTCAAGGACGGCCCGAAGGGCCGCCGCCTTCGGCGGTCGCCCGCAGGGCGATCCTTGACGGACTCTCAGGGATGAAAAAAAATTCCTGCATGCGAACAATGGCGCAACAGCGAATTCGGCGCCGAGCGTAGGCGTTACGAATCCGCGGCGGCGCATCCTGAAGGCTGCGCGCCGCCCATCTCCGGTCGGCGCCACGGCGCCACTCCCGCCGTCGCCGCCTCGCGTCACGTCGCTCGCGTAAATCCGTCGGCGCTCCAGCGCTCGCTGCCGACGCCGTGATGGGCGAAGAAGAGACAGTCGGGATCGTATTTGTCCTTCACCGCGAGCAGCCTGGCATAGTTCGGCCCCCAGAAGGATTGCCGCCAGTCCTCCTCGAAGAAATTGCTTTCCGAGACATAGGAGCCGGGGTTCGGCGCGATCTTGCGCAATTCGTTCATCGCCTTGTCGATGGCCTGCGCATGCGCGCGGGCGGCGGCGACGTCGGGCTCGTGGCCGGCGACGCCGGGATAGGCGGGCGGTCCCTCGGCGCCGCTGATGACCAGCGCGAAGGCGTCGGCGACGGCTGGATTCATCGCCGTGTCCCGCGCCGCGGCGATCGCCTCGGGCGGCGCGCCGGCGAGGCCCTTGTTGAAATGCAGCGAAAAGCCCCACTGCCGCGACGCGGCGAACAGAGCGTCGGCGAGGCTTTGGCGTTGCTCGGGCTGCAGCAGCGCGGCGGGCAGCCAGGCCGACTGGTAGCCGTGCAGGACCTGTCCCGCCTCGCCGAGATTGGCCCCCCAAAATATATTGGCCTCGGACGCGCCGGGGCGGTCGTCGGTCCGCACGGCGCCGGGGAGCATCTTGAGAAAGTCCGGGTCCCAGAAATGGCGCGCCGGCGCGGCCAGGATGATCGGCGGCTGCGCGATCGCAAAATCCTGCGGCGAGGCGGCGATCCAGTCGAGGAACGGGCGCCAGGTCGCGTGCGCCTCGTCCTGGGTCAGGCCCTGGAACACCATGGCGACGGAGAGGACATTGTCCGGCCGGAAGACGATCTGCTCGCCCCAATGCGGATTGAACAGGGCCTCGCCATAGAAATCGACGATCCGGCCGATCAGCCGGCGGTACGCCGCCTCGGAGGTCGCCTTGATGGTGGTGAACATCGGGCCGAAGAATTGCGGCAGATCGTGCGTCTGCAGGGTCAGGCGCGTGACGACGCCAAGACAGCCGCCGCCCCCGCCCTTCAGCGCCCAGAACAGGTCGGGATTCGTGCAGGCGTTGGCCGTCCGGACGATTCCGTCGGCGGTGACGATTTCGGCTTCCAGCAGGCTCGCCGCGGCCATTCCATAGCCCTTGGAGAAACTGCCGAAGCCGCCGCCCTGGATGAGGCCGGCGACGCCGACCGTCAGGCACCCGCCGCCCTGGACGTAGCGGCCTCCCTTGGTGGCGACGGCGTCGTAGACATGTCCCCACATCGCGCCGGCCTCGATCGTCACGGCGGGTTTGGGCTCGTATTTGCCGGCGCATCCGGCGCCGACGAACGCCTCCTGCAACGCGACGGCGTTCATCTTGCGCGTCCATATCAGCAGGGAATCGGCGGCGTTGGACGTGCCCTGATAGCTGTGGCCGCCGCCCTTGACGACGAGGCGCAGATTGTTGTCGCGGGCGAAATTGACGGCGGCGACGATATCGGCGGTCGACTCGGCGGCGACCGCATAGGCGCTCGGGCGCGAGGTCCAGGCGTCGACCCAGCCGAGGCTTTGCGTGAGCGCGACCTCATCGCCGAGGTAATAGGGGTTCTTCAATTCCTTGAAGAGCTGCGTGCAATCGGAGCCCGCCGCGCATTCGGCGAGCGGCGAGCGCACCGCCGCGAGCCGGCCTCCGACGTCGCGGTTAAGCCGGCTCCAGTCCGCTTCGGACGGCCAGGCCGCATCGCCGGGCCGGACGCGGCCGATCGGCGCCGCCGCGCCAAGCGCCGATACGCTCTGGCCGGGCGCCGCTCCCAGCGCTATCATGGCCGCGATGCCTTTGAGCACATTCCGTCTGCGCATTCCCGCCTCTCCCTTTGTGCGCCCACGACGACCCGCCATACGGAGAATCCTCGTGTCCATGATTTCCGAACGCGGAAATTCTTCCAGACCTCAGCCTCCTCGGGAAGAGGCTGGGGACGAGCCGCGCCGAGCGAGTGTTTTCCGGCGATGGATAGGGACGAACGGCTTGGATTTCGTGACGGACGGGTGGCTGCGACAGGCCTTCCTGGCTTCGCTCGCCATCGCCGCGGCGACGGCCGGCGTCATCAATGCGATGAACGTCATCCAACTCGTCCACGACAATCCGGCCGCCGGCCTCGCCGGGCCGATCGTCACGGAGGGAACGAGCTTTATCACTTTCCTGCTGTTCTTCTGGATTCCCTGGTTCGCCTGGCTTGTCGCGCCGCCCTTCGTGCGTCCGCGCTGGAAGCTGCTGATCCATATCCCGGGCGCGCTGATCTTTTCCCTTTGCCATGTCGGCGGCTTCGTGTTGCTGCGAAAGCTCGCCTTTTGGATGGCCGGCAGCCATTACGCCTACGAGCCGCTCGCCACGCAATTCCTCTACGAGCTGCGCAGGGATGCGCTCGCCTATGTCCTGTTCGCCGTATGGTTTGCGCTGATTCCCCTTTTCTGGCGCAAGCCGGCGCCGGCCCTTGGCCCCGGCGAGGCGCTCACCTTCGACATTCGCGACGGCGCCAAGCTGACGCGCGTGCGGCTCGACGAAATCCTGGCGATCGGCTCCCTCGGCAATTACGTCGAATTTTCCCTGCGCGACGGGCGGCGCCTGCTGATGCGCTCCTCGCTCTCGGCGCTGGAGAGCGAATTGGCGCCGCGCGGCTTCCTGCGCACGCATCGCTCCTGGCTCATGAATGTGAAACACGTGACGGCGCTGAAGCCGGAAGGCTCGGGAGATTACACGGTGGAGCTGGCGAGCCTGACCGTGCCGCTTTCGCGGCGCTATCCCCAGGCGCTGGCCAAACTGCGAAGCGCCGAGGCCTGAGGCGGCCGTCCCTGGCTTGGCGAGAGACGTCGCGACCGCTCAGCCCGCCAAAAGGGCCGGCCGGCCGGGCGAAATCCCGCCCCCGATTCCGGCTTCGAGCAATTCAGCGAATTGCGATGCGGGCAGCGGCGGGCTGAAATAATAGCCTTGCGCCTCGTCGCAATGGCGCGCGCGAAGAAAATCCAGCGCTTCGGCGGTTTCCACGCCCTCCGCGACGACCCGCAGCTTGAGGCCGCGGGCCATTGCGATCGCTGCGGTCACGACCTCCGCATCCTTTCCGGCGGCGCCTATCTGGCGGACCAGCGAGGAATCGATCTTGACCGCGTCGACCGAGAATTTCTGAAGATGGCTGAGGCCAAAATCGCCGGTTCCAAAATCGTCGATGGCCACCTGCACGCCGCTGTTTCTCAACGCCTGGAGGATGGGCGCCGTCGCCCCGGGGCGCCTCATCAGGATGTTCTCGGTCACGTCGAGTTCGAGGAATTTCGGATCGAGGCCCGTCTCGCCGAGAATTGCCGACAGGCGGTCCGCGAAGGTCTCGTCGAGAAACTCCCGGGCGCAGACGTTGACGGTCATCGAGCAGGCGGGCAGGCCCTGATCCGCCCAGGCGCGGGCTTGCCCGCACGCCTCGCGCAGCACCCAGGCGCCGATCGGCAGCATGAGGCCGCAGGCTTCGGCGATGGAGATGAACTGCCCCGGAGAGACCGATCCGCGCGTCGGATGCGTCCAGCGTATCAACGCCTCCGCCCCGATGACGCCGCCCGTCGTCAGTTGGATCTTGGGCTGGTAATGCAGCGCCAATTCCCGCCGCTCGAGGCCGCGCCGCAAGCTTTCCTCGATCGATTGCCGCTCGACGGCGCGGGCGTTCATGGTCGGCTGGAAAAACTGGTAGTTCTGGCGGCCCTTGTCCTTGGCCCGATACATCGCGTCATCGGCGTTCTTGATGAGAGTCTCGGCGTCCAGTCCGTCGCCGGGATAGAGGCTGACCCCGATGCTCGTGGTCACCTGAAGCTCGCGCCGATCGATGAAATGAACCTTGGCCACCGCCTCCAGCATTCTGCCGGCCGCAATGGCGGCTTCTTCCAAGTCCCGCACTTCCGAAAGCAGCACGACGAACTCGTCGCCGCCAAGCCGGCTCACCGTGTCCGAGGCGCGCACGCAATCGGCAAGGCGTTTGGCGATCGATTGAAGAAGCTTGTCGCCGATCGCATGTCCGAGGGAATCGTTGATGTGCTTGAAGCCGTCGAGATCAAGGAACAGCACCGCGACCTGCTTCTTGTGCCGCGGCGCCACGGCGATCGCCTGACGGATGCGGTCGTTCAGCAGCATGCGATTGGGCAAGCCGGTCAGGAAGTCGTGCTCGGCCGCATGGGCCATCCGCAGCGCCATCGTCCGGGCGGCGGTCACGTCGCGGAAAGCGATCACCGCGCCGGCCGGCCGTCCCTGCCGGTCGTGGATGGGCGCCACGGAATCCTCGATCGGAATTTCAAATCCGTCGCGCCGGATGAGCACGCTGTTTGGCGGCAGATGCATGTTGCGATTTTGCGCGATCGCTTCGGCCATCGGATTGGGGATCGGCCGGCGGCTCGTCCCGTCGAGGATTTGGAAGACTTCGGGCATCGGCTTGCCCTCCGCCTCCTGCCAGCGCCAGCCGGACATCGTTTCGGCGACGGGATTGAGGAAGGTGAGATTCCCCGCGATATCGGTGCAAGCGACGGCGTCGCCGATGCTGTTCAGCGTAACCTGGGCGCGCTCCTTCTCGCCGAACAGGGCCTCTTCGGCCGTTTCGCGCCGGGAATTGTCGCGCTGGACGGTCCAGCCCGCGCCGCCGGTGATGACCAGACCGAGGACGGTTCCGAGGATCAAGATGATATTCGTCTGGCTGGCGCTGCGCCTGGCGTCGGCGTCGCGAATCGCCAGCAAGCGCAGCTCTTCGGCGCGCAACTGGCTGAGAAGGGTTTCAAAATCGAAGGTGATGCGCTGGCCGCCGCCGGTCCGGGTGGCGACGATCGCCGCGTCCAGCCCCTCGCTGCGGCGCGCAGCCAGCACTGTCACCGCCAACTGGACCTTCTCGGCGATCAGCCTGGCGAGGGCGGGAAGCTGGCGCTGCTGATTGGGGTTGTCGATCGTGAGCGCGGCGATCGCCGCCAGGTCCACCTCCAGTTTCCGCTCGCCGGAGTCGTAGGCCTCAAGATAGGCTTCGTTGCCCGTCAGTATGAAGCCGCGGGCGCTGGATTCGAACGTCCTCATGTTGAGGGCGAGGTCTTGCAGCGTGTCGAGGACCTCATGGGTGTGGCTCACCCACCGCTCGCCCGCGCTCGAGGCGAGGCTGGCGCGATAGGAAAGACCCGCGACGACGAGCAGAACCGCGATGGCGGCCGCGAAGGCGAATCCCACCTTCCGATTTGACGAGGTCTTGGTCTTCATCGCGCCCAGCATTCGCAGGTCGACCGCTGTCGGTTGTAAAGACGCGAGAAATTGTGTCCCGGGGGATTTACCGTAGCTCTTCGGTCCTACACGGGGGTAGACTCGGAAACTACTCAGGCCGGAGGCCGGCTTCCCCCAGAAAACGTCCGCCCTGGCCGGCCGGATTGTCCCATTTCCGGACGTTTGGCCGCTCACTCCGCCGCATCGAGCCTCTCGCGCACCTTGGCGGCCAGTTCCTCGAAGGAAAACGGCTTGCCGATCATGTGCACGCCGGCGTCCAGGCGCCCGTGGTGGACGATGGCGTTGCGGGTATAGCCGGTCATGAACAGGATCTTGAGGCCGGGCCGCTGGCGCTTGGCCTGATCAGCGAGCTGGCGCCCGTTGACGCCGCCCGGCATCACGACGTCGCTGAGCAGGAGATCGATCTTGTGGTCGCCGGCCAGAACGTCGAGCGCCGCCGCGCCGCTGCTGGCTTCGAGGACGCGATAGCCGAGCTCCCGCAGGATTTCGGTGGCGTAGGCGCGCAGCGCGTCGTCGTCCTCGACGACGAGGATATTCTCGGCGCCGACCGACCGGGCGGGCTCGCCCGCGGCATTGGCGCTCGCCTCGTCCGCGGCGCCGAGGTGGCGGGGAAGATAGATCTTGACCGTGGTGCCCTCGCCGATCTCGCTGTAGATCTTGACGTGGCCGGCCGATTGCCGGGCGAAACCATAGGCCTGGCTGAGGCCTAGGCCGGTGCCCTTGCCGACTTCCTTGGTGGTGAAGAACGGATCGAAGGCGCGCTCGCGCGTCGCCCGGTCCATGCCGGCGCCGGTGTCGGTCACCGCGATCATCACATATTGGCCGGGCTCGACAGGTTCGCTCAGCGATGCGACATAGGCCTCGTCGAGCGAGGAATTGGCGGTTTCGATCGTCAGCCTGCCGCCGTTCGGCATCGCATCGCGCGCATTGAGCGCCAGATTGAGCAGCGCGTTCTCGAGCTGGTTGGGATCGGCGAAACTGCGCCACAATCCCCCCGCCAGCACGGTCTCTAAGGCGATCGTCTCGCCGAGCGTGCGGCGCAGCAGTTCGCAGACGCCGGCCACCAGCTTGTTGGCGTCGAACGCCTGCGGGCTCAGCGCCTGCTGGCGCGAGAAGGCGAGCAGCCGGCTCGTCAAGGCGGTCGCCCGCTTGACGCCCTGCATCGCCATTTCGCGCGCCCGCGCGATGCGCTCCAGCGGCGGCGCCGGGGGCAATTGCGGAATCTGCCGCCCGATCAAGTCGAGGCCGCCGAGCACCAGGGTCAACAGATTGTTGAAGTCATGCGCGACGCCGCCGGTCAATTGTCCGACCGCCTCCATTTTTTGCGCCTGGCGCAACTGCTGTTCGAGCCGGCGCCGCTCCGTCACGTCGCGCGCGCTCACCACGAGCCGGCGGCGCGCGCCCGCCTCCTGCGGCACCGGCGTCGCGACCGCCTCGATGACGCCCTCGCCCTGCGTCCTTTCGTAGCGATAAGGCGCGCCGGCGCGCAGGCACGCCGTCAGGCGTTCGTTCACCGCGGCGGCGGTTTCGGCGTCGAACACTTCGTCGACCGTCTTCCCGATCACCTGCTTGCGCGTCATATGGTAGAGCCGCAGCGTGGCCGGATTGATCTCCTCGTAGCGGAACCGCCCGTCGTCCGTCTCGGCCAGAACCGCGTGGCATTCGGAGGAATGTTCGAAGAACGTGCGGATCATCGCCTCGGTGGCGGCCAGGCGCCGGGTTCGCTCTTCGATGCGCCGCTCCAGCGTCACGTTGAGCTGCGTGAGCTCTTCCTCCGCCTCCTTGGCCGTCGTCACGTCGAGAGCCACGCCGATAAAGCCGATATGCTCGCCGCGCGGCCCCCATCGCGGCTGCGATTGCGAGTGCAGCCACCGCCATCGGCCGTCGCCGCGCCGATAGCGCGCCTCGAGCGTGAACGGCGCCAACGAGGCTTCGCCGGCCCGCTGCTCGTCCAGGATGCGCGGCAGGTCGTCGGCGTGAAGCGCCTTGCGCCAATCGAAATTCAGGGCCTCGTCCAGCGGGACTTTAAGAAAATCCACATAGGCGGCGTTGACGAAGGCCCGGCGGCCGTCGAGACGGCTCACCCACATCGGCGCCGGCGCGCTATTGGCGATCGAGCGGAACCGCTCCTCGCTTTCGGCGAGCGCCCGCTGGGCGAGCTTGCGCTCGGTAATGTCCTGGACGACCGAATAGAACCCGACGACGCGGCCCGTCTCGTCGCGATGCGGGACGTGCATGATCTCGGTGACGACATTCCCGGTGGGCCTGGGAAAATCGACCTCGTAGGTCAGGCTCTCGCCGCTGAGCGCCCGCTCGACGAAGGGCCGTCGGGCCTCATACATCGGCGCGCCCATCACGTCGCTCAGCTTGTGGCCGATGAGTTCGCTCAACGGGCGGCCGAACCAGGCTTCGTAGGGCTTGTTGGCGAAGCGAAAAATTTGCTCGGAATCGACATAGGAGATCAGCACGGGCAGCGCGTCGGTTATGGCGCTCAGCCGCCCCGCGCTTTCCTGCGCCGCGCGCTCGGCCGACTTTTGGTCGGTGATGTCGAGATGGGCGCCGACGAGCTTTAGCGGCCGGCCTTCAGCATCGCGCTCGATTTCGGCGACCGCGCGGATCCAGCGAACCTCGCCGTCGCTTGGCCGGACGATGCGATATTCCGCCTTGTAATGGGTTTGGCGGCTCGCGACGGTATCGAGAAAATACTTCTCGACCCAGGCGCGGTCCTGCGGATGAACGCGCTTGACCCATTGCTCGTGCGTTTCGTTCGCCGCGTCCGGCGCAAGACCGTGCAGATGCAGATATTCGGGCGACCGTCGACTGCGAAAGCCGTCGCGCAGGTCGACTTCCAAGCCGCCTATGCCGCCGATCTTTTGGACCCTGGCGAGCTCCGCCTCGCGCTCGCGCAGCGCCAGGGTAGTTTTTTGGCGATCGGTGGCGTCGCGAAAAGCCACCCCGACGCCATCGCCAAGCGGAAAAGCGCGCACCTCGTGATAGCGATGCGGTTGCAGCGCCGAATAGGTCTCGAAGGATTGCCGGGTGCGCTCCGACATCACCAGCCGGTAGCGCCGCTCGAATTCGGTGCCGACGACGTTGGGCGACACGTCCCAAAGCAGCCGGCCGATGACATGGCTGCGCGACATGCCGAAAATCTCTTCGGCCGCATGATTGAAGGCGGTGAAGCGCCAGTCGGGACCGAGAGCGAGAAAGCCTTCGCCGATCCCCTCCAGGATGGCGTCCACCGACAGGTCCGAGCCGCCGGGCGCAGCGTTGGTCTGCCCGTCCATGACGCCGATCGTCTCTTTCACCTGTGTTGCCGCCTTCCGAAGCGCCCTCGCGTCGGTTTTGGCGACGCAGCGGAAGGATAGGTCAGAAACGAGCCGAGCGAAAGCAAGCGCGGCGCGGGCCGCGCGCGGGGCAGGGCGCTCACAAACACTTGATCGACGCCGCGCGCCGCCCGCGCAAGATTTGAAACTTGAGGAGTCTCGCTCCGTTAGCAGAGCATGCCCCGTGAGCGGGGCCGGTCTTAACCAAACGAAATGGAGCGCCAAATGCGCAAGCTTGTTCTTCTCAGCGTTGCCTCGGCCTTGCTTGGCCTGGGCACCCTTGTCGCCAATGCCCAGGGCCCAACCCTGTCGAATGATTCGCCCTATACGCTGCTCAACGCCATGCCGGACGTCAGCGTCCCCGCGACGATGAACGAAGGGCGCGCCGCCTATACCGAGCCGGCCATGACGGTTGAAGACATGCGCCGTTATCGCGGCCGCTAACCTCTCCTTTTTCCGTGAACCCATAAGGGGCTGCGCCCGCGCGGCCCCTTATGGGCGTGAAGGTCCGGCAAAGTATCCTGGGGCGCCATGGGCTACGGCGCTTGCACGATGCGGCCGCTGCCCCTTACCTCCGAACGCCGCAAGATCGGGTGGCCCGACAGTTCGACGTTGCCGCTTCCGGAAATCGAGACGTCCGCATCCGTCTGTGCGGTCATATGCGCATCGCCGCTGCCGCGGATGGTGATCTGCGCGGACTTGGCGATCAGGCCCTTGAGCCGTGCCGCGCCCGAACCCGAGATTTCCACATCGACCGAATCGGCGGCGCCGGTGGCGGCGACGCTGCCGCTTCCCTGGATGCTTACCCGCAGCTGCGGCTGATTGATCTGCGATAAGGTCAGATCGCCGCTGCCGACCAATTTCCAGCCGGTTATCGGCGGCCCCGACAGACTGACGTCGAGCCGGGACTCGAGCCAGCCCGGATCGCAATCCAAACTCAAACGGCCGCCTTCCATCCTCACATGGTCGAGAAGCGCTGGATCGCCGCTCACGACGGCTTCCGCCTTGTCACCCGGCTGATAGCGGACCGAAGCCGGCAGATCGATCTCCAGATTGTCGGTCGCGGTGAACGGCAGGGTAACCTGCCGGCTGGCGGATACGGCCGATCCGCAGGTGGACTGCCTGGTAATCCACAAATACCTTGCATCGGCCCAATTCCGTCCGGAAAGTCCAATGCCCGCCGTCAATAAAACGATCGCGCCAATCGTTCCCGCCGTCGCGATGAACGCCAGTTTTCCCGTCATTGTCCGGCTCCTTACAGGTTGTTTCAGGCAACGTTCAAACGCGGTCGTGATCCAGTTGAGCCAGGCGGAAATGCAGCCGGGCGTAGTGGCCGAGCATCCGGACGCCAGCGCCCAGTCCCATCAACAACAAAGCGCCGCCGCCCATGAGGCAACTGACAAGCCCGGCGCCGATGAGCAGGCGCGCGACGATCCCGGTCACGGTTCCGCCAAAGTGAAACAGCAATGTGGCGACGATGATCTTCACGCCGACCGCGCCGATGGCCGCCAGCGCGATCGCCAGGCCGAACGCGATGACGATCGTCACGAGGAGCAGCGGCAGTAGAAATAGGATGTCGACGATGGCAAGGCCCGCCAGCGCCATCGCAGCCGTCAGCAGATTCGACACGCTCCAGTGCGCCTCGAAACGGCGCAGCCCGATATCGGCCCGCAGCTCGCGGGCGATTCTCGCCGGATCGCCCAACGCGGCCGCAACTTCCTGTTCGCTGCGGCCCGAGGCGTCGGATTCGGCAAAATGCGCGGCGTAGTCGGCGACGATATCCTCAATCTCTTGCGGCGGCAGACCGGCTAGTCCCAATCTCAGCATGCGCAAGAAGGCGTCCCTGGTCATGGCAAATCCTCAAGAAGTTTATCGACGGCGCCCGCGAAAGAGCGCCAATCGCGGCGATGAGCTTCGAAAACCGTCCGACCCAACGGCGTGATCTGGTAATATTTGCGGGGAGGCCCGTTGGCCGACTCGACGATACGGGTGGCCACAAGGCGGTCATTCTGCATCCGGCGCATCAGCGGATAGATCGTGCCTTCGCCCATGCCGACGGCGCCAACCAGCGTGCTGGCGATTTCATAGCCGTAGCTCTCGCCCCGCGACAGCACGGCTAGGACGCATAGATCAAGGGCGCCTTTTCTCAATTGGACTTGGATCGAGTCGATCATGGCGGGTCTCGGCCTCGCTGAACGTATATAGCAAGCTATCTGCTTATGCAAGATAGTTGATCGGCTCTCCCACGGAACCCTTATCCTTGACTCCGTATATTCTTAGCCGTATATACGTATCGTTATATACGCGATCGGAGCCAATCGGAGCTTGCCATGACCTCATCCGCCATTCCCTCCCGTCACATCCCCGTCCTCATCGTCGGCGCCGGCCTTGCGGGCCTCACCGCTGCGACGCTGCTGGCCTGGCGCGGCGTGTCCTGCCTGCTGGTCGAGCGGCGCGCCTCGACCTCGCGCCATCCCCGGGCGCGTGGGCTCAACATGCGCTCGCTCGAATTGCTGCGCGGCGTTCCCGGCCTCGAGGCGGATCTGGCGGCGGCGAGCCCCTTCGCGGCGGACGAAATCAGCATCGTCATCGCCGAAAGCGTCACCGGGCGGGTGTTCCGCACCTTGATCGCGCCGGGCGACACCGATTCCAGCGCGCTGTCGCCTTCGCCGCTCTGCATGGCCGGGCAGGACCGGGTCGAACCGATCCTGCTCGCCCATGCCCGCGCGCTCGGCGCCGACATCCGCTTTTCGACCGAAGTGACGAGTTTCGGCCAGGACGGGCGCGGCGTCGCGGCGGCGCTGCGCGACGTGCGCACGGGGGAGACAACTTACGTGACCGCCGATTATCTGATCGCCGCCGATGGCAATCGCAGCCCGGCGCGCCGCGCGCTCGGGATTGGCGTCCACGGCCATGGCGTGCTGTCGAACAATATGTCGATCCTGTTCGAAGCCGATCTCGGCGCGACTTCAAGAGAACGCGCCTTCGCGCTCTATTTTCTGCGCAATCCCGCCTTCACCGGCGCTTTCGTCAGCTCCGACGATCCCAATGTCGCCGTGGTCTCGCGCGAATATGATCCGGCCAGGGAATCGCTCGCCGACTTCCCGCCGGCGCGCGCCGCCGACATCGTGCGCGCCGCGCTCGGTCTGCCAGGGCTCGATGTCGCCGTTCTCGACGTGACGGCGTGGGAAATGTCGTCGCAGGTGGCCGACCGCATGGCGGTCGGGCGCGTGTTCCTGGCGGGCGATGCCGCCCATACGATGCCCCCGACCGGCGGGCTTGGCGGCCAGACGGCGATCCAGGACGGCGCCGATCTCGCCTGGAAGCTCGCTGCGGTATTGCGCGGCGAGGCCGACCCGGCCCTGCTCGACACTTACGCGGCCGAGCGCCAGCCGGTCGCCGAACTCACCGTCGCGCACGCTGCCGCCAATTATTTCGAACGCCTGCGCCCCGATCGCGCCGATCCGTCGGCCGCCGTCGCCGCGCCCGACTGGCTCACCGCCGCCATGGGCTATCGCTACGCCTCGGCGGCGGTGCAGCGGGAGGCGGGCGACGACGGCAGGGCGAGCGAAGATCCGCGCCATCCCAGCGGGCGCCCCGGCTTCCGGCTTCCCCATGCGCTGGCGATGCGCGGCGCCAAAAAGATATCGACGCTCGATCTCGTCGGCCCGGGCTTTGCGCTGATCGCCGGGCCGGACGGCGCGGCCTGGAGCGAAGCGGCGCGCCGCCTCGAATTGCCGGCCTTCCGGTTCGACGCCGAGCTTGGCGGCGATCCCGCGCCCTTCCTCGCCAGCGCCGGCCTTGAGGCCGACGGCGCCTTGCTGATCCGCCCCGACGGCTTTATCGCTGCGCGCTGGAAGCGCGCCGAGCGCGAGGCGGCGGCCGAGCTCGAGGCGGCGCTCGCCCGCGCGCGCGGGCGGGCCGGCGAGCGCGGGCGGGAAAGGGCGGCATGAGCGGCAAACGCAAAGTCTCCAATCCCCTCGCCCTGGCGGTGCTGGCCTGTCTCGTCGAGCGGCCGATGCACCCTTACGAAATGGCCAGCACGATGCGCGAGCGCCATAAGGACGAAAGCATCAAGCTCAACTACGGCTCGCTCTATACGGTGACCGAGGCGCTGCAGCGCCATAAGTTGATCGAGCCGCAGGAGACGGCGCGCGAGGGCAATCGCCCGGAGCGCACGATCTATCGCATCACCGACGCCGGGCGGCTCGAACTCGTCGACTGGCTCAGCGATCTCATCGGCAATCCCGTCCATGAATATACGCAGTTCGAGGGCGGCCTGTCGCTGCTGCCGGTGCTGGCGCCGAGCGACGCCGTCAAACTGCTCGAGGAGCGCTGCCGGCGGCTGGAGGCCGAGCTCGTCCAGGCGCGCGCCGTCAAGGCGCTGCTCGCCGAGCGCAAGCTGCCGCGGCTGTTCACGATCGAGGCCGAACATCGCTGGCGGATGAAGGAGGCCGAGCTCGACTGGGTGCGCGAATTGACGGCCGAGATCGCCAGCGGCGCGCTTGAGGGCGTCGCCGAATGGCGGCGCTGGCATAAAGAGGGCGGCGAAGCGAGCGTCCTCAAGCTGCCGGAGCCGGGGCAGGGGGCGCCGCGGCGCCGATCCTTCTGAGGCGGCGCGCCGCGCAGCCCGTAACAGAATTGCGCGCAAACCGGTCCTGACGGGGAGGCAATCTCCGCGGTCTTTGCTATAAGGAGCCGGACGCATCCTCGCCAAGAAAGCAGGCCCGCAAAATGTTGAAGGATTTGATGGTCCATCTCGACGGCGGCGGGGAAGACGAAGTCCGGCTGGCGCATGCGGAGGCGATTGCGACCCGCTTCGGCGCCCATATCACCGGCCTCTACGTCAATCCCCTTGCCGATTATCCCGTCGCCTTCGCGGGCGAGCCGCGTCTCACGCCGATCAAGAGCGCGGAGGAACGCGAGGAGCGCGCCCGCAGCGAAGCGGAGCTCGCGCTGGCTCGCCTGCAAGAACGCTTCGGCCGCCTCGACGGCCCGAGCGAGATCCGGCCGCTGGCGACGCAGGCCAGCGAAATCGCCAAGCTGGCGGCTTCCGAGGCGCGCTGGGCGGATTTGTTCCTGGCGAGCGCGCCCTATCGAAGCGCCGACGCCGCGCTCGGCGACAGCCTGCTCGAATCCGTGTTGTTCGGCGCCGGGCGCGGAATCTTCGCCGTTCCGCCCGGCCGCAAAGCGAGCGCGCAAATCGACAATATCCTCATCGCCTGGCAAGACACCCGCGAAGCGGCTCGCGCCATCGCCGAGGCGATGCCCTTCCTGCTGCGCGCCAAGACGACGCGCATCTTGACGGTGGACGCGCATGCCGGTCGCGCCGAGGCGGCGATGGATGTCGCCGCCCATCTCGATCGCCACGGCATCGGCGTCGAAATCCACGCCGTCAAGTCAGGCGAGGGGGGCGTCGCGGGAGTGTTGATCGGCGAGGCGCATAAGATGGCGGCCGATTTGATCGTGATGGGCGCCTATGGCCATTCGCGCCTGCGCGAATATTTCCTGGGCGGCGCCACGCGCGACATGCTGAAGACCTCGGATATCCCGATCCTGATGGCGCATTGAGGCGTGGCGACGGCGACGGGCGTCATGGGAAGGCGAAGTGAACCAGCAGCAGCAAAGACGCCTCACCGCGACGTGCCAATGCGGCAAGGTGAAATTCGAGGCGGTCGGGGCGCCGATTCTGACCCTCTCCTGCTATTGCGCGAGCTGCCAGGAAGCCGGACGTCAGTTCGAGCAGCTGGCGTCCGCGCCTCCCGTGCTCGATCCCGACAACGGCACAGGCTTTGTCCTCTATCGAAAGGATCGCGTGCAATGCCAGACGGGGCAGGAGCATCTTGAAGAGCGTCGGCTGAAGCCGGAATCCCCCACCCGGCGGGTTGTCGCCGTTTGCTGCAATTCGCCGATGTTCCTCGACTTCACCAAGGGGCACTGGCTGTCGATGTTCCGCAACCGCTTTGCGACAGGCGCGCCGCCGCTTGAAATGCGGATCATGACCCAAGAGCGGCGCGTCGGCGTCGAGCTTGCCGATGACGTGCCGAACTATAGCGGTCGCTCCGGCAAGTTCATGGCGAAGCTGATCGCCGCCTGGATTGCGATGGGTTTCCGCCGACCTGAAATCGCCTTGGGAAAGCCAGCCCGTGGGATGGGTTAGGCGCTCGCGATGTCGCGCCTGCAACAGGCGTTTGCGTTTACGACGGCCATCGCCATGATCGGCGACTCACGCCTCATGGGCGAGGACGAGGCGACGACGGCGCGCGCGTAGGTCCTGCCGCGAGGCTCGCGGCCAGGAAAGCGATCGGATTTCGCATTCGCGTTCGGCGTCAGGCCCCTCGTGAAACGATCGGCGCCGGACTTCGCATGTCCGCCGCGTTCCTCTCGCGATCGTCACTCCGGCGGCGCCGGCGCGGGAGGGGCCCATGGCCACGGACCGCTCTGGTGGGCTACGCAGGTCGTCGTTTGGGAAGCGCAGGTCCCGTTCGCCCACCCTCTGACCGCGCCGGCCGGAGCATCGGTCTTGGCGAGCGCCTTCTCGCCTGGACTCAGCCCGATTTCGACATGCACCCAATCGCCGGAACAGCCGAGAATGCGGCGGGGCGTCACGAAATCCCCGGCCGCCGCCTCGCCTTTGACGTCCCTGAGGTCGAGGACGTCGGGGGAGGCGCCGTTCGGCGCCAGTTTGAGCTTCTCGAGCAGCAACTGCGCCGTCATGAGGTTGGCGGCGACCCAGCCACGGCCGGAATAAACCGGCTCTTTCGGCCGCTGAGGAGTCCAGACGGCCTCAAACCCATGTTCGATGAGAAACCATCCCTTCTTGTAGCCGATGACATCGGCTCCGAAAGTCGAATAGGGGTCGTTAGGCTCCAAACGGCCGAGGGGCAAGCGGCCGAGAATGCGCGCATTCCCGTCCGGCTCGGCGCGCACGTTCAGTCCCGCCGGGTCGTGATCTCTGCTGAAGGCGGAGAAGTTGCATTCCGTGATCCCGGACGGCAGCGGCGACCAGGGATAGTCGAACTGCCGCGGCGCACACTTTCCGTTGAAATCAGGAGCCGCGCAGGTACTGTCGGTCCATCCGCGCACGGTCCCGTCCGCCGACGCCGGCTCCCCGGTCAAGGTCTTCGCCCCCGGCAGCCGGATCTCGACTTCGAGCCAGCGCCCCGAACAGCCCAAGATCCGGCTGACCGGAACCTTGTCGGGGGAATAGAGGGCAATCCCGTCGGCGTCGAAGGCTGTGAGATAGACAATGTCCGGCGCGGCGGCGTTCGGCGCCGCCTTGAGCGTCTCGCGATAGAGGCGCACGGTCACGGATCGGCCATCGACCCAGCCCTTCTCGCCTGGGGATGAGGGGCTCTGGAGATTGACGTAATTCGCGCCTTCGATCTGAAACCAACCGTCCTTGGCGCCGACCACCCGAAACCCCTGGCCTTGTTTGGCCTCCCCGACGGAGCCCTCCTGCTTGTCCCCGATTGAGGGGATGTATCCGAGCGCCTGCGCCGCCGTGTCCGGCGCCGCGCGGACGGCAAGTCCCTGCTCGCTGGCGTCGCCGCTTTCCGCCGCGAAATCGCAGGCGTTCATGCCCTGCGGCGCAGGCTCACCCGCCGTCGTTTGCGCACTCGCCGGCTCGCCCGACAACGCGACGATGACAAACAAGAATGCGAGAGGTGCGCTGCCGTATAGGCGCTCGAACATCATGCTCATCGGACTTTCTCGGCGACTTCGCTTCGGCGCGGACGGGGAATGCGGCGTGGCCGCCCGCGTTGAGGGCCAAGCTATGCGGTTCCCGCCGCGTTGTCGCGCTCTTCGATCTTAGTCGATCCGACCGATCTCAAGCTATGGCCGATCCGCCGCCGGACCCGTCCGACAATGGAGCTGGCGCGATGCCTTGAGGACGAAAACCGCTCCGCCGAGCGAAACGATGGATCAAACTCGGCCGCTTCGATCCGAAGCGATTGCGTTTCTTTTACGCGACGAGCGCCGGCGTCTCCGTCCATCGCCAGTTGACCACCTCCGGCATGTCGACGCCATGTTCGCATACATAGAGCTTATGCCGCTGCATGATCGACTCGTAGCGCTCGGTCGCCTCTCGAATATGCGGCGCGAGGCGCGGCACGCGGCGCACCACGTCGAGCGCCAGCTGGTAGCGGTCGAGATGATTGAGCACCACCATGTCGAACGGCGTCGTCGTGGTGCCCTCCTCGATATAGCCGCGCACGTGGAAATTGGCGTAATTGTGCCGCTTGTAGATGAGGCGGTGAATGAGCGTCGGATAGCCGTGATAGGCGAAAATGACCGGCCGGTCGGTGGTGAACAATTCGTCGAATTCGCGATCGTCCAGGCCGTGCGGATGCACGTCTTTCGGCTGCAGCTTGAAAAGATCGACGACATTGACGACGCGGATGCGCAGGCCCGGAATCGTGTCGCGCAGGATCGTCGCCGCCGCCAGAATCTCCAGCGTCGGCACGTCGCCGGCGCAGGCCATCACGACGTCCGGATCCTCCGCGCCGTTGCTCGCCCAGTCCCAGATTCCCGCGCCCGTCGTGCAATGGCGCACCGCCGATTCGATATCGAGCCATTGCCATTCCGGCTGCTTGCCGGCGACGATGAGATTGACGTAGTCGCGGCTGCGCAGGCAATGGTCGGCGACCGACAGCAGGCAATTGGCGTCGGGCGGCAGGTAGATGCGCACGACCTCGGCCTTCTTGTTGGCGACATGGTCGATGAAGCCGGGGTCCTGGTGCGAAAAACCGTTGTGGTCCTGGCGCCAGACATGGGACGTCAGGAGATAGTTGAGCGAGGCGATCGGCTTGCGCCAGGGAATCTGCCGGCAGGACTTCAGCCATTTGGCGTGCTGGTTGAACATGGAGTCGATGACGTGGATGAACGCCTCGTAGCAGGAAAACAAGCCATGGCGCCCCGTCAGGAGATAGCCCTCCAGCCAGCCCTCGCACATGTGCTCGCTCAGCACCTCCATCACGCGCCCGTCGGGGCCAAGATCGATGTCGACGCCCTCGATTTCCGCCATCCATTCCTTGCCTGAGACTTCGTAGACCGCTTCGAGCCGGTTGGACGCCGTCTCGTCGGGGCCGAACAGGCGAAAATTCTTCGTCTTGAGATTGAGCCGCATCACTTCGCGCAAGTAACCGCCGAGCACGCGCGTCGATTCGGCCTCGACGACGCCCGGCGCCGGCACGTTGACGGCGCTGTCGCGAAAATGCGGCATCGACAAGGATTTGAGCAGCCCGCCGCCATTGGCGTGCGGATTGGCGCTCATGCGCTGCGGGCCGGTCGGCGCGAGCTTGGCCAATTCCGCGCGGAACCGGCCTGCCTCGTCGAACAGTTCGCGCGGCCGGTAGCTCAGCATCCATTGCTCGAGCTGGCGCACGTGCTCGTCGCTCTTGAAGTCGGCGATGGGTACCTGATGCGCGCGCCAGGTGCCCTCGACCGGCAGGCCGTCGACGAATTTCGGGCCGGTCCATCCCTTGGGCGTCTGGAACACGATCATCGGCCAGCGCGGGCGCGCCGGGACCTTTTGACCCGGCGCCCGCGCGGCCGCCTGGATCGCCCGGATCTTGGCGAGCGCCGCATCGAGCGCCGCGGCGAGAAGGGGATGCACGATCATCGGATCGTCGCCCCGGACATAGATCGGTTCGTAGCCGTAGCCGACGAGCAGGCTTTGCAATTCTTCTTCGCCGATGCGCGCGAGAATCGTCGGATTGGCGATCTTGAAGCCGTTGAGATGCAGGATCGGCAGGACCGCGCCGTCGCGCCCCGGATTGAGGAATTTGTTGGAGTGCCAGCTCGTCGCCAGCGCGCCGGTCTCCGCTTCGCCGTCGCCGACGATGCACGAGACGATGAGATCGGGATTGTCGAAGGCCGCGCCATAGGCGTGCAGCAAGGAATAGCCAAGCTCGCCCCCTTCGTGGATGGAGCCGGGAGTCTCGGGCGCGACATGGCTCGGAACGCCATAGGGCCAGGAGAACTGCCGGAACAGCCGGTAGAGGCCGTTCTTGTTCTGCTCGATGCCGGGATAGGTCTCGGTATAGGACCCCTCGAGATAGCTTTGGGCGACCAGGCCCGGCCCGCCATGGCCGGGCCCGATCACATAGATCATGTTGAGATCGTTCTCCGTAATGAGCCGGTTGAGATGGACGTAGAGAAAGTTGAGGCCCGTCGTCGTGCCCCAATGGCCGAGCAGGCGCGGCTTGATATGCGCGCGGGTCAGCGGCTCCTCCAGCAGCGGATTGTCGCGTAAATAGATCTGGCCGACCGAGAGGTAATTGGCGGCGCGCCAATAGGCGTGCATTCCTTGGAGAAGTTCGGGAGACAATACGTCTGGCATGGGAACTCGCTTGCTTGATGGCCAAGGCGCGGCCGGACCGATCGCATCGAGCGAAGTCGCGACCCTCGCCACTGGTTCCGCCGCCGCCCATGGAAACCTTATTGTGCGGTAGCGGCCGTGCGCCGGCTTTGCGACGAATCAATAGGCCGAATCGAACGCCGTTTTGCGACAAAGCGGATTTTTCTTTTGCGGCCAAGTCCTTACGTAGGGTAAGGCGGCGCCGGTCCGCGCCGTCCGCCATCGGGCGCGCGCAACTTTTCCGCCGGGCGCGGGTTGCTGTTATGATCCCGGGCAAAGCAAATTCGGGACGAACTGGGATTGCCGGTCCTTGGCGGCCGGATGGCGCCATGGAGCAAAGCGATGCAAGGTCATTATCACGCCGTCGTCTGGATCGATCACCGGGCGGCCCATATATTTCACTTCAACGCGACCGATGCGGACAAGCTCGTCGTCCATCCCGACAATCCCGTGCGCCATCTCCATCACAAGGCCAATAGCCTGGGCAGCGGCCATGCGCCCGAGGACCAGAATTTTCTCGAGGAAGTCGCCAAATCGCTCGCCGACGCCGGCGCCATTCTCATCGTCGGGCCGTCCAACGAAAAGACCGAGCTCGCCAAGCATATCGAGCGCCGCCACCCCGAGATGAAGGTCAGAATCGAGGGCGTCGAGCCGGCCGACCATCCCAGCGACGGCGAGCTCGTGGCCTACGCGCGCAAATATCTGAAATCCGCCGATCTGCTGCGCCCGCAAATCTGACGCCGGCGCGGCTGTCGCGCCTGCGCTCGAAGCGTCACAAAATCACGTCACAAAATTGCGGCCCCGCGCGGCTATCGGGCGATGGCGGCCGGATCGATATTGGATTTTGCGGAACGGGCTAGTAATATAGTCTGTCTTACTTTCTTTGGAGGGTGCGTCGTCACGGATTGCGGCGAGGATTGGTTCCGCGCCCGCCTTGGCACTGATGAGCAATCCTGAGGAATCAAGTTCGTCCCGCCCGGCCGGAGCCGGCGGGCGCCCGCCGCGTCGGGGGTTGCAAGACGCGGCGTTTGCGGACGCCAGGGCGGCATCGGAACAAACGAACCTTCGCGGAGCCGCGGCGGGCTTGCCCGTCGCGCCGTGCGCCGACCCATGCACGACAAGCTCATCGCGAACAGGCAACGGAAAGGTCGAAGGGACGCGGAATCGATGGCGGTCGATCGATTGCCGCAGCGGACAAACCTCTGGAGGAAGGAGCGGACTCATGGGCTTCACACGATCCGTGCGGCGGTTCGGATTTCCCTGCGCCATGGTCCTTGCCGCGATGGCGTTGAGCTTGCCCTCTTCGAGCCTGCCGGCCTCGGCGCAGATCGAAAAGCCCAAGCCGCCCGAGGCGCCGGCGCAGAAATTGACCGGCCATATGCTGCCCGCCGCCCTCACCGAGCGCTCCCTGGGGCTCGTCGAGGAGAGCCAGCGCCTGAATCTGGCGATCGGTCTGCCGCTGCGCAATCAGCAGGCGCTTGACAAGCTGCGCGAGGAAATGTCCACGCCGGGCAACCCGCAATACCGCCACTTCCTCACGCCTCAGCAATTCGCCGCGCAATTCGGCCCGACGCAGCAGGACTATAATGCGCTCATCGCCTTCATGAAGTCGAAAGGCTTCGCCGTCACCCAGACCTACGCCAATCGCACGCTGCTCGATGTCAGCGGCACGGTGGCGGACATCCAGAACACTTTCGGCGTGAAGCTCAATTATTTCGAGCGCGCCGACAAGAGCCGGTTCTACGCGCCCGACCGCGAGCCCACCGTCAATCTGGCGACGCGCTTGTCGCATATCACCGGGCTCGACAATTACCATGTCGCCCATCCCGCGATCCGCACGCTGCGCAAGACGGACAAGGGCGAGCATATGGCCAGGCCGAACGCTGGTTCGGGGCCGCAATGGCCCGGCTCCAATTTCCCCTCCTTCATGGGCGACGATTTCCGCGCCGCCTATCTGCCCGGCGTGTCGCTGTCGGGCGCCGGCCAGTCGGTCGCGCTCTTCGAGTTCGATGGATTCAATCAGAGCGACGTCACCGCCTATGAGAACTACCCCAATCCGCATCTGGCCAATGTGAAGGTGACGCCGGTGCTGGTGGACGGCGCGACCAACGTCGCCGGACCCAACGCCGACGAAGTCACGCTCGACATCGACATGGTGATCTCGATGGCTCCGGGACTCTCCCAGGTGCTCGTCTACGAAGCCCCGTTGGGCGCGACGTCAACGTCCACCGATCAGAACGCGGACGATCTCCTCAACCGCATCGCCATGGACAATCTGGCCAGCCAGATCAGTTGTTCCTGGACCGGGTTCGGCGATGCCAACACGCAGCCGATCTTCGATCAGTTCGCGATGCAGGGACAAACGTTCTTCATCGCCGCCGGCGATTCAGGCTCCTATGTCGCCGGGGCGCCGGTAACGACCCCGCCGTCGCCGACGAGCCTGATTTCCAACATGACGGTGGTCGGCGGCACGCAGCTCACCACCACCGGCCTTAACGGCGCGGCGGGGAGCTATGTCTCGGAGACGACCTGGAACGACCCCGACGACGGGGCGGGCGGCGGGGGAATCGTCACGACTCTTTCGGCGCCGCCCTACCAAAACGGCTTCACCAATGCGCAAAACGGGGCCTCGACGACCAGCCGCAACATCCCCGACGTTTCGATGCTCGCCGACGACCTGTTCATATTCGTGCAGGGCGGCGGCTTCTCGGTCAACAACAAGCCGGCCTGGTTCGGCGGCGGCACCAGCGCGGCGGCGCCGCTGTGGGCCGCCGTCACGGCCCTCGCCAACCAGCAGGCTGCGCAGAACCATTCCGGCCCGCTCGGATTCGCCAATCCGACGCTCTATTCGCTCGCCAGGGGCGGCCACTACAATATCGATTTCCACGACATCAAGGACGGCAGCACCAACAGCCTCAGCAGCGCCAATCCCAAGCAATTCACCGCCGTCGCGAGCTATGATCTGACCACCGGGCTGGGCAGCCCCAGTTGCGCTTTGATCAACGATCTCGCCCCGCCCGCCGCGCCGCCGCCGACCTTCAGCAAGATCGACATCGCCATCACCACCGGCGGCGACGACCTGCGCAAGGACAGCGCGGCCAATGCGGTGCTGCAGGCGCGCGACGGCTCGACGATCCAGACCTTCGCGCTGAAGGGCAAGAACCAGGGCTCCTGGGACAATAATTCGCCCCATGACCTGGTCTTCACCCTCAACAAGCCGCTGACCATGGCGATGCTCGGATCGATCCAGATCAATCTCGTCCAGGGCGGCTCGTTTCCCGAAACCGCCGACAATTGGAACGTCCAGGATCTCAACGTGAAGCTGCTGGGCGGTCCGAACAACGCGCAGGTCTCGCTGCTTAGTCTGGGCGGCGATCCCCTGGTGCGGCTGACCGGAAGCGCCGGCTCGGCGACCTATACGACGTTGCAGAACGATTGCGGCGCGCCGGTCGCCGCCGGCCAGTTCACCTCGATCCTGTTCCATGTCACGACCGGGGGCGACGATCTCCGGGGCGACAGCGAGGCGACGGCGGTGCTGCATCTGCCGGGCGGCGCGACCGAAAGCTTCGAGCTCAAGGGGCAGCACGACGGGAGCTGGGAGAACGGCGCCATGCACAGCAAGACCTTCCAGTTGAACGCGGCCCATCCGATCTCGGCGTTCGGCGACATCGTCGTCACGCTGAAGCAGCATAAATCGGGGTTCGAGACCGACGACAATTGGAACGTCCAGGATGTCGAGGTCGACGTGTCGCAACCGGGCGCCGGCGAAACCTGCCTTCTCAAGCAGGGCGGCAATCCGCTGGCGCGGCTGACCGGAAGCCAGCCGAACCTCACGCTGACGCCGGGGAAGGGCTGTTGAGGGCCGGCGCGCCTTAACTGCTCGAACGCCGTCCGCGCCGCCCGCCAGAGCCCGCTCCGCCTTCCTCCCAACGCGAGAAAACATGGTTAAGGCTTAACCATGAAAATTAACTGCTTAGATCGATTCAATTTGCCAAACAAAATCGCTCAAATAAGTCTCGCTTTGCGGGATTTGCGGTTTTTGGAGGAGCTGGATCGTGTTGGATCAAGCAAAAGGGCGTATTCTGATTGCCGGAGGCGCCGGATTTATAGGAAGCAACCTTTCTAAGAGAAAGCTGGAGGAAGGACATCAAGTCGATTGCTTGGATAACCTTTCGACAGGCCGTCTCGATCAGCTTGCTCCCTTACGCGGATTCGACAATTTCAACTTCATCCACGGCGATGTCGTCGATCCCCGCGTCTGTCGGAAGCTTTCCGGGCGAAACTACACGGAAATATATCATCTGGCCTGTCCGACGGGCGTTCCCAATCTCGCCATTCTCGGCGAGGAGATGCTGCTGGCCTGCTCGGTCGGCACGCGCCATCTGTTGAGGCTCGCCGAGGAATCGGGCGCGCGCTTCCTGTTCGCCAGTTCCTCGGAAGCCTATGGCGACCCGCAGGTGTTTCCGCAGTCCGAAGCCTATTGCGGCAATGTCGACCCGGTCGGCCGGCGAAGCCCCTACGAGGAGGGCAAGCGGTTCGGCGAGGCGCTGACCGCCTATTATTCGCGCGCTAAGAAAATCGACGCGCGCATCGTGCGCATCTTCAATTGCTACGGGCCGAATATGTCGATGGACGACCGCCGGGTGATCCCGCAGATGCTCGGCCGCATGATCGAGGCCAAGCGCGCGGTGATCTACGGCGACGGCGGCCAGACTCGCACCTTCCTGCATGTCGACGACCTCTTGAGCGGCTTTGCGCTGATCATGCGCAAAGGCGCCGCCGGCGAGGTCTATAATCTTGGCAGCGACCGCGAAACGACGATCCTCGAATTGTTCGAAGCGGCCAGAGCCGTGACGGGGTCGACCGCGGCGCCGCTGTTCAAGCCGCATTTCATCGCCGATCACCAGCGCCGGCGCCCCGACGTCAGCCGGGTCGCGCGCCTCGGCTGGAAACAGAGGATCGCGCTTCGAGAAGGATTGGCGCGCAGTTTTCAGGACCTGTTGGCCGCGAGCGGGCGGGCAAGCCGGCCCGGCCGCGCGTCCGGCGAACCCTTGCGCCTGTCCGCGGCCAAAGAGGACATGCGCGCCTGAAGCCTCCCTGATTTAGCGCCGGCCGGCGCGCCCGGCCAGGATGGAGCCCCTCGTTGATTTCGTTTCTGTCTGCTTTGCTGGGCCTCAACTACGCCTTTTGGGGGCTGGTCGGATTCATCCGGCTGTGCGACGCGCGGCTGCGCCGGAAAAGGCCGGCGAGCGCCGCGGAAATCGGCGCGCGCCTGCGGATCGCCGATGTCGCGGTGGTGATCCCGGCCTATAACGAACAGATCGCTTTGCCCAAATGCATCCGGGCGCTCTCGCAGGTCATCTCCACCAAACAAATCTACGTCGCCAGCGACGGCTCGAAGGACGACACGGTGGCCATCGGGCGCGCGCTCGGCTGCCAGGTGCTCGACATCAAGCCCAACGGCGGCAAGGCGCGCGCGCTCGATCGCGCGATCCGCCATTTCGATCTGTGCAAGCGCTATCGGGCCATTCTGATCCAGGACGCGGATTCGGAAATCGATCCGGGCTATTTCACGCATGCCTTGCCTTTGTTCGACGATCCGACCGTGGTCGTCGTCGCCGGCCATGTCACCTCGGCCTGGCGGCCGGCGGCGTGGCCCAGCCTGACCATGCTCTATACCGCCTATCGCACGCGGCTCTATCGGTTCCTGCAGGCGATGTTCCAATATGGGCAGTGCTGGAAATGGACGAGCGTCAGCTATATCGCGCCCGGCTTCGCCAGCATGTATCGCACCTCGATCCTGCCCTTCCTCGACATCACCGCGCCGGGCCTGGTCGTCGAGGATTTCCATATGACGTTTGAGGTTCATCGCAAGAAGCTCGGGCGCGTCGCCTATTCCCCGCTCGCGCGCTGCGCGACCGAGGACCCGTTCCGGCTGCCGGACTATAGCCGCCAGGTCCTGCGCTGGTATCTCGGCTTCTGGCAGACCATCCGCCGCCACGGCGTGTGGCCGGGAAAATTCTGGCTGGCGCTTGGGCCGCTCACGCTTGGGCTCGTCCTCTACCGCCTCTTTCTGCTCGCCATGCCGCTGCTGCTGATCGCCGAAATCGCCGCAAGCCTCGGCGCGGCGCCCGGCGTCCACGACGCCGCAACCGCCCAATGGTCGCCGCTGGGGTGGCTGTGGATATTCCTCGCCGCCGATTACGCCCTGACGGTCGGCGTGGCGATTTTCGAGCGGCGGCCGATATTGCTGCTCTATGGCCTGGCGTTTCCGATCCTCGGGCTGCTCGACGCGGGGCTTTTCATCGTCGCCGCCGTCCAGGCGATGACGGTGCGCTCAGACGGGCGCTGGAAGAGCCCGGAACGGCGCGCCAGCCAGGCGATGCCCGGCGCATCGTTGTGATGCGCCAGGGGCCGGCCGCAAGAGGCTTGACGCGCCGCGAGGCGATCCTCGCCGGGCTCGCCATCCCGCTCGGCGCCGCCTTGCGCAGCGACCGGTCGTTCGCGGCGACGGCGGCGACGCTGCCCAGTCCCCTGTTGGCGACGATCACCGGCGCAAATCCGGATTCGCTCCCCTCGCGGCTGGCGGCGTTCTACCAGCCGCTGCTGGATCGCAAGATTGCGGTGACGCTCGCCATCGCGCCGGTCGGCGCCGCGGGTTCGCGGCTCGAGCCGCAATCGCCGCTCGCTTTGTCGCTGAGATCGGTCGCCGACGCCAATCCCGATCTGTTTGAAATCGCCGTCGATGTCGACGATCTCGACTCGCCCGATCCATATTTCCAATTGCGGCGGGCGAGCGAAGCCCAGGCGGCGTTGACCTGGGCGCTGAACTCCAAACGAGACCCTCGCCAGCAATCCGTGCTGACCGCGCTGACGCTGACGACGACGGCGATCCCGCTCGGCCTCGAACATCTGGCCGCGCTGCGCGCCGCGGGGATTCGCACCGTCATCCATGTGCCGGACGCCGCGGCGGTGGCGAAGAAGCAACCGTCGATCGAGGCCGGCTACTGGATGACGTCGACGGGCCTCGCCAAGACTTTCGCCCTCGCGCAGACATCGGCGCTGTCGCCCGAGGCCGCCGGCGCGCCGCGGCCGGTGGAGGCGCTGCGCGGCGGCCTTCTCGCCGCGGCGTCGGCGCGCGCCCCCATCGCGGCGCATCTGCCGCTTAGCGCCTTCGAGAACGCCTCCGAAGGCGACATCGCCAACTATGCGGGCGAGCTTGCGGCGCTGCTGGCCGGGATGCGCGACAACGGCTCCGCGCGTCCGCTGCCGCCTTACGCGCTCTATCGGCAGAGCCGTCAGGGACCGCTGCAATATGTGATCGTCAGGGTCGACGATCTTCGCGTCGATCCCGACGATGAACAGGCGCATCGCCGCTTCACGATGGACCTCCTGCGGTCCGGAATCCCCGTCAGCGAAGCCGTCATCCCGATCGGCTACGGCCCCGAGCAGCCGATGCCGCTGATCGAGGACGGCCTGGCCAAGACCTATCTCGGCAATGCGCTGCGCAACGCCGGCTATGAAATCACCACGCACGGCCTCAATCACGCGCGCAACGAATTGCTCGGCGTCGGCCTGGAGCGCGATTTCAGCGTCGTGGCCGAGGGGATGCGGCAGATCTACCAGGCCGTCGGCAAGACGCCGAGCGTCTACGTGCCGCCCAACAATGCGTTCGACGGCGACGCCCTGACCGCCATCGCCGGCTGCGGCAACAGGATGATGTCCGGCGACCTCGGCGACTATCGATGGCTGTGGGGCCTCGACGGCAACGGGCTGCTGCGCGCCTCTAACGCCTTCGGATTTGAAAAGCGCTGGTTTCCCGACGTGCCGTATTTCACCAACGCCGAGATGGCGCGATTCATCGGCGCCAGAAACGATGCGGTATTCACCATTCATCCGGGCACCGCCTCCTCCGCGTCAAGGCTGCGGCAGGTGAGGGACCTGCTTGCGACGCTGGCCTCGCAGCCGGGCGTCAAGCTGGTGAATTTTTCGCAATATTACGAGGCCGTCGTTCCCAAAATGCCGCTTCTCGACCTGGTCCAGGGCGGCAGGGCGCAGCGGCGGATCGTCGACGCCGGATCGGCGGTCGTCGATGACGCGCTGGCGGGCGATCTCAAGGCCGACGCGGAGGTCGCCTGGCGCTATTTCGATACGACATCGGCGCTCTATAAGGGTCTCTCTCCGGCGACCGCATCGGCAGCGGCGGGCAAGATCGAGGGCTATGGCGTCGCCGACATGGCCGATATCGGCAGCATGATCCTCGCCTATTGCTCAGCCTACGAACTCGGGCTGGTCGATCAGGGGCGGTTCGAGAGTCTCGCGCAGACCGCCGTCGAATTTCTCGGCCAGTCGTGCTTCGACTATCGCGGCGCTTTGCTGCCTCCCGCGGAGCGGTCCATCGACGGCTCGCCCGCTGAGCGCCAGGGGTTCGACGCGATCGACGCCGGGCGGCTGCTGATCGCGCTGAAGCGCCTCGACGAATGCACGTCGCAGAGCCTGCCCGCCGCGGCGCTCGTGCGAAAGTGGAAGCTTGAGGCGACCCTGAGCGAGGGCGAGATGCATGACGTCGGGCCGACCGGCGAGGCGGCCTCCGTCCATCAAAGCCCGCGCGCGCTCTATGCGGCGCGCGGCTACGCCCTATGGGGATTCGACCTCAAGCCGGTGTTCGATATCCCGGAGCCGGCGGACATGGACGGCGCCTTAAGTTTTCTCAGCGAGCTTGCCCGGCGCGGCCCGATCTCGAGCGAGCCGTGGACCGCCGAACATGTCGAGCTTTCCCCCTCGAAATATACGGAGATCGTCGAGGACATTCTCTCCATCGCGCAGATCCGCCGCCATCGCGAGAGCGGCTATTTCACTGGGGTCGCCGATGTCGCGATCGACCAGGCGCCGTGGTTCCTCTCGCAGGGGTATGAGCCCGGTCCCGACGGCGGCGCCTGGCGCGTCGCGGCGTCGACCGGCGAGGCGAAATACGAATCCGCCAGCTTTGCCGCCGCGATGCGGACGGTCAGCGCCAAGGCGGCCTTTCTGTGGCTGGCGGCGCGGCCCGGGGATTATTCGATGAAGCTCTATCGCTTCGTGCGCGAGAAGTGCCGCACCGACAGCCTCGGCTTCGTATCGGGAATCTACGAGAAGACCAGCCTCGCCTCGCGCCTTTCCGACGCCAACACCAACGCCCTCATCCTCGAGGCCGCCAATTACGTGCTGCGCGGCAGGAAATCGCTGCTGGCCTGAGACAGGCCGAGAGGATTTCCCGCCGCCGGAAGGCGAACTCAGCCGGCGACCAGCGCCAGCACCCGCACCGGGCTGCCCGAGCCGCGCTCGATCTTCAGCGGCGCGGTGATCAGCACGGCGCCGGTCGGGGGCAGGAGGTCGAGATTGGTGAGGCTGGCGAGGCCGAACTTATTGGCGCCATGCATGAGATGATGGGCCGGAAAGGCCGGCTCGAAGGCGAAGGCCTGGCCGGCGTCGGTGCCGACCGCCTCGACGCCCCAGCCCGTCACGTTGCGCTGCTCGACGAGGAAATGCACGGTCGCCGCGCTGGGGCCGGGCACATGCGGGCCGTCCTCCTTCATGTTGAGAAACAGCGCCGGGTCGGTGCGCTTCGACCAGTCGGTGCGCATCAGCACCCAGGCGCCGTCGGGAATGCGGCCGTAAAAACTCTCCCACACCTCGATATGCGAGGGCTCCATCAGGAATTTTTCGTCCTCGGCCGCTTCCTTGGAGACGTCGATGACGACCGCCGGGGCGACGAAGCGCTGCACGCTGATCGTATCGGTGGCGCCGTCCTTGTAATCCTTGCCCGAGACCCAATGGATCGGCGCGTCGAAATGCGTGCCGGTATGTTCGCCCATCCCCAGATTGTTCCAATACCAGCCGGGGCCGCGCTCGTCGTAATGCGAGATCTCGGAGATCGAGAACGGGCTCGACGGCGCGAAGGGCGGCGGCAATTGGATCACCGGCGTCGAGGGCCGCAAGGTCTGCGAGAGGTCGATGATCTTGACCGATCCGGCGGCGATGGCCGAAGCGAGTTGAGCGAGCAGCATGAAATTCACCCCTTGTTTGGCTGCCGGCGCGCTCATGCGGACGGCAGCGGTTTCGATCAGGCGCTGGAGGCCTGCTGGTTGCGGATCAGTTTGTGCAAAGTGACGATGAAGGCCTGGTATTCGTCTTCGCCGACGCCGCCGAAGAGCTTGGTGAAGCGTTCGTACATGGTCGGCCAGAACCGCGCGAAGGCAGCGCGGCCCTGCGAGGTCGGATGCACTTCGCGCACCCTCAGATCCCCCTCGCGCGCCTGGCGGCGGATCAGCCCTTGCTCCTCCATCGCATCGAGCATGCGGCTCATCGTGGATTGTTCGGTGACGGTGAACATCGACAATTCGTTGACGGTGAGGCCGGGCGTGATCGCCAGCACCGCCAGCGTGCGCATCTTGACCGTGGTGAGGTCATAGTCGCGCAAGGCTTCCTGCATCTCGCCGTTCCAGGTCGCGATGACGCGGTTCATGAGATAGGTCGCGAACTGGTTGAGGCCGATCTCGCCGATCGAGGGAATGGCGCCGCCATTGGCGTCCGGCGCGCGGATGGAATCGCCGAACCGGCCGCGTCCGATCTTCTGTACGCCCGGCGCGTCCTCGTTCACGAAAGAGCCTCCCGCCAAGGTTTTCGATCGCCGCCGCGCCGCCGATCCTCGCGCCGCGACGGTAGCGCAAGTTCATGAGAATGCAAATATCGCGGGGGATGGCGTCGAGGCGCTTCCGTCGGTCCATCGCGCGTTCTCTTTCAGTTACGTCGGCTGGTGTGCGCGAAGCTCAACGGACTCTGCCCAATCCGCCACCCCTCTATCAGGTCCGGGCGCCACTTCTCCCTCGCCCCTTGTGGGGGAGGGCTGGGGAGGGGGGGCGCGCTGACCTCTCCAAGAATGGTTTGCGTCTCAACGGGATAGGGCGGTGCGACCCCCTCCCTAACCCTCCCCCACAAGGGGGGAGGGAACGCGATTCGACGGGATAGATCGGTGGTGGACGGACCGGATGCATTGGCGACAGCTTCCCTTGTTTTGTGCCGCGCGGCGCCCGGAAGTCACCGCGGTCCGCGCCTCGCGCCAGACGCTCCCTTGTCGCGCCTTGCATATTTCCCGCCCGCCAAGCACGATTGAAGCGAATGCGGGGAGCTTCGATGACCTATGACGCCATCGTAATCGGCGCCGGCCATAATGGACTGGCAACGGCGATCCATCTGGCCGCCAAGGGCTGGAAGGTCGCCGTTTTCGAGCGCAATCCGGTCGCCGGCGGGGCGGTGCAGACGCGCGAGGCGACGCTGCCGGGCTTCCGCCACGATCTCTTCGCCATGAACCTCAGCCTGTTCGCCGGCTCGCCGTTCGTCGCCGCCTATGGCGCGGCGCTCGCCCGCTACGGCCTCGCCTTCGCGCCGGCCACGGATACTTTCGCCTCGGTGTTTCCCGACGGCTCGTGGTTCGGCGTCAGCGCCGATCTCGATGCGACAATCGCCCGGGCGAGCGAGTTGTCGATCGCCGACGCCAAAAGATGGCGCGAAATGGCAGGCGCCTTCGCCAGCGAGGCGCCGCATATTTTCGCCGTCCTGGGCTCGCCGATGCCGTCCTTCGCGCTTGCCAGGGTTCTCTTCAAGGCGTGGCGCGCCAAGGGTCTCGGCTGGCTCTTCGACACGCTGCGGCTTGCGCTCTCCTCGCCGCGCGAATTCCTCGACCGCAATTTTGAGAGCGACAAGATCAAGGCGACGGTCGCCGCCTGGGGCATGCATCTCGACTTCCCGCCCGATGTCGCCGGCGGCGCGCTGTTCCCCTATCTCGAAGCGATGGCCAACCAAAGTTTCGGCATGGCGCTCGGCAAGGGCGGCGCGGATGGGATGATCCAGGCGATGCTGGGCCTCCTGAAAGAACTCGGCGCCGAAGTGCATGTGAATGCCGAGGCAGCGCGCATCGACGTGACGAACCAACGCGCCAGCGGCGTCACGCTCGCCGACGGACGCGCGTTCGCCGCAAGCCGCGCGGTGATCGCCAATGTCGCGCCGGGCCTCGTGTTCGGCAAACTGCTGCCGGGCGGCAGCGGCAGGCCGGAGGTCGACGAGCGCATGCGCGCCTTTCGCGCCGGACCCGGCACGATGATGGTGCATCTGGCGATGAGCGGCCTGCCGGACTGGAGCGCCGGGGAGGCGCTGCAGCGTTTCGCCTATGTCCATATCGCGCCCGATCTCGCCACGATGAACCGCGCCTATACGGAAGCGCTTGCCGGCCTGCTGCCCGCCGAGCCGGTGCTGGTGGTCGGCCAGCCCACCGCGATCGATCCCAGCCGCGCGCCCGAGGGCAAGCACGTGCTGTGGATCCAGGTTCGCGTGCTGCCCGCGCTCGTCAAGGGCGATGCGGCGGGGACGATCGCGCCGGGCGATTGGACGGCGATCAAGGAGCTTTACGCGGACCGGGTGATCGCGCTCATCGAGCGCTACGCGCCGGGCGCTTCGGCCAAGATTCTGGCGCGCGCCGTCTTGTCGCCCGGCGATCTCGAGCGTGAAAATCCCAATCTGATCGGCGGCGACAATATCGGCGGCAGCCATCATCTCGATCAGTTCTATCTGTTCCGCCCGGTCGCCGGCTGGTCGCGCTACCGCACGCCATTGGCGGGGCTGCATCTCGTCGGCGCCTCGACCTGGCCGGGCGCGGGCGTCGGCGCCGGCTCGGGCTTCCTGCTCGGCAAGATGCTGGCGGGCAAGCCGCCTGCGAATTCGGGCAAAAGCTGAGCGGCGCAAGACCATGAATTCAGACGATCAGACGATCCTGTCCAAGCTCGACCGATTGAGCGCGCTCGTCTTCGCCCGCGATCCGGCCATCGTCGACGAATTGTGGAGCGACCTTGGGTTTCGGCTCGTCGGGTCGGAGCAGGGCGAGAGCGCCGAGACCCGTGACGAACTCGCTGTCCTCTTTGAGAACCTGTTTTCGAAGCCGATCCGTCTCTCCTGGGCTTGGAAAGACAGGATCGTGACGCGTCATGGCGATCTTGCCTGGGTTTGCGCCGAAAGCCAGCTTGAAATCGCCCATGCGGATCACACGGAGCGCAAGCCGTACCGAATGGTGTGCATTTTCCAGAAGGGGGAGAAGGGCTGGCGGTGGCGGCTCTTCAGCGGCTCGGAGCCTGCGGCTTAGCCGACCTCCTATCCGTCGCAACGCTCGATTGACAAGGCAAAACGCTGCAATTACATATTTTAGCCCTAAAGCTTTTGCGGGAAATCCACGCCGCCGTCCCGCCGCGATCCGCCGTTCCGATCAAGCCTATGCAATCGCATTCGTCCAACGTGACAATTCGTCCAACGTGATCCCTGGGGAGCCGCCGAAATGATCCATTCCAGACGCGAAGTCCTGAAACTCGGCGCCCTCGGCGCCGCCGCTCTCACCGGCGGGTTGGCGGCCTCCTCGGCCCATGCCGAGGCGGGAACGCTGTCGATCGCCTATAACGTCAACCTGCCGTCCTGGGACCCGTGCGACGGTCCCTCCGCGGTCAATCCGACGATCCAGGGCATCTACCAGTCGGTGTTCGACCAATATATCGAACAGAAGGCGGACCTGTCGTTCACGCCGGGCCTCATCACCGAATGGGGCTGGAGCGACGACAACAAGAAGATCCATATGAAGGTGCGCAAGGGCGTGACCTGGCACGACGGCTCGCCCTTCACGCCCGAGGACGTCGTCTGGTCGCTGGAGCGCGCCGGCGATCCCAAGACCGGCAATCCGATCAATTTCGTCTGGGCGAAGATCGGCAATTTCTCGATCGCCGACGACGTGATCACCGGCGACGTCAAGGAATTCGATCCGACTTTGTTCAAATGGATGGCGTTCCTCACCGGCTATGTGCTCCCTAAGGCCTATTACACCAAGGTCGGCGCCGAGGGCTTCGAGGCCGCGCCGATCGGCACCGGTCCCTATATGGTCGAAAAATACGAGCGCAACGCCTTCGTGCGCCTCAAGGCCAACCCGACCTATTGGGGCGGCAAGCCGGCCTTCGAGACGGTCATCATCAAATTCGTCCCCGACGCGGCCAGCCGCGTCGCCGAGATCGAGTCCGGCAAGTCGCAGGTCACCTTCGACATCCCTTACGAGGAATATGACCGCCTGAAGGACAAGAAGGGACTCGTCGGCGTCACCACGCCGGTGTCCGACATCGCGATGATCTTCCTCACCAATGTCGATCCCGTCATGCTCGACAAGAACGTGCGCCTCGCCGCCATCCACGCCATCGACAAGAAGCTGCTCGTCGATAAGCTGCTGAAAGGCTATGGCGTGCCGATCGACACTTTGGAGGCGCCGTCCTACGCCGCCTTCGACCCCTCGATCAAGGTCGCCTACGACCCCGAACTGTCCAAGAAGCTGCTGGCCGCCAGTGGCTATTCCACGGACAAGCCCGCCAAGTTCACCATCCAGACGACCAAGGGCTACAAGCCCAAGGACTTCGAGATGATCCAGGCGATCGTCGGCATGTGGCGCAAGGTCGGCATCGAGGCCAATATCGAGGTCTACGACATCGCCAAGCATTTCGAACTGCGCTTCGGCCACAAGCTCGCGCCGGCCGCCTTCTACAATTGGGGCAATTCGATCGGCGATCCCTCGACCTCGACCGGTTTTGCGATGTTCGGGCCGAGCCCGCATTGCGCCTGGAAGTCGGACGACCTCATCGCCAAGATCGGCCCGCTATGGGGCGAGCCGGACGAGGCCAAGCGCATCGCCGGCTACAAGGCGGTCGACAAATATATCGCCGAAGAAGGCTATGTGATCCCGCTGTTCCAATATGTGCAGCCGATCGTCTACGCCTCGAGCGTCAAGGTCACCCCGAACCTCTCGGGCGCCATCCTGCCGCAATGGGTTCGTCCCGCGTAAGGCGCCGCGGGCCGACGTCTTAGAAAAAAGGCGCTATTCTCCCTCCCCCCTTGTGGGGGAGGGCCGGGGAGGTGTCCAAGTCGATTAGATAGGTAACAGATTGGACCGGATAGATGGGTGACAGTTCTCTGTCGGCTGGGAGGACCAGCCGATGCCTTGGCAAGAGA